>PJQF01000002.1_pt1 | contig 235125 bp, 228 predicted proteins | sample 1503741 | NCBI WGS metagenome assembly PJQF01 (sample SAMN07775949, study PRJNA414020) | Biofilm metagenome, whole genome shotgun sequencing project. | isolation source: biomolecule (vanillin) treated reverse osmosis membrane biofilm | place: India: Nagpur | collected 2017-03-21
GGGGGGGGCCGGGGTGGGGGGGGGGGGGGGGGGGGTTCAATCGGGGGCGGGCGGGTTGTGGGCGATGATCGAACGCAAGTTACCGGGCCTCCCTTTGCCAGGGAGGCGTCGGTTCAATGGCTCAGAGGAAGTAGAGCAGGCTCGTCCACGGGATCTCTGGCAAGTACCTCTGGCAGAGTAGGGTGATCGCTGCCATCACGGCCAGGAAAGCCACCTGCAGCGGACTCCAGTGCGCCCAATGCAAGCCGCTGACCCAAGGGTAAAAGTGCTCGACATACTCATTCACTTTGCCGATACGCCTGCGGTGAAACAGATGTATGCCGATCATTCCCACGTACGTCAGCATGCCCATCACGCCCAGCAGTAAGCCGAACATCAGCAGCATGCCCACTTGAGGAATGCCGTGGCGCAGCACCAGCCAGTGTTGATGAGGGTTGAACCGTGACGGCAGCAGGCGCTTGCTGAGCCACAGGTCCTGGACGATCAGGTGTGATGTCAAGACAGCCCACAACTGAGTGCCACGTATGCCGATAATGGCCGGAGCAAAGGTCAGTATCACCACAATGACGGCGTCGCTGAGCCTATCCATTTTTGTATGTGGGGAAACGGCCAAGGCGGCTGCCAGCGCCAGGCCACCCCATACCCGTATCCAACTTTGATGGGAGACCGGCCTGGGGAGGAATTCTCGCCAAAAAAATACATTGGCCTGGGGAAGCCGCTCAACCAACTGCGGGTAGCGCCAGGCCAGAACTTCGGCCAGATGCTGGCAGGCGTTCCAGGCATTACTGTCGAAGCTCTGCGTCATCTGTTTTTGTTGCGTCGCCGACATTGGCGTGAGCAACAGGCGCGCCGCCATGGCGTCGGCGGATTTCCATGTCGTGTCCCGGGCCTTGTCTTGCAGGTTGGCGTAGAAGCTTTCCTGTTCGCAACGCGACACCAATTCGCGCCACATCCACACCGGTTCCGGGTACACGCCTTTCTGGTCGTCCCAGCCGAATGCCTGGCACACGCGCTCGAACAGCGGCACGCTCCATTGGGTGTCATGCAACAGGTGCAGAACGATGCGCTGCCACTGCTGTTGCAGGTCGAACACCTGCAGCCAGGGTTGGTCGTTGTACTGCGTGAGCTGGGTGATGAATTCGCGCTCGGTCTTTTGCTCCAGGAGTTCCTGCAGGGTGCGGCGGTAGTCTTGCAGCAGCTCGCCGGTCAGCGCTTCGTATTGCCAGGACGTCATTGCCACCTGCTGCCAGGGGGTCAGCCATTCCAAGTGTTGCGCGGCCCAACCGGCGATGGCGCTGCGTTCGCCCGGTGCTTCGAAGCAATGGCGCAACAGGCCGGCCTGGAACGCATCGGTGCAGCCCTGTCGCTGAGCCTGGGCCCAGCGTTCATCGAGGTTACGCGCGTTGAGGCCATTGAGCAGTGCCTGGGCTGGGTCTGTTGTGAGTGGCTCGAAGGGCGCAGGGCTGACGGGGCTGAGGTCCATCAGTTTGGTCAGGTCATTCAGGTTTCCGTAGACCGCTTCGGCCACGGGCGCCTGGACGTGTTCTTTCTCTTCGTTATCAGCCCGCCAGCGTACTTCACTCAGCGCTTGTTCATAGGCTTCGCGCAGGCGCTGGAAGCCTTTGGCATCGTCATCCGGGCGACAGTTTTTCAGCATCCGCGCATAGCTGCGCTTGATGGCACGTTCGTCGGCGTCTTCCGGCAGTTGCAGCACGCTCCAGCAATCCATGAGTGTGCCCTCAGCGCCAGAACCCATTGTCGAGCTGCTCAAGTTGCCGGGTCAGTTCGCTGCGGGCCTCGCGGATGCGGCGTTCGTCCTGGGTGTCGAGTATCTGCTGGAACTGTGCGGCCCAGTGGCCGAGTTGCTCACGCAGCTCGCCGAGGTTTTCCTGGTAGAGCCGTTCGAGGCGCGCGGTGAGCACGGTGTTGACCTGCTGGTCGCGTGGGTGAACTTTCAGCTGCGCCAGGGCTTGCAGGCGTTGCTGGATTTCCTGCGGGCTGAGCACGCCGGGGTTGTTTTCGATCACCAGCGAGTGCTGCTCGCCGGTCAGGGGGATGCTCACCTGGGCTTCCAGCAGGCCGTTGTTGTCGTAGGTGAAGCGCACGTCCAGCGAGACTTCACCGGCCTTGCGCTTGGGTACCGCGATGTCCAGTTGGCCCAGTTCGATGTTGTCTTTCACCAGACGGCTTTCGCCCTGGTAGATCTTCAGCAGCACCTGGCTCTGGTTGTCGTGCAGCGTCACCACGCTTTTGACCCGGCTTACCGGTACGCTGCTGTTGCGTTCGATCAACGGCAGGTAATGGCCGCTTTCGATATGGCCGCCGTACTGGTTCGAGGTTTCGATGCCCAGGGTGTAGGGGCACACGTCGGTCAGAACGACTTCTTCAAGCGCAGCGGAACGGGCTTTGAGCGCGGCCTGGATCGCGGCGCCGTGGGCGACCACTTGGTCGGGGTCGAGGCTGATCGACGGGAAGCGCCCGAACAATCCGGCGGCGAGTTTGCGCACCAGCGGCATGCGCGTGGTACCGCCCACCAACAGGATCTCATCGAGGTCGCTGACGCGAATCCGTGCATCGCGCAGGGCGCGTTCAATCGGTGCGCGCAGGCGTTCCAGCAGCGGTGTGTAGAGCTTGGCCATTTCCTGTTGAGTGATGGTCCGCACCCACTGTTGGCCATCGACCCGCAGAGCGAACTCGGCGCTGTCGTCCTGGCCCAGGGCTTTGCGCACACGTTCGGCTTCGCGGCGCAGGGCCTGCAGTACGCTGTTGGTGGGCGGGAAACCGTCGGCATTACGCTGGCTGTCGACGAAGTGTTCCAGCAGCAGGGTGTCGAAGTCTTCGCCACCGAGGAAGTTGTCGCCGGCACTGGCACGTACTTCCATTACGCCGTCGAACAGTTCGATGATCGACACGTCAAAGGTGCCGCCGCCTAGGTCGAAGACCAGGAATGACGTCTCTTTGTCGCGCTGGTGCAGGCCGTAGGCGAGGGCGGCGGCGGTGGGCTCGTTGATCAGTTTTTCAACATTGAGCCCCGCCAATTCACCGGCGATGCGCGTGGCTTTGCGCTGACCATCGCTGAAGTAGGCGGGCACGCTGATGACGGCTTCGGTGACGGGGTGGCCGTAGGTACGTTCGATATCTTCCTTGATGCTCTTGAGTACCAGCGCCGAGAGTTCTTCGGGGCGGAACGAGCGATCACCCAGACGCACTTCAGTGGCGCTGCCCATGTAGCGCTTGAACAGCGAAGTCGTCAGGTGCGGGTGGGTGTGCAGGCGCTCTTTGGCGGCCTGGCCTACCAGGACACGGCCTTGATCATCCAGCCCGACCACGCTAGGGGTCAACAACTGGCCAAGGGCATTGGGCACCAGTTCAGCGGCATCCCCACGCCAGACGGCCGCGAGGCTGTTGGTGGTTCCCAGGTCGATTCCTACGATCATTACGACAAGCTCCCTCTGTGGTCTGTAAGAATCTGTGACCAATTTTAGCCTGAAAGGTTGTCGGGAAAGCAAGGCGCGCTCAACTCGCCAGCTTCGGAGCTATGGCTGGGGGAGTCTACTGTCAGGGTTGACAGTAGAAGGGCGAGGGGCAAGGGCTTATGTTCAAGGTGGTGGCAGTCGCTTTTTAAGATGCTCAAGGAGAAGAACTCATGAGCTTTGGATCAGATATAGGTAGCTATTTGACGTCTTCCGATAAATTTGAAGCCCACTTGATTATTGAGGGCGAAGAGCCGACCCCGATCAATTTCGACACCTATGAAGTGAGCTATATCGAGGGCTTCCAATTCTTTATTCGCCTGGGGCTTGAGGACAACCCTGGTTCGAAAAACGAATTGACCCTTGAGGCCCGTGAGCTGAAAACAGGCCAGACCTACCCTATCGGCCCACAAGCACCGGGGATCAAAGCGAGCTTTGGCCTGGAAGGCTATGTTGAGTATTTCCCGGCTGATTATTCGGGTTTTCTGACGGTTGAGCGCATTGAGCGTAGCGATGTTGGTAATACAACCCTAAGTCTGCGTTTTTCGATCTATTTCAAACCCGATGGCAAACCAGAGATGGAAGTTAGTTGCCAGACTCTTGAACTTTCAGCCTTTGCGGCAGGGGGGACGCCGGTGGGCGGTACGTTTGAAAAGGCGTCAAAAGGCAGCACTGAGGCAGCGCTTGCACCGATTCCAACGTTTTGTGAGATTGCGGTCAGGGTGAATGGGGGATACGAAGTCATAGATTTGGGGAATATTTACTTTGTCAGATACCCGGACTTGAGCTTCTTCATACAGTGCACGCCACGAAATGGCTCCACGCGCGCAACGCTTGAATTTCGTGGCGATGAATTGAAGGCCTACACCAATTATCCGATAACCGGAATTGATGGCCGGAAGCGTCAGGCAGGCAGTGTTGACACATTTTTTATATTGCGGCCTGAATTCTCAGGTAGCTTTTCTGACCCCACCGGAGAATTTCGAGTTCTGCGTACTCACGATTCCGAAGAAGGATTCTGGTGTCAATGTGAGTTTGAGTTTTCAGTGACTGCGGGTGGCTCAGAATATAAGGTTGAAAGCCTTGTATTCCAGATTCAAGTCAGTGAAGCGAACGCGTGAGACAGACGCCAGATCTCAATGAAACGTTAGGCATAAAAAAACCGCTTCCCGGCAAGGAAGCGGTTTTTTAGTTCAGCGTGATCAGAACAACTTCAACGCCGGTGCTTCTTCTTTCAACGGCTCATTCTTCGCCGTCTGCTCGTTCCAGCCGCCGCCGAGGGCCTTGTACAGGTTGACCTCGCTGGTCAGCTGCGCCAGGCGGTCGGTGATCAGCGATTGCTGGGCACTGAACAGTTGGCGTTGTGCGTCGAGGAAGGTCAGGTTGCTGTCGACACCAATGCGGTAGCGACGCTCAGCCAGGCGATAGTAATCCTGGTTGGCCCCGACGAAGCCACGTTGGGCATCCAACTGCTGCTTGTAGGTCTCACGGGCGGCGAGTCCGTCGGAGACTTCTTGGAAGCCGGTCTGGATGGCTTTCTCGTAGTTCGCCACGTTGATCTCTTTCTGGATCTTCGAGTAGTCCAGGCTTGCGCGCAGGCTACCAGCGTTGAAGATCGGGATGTTGATCTGCGGTGCAAACGACCACGTGCCCGAACCGCCTTTGAACAGACCGCCCAGGGTCGGGCTTGCGGTGCCCGCACTGGCCGTCAGGGTGATGCTCGGGAAGAACGCTGCACGGGCCGCGCCGATGTTGGCGTTGGCCGCCTTGAGGTTGTACTCGGCCTGCACGATGTCGGGACGACGTTGCAGCAGGTCCGATGGCAACCCGGCCGGCACGTCGCTGAGCAGGTCATCCGACAGTGGCTTGCTGGCGATATTCGCCGGCAGGCCGGTGCCCAGCAGCAGGGTCAGGCTGTTTTCGTCCTGGGCCACCTGGCGGGTATAACGCGCCAGTTGCACGCGGGCGTTTTCCACCGACGTGCGGGCCTGGCTGAGATCGAGGGCCGAGGCCACGCCTACTTCGTTGCTGCGCGAGGTCAGTTTGAAGCTCTGCTCGAACGCGCCCAGGGTGTCCTGGGTGAGCTTGAGCAGTTCCTTGTCGGCCTGCCAGGTCAGGTAGGCATTGGCCACACTGGCCACCAGGCTGATCTGGGTGCTGCGCCGCGCTTCTTCGGTGGCGAAGTACTTCTGCAGCGCTTCTTCACTCAGGCTGCGGACACGGCCGAACAGGTCCAGCTCGTAGGAACTGATCCCCAAGCCAGCCGAGTACTGGCTGGCGATGGTCGCTTCACCGGTCTGCGACAGCTTGGCCGGCGTACGCGAACGGCTGCCGCTGCCCGTGGCCGATACGGCCGGGAACAGATCGGCGCGCTGGATCTGGTACTGCGCGGCATAGGCATCGATGTTCAGGGCAGCAACGCGCAGGTCACGGTTGTTTTCCAGCGCAGTCTTGATCAGCTGTTGCAGAGCAGGGTCATGGAAAAACTGCCTCCAGCCCTGCTCGGCAGCGGCTTGGTTCGGCGCCTGGGCTGGCGAATACGCCGGCCCCTGCGGGAACTGTGCCGCCACCGGCGCTTCGGGGCGCTGGTAGTCAGGTATCAGCGAGCAGCCACTGAGCACGAAGGCGGTGACGGCTAGGGAAAGTAGCGACTTGCTCATTGGCCAGCCTCTTTAGGAGTTTGCTTAGGTTCAGTCTTTTTACGCTCGCCCGCGGCGGACACGGTTGCAAAGAACAGTGGCACCCAGAAGATCGCCAGGACAGTGGCCGTGATCATACCGCCAATTACGCCGGTACCGATCGCGTGCTGGCTGCCTGAACCGGCGCCCGAGGAGATCGCCAGCGGCAGTACGCCGAGGACGAACGCCATGGAGGTCATGATGATCGGACGCAAGCGCATACGCGATGCTTCGATGGCGGACTCGACAATGCCTTTGCCTTGTTCGTGGAGCTCTTTGGCGAACTCCACGATCAGGATGGCGTTCTTCGCCGCCAGACCTACCGTCACGAGCAAGCCCACCTGGAAGAACACGTCGTTGGACAAGCCGCGCATGCTGGTGGCGATCAACGCACCCACCACGCCGAGCGGAACCACCAGGATCACTGCGATCGGGATCGACCAGCTTTCGTACAGTGCCGCGAGGCACAGGAACACCACCAGCAGCGACAGCGCATACAACGCCGGCGCCTGGGAGCCGGAGAGGCGTTCTTCATACGACAGGCCCGTCCAGGCGTAGCCCACGCCCGCTGGCAATTGCTTAGCGATGCGTTCGACTTCGGCCATGGCGTCACCGGTACTGTAACCCGGTGCTGGCGTACCGAGGATTTCCATCGCCGCCACACCGTTGTAACGCGAGAGTTTTGGCGAACCGAAGATCCACTTGCCCGAGGCGATGGACGACAACGGCACCATCTTCCCGGAGTCGCTGCGCACGAACCATTTGTTCAGGTCTTCCGGGGACATCCGGCTGGCGGCTTCACCTTGCACGTACACCTTCTTCACCCGACCACGGTCGATGAAGTCGTTGACGTAGCTACCACCCAAGGCAATCGCCAGGGTCTGGTTAATGCTCGACAGGGTGATGCCTTGGGCACTGGCCCTCTCGTCGTCAACGGTGAGTTCGTACTGCGGCTCATCGTTCACGCCGTTAGGGCGCACACCTGCCAGGATCTTGCTTTGTGCTGCCATACCCAGGAACTGGTTACGTGCCGCCATCAGTTTGTCATGGCCGACACCGCCTTGGTCTTGCAGGAACACGTCGAAGCCGGTGGCGTTACCCAGTTCCAGTACAGACGGCGGAACGATGGCAAATACCATGGCGTCCTTGAAGGTCTGCATGAAGTAGCCCTGGGCGCGCTTGGCGATCTCGAATACCGAGGTGGAAGCATCACGCTCGCCCCACGGTTTGAGCATCACGAAGGCCAGGCCCGAACTCTGGCCACGACCGGCGAAGTTGAAGCCGTTCACGGTAAACACCGATTTCACGCCTTTGCCTTCGCCCGGCTCGCCTTCCTTGTCGTTGAGAAGGAACGCGCGCATATCGTCGATGACTTTTTGCGTCCGTTCAGCCGAAGAGCCGACTGGCGTCTGCACCTGGGCAAAGATCACGCCCTGGTCTTCATCGGGCAGGAACGCAGCAGGGATGCGCATGAACAGCCAGATCATGCCGGCGATGATCAGCGCGTACACCAGGAACGCCGGGATCTTGTGCTTGATCATGTTGCCCACGCCGCGCTCGTAGCTCAGTACGCCACGGTCGAAGGTGCGGTTGAACCAGCCGAAGAAACCACGCTTGGGTTGGCCGTGCTTCTCGGGGTCGATCGGCTTGAGCATGGTGGCGCACAAGGCCGGGGTGAAGATCAGGGCAACCAGTACCGACAGCGCCATCGCCGAGACAATGGTGATGGAAAACTGTTTGTAGATCACACCGGTGGATCCACCGAAGAACGCCATCGGCAACAGTACCGCCGACAGTACGAGGGCAATACCCACCAGGGCGCCTTGGATCTGGCCCATGGATTTGATCGTCGCGTCTTTTGGCGATAAGTGCTCCTCGGCCATTACCCGCTCAACGTTTTCGACCACCACGATGGCATCGTCCACCAGCAAGCCGATGGCCAGGATCATGCCGAACATGGTCAGGGTGTTGATGGTGAAGCCAAACGCGGCCAGGATCCCGAAGGTACCCAGCAATACCACCGGCACCGTCATGGTGGTGATGATGGTGGCGCGGAAGTTCTGCAGGAACAGGAACATCACCAGGAACACCAGCACGATCGCTTCGACCAGGGTGTCGACGACACCGGAGATCGATTCGGTCACTACAGGCGTGGTGTCATAGGGCACCACGGCCTTCATGCCAGGCGGGAAGAACGGTTCGAGCGACGCCACGGTGGCGCGGATGGCCTTGCCGGTGTCCAGCGCGTTGGCGCCCGACGCCAGCTTGATCGCCATACCCGAAGCGGGCTTGCCGTTGAACTGCGCAGCAATGCTGTAGTTCTGACCACCGAGCTCAATACGGGCGACATCCTTCAGGCGTACCTGTGAACCGTCGGTATTGACCTTCATCAGGATATTGCCGAACTGCTCGGCCGTCTGCAGGCGTGTCTTGCCGATGATCGTGGCGTTCAACTGGGTGCCGGGCAGGGCAGGCAGGCCGCCCAGTTGGCCGGTAGCCACCTGGACGTTCTGTGCGGAAATCGCCGTGCTGACATCCACCGGCGTAAGCTGGTAATTGTTCAGCTTTGCCGGGTCAAGCCATATACGCATGGCGTACTGCGAACCGAACACCTGGAAGTCACCCACACCAGCGGTCCGTGAAATCGGGTCCTGGATGTTCGAGACGATGTAGTTGGAGAGGTCGTCCTTGGTCATGCTGCCGTCTTCCGACACCAGACCGATTACCATCAGGAAGTTCTTCACCGACTTGGTCACGCGGATACCCTGCTGCTGCACTTCTTGCGGCAGCAGTGGGGTCGCCAGGTTCAGCTTGTTCTGCACCTGAACCTGAGCGATGTCCGGGTTAGTGCCCTGGTTGAACGTCACGGTAATCGTCATGCTGCCGTCGGAGTTACTGTCCGAGGAAACATAACGCAGGTTGTCGATACCGTTGAGCTGTTGCTCGATGACCTGCACCACGGTGTCCTGCACGGTTTGTGCGGACGCGCCTGGGTAGGTCACCTGGATGTCGATGGCGGTCGGCGCGATGGCCGGGTATTGGTTGATGGGCAACTTCATGATCGAAAGTGCCCCGACCAGCATGATCACCAGGGCAATTACCCAGGCGAAAATGGGACGGTCGATAAAAAATTTCGACATGGATTACTCCCCTTTGCCAGCAGCGGCAGCAGGAGCAGCAGCGGAACCTGCGGGCTTGGCGTTGTCAGCGTCCTTGACCTTGACCTCAGCGCCCGGCTTGACGTACTGCAGCCCTTCGGTGATCAGGCGGTCCCCGGCGTTCAGGCCTTTTTCCACCAGCCAGTAGGCGCCGGCGGTGCGGTTGGCCACCAGTTCACGCTGCTCGACCTTGTTGTCGGCGTTGACGATCAGCGCTGTTGGAATACCCCTGAGATCACGGGTCACGCCTTGCTGCGGTGCCAGGATGGCCTTGCTGTTCACACCGGCTTGCAATTGGGCGTGTACGAACATGCCCGGCAGCAGGGTGTGGTCAGGGTTAGGGAACACAGCGCGCAGGGTGACCGAGCCGGTGGTCTGGTCGACCGAGACTTCGGAGAACTCCAGCTTGCCGTCCTGGCCGTAATCGCTGCCGTCTTCCAGGGTCAACTTGACCTTGGCGGCATTCGCACCGGCTTTTTCCAGCTGGCCGCTTTCCAGGTCGCGGCGCAGTTTCAGCATTTCAGCCGACGACTGTGTGACGTCGACGTAGATCGGGTCCAGTTGCTGAATCACGGCCATCGCATCGGCCTGGCCATTGCTGACCAGCGCGCCTTCGGTGACGGCAGAACGGCCGATACGCCCGGAAATCGGCGCGTACACCTTGGTGTAGCGCACATTGATCTGGGCGGTTTGAACGTTTGCTTCGGCAGTCATGCGGTTCGCGACGGCGGTGTCGTATTCCTGACGGCTGACGGCTTGTTCATCAACCAACTGCTTGTAGCGGTCGGTGATGGACTTGGTCTGGGTCAGCGTGGCTTGTGCGCTTTTCAGGGTGGCCTCATAGACCGACGGATCGATCTGATACAGCTGCTGGCCTTCCTTCACGTCGGCGCCTTCTTTGTACAGACGCTTGAGGATAATGCCGTTGACCTGAGGGCGAACTTCCGCGATGCGGTAGGCGGTGGTGCGGCCTGGTAGCTCGGATGTCAGAGTAAAGGCTTGCGGTTGAAGGGTGACCACGCCGACCTGAGGGATTTGAGCGGGCGGAGCCGCTTCTTCCTTTTTACATCCGCTGAGCAGCGATGCCAGGGCGACGGCAGTGACCAGAGCGGTAACAGCTGGCTTAAGTTGCATGAAGATCCTCGGGTCAGGCGCGCAGAATGCGCACAAGAAGTGTGGAAGGGTAAAAAACAAGCTGTGAGTAGATAAGTAGCTTGCTACGCAATATACTTACGTTCATGGTTGTTTGTAAACTCTTGACAGGCTTCGCGCAATGTTGACAAAGCAACACCCGAAGCCTCGATTCCATTACGTTCGGCACCCATGACGGTGTCGTCCCACAAATATTCAGATGATCGTTCGCGTCTATTAACGTTGCGTTAACGATAGTCTCAAGTGTCCTGATTGAGGTTCTACTGCCATGGTTCGTCGCACTAAAGAGGAAGCTCAGGAAACGCGCAGCCAAATTCTTCAAGCCGCCGAGCAAGCCTTTTACGATCGCGGCGTCGCGCGTACGACGCTGGCGGACATCGCCGCGTTGGCCGGCGTGACGCGGGGCGCGATTTACTGGCACTTCAGCAATAAGTCCAACCTGTTGCAGGCGCTGCTCGACACTTTGCATGAGCCGCTGGACGAATTGGCCAGGGCCAGTGAGAGCGAGGACGAACTCGATCCACTGGGGTGCATGCGCAAGCTGCTGATTCATCTGTTTCATCAAGTGGCCCTGGACCCGAAAACTCGCCGCATCAATGAGATTCTGTTTCATAAGTGCGAATTCACCGATGAAATGTGCGACATGCGCCGCCAGCGCCAGACCCACAGTCTGGAATGCAATCTGCGCATCGGCCTGACTCTGCGTAATGCGGTCCATCGCGGGCAACTTCCGGAAAACCTCGATACCACCCGCGGTGCTGTTTGCATGCATGCCTACATCAACGGGCTGATTGGCCAGTGGCTGTTGGTCCCCGACAGCTTCCAATTGCATCAGGAAGCCGAGCGCTGGGTAGATGCAGGGCTAGACATGCTGCGTCTGAGCCCGAGCCTGCGCAATTGAAACAAAATGCGTAATTGCATCAGGTTGTGTCAACAGTAAAGCTTAAGGACGGTCAATCGTCCTTCTGCCTGATTGGTGGGATGACTTTATATACGGGCTGGTGGGCGGTTGATAGGTAGCCGCCTAAGTATTTTGTAGGGATTTTGTTGCGGTTCTGTGAAGCAATGTAGCCAGAACCTGTAGGCCGCCAACAACGTGAAAGGGGGCTTGCCCCCGATGGCAGTGGTTCAGTCAACACATACAGTGACTGACGCACCGCCATCGGGGGCAAGCCCCCTTTCTCATTTGGTTTTAGTTTCGGCCGATTAAAGCGGCAGGGTCGGGTAGTCGATGTAACCCACCGGGCCCTTGCCGTAGAAGGTTTCCGGGTGTGCTTCGTTGAGCGGCGCATCGGCCTTCAGACGTGCTGGCAGATCCGGGTTGGCAATGAATGGTACGCCCCAAGCCACCGCATCCGCTTTGCCCTCGGCCAGCCAGGCATTGGCGCTGTCTTTGGTAAAGCGTTCGTTGGCGATGTATACGCCGCCGAACGCTTTTTTCAGTTGTGGGCCGAGGCTGTCCGCGCCTTCTTTTTCACGGGAGCAGATAAAGGCGATGCCACGTTTGCCCAGTTCGCTGGCGACGTAGGTGAAGGTTTCCGCGAGGTTATCGTCGCCCATGTCGTGGGAGTCGGCACGCGGTGCCAAATGCACACCCACACGCCCGGCGCCCCAGACTTCGATGGCTGCGTCGGTCACTTCCAGCAGCAGGCGCGCACGGTTTTCCAGGGAGCCGCCGTAGTTATCGGTGCGCTGGTTGGTGCTGCTTTGCAGGAACTGGTCGAGCAGGTAGCCGTTGGCGCCGTGGATTTCCACGCCGTCAAAACCTGCGGCCTTGGCGTTTTCGGCACCGGTGCGGTAGGCGTCGATGATGTCGGCGATTTCAGCTGTTTCCAGGGCGCGCGGGGTAGGGTAGTCGGCCAGTGGGCGAACCAGGCTGACGTGGCCTTTTGGCTGGATCGCACTCGGCGCCACCGGAGTTTCGCCGTTCAGGTAGGACTCATGGGAGATACGACCCACATGCCACAGTTGCAGGAAGATCTTGCCGCCCGCGCCGTGAATTGCCTTGGTCACGTTGGCCCAGCCGCGCACTTGGTCGTTGGACCAGATGCCTGGGGTGTCCGGGTAGCCCACGCCCAGCGGGGTCACGGAGGTGGCTTCACTGAGGATCAGCCCGGCGGACGCACGTTGCACGTAGTACTCAGCCATCAGTGCGTTGGGTACGCGGCCTTCATCAGCGCGGCAGCGGGTCAGCGGCGCCATGATGATGCGGTTCGACAGTTCCAGGTCGCCCAGTGTGATCGGATCGAAAATAGTCGTCATGGGAAAACACCCTTCTCTTTGAAGTTGATCAGTTGGTCGCAGGGGCCAGGTCGGCATCGCCGCCCTGACGGAAAGTAATCAGGGTTACCAGCAGCGCCAGGATCGCCAGGGCCGCTGCCGCCAGAGGCACGCTGGTCAGGCCGAAGCCGTGGGCGATCACGCTGCCGCCGACCCAGGCGCCGAGGGCGTTGCCGATGTTGAAGGCGCCGATGTTCAGGGTGGACACCAGGTTCGGTGCGGCCTTGCCGAAGGTCACCACGTTGATCTGCAACGCAGGGACAGCGGCAAACGACGCGGTAGCCCAGAGGAACAGCGTGATTTCAGTCGGGATCACCGCGACGCTGGTCCAGGTCAGTGCGGTGGATACCACCGCCATGCTGATAAACACGCCGATCAAGGTTGCGGCCAGGCGTTTGTCGGCCAGTTTGCCGCCGATGATGTTGCCCACGGTGAGGCCCAGGCCGATCAACAGCAGGGTCCAGGTCACGCCTTTGGGTGTCACGCCGGTGACATCGCCGAGCAGCGGCGCAACATAGGTGAAGAGGGTGAACATCGATGCTGCGAACAGCGCAGTCATGCTCAGCGACAACCAGATGCCGGCGCCTTTGAGGGCGGCCAGTTCGGCGCGCATGTCGAGTTTTTCTTCGTCACGCTTGGCTGGCAGGAAGCGGATCAGGCCGATCAACGCCACCACACCAATCACCGTCACCGCCCAGAAGGTCGAGCGCCAGCCGGCTTCCTGGCCCAGCGCGGTGCCCAGCGGCACGCCGAGTACGTTGGCGAGGGTCAAACCAGTGAACATCAATGCCACGGCCGAAGCGCGTTTGTTGGCTGGCACCAGGTTGGCCGCCACCACCGAGCCGATCCCGAAGAACGCGCCATGGCATAGCGCGGTAACCACGCGGGCAAACATCAGCACGTTGTAGTCGCTGGCCAGGGCGCAGAGCAGGTTGCCGACAATAAAGATGCCCATCAACGCTACCAGTGCGGCCTTGCGCGGCAGCTTGGCGGTGGCCAGTGCCATGAAGGGCGCGCCAATGGCCACGCCCAAGGCATAACCGGTGACCAGCCAGCCGGCGCCGGGGATCGACACGCCGAGGTCTGCCGCCACATCGGGCAACAGGCCCATGATGACGAACTCGGTGGTGCCGATGGCGAAGGCGCTCAGGGCCAGTATGAGTAGCGAGAGGGGCATTTGGGTTTCCTTGTTACAGCGCTGCGTTGTCGTCAGCGCTGAGTTCTGTGGTGAGCGCCGCAAGGAAGGCCTGGATGGTTTCCTCGTTGCGTTTGAAGAAGTGCCACTGCCCGGCCTTCTGGCTGCTGATCAAACCCGCCCGTTGCAAGGTGGCCAGATGGGCCGACACGGTCGACTGGGACAGGCCGCAGCGTTGGTCGATCTGACCGGCACAGATGCCGTATTCGTGGTTGTGCAGTTGCTCGGGGAATTGCACTTTCGGGTCTTTGAGCCAGGTGAGGATGTCTCGTCGTACTGGGTGCGCCAGGGCTTTTATTATTTCGTCGAGGTCGATGGACATGGCAGGTGCTCAGTGTCGTAAAGCGTTATATCGCGATGAGGCGAACCTTAAATCGTTATATCTCGATATACCAATATGATTTTGGTCTTAACTCAGCCCAAATCGGTATATCGGGTTATAACGATACGTTGGCGGCAGTGCTAGACTGCGCGCCATGAATTATCTCGCACATCTGCACCTGGGCGGCCAACTTCCTGCCCAACTGCTGGGCAGCCTCTATGGCGATTTCGTCAAAGGTCGCCTGCAGGGCCAGTTCAGCCCGCCCATCGAAACGGCGATCCAGCTGCATCGCTCCATCGACCGCTTCACCGACAGTCACCCGCGGGTGGGAGAGGCGTTGTCGCGTTTCAGCCTCACCCGCAGGCGTTATGCGGGAATCGTCCTCGACGTGTTTTTCGATCACTGCCTGGCGCGGGACTGGGCGCTGTATGCCGACCAACCCTTGGAGCACTTCACTTCGCAGGTGTACCGCGTGCTGGCGGCCGAACCGCAGTTACCGGGACGCTTGGCGCAGATTGCGCCGTATATGGCGGCGGATGATTGGTTGGGGTCGTACCGCGAGTTTGCGGTGATGGAGCAGGTGCTGCGGGGGATTTCGCGACGGCTGACACAACCCCAGGAATTAGGGTTTGCGATGCAGGAATTGCGTGAGTTGTATGAGCCGTTGAGTGAAGACTTCCGGATCTTCTACCCCGAACTGCAAGCCTTCGCGCATAACCACCTGACAACACAAAGCTAAATGTGGGAGGGGGCTTGCTCCCGATAGCAGTGGATCAGCCACCACTGATGCTGGCTGATCCACTGCTATCGGGAGCAAGCCCCCTCCCACATTTGGAACAGTGTCTGGCTCATATCACGCGGCAAAGGCTGGTCGCGTCGCTACTTGTTCAGTCTCCGGCACTGGCCCAAACAACGCCCTCTGCACCGCCTGCTGCGCCTGATGCGCCAGCGCCGCGCGTTCCTGCCCGGCGCAGGCAATCGGCTTGAGCACATGGATCTCCACATCGCCCTGATCATTGCCGAACAAGCGCATCAGGTGCGACAGCAAATCATCATCGCCAATAAACGGTGCCAATGGGTCCACTTGCCCATCGCGCAGATAACGAATCGCCACCGGTTGCAGCGCCACGTCCGCATCAATCGCACTGGCCAGCAAGCGTCCGTGGAAGGTACGCAGGCTGCGCCCGTCGGTGGTGGTGCCTTCGGGGAACATCAGCAACGGATGCTGTTGTTCCAGGTGACGGGTCATCTGCTTGCGGATCAACTGGCTGTCGCCCGAACCACGACGGATAAACAGGCTACCGGCCTTGGCTGCCAACCATCCCGCCACCGGCCAGGTGCGTACTTCCGCCTTGGACAGGAACGACATCGGCGCCACCGCGCCCAGCAACGGAATATCGGTCCAGGACACGTGATTGCTCACCCACAGCATCGGCTGCGTCGGCAACTCACCGTGCACGGTCACGCGAAAGGGCAGGGCGTTGGTCAGCCGCGCCATAAAGAATCGCGACCAACGCTGGCGCCGCACCATGGAGTTGGCGATGCCCAAGCGCTCGAACACACCAAACACACTGGCCATACTTAAACCCAGCGCCACAACCACCAGCACGCGGGCAATGCGCCCGTACACGCGCAGGCGGCTCATCACATGGCCGCCTTGAAGTGGCGCGCATAACGCGGGCACAACTCATCGCGCTTGAGCAGGATGAACACGTCGGCCACCTGGAAATCTTCATCCCAGCACGGCTCGCCGCAGATCTTTGCACCCAGGCGCATGTAGGCCTTGAGCAGCGGAGGCATCTCCGCGATTACGTTGGTCGGCAGGTCCAGCGCCGGCAGCGGTTTTTTCGGTTCGGCGCGCAGGTGTTCGTTGCACAGGTAACGTTCGCGCAGGCGCTGCATGATTGCGTGGGCCTGGATGCCGCCGTCGTGCATCGGGATGCTCGCGCAGCCCATCAAATAGCTATAGCCGCCTTGGTTGAGGACTTCAGCTAACTCGCCCCACAGCACAGCGATGGTGCCTCCGTTACGGTAGGCCGGGTCGACGCAGGTGCGGCCGATTTCCAGGATTGGGCCTTGCAGGTGCAGCAAGCCGTGCAGGCTGAATTCTTCTTCGCTGTAGAACCGGCCCAAGGTGCTGGCAGCCTGGTGGTCGAGCAAACGGGTGGTGGCGACGAGTCGTCCGCTGTTCAAATCCCGCACGCCGATGTGGCTGCAGTGAACATCATAGTCATCCATGTCCAGACCCAGTTCCGCGCCTTTCAGCTTGGCGTTGAACTCGCCGCTGAATACGTTGAACCGCAGGGCCTGGGCTTCCTGCAACGCTTGTGCGCCAACCAGGCGTTCGGCTTGCAGACGGCGTTCATTGCCGGTGTCGCTGATGCGGGCGATCTGAGTCATGGCGAATCTCCGAGTGCCAGCCACGTTCCGGCCGGTCGACTTGTTTGTCCAAACTCAGGCTATGTAGGCTCGGTGTCATCTCCATGAAGTTATGGTGACGCTTGGATGACAGCCCCTTTGTCGCAAATCTGTCATCACCCTCGGCTAGGCTCGCGGGCTTGAATGCCCCCTTGAGTCTGTGTCCATGGTCAGAGGCCTGCTGTGCGTTGCCCTGCTGTTTGCCACCGTTACCGCCCGCGCCGACACCTGGCCCGACAAGGACTGGGCCAAGGGCACGCCGCTCGCCGGGCCCGCCATCCAAGCACTGGATGCCTACGCGTTCCCGCCGCGTGACGATGCCACTCGCCAAGGCGTTCGCACCGATGCGCTGCTGGTAATCCGCGACGGCCAGATCATCTATGAACGCTACGCCGCCCCCACCACCGCCGACACGCCGCACCTGACCTGGTCCATCAGCAAGAGCCTGATGGCCACCGTTCTGGGCGTCGCCTATGGCGATAATCGCTTCAAACTGACTGACCCGGTGGCGCGCTTCTACCCGCCGATGAAGCAACATCCCACGGTGACCATGGCCGACCTGCTGCACTGGGCCTCGGGCCTGGACTGGCAGGAAGACTACGAATACGCCCCGCTGAAATCCTCGGTGGTGGCGATGCTCTATACCCGTGGCCGTGCCGATATGGCTGAGTTCGCCGCCAATACCGAATCCTTCAGTGCACCGGGCCAGGTCTTCCGCTATTCCAGCGGCGACAGCAATATTTTGTCCGCCGCGCTCAAAGGCATGCTGGGTCACAAGGCTTATATGAGTTACCCGTGGGATGCGCTGTTCAAGCCGCTGGGCATTCGCAACGCCACGTGGGAAACCGATGTCGATGAAACCTTCGTCGCCTCGTCCTATGCCTACCTGACCGCGCGCGATTTGGCCCGCGTCGGTTTGCTGATGGCGCGGGACGGTCGCTGGGGCGAGCAACAATTGCTGCCTGAAGACTGGGTGGCTTTCAACCGCCAGCCCTTCGACAACTACAAGGCCGGTCAGGACGAAGCCGTCCCTGGCGGTCATTGGTGGCTGAACCAGGGCACCCCGCGACCCTGGCCCGACGCCCCCGCCGACACCTTTGCCGCCCTCGGCCATTGGGGCCAGGCGCTGTACGTGATGCCCACCGAACACCTGGTGATCGTGCGTTACGGCGACGATCGCGACGGCAGCTACCGCCACAACGAACTGCTCAAACGCGTGCTTGCGGCGGTGCAACCATGATCCGTCGTCGGCCGTTTACCAGTGTCTTTTTACTGTTGGTCCTGGGCCTGCTGGGTTGGATCTGGCACGAGCGCGTTAACCTGCAAGCCTTCCCCGACATCATTGCGGCGTATACCGCCAAGGAGTATTGCTCGTGCCGGTATGTGGCGAACAATCCAGCCGATTATTGCCGGGGATATGTGAAGCAGTACGTGCCCACCAGTGCGTTCAGTGATAACCCGGAGCGCAGTGAAGTGACGGCGAGCGGGTTGGGGCGTACGCACCGTGCACGCTGGTTCGGCGACCGCCAGGGCTGTCGCCTGAGTCCTTGACCCGCCCCGCCTCCACATTGGATTTGCGCCGCTTGTGACATTGCGCTTAAGGTTCGTGCAGGTTTTTTCCCCACGAGTCCTTAATGTTCAACGCGTCTGTTATCAAACCCCTGGCCTTTGCCCTGCTGGTCGCTGCCGCCGTACCCGCCCACGCCGATTGGTACCTGGACAACGAGTCCTCGCGCCTGTCGTTCGTCACCACCAAAAACACCGAGATCGCTGAAGTCCATCGCTTCCTGGTGCTGCACGGTAAGGTGGACAGCAAGGGCGCGGCGCAATTGGAAGTGGAGCTGGAGTCGGTCAACAGCAGCATCCCGCTGCGTGACGAGCGCATGCGCAATCAGCTTTTCGAGATCAAGACTTTTCCTGATGCGCTGATCAGTGCACAGATCAACCTGCAACCGATCAATGACCTGGCCCCCGGCGCGCAACTGGAATTGCGCCTGCCGCTGAACGTCACCTTGCACGGCAAAACCCAGACCTACAGCGCAGAACTCCTGGCCACGCGCCTGGATGACCGGCGTTTCCAGGTGGTGACCCTGGAACCTGTGGTGTTGCACGCCGAGGACTTCGACCTGGCACCGGGTGTGGCGGCATTGCGTGAAGCGGCGGGGCTCAAGTCGATCAGCTTGTCGGTGCCGGTGGGTGCGGTGCTGATTTTTACGGCGCGCTGACGTGAGCGGCGCGGTGTTCCCGTGGCGCAGCGCCAACCGTTTCGAGTTGTTGATCGACGGACCGAATTTCTTTCCACAAATGCTCGTGGGCATTGCCCGCGCTGAGCGCCATGTGGATCTTGAGTTGTACTTGGTGGAGGCGGGCGCGTGCGCCGAAGCGCTGGTGCAGGCTTTGGTGCTCGCCGCCGAACGTGGCGTGCTGGTGCGTTGCCTGTTCGATGACTACGGCAGTCTCGCGTTCACTCTGGGACTGCGTAAGCGTTTGACCGATGCCGGTGTGGTGCTGCGTTTCTACAATCGCCTCAGCTGGCGCCGTTGGATGCGCAACCTGTACCGCGACCACCGCAAGCTGCTGCTTATCGACCAGAATATCGCCGTGGTCGGCGGCACAGGCGTCACCGATGAATTCTGGACGCCGGGCGAAGACACCGCCGAATGGCACGAAGTGATGGTGCAGATCAGCGGCCCGCTGGTGCTGGATTGGCAGGCGCTGTTCGATCGCCAATGGCACGCCAACGTGGCGCGCCGGGAGTGGAAACCGGCCACCCATTTCGGCTTGCCGCGCCTGCCCAAAGTACCAGCGACCGGCCAGGGACTGGGCCGCGTCGCGTATGCGGACGCCCGTCAGCACCGCGACATCCTGCAATCGCTGATCCGCGCGCTCAACAGCAGCAAGACACGAATCTGGCTGGCCACGCCGTATTTCTTGCCCACATGGGGCGTGCGCCGTGCCTTGCGCCGGGCGGCAGGGCGTGGGGTAGATGTGCGTTTGCTGCTCACCGGCCCGCGTACTGATCACCCGTCGGTGCGTTACGCCGGGCATCGTTATTACCCACGCTTATTACGCTCGGGCGTGCAGATCTTTGAATACCAGCCGTGCTTTTTGCACCTGAAAATGGTGCTGGTGGACGATTGGGTCAGCATCGGCTCGTGCAACTTCGACCACTGGAATCTGCGCTTCAATCTGGAAGCCAACCTTGAAGCGTTGGACCCGGAATTGACGCTGGCGGTCGAAGGCAGTTTCGAACGGGATTTTGCCCAGAGTCAGGCGGTGAGCCTGGAGGCGTGGAAGGCGCGACCGTTGTGGCGGCGGGTGAAGCAGCGGGTGTGGGGGTGGATTGATCGGTTGGTGGTGAACGTGCTGGACCGACGCGGCTAGCAAGAACACTGAGATCAAATGTGGGAGGGGGCTTGCCCCCGATAGCGATGACTCAGCTACAGATCTGCTGGCTGGTACACCGCAATCGGGGGCAAGCCCCCTCCCATATTGTTTGACCGCGTCAGGCGTTAGAGCAGTTCGAACGTCTGCTGCTGCACATCCCGGGAGTCCAGGCCGATCTGTACATTGAACTCGCCGGGTTCCGCCGCGTACTTGAGCTGGGTGTTGTAGAACTTCAAGTCTTCCTCGGTGATGGTGAAGTGCAAGGTGCGCTCTTCACCAGCCTTGAGCATGATTTTCTGGAAGTTCTTCAGTTCTTTGATCGGACGGATCATTGAACCCGCGACGTCCTGGATATACATCTGCACCACGGTTTCGCCGTCGACCTTGCCGGTGTTCTGCACCGTGACGCTGGCGTCGAGCTTGCCGGTCTTGTTCAGGGTGGTGGACGACAGCGCCATATCCGACAGGCTGAACGTGGTGTAGCTCAGGCCATAACCAAACGGGAACAGCGGCCCGGTGGTGTCATCGAAGTACTGCGAGGTGTAGTTGCCCGGTTTGCCTGGGGTAAACGGCCGGCCGATGGTCAGGTGGTTGTAGTAGGTCGGAATCTGGCCCACGGAGCGGGGGAACGTAATCGGCAGCTTGCCCGACGGGTTGTAGTCACCGAACAGCACGTCGGCGATGGCGTTGCCGCCTTCGGTGCCGGCGAACCAGGTTTCCAGGATCGCGTCGGCCTGTTGGTTCTCTTCCAGGATCGACAGCGGGCGGCCGTTCATCAGCACCAGCACCAGCGGCTTGCCGGTGGCCTTAAGCGCCTTGATCAGGTCGCGCTGGCTTTGCGGGATGTTCAGGTCGGTGCGGCTCGACGATTCGTGGGACATGCCACGGGACTCACCCACGGCCGCGACGATCACGTCGGCATCCTTGGCCGCTTTGACGGCCTCATCGATCAGCACCTGCGGTGCGCGCTTGTCATCCACCACTTCCGGGGCATCGAAATTGAGGAAGTTGAGATAGTCCACCACGGCCTTGTCGTTGGTGATGTTGGCGCCACGGGCGTAGATGATCTTGCCTTTCTCGCCGATGACCGCATTCAAACCGTCGAGCAGGGTCACCGATTGCTCCGGCTTACCGGCTGCAGCCCAACTGCCCATCATGTCGATCGGCGCCTTGGCCAGTGGGCCCACGAGCGCGATGGTCGCGGATTTTTTCAGTGGCAGGGTGTTGTTCTGGTTTTTCAGCAATACCAGGCTGCGGCGCGCGATATCGCGGGCCTCGGCGCGGTGCAGGCGGCTGTCGGCATAGGTGTCTGCCGGGTCATCCTCGGCCTTGCCGATGCGCAGGTACGGGTCCTTAAACAGGCCCATGTCGTACTTGGCGCCGAGCACTTCGCGCACGGCGTTGTCGATGTCGCTCTGTTCGATCTCACCGGACTTGAGCAGCCCAGGCAATTCCTTGCCGTACAGCGAGTCGTTCATGCTCATGTCGATGCCGGCCTTGATCGCGAGCTTCGCGGCTTCACGCCCGTCCTTGGCCACGCCGTGCTTGATCAGTTCGAAGATCGCGCCATGGTCGCTGACGGCCAAGCCTTTGAAGCCCCAGTCCTTGCGCAGCAGGTCGTTCATCAGCCAGGTGTTGGCAGTGGCAGGCACGCCGTTGATCGAGTTGAGCGCCACCATCACGCCGCCGGAGCCGGCCTTGATCGCCGCGTGGTACGGCGGGAGGTAGTCCTGGTACATCTTGACCGGGCTCATATCGACCACGTTGTAGTCGCGGCCGCCTTCCACCGCGCCGTACAGGGCGAAGTGCTTGACGCTGGCCATGATGCTGTCGGCATTCGCGGGGCTTACGCCCTGGAAGGCCTTGACCATCACTTCGGCAATGCGCGAGACCAGATAGGTGTCTTCGCCGAAACCTTCGGACGTACGGCCCCAGCGCGGGTCGCGGGAGATATCGACCATGGGCGCAAAGGTGATGTCGAGGCTGTCGGCGGCGGCTTCCTGGGCGGCGATGCGCCCGGAGCGGCCGATGGCGTCCATGTCCCAGCTGGAGGCCAGGGCCAGGCTGATCGGGAAGATGGTGCGATGGCCGTGGATCACGTCATAGGCGAAGAACATCGGGATCTTCAAGCGGCTGCGCATGGCCGCGTCCTGCATCGGACGGTTTTCCGGGCGGGTGATGGAGTTGAACGTGCCACCGATTCGGCCGGCGGCGATTTCCTTGCGGATCAGCTCGCGGGGCATTTCGGGGCCGATGCTGATCAGGCGCAATTGGCCGATCTTCTCATCGAGGGTCATCTGCTTGAGCAGGTCGCTGACGAAGGCGTCCTTGTCTTTAAGCGCAGCAGGCTTTGTTTCTGCCCAGACGGGGTGGGTGGCCAGCGTGGCAACAAGGCCGAGCAAACACAGCTTCTTCATGAATATCCTTTTTCGGCTCACTGCACAGCAAACATGCGCTGTTCTGCCAAAATGTGGGGAACATATGTTGTTGTTCGAGTGTTATTGCAGAAAATGCACCACACTTCTGAACTCTTATTTGCGCTGGGCATCTTTTTAGCTGAATGATTCGATGCAATCCAGTAGTGGGAGCGGATTATGCCCCAAGCGCGCGGTTTATAGGGTCAGTCGTCAAATTCCATCAAGATTGCTCAGGAGAGACACCATGCAAGCAGCACAAAGTTACCGCTGGGGCTTCAAAGCCGCAGCTTTGCTATTGATCAGCACGGTGCTGAGCGGTTGCGGCATCAACACTATCCCCACCCTGGACGAACAGGCCAAAGCCGCGTGGGGCCAGGTGCAGAACCAATACCAACGCCGCGCCGACCTGATCCCTAATCTGGTGGAAGTGGTCAAAGGCTACGCTGCCCATGAACAAGACACCCTCACCGCCGTGATCGAAGCGCGGGCCAAGGCCACCTCGATCCAGGTCGACGCCAGCACCCTCGACAATCCCGAGAAACTCAAACAGTTCCAGCAAGCCCAGGACGGTTTGAGCGGCGCGCTTAGCCGCTTGATGGTGGTGTCCGAGCGCTACCCGGACCTCAAGGCCAACCAGAACTTCCTGGCCCTGCAATCCCAGCTTGAAGGCACCGAAAACCGTATCGCCGTGGCCCGTCGTGATTTCATCCAGGCCGTGCAGGCCTACAACACCGAGATCCGCACCTTCCCAGGTCGTCTGTGGCACAGCGTGATGTACAGCGACTTGCCGATCCGCCAAACGTTTGAAGCCACCAGTGCCGATGCCGATAAAGCACCGCAAGTGAAGTTCAAGTAAGCCGATGCGCTTATTACGGATAGGGCTGGCACTGTGGCTGCTGGCCTGCGTGGGCGTGGCCCAGGCAGCGCTGACCTTCCCGGAGTTGACCGGACGGGTGGTCGACAACGCCCAGATGATCGACCCGGCGGTGCGCGCGCAGTTGTCCCAGCAGTTGCAGGCGCTGGAGCAAACCGCCGGCGACCAGATCGTGGTGGTCACCGTGCCTGACCTGCAAGGCGTGCCTATTGAAGACTTCGGTTATCAACTGGGGCGCCACTGGGGCATTGGCCAGAAGGGCAAGGACAACGGCGCGCTGTTGATCGTCGCCCGCGATGAGCGCAAATTGCGCATCGAAGTCGGTTACGGCCTGGAAGGCGTGCTGACCGATGCGCAGTCCTGGGTGATCATCAATCAGGTGATCACCCCCAAATTCAAAACCGGCAATTTCAGCCAGGGCATCAGCGACGGGGTGGCCGCGATGATCCAGGTGGTGGGCGGTGAGCCATTGGCTGTACCGGCCCATGTGGCGGATGCCAATTTTGCCAAGGATAATCCCGGGTTTTCCATCGGCCTGTTTATCCTGCTGATTGGCGTGTTGTGGCTGTGTAACCGCATGGGCCTGCCGGTGGGCGCGATCCTGCTGGCGATTCTCAGCAGCAGTGGACGCGGCGGCGGCGGGGGAGGCGGTGGCGGCGGTGGTTTTCGCGGCGGCGGTGGCGGCTTCGGCGGCGGCGGTGCTTCAGGTGGCTGGTGATGACAATAACTAGAAAAGAGCATGTACAACCATGGCATTACTGACTGAACACGAGCAACGCCAAGTCGCTGAGGCGATTGCCCGGGTCGAGCAACAGACCGACGCCGAGTTGGTTACCGTGCTGGCCGCGCGTGCCGACGATTACGCCTACATCCCCTTGTTGTGGGCCAGCTTGATCGCCTTGGTGGTGCCGGGTGTGGTGCATTACCTGTCCGGCTACCTGACCATGTACACCTTGCTGCTGGCGCAATGGGCGACGTTCATTGTGTTGTGCCTGGTGTTCCGCCTGCCCAAGGTCACGACCCGCTTGATCCCGCGCTCCGTGCGGCACTGGCGCGCTTCCAACCTGGCGCGCCGGCAGTTTCTGGAGCAGAACCTGCACCACACGCTGGGCAGTACCGGGGTGCTGATTTTTGTCAGTGAGGCGGAGCGTTATGTGGAAATCCTGGTGGACGATGGCATCTCCAGCCGCCTGGATGACAGTCATTGGGATGGGATCGTCAGGGCGTTTACCCAGCAGGTGAAACAGGGGCAGACGCTGGCTGGGTTTATCGCGTGTATCGATGCATGCGGTGAATTGCTGAAGGTGCATGTGCCGGTAACGCAGACCCGCAATGAACTGCCAAACCGGCTGGTCGTACTGGAATAGCCCCGCCACCACTGGCTGAAAATGTGGGAGGGGGCTTGCCCCCGATTGCAGAGTGTCAGTCAACGATGTTCCAACTGATCCACGGCTATCGGGGGCAAGCCCCCTCCCACATTTGAGTCTGCGGTGACCACTGGTCAAATAACTCCGTGCCCTGGTGGACTATCCCCCCTAAAATGCCCGGCATTCCCAGCCCGAGGCGTTTTTGTTCATGTCCGTCACCGCTCAACCTGTCCGCCCTGCGCCGGATCACCACGCCCAGTTCATCGAACTGTTGAGCACAAGCCTTGCGCAGAACGCCTTTATCAAGCTGGTGCTGGCCAAGTACGTTGGTGACGAAGCCGAGCTTCAGCGGCTGATCATCAAGGCGGTGACCGTCAAGGAGCAGCCATGCCTGTCCTTCGTCTACCGCTACAAGACCCGTGACATCACCAAGAACTTGCCGCTGGCCGACGGCGTGGCGGCGATTGCCGAGCTGCTGCCGGCGTCGTTCAAGAATGCGCACTTGCTGTCGCTGACCGACGAAGCCCAGTTGGAATACAGCAAGAAGAACAAAAGCTCGCTGTTCAAAAGCAAGCCACAGCAACTGCGCGAGGCACCTTCGGCGGAGCATAACCGTGAGAAGAATCGTTTCCTCGATCTGAGCCGGCCGTTCCTCGCCGATCTGGGCGTGACCGATTCCAAGCAGGCGCTGATCCCGTCGATGTCGCGCAAGTGGAAGCAGATCAACAAGTTCATCGAAGTGTTCAGCCATGCACTGACCTCTTCACCGCTGAAGCTGGATCAACCGGTGCGTGTCGCCGACTTTGGTTCGGGCAAGGGCTACCTCACGTTTGCGATCCACGACTACCTGCGCAACACCCTCAAGGCCGAAGGCGAAGTTACCGGCGTTGAATTGCGCGAAGACATGGTGACCCTGTGCAACACCGCCGCTGCGCGCCTGGAACACCCGGGTCTGGTATTCAAATGCGGCGACGTACGCAGCGTGGCGCCGAGCGAGCTGGACGTGATGATCGCCCTGCATGCCTGCGATATCGCCACCGACTATGCGATCCACACCGGCATCCGCTCCGGCGCGTCGATCATCATGTGTTCGCCGTGCTGCCATAAGCAGATCCGCTTGCAGATCCAGAGCCCGGTGCTGCTCAAACCGATGCTGCAATACGGTTTGCACCTGGGCCAGCAGGCGGAAATGGTTACCGACAGTTTGCGGGCATTGTTTCTCGAAGCCTGTGGATACGAGACGAAAGTGTTCGAGTTCATCTCGTTGGAACACACCAACAAGAACAAGATGATCCTCGCGGTCAAGCGTAACGAGCCGGTGGACAATACGCAGTTGCTGGAGAAGATTCAGGAACTCAAGGCGTTCTACCACATCACCGAACACTGCCTGGAAACCCTGCTGCGCGCGGATGGCTACCTGGCCTGAACACTGCTCAAATGTGGGAGGGGACTTGCCCCCTTCCACATTTAGACTGCACTTGGCTTGGGAACCGGCGCAGGTTGCACCGCCGTCTTGCGCCCCAGCATTACCGTCACAATCACCCCGCACGCAAACACCCATGTAATTGGCTCGATATGTTCCCCAAAGAACAACGCCGAAAACGCGATGGTGAAGAAGATCTGCAACAGCTGGATCTGGCTGACCCGCGCAATGCCGCCCATGGCCAACCCGGCGTACCAGGCAAAGAACCCCAGGAACTGCGAGAACAGCGACACATACCCAAACGCCCACCAGGTACGCATGGAAATCGCACCTTGATGCTGCGCCGCCAAGTACCACACCGGCCCGATCAGCACCGGCGTGGACAGCACCAGCGCCCAACAGATCACCTGCCAGCCGCCCATCTCCTTGGCCAATCGACCGCCCTCGGCATAACCCAAACCGCCCACGGCAATCGCGCCGAGCATCAAGAGATCCCCCGCCTGGATGCTTCCGGCGCCGGTGATCAACGCATAACTCAATACCAACGCACTGCCCAATGCGGCGCAGGCCCAGAAGGCTTTCGACGGCCGTTCATGGGACAGCCATGCTGCATACAGCGCCACGCAAAGCGGTTGCAGACCGTTGACCAGCGCACCATGGGACGCCGGCAAGGTTTGCATGGCCCACGCCGACAGCACCGGGAAACCGAGAATGACCCCGGCGATCACCAGGCACAAACCCCGCACCTGGCGCCAGGTCGGCCAGCGCTCACGGCGCCACAGCAACAGCGCCGCCGCCGGTACCGCCGCGAACAACGCTCGGCCCAGGCCATTGAGCAACGGGTGGATTTCCTGCACCACGATACGGGTGAAGGGCAGGGTCAGGCTGAAGATGATGACGCCCAGCAGGCCGAGGGCCATGCCGGTGTTTTCGCGCGAGCTCATGGGGGCAACCGAAATCTAGAGGGCTTCAAGGGAAGCCCATATAGCCACAACCCCCGTCGAACGCGGGCCTACAGCTGGATACGGATTTATCCGTACAGTTGATCTTGTGTGGGCGCTGGCTTGCCTGCGATTGCATCATGTCGTGGTCACTGACACACCGGGGTGTCTGCATCGCGGGCGCGATAGCCCCGCCATAGAAACCTGCGAAAGGCATAGGACGACAACGGGTCGGGCTTATCCCGCTTTGGGGCGAAGCGCTCCCTGATGAAGACGAATGCGGTGTATCCGCCGCTCCTCTGCGCCTGGTTTTTAGGCTGCTGCGCAGCCCTACGCGGGACAAGCCCGCTCGCTACAAGAAGGCGCTCGACTGAAATGACTCATGCAGGACTCTAGACTTAAGGGTTGGTATTTAAGCCTTTAAAGTCAGTAACTTATTTAAGTTTGATAAGGCGGGCTTGATCAGCGTTCCACAGGTACTGAGAGTGCTGGATCACCCAGTGGATGCGTGCGCGCCGCAAAAAACTTCAGCTCCACGCCGCTGCCGTCAAATAACTCCGAATACCGCCGCTTCTGCTGGCGAATAAACCCGTCACTGCGCCCCGACACCGAGATCGCCAGGGTGCTCAAATTGGCTTGGCGAATGGCATCCACCAAGTGCTGATCCTGAGGCCCCAGGCCGTGCCCAAAGATGCACAGCGCGCCTTCATAGGTCAGCAACTGCTCATAGCAGAACGACAGGTAGTCCGAACTGCGGATGGTCTTGAGCTTCTCCTGCACCGTGCCTTCGCTGACAAACAGCGGCACATCGTCCAGGGTCTTGATCGTGTTGTTGATGGCAAAGCTGCTGAGCAAGGTGCTGTCAGTCGTGGGTAATTTGCGTGCGGTGCCGTCGAGGTTTCGCACCAGGTGCAAGCCGCCGTGCAGGTACAGGATGCGTGTGGCGTCGGTGCGGGTGTTGCGCAGGTCGAAGCTGGCGTCGGCGCTGCGGAACAGATCGTCGATGCCCGGCGTGTGCAGGATCGCCCAATAGTTGAGCAGGTCATAGTTGCTGGTGAATACGGTGGAGTAACCGGCCAGTTCCGCGTTGATCGTCGCCAGTGTCGATGGCTTCACCAAGCGCCACGGGATATGCACGGCGTGGATGGTGTTGATCAATGCTTCCTTGATCGCGTAGTAGCGATTACGCGGCGCCGCCGAGCTGACCGCCAGGGCCTTGTTGACCCGGCTGGTGGTTTTCAGCGCGCCCAGTGCTTGTTCGAAACTGCGGGTTTGCAGGGCGTCGAACACACTGAGTTCGGATGGGCTGAGGGGTTTTTCTTCGACGGTGCGGGCGTTTTCGAACAGCGAGTCGTAGGCAAAGTCTTCCCAAACCGTACGGCTCGCGCCGTTGCCGATCAGAATCCCAGTGAAGTCGATGGTGCTGCGCAGGGCACTCCAGTCTTCAAGGTGGGCGTCAATATCCTGGAAATCCTTCATTGCGGCGGGCTACTCGAAATCGGCTGGGCGGTGACTTTATCACGAGCTGACGTTGATCCTGATCAAGATGCCGCAGACAACTGAGGCCGATGCTAGAGGCAGAAACGTTATCCGAGGATTCGCCATGAGCAGCACCTTCTTCATCCCAGCCGTCAACATCATGGGCACCGACTGCCTCGACGAAGCCATGAACGCCATCCGCAACTACGGTTTTCGCAAGGCGCTGATTGTCACCGACGCCGGTCTGGCCAAGGCGGGCGTCGCCAGCATGATTGCCGAGAAACTGGCGATGCAAGACATCGACTCGGTGATCTATGACGGTGCCAAACCCAACCCCAATGTGGAAAACGTCGAGAAAGGCCTGGCGCTGTTGCAGCAAAGCGCGTGTGATTTTGTGGTGTCGCTGGGCGGCGGCTCGCCCCATGACTGCGCCAAGGGCATCGCCCTGTGCGCCACCAACGGCGGGCATATCGGCGACTACGAAGGCGTGGACCAATCGGCCAAGCCGCAACTGCCGCTGGTAGCCATCAACACCACTGCCGGCACGGCCAGCGAGATGACCCGCTTCTGCATCATCACCGACGAAACCCGTCACGTGAAAATGGCCATCGTTGACCGCAACGTCACGCCACTGCTGTCGGTCAACGACCCATCGTTGATGGTTGGCATGCCTAAGGGGCTCACCGCCGCCACCGGCATGGACGCCCTGACTCACGCCATCGAAGCCTATGTCTCCACCGCCGCCACGCCGATCACCGACGCCTGCGCGATCAAGGCCATCGAACTGATCAGCGCCAACCTGCGCCTGGCCGTCCGTGATGGCAGTGACAAGGTCGCGCGGGAAAACATGGCTTACGCGCAGTTCCTCGCCGGCATGGCGTTCAACAACGCGTCCCTGGGTTTTGTGCACGCCATGGCTCACCAGCTGGGCGGGTTCTACGACCTGCCCCACGGCGTGTGCAACGCGGTGCTGCTGCCCCATGTGCAAAGCTTCAACGCCAGCGTAAGCGCCAAACGCTTGAGCGATGTAGGCCGAGCGCTGGGGGCAGACATCAAGGGCATCACCGATGAAGAGGGCGCCCAAGCTGCCATCGCCGCCATTCGTAGCCTGGCCCAGGACGTTGAAATTCCGGCGGGCCTGCGTGAGCTGGGTGCCAAGTTGCAGGATATTCCGCTGCTGGCGACCAATGCGTTGAAGGATGCGTGCGGCCTGACCAACCCACGGCGCGCGGATCAGCGTCAGATCGAGGAGATCTTTCGCAGCGCGTTTTGAGTGGGGCAGCCTCAAGCCGCAAGCGTTAAGCTACAGGTTGGATGCATTCAACTTGAGCATGAAGCTTGCGGCTTGCCGCTGAGGTCACCTTATGAGAGTTCTGTTATTCGGAGCCACCGGCATGGTTGGCCAAGGCGTTCTGCGTGAATGCCTGTTGGCTGCCGATGTCCAGGAAATCGTCGCCGTTGGCCGCACGCCCCTGACCCAGGAACACGGCAAGCTGCATCAGGTATTGCACAGCGACATGCTGGATTTCCAACCCCTGGAAAACCTGCTGCAAGGCTTTGATGCCTGCTTCTTCTGCCTCGGCGTGTCGTCGGCCGGCATGAATGAAACCACGTACACCCACCTCACCTATGACCTGACGCTCGTAGCTGCCAGCACCTTGGCGCGGCTCAATCCACAGATGACGTTTATCTACGTGTCCGGCGCTGGCACCGACAGCTCCGAGGCGGGCCATTCGATGTGGGCGCGGGTCAAAGGCAAGACCGAGAACGCGTTGCTGCGTTTGCCGTTCAAGGCGGTGTACCTGTTTCGGCCGGGGATCATTCAGCCGCTGCACGGTGTGCGCTCTAAGACGCCGCTGTATCAAGCGTTTTACTCCGTGCTCGGGCCAGTGCTTTCGTTGGTGCGTCGGGTTAAGCCGGGCTGGGTGGTGAGTACGGAAACTGTCGGCCGAGCCATGTTGCAAGCAGTGCGCCATGGCGCGCCGCAACCGGTGGTGGAGCAGGGCGAGATCAATCGCCTGGCGGCTGAGCGCTGCTGATGCTGTGGCCGCGCGCAACTGTGAGTTGCCTTGCGCACCGGATGACATCAACGAAATCGATGCCAAAGGCTGATCAGCTCGCTGTTGCCAGTGCGCGTGCGGACGTGTTGCCAAACTGAATCAGCGCCACACCGCCCATCAACAACAACGCCCCAAGCACCCGTGGCGTTGTCAGTTGACGCTCCACCAGACCGAACAACCCAAAGTGATCAAGCAGCAGTGATGCAAGCATCTGTCCCGCCAACGCCAGGGCGATAAACCCCGACGCACCCAGCTTGGGCAGCAGCATCAACGCCAGCGCGATAAAGCACACACCAAACGCGCCACCGGCCCACATCCACAGCGGCGCCTTGACGATAAACGTGAGGCTGGGCAGCGGCAGACGCAGCGCCACGATCACCGGCAGCAACACCATCATGCTCACCAGCAGTGACGCCAGGGTGGCCCACAGCGGGTGGCCGAGCCCGCGCCCAAGGTTGGCATTGATTGCACTCTGAAACGGCACCACCGCCCCGGCGATTACCGCTAGCGCCAATAAACCTGCCCACTGCAACGTTGTCATGTTGGATCTCCCAGAGGTTTTGCTGGACTCTAGGTCATTCGTCGATCTAATTTAAATTCCAAATTCTTATGCTGGATATGCAGCTGATGAATGATCTGCGCCGTATTGACCTCAACCTGTTGGTGATCCTCGACGCCTTGCTCAGTGAGCAACACGTCACCCGCGCCGCCGAGCGCGTGCACCTGAGCCAGCCGGCGGTCAGCCATGCGCTGGCGCGGTTGCGGGATGTGCTGGGTGATCCGTTGCTGGTGCGTCAGGGCGGCACGCTGGTGCCCACCGCCCGTGCGTTGGAATTGGCGGCACCGCTGGCCGAAGCGTTGGCGCAGGTGCAGGCGCTACTGGCGCCGAATCGCTTTGATCCGGCATCGGCAAAGCGTCGTTTTCGTGTGGCGATGTCGGACTACAGCGCGGCGATTTTCTTACCGAGGTTGGTTCGTGTACTGCGCCGTGAAGCACCGGGCATCGACCTGCAAATCATCCAGACCAGCCGCGAAGGCATGGTTGACGGCGTGCTCAATGGCGACCTTGACCTGGCCGCTGGCGTGTTCCCCGATATGCCTGCTGAACTGCGTACTACGCCCTTGTTCGACGAGCATTACACCTGTCTGGTGGACCGTAGCAGCCTGCCGCAGGACGGCTCTCTCGACCTGCCCACCTACCTCTCGCGCCCCCATGTGCTGCTGGAGATGCGCGGCAGCGGCACCCCGGAAATCGAACGAGCGCTGACGGCGATTCGTCAGCGGCGGCATGTGGCGATCAGCCTGCCGCACTGGGGCGTGGCGCCGCAGTTGATTGAGGGCACGGACTTGATCCTGACCGTATCGTCGCGAGGCTTGCTGAATATTGATCACCAGCATCTGGTCGCCGTGGCGCCGCCATTTCATATTCCCTCGTTTGCCTTCGAGCTGGCGTGGCATGCGCGACGGGGAGGGGATTCTGGGTTGCAGTGGTTGATTGGGCAGGTGCAGGGTATGTTGTCTGAAGGCCGCAGATAACAGGAAAAAGACATGCTCTCAGGCTTCAATCACTTGACCCTGGCCATTACCGACTTAAGTCGTAGCGTCACTTTTTACCATGAGCTGTTGCAGCTCAAGCTCGACGCCACTTGGGACAGCGGCGCCTATTTGTCATTGCCGGGTCTATGGCTATGCCTGTCGCTTGATCCGCTACGCGAGTCGAAGCCAGGTGCCGATTACACCCACTATGCGTTCACCGTCGGATCGAGTGAGTTCGCTGCGCTGGTCTCGCGTCTGCGCGCCGCCGAGGTGCAGGAGTGGCGCGATAACCGAAGCGAAGGCGCCTCGTTCTATTTCCTTGATCCCGACGGTCATAAGCTCGAAGCCCATGTCGGCGACCTGGCTTCGCGTCTGTTGGCTTGCCGCGAAAAACCCTATTCGGGAATGAGGTTTTACCCTTAGCGTAGGAACGTGCAGAATCGCTCCACCTTCCCACGCTTTGTTTGAGTCACGCCCATGACCCTATCCCTGCTGCTCGCCGTCCTCGCGTCGGGTTTTATCTACGGTATTACGCCTGGCCCCGGAGTCTTGGCAGTGTTTGGCATCGGCGCCGCCCGCGGCCGTCGTGCCGGGGCGGGGTTTCTGTGTGGGCACTTGCTCGGCGATGTGCTGTGGTGCAGTACGGCGTTGGTCGCGATTGTGGGCGCGCGGGAAGTCGGCAGCAGCGCGTTCGATGTGCTCGGCGTGCTCAGTGGCCTGTATCTGTTCTGGCTTGGCTGGCGGGCCATCCGCACCCAGCGTCGCAGCAGTGATGCCCCTCAGGGCGCCGCGCGGCATCCGTTCTGGCACGGCATTGTGTTCGGTTTGACCAACCCCAAGGCGTATCCAGTCGCGGTGGCGACGTTTACGGCGTTGCTGTCCAGTCGTGCCGAATTGCTGACCTGGTCGATGCTGCCGGCGTTGATCTTCCTGAGCTTCGTCGGTGGTGTGTTGGCCTACGCAATCCTGATCGGCGTGGTCGGCGCCCAGCGCGTACGCACGGTGTATCAGCGCCATGAAATCCTCATCACCAGGCTCTGTGGCGTGATGTTTATCGGCTTCGCCATCAACGCCCTGGCCCATGCATTGCCGGGCCTGTTTGCCAGCAAATCCGCTTGATACGCCGACGACCGTTCGTCGCACCGGCGAGTTTTTTCTAAACCTTTACCGCCCTGAAAATTCGAATTCAGGGCGGGGTGTGTTCCCCGTACTTATTTTTGCCCTGGAGGAACCCATCATGAGCCGCATGGCTATCCGGTTACGCACCGCCAGTTTCGCGATGCTGCTGGGCCTCGGCGCCAGCAATGCTTTCGCCCAGTCGCCTGCTGAATTCATCGAGCAGGCTTCTGCCAAAGGCATGGCCGATATCGAGACCAGCCGCATGGCACACGCGAAAACCTCGTCCCAGGAAATCAAGGACTACACCATCGAGGTGATCAACGAGCGCACCTTGGCCAACCAGCACTTGGCGGCCATCGCCAAGAAGCTTGACCTGCCCGTGGCGCCCCGCGAAAAAATCGTCGACAAAGCTGAAACCCTGATGCCCGAACTCAAGGACGGTGACTCGTTCGATGCCGCTTACACCGCGCAGCAGGTGAAGGAAAACGAAGACGCCATCGCGCTGTTCAAGAAGGAAGGCGCTGCGTCGGATGTGCCGGAAATAAAAGCGTTGGTGGATGAGACACTGCCCAAATTGGAGGAGCGCCTGCAGAAGGCCCGAGCCTTGGCGTCCACCTACGGTAAAGGTCATCAAGGCGACGGTTGAAGCCGTTACCTGAATTGAAAAACGGCGGTTGGATCTTCTCCAACCGCCGTTTTTTTATGCCTGGTTCAGATCGGTTTTGGCGGGCGCCGCGTCGTCGGCGGCGTGGCCGCAACTGCTGTTCAGGTTGACGGTGCCGGTATTGCCAATGCTGCGGTATTCCTGGCGCAGTTTTTCCAGCTCTTTGCGGTCCAGGCCGTCCAGGCTGAGTACTGCGTTCTGCGCATCCTTGGACACGCGCAGCAACTCGTCGATCTTGATATGCAGGATGTCGTTGTCGCGGTTTTGTGTGTTTTGGATCAGGAACACCATCAGGAAGGTGATGATCGTGGTCGAAGTGTTGATGATCAGTTGCCAGGTGTCGTTGTAGTGAAAGTACGGCCCGCTCAGGCTCCATGCCAAGATCAACGCCACCGCTGCGTAGAACGTGCGCGGGCTGCCAGCCCAGCGAGACAGGGATTGCGAGACTGCGGAGAATTTCATGACCGGGTTCCTTATTGAGATGGCGATGAAATGATGGACCGCAGTGGCTCGCTGAAATTTCTTTTTACAATTGTGCGCCTGAACACATGTGTACGATTTTGTCGCGTAATCCTAGAACGCCAATTGGGCCTGGTCGGTGCCTTCCAGCGTGAGCAAGTAGTGTTTGGCTTCCAGTCCACCGGCAAATCCGGTCAGGCTGCCCGCCGCACCAATGACCCGATGGCATGGGGCAACGATCGAAATCGGGTTTCGCCCATTCGCAGCGCCGACGGCGCGCACGGCTTTGGGGTTGCCGATCTGCCGGGCGATCTGGCTGTAACTGCGGGTTTCGCCGAAAGGAATGGTGAGCAACGCCTGCCAGACCTGCTTTTGGAACGCGGTGCCGTTGAAATCCAGTTCCAGCTCGAAGGTGCTGCGCGTGCCGGCGAAGTACTCCTGCAACTGGCGCTCGGTCTCCAGCAGCACCGGATTCTGGTTGGCCTCGTGCAACTCCCCCAGGCGCACGCGGTTGGCGCGTTCTGTCTCCCAAAGGATGGCGCTTAGCTTGCCATTGCGCGCCACCAGGGTGAGTTGGCCGACGGGGGAGGGCATGAGCTTGTATTCGTAGGGCATGGTTGAGGTCCTCGTCAGGCCGTGTCGATACGTGATCGAGACTGTAGCTCCCTGCGCTGCACTGGAAACTACGTTTCTTGCGATCGAATTCTTCAGTGCTTAGAAATTCCAGTACACCCAGTTGGCGTAATGCGGATACGCGTAGAGCCACACAAGATAAAACACGGCTTTAAGCAGTGAAGCTGTCCCCATTGCGATCAATGAGATGCCATTCAGCAGGGTGACGATCAAGGCGAACAGGGTGACTCGTCGGGTTGCATGACGATGGGCTAGCCGTAAGCCGTAGACCGATCCGGCCATGACGCCCAGTGCCAGCACCAGTCCTAGAGGGAATGGCAACCGTACAAACGAGATCAGCAGGGGTAATACAAGCACCCAGCCGAGTATTTGGCGCAATAGGGGCTTTGGTGTGGCTTGTCCAGGTTCAAGCATGGCTGTGGTTCCGCATTTCTGGCCGACCAACCGGGATTGTCGGGACACTCGTTAATTGCCGCTGTCAGTCATTGCTGACATCAGGCTAGCGATCCTGTGAGGTGTGGCGAGGTTTTTCGCAGGTTTTACCGGTTATGGGAGATCCCAACGATCACGCTGAGGAAGGCCTCCACCAGCACGCTTTTTGTTTCAGCCGGGGTCAACACTAACAACTGCGCGTAAGCATCCCCCTCGACCAACGGCCTGTACGTCACGCCTTTGTTCATCAAGCTTTGTGTGCATTCCGGTACCAACGCCACACCTTGGCCGGCCGCCACCAGCGCAATGATCGAGGTGATCTGCCGCCCAGTCGGCCCAAGGTGCAGGCGCACGCCGTGGTGTCGGTAAAGCTGTTCGATGGACTGGTTAAGCCCCGAGCCATAATCCGCCGGAAATAATATCAACGGGTAGGCACTGAGCTGCGCCAGGCTGACCTCGGCCAGAGTCGCCAGTGGGCTGTCTTTGGACACCGCTGCCAGTAAGCGCTCTTCTGCGAGGGATAGCGCCTGCACTTCTGGACGTTGCGGCACCATGCGGCTCAACCCGATATCCAGCCGCCCATCCGCTACCTGAGCACACAGGCTGCCGGAGGCACTTTCGACCAGCGTCAGCTGCACATCCGGAAATTGCCGGGCAAAAGACTGGATCGCTTGGCTGAACAGATCTGACAGGGCGATTGAGCTGGCATAACCGACGGACAGTTGTCCGGCGGTACCCGCAGCCAATTTGTCTGCGATCGCTTGGGCCAAGTCCACCTGTTCCAACACCCCGCGTGCGTAGGGCAGGAACGAACGGCCTTGGGCGGTGAGCGTCACGGTGCGGCTGGTGCGGTCAAACAGTTTGAAACCCAACTGCGCTTCCAACGCTGAAATCTGCCGGGTCAGCGGTGGTTGCGCGAGGTGCAGGCGAATGGCTGCACGGCCGAAGTGCAATTCTTCAGCGACCGTCAGAAAGTAACGCAGCTTGCGTAGGTCGAGCATCCTGATCCTTGGGTATCAATCGGTCTGAATTCGGTATTGGTTCCAGACCTGCCGGCCATTCTATAAAGACCTTTCAAAATAAAACGAGAGGTTTCATGAAGCCGCGTCTGCATTGTGCCCGCCTTGCCCTGTTCCTGTGTGGCTGTGCGGCATTTCTCAACCTGTATGCGACCCAGAGCATCCTCCAGACCTTTGCCGCGCAGTTTCATCTCAGCGCCAACGCAGCGGGTTGGAGCATCACCGTGACTACCTTGGCCGTGGCAATCACTGCACCGTTTGTCAGCCGTGTGACCGGGCGTTTCGAGCAACGCACGGTGATCTGCGTGGCCGCGTTGCTGCTGGCGGGGCCGACACTCATGACCGCCTATGCCGACAGCTTTGCTGAAGTGCTGGTGTGGCGCTTCGTGGAGGGCATGGTGATACCCGTGGTGTTTGCCACCAGCGTGGCCTACATCGGCGACCGTTGGCGCGGTGGCAACGTCACCGAAGTCACCAGCCTTTATGTCGCGGGCACGGTGTTGGGCGGGTTTGCCGGGCGTTTTGTCACGGGGGTGATGACTGAATATGTAGGCTGGCGTGAAGCCTTTGAGTTACTGGCGGTGTTGAGCCTGATGGTCGGCGGGTTTATCCAGTTTCTGTTGCCCGCCAATCGTGCGCGAGTGGAGCAGGGCAGGGCTTCCTTTACGAGTTTTTTTCGCAAACCGTTATTGGCTGCGTACGCCGTAGGCTTTTGCGTGTTGTTTTCCCAGGTGGCGGCGTTTACCTACGCAGGTTTGTACCTCGGCTTACCGCCGTTCAATCTTGGGTCTGCGGCCTTGGGGACGCTGTACATGGTGTTTTTGCTGGCGCTGATTGTGATTCCTATCGCCGGCCGCCTGAGCAAGGCGCGTCCACATGCCCAATTGCTGACGGTTGCTGCCGTACTTGGCGTCAGTGGATCGGCCCTGACGCTGGTGCCCTCTCTGTGGTGCATCGTGACGGGCCTGGCCCTCAGTTCCACTGGCGTGTTCCTCGCCCAGGCCGCGGCCAATGCCTTCACCACCGCGACGGCGCGCGACAACAAGGCGGGTGCCGTCGGCGTATACCTCACGTGTTACTACTTGGGGGGCAGTTGCGGTGCGATTGTCCCAGCGCTGATTTGGGAACGATGGGGCTGGGCGGGTTGTGTGGTGCTGATCATCGTGTTCCAACTGCTGACCTTGTTGATCGCGCTGACAGGTTGGCGACCCTGCGAACCTGTGCGAGGTCTGCCGTCGTGATGTTGCCTGCCAGCCGTCGAGGGGCGTTGATTACTGAGTGCAGCGCTCACGCCAAGCGGGACGAGAGCCAAACACGCAACGATCTTAAAGGGTTGCACCCAGCGAAAATGGAATGCGCAACGCCCCGATAGTGCCCTCACGGATGCCACACATTTCGTCATGGGCGCACTGTTGCACCAGCACACAGGGAAATGGCGGAACACCCTGCAACAGGTCGCGCAAATGCGTGCTGGACCGCAGCCGCAGTGTCTTGCCGTTATCGTCCAGTAATGTGATGTCGACCTGATCCAGTTTCACACGAGCGATATAAAAACCGCCCTCCAGGGACAGCAACTCCAAACTACGTATTTCACCTTTCTCGGCCAGTTGGATCAGCTTCTGCACATTCATGGTTCACCCTACCTTTGGGGGTTATTGGCGACGAAAGAACAATGTGACCTGGCCCCATTCCACGCCGAACTTGGTCATGCTCGACCGGTTGATCATCGTGTCCTCGTCCATCAGGTACATCCAATCGTCAAAGCTCACCTCGTATACCGAGCCCTCCACCGGGAGGTTGAGCCGGTAGCGCCAACGCAACGCGTTCCCGGCGACCTCGCCGATGGCCTCGCCGACCACATCACCGGCCCGTCCGCGCCAGCGTCCCGGGCCATCGGGCGTAAGGGTCCACACGCGGCGCTGGCGAGTGCCGTCGCTGTACAGGAATTTCTCGTCGAGAATTAATTTGTCGCCCTCGCGATGGCTGGCGATATCCACTTCAAAACGCTTGGCGACTTCGCCCGAGCGTTTCTCAAAGATGCCCCAGGCCTTGACGGGTTTGCTGAAGAAGCGCTCAAGGTCCAGCTGTGGTTTCTGGTCGGCGTAGTGATCGACCTCCACATGGCTGCAACTCGCCAAGCTCAACGCCAGCAACAGTGAAACCAGCAGACGCGTCATTGCGCGGCTCCTTGATCGTGCGAGGCGTGGTGCCAGCGCTCCAGCGTTGATAGTTGTACAGAATTTTGTATTTGTACAGGTTTGCGGGCGAGAAAATCCTGGGCATAAAAAAACCGGCCTCAAAGGGCCGGTTTCTTGGGCATCCCCCGCCAAAACGATAGTGGCGTGGGTGCTATGTCTGAGTGGAGCGGGTAGAGGGAATCGAACCCTCGTCGGAAGCTTGGGAAGCTACTGTTCTACCATTAAACTATACCCGCTCAGAGCGGCTGACTTTGTACCAGATGTTCACATGGATTTGAAGTTTTTCTTTGAAAATGTGCAGGTTGCGGCGAAGGCGGCTGATCCTTCGCCACAACGAGCCAGGCCATGAATCATCATTTCAAATCGCAAATGCATGCTGTGCCTGACCTTGGTGATAACGCAATCGGCTGACCTGCCGCTCCGGTTTCAAAAAGCCCACCACCGCCTCCCGGCTATCCTTGCACGCTGCCTTATGCTCCATGTCCAGAAAATGCCCCGTCGCCTGGATAGTGCTGAAGCTACTGTTGGCCACGTAGTTGCCAAACTGCCTGGCGTCCTGGGCGCTGGTGTATTCATCCCATTCGCCGTTCAGGAACAGCACCGGAATATCGATCGCCTTGGCGGCCTTGAGGTAGCACAGTCGGTCGCTGGTGAGCACTTGGCTGATGTGAAAGTGCATCTGCCCGTATTCGTGTTCGGCCAGGCTGCTCACGTGTTTGTAGTTGAAACGCTTGAACAGCGATGGCAGGTGTTTGCCGATGGTGCTGTTAACAAGGTGGCCGACGCGGTCGCGGTCAAGGTTGCCGAGGTAGTCGACACCGCGCTCCAGATAGTCGCGCATGGGCGCGTTGATCACCGGGGAGAACGAGTTGATCACGGCCTTTTCCACGCGGCGAGGGCGCTGGGCGAGGGCGACGAGGGTGGCGGCGCCGCCCCAGGAAAACGACAGCACATGCTCGGCGGCAAAGTGGTCGATGAGTTCCAGGAGGATCTGGCCTTCGACTTCTTTCGTCAGCATCTGCTCATGACGGTTATGGATTTTTGAACGGCCGGCGTAGGGCTGGTCGTACAAAACCACGTTGAACTGCGGGTGCAGGCTTTTCACGGTTTGGGCGAAGGATGCCGTGGTGGCCATAGAGCCGTTGACCAGAATGATGGTCTTTTCAGCCTCGTCCGCGCGATAGAACTCCGTGTAAACCCGATACTGACCCTGTATATCCAACACAGCGATTTCTGGCCTCATGTCGTAAGACTCCTGGCAAGCGGGTAGGGCGCGCAGATAACTCTGCACGAGCTTTGTGACAGGTAGGCATACGCCTGAAAAATGAAGGCCCATGTCGGTCCGGTGACGGCTGGCCGACGGGTGTTGTTATGGCGGGCTGTTTGCCTGGAAGGCCCGTGGAATAAAGCGCGGGCGTGGGCAAGGTGTTTCTTGGAGGTTATAGGCGACTCGCCAGTCATATTTAAACTGGTGAGCTTGATTCAAGCACAGACTCGGGATGTCGCAAGGCCTATAAATGGGTTTTTGCCATCACCGGCTGAACGGTCATCAGACCTGGAGGATTTCCTCAAGCGTCAACGGCCGATATTCGCCCGGCGCCAGTGCAGCATCCAACTCAAGCGGTCCCATACGTTCGCGATGCAAGCTGATCACCTTGTTATTGAAGTGCCCGAACATGCGCTTCACCTGGTGATAGCGGCCCTCGATGATGCTCAGCCGCGCGGTCGTCGGCCCCAGCAGCTCCAATTCGGCTGGCTGGGTGGTGAGGTCCTCAAACGCAAAATACAGGCCCGCCGCGAACGTGGTCGCGTACTCGGCGCCAATGGCCTGTTCAGTGGCAACGAGATAGACCTTGGGCAACTTGGTCGTCGGTTGCGTCAAGCGGCGCGACCACTGGCCGTCATTGGTGATCAACATCAGGCCGGTGGTGTTGAAATCCAAACGGCCGGCGATATGTAAATCCGCTTTGTCCGGCTCATTCAGCAGGTCCAGCACCGTGGGGTGTTGCGGGTCTGAGGTCGCACTCACACACCCCTGGGGCTTGTGCAGCATGAAATAAAGCGCCGGTTTGCCCGCCTGTAGCACGTTGTCGTCAACGCACACGCGGCTGAATTCCCGTACGTCATGGTGAGGGTCGCTGACGATCACCCCATCGACGCTCACCCGCCGCTCTACCAATAGCAGACGCATCTGCTTGCGATTGAACTGCGCTAGGTTGCTGAGGAAACGGTCAACTCGCATCGCGGCGACGCAACTGTTCATCGACTTGGGCGCAGCGCGGGCAGAGGCAGGCTTTGTTGCGCAGTTCATCCGGCAGCGCTTCAAGTACGGCGGGGTCGATGGTGACGCTGTAGCACCAGCAGGCCTGGTCGGCCGTGCGTGGGTCGGCCAGGGTGCAATCGTTGCGGGCGCCGCAGGCGGGGCATAGGGTTGGCGTGGTCATGGAGTGGGCTGATCGGGCAAGGTTCGCTTGGCCTTGCACGATACAGCGCCAACCCACGGCAGGCTACTTACAGCTGGAACTTGCTGACCAGCACATTGAACGAGGTGGCCAGGCGTGACAGGTCCTGGCTGGAGGCGTTGGTCTGGTGGGCGCCGGCGGCGGTCTGGGTCGACAGGTCCTGGATGTTGAGCAGATTGCGGTCAACTTCACGGGCCACTTGCGCCTGTTCCTCGGAGGCGGAGGCGATCACCAGGTTGCGCTCATTGATCTTCGCCACGCTGGCGGTGATGCGCTCCAATGCCTCACCGGCGTTCTGTGCCAGGGTCTGGGTGTTGTTGGCCCAGGTCAGGCTCTTGTTCATCGCGGCCACGGCGTCATCGGCGCCGACTTGCACTTCGCCGATCATTTTTTCGATGTCGACCGTGGAGATTTGGGTTCGATGAGCCAAGGCGCGGACTTCATCGGCGACCACCGCGAAACCGCGACCTTGTTCGCCCGCACGCGCTGCTTCGATGGCCGCGTTGAGGGCCAGTAGGTTGGTCTGGTCGGCGATGCCGCGAATCACATCGATCACCTTGCCGATTTCACGGACCTGGCCAGCAAGGTCGGCGACCGATTGGGTAGAGTCGTTGATCTCGACCACCATCGAACCCATGCCGGACACGGCCTGGGCCACTTGCTCACGGCCCTCTTCGGCTTCGGTGGTGGCTTGGCGCGAGGCTTCTGAAGTGGACACGGCGTTGCTTGCCACTTCGTCCACCGCGGCGGTCATCTGGTTGACGGCGGTGGCGGCTTGTTGGATTTCGTCATTCTGGCGGGTGAGGCCACGGCTGCTTTCATCGGTGACCGCACTCAGTTCTTCGGCGGCCGACGCTAACTGGTCAGAAGCGTTGGCGATTTCCATCAGTGTGCTTTTCAAACCACCCTGCATATCGGACAGCGCCATCAGCAGTTGCCCTGCTTCATCGGTACGCTCGGTGACGATGGCTTGGGTTAGGTCACCTTTGGCAATGCGTTGTGCGCTCTCCACGGCCTGGGCGATGGGGCGGGTGATCAGGCGGGTGATCAACACACCAATGGTGATGGCGATGATGAAAGCAAGCACGATGCCGCTGACCATCCAGGTCAACGCGCTGTCGCGCAGCTCATCAGCGGCGATGGAGCCTTCTTTGATCTGGCGGTTGTTGGACTCGATCATCACGCGGATCAAGTCGCGTGCCTGGCGGAACATTTCATTGTTGGTGCTGTTGAGCTGTGCGCGGGCCTGGTCGAGCTGATTGCTTTCGAGCATCGACATGATGCGTTCGGAGCTGCTGATGTAAGCGGGCCACAGCTGGTCGAGCTTGTCGCCTGCTGCCCGTTCGTCGTCTTCCAGCGGGGTGGCGCGGTAGATCTTGTAGGCAGCCTGGCTGTTCGTGAGTTCTTTGGCGATGTCCTGGCGCACGCGGTCGCGGTCTTGCTGGGACACGTCGCCCTGGCTGGCATCCATCAACCGGTATAAGCCCCGGTTGTGGGCGACCAGGCCGTTGAGGGTGGCCGCGGTGTTGCTCACGGAAACCAGATTGTTCGAAAACGTCAGTTCGAGTGCGTTGGCGAGGCGAACCACACCCTTGATACCCAGTAAACCCACGCCCAGGGTGACGACTGCGCACAGTAGAAAGGAGAGCAACAGTTTGGTTGAAATCTTCATGGCTTAAATCCGAGGTCATATGGGTAGAGTGCTCGCGCTAGAGCCTCCTTGGCATTGTGCGATGTCATAGTGACACTATCCAATTATTTAAAGTTTCAATACATCCAAAAATGTTCCATCCAGTTAAAAACTCCGACCAATGGGCAATTTTGGGCGGATGACAAATCTGGCGGATGCAGATGTATCAATCTGTTACCAAAACGCACCAGATTCGGTTTTTGATGTCAGATATTTCGTCATTCAGTGAAAGCTGAATGCCGCCCTCCCGCGTCGCTGGAGGTGCTCTTTCGCGGTCCAGGAGGCCGCCATGTATCGACGACTGCTGCTCAGCGCTTTACTCGGTCTGACCCTTTCCGCTTGTGTGCCCTACTACGATGGAGGCCAGAGCTACTATCGATCCGAGGTCTATACCTCACCGGCGCCGGCGTATTACTACGGGGGTGGCTCGGCGTATCAATATCGCCGTGATTACTACCCGTCGCCGCGCTATTACGCACCAGCACCGCGTTACTACTCGGCGCCGCGTTATTACCAGCCGGCACCACGCTATTACCCGGCTGGGCCGAGGGCCGGTTACCGGCCTTATCCGAACCAGGGCTGGGGCGAACATGGGGGTAATGGCAGGCACGGACGCGATGGACGCGATGGAGGTCATGGCGGTGGCCGCGGCGGTCACCGTTGATCTGAGTTGAATGCAAACGGCGCAGGAAGCGCCGTTTTTTGTGGGAGAAAACAATCAGTAATCGGACAAGTCCGCCAGCGGATGGCGACCTTCCCACGCCTTATGAAAGTGCGCCTGTACCACGGCGTCCGGGACTGTATTGATATCCGGCCAATGCCAATGGGGTTTCTGGTCTTTATCGATCAACCGCGCGCGTACCCCTTCGCTGAATTCAGGGTGACGGCAGCAGTTGAGGCTCAGGGTGTATTCCATCTGGAACACCTGGGCCAGGGATAAATGCCGTGCGCGCTGGATCTGTTCCCACACAAGGTGTGCGGTCAGCGGGCAGCCTTCGCTCAGAGTCTTGCCGGCGCGGCTGAACAGCGGGTCGGCGTGGTCGCGCAGTGGGCTCAACGCTCGCCAGGCACAGCGCACATCGCCCACGTCCAGCCATTCGTCGATTTGCGCTCGGCGCGGCAGCCATTGGGCTTCGGGCTGCTGGCTGACAGCCTCTTGGGCCAGGGCCTTGAGCAGGCTGTTGAGTTGCATCGCGGTCTGTTCCTGCCAATTGAGTTGCAGCAGGCCATCAAGCAGTTCGTCCTGTTGATCGTCGCGCAGGAAACGGTCGGCCAGACCCAGGTCCAAGGCGTCACGGCCGTTGATGTACGCGCCGGTGAGGCCCAGGAATAGACCGAGCTTGCCCGGCAGGCGCGACAGAAACCAACTGGCGCCCACATCCGGGTACAGGCCGATGCTGATTTCGGGCATCGCCAGGCGACTGCTCGGCGTGACGATGCGTATGGCCGCGCTTTGCAGCAGGCCCATGCCACCCCCCAGCACATACCCGTGGCCCCAGCAGATCAGCGGTTTAGGGTACGTATGCAGGCGGTAGTCGAGGCGGTATTCCGCGGCAAAAAACTGTGCACCCAGGGCGGGCACTTCGCCAGGTTGTTCGAGGCAGGCCATTGCCAGGCTGCGTACCTCGCCACCGGCGCAAAAGGCCTTGGGCCCGTTACCGCGCAGCAGCACGCAGACGATGTTCGGGTCTTTGGCCCACGCATCCAGGCGATCGCTCAAGGCCAGGATCATCGGCAGGGACAGGGCGTTGAGGGATGCTTCAGCATCAAGGCTGGCGATGCCGACGCGGGCGCCGTCGCTGCCGGTGAGCTCTTCGAAGTGCAGGTTCATTGTGACCTCATTCGGGAGGGTGAAGGATCAGTATGATCGCTTCGTGGGAAAGTGCCGATGGTGTGTCAGATCAATTGACAAGCAAGGCCGGCTTTCCTAGGGTTCGCCTCATTATTTTTTACAAGACAATTCAACTATGACCGAAGGCGACCGTATCAAACTCGAACCCAGCTGGAAACACGCCCTGCGTGATGAGTTCGATAAGCCCTACATGGCTCAGTTGCGCGAGTTCCTGCGCCTGGAGCACGTTGCCGGCAAAGAGATCTACCCGCCCGGCCCGCTGATTTTCAATGCGCTCAACTCCACGCCTCTGGACAAGGTCAAGGTCGTGATCCTCGGCCAGGACCCGTACCACGGTCCCGGCCAGGCCCACGGTTTGTGTTTCTCGGTGCAACCGGGCGTGCCGACGCCGCCGTCATTGGCCAACATCTATAAAGAGCTCAAGCGCGACCTGAACATCGACATCCCCAACCATGGCTGCCTGCAAAGCTGGGCCGACCAGGGCGTGTTGTTGCTCAACACCACCATGACCGTGGAGCGCGCCAACGCCAACGCTCACGCGGGCAAGGGTTGGCAGTTCTTTACCGATCGGATTATCGAAGTGGTCAGCGAGCACCAGCCTCATTTGGTGTTCCTGTTGTGGGGCGCCCATGCACAAGGCAAGCAGAAACTGGTCGACGCCACCAAGCATTTGGTACTGACGTCAGTGCATCCGTCGCCGCTGTCTGCGTATCGAGGGTTTCTGGGGTGCGGGCATTTCAGCCGTACCAACAAGTTTCTTGAGCAGAATGGCGAGACGCCGATTGAGTGGCGGCTGCCGCCGCTGTGAGGGGGCTTGGGTTATTCCGGGAGGGCTTGCGCCAGTAAGAGAGCCATCTGTTTGGCGGCGTTGTGATCGGATTGGTAGAGCTGTCGGAAAGCGAGGTTACAAGCGGTGAACTCACTCTGGGCGCTGCATTTGAAGGTCACCAGTTGCTGTGCGACCTTTCGCGTCGCGACGTCGGTTTTGTCCGCCGCCAAGGCTTCCAGCGCAACCCAGAGCTCTATCAGTGCAAGCGCTCGACGTGAGGTGAGGTCTTCATGGTTCAGCTGGAAAAATTCGATATTGGTGACCGCCCGTTCATAGGCGTGCCCGTTTTGCTGCGCCGGAACCGCTAATACGCCATCAAAAGTAATGATCGTTTGCGGGTCGTCCACGTCAACCGTTGAGATCGGATAGAGCAGCAGCGCTAACTCGTCGCCCATTTGTGCGGGGTCGGAACCTTGCACATCTCGATGGCCGCGGATGGGGAAAAAGTTTGATTTCAGGGTTGAGTTGCAACGGGTGCAGGCAATCGCATAGTTAAAGTGATGATAAGCGAGCTTGTAGTACCCCGTTGGGCTCGCTGCGCCGGTGGCCCAGTTAAGGTGTATGGGCCAGGCCTGGATACTGGACTTGGGGCGATAGTGCTCCACTTCGTGGACTTTGCTCGCCAGCACCGAACCCTGAAGTTTGGTTTCGCAATATGCGCATTTTTCATATTGCAGCGCTATATAGACGGTTTTTATCTGGCCCCAGAACTCAGTACCGCCGGTGTATTTACCGGCAGCCACGTAAGTTCCAGTACGTGCCTTGGCACGGCTAAGCCAGGTTTTATTCCGCTCTTTGATTTGTGCAATGAGATCTTTCTCCAGGATTGGATAACGGATCATTTCTTGACGCCTTCACCGCTCTTTCTTCGCTTAGGCGCAGAAGTGGTCGGTGGTGACGAGGGCTGGTCGAACCCTAGGCCGCTTGCCATAAGTTTCAGGTAGTTGGCGCTGGCGTCGCGATTCCCGGAAACGGCACTGCGTGCCAGTTCGTTGAGTTTGGTTGACGTAGACTCGGCGCGAGTACTGTCCAGGCCGAAATAGGGCGAAAGCAGAATCTGTTCGGAACTCTTGCCCCTCACATGTTCGGGCAGCCGCTTTATGAGGGTTGAACCTTCCTCCTGACTCAGCAAAAAGAGGTTTTGTGACATCAATGAACCCACCACCAATGGGCTGTGGGTGGTGAAGATGAACTGAACGTTGGGTAAGGCTTTTGCCAGAGTGGGGACTACCACTTTTTGCCATTCAGGGTGTAAGTGCAGATCGATTTCGTCGACCATTACAACACCTCGCATTTCCCTTAGTTTCAGCCCTGTCGCGACACCCTGGCAGACATGAAACAGCATGTCGCCTATCCAGCCAATATAAGCCCTGAACCCATCGGACAAGGCTCGGAATGGCAGCACAATGCCGTTCATTTCAAATAAGTTTTCGTTTTCCTGCACCGTTTTCTGAATTTGACAGTTCAGAGGCAGCAGATCGTTTATCAGGTTGATGACTTGGGTGTATCGGCCTTTGTTGCTTTTGGCGTATTCAGGCAGCCAATAGGACAATGGCATTAGCGTGACGTGTTCTTCGAAGAGGCTGGCAACCCGTTCATAACGGCGCAGGCGCGATTTTTTACGTGCACTTTCATCTACCCTGGCGGAGGCTTCAACACTTCTGCTCGCCCCATAACCCACAATGAAAAACGCAGGATTGTCTTCGTTGAACTGAAGAAACTCGACCGTATTCTCGATATCGCGTGGGGACACTTTGCTGCGCATGCGCTCAGTGGAGCCGAAGGAACTGATTTGGGTCTTCAGCGAAAATTGATCGGGCAGCGGGTGGTCTGTCTGCTTCGGATTTTTTTCTTCGTCAGTCGAAAGGAGCGTTGCAGTAATGGTGGCGGGAGGCGTTTTTTTTTCAGCGGCGTCAGTACGACGAACCAGGCCTTCGGGAACAAAGCCGGATCCTCCGCTGAGCAAAGGCCCCAACACCGACAATGCGACTGCACGCAATACGCTGGTCTTGCCGAGGCCGTTATCTCCCAGCAAGACATTCACGTTAGGGTATTGGATCTGTAAGTTACTTGTGGCGGGCACATTGAAGTCGAGCCCTACGGCCTTAAAAGACCGTAAGTTCTCTATCTGTAACTTTTGAATATGCATGGAATCCACCTCTTCCGAAGCCGCAGATGGTAGCAAAGTTTCATCTGGGTGCCAGGCAAAGGCGTCTATTTAGTGCATCGGCTGGCGGTTCCAATGCCGGAACAACGGCTCCGCCAGAAACAATACAAACAACAACCGCATTACCTGCATCGCCGTCACCAGCGGCACCGACAGTTGCAGGGTTTCGGCCGTGAGGCTCATCTCGGCGATGCCGCCGGGCATCATGCCCAGGGTCAATGAGCGCAGGTCCAGGTGGGTGAGGGCACTCAAGCCCACCGCCGCCAGCGTCGCCAGCGCCATGGTCAACGCCGTGCCGATCAAGGTGCGAACCATGAACGACGGAGCGCGCCGGAAGAACTGACGATTGAAGTGGCAGCCCAAGCCGCTGCCGATCAGCCATTGGCCAATCTGGCTGCCGCCGTCAGGTAACCCGATGTGCAGGTCCCACACCACGCTGGCGGTGGCACTCACCAACAAGGGGCCGAACAACCAGGGGTTTGGCTGACGCAAACGCTGCCAGCCCCAGGCTACCAGCGCACCCAGAGGAAACAGCAACGCCAGCCACGCCCAACTCACCGGTGCCGGATGAAACTGCGGCGCGCCGCCCTCCAGCAAATACTTGAAAATCGCTGGCACACACAACACCACTACCAGCACCCGCAGGCTCTGGCCCGCTGCCACGCGGCTGAGCACCGCGCCATTGCGTGCGCCGAGGTTGACCATCTCACCGGAACCGCCCGGCATGCTGGAGAAAAACGCGGTGGCGCGGTCTTCACCGCTGCGGCGCATCAGCCACACGCCGACCACGCTCGACAAGCTGGTGACCAGCGCGCCGAAGAAGATCAGGCCGAAGTGGCTCATCACCTGTTCAATCACCAACGGGGTGAAGTGCAGGCCGATGCCGATGCCCACTACCCATTGACCGCATTTGCGCCCGCCGGGAATCTCCGCCAACTGCCATGGCGTGAGGCAACGCACGAGGATGATCGCCAGCAACGAACCGACCATATACGGCAAAGGCCAGCCGACCAGGCTGGCCAGGTAACCGCCGGCCAGACCGACCAGCGGCGTTCCCCACCATTGTTTAAAGGTGACCTCAGACATCGGCCACGGCACGACGCTGTTGGGCACGTTTACGCCAGATACGCAGCAACGGTACAAACAGCATGATGGCGGTCAGTACCCAGACGCCAAAGGTGATCGGGCTCGACCACAGGATTTCCAGCGCACCGTTGGAAATCGACAGCGCACGGCGCAGGTTCTGCTCCATCAGGCCACCGAGGATAAAGCCCAGCAGTACCGGCGACAGCGGGAAATCCAGCTTGCGCAGGATGTAGCCGAAGATGCCGATACCCACCATCAGGAACAGATCGAAGGTGGTGGCGTGCACCGCATACACACCGATCGCTGTGATGATGGCGATCACCGGCACCAGCGCCCAGTTCGGCACGGCTAGAATGCGCGTGAAGATGCGGATCATCGGGATGTTGAGGATCACCAGCATGATGTTGGCGATAAACAACGAGGCGATCAGGCCCCAGACGATGTCCGGTTGCTGTTGGAACAGCAGCGGGCCAGGGGTGATGTTGTACAGCGACAGAGCACCGATCATCACCGCCGTGGTGCCCGAACCCGGTACACCCAGTGTCAGCATCGGTACCAGGGCGCCACAGGCGGAAGCACCGATGGCCGTTTCCGGCGCGGCGAGGCCACGCATGTCGCCCTGGCCGAATTTGCCGCTGGCACCGGCCAGGCGTTTCTCGGTCATGTAGGCGACGGCCGAGGCCAATGTCGCACCTGCGCCGGGGAGTACACCCATGATGAAACCGAGCAGGCCGCAGCGGATGTTCACCACGAACACCGAACCCGCTTCTTTGAGGTTGAACATCATCCGCCCGGTGGCCTTCACCGCTTCCTGGCCACGGTGAGTTTTTTCCAGCAGCAGCAGGATCTCACTGATGGAAAACAGGCCCAGCACCAACACCACAAACTGGATGCCGTCGGTGAGGTGGATGTTGTCGCCGGTAAACCGGTACACGCCGCTGTTGGCGTCAATACCCACTGCCGAGAGGAAGAGGCCGATCAGCGCCGCAACAAACGTTTTCAGCGGTTTGTCACCGGCCATGCCGCCCAGGCAGACAATCGCAAACACCATCAGTACGAAATATTCCGCCGGACCGAAGGCAATTGCCCATTTGGCCAGCAGCGGCGCAAACAGCACCATGCCGCAGGTAGCGATAAACGCGCCGATGAACGAGCTCCATGCCGACAAGGACAACGCCACGCCAGCCAGGCCTTTACGGGCCATCGGGTAGCCGTCGAGGGTGGTCATCACGGTCGACGCTTCGCCCGGAATGTTCAGCAGGATTGAGCTGATACGGCCGCCGTATTCGCAACCCAGATACACGGCCGCCAGCAGGATCAACGCCGATTCCGGCGGCAGGCCCAGTGCGAATGCGATGGGGATCAACAGTGCTACGCCGTTGATCGGGCCCAGGCCCGGCAGCAGGCCGACCACAGTGCCGATCAAGGTGCCGCAGAGGGCGGTCACCAGGTTGTAAGGGGACAGTGCAACGCCGAAGCCCTGGCCCAAATAGCCGAAAGTATCCATATCAGTTCTCCAGAACGTCGAGCAGGCCGAGGGGCAGCGGAACATCCATGGCTTTATCGAACAGCAGATAAAGACCAATGGCCATCAGGCTGACGATCACCACGCTGGGCACCCAGCGGCCGCCGTACAGACGCGCCATGGGAATGCCGATCAGCATGCTGCTGAGAATGAAGCCGAGGGGTTCGAAGGTGGCGGCAAACACGATCAACAGGGCTACGCAGATGCAGATCTTGATCAGGGTCTGGCGGTCCAGCGCCGGTTCTTCCTCGGTGTGCTTGGTAGGTTGCGGGCGAAACAGCATGTAGATCAGTGCCAGGCTCATCAGCCCTAGCATCAGCAGCGGGTAGGCACGAGGCCCCACCGGCTCGTAGGAAAATGCCGCCTGATACGGCCAAGCCATCAATGCAAGGCCGGCACAGGCCAGCAACAGCACAGCGGCAAAAATGCGTTGTAAGAGCATGTAGAACTCCTGGGCCGCGCCCCTTGTGAAAGAGGGCGTGGCCGCACTTGGAAGGCGGGGCGATTACTGGATCAGGCCGAACTCTTTGGCCAGTACTTTGTAGTCAGCCACCTGTTTCTTCACGTAGGTGTCCAGCTCCGGGCCGGTCATGGCGAACGGGAACAGCTCACGCTGGTCACGCAGCTTGGCGAACTCGTCCGAGGCCAGCAGTTTGTCGAACGCCTCTTTCCACCAGGCATAGTCGGCATCGCTGACTTTTGGCCCCAGGTAGAAACCGCGCACCACTGGCCAGACGATGTCGTAGCCTTGCTCCTTGGCGGTCGGAATGTCCTTCATTTCTGGCTCGTCCAGCCGCTTCTCGGAGAACACCGCCAGCAGGCGCATATCGCCACTCAGGATGTGCGGCATGGAGTCGGAGATGTCGGTACTGCCCACCTGGATGTGACCGCCGAGCAGGGCAGTAGCGATTTCGCCGCCACCTTCAAGGGCGACATAACGCAGCTCGCGCGGGTTGATCCCGGCTGCCTTGGCGATCAGTGCCGTTTGCATCCAGTCCTGGCTGCCGACGGTGCCGCCGGAACCGATCACCACGCTGCCCGGATCTTTCTTCAAGGCTTTGACGAGATCGTCGAGGGTCTTGTAGGGCGAATCACTTTTCACTGCGATGGCGCCGTAGCTGGTGCCAACTGCCGCCAACCAACGCACGGCGCTTTCATCAAAACGACCGAACTTGCCTTGCGCCAGGTTCAACAGCGAACCGCTGGACCAGGCCACCAATGTGCCGGCATCAGCAGGGCGCTGGGCGACCACCGCGTTGTAAGCCACTGCGCCCACCCCGCCCGGCATGTAGGTCACGCGCATCGGCTTGCTGAGCAACTTCTCGTTGACCAACGCGCTTTGCGCCAGTTTGCAGGTCAGGTCAAAACCACCGCCGGGGGAGGCCGGGGCGATGCATTCCGGGCGCTTGGGTTCATCGGCAGCCAGCAGTTGGCCGGCGAACAGCATGCAGCCGGCGGCGAGGGCAAATTTACGCAGTGAAAGGGTCATGGTTATCTCCGTCTTTATTGTTGTGAGGTTCTACTGCCAGAGCACATTTACCAAAGGGCAACGCTGTAGCTGACCAGCACGCGCATTTCATCCGCGTCACGGGCTGAATAGTTGGAACGGTACGTGGCGTTACGCAGGCGTACAGCGACGTCTTTGAACGTGCCGGTTTGCACCACGTACTTGATTTCGGTGTTGCGTTCCCACTCTTTACCGGTCTCGCCGTTCTTGAGTTTGATGTTGTCACCCGACAGGTAACGGCTCATGAAACTCAGGCCGGGAATGCCCAGCTTGGCGAAGTCGTAGTCGTAGCGCGCCTGCCAGGAGTGCTCGTCGGCGCCGGCAAAGTCGTTGATCTGAACGAAGTTGACCAGGTACGGGTCACTGCCATCCACATACGGGAAGGCGCTGTCGCCGGACATGTGCTGGTAGCCGGCGCTGAGCTTATGGCCATTGAGGGCATAGCTGAACAGGCCGTTGAGGGAGGTATTGTCGATCTTGCCGCCACGGGCAGCACCGGTGTCATCACTGATAGCCAGGCGCAGGTCAGTGGCGAAGGTGCCGGGGCCCATCGGGCGTGCGGCCACCAGGCCGAGGAAGTGCTGGCGGTAAACGTCGTCGAGCTGGGCGAAGTGGTAGCTACCGGTGATCTTGTCGGCGAACTTATAGTCCACGCCACCGAAGTTGAAATGCTTGCCGGTGGCGCCGCTGAGGAAGCGGCTGTTCTTGTTGTTGAGGGCGATGTCCTCGTAATTGCTGTCGTCGCGGTCCTTGGCCTTGTCCAGGCGACCGCCGGTGAACGTCAGGTTCTTGAACTCCTTGGAAGTCAGCAGGCCGCCGTTGAACGTCTGCGGCAGGATGCGGCCGTCGTTGGGCTTGAGGATCGGCAGTTCAGGCATCAGGGAGCCGATCTTCAGCTCGGTGGCGGAGATCTTCACTTTGCCGGTCAAACCCAGCTTGGAGTACTCATCGGCGGCGCGACCATCGTCATGGGTCGGCAGCAGGCCGGTACCGGTGCGATCGGGGCTGGAGTCGAGTTTGACTCCGAGCATGCCCAGCGCGTCGACGCCAAAACCGACGGTGCCGTCGGTGTAGCCCGATTGCAGGTTGAGCATGAAGCCCTGGGCCCATTCGTCGCGCTTGGATTGCTGTGCGCTGGTGCCGTCGCGAAAGTCGCGGTTGAAGTACATGTTGCGGGTTTCCAGGGTCGCGCTGCTGTCTTCAAAGAAGGCAGCCTGGGCAAGCGGCGAAAAGCCGGCAAGGGCAGCGGCACTGGCAAGGGCGGTGTGGGTCAGGCGGGAAAAACGAACAGGCGGGCAAGCCTGGGGCTGGGTCGACAGCATCGTGTTGCACTCCGTTATTGTTCTTATTTTGGCGAAAACGCATCGAGGCGTTTTTCGGTCGCGACTCATCTGGTCGCTCGGCGGGCATGACCCACCTTGGCTGGATGCTAAAGGGCGAAGCTTTCACTAACCTTTCAGCTGCCTTTCAATGTTTTCGGGCTTCACAGGGCAGGCGGCGCCTGTAAACTGCCCGCCAAGGCGTGGCATCGACCACCCATGAACGAGGTAGAAATCCATGCGTGTCCTCTTGGTTGAAGACCATCTGCAACTCGCCGAAAGTGTCGCCCAGGCGCTCAAGAGCACGGGTTTGACCGTCGACGTACTGCACGATGGCGTGGCCGCGGACTTGGCCTTGAGCAGCGAGGAATACGCGGCGGCGATCCTTGATGTGGGGTTGCCGCGCATGGATGGTTTCGAGGTGCTGGCGCGTCTACGCGCTCGCGGAAAAAATCTGCCAGTGCTGATGCTCACCGCACGCAGTGATGTGAAAGACCGCGTGCATGGCCTGAACCTGGGCGCCGATGACTACCTCGCCAAACCGTTCGAACTGACGGAGCTGGAAGCCCGGGTCAAGGCGCTGCTGCGCCGCAGCGTGCTGGGCGGCGAGCGCCAGCAGACCTGCGGCGTGTTGGTGTACGACCTCGATACTCGGCGCTTCACCGTGGGCGGCGAGCTGATGACCTTGACCTCTCGCGAGCAAGCCGTGCTCGAAGCCTTGATCGCGCGGCCGGGCCGGGTGATGAGCAAGGAGCAACTCGCGTCCCAGGTGTTCGGCCTGGACGAAGAGGCCAGCCCGGATGCCATCGAAATCTACGTGCACCGGTTGCGCAAGAAACTCGATGGCCAGCCCATCGCCATCGTGACCTTCCGCGGCCTTGGCTACCTGCTGGAAGCCCGCGATGCATAAGCCCAGCAGCCTGCGCTGGCGCCTGCTGTGGAACTTGGCGCTGTTGCTGGTGCTGTTGATGCTCGCCAGTGGCATGAGTGCCTACTGGAACGGTCGCGAAGCGGCCGACACCGCCTATGACCGCACGTTGCTGGCCTCGGCACGGACCATCGCGGCCGGCCTGACCCAAGTGGACGGCACCCTCAGCGCCAACGTGCCCTATGTCGCCCTGGACACCTTTGCCTACGACAGCGCCGGGCGTATCTACTACCAAGTCAATGACATCGACCAGAAGCTGATCTCCGGTTACGAGAACCTGCCCGGCCCGCCGCCGGGCACGCCTCGCACCGATGACTATCCGGCGCTGGCGCGGTTTTACAACGCCACGTACCAAGGCCAGCAGGTGCGTGTGGTCAGCCTGCTCAAGGCCGTCTCCGAGCCGAATATGAACGGCATGGCGGAAATCCGCGTCGCCGAAACCGATGAAGCGCGCGTGAGCATGGCCCGCAGCCTGATGGCCGATACCTTGCTGCGCTTGGGCATGCTTGCGATCGGCGCGTTGTTATTGGTGTGGTTCGCCGTAAGCGCAGCGCTGCGCCCGCTGGAGCGCTTGCGCACGGCAGTGGAAGAACGCCAGCCCGACGACTTGCGGCCCTTGCCATTGGTGGAGGTGCAGCATGAGTTCGGCCCGCTGGTGCGTTCCCTCAATCACTTCACTGAGCGCCTGCGCGGGCAGTTCGAACGCCAGGCGCAGTTTATTGCCGACGCGTCCCACGAACTGCGTACACCGTTGGCGGCACTCAAGGCGCGGCTGGAACTGGGTCTGCGCGCGGAAGATCCGGCGACCTGGCGCAGCACCCTGGAAACCGCCGCCCAGGGCACCGACCGCCTGACCCATCTGGCCAATCAATTGCTGTCCCTGGCACGCATTGAAAATGGCGCGCGGGCGATTGCCGAAGGGGGGGCGCAGTTGCTGGATCTGAGCCAGCTGGCCCGTGAACTGGGCATGGCCATGGCGCCCCTGGCCCATGCGCGTGGCGTGGCATTGGCGCTTGAGGCCGACGAGCCGGTGTGGTTGCGCGGTGAGCCGACGCTGCTGAACGAGTTGCTGAGCAACCTGGTGGACAACGCCCTGGCCCACACGCCACCGGGTGGCAACGTGATTTTGCGGGTGTCGGCGCCTGCGGTACTGGAGGTGGAAGATGACGGCCCAGGTATTCCGCTGGATGAACGCGACCGGGTGTTCGAGCGCTTCTACCGCCGCAGCCAGCAAGGCATGGGCTCAGGCCTGGGGTTGGCGATTGTCGGCGAAATCTGCCGCGCCCATCTGGCGCAGATCAGCCTGCACGATGGTGCGCAGGCGGGGTTGAAGGTGCGGGTAAGTTTTATCGCCGGTTGATCAGTCGAACATCAAGCGGGCTTCATCCAGCTCTGCGCGCAGTTTTTCACTGTAGGGGTCGACCCGCAGTTTCTTCATCGCCGGCACGTTGGAAACTTCCACCTTTGCCAAGGGGTGATCGGTGCCGTGATGGCAATACAGCACGGCGATCTGCACCAGGTCGATGTAGTCGAGGCTGGCGGAGTCGCGTTCCAGGTTCAGGTACTGGCCTGGCAGTTTCGCCAGCATTTCCGGGAAGTCCCAGCCACCTAGCAACTTGTCGCCCAATACCGGGTGGATGCTGTCGATGACATGGTTGAGGCTGACCGGGTCCGACAGCAGTTCGTAGTGGTCTTCGGCGTAGGTCAGGATCGGCAGCACGCCGATCTGGTGCACCAGTCCGCCCAACGCTGCCTGGTCTGGCTTGAGCTGACTGTGGCTGCGGCACAAGGCATAGCTCACGCCCGCTACTTCCAGGCTGCGGCGCCACACATCGCGCATTTTCTGTTCTACCGTTTCGGAACGGGCGTGGAAGATCTGTTCCATCACCAGGCCGATGGCCAGGTTGCTGCTGTAGTTGGTACCCAGCCGGGTGATGGCGGTGTGCAGGTCGGTGACTTCCTGAGTGGCGCGTAACAACGGGCTGTTGACCACTTTGATCAGGCGCGCCGACAGCGCGGTGTCGCGACCGATGACTTTGCTCAAGTGGCTGATGCTGATTTCCGGGTCTTCAGCGGCCTGACGGATGTTCAGGGCCACTTCCGGCAATGTCGGCAGAACCAGGTCATCGTTGTTGATGGCCTTAACCAACGCCTGTTGGACTTTTTCCGCCAGTTTGTTCATTCATGCTCTCTAGGGTGCTGCAAAAAGGTACGGCGACTAACGCTGGATTTCTCGATCGCGGTCGAGGGTATAAGGCAGCTCAAGCAGGTGTAAACCTGGGCCTTCCAGTGTGCCTAAGTGCACATCGCCACTATCGGCTGCTTCGGCTTGCAATACGGCCAGAAGTTCAATCGCTTGGTCAGCTTTTGCGGCAATCACCACTTCGCCGATCGAACTGTTGTGGCTGGCGGAAAACAGTGGGGTGCCTGGCTCGGGCATGTCAGCCGCGTTGAGGCTCAGGCGGTACAAGCGGCGCTTGAGTTTGCCCAGGTACTGCATGCGCGCGACGATTTCCTGGCCGGTGTAGCAACCTTTCTTGAAACTCACGCCGCCCACCGCTTGCAGGTTGAGCATTTGCGGGATGAAGACTTCGCGGGTTTGCGGCATGACCTGGCCGATGCCAGCGCGGATCTGGCCCAGCAGCCATTCATTCAAGTCTGCTTCTTTTACGTGAGCGGCCAGTTGGCTGCTCACGGTGTCGGCTTGCTCGGCAGGCACCCAGAGTTCGGCGCGGGCTGGGGATACGCGGATGGCGATCAGTGCGTCGGCACGCGCTACGCTGTCAGTCTCGGGTGGAAGTTCAAGACTCAGGCTGGCAAGTGCATGGTCAGCGTTCGATAGGCCGAAACGCACCCAGGCGGCGCTTTCGTCGGTGAGCTTGGACTTGGAGAACACCGCGTATTTCTTCAGGTCGGCCAGTTGCGGTTCCAGCAAATCGGTGGCCATCGCCATCAATACTCCGTCACCTTGCAAGAGGATGCGGAAGCTCGATTGCATGCGGCCTTTTTGCGTGCAGCGCGCGCCGAGGCTAGCCTGAGTATCACTCAGGTAATTGAGGTTGCAGGTGAGCTGGCCCTGCAGGAACTTGGCAGCGTCGGAGCCGCGGACGGCCAGAACGCCTTCGTGGGACAGCGGGCAGAAAAAAGCGGAGTCAGCCATGGGTCATCGCAGGTCAAAAAGTCATGGGTGCATCATAGAGGGGCGCCCGGCAAATGGATAGTTTCCATATGGTGCGACCAAAGCCGGCTGTTCCGGGGCCGTGGTGCCTGTATACTTGCGCGCTATTTGAGGAGCGCTCCATGGTCGAAGAAGTAGAAATCAATCGCCTCTACTGGCACAGCCGTCGTGGCATGCTGGAGCTGGATGTGTTGTTGGTGCCTTTCACCAAAGAGGTGTACGCCACGCTCAATAAAGTAGATCGCGACCTCTATGTCCGTCTGCTCGAATGCGAAGACCAGGACATGTTCGGCTGGTTCATGGAACGCGCCGAATCGGAAGATCCTGAGCTGCAGCGTATGGTTCGGATCATTCTGGACCGTGTTCAGCCCAAGTAATCGTTTTGAATGCCGCTGGCGGGCCTCACGGCTAATGCTGGCGGCGTATGTGCTCGCCCAGCTATTCGCGCTGGGTGCGTTGTTGGTCCTCGATTCCCCCTTTGCTTTCCTTGGCGTGCTGTTATGCCTGGCCCATGCGGCCTGGGTGCTGCCGCGTCGTGTCCTGTTGACCCACCGTTCGTCGATTGTTGGCCTGCGTCGCGATGAGGATGGCTGGCAGTTGTTCAGTCATGAGCGCGGTTGGCACAGCGTGCAGTTGCGCCCCGACAGCCTGGCGTTGCCGCTGATTGTCGTATTGCGCTATCGGGTTCAGGGCGAGTGGCGGGTGCGTTCCGTCTGTGTCCCACGGGATTCGCAGGTCGCCGATGTGCATCGGCGCCTGCGGGTACGCCTGAAGTTCAGCCGCCGAAGGTGGTTGGCACCAGAATAGTGTCGCGGGCTTCTGGCAGCATCTGCGGATAGTCGAGGGTGTAATGCAGGCCTCGGCTTTCCTTGCGTTCCATGGCCGAGCGGATCATCAGTTCCGCGACCTGGGCCAGGTTGCGCAATTCGATCAGGTCACGACTGACTTTATAGTTGCTGTAGAACTCGTCGATCTCATCCAGCAGCAAACGCACGCGGTGCTGAGCCCGTTGGAGGCGCTTGTTGGTGCGCACGATCCCCACGTAGTCCCACATGAACCGCCGCAGCTCGTCCCAGTTGTGCGCGATGATCACGTCTTCGTCCGAATCTGTGACCTGGCTGGCATCCCAGCGGGGAAGGGCGGTCGGCACCGGGATGTGCGGCAGTTGGTCGAGAATGTCTGTCGCCGCCGAGCGCGCGTAGACAAAGCATTCGAGCAAAGAATTGCTGGCCATGCGGTTGGCGCCGTGCAGGCCGGTGAAGCTGGTTTCGCCAATCGCGTACAGTCCGGGCACGTCGGTGCGGCCGTGCTGGTCGACCATCACGCCACCGCAGGTGTAGTGCGCGGCGGGTACGACGGGGATCGGGCCTTTGGTGATGTCGATATTGAACGCCAGACAGCGCTCATAGACCGTGGGGAAGTGGGTCTTAATGAAGTCTTCGGGTTTGTGGCTGATGTCCAGGTACACGCAGTCGACACCCAGGCGCTTCATTTCATGGTCGATGGCGCGGGCGACGATATCGCGCGGGGCCAGTTCGGCGCGCGGGTCGAAGCGCTGCATGAAGCGTTCGCCATTCGGTAGTTTCAGGTGTGCACCTTCACCACGCAGCGCCTCGGTGATCAGGAAGCTCTTGGCCTGCGGGTGATAAAGGCAGGTGGGGTGGAATTGGTTGAATTCCAGGTTCGCCACCCGGCAACCCGAACGCCAGGCCATGGCAATACCGTCGCCGCAAGCGCCGTCGGGGTTGCTGGTGTAGAGGTAGACCTTGGCCGCACCGCCTGACGCGAGAATGGTGAAGCGTGCGCCGTACGTGTCGACTTCGCCGCTGGAACGGTTGAGCACGTAGGCGCCTAGGCAGCGCTCGCCGTCCAGGCCCAGGCGTTTTTCGGTGATCAGGTCAACGGCGACGCGCTGCTCCAGCAATTCGATGTTGGGACGCTGGCGGGCTTGGTCGAGTAGGGTCTTGAAGATCGCGGCGCCGGTGGCGTCGGCGGCGTGGATGATGCGGCGGTGGCTGTGGCCGCCTTCGCGCGTGAGGTGGAATTCGAAGCCGCCGTCGTCACTGCTCGCGTGTTCGTCGCGGGTGAACGGCACGCCTTGATCGATCAACCATTGAATCGCCTCGCGGCTATGCTCGACGGTGAAGCGCACCGCATCTTCGTTGCACAGGCCACCGCCAGCGTTGAGGGTGTCTTCGACGTGGGATTGCACCGTGTCGGTATCATCCAGCACGGCGGCCACACCACCCTGGGCCCAGAATGTGGAGCCGTTGGCCAGGTCGCCTTTGCTCAGGACCGCAATGCGCAGATGGCTGGGAAGGGTCAGCGCTAGGCTCAATCCTGCCGCGCCGCTGCCGATCACCAGGACATCGTGTTGAAACTGTTGGCTCATTTGAAGGATTCCGCAAAAAGCGATCCAAAGGTCAGGCGCAGACAGGAGGCCTGGATCGGCGAATCAAAGGGTCACACGGGCCACTAGTATATAGAGGGGGGGAGCGGCACAATAGCCGGGCATTCGTGGCAATGTGAAATTACGGTGCACGGCGAGGGGCTGACTGACTGGTTATTGAGGTGGGAACTTTTTGCATAAGCCCCGACTCAATAGCAGGTTGCCCGAAAGCTGGGAAAACGTTGAGTTTATTGGCCCGTCGGGAGCATTGGACGCGTCAGAAGACCGGCGACAAGATTATTCGCGCAGCCGGCCTAGCCCGCGCTGCGTTTTTCGTGTGTGCCAAATCAGTGCATGCCGGAAACTTGCTTGGAGGGGGAGAACTTTTGCGAAAAGTCCTAGTCTATGTTTGCAAGCCTGATCGTTTAGTTATGCAAGCCTCCTTCAAGTACAACGAGGAGTGTTCATGCTAACCCAGGAAGAGGATCAGCAGCTCGTCGAGCGCGTTCAGCGCGGCGACAAGCGAGCATTTGATCTGCTAGTGCTGAAATACCAGCACAAAATTCTCGGGTTGATCGTGCGGTTTGTGCACGACACCCATGAAGCGCAGGACGTTGCACAAGAGGCCTTTATCAAGGCTTATCGTGCACTGGGCAATTTCCGCGGTGATAGTGCGTTTTACACGTGGCTGTACCGCATCGCCATCAACACGGCGAAGAACTATCTGGTGTCTCGCGGACGCCGCCCACCAGATAGCGATGTAAGTTCAGAAGATGCAGAATTTTACGATGGTGATCACGGCCTCAAAGATCTCGAGTCGCCGGAGCGTGCATTGCTGCGCGACGAGATCGAAGGCACCGTTCATCGCACAATTCAGCAACTGCCAGAAGATTTGCGTACGGCGTTAACTTTACGTGAATTCGATGGTCTCAGTTACGAAGACATTGCGAGCGTCATGCAGTGTCCGGTGGGGACTGTAAGGTCACGGATTTTCCGGGCCCGGGAAGCCATCGACAAAGCCTTGCAACCGTTGTTGCAGGAAAACTAAAGACAGCGGCGACAGCCAAGAGAGGAACCGCCATGAGTCGTGATGCCCTGCAGGAATCGCTGTCCGCAGTGATGGATAACGAAGCGGATGAACTGGAACTTCGTCGAGTGCTCAACGCATTTGATGATGCCGAAACCCGTGACACCTGGTCTCGTTACCAAGTCGCTCGGGCGGTGATGCATAAGGATCTTCTAATCCCTCGTCTGGATATTGCTGCGGCTGTTTCTGCTGCGCTGGCCGATGAAGCCGTTCCGGCAAAAGCTGCTCGTGGTCCTTGGCGTAGCCTGGGTCGCCTGGCAGTCGCTGCCTCGGTGACAGTTGCAGTGCTTGCTGGTGTTCGCCTGTACAACCAGGACGAAATTGCTGGTGCCGAACTGGCCCAACAGACTCAGCAGCCGGTCATGGCCGGTCCGCAAGTCAAAGGCCCAGCTGTACTGGCCGGCTACAAGGAAAGCTCTGACACCACTGGCCCTATGGCCAACGGTGTACTTCAAGGGCAATCGCAGGACCAGCGTCTTCCAGGCTACTTGCGCCAACACGCACAGGAATCAGCCTTGAAAGGCACTGAAAGCGCTCTGCCATACGCTCGCGCTGCAAGCCTGGAAAATCGCTAAACCGCTAAGGGGCATTATGCGCGCCATACCGCTCCTTATGCTGTTTCTCAGTGGTTGGTTTGCACTACCCGCCCATGCCGATGAAGCCCAAGATTGGCTGACTCGACTTGGGCGTGCGGAGCAGCAGCAAAGCTTTGAAGGTACGTTCGTCTATGAACGTAACGGCAGTTTTTCCACCCACGACATCTGGCATCGTGTCCAGAATGGTCAGGTACGCGAGCGGCTCTTGCAGCTCGATGGTTCTGCCCAGGAAGTTGTGCGAGTGGATGGCCGCACCCAATGTGTCAGCGGCACGCTGGTTGCTGGCATTGGCAATTCGCGTGATGCACCCTCACGAGCGCTTGACCCGCAAAAACTCAATCAATTTTACGAATTGGCCATCATCGGCAAGTCCCGCGTGGCCGGCCGTAATGCAGTCATCGTTTCGATCACGCCACGTGATCAATACCGTTATGGCTTTGAGCTGCATCTGGATCGTGAAACCGCATTGCCGCTCAAGTCCCTGTTGTTGAACGATCAAGGGCAGTTACTGGAGCGCTTTCAATTCACACGCTTGAATACTTCTACCTCGCCCACCGATCGTGATTTACAGCCCAGCAGTGACTGCACGTCTATCGCGATCTCAGATACTAAGGCGTCGGAAGTAGAGCCCACTCAGGCTTGGCATTTGGAATGGTTGCCGCCGGGTTTTCAACTGACCAATAGCAGTGCCCGTAAAGATGCTCAGACCAAAGCCACTGTCGACAGCTTGATGTATGAAGACGGGCTGGCACGTTTTTCGGTATTTCTTGAGCCGATCAGCGCTGTGGGTGTGACTGAAACCCGCACTCAATTGGGCCCCACGGTTGCTGTGTCCCGCCGGCTGAATACGGTGGACGGCGAAATGATGGTGACGGTAGTTGGTGAAATTCCTATAGGCACCGCCGAGCGTATCGCGCTGTCGGTGCGCGGTGAAAAAAAGGCCACCATCCAGCCGTGAGTTGTTAATCCTATGTTCATCCTGCTCTTCCACTGTACGTCCATGTCAGGCTGGCTGCCGAGAGCATGAAATGTCTGGATCAGCATTTTCACTTGCAAAAATCTCCCATGTTTTTTATAGGTCAGGGCTTGTCGGCTCTGGCCTTGTTTTGTTCGCGGAACAAAAATGTCGGTCGCAGTTTTCGGCGTTTCTTGAACCCTGTCGCTCAACCCTGCTCGTCGTAACGGGAGCTGTATGTCGATACCACGTTTGAAGTCCTACCTATCCATAGTCGCCACGGTACTGGTGCTTGGCCAGGCCTTGCCTGCACAAGCGGCCGAGTTGCCTGATTTCACCCAATTGGTTGAGCAAGCCTCGCCGGCCGTGGTGAACATCAGCACCACGCAGAAACTGCCAGATCGCAAAGTGTCGAACCAGCAGATGCCTGACTTGGAAGGCCTGCCGCCAATGCTGCGCGAGTTCTTCGAGCGCGGCATGCCACAACCGCGCACGCCTCGTGGCGGTGGTGGTGGCCAGCGTGAAGCGCAGTCCCTGGGCTCGGGCTTCATCATTTCCCCTGATGGCTACATCCTTACCAACAACCATGTGATCGCTGACGCTGACGAGATTCTCGTGCGCCTGGCCGACCGCAGCGAGCTGAAAGCCAAGCTGGTGGGCACCGATCCACGTTCCGACGTTGCGCTGCTGAAAATCGACGGTAAGGACCTTCCCGTTTTGAAACTGGGCAAATCCCAGGACCTCAAGGCCGGGCAGTGGGTAGTCGCCATCGGCTCGCCGTTCGGTTTTGACCACACTGTGACTCAGGGTATCGTCAGCGCCATTGGTCGCAGCCTGCCGAATGAGAACTACGTGCCATTCATCCAGACCGACGTGCCGATCAACCCAGGTAACTCCGGTGGCCCGCTGTTCAACCTGGCGGGTGAAGTAGTGGGTATCAATTCGCAGATCTACACCCGTTCCGGTGGTTTCATGGGCGTGTCGTTTGCTATTCCGATCGACGTGGCCATGGATGTTTCCAACCAATTGAAAAGCGGTGGCAAGGTTAGCCGTGGCTGGTTGGGCGTAGTGATCCAGGAAGTGAACAAAGACCTCGCTGAGTCCTTCGGTCTCGACAAGCCTGCTGGTGCTCTGGTTGCACAGATCCAGGACGACGGCCCTGCTGCTAAAGGCGGTCTGCAAGTCGGCGACGTGATCCTGACCATGAATGGCCAACCGATTGTCATGTCGGCCGACCTGCCACACCTGGTCGGTGCACTCAAGGCGGGCAGCAAGGCCAAGCTGGAAGTGATTCGTGACGGCAAGCGCCAGAACGTTGAACTGACGGTAGGCGCTATTCCTGAAGAAGGTGCGACTCTGGACGCCCTCGGCAATAACAAATCGGGTGCTGAGCGAAGCAGCAACCGTCTGGGCATTGCAGTCGTTGAGCTGACCGAAGAGCAGAAGAAAAGCTTCGACCTCAAGGGCGGCGTAGTGATCAAGGAGGTGCAGGATGGCCCAGCAGCGTTGATCGGCCTGCAGCCGGGTGACGTGATCACCCACCTGAACAATCAGGCGATTGACTCCACCAAGCAGTTCACTGACATCGCCAAGGCGTTGCCGAAGAATCGCTCGGTGTCGATGCGCGTGCTGCGTCAGGGGCGCGCCAGCTTCATTACCTTCAAGCTGGCCGAGTAATCCGCTAAGCCAATAAAAAGCCCCGCCGTCGGTCAACGATGGCGGGGCTTTTTTGTGGGTGATGAGTTTAGCTCATCATCCCTTTTACCAGGCGTTCCTGTTCGATCAGCTCACGCTGGCGTGCGTCGATACGTGACGACAATGGAAAGTTACTGCCGGCGCGGCGTTTGGCGAAGTCCAGTTGCTGAATCGCCTGCTGGAAGTCGCCCACCAGAGCAAAGTATTCAGCGCGCGCCTGGTGCAGGCCGATGATGTTGCCGGATAACCCGCGTGTCTCGGCGACTTGATACCACACGTCCGGATCGTCCGGACGAGACTTGAGCAGGCCATCCAGGGCCTTTTCCGCATCGGCGGTACGATTTTGTTTAAGCAGCAGGTCGACTCGGATCTGATTCAGCGGATAGTTGCCGGGGTATTGGGTCAGCATCCGATCCGTGCGTTGCTGGGCGTCGGCTAGACGGCTGTTGTCTATGTCCAGCTGGATTTGCGCCAGGTTATAAGTGATGTCATTGGGCGCTTTGGCCAGCAGCGGTTGCAGGCTATCTCTCGCTTGCTTGAATTGTGAGGCCTTGATTTGGGCGATGGCCAGGCCATAACGCGCCACATCGTTTTTCGGATTCTCGTCCAGTTGCGCCTGGAAGCGTTTGGCGGCGAGTCCTGAGGTGTCCTCATATTGCAGCTGCACCCGTGCGCGAATCAGTTGATAGCGCAGGCTGTCTTCCTTTCCGCCGGGCTTGGATTGCTCGGCTCGGTTTCGGGTGTCGGCGATCCGCGATTCAGTGACCGGGTGCGTCAACAGGAATTCTGGTGGCTTGGCGTCGAAGCGGTATTGACGCCCCAAGCGCTCGAACATGGTCGGCATGGAGCGCGGGTCGTAGCCGGCTTTCTCCAGATTGACGATACCGATACGGTCAGCCTCTTGTTCATTCTGCCGAGAGAACCGCCGTTGTTCCTGGATCGCCGCCGCCTGGGTGCCGGCGATCGCAGCAATGCCCGCATCACCTGCGCCGGCGGCTGCCGCGATGATGCCACCGAGGAGAGCAGCCATCATCGGGATCTGCATGCGCTGCTGCGCTTCAACGCCACGGGCGAAGTGACGCTGTGACAAGTGAGCCAATTCGTGCGCCAGCACCGAGGCGTATTCTCCTTCGGTCTGGGCGTTGAGGAACAGGCCGCCGTTCACGCCGACGATACCGCCTGGCGCGGCAAACGCGTTGAGTTGCGGGCTGTTGATCAGGATGAACTCCAGACGTCGGTCGTTCACCTGGCTGGTTTCTACCAGCTTATACACGCTGGTTTCGACGTAGTCTTTGAGTTGCGGGTCGTTCAGTTGGGAAACCTGCCCACGCAGGTAGGCCAGCCAGGCACGGCCCAGTTGGAATTCCTGTTGTGGCGAGACAATGGCAGAACTGGCGTCGCCAAGCGACGGCAGGTCGTCAGCGAAGCCTGGAGAGGCCAGCAGGCAAGCCAGCGTCAGCAGGGTGGGGCGCAAAAAAGTCATGCACATAGCCTTTCGACAAAGAGCTTACTGTAGCCGGACACTGAGCTTCGGACCAGATATTCTAAGCACCCCGAACGCTTGCCCGGAGTAAAACCATGACCGACGCTGTAGCCTTTGATGCCGAGCTCGACGCCAGCGGCCTCAATTGCCCGTTGCCCTTGCTCAAGGCCAAGCTGGAACTCAACCGATTGACCAGCGGTGCCGTGCTCAAGGTGATCGCAACGGACGCAGGTTCCCAGAGGGATTTCCGCACATTTGCCAAACTGGCCGGCCACACGTTGTTGCATGAAGAAGATGCCGCCGGTGTGTACCGTTACTGGTTGCGCAAGGCCTGAGCCGTTGCCCCTACCACCCGAGGTTGATTGATGTTCAAAGTGTTACGAGACTGGATCCAGCGCTACTTCTCTGATGAAGAAGCCGTGGTACTAGCCGTCCTGTTGTTTTTGGCCTTTACCGCAGTCCTCACCTTGGGTGGCATGCTGGCGCCCGTACTTGCGGGGATGGTGCTCGCTTACCTGATGCAGGGCCTGGTCAACACCCTTGAGCGTTTGCGCTTGCCAGGCGGTGCGGCAGTGGGGCTGGTCTTCGCCTTGTTCATGGGCCTGCTGGTGGTGTTTATCGTGGTGGTGTTGCCGCTGCTGTGGCACCAACTGATAACGCTGTTCAACGAGTTGCCGGGCATGCTCGCCAAGTGGCAGTCGCTGTTGCTGCTGTTGCCGGAGCGCTACCCGCATCTGGTATCGGATGAGCAGGTGTTGCAGGCCATTGAAGTGGCGCGCGGCGAAATCGGGAAATTCGGGCAATGGGCGCTGACGTTTTCCCTGTCCAGCTTGCCGCTGCTGGTCAATATCATGATCTACCTGGTGCTTGTCCCGATCCTGGTGTTCTTCTTTCTCAAGGATCGCGCAATGATTGGTCGCTGGGTGAGTGGCTACCTGCCGCGTGAGCGAGCGCTGATTACTCGGGTTGCCGAGGAAATGAACCGGCAGATCGCCAACTACATTCGTGGCAAAGTCATCGAGATCATTATCTGCGGCGGCGTTACCTACATCGCTTTTATTGCCCTGGACCTGAATTACGCGGCCCTCTTGGCATTGCTAGTCGGTATTTCAGTGGTGGTGCCCTATGTCGGCGCGGTAGTGGTGACGGTACCAGTGACGCTGATCGCTTTGTTCCAGTGGGGCTGGAGCGACCAGTTCATTTACCTGATGGCGGTGTACGGGATCATCCAGACCCTGGATGGCAACGTGCTGGTGCCGTTGCTCTTCTCGGAGGCGGTCAACCTGCATCCGGTGGCGATCATTTGCGCGGTATTGTTGTTTGGTGGGCTATGGGGATTCTGGGGGGTGTTCTTTGCGATTCCCCTGGCAACGCTGTTCAAGGCAGTGCTGGATGCGTGGCCGCGGCAGGAGCCAGTGGTGGCGCCTTTGCTCTGAAACGGAAAGGGGGAGCCTGCTCCCCCTCTCACATTTTCAGGCCTTATTCAAAGCCTGCGCTGCTGTCAGTACAGCATCCACATGCCCTGGCACTTTTACGCCACGCCATTCCTGGCGCAGCACGCCTTCCTTGTCGATCAGGAAGGTGCTGCGATCCACACCCAAGTATTCCTTGCCGTAAAGCTTCTTCAGTTTGATCACATCAAACAGCTGGCAAACCGCCTCGTCTTTGTCGCTGATCAGCTCGAAAGGGAATTCCTGCTTGCCTTTGAAGTTCTCGTGGGACTTCACGCTGTCGCGCGACACGCCAAACACTTCAGTGTTGGCCGCTTGGAACGCCGCATACTGGTCACGGAAGCCTTGGCCTTCAGTGGTGCAGCCGGGGGTGCTGTCCTTCGGATAGAAGTAGATCACCACCTGCTTACCCTTGAGGGCCGCAAGGCTAAAAGTCTGGCCGCTGGTGGCCTGGGCTTCGAAGTCGGCTATGGGTTGGTCGATGACTACTGCCATGAATACTTCCTTACATTGGGTTCTGTGGGCGCCATGGTTCGATCAACGCGTCGAGGTTCAGTGCGTCGGCGAAATCCAGGAACTGGTCGCGCAGCCAACTGATCTGCACACCGGCTGGCAGGGTCACGGTGAAAGTGGCGTTGAGCATGGTGCCGCCGGTTTGCGGGGCCTGGTAGGTGTCGCAGGTCAGGTTTTCCAGTTCGACGTTATGGTCGATAAAGAACTGGCACAACTCGTTGACGATGTCCGAGCGGTACGCCGAGCTGACGTAAGCCACATAAGGCAGGGCCTGGGGACGGTTTTCCAGCGCGGCGCTACGCACTACATTGACGGTGAAGTCATGTTTCTTGGCCAGGCCCGGCAGGCCGGTTTCCAGGCGTGCCAGGGCGTCCCAGGTGCCGGAGATCTGGAGGACCAGCGCACTGCACTCGCCATGGCGTGTCAGGCGGGAGGTCACGACGGCGCAGCGGTTTTCATGGCTGGCGCGGCACAGGACGTTGGTCAGCTCCATGGGGTTGGCGCCGAGGGCACTGATAACAAGGAATTGTTCGCGAACTGTGGGGGTGGACATGCAGCCTTCCTAAACGATGAGCGGTCGATACCATGAGGGCCGTATCGATCAAAGCATGAAGGGTAGCGAAAAGCGCCGCCAAGGGATAGGAGGTGGCGTTTTCATTACGTGAACGGCGTGATTCCAGCCTGCTGTAACCCATGCTTTCGTCCAATGATGGCATTGCCCATCGTTTAGTTGCCCCAGAACGCATCCTCACGCGGTACTTCGCTTGTGCAAGCATCTTGGCGCCAGTACCATTACGGCTCTCTTTTTCCGGCAGGAGCGGTTGCATGATTGCGGGCAGTATGGTGGCACTGGTCACACCCATGGATGCACAAGGTCATCTCGACTGGGACAGCCTGGGCAAACTGGTGGACTTCCACCTGCAAGAAGGCACCAACGCCATTGTGGCGGTCGGCACCACAGGTGAGTCGGCCACCCTCGATGTGGAAGAACACATCCAGGTGATTGAGTTCGTGGTCAAGCGTGTTGCGGGCCGCATCGCCGTGATCGCCGGTACGGGTGCCAACTCGACGCGCGAAGCGATCGAGCTGACCAAAAACGCCAAGAAGGCTGGCGCCGACGCCTGCCTGCTGGTGACTCCGTACTACAACAAGCCGACCCAGGAAGGCCTGTACCAGCACTTCCGCACCATTGCCGAAGCCGTCGACATCCCGCAGATCCTCTATAACGTGCCGGGTCGTACCGCGTGCGATATGAAGGCCGAGACCGTGATCCGCCTGTCCACCGTGCCGAACATCATCGGCATCAAGGAAGCCACTGGCGACCTGCAGCGCGCCAAAGACATCCTGGCCGGTGTGAGCAGCGACTTCCTGCTGTATTCCGGTGACGACGCCACGGCTGTCGAGCTGATTCTGCTGGGTGGCAAGGGCAACATCTCCGTGACCGCCAACGTGGCCCCACGTGCCATGAGTGACATGTGCGCTGCTGCCATCGCTGGCGACGCCGTGACCGCCCGTGCGATCCACGAGAAGCTGATGCCGCTCAACAAGACACTCTTTATCGAATCCAACCCTATTCCCGTGAAATGGGCGCTGTTCGAGATGGGCTTGATGCCGGACGGTATCCGTCTGCCGCTCACCCGTCTCAGCGAAGCCTGTCACGAACCGCTGCGACAGGCCCTGCGCCAGTCCGGCGTCCTGGTTTAATTGAGGAAGCACTACGCATGAAGCGATTGGCCGGACTTTCCGCACTTGCCTTGATTATCTCCAGCACCAGTGGCTGCGGTTGGATCTGGGGCCCGGAAGGCTACTTCCGTGACCGCGGCAGCGATTACCTGGAAGCACAAGCAACCAAACCGATGCAGTTGCCGCCAGACGTCAACGTTGCAAAGCGTCTTGACCCGTTGCTGCCGATTCCACGCAACGTTGCCGACGACACCACCAAGGGTGAATACGTAGTGCCACGTCCACAGCCGATCTCGGCCGTGGCGGATGCCAGCGACTACAGCCTCCAGAAGAGCGGTGATTCCCGCTGGATCGTTGCTCAGCGCCCACCTGCCGAAGTCTGGCCAGTGGCGGTGCAGTTCTTCCAGGACAACGGTTTCCGCATCGACGAGCAGCGCCCGCAGACCGGCGAATTCACCACGGCATGGCAGCAAGGCAGCGAACTGTCCGCCACCATGGCCAAGCGTTTGCAAGCCAGTGGTGTAGCGGCTGACAGCGAAGCCCGCGTGCGTGTTCGCATCGAGCCAGGCGTGCAGCGCAATACCAGTGAAGTCTACGTGGTGAGTGCCGAGCGTCCTGCCGGCAGCACCGCCAACGTCGCCTTCACCAACCGTTCGGTCAACACCGGCGTTGACTCGGCACTGGTCGACGAGATGCTGGCCAGCATGAGCCGTATTTCCGAGAAGGGCGGTTCCGTTTCCCTGCTCGCCGCACGTGATTACGACACCCCGAGCCGCGTCAGCCTCACCGAGGACGGCAGTGGTAACGTGGTGCTGAACCTGGGTGAAGACCTGGACCGCGCCTGGGCCAGCGTCGGTCGCGCGTTGGAGCAAGGCCCTTGGCGTGTTGAAGACATCAACCGTAGCCTCGGCCTCTACTACATCAACGTGGCTGAAAAGGCCGAGCGCAAAGACGACGAGCCTGGTTTCTTCGGCAAGCTGTTTGGCAGCCAGCCGACCAAGGAAGAAATCGAGACCCGCGCCGAGCGTTATCAGGTTCGTTTGAGCAAGGTTGGCGAGACTGTGCAAGTCACTGTTGAGAAGAACATCAACACCGTTGCGCCGGCTGAAACAGCCCGCAAAGTGTTGGGCGTAATTCAGGACAACCTGGGCTGATCCGATGCGTTTTGCTGTTCTCGGTAGCGGTAGCCAAGGGAACGGCACGCTGGTCGCCCACGACGACACGTACGTACTGGTGGATTGTGGTTTCTCGTTAAAAGAAACCGAGCGGCGCCTGCTGCGCCTGGGGGTTCACCCCACGCAGCTGAGCGCTATTCTAGTGACCCACGAACATGCCGATCACGTGCATGGCGTGGGTTTGCTGTCTCGGCGCTACAATCTTCCGGTGTACCTGAGTCGCGGCACCTTGCGCGGGATGCGCAAGCCCATTGAGCCCGCAGGTTTCCTGGCTGGCGGTGAGCAACTGCAAATCGGTGCCTTGAGCATTGATGTGATTGCCGTGGCGCACGACGCTCAGGAGCCGACGCAGTATGTATTCAGTGATGGCCAGCGACGCTTCGGCGTGCTGACCGACCTGGGCTCCTACTGCGCCAAGGTGCTGGACGGTTACCGCGACCTCGATGCCTTGATGATCGAGTCCAACCACTGCCGAGACCTGCTGGCTCGCGGTCACTATCCCTACTTTCTCAAGCAGCGGGTGGGCGGCGAACTGGGACATTTGAACAACCACCAGGCGGCGTACCTGGTGTATGAGTTGGGCTGGCAAGACCTGCAACACCTGGTCCTGGCCCACCTGAGCAGCAAGAACAACCTGCCGACGCTTGCCCGGCAATGTTTTGTCGACACCCTCGGGTGCGACCCGGACTGGCTGCAATTGGCCGATCAAGATTCAGGGCTCGACTGGCGACATATCGCCTAGCCCACCTCACTCAAAGCGGAGCCCATCATGGAAAAACGTGAAGAACTCTACCGCGGCAAGGCCAAGTCGGTTTACAAGACCGACGACGCCAACCGCCTGATCCTGCTGTTTCGCAACGACACCTCGGCGTTCGACGGCAAGCGCATCGAACAACTGGACCGCAAGGGGATGGTGAACAACAAGTTCAACGCCTTCATCATGCAGAAACTCGAAGAGGCCGGCATTCCGACCCAATTCGACAAACTGCTGGGCGACAACGAGTGCCTGGTGAAGAAGCTGGACATGATCCCGGTCGAATGCGTCGTGCGTAACTACGCCGCCGGCAGCTTGGTCAAGCGCCTGGGTGTGGAGGAGGGCCTCAAGCTCAACCCTTACACGTTCGAACTGTTCCTGAAGGACGACGCCAAGGGCGACCCGTTCATCAACGAATCCCACGTCGTGGCATTTGGCTGGGGCACCGCTGAGCAACTGGCTCGCATGAAAGAGCTGTCCCTCAAGGTCAACGACGTACTGAGCAAGCTGTTCGACGACGCAGGCCTGCTGCTGGTGGACTTCAAGCTGGAATTCGGTGTGTTCCACGACGGTTCCATCGTCCTGGGCGACGAATTCAGCCCGGACGGCTGCCGCCTGTGGGACAAGGACACCAAGAAGAAGATGGACAAAGACCGCTTCCGCCAGGGCCTCGGTGACGTTATCGAAGCTTACGAAGAAGTCGCCAATCGTCTCGGCGTACCGCTGTAATCGACGCAAGCATCTGATAGCACGGAAAAAAATCGCTTAGGCGCTTTGCATCCACGAATCATGCTGTTATGATGCGCGCCGTTGGAGAGATGCCAGAGTGGCCGAATGGGACGGATTCGAAATCCGTTGTACCTTCACCGGTACCTAGGGTTCGAATCCCTATCTCTCCGCCATTACATAGAAAAAGCCCCGTAGCTGAATAAGCTACGGGGCTTTTTCGTTTTTGGTGCCATAAAAGTCCTACATACCCTTCCGCACAGCTTTGTTCATACCTCCTTCCAAGATTGAAGCCTGGGTGTTTGCCGGTCTTCGTCGACACGCCATCGTTTTTTGGGAGACGGGTATATTGATTTACCGAGAGACGCTCACCGAGGCGCTCGCACTGAATGGCATCACCTGCGTAAGCAGCGCGCTCACTCCTGCGCGACGGCGGGTTGGGGAGGGGTCAGCTCCAATACGCGATCACGTCCGCCCTCGGCCAGCAGATAAGTCCCGCGCGCAGTCGGCACGATCGATTGTGGCGCTTTCAAGAACGACAAAATCGTCTGCTGGTGCCCTTGTTTGTCGATCAACAACAGCCGCGCGCGGTGGGTGGCGTCTTCATTGATCCATAACCCGCGCTCATCGCACATCAAAAACGTCGGCTGGTTCAGCTTGGCCAGTACCACCGGATCACTGCCGTCTGCGGCTAGCTCACGCACCGTGCCTTCTTTCTTCTTCGTGTAGAGCATGCGGCCATCGGTGCAGCGGATGATGGATTCACCCTCATCGAGGTCTTTGCGCACGACGCTCAAGGTCCGGTCGCTCCAGCGATAACGCAGGAGACGGCCCTCGTCGCGACGGTCCTCCATCGCATAGAGGTAGTCCCCGTCGTCCCACAGACCTTGCACGTTTTCGCCCCTGAATAACTCTGTGACGGTACCGTCCTTGAGGAAGCTGACGGGAGAGTCGAGTGCTTCCTGGCTGAATACCCAGCCGCCACGGGTGGAGAGCATACCGTCGGGTTTGGACAGCTTGCCCACCACCACTTCGCGTGTCCCGTCCAGGTGAATGCGCACGATACTGCCCTTGGCGTCGTCGAGCTCCTGGCTGACCATCAACGCGCCGTCCGGTAACGGCATCAGCGAGGCAGCTTTGGGCACATCGCGGTGCAGCACCTGAACAGTCCAGCCGCTCGCCGTACTCACGGGGTAGAAGTTTTGCCAAGTGAAGAAGCCCAGCGCGGCGAGGCAGGGCAGGCCTACCAGGCATACAGCTCCTTTCAGCGCTCGATGTAGCGTTTTTCTGCCGGATGCCTTGCTCATTGAACTCTCAGTCGAAAACGGACGGATTGCAGACTACGCACCTAAGTGCTTTTTTCAAGGCAGCTTTTTCAAGACTGGTTGGCCTGCCATTGTCTGTAGAGTCGTCGGGCGACTTCCATTCGCGCGATCAGGATCACCAGGTAAATCATCCAGGCCATCGACACGAGTACTAGCGAGAACAGTAGCCCGCGCTGTTCGCTCAAACCCTCTCGTACGTATTTGTTGTAGTTCTTGTCGAGGAAGAATGAGCAAATGATGTCGAGTTTCTCTTCCGGTAATCCCGGGAGAAGAAAAGCCTGTAGCGACTCGGACGACCGGCAGTGTTCTACCATCAAGACGTTGTCGGACCAGATGCCGAACTTCACGTTATCTTCAGATAAATAGAACGATGGAGCATCTGGGGCGTTTTTCAGGGACACCATCAGGTACTTCGATTCAATCAGCGGAACCGCAATGGCTACACCTGCCAAAAGCACGAAAGCGAGTACAAAAAAACAGTTGATGCGCCATTGTGCGAACCGCCGGGTGATGAAATTCAGCGCTGTGAAGTCGCCCCACTCTATGTAGCGCTTCACGCGGCCGAAGTCGCGCGGGGCGAATTCATTGCTGTACATCCAATCCTCGGCCAAGTCTGCCTCCCGCAGCGTTTTGGCAGGGATGTTGAATTCGTAGCGGTAATATTCAAGCTCGCGCAAATCCTTGCGCATGCGTTCAAAACGTTCTGTTTCGAAGCGCGTTTTGCCCCCAAAAAACCGCCATATCCAATCCCGCAAAAACAGCAGCGATCCGGAACGTCGGTAGATAAATATCAACAGCCCCGCGATAGCGAGAAAGGTAAAGGCACCGCTGAAGAAGGCGAAATGCTCGACGTACCAAGTCAGTGGTGTGCTTTTTACGATCGGTTCGGCCATGGCTGGGTCCATTAGTCATAAAGTCGAACGCGGGATTCTAGGGAACCAGAGCGAGCGTGTCTTTACGTCAGAAAAAACAGGAAGCAACTGACGGGGCTCTCAGAATCCGGCTAAGCCACAACTGCAGTTTTTCTGGCGGTCCTCATGCATGGCTTCCCACCGACAGTCGTACGATAATGCCGTCCATCCCGCTATTGACTGGCCGTTCTCCGTGATCATTAACTTCGACCTCAACGACCTCCAAGCCTTCCGCGCTGTGGTAGACAAGGGCAGTTTTCGCGGCGCCGCGGAGGCCATCCGTATCTCGCAACCGGCGCTCAGTCGGCGCATCGAAAAACTTGAATCCGCGCTTGATGTAAAGCTGTTCGAGCGCACCACCCGACGGGTCAGCCTGACCATGGTGGGCCGTGCATTCCTGCCGCAAGTCGAGCGCATGCTCGACGACCTCGACATCGCGCTGATGGGCATCAGTAACGTCGCGTCCACGCGCATGGGCGATGTCATCATCGCCTGCGTGCCTTCGACTGCGTACTACTTCATGCCTCACGTGATCTCCGAATTCCACAAGCTGTATCCAAAGATTCGCCTGCGGGTGCTGGATGCCAGTGCCGGTGAGGTGTGCAATGCGGTGGAAAATGGCGAGGCGGATTTTGGCGTGAGTTTCAGCGGCAGCCTGCCCGATGAAGTGGAGTTCGAACTGCTGCTGCAGGAGCGATACGTACTCGCCTGTCGCCGTGATCACCCGTTGGCCGAACGTGACAGCGTGACCTGGGCCGAAGCCTTTGAGCATGACTACATCACGGTGGACAAAACTTCGGGCAACCGCTTCCTGCTTGACCAGGCCTTGCGCGGCGTACGTGTGAAAAAACCGAGTGTCTGCGAGACGCACCACGTGACCACCATGATCGCGTTGGTGGAGGCGGGGTTGGGGGTAGCGATGGTGCCTTCGATTGCAATGCCAGCGTGCGCGCACCCTGTTCTGGTAAGCGTGCCGTTGGTGGAGCCGCAGGTGATGCGCAATGTGGGCTTGATCAAGCGCCGCGGGCGGACATTGCCGCCCGCGGCGCTGGAGTTGGAACGGTTGGTGCGGGAGATGCCGTTTCGGTCAGCGTGACACCGAGTCCAGGCCGGTGGATTGCACCAGCGGTTGCGCCTCGGGCGAGGCCAGGTACTTCAGCAACGCCTTGGCTTGGGTCGGGTGTTCGGCGTTCACCGGAATACCTGCTGCAAAACGCGTAACGGACTGCACGTCTTCGGGGATTTTGCCCACATAGGTCACGCCCGGTACGGGCAACAATTCGGCGACCTGCTGCAGACCCACTTCGTAGTCACCTTTGGCAACCTGCTCAGCCACCGGAATACGTTCGATCATCGTGCCCTTGGCCGGCATACCGAGCTTCTTGAACAGCTCTTTCTCGACATACACACCGCTGGCACTGTCCGAGTACGCCACTGACTTGGCCTTGCTCAGCACTGCCTTCAGCTCTGCATCGGTGCCGATGGCGGGTTTCGCCGCGCCTTCCTTCACCACCAAACCAATCCGCGAGTCCGCCAGTTCCACGCGAGACGCTGGGTCGACCTTGCCTTGTTTGATCAAGTCATCCAGGGCGTAGCCGACCATGATCACCACATCGGCGTGTTCGCCCCTGGCCAGGCGGTTGGGAATCGCTTCCGGCGCCTTGCCCATGGACGGGCCGAGAATGGTATCGAGGGTGTCACCGCTTTGCTGGGCATACTGCGGGCCAAGCAACTTATAAGCGGCGGTGAAGCCACCGGAGGTCATTACCTTGAGCTCCTCGGCCTGGGCCGACAGCGCCAGCGCGCCGAGGGCCAAGGCCGCCAGTGTGTTGAGCAGAGGTCGCATCATACCGCCCCCTGCAGCATCTGCCCGCGAGTGTTGGCGCGGCGGTACAACGCCAGGGTCGAACACAGTGCGCACAGTGCGGCGAACATCATCCAGTAGGCCGGTGAGGCCTTGTCCCCGGTGATGTGGATGAACCAGGTGGAGATCGCCGGGGTGAAGCCACCGAAGATCGCAGTTGCCAGGCTATAGGCCAGGGAAAAGCCCGCCACGCGCACTTCCACCGGCATGATTTCGGTCAGTGCCGGGATCATCGCGCCGTTGTACATGCCATAGAGGAAGGAGAACCACAGCAGGGTTTCCAGCATATGGCCGAAGCTCGGTGCATTCACCACGTAAGACAGTGCTGGATACGCTGTAAGAACCGCCAGCGCTGTCATGGCGATCAGTACCGGCTTGCGGCCGAAGCGATCGCTGAGGGTGCCGCCGATGGGGAGCCATACAAAGTTCGACACGGCCACCAGCAACGTCACCAGCAGGGCGTCCGAGGTGCTCAGTTGCAGCACGGTCTTGCCGAAGGTCGGCGCGTACACGGTGATCAGGTAGAACGCGGTAGTGGTCATGGCCACCATCAGCATGCCGCCGATCACAACGGTCCAGTTTTTCACCAGGGTTGCCAGCACTTCGCGCATGGTCGGGCGATGCTTGCGGTTGGCGAACTCTTCGGTTTCCTCCAGGTTGCGACGCAGCACAAAGATAAACGGAATGATCACGCAACCGACGGCGAACGGAATGCGCCAGCCCCAGTCGGCAACCACCGACGGTTCCATCCACACGTTCAGGCCATAACCCAGCGCAGCGGCGACCACGATGGAGATCTGTTGGCTGCCCGACTGCCAGCTGGTGTAGAAGCCTTTACGGCCTGGGGTGGCCATCTCAGACAAGTACACCGACACCCCGCCCAGTTCCGCACCGGCCGAGAAGCCTTGCAGCAAGCGACCAAGCAACACCAGCAGCGGTGCCCACAGGCCAATGGTCTGATAACCCGGCACCAGCACGATCAGCAACGTACCGCTGGCCATGATCGAGAGGGTCACGATCAGCCCTTTGCGGCGACCGACGTCGTCGATGTAGGCACCGAGAATGATTGCGCCAAGTGGGCGCATCAGGAAGCCTGCGCCAAACACGGCGAAGGTCATCATTAATGACGCAAACTCATTAGCGGCCGGGAAGAACGCAGCCGCGATGTAGGTGGCGTAGAAACCAAACAGAAAGAAGTCGAACTGTTCGAGGAAATTGCCCGAAGTAACGCGGAATACCGCGCCAACTTTCGAGCGGGCAGAGTCGGGGCGGGAAGGGCTAGTCATGGTTTTGTGTCTCCAGCGTTCTTTTCAAAGTGCTTATTTCGCTTAAGACTATGGATAGTGGCTGACACATTTAGAAATGATAAGTGAAAATTTTGGCTTTATTGATGTTCAGGGATTATCAATCCCTGTGGCCGTCAAAATCTCTTTCCCTGTCCTATGCTTGAACAGGTGACCTATGCTTAAGGAAAGAGGTGGCTATGGGTAACGAACAAAAGCGGCGCGATGAACCAGAGCGTGAGCAACCCCAGCGGCAGCGCGAAGAGGAAAAGCCGCAGACCTGGAAGCATCCGGACGACGGTACGGAGCTTTCCGAGCGCGATCAGGAGTTTCCGCTCAAGCCCTGAGCAACCTATCCGCCTGTGATGCTGGCTTATCGGCAATTAAGCGCATAGACGGCGTGCGCCGCGCTTTCTACACTGCGACCTGTCTTGGTGAAACGGGCAGGCGCCGATGAATCGCAATGAATTACGCAAGGCCGACATCAATCTGATGGTGGTCTTCGAAGCACTGATGCTTGAGCGCAATGTGACGCGGGTGGCCGAGAAACTTTTCCTCGGCCAGCCGACCATCAGTTCGGCCCTGAACCGTTTGCGTACCTTGTTCAACGACCCATTGTTTATTCGTGTTGGCCATCGCATGGAGCCCACCGCGCGCGCCGAGGAAATCATTCAGCATCTGTCCCCGGCCCTCGATTCCTTGTCGTCGGCCTTGAGCCTGACCCACGATTTTGACCCGTCCATCAGCACCATGACGTTTCGCATCGGTCTGTCCGACGATGTCGAGTTCGGCCTGTTGCCGCCGTTGCTGCGCGCGCTGCGCCAGGAAGCGCCCCAAGTGGTGTTCGTGGTGCAGCATGTGGATTATTGGCGCATCCCTGATCTGCTGGCGTCCGGCGATATCACCGTTGGCATCACCCAGACCCGTGGTCTGCCGGCGAATGCCAAGCGCAAGTTGCTGCGCCATATCCGTCCGCGACTCCTGCGCGCGGATGCCTCGGACACACCGCTGACCCTGGACGAATATTGCTCGCGGCCCCATGTGCTGGTGTCTCACACCGCCAACGTGTCGGGTTTTGCCGATGAGTGGCTGGCCGAGATTGGCCGTAAGCGCCACGTGGTTTTATCGGTACCGCAATACAGCGCGTTGCCGGCGTTGCTGGCCGGCACCGACCTCATCGCCAGCCTGCCGGACTACACCGCCGAAGCCATGGCGGTGTCGGGCAATCTGTTTTGTGAGCCGTTTCCGTTCGAGACACCAACGTTGGACTTGTCCATGGTTTGGCTCAGCCATGTGGACACCGACCCCGCCGAGCGTTGGGTGCGGTCGAGACTGGAGGCGTTCATGAGCGATAGAGGGTTGGGCGCCAAGGCGTGACGCTATATATTCAAGAATCTTCCTACAACAAGCCTCGGAGCAACCCATGCCGCATCTGCACCTGGAATACACCGCCAACCTGACAGACCTGACCGTCGATAAAACCCTGTTGCGGCTCAACAATGTGCTAATGGCGTCCGGGCAATTCGGCTCCGAGTTCGATATCAAAAGCCGTGCGGTGAAGCTTGAGCATTTTCAGGTAGGTACCTCCCTCAATCCGCGCGGCTTTATTGCGGTGAAGCTGTCATTGCTCAGCGGGCGTTCGCCGCAGGTCAAGCAGCAGCTGTCGGAAAGCCTGCTGGCGGTGTTGCAGGACCTTAGCCCGTGGCCCGAAGGCGTGCAGGTACAACTGAGCGTTGAACTGCGCGACATGGACCGCGATGCCTATAGCAAAGTCGCTATCGGCTAAGGCTTACAACAAGCCCTGATCGGCACATACCTTCACCACCTGCTCGCGAAACCAGGTATTGGCACTGTCCTGTTCACTGGTTTCGTTCCACTGCATATCAAGGGTGAACCCCGGCAACCCGTTGGGCGCCTCGCAATGGCCGAACACCGGCTCCGGCGCCAGTAGCTTTTGCACGCGGCGGGGCAGGGTGAGGATAAAGTCGGTGCCGGTGATCATCTTCAATGCCGCGCTGTAGCTGTTAGCACGGGCGACCACCTGGCGCTTGTGGGCCTGGCGCGCCAGCCAGCCGTCGATCATGTTGGTGTCGGAGGTCCACGGCGTGGGGAATACATGTCGCCGTTCGACGAAGGATTGCAGGCTGAATGCTGGCTCCCTGGGCGCTGAGCGTTTATCGAAGACACACACCAAATCGTCCTCTAGCAACATCTGGGTCTTGAAGTCTTTGTGGGCGCGATGAAAATGCGGGCCGAAGCAGATCACCAAGTCCAGACGGCCTTCGCGCAAGTCATCGGCGGGGATGTCGGTTTCCAGCTTCTGCACATTGACGATCACCGGCAAGTCGGCCCGGTCGAAGGTTTTCAGCAGGCGCGGCAGGATCAACTGTTCGAAGTATTCCGGTGCACATACGTTGAAGGTCACGGCTTTTTGCGTGGGGTCGAAGGCCTGGCCACCGGCGTGGCACAGGTTGATGCTTTCGAGGATCTTCTGCACATGGCCGTACATGGTGGTGGCCTTGTACGTAGGACGCATGCCCGCTCGGGTGTTGATAAACAGCTCGTCTTCAAAGCTGGTGCGCAGCTTCTTCAGGCTGTAGCTCACGGTGGACTGGCTGACGAACAGCGTTTCGGACACCTCGGTAACGCTGCTCTGGTCGTAGACGGCGATAAACACCATCAAGTCCTGCATATCGAGTTTTCTGAGCAAGTTACTGTTTAACATCGGTTTCGTCCGTAAACCCTTTGTACCGAACTCAGTACAAGACAACCCAAAAGCTTAACGGAACGTGCGTACCAATAGAAAGCTCTGTAGGGCGTTTCTATGTTTGCAGTGGGACAAATACTGTTTGCAACACGACCTCAGCGGATATGTTGCGCGTAATGCCTCGGGTTGAAGCGCGTGACGATCAGCAACATCAATACGATCACCGCCGTCAGCGACCACCAGGCCCATTCGAAACTGCCCAGTTGGTCACGGATCATCCCGGCGATCAGCGGCGACAGACCGGCAATCAGGTAGCCGATGCCTTGCACAAAGGCAGTGAGGCCACCGGCACGGCGCGGGTTGTCCAAGTGATCGAGGGACAGGATCAGGCTCATGGGGAATAGGCCGCCGATGCCCAGGCCGAGCAGGCACGGCCACAGCAAACTGAGGGATTGCGGGCTGAGAATCAGGCCGCAGAAACCGATGATGATCAGCACCAGCAGCACGGCTACCACGCCGCGTTTGTCCTGGCGGCGGTTGGCGATGGCGGGTGTGATCAGGCCAGACACCACTTCCATGGCGGTCAGAAAGCCCAGCAGCAGGCCGGCGTCCTGCTCGCTCCAGCCTTGCTCCACGTAGTACGGCGCCAGCCACGCGAGTACACACGTGTAGGACGCGGTGCCCAAACCAAAAAAGATCGCCAGCAACCAGGCGCGGCGATTGCCGAAAAATGATTCCTGCGGGCCGGAACCGGCCTCGGGTAATGGCGGCATTACCGAACGCTGGGCGTACCAGAACACCAAGGCGAGCAACGCCAGCACGGCCCAGATCGCCAGGGCGATACGCCAACTGCCGGTGTGCGTTTGCACGAAGGGCGAGAACGAAGCCGCCAGCGCCGCGCCACCCATGATGGCGGTGACGTACAGGCCCATGAACAGTGAAACGTTATCGCTGAAGCGCGACTTGATCAGCGCCGGCATCAACGCCTGGATCATCGCAATACCGATCCCCGCCGCAATCGCGCTGACGATCAGCTCCAGCGCCGAATCCAGGAACAACCGCGACAGCGTTGCCACGCCGATCACCAGCAGCGACAGCAGAATGCTGCGGTGTTCACCAAAACGCTTGGCCAAGCCCATGCCAAAGAACATCGCCAGGCCCATGGTCATGACCGGCAACATGGTCAGCAACGCCGCGCTGCTGAAACTCAACGGCACATCGCCACGAATCGAAGACAACAACGGCCCCACAGCAGCCATCGACGGGCGCAGGTTAAGGGCGACCAGCACCACGCTGATTATCAGCCAAACGGCAGTGGTGGGTTTTGCGTGAACGTTTTCCATGGGCCTGCCTTGAGTGAACAAGGGTGAATCAGGCCACGCATGGGGCAGGGGGGCAAATGAGAAAGTCGCAGGCACTATCTAAAAATTGCAGTTCCCACAAACACCGCAAATCAAGATGTGGGAGGGGGCTTGCCCCCGATAGCCGTGTTTCAGTCTAAGCATCTGTAACTGATCCACCGCTATCGGGGGCAAGCTCCCTCCCACAGGGGTCCACCTTCTACAGCAGGGGCTGCAGTGTCAGTTAGACCGAATGACGTGCTTTATCTCCTGAAACGCCGCTAACCCCCAAGGCCCCAGCTCGCGTCCGATGCTGCTCTGCTTGTAACCCCCCCACGCCGTCTGCGGGAAGATCACCTGCGGCGCGTTGATCCATACCAGTCCGGCCTGCAGGGCATTTGCTACTCGCTCGGCGCTCTCGACATCGGTGCCCACCACACTGGCCACCAGGCCGAAATCGCTGTCGTTGGCCAGGGCAATCGCCTCATCGTCAGTTGCGAAACTTCGTACACACAGCACCGGGCCGAAGATTTCCTCGTTCCATAACGCACTGTCCAACGGCACAGCGGTAAACACCGTCGGGCTGATGAAATAACCCCTGGCCAGATCCGCCGGACGTTCACCGCCACACAGCAACCGCGCGCCGTCCTCGATGCCTCGCTGGATATGCCCCAATACCCGCTGATACTGCGCGCGGTTGATCAGCGCGCCCATTTCCACGTCCTCAGCAAACGGGTCAGCCACGCGAATCCCTTCAGCCCGCGCCCGCAAGCGTTGCAGGAATTCGTCCGCCAAGGTGTCGGCCACCAGGACGCGGCTGGTGGCAGAACACATCTGCCCGGCGTTGAAAAATCCACCGCCGCAGGCCAGTTCCACGGCCAAGTCGAGGTCAGCATCTGCCAGCACCAGCAACGAAGATTTGCCGCCCAGTTCCAGACTGACGCCCTTGATGGTTTCGGCGGCGCGTTGCATCACCTGCACGCCCACCGCATTACTGCCAGTAAAGGAGATTTTCGCCACACGACGGTCCGCTGCCAGCGGTGCACCGACCGCCAGGCCCGTGCCGCAGACCAGGTTGAACACGCCTGCGGGCAGCCCGGATTCGGCGATGATTCGCGCCAATTGCAGCTCTGCCAGGGGCGTGACTTCCGACGGCTTGAGCACCACGCAGCAACCGGAGGCGAGGGCGGGGGCGAGTTTCCAGGCGGTGGTCACCATGGGGAAATTCCACGGCACGATCAGCCCCACTACGCCACACGGCTCGCGGCGCAGGCGAGCGCTGAACTCATCGCTGGGCAGTGCCACCGGCCGGTCTTGTCCGGCGTCCAGGTCCTCGGCAACACCTGCGTAGTACTCGAAGGTGGCGATCACGTCGTCCACATCGATGCCCGCCTCAAACAGCGGTTTGCCGTTGTTGCTCGACTGCAGGTGCATTAAGGCTTCGCGCTGTTCGCGCGCGCCTTGGGCGATTTTGCGTAATAGGGCGCCGCGCTCACGGCCGGTGCTTTTTGACCAGCCGGCAAACGCCCGACTGGCGGCATCCACTGCCTGGGTCACGGCAGCCATGTCCCCTACGCTGACCTGGGCCAAGCGGGATTCGGTCGCCGGGTTGATCACCTCCAGCACGTCGTGGCCAGCACGCCATTCGCCGTCGATATACACACCGTTCAATACTGCGTTCATACCGCGACCTCCTTCATCCAAAGCTCTTGGTCAATTTCAATCAGCGTCGGCCCCTGTCGATCAGAGGCGGCCAGTAATGCGTTGCGTAACGGCTCGATGCCCTCGATGCGTTCAGCCGCGCAGCCCAGCGCCTTGGCCACGCCGACAAAGTCCGGTGTGTAGATGTCCACGCCGACCGGCTCGATGGCGCGGTTGACCATGTATTTCTTGATCTCCTCGTAGCCCTGGTTATTCCACAGCAACACGATGATCGGCGTGCGTGCCTCCACCGCGCTGGCCAGTTCCGGCAGGCTGAATTGCAGTCCGCCGTCACCGATCAGGCACACCACCGGTTGCCCATCGCCGCGCCCCAGCCAGGCGCCGATCGCGGCGGGCAAGGCGTAACCCAAGGTGCCGTAGCCGGTAGAGGAGTTGAACCAGCGGCGTGGGTGGTCGAGGTTGAGGGTGAGGTTGCCGCTGTACACCGGTTGGGTGGAGTCGCCCACCATGACGGCACCGGGCAATGTTTCCAGGATCGTATTGAGGAGCAGGGTTTGCGCACGGGTGGCGGCGTCCCAGGATGGGGCCAATTCAGCCCACAAACGCGCGACGCGTTGGCTGCCCCAGTCGGTGTTGCGCAGGGGTAACTCCTTGCTGTCCAACTCGGCCAGCACGGCTTCGGTGGCGATCTGCGCATCGGCTACCAAGGCGACGTGAGGTGTGTAGTTGCGCACGGTCTGGTCCGGGTCGATGTCGATGCGCAGCAGTGCGCCGGGAATTTCAAACCCGCCCGCGAAGGTCACGTCGTAATCGGTTTCCGCAAGCTCTGTGCCGATGGCCAGCACCACATCGGCTTCGGCGACTAATGCGCGGGTGGCGACCAAGGTCTGGGTGGAGCCGATCAGCAACGGGTGCGCGGCGGGCAGCATGCCTTTGGCGTTGATGGTCAGCGCCACTGGCGCACCGAGGGTTTCGGCGAGGCGGGTCAGCGCGGGCGCGGCATCGATGGCGCCGCCGCCGGCGAGAATCAACGGGCGCTTGGCGCACGCCAGCAACTGAGTCATCTGCTTGATCGCCGAGGGTGCGGCACCGGCGCGCGCGACGCTGATCGGCTTGCTGCCCAGCAGTGCGTCGGCGTTTTCCACCAGCACATCCAGCGGGATCTCGATATGCACCGGCCGCGGACGGCCGGCCTGGAACAGTGCAAATGCCCGTGCCAGCACCCCGGGCAACTCCGCCGCCGACATCAAGGTATGGGAGAACGCCGCCACGCCCGCGATCATCGCGCTCTGGTTCGGCAGTTCATGCAACTTGCCGCGCCCGCCGCCCAACTGGCTGCGTGATTGCACGCTGGAAATCACCAACATCGGGATCGAGTCGGCATAGGCCTGGCCCATGGCCGTGGTGATGTTGGTCATGCCTGGGCCGGTGATGATGAAACACACGCCGGGCTTGCCGCTGGTGCGTGCGTAACCGTCCGCCATAAACCCGGCCCCTTGCTCGTGGCGTGGGGTGACGTGACGGATGCTGGAACGGGCCAGGCCGCGGTACAACTCCACGGTGTGCACGCCGGGGATGCCAAACACCTGTTCAACGCCATAGCCTTCCAGGAGCTTCACCAACACTTCGCCGCAGGTCGCCATACAAGTCGCTCTTGTTATTGATTCGAGGCGGTATTGGAACGGCTGGCCCGTAGCGGCAACAATCGATAAAAAGTCATACTAGCCATGTCCTCACGTCATGGCTGAGCCCGATGAAACGTCTTCCTCCACTGCCCGCGTTGCACACTTTCTGGGTCACGGCCCAGTGTTGCAACTTCACCCGCGCCGCCGAGCAACTGCACATCACTCAGGGTGCGGTCAGCCGGCAGATTGCCGGGTTGGAAAGCCACTTGGGTTACGCGCTGTTCCAACGCAAGGCACGGGGCTTGAGCCTGACCGAAGAGGGGCGCGAGTGGTCAGTGCGTGCGCAGCAGGTATTTGGTTTGCTCGGTGATGCGGTGGAGCAGATCGGCAGTCGCCGCCAGACCCTGCAACTCAAGGCTTCCACCTGTGTGATGCGCTGGTTGCTGCCGCGCTTGATGCAGTGGCAAAAGGAGCGCCCGGACGTGCCGGTGGAGCTCACCACCACTGTGGCTTACACCGTGGACTTTCGCCGCGAGCAGTTTGACGCAGCGGTGATCTACGCACCCATTGCCGAACAATCAGCCGAGGCGCGGCATTTGTTCGATGAGCAACTTACGCCCGTTTGCGCGCCGGGGTTATCGGATGGCTTGCACACGCCGCAAGACTTGCAGCACCAGGTGCTGCTGCATCCCACGCGGGATGAGCGGGACTGGGCATTATGGTTGAAGGCTGCTAACACGCGCTTGAGCAATTTGAGCCAGGGCCATCATTTCGAAACGCTGGACTTGGCGATGACGGTGGCCTCCCAGGGTTCCGGGGTGGCGATAGGCGACAGTGCGTTGATTGGCGAGGATGTGAAGGCGGGGCGGTTGGTGATGCCGTATGAACTGCGGGTACAGACGGGGATGGGGTATTACCTGGTGTATCCACCGGGGACGAAGCCGTCGACCGGGCTCGAAGCTCTAATGGATTGGTTAGTCAGCCAGGCACAATCTCCAGAACACTGAAGGGCAAATGTGGGAGGGAGCAAGCCCCCTCCCACAAATGTCAGTAACCGACGGTGAAACGCTGGCGCGAGTGCTTCGGTGTTTCCACTTCGTCAATCATCGCGATGGCATAGTCGGCAAAGCTGATCGAGCTTGTACCTTCGCTGCTCACCAGCAAATCATCCTGGCCCAGGCGGAATTTACCGGTGCGCTCGGTGCCATCGAACAGAGCCGATGGCGACAGGAAAGTCCAATCCAGTTCTTGTTCCTGACGCAGGGCTTCAAGGAATTCAGCTCCTGCGCTGGCCTCTGCCTTGTACTCAGCAGGGAAACCTTCGCTGTCGATCACGCGACCGCCACCCGGCAGCAACAGCGAACCCGCACCGCCCACCACCAGCAAGCGTTTGACACCGGCCTTTTTCACCGGCCCGATCACGGCGCTGGCGGGCAGGGTGGCGAAGTGCGCGGCACTGATCACCACGTCGTTGCCGCTGATGGCCTGTTGCAGGGCATCGGCGTCCAACGCGTCCACTTGTTTGATAGTGACGTTCGGGCGCGCTGCCAGTTTGTCGGTGTTACGCGCGATGGCGGTCACGCTGTGCCCACGACGCAACGCTTCTTCCAGCAATTGGCTGCCGGCACGGCCCGTAGCCCCAATGATTGCGATCTTGCTCATGACGTTCTCCAGTGCGGTTAAGGTTTGAGAGTTTTCACCACTTCATTTCGCCCTTGGCGACTTTTGCGCTCAGTTCCAGGGAGCTTTCGTCCGCCAGGGTGGGGTAACGCTTTTTCATGGCCGCGATGAGGGCGGCGGAGTCTTTGGCCTTGGCGGTTTCTACGTCGAAGGCCTTGATGTAGTCGGCGGTAAAGGTGACCGACGCCACGGACGGCGTACCCAGGTAGTGACCCGGAATCACGGTACGCGGTTTCAGGTTTTCGATGCGTTGCAGGGTGGCCAGCCAGTCTTTGTGGGATTGCGCGCCCTGGGTATCGGCCATCCACACATGGATGTTTTGGGCAACCACGACGCCACCGACCACCGCCTTGATCGACGGGATCCACACAAAGCTGCGATCCGGCTGCGGGCCGTCCAGGCCGATAACGTCCAACTGTTTCCCTTCAAGGGTCAGGCTATGGCCTTGCAGCACCTGGGGCACGATGGTTTTAGCCGGTTTGTCGGCGCCCATTTTCGGGCCCCAGAACTCAAGTTTGCCGGCCACGGTGGCGTTGATGTGGTCGACCACCGGTTGCGGAGCCAGCACCTTGGCGTCCGGGAACGCGGCCGTCAGGGTGTCGAGGCCAAAGTAGTAATCCGGATCGCCATGGCTGATGTAAATGGTGGTCAGGTGTTTGCCGCTGGCGCGGATCTTTTGCACCAATTGCTCGGCCTGGCCCTTGCCGAATTGCGCGTCCACCAGGATCGCGTCTTTGGCGCCGCTGACCAGCACCGAGGTCACCGGGAAGATCGCCGCTTCGCCAGGGTTGTACACGTCGAGGGTCAAGTCGGCCGCCGAGGCATGGGCGGCAAAGGCCAGGGCGGCGGTGGCTAGGGTCATGCGCTTGAGGGTTGAAAGCATTGGGCAGCTCCAGCAATCGGTTCAAAGGATGCACAGAGCTTAGTTGCACTAAACGAGACTAAAAATGCGATGCTGGAACATAGTTTGTTTCTGATATCGGGCAAATCATGGATCGTCTTCAAGCAATGCGCGTGTTTGTCACCGTGGTGGACCTGGGCAGCCAGTCCGCCGCCGCGGACCATCTGGACCTGTCGCGGCCGGTCGTATCGCGTTACCTCGCCGAGTTGGAAGACTGGGTCGGCGCGCGCCTGCTGCACCGCACCACGCGCAAACTTAGTCTTACGGCGGCGGGCGGTGAGACGTTGCCGCGCTGCCGCCAATTGCTGGAGTTGTGCGGCGACATGCAGGCCGCCGTCAGTGAGCCCGATGACGCGCCCCGTGGCCTGCTGCGCCTGAGTGTCAGCACCTCGTTCGGCCAGGCGCAATTGGCCGAGGCGATTGCCGAGTACGTCAAACGCTACCCTTTGGTCACGGTCGACCTGCAAATGCTCGATCGCACGGTGAATCTGGTGGACGAGCGCATCGATCTGGCCATCCGCACCAGCAATGACCTGGACCCGAACCTGATCGCACGGCGCCTGACCGTCTGTCGCTCGGTGGTCTGCGCCACCCCAGCGTATCTGCGCGAGCATCCGGCCCCACAAAAAGTCGAAGACCTGGCCCGGCACAACTGCCTGACCCACTCGTACTTCGGCAAAAGCCTGTGGCATTTCGAAGAAAGTGGCGAGCACGTGTCGGTGCCGGTGCACGGCAATATCACCGCCAACGAGGCCAGCACGCTGCTACGCCTGACGCTGGCCGGCGCTGGGGTGGCGATGTTGCCCAGCTACCAGGCCGGCGATCACATCCGACGTGGTGAGCTGGTGCGCCTACTGCCCCGCGCCGAACCCCGGCAGATGAACATCTACGCGGTCTACGCCTCACGCAAACACATGCCGTCGGCGTTGCGCAGCCTGCTGGATTTTCTGGTGGTGAGGTTCCCTGAAGAGCCTGCGTGGGACATCGGTCTCTGAGGCGACATAACCCTGTTGAATGTCGTCCAATAATGGCAACTCGCCCTGACTGGCCTATGCTTTAAACAGCGTCATGTAGATCCGTCCAGAGGTCTCTGTCATGAGCATAAAAACCAGAAAGTACCTGATGATTTTCACTCTCTGCGCCTTGGCCAGCGCACTGTACGGGACTGCCGCCTACCGTGTGGAGCAGACCCGTATGCAGCCGACCTTTGCGATCAGCTGCAACCAGGACCAATGTGTCCCCCACACCGGCAGTTTCAGTGCGCTCAGGTAGTGGTCGATTCGGCCTTGAGTTGCTCGCGAAACGCCTTGGGTGAGAATCCGACCCGGCGGCGAAACAGCCGGGAAAAGTTAGTCGGGTCGGAAAACCCCAACACTTCCGACATTTCATTGATGGTCATGCTGGTGTAAGTCAGCAGGCGCTTGGCTTCCAGCAACTGGCGGTCATGCATGATCTGCAGGGCGGGCTGGCCACCGAGTTCCCGACATGTCCCATTCAGATGTGAGACCGAGATACCCAGCTTGTGGGCCAGATCCTCAATCTTTGGGTGCTCACGGTAGTGCTGTTCGACCAATTGGGTAAACCGCCGGAAATACTCGCGGCCTCTTGGCGCGCGCGGATGGCAACGCTGGATGGCCTGACGGCTGATCCACACCAGCAGCACGCTGACCAGGGCGTGCATCATCATGTCCCGGGCCGGTTGCTCTTCTGCATATTCGTCCTGCAGGCGGGCGAATTGGCTATTGAGGTAGTCACTGTCCTTGCCCGCCGGGTAACTGCCCAGGGTCTGCAAACCGCCGGCCGTTGCGCCCAGTTGGGCCTGCAAGTGGCTCACGAGTGGCGCCGAGAGTGTCACTACATAACCTTCGACATCTTCGGCAAAGCGAAACCCATGCACGCACAACGGCGGCAATATCTGCAGCGTGGCTTCGTTGAGCGTGGTGCGCTGACCTTCTATTTCCAGTTGAGCCTGGCCTTTGTGCACGTACAACAACTGGCACAGATCCGCGTGCCGGTGGGGCTGGATTTCCCACTGGTATTCCCGGCTGCGGCGGGAAATGGTTTCGCAGTGCAACAAATCGGGGGTCGGCCATTGCTGGTTTTCCCCGTAAAGCTTGAAGACCGGAATCGCGGTGTTGGTCATGGTTTCAATCCGATACTCAGGACGGTTGTGCGGTAATCGCCCAAATTGGCAAAAAGCGCAGGGTTTGTCGCAGTTTTCACCTTCTTATGCCAAGCACTCAAGTGAAAAATGTCAGCCACAAGACCAATGACAACTCTTTCACTCAATCCGTTCGAGTGGAACTTGCGGGCCATAAAAATAATGAAAACGCTGAAAACCCAAGTCGCCATTATCGGCGCCGGTCCTTCCGGACTGTTGCTCGGCCAACTGCTGCATAACGCCGGCATCGAGACCTTTATTCTAGAGCGCCAGAGCGCTGACTACGTGCAAGGACGCATCCGCGCCGGGGTGCTGGAGCAAGGCATGGTCGACCTGCTGCGCCAAGCCGGCGTTAGCCAACGCATGGATGCCGAAGGCCTGGTACATGATGGCTTCGAGCTCGCGCTCGACGGACATCTCACCCATATCGACCTGAAGGCGCTGACCGGCGGCCAATCGGTGATGATCTACGGCCAGACCGAAGTCACCCGCGACCTGATGGCCGCCCGCGCGGCTGCCGGCGCGGTTACGCTCTACGACGCGCGTGACGTGCAGCCCCATGATCTCAAAAGTGATCGACCCTGGCTGACCTTCGAACACCAGGGCGAGGCGTTCCGTCTGGAATGCGACTACATCGCCGGCTGTGATGGCTTCCACGGCGTGGCGCGTCAGTCGATCCCCGCTGAATCACTGAAAATCTTCGAGCGCGTGTACCCCTTTGGTTGGCTGGGCATTCTCGCCGACACCCCGCCGGTGCACGACGAACTGGTGTACGCCAAACACCCCCGCGGCTTTGCGCTGTGCAGCATGCGATCGCCGACCCGCAGCCGCTATTACCTGCAAGTGCCGGCTGAAGAACCGTTGGATGAATGGTCGGACGCACGCTTTTGGGCTGAGCTGAAAACCCGCCTGCCCAGCAGCCTGGCCGAGCAGTTGGTCACCGGGCCGTCGATTGAAAAGAGCATCGCGCCGTTGCGCAGTTTTGTGGCTGAACCGATGCAGTACGGGCGTCTGTTCCTGCTGGGTGACGCTGCGCATATCGTGCCGCCCACCGGCGCCAAGGGCCTGAACCTGGCGGCCAGTGATGTGAGTACGCTATTTAGGATCATGCTCAAGGTGTATCGCGAGGGGCGCGTGGATTTGTTGGAGCGCTATTCCGCCATCTGCCTGCGCCGGGTGTGGAAGGCCGAACGGTTTTCCTGGTGGATGACCTCGATGCTGCATCAATTCCCGGAGGCGGACGGCTTCAGCCAGCGCATTGCCCAGAGCGAACTGGAGTACTTCATCCACTCCGAAGCCGGGCGCAAAACCATCGCGGAAAATTACGTCGGGCTTCCTTACGAGGCTATCGAATAGCCTGCTATCGTATTGAGCATTGCCGTGGGCCGACTTTTCCCACGGGCCTTGCTTGAAGGTTCTGTCGTGACTCAGCTCAATCAGCCCGCGCCACCGCTTCCCGCGGTGCGCAGTATTCTCGCCTCGTTGATGATGGCGATCTTCCTCGGCGCACTGGACCAGACCATTGTCGCCGTGTCCATGCCCGCTATCTCCGCGCGGTTCCACGACGTCAACCTGCTGGCCTGGGTGATCTCCGGCTACATGGTGGCAATGACAGTGGCGGTGCCGATCTACGGCAAGCTCGGCGACCTGTATGGGCGCCGGCCGATGATGCTGATCGGCATGGGCTTGTTCACCGTGGCGTCGCTGTTTTGCGGCATGGCGCAAAGCATGGAGCAGTTGGTGCTGGCACGGGTGCTCCAGGGGATTGGCGCTGGCGGCATGATCTCGGTGAGCCAAGCGATCATCGGCGACATTATTCCGCCCCGTGAACGTGGGCGTTATCAAGGCTATTTCAGCAGCATGTACGCAGTGGCCAGCGTGGCCGGTCCGGTGTTGGGCGGCTACATGACCGAGTACCTGTCGTGGCGTTGGGTATTCCTGATCAACCTGCCGCTGGGCGCCGGTGCCTGGTACTTGGCCCATCGCACCCTGGTGGGGCTGCCTGTGCCGCAGCGCAAGCCGATCATCGATTACCTCGGCACCGTGTTGATGATCGTTGGCCTGACCGCCCTGTTGCTGGGTATCACCGAAATTGGTCAGGGTCATCATTGGCGTGACAGTGGGGTGCTGGGGCTGCTGGCCTGCGCGCTGGTGGCATTGGCGTTGTTCGTGTGGCACGAGCGCCGTGCGCGGGAGCCGTTGCTGCCGATGCACTTGTTCGCCAACCGCAGCGCGGTGCTGTGTTGGTGCACGGTGTTCTTCACCAGCTTCCAGGCGATTTCCCTGACGGTGCTGATGCCCCTGCGCTTTCAGACCGTGACCGGAGGCGGGGCCGACAGTGCCGCCTTGCACTTGTTGCCACTGGCCATCGGCTTGCCCATCGGCGCGTATTCCGCAGGGCGCATGACCTCGGTGACCGGACGTTATAAACCGATGATCCTTGGCGGCGCACTGTTAAGCCCGCTGGCGATCCTGGGCATGGCCTTCAGCGCGCCCCAGGACGTAGTGCTTACCGGCGTGTTCATGTTGTTGTGCGGGATCGCCGGCGGGATGCAATTCCCCACCTCCCTGGTGGGCTCGCAAAACTCGGTGGAACAGCGCGACATCGGCGTCGCCACCAGCACCACCAACCTGTTCCGTTCCCTTGGTGGTGCGGTGGGCGTGGCGTGCATGTCGGCGCTGCTGCTGGCGTTGTTGCAGGATTCGAGCTTCGCTCACTTGGCCAGCGGTTCGCTGGTGGCCGAGGGCAGCTCCGGCAATGTGCTGTTGGATGGCCTGAACGCCGCTCCCGGCCCGGCGCAAGATGCACTGCGCGGGGAGCTGGCGGTGACGTTCCGACATTTGTTGATGGTGAGTGCGGCGGTCTCGTTGCTGGGGTTGGCGGCGGCGATTGCGATGCCTAACCGGGTGCTGCGCGGTCGGGAAGATAAAGTTAAGTAACTGACACGATAGCGATCAAAGTGTGGAAGGGGGCAAGTCGAACCGCCCCTCCCACATTTGACTGCATTCCAGTCCAGATCACGGGCTGTAGTAACCCACCGCAACCATGAAATGCCCGGCCTTGCGCACATAGGCATGCTTGTTCTCAATCTTGTCGGTCACCGGGTTTTTCCAGCGGTACTTGTATTCCCCCTGGTCCTGCTCCGCCATCAACTTGAGGATCGGCTCGCCCACCGGCTTGCCGTCCGGGTCCTTGATCTTGCTGAAGTCAGTGTTGACCAGCCGCAGGTTGGTGCCGTGCGCCACGTAACGTTGGGTGTTCAGGTCCACCACAAACACGTAGAGGTCATCCTGTAGGAAGCCGCCCTGCAATGAGTTGATGGCCTTGAGCGTACCGGGTTCATCCTTGAGCAGCGCGTTGACCGCTTTGTTGCGCAAGGCTCGCGCCTGTTCCGGCGTGGCCCGTGGAAGGTAGTAGCCCACGGCCAGGATGCGATCACCCACCCGCTGATAAAACACATGTTTGCGCTCTACCTTGCCGTCGTTCCAGTTCTGCCAACGGTAATCGGCCTGCTGGATACCCTGGTCTTCAGGCACCTTGAGGGCATCCTTGAATGACTGGCTCAGGTCCGGCCCCAATACCTCGTTAACGTCCCGGCCGATCAACGCGGAGGAGGGGCCGCCACTGGCCAGTAGCACGCCCTTGGTATCGATCACGAACACATAACGGTCCTGGTCGATAAATTCCCCCTGGCGGCTGAACACGGCGAGGGCTTTATCGCCATTGGTCTTGTAGTAAACCAGGGCTTTTTCCAGCAGGGCCTTGGCCGCCTGGGCGTCCTCATCCTGAGTCGTTTCGGCGTGCACCTGGCTGAAACACAACAGCAGCAGCCAGGTGATGCGGAGCAATCCCTTCATGTTCCGTCCTCGTTCTTATTGGTGTGACAAGAGCGTAGTCGGCCTTAGCTCACGGCGCTGCCAACCATTGGTCGACAATGCCCTGGTACACACCGGTCGCGACACTCAGGTGCAACCACTGGTCGACATAGCTTTTCCAGGCCACATCATCGCGGGGCAGCAAAAAGGCCTTTTCGCTGTACTGCATTTGCCGCTCAGGGTTGACTGCGCACAGCCCGGGCTTCTGCTTCTGCTGGTAACGGGCTTCGCTGGCGTCGGTGATCATTACGTCCGCCTTGCCGGCGAGCAGTTCGTCGAAGATGGTCACGTTGTCGTGCAGGCGGATCTGCGCCTGGCCCAGATGGGCGCGGGCAAACACTTCATTGGTACCGCCCGCCGGTTCGATCACGCGCACCTGGGGCTGGTTGATCTGCTCGACGGTCTGGTAGCGCTGTACATCGGCGCAGCGCACCAGCGGGATCTTGCCGTCAACGCCGAGGGACTGGCTGAAAAAGGCTTTTTTCTGACGCTCCAGCGACACCGAAATACCGCCCACGGCGATATCGCAGCGTTGGGCGAGGAAGTCCGGCATCAGGGTTTTCCAGGTAGTGGGCACCCAGGTGATTGTCGCATTGAGGCTCTTGGCCAGGGACTCGGCCATGGCAATGTCGATGCCTTCATAGGTGCCATCTGCGCGCAGCTTGGTGTAGGGCGTGTAGTCGCCGGTCGTGCACACGCTGAGGGTGCCGCGCTGGAGCACGTCGTCGAGGCGTGACGGGGCAGTGTCGGCCAGGGCGCTGGTGGCCAGGCTCGCAAGTACACACAGGGCGAAGGGAGCTTTCATGCGGTCGAGTCCTTGGGGCATGGTCGGGGGCGGTCATTATTTCCAGCCCGGGGCAGGGTGGCAAGGCGTGGCGAATGTTTAGCGTGGGTGTAACCAAACTCCGTCATCCCTGAATTTAATAGCGTATCCAGGCGTGTGAGGCTGCGGGCATCTTCATCACCGTGATTCTCCCATGGACGGTTCCGCCGCCACCCACCTCGCGACACTGCCGTCCATACTGGCGTTCTGGGCGCTGTTCCACTGTCGGCATGCGCGCCCGCCGGATGCCTTTCTCCTACGTTGATCTACCCCATGGATGACGCGGCCCCCTGCGCATCTGCCCGGCAGCGCCTGTGCGCCTGCCTGACGAACACGTATGAGAAACCCAATGAGCGATTTCGCGCGCCTGCAAGAAGCCCAGTCCTTCCTTGAGCAACACCCGGACATAGAGATGTTCGAGCTGTTTATCCTCGACAACAATGGTGTACCCCGCGGCAAGTTGCTGCACCGCGATGAACTGCTGGCGGTGTATGAAAGCGGCCGGCCCCTGCCCAGTACCATCCTCGGCCTGACCATCAATGGCGACGACGTGGAGAACTCTGGTCTGGTGTGGGAGGTGGGAGATATCGACTGCCGCGCTTATCCGGTCAGTGGCAGCCTGCAACCTATGCCGTGGCGGTTGATCCCGACCGCAGCGGTGCAAGTCAGCATGCACCCCACCGAAGGTTTGCCCGCCACCGTGGCCGACCCTCGGCATGTGCTGGCGAAGGTCATCGACGGGCTTAAAGCCGATGGCTATTACCCGGTGATGGCCGCCGAACTGGAGTTCTACTTGCTGGACCAGAAACCCGACAGCCACGGCCGCCCGCAACCGGCGCGGGATGTGGACGGTGGTCGCCCGCGCTCGACCCAGGTCTACGGCCTGCGCGAACTGGAGCAGATCGAACCCTTCCTCGCCGACCTGTATAGCGCCTGCAAGCTCCAAGGCATCCCGGCGCGCACGGCGATCTCCGAATACGCTCCCGGCCAAGTGGAAATCACTCTGGAACACCGCGCCGACGCCCTGCAAGCCATGGATGAAGCGGTGCGCTACAAGCGTCTGGTCAAGGGCGTGGCACACAAACACGGGATGGCTGCCTGCTTCATGGCCAAGCCCTTCGACGACCTGGCGGGCACCGGCATGCACATGCACGTCAGCCTGGCGGATGCCCAAGGCAATAACCTGTTCGCCAGCGAGGCTGCCGACGGCACGCCGCTGTTGCGCCAGGCCGTGGGTGGCATGCTCAGCACCTTGCTTGATTCGCTGCTGATGTTTTGCCCCAACGCCAACTCCTATCGCCGCTTCCAAACCAACAGCTATGCGCCCCTGGCCGCCACGTGGGGCGTGGACAACCGCACCGTCAGCCTGCGCGTGCCCGGTGGCCCGGCAAATTCCCGGCATATCGAACACCGCATCTGCGGCGCTGACGCCAACCCATACCTTGCCGCTGCTGCGATCTTGGCAGGTATTCATCGCGGGATCCGCGAACAGCGCGACCCGGGCGCACCAGTGGAAGGCAACGGCTACGCCCAGGCCACGGAATTTCTGCCCACCGACTGGCTCACCACCCTGCGCGCGCTGGAAGCTTCAAGCTGGGCGCGCGAGACGTTTGGCAGTGAGTTCCTGGGGGTGTACCTGGCGGTGAAGCGCGCTGAGTATCGGCAGTTCATGGGCGAGGTGGGCGAACAGGATTGGCGTTGGTATCTGCATCAAGCCTGAATGGATTGAAGGGCGTGGAGGCTTCGACCTTTTTTTCACGTTGCGGTAGTTAAGCTGCGAATCAAGGTCGTTCACCACTGTTTAAATCCAATGAGCCCGTGATGTCGCCACAACCACCATCCTCCATCGAGATCGAATACGCAGAGCGCTGTGGCCTTGAACATGCCAAGGTCTGTGCGGACACGCGCCCACCCGGAATGCTGCGGCGCCTTGCGTCATGGCGCGACGAGTGGTTGGTTCGCCACGCACTCAAGGTTGCCGGCGAACCGGGGCTGATCCTCGACCTGGCCTGCGGCTCGGGACGGTTCTGGCCGGTATTGGCCGAGCATATCAACCGGGTGATCCTTGCCTCGGACAACTCCCAGGACATGCTCGATCACGCGCGCACCCACCATCCGGCGACGCTGCTAAAGCGGATCAAAACCTTTCAGGGTTCGGCGTTTTCCATCGGTTTGTCGGCGAATGCAGTGGACTGCATCTTTTGCCTGGAGTTATTTCGCCATGTGCCCAGCAGCGAAGGACGTCTGGCGTTGCTGCGGGAGTTTCACCGCGTCAGCCGCGATACGGTGATTGTCTCGGTCAATTCGCGAACGGCGGTAGACGACGAGTTTCGTCAGGCTGGTTTCAAGGTCCTTAACCAGCAGGAATTCATGCCCGGCTCCAGCCTGTGGCGCGTCTATGTGCTTCGTAAGAAAGGATAACTCTGTCCTGTAGGGCTATTCTTCATCCCCTGTCTGAGTTTTCATGGTTGCCAGTGCACTGCGGATGCTCGCTAGCCTCTTTCGCGATATATACTGCGCGCCATTCTTCAAGGGAGAGCCGTGTGGCCATCGATATTCACTGGATCTGCGACAACGATAGCCTCGGCCAGCATTGCGCCGAATGGCAGCAGTTGCCATTCGTCGCCCTCGACACCGAATTCATGCGGGTCGACACCTTTTACCCCATTGCCGGGCTGATCCAGATTGGTGATGGCGTACGCGCTTACCTGATCGATCCCCTGACCATCGACAACTGGAAACCCCTCGCCGAGCTGCTGGAAAACCCAGCCGTGATCAAGGTGGTGCACGCCTGCAGCGAAGACTTGGAAGTGTTGCTGCGCCTGACTGGCAGCCTGCCAGTGCCGTTGTTCGACACCCAATTGGCCGCCGCTTACCTGAATCTCGGTTTCTCCATGGGCTACTCGCGCCTGGTACAAGCCGTACTCGACATCGAGCTGCCCAAGGGCGAGACCCGCTCGGACTGGCTGCAGCGGCCGTTGTCCGAGACCCAGATCAGCTACGCCGCCGAAGACGCGGTACACCTGGCCGAGGTCTACATTCGCCTGCGGCCGCAGCTATCAGACGATAAATATGCCTGGGTGCTGGAAGATGGCGCCGAACTGGTGGCCAACCTGCGCCGGGAAGTCGACCCGTACGAGGTGTACCGCGACGCCAAGCTGGCGTGGAAACTGTCCCGCGCCCAACTCGCCGTACTGCGTGAACTGTGCGCCTGGCGCGAGCAGCAAGCCCGCGCCCGTGACCTGCCGCGCAACCGCATCGTTCGTGAACACTCGTTGTGGCCCCTGGCCAAATCCCAGCCGGATAACCTCGCCGCCCTGGGCAAGATCGAAGACATGCACCCGCGCACCGTGCGTCAGGATGGCCAGTTCCTGCTGGACCTGATCAAACGTGCCGGCAGCGTGCCCGCGGACCAATGGCCGCCGGCTGTGGCTGAACCGCTGCCGGTGGATGCTGCCACGCTGATCAAGCAACTGCGCGCCCTGGGCCAGACATTCGCCGAACGCCTGGAGATGGCGCCGGAACTGATGCTGCGCAAGAAAACCCTCGAAGCCCTGGTTAAAAGTGGCTACCCCGATGGGCCTTATAAATTGCCAGACTCGCTGCGTGGCTGGCGCCGCGAGTTGATGGGCCAGGCGCTGCTCGACAGCCTGGCCACTGCCGGAGAACAGCCTTGAAACGTATTTGTTCCATCTACCGCAGCTTGAAAAAAGACGGCATGTACCTCTACGTGCTCAAGAGCGATGCACTTGAGCGCGTGCCGGAGCCATTGATGGTCGCCTTCGGCAAGCCGCACCACGCCTTCGACATGGTGCTGACACCAGAGCGCAAGCTGTCGCGCGAAGACATCGTCGTGGTCCTGGAAAACCTCGATAAGCAGGGCTACCACCTGCAAATGCCGCCGGCCGAGGACGAGTACATCGAGCACTTGCCCGAAGAGCTGCTGCGTCGTAACGACCCGATGTAATCGGTCAGTGCCCGCTTCAGGGCACAGGTTTCAATGGAATCGTATTAGTGGGCGGTGGCCGTAAGGAAGCGGGCGGCCGTCTGCACTGTTTTTGAAAGGTTTGAACCATGCGTGTTCTGATTGCTGAACAGGATCACCCGCTCTACGCCCAACTGCTCAATGACGTGGCGCCGGACCTTGAGGTGCTCACCAGTGGCGACTCGGCCGAACTGTCTCGTCTGGCCGCCGATTGCCCTGTCTGGCTAGGCCAACCGGACCTGCTGGCCACTCTGTTGCGCCAGGGCCACCAACCACAATGGCTGCAATCGACTTGGGCCGGTATCACGCCCCTGCTGGCCGAAGGCTTGCCCCGCGAATATCGCTTGACCCGCGCCGTCGGTATTTTTGGCCAGGTCATGGCCGAGTTTGTCCTCACTTATATGCTCGGCCACGAACGCGAAGTACTGGCGCGGTTGGTCAGCCAGGTCGAGCGCAAGTGGGACAGCCGCACCGGCCAGAGCCTGGCGGGGCGTAAGGTGTTGATCGTGGGCACCGGCGATATTGGCCAGAGTGTGGCTGAGTTTCTGGTGCCGTTTGGCGTCAAGCTGTATGGCATTGCCAGTACTGAGCGTGAACAGGCCCCGTTTATCGAAGTGGCCGGGCTTGATCAGATCGGGCGTCTGGTCGGTGAGGTGGACTACGTGATCAACCTGCTGCCCAACACGCCGAACACCCATGACCTGTACGACGCCGCGCTGTTCAAGCAATTCAAACCGACGGGCTTGTTTATCAATGTCGGCCGTGGCGTGGCGGTGGTGGATGCTGATCTGGTCGAAGCCCTGAAGGAAGGGCACCTGGCCGGCGCAGTGATCGACGTATGTCGCCAGGAGCCACTGCCGCAGCGTCATCCATTCTGGACCGCCTGGGGGTTGCTGTTGACCGGGCACAGTTCCGCACCCACGTCGCCGCCGATGATGGTGGAGTTGTTCTTGGAAAATGTCCGCGCGTATAAGGCCAAGCAGGCATTACGCGGAGAAGTGGATTTCGAGCGCGGGTACTGACGTCACCGCGCCGCTCGCTGGGCCTACATAAAACCTGACAGTCAGGATGGAACCGCATTGACGGCGCGTTCCACCCAAGGGCCGCAAAGGGCGCAAGGTCGCGCCTTTAACGGACTCCTTTTGGCTAAGGACAGGTATTTCCATGACGCCCCTTATTTCCCCCGCTGTTCAGCCGCGCCCGATGGCGCCCGCCCACCACAATGACGTAACCCGCACCCCCGACCGCGAGCCTGACCCTTCGCGTCCGGTCGATCTCCCTGCACCGCTTGAAGACTTGTCCGGCTTTGACCTGACGCGTAGCGACCATTGGGGGCAACCGCCTTCGGTCGTCATCCAACGATTGGCCAGCCATTTACTCGAAAAAGGCGGTGCCAGCGTTCAAGCAGCCCACCAGGCCGCGTATCGCTTACTGATCAATTCCGCACCTGAATATTTGGTCAAGGACATTCCCGCCAGCGTGACCTGCGCCAGTGTGCTCTGGGCTCAGTTGGCGATGGCTGTGGGCAGGATCGAAGCCCACGCGCCAGGCCGCACGCTCGGTATGGGGTATGCCGAAATTTTGCTGAACGCCGAATCGCTCACCCTTGACGCTGCCACTCGCCAGCGCATCGATGGGCAGGCCCTGACGGAGTGGGGCGTGGCCAACGGTGTGCTGACCCGCACCGATGAGGTGCCATCGGCCAGTGCAATGGAGCGCCTGAGGGCGGCCTACAACGAACAGCTCAGCGCGCTGAAAAGCACCAGCGCCCTCCTGCAAACGCCAATCCCCAGCCGCAGAGCCATGGCGCTGGCCCTGCTTGAGCGGGCGTTTCCTGACGTCGACCCGAGCCTCTTCGAAGTCAGGCATTTTCAAAAGGCCAGGCTCACCAAAGGGCGCCCAGGCATCCATCCCGGCTCACGCTCTATGCTGGATATCGTCATGCACGGCGGCCCATTGGCGACCGATGAACATTGGGTGAGCAATAACAAACGCCTGCCCATTGACCGTTTTTGCAGCCTTTACCAACAAGGCAAGCTGGAGGTCGCCAGCGCATTCACGAAGGCCTACGACCAGGCGATCAGCGCCCATCAAACCGGGCAACAGAGTCGTGTGCGGCAGATGATCGCCACGTTGCCCCTGGAGGACCGCAATAACCTGGAGTTCGGCAAGCTCGAATTCTTCCACACCAACCAGTACACAATTGCCAAAGACCTGTTTACTCCGCCGGCGCTGCACGTGCGCGGCCATACGCTGGAGGTGAAGGCGACTCGAAACGGCGAGGTCAATCTCTATACCCTCGACACGCGAAACGGCACCGTTGAGAAAGAAAACTTTCTATTGCGCCGACGTACTTCGCCTTACACCGCTGCGAATATGGAATCGCGCGAGGCGAATATTCTTTCTAGAACCGTTCAGTTTGAGCCCGACAGCGATTTCCCGGCGCAACCCCAAGGCACCCAAGCCTCTGACAGTCTCAACTCGCGGCGCAGCCATGCCATTGCTGATGTGTTCGTCAAATCCCTCGACCTGAACAACGACGATCTGATGAACGAGGCCCGGGGCCTGACGTCCTTTGATCGGGACAGCGCCCGCAATGAAGCCATTGGTGAATTCTTCCTGAACTTGATCCCGTTGCGCTCGGCTATCGTCAACTTCCAAAACGGCAATATCGGGCAGGGCGTGTTCGACCTGGGCCTGGATGCGGTTGGCCTGGTTACGTTGGGCGCCGGCAAAGCCGTGCAGGCGGGTAAGGTGCTGGGCGGCGCCTTGACCACTGCGCGCCAGGCGGCCAAGGCGGTGAGGTTTGTTGGCGCAACGGCGGTGGAGGCCTTCAACCCCTTGAGCGGCGTCGGCGATCTGCTGGTGAGCGGCGGCAGGTGGGTGACCAGGGGCAGTGCTTCTGCCGGTGAGCTGAGCAATGGGCTGTTTCGTCATTACAGGGCACCGGAGTCGAGCCTCGCCGGGCTCTCGCGCAATAATCAGGGCGTGTACGTTGCTGCCGACGGCCATCGCTCGTATGTGCGCCATCTCGACGCGTCCGGCCAGGCTGGCGTTTATGAGGTCCGGCAGGTGTCCCGCGGAGCGGACGGCAGCGTGCAGGCGCGGGTGTACCACAACAACCGGCAAACTCCGTTGTTACTCGAACGTGTGCAGGATGACCAATGGCGGCGACTGGGTGCGCGGGGCGGCCAGCCGGTTGCGGTCAAAGCCGATCTCGGCCCCGAAATCGGCCGTGGGGGCGAAGGCGTGGTGTATACAAGCCTCGACGGTAAGAGTGTTTATAAAGATTTGGGGCCGACCCGCTTGACCTCGGTAGAGGGGTACGTCGACATGGAAGTGGTCAATTTGAACAAGTACTACGGAGAGGGCTTTGCCGAGGTATTGATCGAGGACGGCCGCAAATACATAAAGATGGGCAAAGTTGACGGGGTTGATCTTGCCCATGTCGAAAAAGGCAGCCTGCCCGCCGAAGCACGTTCGTTACTCGACGACGCGGTTGCGCAAATGGAGGCCAGGGATATTTTTCATAACGACCCGCAGTTGAGTAACTTCATGTACTCAAAAACAGACAACAAGCTCTATCCCATCGACATGAACGGTATGCCCGCCGAGTTCATGGTGTCGGCGGTCAAGAACGTGTATGACCGGCAAATCACGCAGCTGCGCTCGGCGTTCAGCGAACTGATCGCCCGGTAGTCCTCAAGAGACACCCTGCCGCGTTCAGGCGGCAGGGTACTGGCTGTCAGAGGCCGAAATCACCTTCGGACACCAGCTCGCTCAGCGGCTTGCGCGGGCTCGGCACTTCACGCCCTTGCAGGTACTCCGGCAGGGTCGACTTGTCTCCCAGCTTGCCAACGGCCACGGCCGCGTGCAGCGCGTAACCTTCCGGAATCTTCAACTCCTTGCGTGTCAGCTCCTGATCGAAACCGGCCATGCCGTGGGTGTGCCAGCCACTGAGGCTGGCTTGCAGTGCCAGGTGGCCCCAAGCAGAGCCGGTGTCGAAGGTGTGCCACAGCGCCGGGGTTTCTTCAGTGGCACCGGGAGCGACGAAGTCGGTTTTCGAGGCGATGATCACCAGGGCCGAGGCATGCTGCGCCCAGCCGCGGTTGAATTCATTGAGCAGGCCCAGGAAACGTTCCCAGTCCGGCGTGTCGCGGCGCGCGTAGAGAAACCGCCACGGCTGCGAGTTGTAGGCCGACGGCGCCCAGCGTGCAGCTTCGAAGAAACTCAGCAGCGTCTCTTTCGAGATGCTCTCGCCAGTGAAGGCGCGGGGCGACCAGCGGTCGGTGAACTGGGTGTGGATCGGATAGTCGGCAACACGTGTCATGAGCAGGTCCTGATCGTCAATTCGGCGCTCAAAGCTACTGCGCGCCCGCTAGACTGACAAGTGTTGTAACACCGCCAGTCGTAAGCGCTTGGTTCCAAGGGGCTTGGGCACTAGACTGGCGGCCTTTTCACCTACCGATACTGATGCAGAGCCATGGCCGCCAAAGTCGAACCTTTCTGGATACGCAAAACCCTTGAACACCTCGACCAGGAGGAGTGGGAGTCATTGTGCGACGGCTGTGGCCTGTGCTGCCTGCAAAAGCTTGAGGATGAAGACGACAACAGCGTCTATTACACCCGTATCGCCTGCAAACTGCTGGACCTGAAAACCTGCCAGTGCACCGACTACCCCAACCGCCGCGCCTCGGTGCCCGACTGCATCCAGCTCACCCCAGGCCAGGCCGATCAGTTCAAATGGCTGCCGCCCACCTGCGGCTACCGCCTGGTCAGCGAGCGCAAGGATTTACCGCTGTGGCACCACCTGGTCTGTGGCGACCGCGACGCCGTGCACCACGAACGCATTTCCCAGTCTGGACGCATGCTCAGCGAAGGCAGCGTGCCTGAAGACGACTGGGAGGATTACCTGATCTTCCGCGCAGGCTGAAAAAGGAGTGTGTATGAAGGTGGGAACCCAGCTGGCGGCATGCCTGGTGCTGCTGGCGCTGAGCATGCCTGCGTGGTGCGCCAGGAAAGTCGACCTGGATTATCACGTTAAATTGCTGCCCCAGAGCGATCAGGCTGAAGTACGCCTGAGCCTGTCACAAGGCTCGGCCGTGCGCAGCCTGGACTTTGACCTGGGCCCGGCAGGCAGTTATAGCGACTTCAAGGCCGACGGCCAGTGGAAGGTCAGTGGCCAGCGGGGCGTGTGGCAGCCCAGCGCCGACAAGGCCAGTCTGACCTACCGCGTGCACCTCACCCAGGCGCGCAAGCCGGGCAGCTATGAAGCACGTATGACTGCGAGTTGGGCGCTGTTTCGCGGCGAAGACCTGGTGCCGACCGCGCGGCTCGACCAGCAGGACGGCGTCGAGTTGATCTCGCGCCTGGTGTTCGAATTGCCTGCGGGCTGGAAAAGCGTCGAAACCGCCTGGCCCCGTATCGGCAAGAATAAATTTCGCATCGACAACGTTTCCCGCCTGTTCGACCGGCCCACCGGCTGGATGCTCGCGGGCACGCTTGGCAGTCGCCGCGTGCGCCTGGGCGAAACCGAAGTCACCGTGGCGTCGCCCAAGGGTCAGGCCATGCGCCGCATGGACGTGCTGACGTTGCTGACCTTTGTCTGGCCCCAGGTCGAAGCCGCGTTCCCGCGTCATCCGACCAAGCTGTTGGTGGTGGGCGCCAGTGATCCGATGCGCCGTGGCGTGTTCTCGGCGCATGACTCGATCTACCTCAACAGCCGCACACCGCTGGTCAGCGAAAACGGCAGCAGCCCGTTGATTCGTGAAGTGGTGCAGGCGATCGGACGTTTCAACGATCACGACACCAGTGACTGGATCAGCGAAGGGCTTGGGGAGTATTACGCCATCGAACTGGTGCGCCGTGCCGGTGGGATCACCGATGAGCGGTATCAGGCGATACAGGCGCGGTTGAGCAAGGAGGGCAAAGATGTCACGACGCTACGCGGCGAGCATGTCAGTGGTGCAACTGTGTCGCGGGCAGTGGTGATATTGCAGGAGCTGGACAGCGAGATCCGGGTGAAAACCCATAACAAACGCTCGCTGGATGACCTCGCGCAAGCGGTGATGCGGGCGAACAGCATTACCACGGCGGAGTTCGTGCAGCTGGCTGAGAGCATTATTGGCGAGTCGTCGGTGGTGCTGGATACCAAGCTACTGCGCTGATTTTCAACCTCTGCATCAATCAACATGTGGGAGGGGGCTTGCTCCCGATAGCGCTGATTCAGTCACAACATGTGCTGACTGACATTCTGCTATCGGGAGCAAGCCCCCTCCCACATTTGGATCTCTAACCTACCGAAATCCAGGTTCAGCCTGTGGTTTTCACAGCTTTCTCAGCCGCCACTTCAGCCTTGGTCTTCAGGTTTTTCAGCTCTGCACCCGCACGCTCGATCTTCGTACGCACGCTGTTCATTTCCTGGCGACCCTGTTCCAGCTTGTCCTTGAGCGAGCTGTGCCCGGTAAAACCACGGGCCAGTGCCACACCGCCAATCGCTACCTGAATCAAACCGAAAATCCCGCCACGGCGCAGGCCTTTGCCGAGCATTATCACGCCACCGGCCACTGAGCCGATGCGTTCCCAGCCGTGGACGTTTTGCGTCGGCTGGTTCTGGAAGGGCGTGTGCTCGATGATAGGTCGCACGTTTTTGCTGTCGCTCATGATCTGTCTCCAACAAGGGCAAGTGTAAGTAGCTGACTGCTGGCGGGCGTCGGATGTTCCCAAAAAATCAATACTTGGGGCCCGAACGGGTGTTGTTGCCCTTGGCCAGGCGGTCATAGAGCACCACGTTGACCGTGGCAGCCAGGTTCATGCAGCCGGTGGTCGGGATGTAGACCACGTCTTCGCACCAGTCCCGGATCTCCTTATCCAGCGAGCCGTCTTCCGGGCCGAAGATATACAGCGCGCGGTCGGGGTGGGTGTACTCGGGCAGGGGGCGGGCGCCATCCACCAGTTCCACGGCGACGGGGATACAGCCCAGGGGCAGGATTTTTCTCAGGTCATCGATGCCGATCAGCGGAATATCGTGATGGACCTTCTTGGTGTCGGTGATGAAGTCCCGGGCGCGCTCGTAACGCACGCCGGTGTAGAACACCGAGGCCACGCCGTAGCAACCGGCGGCACGCATGACCGAGCCGACGTTTTCGGGGGATTTGGGGTTATACAGGCCGATGCAGCTGTAGCGTTTATTGCCCACGGGGAAGGGTGCCTTGGAGAAAAGCGGCGATTATACGGCTTGAAGGTGATGTATTGCTTGGGCTAACGCTATCGGGAGCAAGCCCCCTCCCACATTTTGAGTTGCGAACACTTCCAAATGTGGGAGGGGGCTTGCTCCCGATGAGGCCAGGACAGGCGACAACACTCTTCAGTCGTCTTTCTTCATCAACCCCGCCAGCGCCGCAAACGGGTTATGCGTGGCCTTGGCAATCGTCGGGCTGCTGGTGGAGCCTTCGCCGAAGTACTGCTGATCGGTGTAGCGCGAGTGTTCGTTGTCGTGGCAGTACAGGCACAACAACTCCCAGTTGGAGCCGTCCTGAGGGTTGTCATCATGATTGTGGTTGCGGTGGTGTACGGTGAGTTCGCTCAGGCGCTTGCCGGCGAATTCACGGGCGCAGCGGCCGCATACGTGGGGGTACATCTTGAGGGCTTTGTCGCGGTAGCCCATTTCCCGGTCACGCTGGGCATCGGCGAGGATGCGGTCCAGCTTGGCGGTGTGGGAGGGCGGGTTGGTCGAGCTCATCATGGCTCCTGGCTATTTTGTGGGTCACGGATAACGTTGATTCTAGCCGTCGGCGGGCGTTTGTAGTATCGGTTCATTCATTTCACAAGGATCTGAAACCTATGCGTTGGTACACATGGACAATTGCACTGCTTTTCTGCGCGCTGGCGGCTCAAACCCAAGCGTTTTCGACGCCCAAGCCCGGGCAGTTGATTGAGGTCACCCTTGAACAGTTGCACCCGACCCAGGCCGTGGTGGGTTTCGACCAGATCTACTACAGCCTCGGGCTGTTCGCCGACAAACCCACCAAGGCCTTCGATGAATACTGCGAAACCAACGGCCAGGGCGAGGCCGACAAGGTGCCCAAGAACGCCAGCCTGCTTGCGCCTTCCAGCTTCACGTGCAAAGACCCGGTAGGCACTCATCCCGAAGACATGAAAACCGTGGTGGTCGGCCCTGGTGGCCAGTTGTACCTGACCGACGGTCACCACAGTTTCACCACCCTTTGGCAAACGCCGGGTGCCGGCCCTCAGTTGAAAATGTGGGTCAAGGTGACTGACGATTTCAGCAACAGCCCAGACCTCGCCACCTTCTGGCAGCGTATGGAAGCGGCGCGCAAGGTCTGGCTCAAGGACAATCGGGGCCAGACCCTGCCGCCTACGCAACTGCCTGCTCACCTGGGCTTCAAGAATCTGCAGGACGACACCTTCCGCAGCCTGGTGTATTTCACCCGCAAGGCCGCCTATGGCAAGCCGGATGGCGGCGAGATCGCCCCGGAATTCCTGGAGTTCTATTGGGGTAACTGGCTGCGCACGCAGATTGATCTGGGCCAGTACAACCTGGACAAAAAAGGCGGCTACAAGGATGCGATCGAAGCAGTCGCCAAGCGCATGGTCAGCCTGGCGCCGGGATCACCGGTGGGAGGCAGCGGTTTTACCGCCCAGCAACTGGGTGGGATGACCCAACTGGATCGCGATGAGCTGCAGAAGACCTTCGACAAAAAAGTCCCGTACGTGATCGACTACCGCAAATCCCACAACTGACAGGGATCAAAATGTGGGAGGAGGCTTGCCCCGATAGCGTAGTGTCAGTCACCAAATGTTTTGACTGAACCACCGCTATCAGGGGCAAGCCCCCTGCCACATTGGATCTCCAGTGGTTTGGTTAATGGTGCTCAGCCCTTGAGCTTCTCCGCAATCCAGATGGTGTGTCGGGTGCCCTTGTTGCCATGGGCAAATACCTGCACTTCCTCGGCCTTGAAACCGGCCTTGCGCAGTTTGTCGCTGAACAGTTTGTCGGCACTCGCTGACCACACCGCCAGCACGCCCTTGGGCCGCAAGGCCTTGGCGCAGGCGGCCAGGCCACCGGCAGAGTAGAGCCAGCTGTTGGCCTTTTGCGTGAGGCCTTCGGGGCCGTTGTCGACGTCGAGCATGATCGCGTCAAAGCCTTGGGGCTCGGCTTGCAGCACCTTGGCCACGTCTTCCATGCGGATCACGGTGCGCGGGTCCAGCAGTGGGCGCCCGGATTTTTCCCCCAGCGGCCCACGGTTCCATTCCACGACGCCCGGCACCAGTTCGGCGACAACCACTTCGGCAGTCTTGCCCAAATGCTTGAGGGCCGAGGCCAGGGTAAAGCCCATGCCCAAACCACCAATCAGCACCCGTGAATCATGACGACCGGCAACTTTGCGGCAGGGAATTTCTGCCAGCGCATCTTCGGAGCCGTGCATGCGCGTGTTCATCAATTGGCCGCCGTCACCACCCTGGATCTTGATGACAAAATCCTCGCCGTATTCGAACAGGCACAAGGCACCGCCGTTGTCGGGGATCGGAGTGGTGTCCAGCAGAACGAAACGTTTCATGGAAATCTCATTGGGAAGGGCATTCTTGCGCGGTTGGGAGTAGCCTTAGGACATTCCGGTCAGGCCATGGAGCCATCGATGAAGTGCAGCATTCTAACGGTCATTGTGTTGAGCGCGCTCGCATTGGGTGCGGCGCAGGCTCAGGAGTTGCAAACCGTACCGGTCGCGCCCGCGCCAACCCCCGGTGCACCGGGCACGCCGACGCCGACGCTGTATCCCCAAGTCAGCCCGCCAGCGCTGCCCAAGACCAACGGCTCGCCGCCCTTGGCGCCCATCGTGTTACCGACGCCACCGAAGGACCAGACGGTGCCCGGCCTGCAGCAGAACGACAGCAAACCAAAGACCCCCGGCGGTTAAAACTGTTGCGACAGTAACTGCCCATCAGCCATGCGCAGGCGCTTGGACAGGGCAATCGCAATCGCGCGGATGATCTTCGCGGCCACCCGCGGGGTTTCGTTGAGCATCTTTTCCAGGGAGTCCTTGCCCAGGTTCAACAGCACGCAATCACTGGCAGCCACGCAACTGGCGGAGCGACGCTCGCCGTCGAGTACTGCCATCTCACCGAAAGCCCGGCCGCTGCGCAGAGTGGCGATGGTAAGGCGCTGGCCGTCGTGATTGGTTTTCTGCACCGCCACCTGGCCGCTGTGGATGATGCACATGAAGGTGCCGGCATCGCCTTCGAGGAAGATCGCTTCGTCCTGGGCAATGCTGCTGATATTGAAGTAGCCGGCGGCGACGTGAAAATCTTCCGGCAACAAAGGGTCGAACAGGCCGCAGTCCATGAGCATGTCGCGGATTTCGGTATTCATTAGCGTCGGTAGTGCCATGGCTGCAATCTTGGTCCATCAATCAGTAGGCGGTCCTGTGTTCAGACAGGCCCGCCGCGCTAAGTTCCTAAATCAACCCCAGCGCCTTGAACACAAATGCATATTCGAGCGCTACGTCACGTAATCCCTGGTAACGACCGCTCATCCCACCATGGCCGGCACCCAGTTCGGTCTTGAGCAGCAGCAGGTTGTCGTCGGTCTTGGTGTCACGCAGCTTGGCCACCCACTTGGCCGCTTCCCAATACTGCACGCGGCTGTCGTTGTAGCCGGCGATCACCAGCATGTGCGGGTAGGCCTGGGCCTGGACGTTTTCGTACGGCGCGTAGGCCTTGATGCGCTCGTACACCTCGGGCTCCTCGGGGTTGCCCCATTCGTCGTACTCGGTGATGGTCAACGGCAGCTCCGGGTCGAGCATGGTGTTGAGCACATCAACGAACGGCACTTCGGCAATCGCCGCGTGGAACAGCGCCGGACGCTGGTTGAGCACCGCACCGATCAACAGGCCGCCGGCACTGCCGCCGCTGATGGCCAGTTGCTTGGAGGTGGTCAGGCCTTGAGCGATCAGGTGTTCGGCGCAGGCGATAAAGTCGCTGAAGGTGTTCTGCTTGTGTTCCTGCTTGCCATTGCGGTACCAGGCTTCACCCAGTTCGCCGCCGCCACGCACATGCGCGATGGCAAACGCCACGCCGCGATCAAGCAGGCTCAGGCGTGCGTGGGAGAACCATGGGTCGAGGCTCGAACCGTAGGCGCCGTAGCCGTAAAGGTACAGCGGTGTGGTTTTGCCGAGTTGGTCGCGCTTGACCACCAAGCTGATCGGCACCTGAGTACCATCGGCGGAGGTGGCCCACAGGCGCTGGCTCACATAATCGTCGGCGTTGAACACGCCCAGCACCGGGGTTTCCTTGAGTACCTGTTGCGTACCGCTGGCCAGCTCCAACTGACGCACCTGGGCCGGACGGTTGAGGGCTTCGTAGCGCAGGCGGATCTTGTCGCTGACGAATTCCAGGCTGTTCTGTACGTAGAGGCTGTAGGCGGCGTCAGGTAATTCCACGCGATAGGCAGGCAGGCCCTCGGGGTGCACTTCGATCACCGGCAGGCCGCCGATGCGCAAGCTTAAGGTCATGGCGCTGGTGTTCAGGCTGACGCCGTCGAGCATCACCTCATCGCTGTGGGGGATCAGGTTCTGCCATTCATCCTCGGTCGGCACGTCGCCAATGTCGGTTGCGACAAACAGGGCGTAGTTGATGCCATCACGGTTGCTACGGATAAACCAAGTCCAGGCGCCATTCAGTTGGCCGTGGTCGACATCGTATTCGTGATCGTCGACCCGTGGCGCCAGGCAGGTGAAATCCTGCTGCGGTTGGTTGGCGTCCAGGGCCCAGACTTCGCTAGTGGTCTTGCTGCCCAGGGCCACCAGCAACTGGCGCTCGGAGCTGGAACGGTAGCAATGCAGGAAGAAACGCCCGTCGGGCTCATGGAACACTTCCTGCGCCGCCGTGCCGTCCAGGCGATAGCGATACAGTTTGTGGGGGCGGTGCGTTTCGTCCAGTTCGCCGAAGAACAGGGTCAGGCTGTCGTTGGCCCAGGTCATGCTGCCGTCGCAGTCCTGGAACTCCAGTTCGCTGACCTTGCCGGTTGCCAATTCCTTCACGAACAGGGTGTAGATCTCTTCGCCGGTGGTGTCCAGGCTGTAGGCCAGGCGATTGTGGTCGGGGCTGATGCTGAATGCGCCGAGAGAGAAAAAGCCACCGTTGGCCAGTTCGTTCGGGTCCAGCAACAGCTCTTCGCTGCTGTCGTCCACCACGTTGCTGTCATCGGCCGGACGGCGGCAGCGGTAGTGACGGGCGTACTCGTCACCGGCGGTGGTGCGGGTGTAATAGAGGTACGGGCCCCACGGCGAGGGCAGGGACAGGTCGGTTTCGAGAATGCGGCCCTTGATCTCTTCAAACAGGCTTTCGCGCAAGGCTGCCTGATCGGCGAGCTGGGCTTCCTGCCAGGCGTTTTCGGCCTTGAGGTAATCGAGTACTTCAGCGCTGTCGCGTTCTTGCAGCCAGGCGTAAGGGTCTTGGCCAGGGGCCTTTCGGGCAATCGGGGGCGTCGATACAGGCATGGATTATTCTCTATCTGGCGGACGGTGGCAGGCTTTGCAGCCGCGACACGCAAAAGCCGTTATCATAGCCGCCTGTTTGCCTACCTTGCCATGGACACCATGACCGAGAACGACTATCTGACCGCTTGGGGCCTTTACGCCTTCGCCGCTTTGGGCTGCCTGTTGGTGTGGTGGCGCATGACGCGCTGGATGTGGCGCTGGTTGCGCGAGCCGCTGCAATTGCTGATGGCCGTGTTGCTGTTCAGCCCGACCATCGTAGACCCGGTCAAGACTCAGTTCGCGCCGGCCGTGGCAATTACCGCCCTGGACCTGGTGCTCAAGGTCGGCAATAACGCCTGGCGGGCTATTTCCGATTTGTTCATGTACACCATGATCGCCTTTGGCGTGTACCTGGTGATTGTGTTGATCCGCTGGCCCATCGAGCGCGCCGCCAATGCGCGTCGTGAGCGCCAGGCTGCCACCGATGCAGCCCTGGCCGCTGAGCCGGCGGAAGAAGACGACGAGCCATTCCGCCGTCCGGCGCCTGTCAGTGGCATGCGGGTCGAACCGCGCCTTTAACGTTGCAGCGAGAGCCCTGGCATGTGTGAATTATTGGGCATGAGTGCCAACGTCCCCACCGATATCGTGTTCAGCTTTACCGGGCTGATGCAGCGCGGTGGGCGCACCGGCCCCCACCGCGACGGTTGGGGCATCGCTTTCTACGAAGGCCGTGGTCTGCGTCTGTTCCAGGACCCGGCCGCCAGCAGTGAATCGGAAGTCGCGCTGCTGGTGCAGCGTTATCCCATCAAGAGCGAAGTGGTGATCGGCCATATCCGCCAGGCCAACGTGGGCAAGGTGAGCTTGGCCAATACCCACCCGTTCGTGCGCGAACTGTGGGGCCGCAACTGGTGTTTCGCCCATAACGGCCAACTGGCGGACTTCAACCCCCGCGCCACCTTCTACCGCCCGGTCGGCGATACCGACAGCGAAGCGGCCTTTTGCGACTTGCTCAACCGCGTGCGCGAAGCCTTCCCCGAGCCGGTGGACATCGAACAGATGCTGCCGGACCTGATCGCCGCCTGTGCCGAATACCGCAGCAAAGGCGTGTTCAACTGCCTGCTCAGCGATGGCGACTGGTTGTTTTGCTACTGCTCGACCAAATTGGCGCAGATCACCCGGCGTGCCCCGTTCGGTCCGGCGCGCTTGAAAGATGTCGACGTGATCGTCGATTTTCAGGCCGAGACCACACCCAATGATGTAGTGACGGTAATCGCCACCGAGCCGTTGACCGACAACGAAAACTGGACCCGTTACGAACCGGGCCAATGGAGCCTGTGGCGACGCGGTGAATGCGTCAGCCAGGGCATTACTGAGTAAGGATATCGACCATGTTGCTCAGCTATCTGCGGTTGGTGCTGTTTGCCATTGGCCTGTTGGTCGGCGTGCAAGTGCCGGGATTTATCAACGATTACGCCAAGCGCGTCGAAGCCCACTTGATAGAGGCCCAGACGGGGCTGAGCGGGTTTGAAACCACCGCGCGGCAGTTCTTCAACGGTGATTTGAAGGCGTTGGTCGCGCATTACCGCGCCAGTGACGACCCGGTTTTCCAGAGCGACGCCAACAGCCTGGGCGCCATGCTTGATCGCCAAGTTGCGTTGGACAAGCAATTCCAGGCCATGCAAGGCCCGTGGTACATCCGCGCGTTGCAAGTGGCGGTGGCCGCCGACCCGGATATCCGTCAGGAAACCTGGAACGGTTACAGCTATCAGATCCTCCTGACCCCAGAAGCCATGGGTTGGGGATTGGGCGGGGCGATGCTGCTGTCGTTTGGATTGGAATGCCTGTTCCGCCTGATCGACTGGGTCGTGTTGGGCGGCAAGCGCCTGCGCCAGAGCCGGCCGATTGAAGAGCGGGACCTGAAAGGTCTCTAACGCCCAACTCGGTCAAATGTGGTAGGGGGCTTGCTCCCGATAGCGGTAGGTCAGTCAATACTTCAGGTACTGACCCACCGCTATCGGGAGCAAGCCCCCTCCCACATTTTTAACCGGGTTTCGTCAGGGGGCCAGCACCATCCGCTCTTCGCCAACTTCCTCGGCATAGCGGGCAACGACCTTCTGGCACAGCCCGACAATCTCCTCCACCAACTCCACCCCCACACGCCACGACACCACCACCTGCAGGTTAGGCAGTTTCTGCGCCATCGATAACATTACCAATTCCCCGCGCGTCAGTTCCTCGCTGACCAACACCGGCGGCAGTGCGCCAATGCCGAATCCATCGCGCAACAACCGCGTAATCGCCGACACCGAATTCACACAGTTCATCCTTGGCGCGGCCACGCCGTTGGCCTGCATCAGGCTCAGCACATCCTGGTGTGGGTGCGAGTTTTTCGAGTAGGTGATGATCCGCTCCTGGGCCAGTTCGGCGAGGGAGGCGTAGTCGCGGTTATAGATCGATTGGCTGGCGACGATCCAGGCCATGGGATGGCTGCACAGTTCCAGGTTGCGCACGGTTTCCAGGCGCAGCAGGTCGGTTTGCAGGATCAGGTCAAGGAAGCCTTTTTGCAGTTGATCGCTGAGGTTAAGCGCGGTATCAGCGACCAATTCGATTTCGACCAAGGGGAAATGGTCCATCAGTTCCGCCACCAACGGGCTCAGCCAAGTGTGAATCACCGTGTCCATCGCGCCGATCCGAATGCGCCCGACCTTGCTGCTGGTGGTCTCCAGAGACTGCTTCAGGCTCCGCATGGTCACCATCATCTGCTCGGCATAATCGAGCACCTTCAAGCCTTCCGGGGTCAGGCTTACGCCTCGAGAATCACGCAAAAACAGTTTCACCCCCAGCTCGCTTTCCAGCACGGCGATGCGGCTGGAGATCGAGGCCTGGGTGGTGAACAGCTTCTCGGCAGTCAGGCGAAAGCTCTTGAGCTTGGCCACCCAGACGAAGGTTTCGAGGAACTTCAAATTCATGGGATCAACTTTTTCTTATGCATGGATCGGTTTTTATTAGTTGGACGCCGTACCGGGCAAGCGCCAAAAATCGAGCGTATTCCACGATGAGCGTCGTGGGGGTGTCAGGACAGGTTGCACGTTCTGCGTTAAAAATCCCACACTGCAAAAAAATAAGTCCTACAGGAGCGCCAGACCGTGAGCCGTCTTTTACTGAATTGCGATATCGGCGAAAGCTTTGGTAACTGGACCATGGGTCTGGACGCCGAGGTCATGCCGTTCATTGATTGCGCCAACGTGGCCTGCGGCTTTCACGCCGGCGATCCGAGCATCATGCGCAAAACTGTTAGCTTGGCGCTCAAGCATGGCGTGCAGGTGGGGGCGCACCCGGCATACCAGGATTTGCAAGGCTTCGGCCGCCGTTCCATGGCCTATACCCCTCAGGAAATCCAGGATCTGCTGCACTACCAGATCGGCGCCCTCGACGGCATTTGCCGTGCCCAAGGCGGTCACGTCAGCTACGTCAAACCCCATGGCGCGATGTACAACGACATGATGGCCAACCCGAAACAACTGCGTGCGGTCATCGAGGCGGTGGCCGCTTATGGTGACTTGCCGCTGATGTTGCTGGCCACTCGCGATAACAGCGCAGCCCAGGCATTGGGCGATGAGTATGGCGTGACCCTGTGGTTTGAAGCCTTCGCCGACCGCGCCTACGACAACAACGGCCACTTGGTTTCCCGCCAGTTACCCGGCGCTGTGCACCACGACGCCGAAACGATCATCCAGCAAGCCCTGACCATTTCTCGTGGCGAACCGTTGACGGCCAGCGACGGCAGCGCCCTCGTACTAAACGCCAATACCCTGTGCGTGCATGGCGACAACGCCAGTTCAATTGCTGCCGTGCAGCGTATCCGCGAGGCGTTGAAGCCAGCATGAAGCCGCGGATTGAAGTGGTGGCCATCGACTGCCTGATGGTGCGTCTGTTCGATGCGATTGCAGAAGCCAACATGCCGTGGATGCTTGCCGCAGCGCAACGCTTGCGAGAAGGGTTCGGCGCTGCATTGGTGGATCTGGTGCCGTCCTACACCACCTTGATGGTGCATTACGACCTCATCGCGCTGAGCCCTGCCCAGGCCCGAGAGCTGATCGACCACGCCCTCACCGACTTGCAGCCGCAGGCACAGGGAAGCGGTCAATGCCATGTGCTGCCGGTGTGGTACGACCTGAGCGTCGGCCCGGAGCTGACTTTACTCAGCCAGCGCAGTGGCCTGGCCGTCGACGACGTGATCCGTCTCCACAGCACCCACGAATATCAGGTCTTCGCCCTTGGCTTTGCCCCCGCTTTTGCCTTTATGGGGTTGGTGGACGAAGTCCTCGCCAGCCCACGCCTCAGCACACCGCGCAAACGCGTGGCGGCTGGCAGTGTGGGGATCGCCGAGCGCCAAACGGCTGCTTACCCGGTGGTTTCTCCGGGTGGCTGGAACCTGATCGGTCGCACCCCCGCCAAACTGTTCGACCGCGCGCGAGACGGCTACAGCCTCATGCAACCTGGCGACACGGTGCGCTTCGAAGCGGTCAGTCGTGCCGAATTTATCAACCTGGGTGGCGATGACACGCCTTTGGAGGCGCAGGCATGAGCCGCTTGATCATCGAGGCCAGCACGCCGCTGTGCCTGTTGCAGGACGCCGGTCGTTTTGGCGTACGCCACCTGGGCGTGACCCAAGGCGGCGCGCTGGATTGGGTGTCGATGTCGTGGGCCAATTGGCTGCTGGGCAATGCGCTGGACGCACCGGTGGTGGAAATCACCCTCGGCGGCTTTACCGTGCAGGCCGAGGAGTATTGCCTGCTGGCCTTGGCCGGTGCGGACCTGGGCGCGTATGTCGATGAACGCCCTATCAGTCCGGGACGCAGTTTTATCCTGCAAAAAGGCCAGCGTTTGCGCTTTACCCAGCCGTTCAACGGTGCGCGGGCGTACCTGGCGGCACCCGGCGGGTTTGATGCGCCGGATGTGCTGGGCAGTTGTGCGACGGTGGTGCGTGAAGCACTGGGCGGGCCGGACGGATTCGGCAAAGCGTTGGCCGAGGGCGGGCGGTTGGCCTATTCCGGGACGGGCGGCGCGATGAAAGTGCTGAGCGCACAGGCGTTGCCCGCCAAGGCGCCGCTGGATGTGATCGTCGGTGCACAAATCGGCCAGTTCAGCGGCCAAAGTCTGTTCGATGCCTTCAATACCGATTGGGCCCTGGACATTCGCGCCGACCGCATGGGCATGCGCTTGCTCGGTACGCCGTTGGGGTACCAAGGGCCGTCGCTGATTTCCGAAGGTATCCCGTTGGGTGGCATCCAGGTGCCGCCGGATGGGCAGCCGATTGTGTTGCTCAATGATCGGCAGACCATTGGCGGTTATCCGCGTCTGGGGGCGTTGACGCCTTTGTCGCTGGCGCGACTGGCGCAGTGTTTACCGGGAGAGAAAGTGAGGTTGGTGCCGGTGGTCCAGGAAACGGCGCATCGGCAGCATGTCGAGTATTTGCGCCGATTTACATAACACCGCAATTTAAAATGTGAGAGGGGGCTTGCTCCCGATGACGATGGTTCAGTCACTGATGTGTTGACTGAAACACGGCTATCGGGAGCAAGTCGAATCGTCGCACCGCCCCTCCCACATGAGATCTCCTGCATTATTTGGGTCGGCGTTTATTTGGAGAGGAAGCGCATCCCTTCTTCCAGCCCGCGCAATGTCAGCGGATACATCTGATCCTCCACCAACTCCCGCACAATCCCCGTTGACGCGGTGTAACCCCACGTATCCTTGGGATACGGGTTTATCCAGATCAGCTTTTTGTACTTGGCCATGAAGCGCTGCATCCACACATACCCCGGCTCTTCGTTCCAGTGCTCCACGCTGCCGCCAGCCTGGGTGATTTCATACGGCGCCATCGACGCATCGCCGATAAAGATCACTTTGTAGTCGGCGCCGTACTTGTGCAGCAGGTCTTGAGTGGAAGTGCGCTCCGAGGTGCGGCGCTGGTTGTTCTTCCACACCGACTCGTACACGAAGTTATGGAAGTAGAAATATTCCAAGTGCTTGAACTCGGTCTTGCAGGCCGAGAACAGCTCTTCGCAGATCTTCACGTGGGCGTCCATCGAGCCGCCTATATCGAACAGCAGCAACAACTTGATGGTGTTGCGCCGTTCCGGGCGCATCTGGATATTCAGCAAACCGGCGTCGCGGGCGGTGTGGTCGATGGTGCCGTCGATGTCCAGCTCTTCGGCCGCACCCTGGCGCGCGAACTTGCGCAGGCGGCGCAGGGCGATCTTGATATTGCGCGTGCCCAGCTCAACCTGGTCGTCGAGGTTTTTGTACTCGCGCTGGTCCCAGACCTTCACCGCCTTCCCCTGGCGCTTGCCGGCGTCGCCGACGCGAATGCCTTCGGGGTTGTAGCCGCCGGAGCCGAACGGGCTGGTGCCGCCGGTGCCGATCCATTTGTTGCCGCCGGCATGGCGTTCTTTCTGTTCTTCCAGGCGCTTTTTGAATTCCTCGATCAGCTTGTCGAGGCCACCAAGGGATTGGATCTGCGCGCGTTCTTCATCGCTCAGCGAACGCTCGAATTCCTTGCGCAGCCAGTCTTCGGGGATCAGCGCCTGCAAATGGTCGTCGAGCTTTTCCAGGCCGTTGAAATAGGCACCAAACGCGCGGTCGAACTTGTCGAAATGCCGCTCGTCCTTGACCAGGATCGCCCGGGCCAAGTAGTAGAACTCGTCCATGTCGGCGAAGGTCACGCGCTGCTTGAGCGCGTTGATCAGGTCGAGCAGCTCGCGCACGGACACCGGCACCTTGGCGGCGCGCATCTCGTTGAACAGGTTGAGCAACATTAGCGATTACCGCGACGGCTCATGAACGCCAGACGCTCCAGCAGTTGCACGTCTTGCTCATTCTTGACCAAGGCACCGGCCAGCGGCGGGATGGCTTTGGTCGGATCGCGCTCGCGCAGCACCGCTTCGCCGATGTTGTCGGCCATCAGCAGCTTGAGCCAGTCCACCAGTTCGGAGGTGGATGGCTTTTTCTTCAGGCCCGGTACTTTGCGCACGTCGAAGAACACGTCCAACGCTTCGCTGACCAGGTCCTTCTTGATGTCGGGGTAGTGCACATCCACGATCTTTTGCAGGGTGGTGCGGTCGGGGAAGGCGATGTAGTGAAAGAAGCAGCGGCGCAGGAACGCGTCCGGCAGCTCTTTTTCGTTGTTGGAGGTAATGATGATGATCGGGCGTTTCTTGGCCTTGATGGTCTCGTCGATTTCGTAGACGTAGAACTCCATCTTGTCGAGTTCTTGCAGCAGGTCGTTGGGGAACTCGATGTCGGCCTTGTCGATTTCATCGATCAGCAGGATCACCCGTTCTTCGGATTCGAACGCTTCCCACAACTTGCCTTTTTTCAGGTAGTTGCGCACGTCGTGCACCTTGTCCACGCCCAACTGCGAGTCACGCAGGCGGCTGACCGCGTCGTACTCGTACAAGCCCTGATGGGCCTTGGTGGTGGATTTGATGTGCCAGGTGATCAGCTTGGCGCCGAAGGATTCGGCCAGTTGCTCGGCGAGCATGGTCTTGCCGGTGCCCGGCTCGCCCTTGACCAGCAATGGCCGTTCCAGGGTGATAGCGGCGTTCACGGCCAGTTTCAGGTCATCGGTGGCAACGTAGGCCTGGGTGCCTTCGAACTTCATCGGTTATTCCTCGCATTCATCAATGCCCGGACTATACCGCGCAGCCCCGGCGACTGTGAACGCAGACGGGTTATTCAGTCTCTGAATGACCAATGTGGGAGGGGGCTTGCCCCTCCCATATTTTAATCTGCGCTGGGTTTGGGCTGTTCATAGCGCGCATTGAACGCCTGGATAAAACCATTGCGCAAAATCGCTAAAAACGCAGAGAACGCGCTGGCATCCTTCTGATGCACGCTGCCACTGAGTTCGACGCGGGTGGCAAATTGGTTTTTCTGTTGGTTCTTGAGCACGGTTTCGCTCGCACCCACCACGGCCTCCCAGATCGAACGGAAGATGTTCTTGTCCTTGTTCTCCACGTCTTGCTGCCAGTCAAACACCTGCACATCCCTTAGCAGCGGTTTGATATAGCCAGTCAGTTGGCCTTTTTCGGCCTGGGCTTCGATGACTACATCGCCGGTGCCGGCCTTGAAGTCGAACTTACCGTAGGCCGAGGCAAAGTCATTCATGCGCTTGAGTTGCAGGTCTTTGGCGCGGAAACGAAATTCGAAGTTCTCAAAGTTGCTCAGCGGGTCGAAGGTGGCGCTGGCTTCCAGCGGGGCCTGGCCTTGCAGCAGGGCTTTGCCGTCGAAGCGGGCGTCGCGCTTGCCTTTGACGTCGACGACGTTTGTCAGGTTATAGAAGCTCGCGTTGACGTTGGTCGCGTCGATCTTCACCACCGGTTTGGAACTGAAGTTATGGAAGGCAATCTTGCCCTCTTCGATACGCACTTCATCAAGGGTGATCGGCGCCAGCTTGCTCAACTGCTCGCGCCAGTCGGTGCCTTTACCGGTCTGGGACGCCTGCTTGTTAGCGCCGCCGTCGACGAAATTCACTTCAGGCTCGATAAAACGCATTTTGGCGACCACTGCATGGTCGTACCACAGCGAATGCCAGCTCACCGCCAGGTCGATCAGCGGCGCCTTGACGAACGGTACCGGCACTTTGCCGTCGACCTTGATGATCTCAAGGCCGTTAATCCGGTAGGCGCCGCGCCACAGCGCCAGGTCCACGTCGGTAATTTGGCCTCGGTAATCGCCCATGTCGGCGAGCTTGTCATTCAGATAATTACGCACTAAGTAGGGCAGGGCGATGCTTAAGGCAACCATGACCACCAGCAATCCGGCGACGGTCCATAGTGGCCAGCTGTAGCGACGTTTCATCGGGCAGTTCTCCTTGCAGGTAAAACATGGACTGCCGCGAGCCGAGCAACGTTCCTCTGACTGGACGCTTTGCAGTACGAGGCATACCCTTATTGCCTTCTTGAAATTGCCTATAGGACCCGTCATGAGCCGCATTTTTGCAGACAACGCGCACTCCATCGGTAACACGCCCCTGGTGCAGATCAACCGGATCGCCCCCCGTGGCGTGACCATCCTGGCCAAGATCGAAGGGCGTAATCCGGGTTACTCGGTGAAGTGCCGCATTGGCGCGAACATGATCTGGGACGCAGAAAGCACCGGCAAACTCAAACCGGGCATGACCATTGTCGAACCCACATCTGGCAATACCGGCATCGGCCTGGCGTTTGTCGCCGCCGCCCGTGGTTACAAGCTGCTGCTGACCATGCCGGCGTCGATGAGCATCGAACGCCGCAAGGTGCTCAAGGCGCTGGGCGCCGAGTTGGTCCTGACCGAGCCGGCCAAAGGCATGAAAGGCGCTATCGAAAAGGCCGGCGAAATCGTCGCCAACGATCCAGCCACCTACTTCATGCCGGGCCAGTTTGAAAACCCGGCGAACCCCGAGATCCACGAGAAAACCACCGGTCCGGAAATCTGGAACGACACCGACGGCGCGGTCGATGTGCTGGTAGCGGGCGTGGGCACCGGCGGCACCATTACCGGGGTGTCGCGCTACATCAAGAATATTGCGGGCAAGCCGATTCTGTCGGTGGCCGTGGAGCCGATTGTGTCGCCGGTGATCACCCAGGCGCTGGCCGGTGAAGAAATCAAGCCCAGCCCGCATAAGATCCAGGGCATTGGCGCCGGCTTTGTGCCGAAAAACCTCGATCTTTCGATGGTTGACCGCGTCGAGTTGGTGACCGACGACGAATCCAAGGCCATGGCACGGCGCCTGATGCAGGAAGAGGGAATTCTGTGCGGTATTTCCTGTGGCGCAGCGATGGCCGTGGCCGTGCGCCTGGCCGAGAAGCCGGAAATGCAGGGCAAGACCATCGTGGTGATCCTGCCGGACTCTGGCGAGCGCTACCTGTCGAGCATGCTATTCAGCGATTTGTTTACCGAGCAGGAAAACCAGGCCTGATGAGCGTTTGGGGTTGATGTGTGTCAGCCCCGTTACCCTGGGCCTTCTGCATACTGGCCCAACTGTTTATCATGGCTGGCTGCTACGTCTGGTTTCCCCGTGACGGGAAGTTGTTGGCCAGACGCTTATTTCCAGGAGTTGCTGCATGACCTTTTCTTTGGCCGCCAAACTGTCGGTGTTGCTGCTGTTTATCGGTAGCACGCTGTATGTACACCTGCGCGGCAAGGCCCGTTTACCGATGTTGCGCCAGTTCGTTAACCATTCGGCGCTATTCGCCCCCTATAACGCCTTGATGTACCTGTTCTCGGCCGTGCCGTCCAAACCTTACCTGGACCGCAGCAAGTTTCCGGAACTGGACGTGCTCAAGGACAACTGGGAAGTGATCCGCGAAGAGGCCATGCACCTGTTCGACGAGGGTTACATTCGCGCCGCCGAAAAGAACAACGACGCCGGTTTCGGTTCGTTCTTCAAAAAGGGTTGGAAGCGTTTTTACCTCAAGTGGTACGACAAACCCCTGCCATCGGCCGAGGCGCTGTGCCCGAAAACCGTGGCCTTGGTGAGCAGCATTCCTAACGTCAAAGGGGCGATGTTTGCGTTGTTGCCGGGCGGCAGCCACCTCAACCCGCACCGTGACCCGTTTGCCGGTTCCCTGCGTTATCACTTGGGCTTGTCCACGCCGAACTCCGACGACTGCCGCATCTTCGTCGACGGCCAGGTGTATGCCTGGCGTGACGGTGAGGACGTGATGTTCGACGAAACCTACGTGCACTGGGTGAAGAACGAAACCGAGAAGACACGCGTGATCCTGTTCTGCGACATCGAGCGCCCGCTGAGTAATCGCGTGATGACCCGCGTCAACCGTTGGGTCAGCAAGCAACTGGGCCGCGCCACGGCGCCGCAGAACCTGGATGACGAGCGCGTCGGCGGCATCAACCAGGCGTATGCCTGGAGCAAGACCTTCAGTGACAAGTTCAGTGGTGTGGTCAAACAGTGGAAGCGCAAGCATCCAAAGGCTTACCGCATTGCGCGGCCGGTGCTGGCAGTGGTCGTTCTGGTGCTGTTGTGGAAGTGGCTGTTCGGCTGATCTGAAGCGTTAAACGCGGTCAAAGTGTGGGAGGGGGCTTGCTCCCGATGGCGGTATGTCAGTCAAAACATCTATGACTGATCCAACGCTATCGGAAGCAAGTCGAATCGTCGCACCGCCCTCCCACATTAGTTCTCCATTGCTTTTGAGATCGCCTTACGACGCAATCAACTGCCGCAGCACATAGTGCAAAATCCCCCCCGACTTGAAGTATTCCACTTCATTCAAGGTATCGATCCGGCACAGCACGTCGACCTTCTCGCGGCTGCCATCCTCGCGGGTAATCACCAGCGTCAGGTTCATCCGCGGCACGATCTCCACCTCGCTCAGCCCGAGAATATCGATCTTCTCCTTGCCCGTGAGCTTCAGCGCCTTGCGGTTCTGATCCAGCTTGAACTGCAATGGCAACACACCCATGCCCACCAGATTGGAACGGTGGATTCGCTCGAAGCTTTCGGCGATCACCGCCTTGACCCCCAGCAGGTTGGTGCCTTTGGCCGCCCAGTCACGACTGGAGCCGGTGCCGTACTCTTGACCTGCAATGACCACCAGCGGCGTGCCCGAAGCCTGGTATTTCATTGACGCATCGTAAATCGGCATCTTCTCGCCGGTGGGGATGTACAGCGTGTTGCCGCCTTCTTCGCCACCGAGCATTTCATTGCGGATGCGGATATTGGCAAACGTGCCGCGCATCATCACTTCATGGTTACCGCGGCGTGAGCCGTAGGAGTTGAAGTCCCGCGGTTCGACGCCTTGCTCGCGCAGGTAGCGGCCAGCGGGGCTATCGACCTTGATATTGCCGGCGGGGGAGATGTGGTCGGTGGTGACTGAGTCGCCCAGCATCGCCAGCACGTTGGCGCCCATGACGTCTTTGATCACCGGCAACGGGCCGTCGATGTCCTCGAAGAAGGGTGGATGCTGGATATAGGTGGAATCCTTCTGCCACACGTACGTCGCGGCCTGTGGCACGTCAATGGCCTGCCACTGCTCGTCGCCGGCAAACACCTCGGCGTATTCCTTGTGGAACATGCTGGTGCTGACCTGCGCCACGGCGTCGGCAATTTCTTTGCTGCTTGGCCAGATGTCTTTGAGGTAGACCGGGTTTCCGTTCTGATCGTTACCCAACGGCTCGCTGCTGATATCGATGCGCACGGTGCCAGCCAGCGCATAGGCGACCACCAGCGGCGGCGATGCCAGCCAGTTGGTTTTCACCAATGGGTGCACGCGGCCTTCGAAGTTACGGTTGCCCGACAGTACCGAGGCCACGGCGAGGTCGGCCTTCTGGATGGCTTTTTCAATCGGCTCGGGCAATGGCCCGGAGTTGCCGATGCAGGTGGTGCAGCCATAACCCACCAGATCAAAGCCGAGGGTGTCCAAGTATTGAGTGAGGCCTGCCGCCTTGTAGTAGTCGGTGACCACCTTGGAGCCGGGAGCCAGTGAGGTCTTCACCCACGGTTTGCGCGTGAGGCCTTTTTCCACGGCTTTTTTCGCCACCAGCCCGGCGGCCATCATTACGCTGGGGTTGGACGTGTTGGTGCAGGAGGTGATGGCGGCGATCACCACCGCGCCGTTTTTCAGCCGATAGGTCGTGCCTTCGTATTCGTAGTCTGCTTCGCCCACCAGGTCGGCGTTGCCCACGGCCACACCACCGCCGCCTTCACTTTCCAGGCGGCCTTCTTCCTTGTTGGTGGGTTTGAATTGCAGGTCGAGGAAGTCGCTGAAGGCCTGGCCGACATTCGGCAGGGCCACACGGTCCTGTGGACGTTTTGGCCCAGCCAGGCTGGCTTCGACGCTGCCCATGTCCAGGGCCAGGCTGTCGGTGAACACCGGTTCCTGACCGGCATTGCGCCATAAGCCTTGGGCCTTGGTGTAAGCCTCGACCAGTTTCACGGTTTGCGCCGGACGACCGGACAAACGCAGATAATCCAGGGTGACGTCATCCACCGGGAAAAATCCGCAGGTGGCGCCATATTCCGGGGCCATGTTGGCGATGGTAGCGCGGTCGGCCAAGGGCAGATCGGCCAGGCCGTCGCCGTAGAACTCGACAAATTTACCCACCACGCCTTTTTTGCGCAGCATCTGGGTCACGGTCAGCACCAGGTCGGTGGCGGTGATGCCTTCTTTCAATTTGCCGGTGAGCTTGAAGCCGATTACTTCCGGGATCAGCATCGACACCGGCTGGCCGAGCATCGCCGCTTCCGCTTCGATGCCACCCACGCCCCAGCCCAATACGCCGAGGCCATTGATCATGGTGGTGTGGGAGTCGGTGCCGACCAATGTGTCGGGGAAGGCGTAGGTGCGGCCGTCTTCGTCCTTGGTCCAGACGGTGCGGCCAAGGTATTCCAGGTTGACCTGATGGCAGATGCCCGTGCCCGGCGGCACCACGCTGAAGTTGTCGAAGGCGCTCTGGCCCCAGCGCAGGAAGGCGTAGCGTTCGCCATTGCGCTGCATTTCGATATCGACGTTTTCTTCGAAGGCGTCGGCATTGCCGAACTTGTCGACCATTACCGAGTGGTCGATCACCAGGTCCACGGGGGAGAGCGGATTGATGCGCTGCGGGTCGCCCCCGGCCTTGGCCACGGCGGCGCGCATGGCGGCCAGGTCGACTACGGCGGGTACACCGGTGAAGTCCTGCATCAGCACGCGGGCGGGGCGGTACTGGATCTCACGGTCGGACTGGCGCTCTTTGAGCCAGGCGGCAATGGCCTTGAGGTCGGCGCCGGTGACGGTCTTGTTGTCTTCCCAGCGCAGCAAGTTTTCCAGCAGCACCTTGAGCGACATCGGCAGCTTATCCAGGTCGCCCAGGCTCTTGGCGGCTTCGGGCAGGCTGAAATAGTGGTAGGTCTTGTCGTCGATTTCTAAAGTTTTAAGGGTTCTCAGGCTATCAAGGGATGACATTACATGACTCCTTATGGTCCGCACGGCTACGGACCTGACGGGACGAACAGAGCTTTAAAACTAGCGCTGTTTTCATTAGCAGGCTAATAACTGGACTCTATGGGCAAGTCCAAGGTTCCGAACTCGGCTATCATGCGCGCGTTTTCATGACAGGCATTGCGATCGAGCAAGCCAGTTGCCAGGAGATTCAATGAACACCCTTTTTATGCACTGCCGCCCGGGTTTTGAAGGCGAAGTCTGTTCCGAGATCGCGGAACACGCCGCGCGCCTGAACGTTTCCGGCTATGCCAAGACCAAGACCGGCAGCGCCTGCGCCGAATTTGTCTGCACCGAAGAAGACGGCGCCCAGCGCCTGATGCACGGCCAGCGCTTTGCCGAGCTGATCTTCCCGAGGCAGTGGGCGCGCGGGGTGTTTATCGACCTGCCGGAAACCGATCGCATCAGCGTGATCCTCGCTCACCTGCGTGAATTCCCGGTGTGCGGCAGCCTCTGGCTGGAGATGGTCGACACCAACGATGGCAAGGAACTGTCGAACTTCTGCAAGAAATTCGAAGTGCACCTGCGCAAAGCCCTGCTCAACGCCGGCAAACTGGTGGACGACCCGAGCAAGCCGCGCTTGCTGCTGACGTTCAAGAGCGGCCGCGAAGTGTTCATGGGGCTGGCCGAGTCGAACAACTCGGCGATGTGGCCGATGGGCATTCCACGCCTGAAATTCCCGCGTGACGCGCCAAGCCGCTCAACCCTCAAGCTGGAAGAGGCCTGGCACCACTTTATCCCCCGCGACCAGTGGGACGAGCGCCTGCACGGCGACATGACCGGCGTCGACCTCGGTGCCGCGCCGGGCGGCTGGACTTGGCAACTGGTCAACCGCGGCATGTTGGTGACGGCCATCGACAACGGCCCCATGGCCGAAAGCCTGATGGACACCGGCCTGGTGCAGCACCTGATGGCCGACGGTTTCACCTTCGTGCCCAAGCAACCGGTTGACTGGATGGTGTGCGACATTGTGGAGAAACCCGCACGCAACGCCGCGCTGCTGGAAACCTGGATTGGCGAAGGATATTGCCGCGAGGCGGTGGTGAACCTGAAGTTGCCGATGAAGCAGCGTTATGCCGAAGTGAAGCGTCTGCTGGAGCGCATCGAAGAGGGTTTCAAGGCGCGCGGCATCCGCGTGGAGATCGGTTGCAAGCAGCTTTACCACGACCGTGAGGAAGTGACGTGCCACCTGCGTCGGCTGGTGGATGCGAAGAAAACCAAGGCCCGTTAACGAGGAGTAATCAATGAGCGATATTAACGACAGCCCCGTAGACGGCGTTCTCGATGCAACAGGCCTCAACTGCCCGGAACCGGTGATGATGCTGCACCAGCACATCCGCGACCTGCCGGCAGGCGGCTTGCTCAAAGTGATCGCGACCGACCCGTCAACCCGTCGCGATATTCCCAAGTTCTGCGTGTTCCTTGACCACGAATTGGTGGATCAGCAGGAACAGGCCGGCACCTACCTGTACTGGATTCGCAAAAAGGCCGACTAAGCGCGCGCCTTATCCGCCCGGATACGCCGGCGTGCACTGCGCGCCAGGCGTACCAGCAACATCCCCGCCGCACAGCTCAGGCCCACGATCAGCCCTTGCCACAAACCGCTTGGGCCGCTGGGCGCGCCGAGCCAGTCAGTCAGCCCCAGGGCGTAGCCCACCGGCAACCCCACGCCCCAGTAGGCGAACAACGTCAGCACCATGGTCACCCGGGTGTCCTGATAGCCCCGCAATGCGCCAGCGGCAGTGACCTGGATCGAGTCCGAGAACTGAAACAGCGCCGAGAATACGATCAGCGTCGACGCGAGGTGGATCACCACCGGATCCGGGGTGTAGATCGTCGCGATCTGCTCGCGAAACAACAGCATCAGGCTGCACGACAGGCAGGCATAAGCCAGCGCGGTGCCCATGCCGACCCCGGCGGCGAAGCGCGCTTCACGTGCTTCGCCACGCCCCAGGGCCTGACCGACGCGCACGGTGACCGCCATGCTCAGGGAGTAGGGGATCATGAACACCAGGGAGCTGACGTTCAGTGCAATCTGATGCCCGGATACTACCGTGGCGCCGAGGCTGCCGAGCAACAGGGCGATCACTGCAAAAATGCTCGACTCGGCAAAGATCGCGACGCCAATCGGCAGACCAATCCCCAATACACGCTTGATCACGGCCCATTGCGGCCAGTCAAAGCGCTTGAACAATTCGCTGCTCTGATAGGCCGGGCCCCAGCGCGTCCAGACGGCCAGGCCGAGCATCATCACCCACATCGCAATGGCCGTGGCCCAGCCACAGCCCACGCCGCCCATGGCCGGCACGCCAAAGTGGCCGTAAATGAAGATGTAGTTCAGCGGAATATTCAGCGCCAGGCCGACCAGGCCCATGACCATGCTCGGTCGCGTACGGCCCAGGCCATCGCTGAAACAGCGCAGCACGTAATACAGCGCAATCGCTGGCATCCCCGCGGCGATGCCGTGCAGGTAGCCCATGGACGGCACGATCAGGTCAGGCTCGACCTTCATGGCATGCAGGATCGGTTCGGCGCACAGCAGCAGCAATCCTCCGAGGATCCCCACGACCACCGCCAGCCACAAGGCCTGGCGCACCAGCGGTCCGATTTCGCTGAATTTGCCGGCACCGTAGCGCTGAGCGACTTTTGGTGTGGTGGCCAGCAGCGTGCCGCTCATCAGCAAGTACACCGGGATCCAGATCGAGTTGCCCAACCCCACTGCCGCCAGGTCCTGGGGGCTGACACGTCCGGCCATCACCGCGTCGACAAAACTCATGGCGGTGGTAGCCAGTTGGCCGATCATGATTGGCAGAGCGAGCGTCAGCAGGTCGCGCACTTCCCGACTGATACGGGCGGGGCGGGTGAGGGGGGTGGCGGCAGTGTTCACGTGCGGGTGTCCAATAGAAAATAGCGCAAGGACGGCGGATTCTACGCCTTGACACCATGGTCAGGAAAAAACCTGTGTTAGGGATTTGTAAGCGACCTCCCAGGGCACCGCATATCCCTGGTGGGACGGGGCTTGCCCACGATTGCAGAGTGTCAGTCACTGGATAGTCGCTGACACACGGCTATTCGGGGGCAAGCCCCCTCCCACATTGCAGATCGCATCCCTGTACACTGCTGATCCGCCAAAGGAGCCTGCCATGCTGATTGTTGCCGACGAAAATATCCCGCTGCTCGATGCCTTCTTCCAAGGATTTGGCGAGATTCGCCGGGTGCCCGGCCGTTCCCTTGATCGCGCCACGGTCGAGCAGGCTGACGTACTGCTGGTGCGCTCGGTGACTAACGTCAATCGCGCGTTGCTGGAGGGCTCAAAGGTGCGTTTTGTCGGCACCTGCACCATCGGCACCGATCACTTGGACCTCGACTACTTCAAGCAGACCGGCATCCAATGGTCCAGCGCGCCTGGCTGCAATGCCCGTGGCGTGGTGGACTACGTGCTGGGCAGCCTGCAGACCCTCGCCGAGATCGAAGGCGCCGACCTCAACCAACGCACCTATGGCATTGTCGGCGCCGGTGAAGTGGGCGGGCGGTTGGTCAAGGTGCTCAAAGGCCTGGGCTGGAATGTCCTGGTGTGCGACCCGCCGCGGCGGATCGCCGAAGGGGGCGACTATGTGAGCCTGGCGCAGATCATCGAGCAGTGTGACGTGGTCAGCCTGCACACGCCTTTGACCAAGTCCGGCAATGGCTCTACCTGGCATTTATTCGACCGTCAGCGCCTCGAACAACTCAAACCCGGCACTTGGCTGATCAACGCCAGCCGTGGCCCGGTAGTGGACAACGCCGCCCTGCGCGAGGTGCTGTTGGAACGCGAAGACCTGCAAGCGGTGTTGGATGTGTGGGAAGGCGAGCCCGAAGTGGATGTGGACCTGGCCGACCTATGCGTGCTGGCCACACCGCATATCGCCGGTTACAGCCTGGAAGGCCGTCAGCGCGGCACGGCGCAGATCTACCAGGCGTTTTGCGCATACCTGGGTCAGGAACCGAGCATTCAGTTGAGTGAGCTGTTGCCTGCGCTGTGGTTGGCTGAAGTGCACTTGAATGCCTCGACCGACCCGGCCTGGGCGCTGGCGACCTTGTGCCGCAGCGTGTACGACCCGCGCCGGGATGATGCGGATTTCCGTCGGAGCCTGGTTGGAACTGTGCAAGAGCAGCGCAAGGCGTTCGACCTGCTGCGCAAGCACTATCCCGAGCGTCGCGAGATTGATGGCTTGAGCGTGCGCATCAATGGGGAGTCGGCGGCGTTGTCGGAGATCGTGTCCGCACTGGGCGCGGTAGCTGTTTAAGCGCCCATAAAAAACCCGGCCATCGAGGCCGGGTCTGAAAGAGCTTGGGCGCTTCAGCCTTGCTGGGCAGGCTTGACCAGTTTTTCTTCCAGTTCGCGGCACGCTTGCTGGATCATTTCTTCGGTGATCTGCACCTCATGGCCTTGGGCGTCGATGACGGAGCAAGGCAACTGCTGGGGTTGGCGGATCACTTCAATTTTGGCATCGCTGCTGTTTTGCAAGGTCATGGCCTGTCTCCTCATCAGGTTGTATACCTACTTTAAAACCCCCGCGTGACCGCGCTGTTACAACTCCCTGCACGACCACTGGTTCGAATACTCAGTCCACCAGAAACGGCGGCCGATTTCCAGCCGGGCATTAGACCGATAGCCTCTAGGGATGAGTATCGGCGGGCATAATTAACCTGACTCATTGTTATTTGCCCAAGTTCCCCCAATGTTGGGTACAGGTTCCTCATCGGTGATGCCCCTATGTTCTCAACCCGTCAACGCCGCGCGATTCGCCTGGCCAGCCGTTTTATCGCGCCATACCGCTGGCAGGCGCTGGGTGCTTTGCTGGCGCTGATCGTTACCGCCGGGATTACCTTGTCCATGGGCCAAGGCATTCGCCTGCTGGTGGACCAGGGCTTCATGACCCAATCGCCACACCTACTCAACCAGTCCATCGGCCTGTTCATGATCCTGGTGCTTGGCTTGGCGGTGGGTACTTTTGCGCGGTTTTACTTGGTCTCCTGGATTGGCGAGCGAGTGGTGGCGGATATTCGTCGGCAGGTGTTCAACCACCTCATCTACCTGCATCCCGGCTTCTATGAGAACAACCGCAGTTCGGAAATCCAGTCGCGGCTGACCACCGACACTACCTTGCTGCAATCGGTGATCGGCTCGTCGCTGTCACTGTTCCTGCGCAATGCCTTGATGGTCATTGGCGGCATCGTGTTGCTGTTCGTCACCAACCCCAAGCTCACCAGCATCGTGGTGGTTGCATTGCCGCTGGTGCTGGCGCCGATCCTGATTTTCGGGCGCCGCGTGCGTAGCCTGTCGCGCCTGAGCCAGGACCGCATTGCCGATGTGGGCAGTTATGTGTCCGAAACCCTTGGCCAGATCAAGACCGTGCAGGCCTATAACCACCAGGTTCAGGACGAGCAGCGCTTTGCCGTGACCGTGGAAGAAGCCTTTGCCACCGCGCGCAAACGCATCGCCCAGCGCGCCTGGCTGATCACGCTGGTGATCATGCTGGTGCTCGGTGCCGTGGGTGTGATGTTGTGGGTCGGCGGCATGGACGTGATCAGTGGGCGCATTTCCGGCGGCGAACTGGCGGCGTTCGTGTTTTACAGCCTGATCGTCGGCAGCGCGGTCGGCACCCTGAGCGAAGTGCTCGGTGAGCTGCAGCGTGCAGCCGGTGCAGCTGAGCGGATTGGTGAGCTGTTGCAGTCGACTAATGAAATCCAGGCGCCGGCAACTGATACCGTGAAATTGCCCGAGCGGGTCAGTGGCCGTATGGAGCTGCAAGATCTGCGCTTTTCCTATCCCTCGCGACCTGACAGCTACGCTATCGACGGGTTGAACCTGACCATCAACCCCGGTGAAACCCTGGCACTCGTCGGCCCGTCCGGCGCGGGTAAGTCGACGATCTTCGACCTGCTGCTGCGTTTCTACGATCCGCAGCATGGCCGAATCCTGCTCGAAGGCCATCCGCTGACCGACCTCGACCCCCTGGACCTGCGCCGCCACTTTGCCCTGGTGTCCCAGAGCCCGGCGTTGTTTTTCGGCAGCGTCGAAGAGAACATCCGCTACGGCAATCCCTCAGCTACCCGCGAGCAAGTCGAAGCCGCTGCACGCATCGCCCATGCTCACGACTTCATCTTGCAAATGCCCGACGGCTACCAGACCCACCTCGGTGATGGCGGGCTGGGCCTCTCTGGTGGCCAGCGCCAGCGCTTGGCCATCGCCCGCGCGTTGCTGGTGGACGCACCAATCCTGCTGCTGGACGAAGCCACCAGCGCTCTGGATGCGCAAAGTGAACACTTGATCCAGCAGGCACTGCCGCAATTGATGCAGGGCCGTACTACGCTGGTGATTGCCCACCGCCTGGCGACGGTGAAGAACGCCGACCGCATTGCGGTAATGGACCAAGGCAAACTGGTTGCGGTGGGCACGCATCAGCAGCTGATTGCGAGCAACCCGTTGTATGCGCGGTTGGCGGCATTGCAGTTCAATAGTGGTGCGCAAGCGCAATGACCTGCTATGCCTGGCACCAGTGCTAACGGAAGTAGACAGGTTTGTACGAAACCCTAGTGTCCACATAGTGTTTGGGCTCGCCCAGAAGCGCCACGTTCATCTTTATCTTGCTACCGTGAGTCTTGACAACGTGCTGGGTGACTTTCCCTACAAAGGCCTGATACATGTTCATATCTGCCAGCCGCTCGGCGTTTTTAGTAGAGATGCCGGGGCTGATCTCGTTGATCCGCGCAATCAGGTCGTCTCGCGCGGCCGTCAATGACGTAGAGCCGTGTTGCATTGAAACCGAGCCCTCGAACGCCTTCACCGGCCGGTTGATCTCCTTTTGCAGCAAGCTGCCGAAGGCGCGACTGCCACCCTCGCCAGAGTAGCAAACCAATAGCCGCACATTGTTAAAGGCGCTGGGGTCGACGCCTTTCGTGTTCAACAAAGCGACCAAGTCTTTGGCCGAGTACGCGGTATTGTCGATAACGATGCTGCTTCCACGGTTCAAAAATCTGTCCAGTCGGCTGCGCTCAAGACCGTGGGCGACAATATTCAGGCGATCAACACCTTTATAGGTGTCGACGAACACATGCATTTCATTGGCCACAAGTTTGAGGTCTTTCATCGTGCCTTTCATTTGTATGACGTTGTCATAGGCCAGACTTTTTTCGAAAGACACAGGTGAAGTTGCAGGTTGACTGCCTGTTGCGGCTGAAATTGGCCGATGATTGTCGGGTGAGAAGTTATCCAGTTTCTTCCCGTAAGCTGTGTTTTTATTCACGTCATAGTGCAGCCAGTGACCGGTTTGGTTATCCAGTTGGGCGGTTACTCGGCTGGGTTCGAGTGCACCGGGGGCGCGATAAGTGCCTTCCGCTATGTCGGCTCGTTCGGCAAACGCGCGCAGTTGAGCGTGATCCATCGTGCTCTGCGACAGCTGCCGTGCATTAAGGGGTTTCGTGCCTGCGGCCAGCCGGGCACTGCTGGCCGGCGCGCCCGAGGCTTTACCCAGCACGCCGCGACCTATTCGGCTGCTCGCCATGGCCACCCGGGTCGCGCCTCTGCCCAGGGCCGAGCCGGTCAAGTACATCACTCCGTCAAACAACAGATCTCCCAGTGCCGCCAAGGGGTCTCCATTGATCAGGTTTTTAACGGCAGACGCCCCAGGTATTAGCCCTACAATTATGTTGAACAGGGCTTTTTCCTTATCGGCTTCTTCATCGAATGTCGTGATGCTTTTGGTCAGTTCCAGTAGTTGCTCAAAGTTTGATTCCGGGTTGGAGTAATTGACTACCGTATTACTGATATAGGCACTGCGCGCGCTGCTGAACGAGGCAGGGATGGTCACTGGCAATTGCCTGGCCCGTTGTTGTACTGCATCTTGGGAGGCGCTTGGTTTGACTTCATGGATCGCCGTATTTGTCCATTTTGAACCTTGATGGCTGGGCACCTTGACCCAATCTCCTTGGGGGCCTTCCTTAAAGTTTGTCTTCAGATCGTCACGTTTATTTATTTGGCCTTTTTGCGCTGATATTTCATAAAACTCCAGGTTCCCGTCGCGCTCGGTCTGGAAGATCAGTGCCTTTTGCTCTTTCGGCTGGCTGGGTACTTTATCTTCGTCATTAATTGTGAAACCTGGGAGGTTGCTTTCATAACGGCTGACCTGACCCTCTATGAATATACGAATGCTGCCAAACTCAAGATTCTTGCGATCTTCCAGAGGAAGTTTCGCAAGCTGGTTTTTTATCACGCTCGCCTGTGCTTTTTTGGTGCCTTCCGTGTAGTCGACAAAGGCTTGCTTATGGAGGGATTTTGCGTCTGGCAAGTGAGCAAGACGGGCAATCATGCTGGGGGCAATCGTGTTGTTATCGGATACCCAATTAGAAAACGGATTGACTTCGGGTTTTGAAAGATAAAAGTCCAGTAGCGAATATTTTGGCTGCGTGGAGCTAGCAAGGTTTCCGTGGCCTCTGCCGCGGGGGCTATTATCGCGAAAGCATTTAAGTTCGTAGGGAAGCCCCTCGCCGAATTGTTGCTTGAGTTGCTGTAGCGCCACATCGCGTTGGGTCGGCACCTTACTGGCAAGTTGCTCGACGGCTTGTTGCAACGTTGAAGTTTTGTCAGCGAGCGCGCGCTGTACCCGATCAATGTCAGCCTGAGGATAGTTCCCGTCATCGCGGGGCACGAGTTCGCCGTTGATCTTGCCCCACTCAATAAGCGCCGCTCGCGATGTCACTTGCTGAATGGCCTGCCCCTCTTGCGAAATCGGGTCCAGGGCATCTCTGGCACACACTTGCGCAAACGTCATCTGCATCGTGGCACCAGGGCTATAGGCCTCGATCCGCGTCACCGCCGCTTTGAAACTCACCCACGCTGCCGATCCCAACGTAATGCTGGCAGGAACGTTTTTGACCAATAACTCCGGCGCTGTGCGCGAAAGCAGCATTTGTGCAGCAATGGGCGCCATGTCCGGCGAGGCTCTGTTCAGTTTTATCAGGTGGTCAATGAACGCCTGCTTGATAGTTGCGAGGGGCTGCCCCATGAAACGTCCGTCGGCCAGATTGAAACCCGCGAGATGATTGAGTTGCGGGCCAAACATGCTTTCTGGGTCCAGAGTGGTAGCGATGGCAGTCAACAGCCAGTCATGGCTAGAGCTGGTCTTCCAGCCATCCCCCATCTTTTGATGCAAGGCGGCTTCGAGTTCGATGGCTTTTGGTGTGTTGATGATTTTTTCGATGACTTTAAGTGGGTCGCGCAATTCGTTTTGGGAAATGTCCAGGTGGCTTGTGAGATAACCCAAAACTCCCCGTGGGTTTTGGGGCTCCGTTCTTTCCTTCACCAACGCCGGTAGTTGCAGGTTGTAGTGAAAATGACTGTAAACGCTCTTTTGGTCGTGGTCGCCCAGCGGGGCCGGCCACGAGATCGCCCCACCCAGGCTGCCTAGGCGTGGTGTCTGCAACGGCGGGGCATTGAGCGTGCTGATCATGTTCTCCAGTGCTTCAAGCGTGCTGGGCAACCGCCAGTTATTTGCCAGGATAAATTGCTCAAGTGCCACGGTGCGTCCAGGGCCGGTTTCGGGGCCTTGGCCGAATGACGAGTGCGGGTGCACCTCTATCGTTGTGTTCTTTAACCGCTCCTCAATCCCCTCAGTACCATAGCGCACAAAGCCCTTGAGCTTTTCGCAGAGCGCGCGCGTGTCCACCAGGTCGCCAAGGGCGGTCCGCTCTGTATTGAGCTTGCCCGTATTGGCCGGCCCATCCTCGACCTTGTTCGGAACCGCGTTGGCGGCGTTTTTGGTGAATGTCTGGGTCTGCTTCAGCTCTGCTGTCCGTGACGTCGTGAGGGGTACAGATTCACCGTGAAAATTCGCCACCACTTCAAAGGTCGCAGATGTGGGGTCCGATGCGGACAGACGAAGGGGGCTGTTGCCCGCCGCCACGACGTTGGCGGCGCGAAGAATCGGCGCCACAACGACCGGCCAGAGCGGATTTTCATCCGTTGCCCTGAACACCTCCCGGCGCCCATCAGTCATGGTGAAGGTGATCTCGTCACGCAGACTGATCATTAAGGGTTTGGAAAGATTAATGTGCCTTTGCGTTGCCCATTCGACGAATTGGGGATGCTTGAGCAGCGTATGCATGTGCGTCCACCACTGGCCGAAGGTCGAACTTGGCGGGATACCCTCAACGCTCTCGATGCCATCGTACGATGGGCCGGTTTTCGCCAATCTGGCTGATACGGCGGCAAAGAGCACGGCCAATTCCTGATCGGCCTTGGCTTGCGGCGTTTTGCCGGCATCTTGATCAGGCGTGGGCGGCTTTTCACTCTTGACCTCGAAGAGTGGCGGGGGGGTGATGATGTTGGTCGCGGGCTGAGTGTTTAAGCGGCTGCTGATGGACGTGAGTGTCATGTCTGAGTTTCTCTCTAGGCCATTTTGAAGTCAGTCACTCAGAGATGATTTATCGACTGAGCTCGTGGGCTGAGTGAACATCAGACTTTTCGCGTTCCATCATGTTTTTTCTGTATGTGTATTTCCCCGGGCGATCAGAATATTTTCAGCCGTGGAAATGAAAATGCCCGCATCTTTCGATGCGGGCATTTTCAGAGTCGCTTCAGACCTTACTGGTCATCAAAATAGCGCTCATGCCAATCCACAAGCGGCTGTGGTGAGTTGAGTTTTTGCCCGTAGATCACCGAATAAGACAACACGTTTTGCACATACTGACGGGTTTCGTCGAATGGGATGCTTTCCACCCATACATCGAAACTCAAGTGATCCGCTCCGCGCAGCCACTGGCGCACGCGGCCGGGGCCGGCGTTGTACGCGGCGGAAGCGAGCACGCGGTTGCCGTTGAACTGGCTGTGCACCTGGCTCAGGTAGGCGGCGCCGAGCTGGATGTTTTTGTCCGGGTCCAGGACCTGGGCCGGGGAAGCCAGCGGGATGCTGAATTTGCGCGCGGTTTCCTTGGCGGTGCCGGGCATCAGTTGCATCAGGCCGCTGGCGCCTACGCCGGAGCGGGCGTCGTCCATGAAGGCGCTTTCCTGGCGGGTAATGGCGAATACCCAGCTCGAATGCAGGCCCCGCACCTTGGCTTCACGCACCAGGGTGTCGCGGTGGGCCATTGGGAAGCGGATATCCAGATCGTCCCAGTACTGGGCCTGGCTAATGGTGCGGATCGCCGGGAAGTACCACTTCATGTCGTACGCCAGCTTGGCCTGGGCGACCATCTCATCACGGTTGAAATGACGGCTGACGTGGTACCACTCGCGGCGGCCATCCACGATCTGGCCACGGGCGTAGAACTCCAGAGCGCGACGCACGCCGGGTGTGTTGCGCACTTTATTGACCAGCGCCTGACTCATCACCAGCGGCTTGTTGTTCAACTGGTACGGAGCCTTGGAGCGGTCGGCGGCGAGGAAACCGTAGAAATCCCGCTCCCGCGAAAGGTTCTTGTAGAGCACCAATGCTTGTGGGTTCTTCGGCTCAGCCAGTTCAAGGCTGCGCGCCTGCCAGTAGCGCCAGCGGTTGGAGGTGGCCAAGTCTTGTGGGAGTTTGCGCGTCAACTGGTAGGCGTCTTCCCAGCGCGCCAGGCGCAACAGCAGGCGCAGGCGCCATTCGGAGACGGTGTTGTCGCGCAGTTCCGGGTCGTATTTGGTCATCACCTCAAGGGCACGTGGGTCGAAACGCTTGGCCAGGGTCAGGCCGATTTCACGGGCGATTGCCACTTTTTCGTCACGGGAGAAGTGCATGCTGCTGGCGTAACCGTCGAGCAGGGCCATGGCTTTGTCCGGGTCCTGGCGCGCCAGGCGGCGCAGGCCCAGGCCTACGGCATCCGACATAGCCTCGGTGGCCGGCTGGAAGCGCGATGGATCGCTTAGCATGTCGGGCTTTTGCGCCACGTCCACCATCAGGCGACCTTGGGCACCGAGGGTTGGCAGGGTTTTTACCAGGCTGTTGGCCAGCGCGTAGTTGCGCGCTTCGGCGGCGAGTTTGGTGCGGTCCCAGATTTTCTGTTCGGTGAGTTGGCCGTCGGCGGCCCACTGGCCAAACGTGGCATCACAGGCGGCGGGTTGGGATTTGCCGGTCATCCACAGCTTTTCGGCGGTCTTGTAGCCTTCGGCCTTGAGGTTGTGGGTGAGCTGGTATTGGCCGTGCAGGCAGTCCAGTTCGACGAAATTGAGTTTGGGGTCGTAGTACTTTTCAAAGGTTTGCCAGTCGCCACGCTCGGACAGCCAGCGCAACCAGCGCAGTTTCATCCAGTTCGCCTGGGGCAGGTCGCCGTTTTTGGCCAGGAACTGCTCGATTTCCTGGTTGCTCGCGGTTTTCAGGCGCGCAGTCAGTTCGTCGTAGGCCAGGTACGGTGTAAGCGGATAATCGGCCAGGGCCTGGCTGTATTGCATGTACGGGCCGGTATCGCCCTTGGCCAGAGCGCGCTTGGCTTCATCGTAATATTGACGTTGGGTGGTGAGGTCCACGGCCTGGGCGGATTGAACGGCGGTGGCGGAAAGAAGCAGACAAGATAAAAAGTTGAAAAGGCGACTGCGCATGAGACGTCCGTGCAGAGAAATCACGACTAGCGCCGGCACTGCCGACGCTGATTGCCCCTAGCTTAGCCTTTTGCCAGCGACCGGCGAAAGCTTTGCTGGCCGGTTCGTTCAGGTTTACGGGAAATGTCCTACAGAACGTGTCGGCCTTGAAAATGCTGGCCGCATCCCACCCTCAACTCAGGTAGAATGCGCGCCCAGTTTTTGGAGAAGCGTATGACCCTGCTCAAATTCAGCGATGTGTCCCTTGCTTTCGGCGCTATGCCGTTGTTGGACAAGGTGTCCTGGCAGATCGCCCGTGGTGAGCGGGTGTGCATCATCGGCCGCAACGGCACCGGCAAGTCCAGCATGATGAAGCTGGTAAAAGGCGACCAGAAGCCCGATGACGGCTCTGTTTGGCGCGCCCCGGGCCTCAAGATCGGCGAATTGCCGCAAGAATTGCCGGTGGCCGACGGACGGACAGTGTTCGACGTGGTTGCCGAAGGCCTGGACGGTGTGGGCGAGTTGCTTGCGCAATACCATCACCTGGCGCAGAACTGCGTCACAGAGGAAGACCTGAACAAGCTGATGCACGTTCAGCAGGACCTCGAAGCACGTGATGGCTGGCGCCTGCAGCAACTGGTGGACAGCACCCTGAGCCGCCTGCAACTGCCGGCCGACAAGACCCTCGCCGAGTTGTCCGGCGGCTGGCGTCGCCGCGTGCTGCTGGCCCAGGCCCTGGTGTCCGAGCCGGATCTGTTGCTGCTCGACGAACCAACGAACCACCTGGACATCGGCGCCATCGCCTGGCTTGAAGAAGCCCTCAAGGATTTCCAGGGCGCCGTGCTGTTCATCACGCACGACCGTTCTTTCCTGCAAAACCTGGCCACGCGCATCCTTGAACTGGATCGCGGCGGCTTGATCGACTGGAACGGCGACTACGCCAGCTTCCTGGTGCACAAAGAAGCGACGCTGGCGGCTGAAGAAACTGCCAACGCGCTGTTCGACAAAAAGCTGGCCCAGGAAGAAGTCTGGATCCGCCAGGGCATCAAAGCGCGCCGCACCCGTAACGAAGGCCGCGTGCGCGCCCTCAAAGCCCTGCGTGTTGAGCGTAGCGAGCGTCGTGAGCGCACCGGCAAGGCCAATATCCAGTTGGATACCGCCGACAAGTCGGGTAAACAAGTGATGGTGCTGGAAAACGTCAGCTTCCATCACCCGGACGGTCCGTTCCTGATCAAGGACTTCTCCATGGTCCTGCAGCGTGGCGACCGTATTGGTCTGCTGGGCGCCAACGGTACCGGCAAGACTACCTTGCTCAAGCTGATGCTCAATGGTCTGAAACCTACCAGCGGCACCGTGGAGGAGGGCACGCGCATAGACGTGGCCTACTTCGACCAGTTGCGCCATCAGTTGGACCTGGAAAAAACCGTGATCGACAACGTGGCTGAAGGCCGCGACTTTATCGACATCGACGGCCAGAGCCGCCACGTGCTGAGCTATCTGGGCGACTTCCTGTTCAGCCCGCAGCGCGCACGGACGCCGGTCAAGGCCTTGTCCGGTGGTGAGCGCGCACGCTTGCTGTTGGCCAAACTGTTCAGCAAACCTGCCAACTTGCTGGTGCTCGACGAACCGACCAACGACCTCGACGTAGAAACCCTTGAACTGCTGGAAGAGGTCTTATTGACCTTCAACGGCACTGTGCTGATGGTCAGCCACGACCGGGCATTCCTCGATAACGTGGTCACCAGCACCCTGGTCTTCGAAGGTGAAGGCAAGGTGCGCGAATACGTCGGTGGCTATCAGGACTGGCTGCGCCAGGGCGGTTCACCGCGCCTGTTGGGCGTGACCGAGAGTAAGTCCGGCAAGGCCGACTTGAACTCGGCGGTGGTCACGCCTGTTGCCACTGCTGCCCCTGCACCCGAGGCTGCGCCGACGGCCAAGAAAAAGCTCAGCTACAAGCTGCAGCGCGAGCTGGAAGCCCTGCCGGGTGATATCGACGCCAAGGAACAGCAGATTGCTGCGGTAGAAGCCGACATGGCTGATGCGGGTTTTTATCTGCGTCCGGCGGCGGAAACTGCCAAGGTCATCGCTTCTCTGGAGAAGTTGAACCAGGAGCTGGAAGTGCTGATGGAGCGTTGGGCAGAGTTAGATGCCTGAGTGACTTGAGGTCAGTAAAAAAGCGGCTCAAATGTGGGAGGGGGCTTGCCCCCGATAGCGGTGTCTCAGTCAGTGGTGTTTCTACTGAGAGGCTGCTATCGGGGGCAAGCCCCCTCCCGCATTGCATCTTCATCGGCGTTACGAGCTTTTTACCAACTTAACGGCCAACACATCGCACGGCGCTCCGTGCAGTACATCATTGGCGGTGGAGCCCAGCAGCAATGCCAAGCCGTGACGGCCATGGCTGCCCACCACGATCAGATCGCAGTTCTGTTCCTTGGCCAGGTGGTGGATCTCCTGGCGCGGTTGGCCGTAAGTGAGGTGGGAGTTTTCCTTGGTCAGTTCCGGGTATTTGATGATCAACCGGTCCAGGCGTTCTTTGGCCTGATCGAACTGTTGTTGTTGCAGTTGGGAAAGGTCCATCGGCACATCGCCGCCAAACGCCATGGCCATGGGCTCGACGATGTGTACCAGTGACAGCTTGGCGCCGTTGGCGATTGCTGAAGCCTGCGCGCGCTTGATCACTGGATCGCACTCTTCGGTCAGGTCGACGGCGACCAGAATATGTGTGTAGGACATGGGGCGTTCCTCCAGGGGACTGCAATAAGTTCAGTATGGCTGCTTTCAAGCGGATGGGGTTGCGTCAGGTCAAATCCGCTCATCTAGAAATTCGGGGGTACTCATATGACGGTCTGGATAGTGGTGTCAATCCTTGTGGTGGTTCTGAGCCCTCTGGCATGGCTACGCCCTTCGCGCCACCAGAGTGGGCGAATGGCCCTGCGAATGGAGGCGCGCCGCATCGGCCTGGCCATGCAATTGGCACCTCAGGAGTGGCCGCACTGGCTCAAGCAAGAGCCCCCGAGCCCCTGTGCGCAATACTGCCGGCCACGACGCGGCAGCACGCCGGCAACCTGGAGTTATTGGCAGTTGGAGCCGGGTGTGTGGGTTAATCAATGGCGTGAAGTCTGCGACGATGAGAAGTTGTTGCCGCATTTTGCAACGCTGCCGGCCAACGTCTACAAGGTCGAGGCCGACAAGCAGATGATTGCCCTGTATTGGGGCGAGAAGGGCGAAGCGAGTGATTTGCTCGCCATTGATGCGCTGCTCAAAGCGCTGGCCTGAAGCGCCTACTGAATTTCAGGCAATAAAAAGCCCGACATCATCATCGGGCTGGAGTTGGCCAGGCAGGCCGGTAAATCTGTGTTTCCTGCGTCGGATGGTCATCCAGACGCGTTACGGTTGTCGCAAGCCTAGCGGCATATCCGGTTCTGTACAGCCTTTTCCCACATCTTTTACATTATTGATCTCATGAATAGTTAAGTATTGGCTAGGCGTGGGCTCGAGGGTGGGGTTCTGAAATGACTGGAAAGTCGCGCTTTTCCTAGCCTTTCGAGCGATTGACAATTGCTCGGAATTGGATGAAGGTGGCGTACCCAAATCAAACGGGCGTATGAATTGAGCGTTTGTCTGTCAGACCGCGCGCACATACATCCCGACTATCGCATTGGCGGGTGTGCCTGGCGGATTGGAGTGAGCATTGACCTAAAGGCCAGTGTCCAACCAGAGGCCAGCGTCCAATGTGTACTGTTCAGCTTCCATATCGTGGAGATCAGTTGATGATTTACGAAGGTAAAGCCATCACGGTTAAGGCTCTTGAAAGTGGCATCGTCGAACTGAAATTCGACCTCAAGGGTGAGTCCGTCAACAAGTTCAACCGTCTAACCCTGAACGAACTGCGTCAGGCCGTAGACACCATCAAAGCAGATGCTTCGGTCAAGGGCGTGATCGTCTCCAGCGGCAAGGACGTGTTTATCGTCGGCGCTGACATCACCGAATTCGTCGACAACTTCAAGCTGCCCGATGCCGAGCTGGTGGCTGGCAACCTCGAAGCCAACAAGATTTTCAGCGATTTCGAAGACCTCAACGTACCGACCGTTGCCGCGATCAATGGCATCGCGCTGGGCGGTGGCTTCGAAATGTGCCTGGCCGCAGACTTCCGCGTCATGTCGGCCACCGCCAAAATCGGCCTGCCTGAAGTCAAACTGGGCATCTACCCAGGTTTCGGCGGCACCGTGCGCCTGCCGCGCCTGATCGGGGCTGACAACGCCATCGAGTGGATCGCCGCCGGTAAGGAAAACCGTGCTGAAGACGCGCTGAAAGTCGGTGCCGTCGACGCCGTGGTTGCTCCGGACAAACTGGCCGAAGCCGCACTGAACCTGATCAAGGGCGCCATCAGCGGCGAATTTGATTACAAGGCCAAGCGTCAGCCGAAGCTGGAAAAACTCAAGCTCAACGCCATCGAACAAATGATGTCGTTCGAAACCGCCAAAGGTTTCGTCGCTGGCCAGGCCGGTCCGAACTACCCGGCGCCGGTTGAAGCGATCAAAACCATCCAGAAAGCTGCGAGCTTCGGTCGCGATAAAGCCCTGGAAGTGGAAGCGGCAGGCTTCGTCAAACTGGCGAAAACCTCGGCTGCCCAAAGCCTGATTGGACTGTTCCTGAACGATCAGGAACTGAAGAAAAAGGCCAAGGCCTACGACGAAATCGCCAAGGACGTGAAACAGGCTGCCGTACTCGGCGCCGGTATCATGGGCGGCGGTATTGCCTATCAGTCGGCGTCCAAAGGCACGCCGATCCTGATGAAAGACATCAATGAGCACGGTATCGAGCAAGGTCTGGCCGAAGCCGCCAAGCTGCTCGTGGGGCGCGTTGATAAAGGTCGCATGACTGCAGCGAAAATGGCTGAAGTGCTTAACGGTATTCGTCCTACGCTGTCCTACGGCGATTTCGGCCATGTCGACCTGGTGGTCGAAGCCGTTGTCGAGAACCCGAAGGTCAAGCAGGCGGTACTGGCTGAAGTTGAAGGCCACGTCAAAGACGACACCATCCTGGCCTCGAACACCTCGACCATTTCCATCTCGCTGCTGGCCAAGGCCCTCAAGCGTCCGGAAAACTTCGTCGGCATGCACTTCTTCAACCCGGTGCACATGATGCCGTTGGTGGAAGTGATCCGTGGCGAGAAGTCCAGCGAGCTGGCGATTGCCACCACCGTTGCCTACGCCAAGAAAATGGGCAAGAACCCGATCGTAGTCAACGATTGCCCAGGCTTCCTGGTCAACCGCGTGCTGTTCCCGTACTTCGGTGGTTTCGCCAAGCTGGTGAGCGCCGGTGTTGACTTCGTGCGCATCGACAAAGTCATGGAAAAATTCGGCTGGCCGATGGGCCCGGCGTACCTGATGGACGTGGTCGGCATCGACACCGGCCACCACGGTCGTGACGTGATGGCTGAAGGCTTCCCGGACCGCATGAAAGACGACCGCCGCTCCGCTGTCGATGCTCTCTATGAAGCCAAGCGCCTGGGCCAGAAGAACGGCAAGGGCTTCTATGCCTACGAGACCGACAAGAAGGGCAAGCAGAAAAAAGTCGCCGATCCATCGGTTCACGAAGTGCTCGCACCGGTCATCTACGAACAGCGTGAGGTGTCCGATGAGGACATCATCAACTGGATGATGATTGCCCTGTGCCTGGAAACCGTTCGCTGCCTGGAAGACGGTATCGTTGAAACCGCCGCCGAAGCCGATATGGGCTTGGTGTACGGTATTGGTTTCCCTCCATTCCGTGGCGGTGCGCTGCGTTACATCGACTCGATCGGTGTGGCCGAATTCGTTGCCCTGGCTGATCAATACGCTGATCTGGGCCCGCTGTACCACCCGACCGCGAAGCTGCGTGAAATGGCCAAAAATGGCCAGAGCTTCTTCGGTTAAGCGCCCAGACGACTAGAGCGAGAATATTTATGAGCTTGAATCCAAGAGACGTGGTGATTGTCGACTTCGGTCGCACACCGATGGGCCGCTCCAAGGGCGGCATGCACCGCAACACCCGCGCTGAAGACATGTCCGCGCACCTGATCAGCAAATTGCTGGAACGCAACGTCAAGGTCGACCCGAACGAAGTCGAAGACGTAATCTGGGGCTGCGTCAACCAGACCCTAGAGCAGGGCTGGAACATCGCGCGCATGGCGTCGCTGATGACTCAGATCCCGCACACAGCTGCTGGCCAGACCGTGAGCCGCTTGTGCGGTTCGTCCATGAGCGCGCTGCACACCGCCGCCCAAGCGATCATGACTGGCAACGGGGATGTGTTTGTAGTAGGTGGCGTGGAGCACATGGGCCACGTCAGCATGATGCACGGCGTCGATCCAAACCCGCACATGTCGCTCTACGCGGCGAAAGCCTCTGGCATGATGGGCTTGACTGCAGAAATGCTCGGCAAGATGCACGGCATTACCCGCGAAGCCCAGGACGCGTTCGGCTTGCGCTCCCACCAACTCGCCCACAAGGCGACCGTGGAAGGCAAGTTCAAGGATGAAATCATCCCGATGAACGGTTACGACGAGAACGGCTTCTTGAAACTGTTCGACTACGACGAAACCATTCGTCCGGACACCACCCTGGAAAGCTTGGCGGCCCTGAAGCCGGCATTCAATCCAAAGGGCGGCACCGTGACAGCGGGTACTTCGTCGCAAATCACCGACGGTGCTTCGTGCATGATCGTGATGTCGGCGCAGCGTGCCCAGGACCTGGGTATCCAGCCGATGGCCGTGATTCGTTCGATGGCCGTGGCGGGTGTGGATCCGGCAATCATGGGCTATGGTCCAGTACCGGCCACACAAAAAGCCTTGAAGCGCGCGGGCCTGACCATCTCCGATATCGACTTCTTCGAGCTCAACGAAGCTTTCGCCGCACAGGCCCTGCCAGTGCTGAAAGATTTGAAAGTACTCGACAAGATGAACGAGAAGGTTAACCTGCACGGCGGTGCAATCGCCCTGGGCCACCCATTCGGTTGCTCCGGTGCGCGTATCTCCGGCACTTTGCTTAACGTGATGAAGCAAAATGGCGGCAACCTTGGGGTTGCAACCATGTGCATTGGTCTCGGCCAAGGCATTTCCACCGTCTTCGAACGCGTCTAAGCGTTGAGTTGACGGAAGCCGGGGCCAAGTGCCCCGGTTTTTGTTTTTTGGAATTTTTAATATTTTTTTTCAACAAATTTTGTAAGGGGGCCAGAGCATGAAAGTCGAACCAGGGCTCTACCAACATTATAAGGGTCCGCAGTACCGCGTTTTCAGCGTGGCACGGCATTCCGAGACCGAAGAAGAAGTGGTGTTCTACCAAGCACTGTATGGCGATTACGGCTTTTGGGTGCGTCCCTTGAGCATGTTTCTGGAGACCGTCGAAGTTGACGGCGAGCAGGTCCCGCGCTTTGCTTTGGTCCAGGCCGAACCCAGTCTTTTTTCAGGGCAATAACGGCAGGCCGCGCAGAATGCTGCGCTTGACCTCACCTTGTTGCCACTATATATAGCGTTGCCGCGTCAGGCGCCAACCGCCTTTCACTTCTCGAATTCAGGAATTTTCCGATCCATGGGCAAATCGCTGGTCATTGTGGAATCCCCGGCTAAGGCCAAGACCATCAACAAGTACTTGGGTAACGAGTACGTGGTGAAGTCGAGTATCGGCCATATCCGAGACCTGCCCACCAGCGGTTCGGCTAGCGCCAGCAAGGAGCCGGCCGCCAAGCGCGGCAAGGCGGCTGCGGGCGAAGGTCCGGTGCTCACCCCCAAAGAGAAAGCGCGCAAGCAGCTGGTCTCACGCATGGGGGTGGACCCGGAACATGGCTGGAAGGCCAAGTACGAAATCCTTCCCGGCAAGGAAAAGGTCATCGAAGAGCTGCGCCGGCTCGCCAAAGATGCTGACACCATCTATCTCGCGACGGACTTGGACCGCGAAGGGGAAGCCATTGCCTGGCACCTGCGGGAAGCCATTGGCGGTGACGACAGCCGCTACAAGCGTGTGGTGTTCAACGAAATCACCAAGAAAGCCATTCAGGAAGCCTTCTCCAAGCCGGGCGAGCTCGATATCGACCGTGTCAACGCGCAGCAGGCCCGTCGGTTCCTCGACCGCGTCGTGGGTTACATGGTCTCGCCGCTGCTATGGGCCAAGATCGCCCGTGGGCTGTCCGCCGGTCGTGTGCAATCGGTAGCGGTCAAGCTGGTGGTGGAGCGTGAGCGTGAGATCCGTGCGTTCAACCCTGAAGAGTATTGGGAAGTCCACGCCGACCTGGGCACTGCCAAGGGCAACAACGTGCGCTTTGAAGTGGCCCGCGAGAAAGGTGAAGCCTTCAAGCCGCTGAACGAAGCTCAGGCCATGGCCGCGCTGGAAAAGCTCAAGGCCTCCAGCTACAGCATCGTCAAGCGCGAAGACAAGCCGACCAGCAGCAAACCGTCGGCACCGTTCATCACCTCCACCCTGCAACAGGCCGCGAGCAACCGCCTGGGCTTCGGCGTGAAGAAAACCATGATGATGGCCCAGCGTCTGTACGAAGCCGGCTACATCACTTATATGCGTACTGACTCCACCAACCTGTCGCAAGACGCGGTGGCAATGGCGCGTACCTATATTGAAAGCGAGTTCGGCAAGAAGTACCTGCCGGAGAAGCCGAACGTCTACAGCAGCAAAGAAGGCGCCCAGGAGGCTCACGAAGCGATTCGTCCTTCCGATGCCAACACCGAGCCAAGCAAGCTGAGTGGCATGGAGCGCGACGCTGAGCGCCTCTACGAGCTGATCTGGCGCCAGTTCCTGGCTTGCCAGATGCTGCCGGCGCAATATCTGTCGACAACCGTCAGCGTGGGTGCTGGCGACTTCGAACTACGTGCCAAGGGCCGTATCCTCAAGTTCGATGGCTACACCCGCGTGATGCCGCAAATCGCCAAGCCTGGTGACGACGATGTACTGCCGGACATGGCCCAGGGCGATACGTTGAAGCTGATCAAGCTCGACCCGTCCCAACACTTCACCAAGCCACCGGCGCGTTACTCGGAAGCCAGCCTGGTCAAGGAAATGGAAAAGCGCGGTATCGGTCGTCCATCGACCTACGCGGCGATCATCTCCACCATCCAGGACCGTGGTTATGTAGCGCTGCACAACCGTCGGTTCTATTCGGAAAAGATGGGCGACATCGTTACAGAGCGTCTGTCCGAGAGCTTCTCCAACCTGATGGATTACGGCTTTACCGCCGGCATGGAAGAGAACCTCGATGACGTGGCCCAAGGTGAGCGCGACTGGAAAAATGTACTCGACGAGTTCTACGGCGACTTCAAAAAGAAACTCGAAGTAGCTGAGAGCCCTGAGAGCGGCATGCGTGCCAACCAGCCGGTTATGACCGATATCCCGTGTCAGACGTGCGGCCGCCCGATGCAGATTCGTACGGCATCCACCGGCGTGTTCCTTGGTTGCTCGGGCTACAGCTTGCCGCCGAAAGAACGCTGCAAGGCCACGATCAATCTGGTGCCGGGTGATGAAATCGCCGCCGATGACGAAGGTGAGTCCGAGTCGCTGGTCTTGCGTGGCAAGCACCGCTGCCCGATCTGCAGCACGGCTATGGACGCCTATCTGCTGGACGAGAAGCACAAGCTGCACATCTGCGGTAACAACCCGGATTGCAACGGCTACGAGATTGAAGAGGGCACCTACCGCATCAAGGGCTACGAAGGGCCGAGCCTGGAATGCGACAAGTGCGGCAGCGAGATGCAGCTCAAGACGGGTCGTTTCGGCAAGTTCTTCGGTTGCACCAATCCGACCTGCAAGAACACTCGCAAACTGCTGAAAAGCGGTGATGCGGCGCCGCCGAAGATGGATCCGGTGAAGATGCCGGAACTCAAGTGCGAGAAGGTCAACGATACCTACATCCTGCGTGATGGCGCTTCGGGGTTGTTCCTGGCGGCAAGCCAGTTCCCGAAAAACCGCGAGACCCGCGCGCCGTTGGTGCTGGAAATCGTTCCGCACAAGGACGAGATCGATCCGAAGTACCACTTCCTGTGTGAAGCGCCGAAGAAGGACCCGGATGGTCGTCCAGCCGTGATCCGCTATAGCCGCAAGACCAAGGAGCAGTACGTACAGACCGAAGTAGACGGCAAGCCTACCGGCTGGAAAGCGTTCTACGACGGCGGCAAGTGGAAGGTCGAAGACAAGCGCCAAGGCGCTTGATCGACTAATTTGCGATAGACAAAGGCCGCCTGTATGGGCGGCCTTTTTTTGCGCTTGCAGCGGGCTCGGTTGATCCGTGACACTGTTAAGCCAGCATCGCGCCTCATTCGTTGTGGAGATTGCCGTCATGGCCAACGAACTCTATACCCGTACCAATCAGAAAATTTACTTCGCGGGTTTGTCCCTGGAAGCCCTTGGTCGTGCCGAGGAAGGGAAGGAGATGAATGCTATCGCGCTGGTTCAGGCGGGGCGTGAAGCGGCCTTATTCCACCTGTACGGCGCCTTGCTGGGCCTGTGCCATGAAATCGCCGGGTTCTACCGCTTACCCCAGGCCGGTTCGCCCCGTGCGGAAATGATCATGAGCCGTGAAGTGCTGGAGACCATGGCGATTCCTGAGCTGGCGGAACTGGTAGAGATGGCCCAGAGCCCAGACAGCTGGGTGGCGCGCCTGCTCAAGGCCCATGCCGATATGTTTCAGCCGCCGCGTGTTCCCCATGTGCCTAAGAGTGACGTGAGGCAGCCATTGATCTTGGCAGTTGCGCTGGAGGAGGACGAGCCTAAGTCATTGAGCCGGGAAGAGTTGGAGGGCTGGCGTCAGGAGCTGAAGAAGATGGCGCTGCGCTTTCGTGAGGGCCTGAACGAGTGCTAAACCCCGAGTAGGTTTAGAAAGCACCGTTCATCAAGCTGTAAAGAAACCTCCCTAGATCCTCAGCGAGGCTGGGTGGATGACTGATATAATCCCGGCCTTTCGTGGAGAACAGACTTTTATGCCGACGTCCTTTCTGGAAATTGTTGAGTTGCCTGACGGCCGAATCGAGCTGCGTCGGGCTGAGGACGAGGGTTCTCTGGTTATTCTGGACTTTTCAGAGGACGCAAAAGCGTTCCTGCAAGGCCAGCACGTGGAAGTGGCAAAAGCCATGTTGAGCGTAGGTGTGCAGATGGCTGGTCGCCTGGCGGAAGGCGAGCCGGAGAAAGAGGATGGGTCGCGGATTCTTCACTGAGTCTGTGCCGCGCGCTGCTTATTGCGAGCGGATTTTTTGATGAGTGTACTTGTTGTGGTGAGCGGGCTTGCCCCGCGCTGGGTTGCTAAGCAGCCCTAAAACCAGGCGCCGTGGATTATCCGATATACCGCATCAATCTATTCAGGGCCGCTTCGCAGCCCGGCGCGGGGCAAGCTCGCTCGCCACAGAAGCTCGCTAAGCATAATGAGCATGCTCACTACAATCAGCCCTCTTCGCGCCCTCATCAAACCCAGCTTTTTATCCCAATCTAATATTCAAACTCTGTGCATCACCCGTGCGTGCGGCACTGATCAATTGCTGCTTGGCCGACGCATTCAGCGGATTCAACCAGCTCACCACCGTATGGCTACGACCCAGGCGCAACGCTTCGCATGTCAACTGCTGGGCACTTTGCGCGCCCCGCGGTTGCAGTAACAGGATGCGCTCACGATTGAGGCCGGCGTCCCGCAGCCAGGCCTGTGTAAGGCTGGCGGGCGGGGCAATCAGGGTCAACCAGCGTGCATCCTGATCTTCGCTCAGATCACGCAGGATAGGTGCCAATAGGCTCAGGCAGCTCCCGGCCGCACCGCGCAACGACAGTTCACTGAACGCCTCGGGTTCAGCGCTCCAGGGCGCCTCTACCGTTTCCTTGAGGATGGGCGCAAGGGGTTGAGCCATAAAGGCCTCGAACAGCGACAGTTGTGTGTGTTGTGGGGTGTGTACGAGCTGCATGATGCCTCCTTTAGCGGCGAATGACGCCGACGCTCAAGCCTTCGATCACCAGGTCCTGATCTTTCAGGTTTACTTCAATCGGAGCGAACTCAGGGTTCTCGGCCAGGAGCCAGACCTTGCTGCCTTCGCGCTTGAAGCGTTTTACGGTGACTTCATCGCCGATGCGGGCGACGACGATCTGGCCATTACGGGCTTCGCGGGTGGTGTGGACGGCTAGCAGGTCGCCGTCAAAGATGCCCACGTCTTTCATGCTCATGCCGTGCACCCGCAACAGGTAGTCGGCACGCGGATGGAAAAAAGTCGGGTTAATGTTGCAGGATTCCTCGACGTGCTGTTGGGCCAGGATCGGCGCACCAGCGGCAACGCGGCCAATGATCGGCAGTGTCGATTCGTCGGCCTTGGCTTCGAAGCCAGGGATGCGAATACCGCGCGAGGCACCGGGGGTCATCTCGATCGCACCTTTGCGGGCGAGTGCCTTGAGGTGTTCTTCGGCGGCGTTGGGGGACTTGAACCCCAGTTCCAGCGCAATCTCAGCTCGTGTCGGCGGGTAGCCGTTGTCATCGAGGCAGCGCTTGATAAAAGCCAGAATCTCAGCTTGGCGTGGCGTCAGTTTTAGCATGTTGATCGCTCTGTCTTTTTATACAGTGACTGGGATTATATACAGTGAACTGCGCTTGGCAATCATCCTTTTTTGGCACTCCGCTGGACGGTCATTCGTCATCCGTCTTACAAGGCACAGACAGCGCTGCCTACAGACCGGAAAGGATGTGATTAAATAGCGGCGAATTAGATGACTGCCCGGCCGGAAAACGGACTCACAGGCTTGACAAGACACACACTGAAACGTATGTTTCAAACAAGTGTTTGTCAGGCGGAGTAGCCATGGCCCAGTCGGAAACCGTTGAACGCATTCTCGATGCTGCCGAGCAATTGTTCGCGGAAAAAGGATTTGCTGAAACTTCATTGCGGCTGATCACTAGCAAGGCAGGGGTCAACCTCGCCGCTGTGAACTACCATTTCGGCTCGAAAAAAGCCCTGATCCAGGCGGTGTTCTCTCGCTTCCTGGGGCCGTTTTGCGCAAGTCTCGATCGTGAGCTAGAGCGCCGTCAGGCGAAGGCCGACAACAAGCCCAGCTTGGAAGAGCTGCTGGAGATCCTCGTCGAGCAAGCCCTGGTGGTTCAACCGCGCAGTGGCAACGATCTATCGATTTTCATGCGCCTGTTGGGCCTGGCTTTCAGCCAAAGCCAGGGCCACTTGCGGCGTTACCTGGAAGACATGTACGGCAAGGTGTTCCGCCGCTATATGTTGCTGGTCAACGAAGCGGCGCCGCGTATCCCGCCTATCGAACTGTTCTGGCGTGTGCATTTCATGCTGGGTGCGGCGGCGTTCAGCATGTCGGGTATCAAGGCACTGCGTGCGATTGCCGAGACCGATTTCGGCGTCAACACCTCCATCGAACAGGTCATGCGCCTGATGGTGCCGTTCCTCGCCGCCGGCATGCGCGCCGAAACCGGTGTGACCGATCCGGGCATGGCCGCTGCCCAGTTGCGTCCACGCAGCAAAACTGCGCCGGTTCCTGCCAAGGTTTGACTACGCCGGGTGTGCGCGGCTGCTTGCATCCGCTAAGCTAGCCGCCATGCCGAATTCAGCTATTTACTCGCAACCCGTTGTGCTTGCCGCGCGTATCGCGCGAAGCAAGTGCACCGGGTTGTGTGCGTTATTTAAGGAAGGTTTATGACTGCTGCCCTGCAAGGTTCTTTGATGGTCGACGTTGCCGGTACCTGGCTGACGGCCGAGGATCGCCACCTGTTGCGTCAGCCTGAAGTGGGTGGCCTGATTATTTTTGCGCGCAATATCGAGCATCCGCGCCAAGTGCGTGAACTGAGCGCGGCGATTCGCGCAGTGCGCCCGGATTTGCTGCTGGCCGTCGATCAGGAAGGCGGTCGTGTACAACGTTTGCGCCAAGGCTTCGTGCGCCTGCCGGCTATGCGTGCGCTGGCGGACAACCCCAACGCTGAATACCTGGCCGAGCAGTGCGGTTGGATAATGGCCACCGAAGTGTTGGCTGTCGGCCTGGATTTAAGCTTCGCCCCGGTGTTGGACTTGGACTACCAACGCAGCGCGGTGGTCGGCACCCGTTCCTTTGAGGGCGACCCCGAGCGTGCTGCGGTGCTCGCAGGTGCCTTCATTCGTGGCATGAACAGCGCTGGCATGGCTGCGACCGGCAAACACTTCCCGGGACATGGTTGGGCAGAGGCTGATTCCCACGTCGCCATTCCCAATGACGAACGTAGCCTGGAACAGATTCGCGCCAATGATCTGGTGCCTTTCGCACGTCTGAGCAAGCAATTGGCGGCGGTGATGCCGGCTCACGTCATCTACCCGCAAGTCGACGCCCAGCCTGCTGGTTTCTCGCGCCGTTGGTTGCAGGACATCCTGCGCGGCGAGCTGCAATTTGACGGGGTGATTTTCAGTGATGACCTGTCCATGGCCGGTGCCCATGTGGTCGGCGATGCGGCCAGTCGTATCGAAGCGGCATTGACGGCCGGCTGTGACATGGGGCTGGTGTGCAATGACCGTGCTGCTGCGGAGCTTGCCCTCACTGCGGCGCAGCGGATGAAAGTCACGCCATCGCCCCGAATTGCGCGCATGCGTGGTAAGGCGATTGCTTCGACCGATTACAAGCAGGATCCGCGTTGGTTGGCGGCGCTCACTGCGTTGCGAAAGGCTCAGTTGATCGGCTGAACATCGCGGCGAGGCCATCGCAGGCAAGTCAGCTCTCACAGGGTGTTCATTCCGGGTGTGTGGCTTGCCTACCAAACAATCTAACGGTCAGCGCTTCTCTTGCTTATCAGGCAGCGGCGCAAACAACGCTTCAATTTCCTCATTGCCCAACTGCCAATCCCCGGTGGTTCGTCCATCCAGCACACCCGCCGCCAGGTCGGATTTTTCCTTCTGCAGGTGCTGGATTTTCTCTTCCACCGTCCCTCGGGCAATCAGCTTATAGACAAATACCGGCTTCTCCTGCCCGATGCGATACGCACGGTCAGTGGCCTGGTTTTCCGTCGCCGGGTTCCACCACGGATCGTAGTGGATCACGGTATCGGCTTCCGTCAGGTTAAGCCCCACGCCACCGGCCTTCAGGCTTATCAGGAAAATCTGCAACTTGCCGCTCTGGAAATCCTTCACCGGCGTGCGCCGATCCCGGGTCTGGCCGGTGAGCAGCGCGTAGGCAATGCCGCGTTTTTTCAGTTCGACTTCGATCAGGCTCAGCATCGAGGTGAACTGGGAAAACAGCAGGATCCGGCGACCTTCGGCAAACAACTCGTCGAGCATTTCCAGCAGGCTGTCGAGCTTGCCCGAGCTGCTGCCGCGGGCAGGCAGAGTGGCGTCGTTGACCAAGCGTAGATCGCAGCAGACCTGTCGCAGCTTGAGCAGCGCTTCAAGGATGATGATCTGGCTGCGCGCCACGCCTTTGCGGGTGATCTCGTCGCGGACCTTTTTATCCATGGCCAGGCGCATGGTTTCGTACACGTCGCGCTGGGCCTCGTTGAGGTCGACCCAGTGGATGATTTCGGTCTTGGGTGGCAACTCCGTCGCCACTTGTTCCTTGGTTCGGCGCAGCAGGAAGGGTTTTATCCGGCCGTTGAGGTGCTGCAATCGCACCTCACTGGCGCGCTTTTCGATGGGCACGCGGTAATCACGGTTGAAGCTTTTTACGTCGCCCAACCAACCTGGCAGCAGGAAGTGGAACAGCGACCACAGTTCGCCCAGATGATTTTCCAAGGGCGTGCCGCTCAGGCACAGGCGCTGCCGAGCATTCAGCTCGCGCGCCGCTTGGGCCGCCTTGCTGGAGGGATTCTTGATGTACTGGGCTTCATCCAGGATCAGTACGTGCAAGGGCAGGGCGGCGAGGTGGTCGATATCCTTGGGCAGCAGGGCGTAGGTAGTGAGCAGGAGATCGTAGTCCTGCAGGTTGGCGAAGTGTTTCTTGCGTCCCGCGCCGTACAGCGCCAACACCTTGAGTTGCGGTGTGAAGTGCGCGGCTTCGTCGAGCCAGTTAGGGATGAGGCTGGTGGGCATCACCACCATGCAGGGCCGGTCCAGGCGTCCGGCAATCTTTTCGCTGAGCAGATGCGCCAGGGTCTGCAGGGTTTTACCCAGGCCCATGTCATCCGCAAGGATCCCGCCGACGTCCAATTGCCGCAGCGACTGCATCCAGCTCAGGCCTTCCAACTGATACGGGCGCAACGTCGCGTTCAAACCCTCGGGCGCCGCACAGGTGAAGTCCTTGATATCCCTCAGGCGTTGGGCAAAGTTGCGGATCTTCTCGCCGCCTTCCCATTGCAGTGGCAGGTCTTCCAGCGGGTTCAACCGAATTGCATCGGCCTTGGCCAAACGCAGCGTGGTGCCAGGGTCCTGTAGGTAAAACTCGCCAAGCGTTGCCAGAACCGGTTTCAGGCGGCCGTAAGGTAATGCCACTTGTAGTGGGCCGTGGCCGTTGGGCAGGCCGGGGATATTCACCAGGATCAGTTCGTCATCGCGGCGCCGAGCGAGTTTCTCCGGGTTGAGGATCTCGGTGTGGGAGCGCATCAGATTCAGCAGGATCGGCAATAGGCTCAGCCGCTCTCCGTTGACGATGATGCCCAGTTCCAGGTCAAACCAATCGCGCTCAGGCCCGTCATCGACAGTGGCGTACCAGTCGTCCACCGGGCTCAGGTCGAAACCGAAATCCTCATCGATCTGCAATTCCCAGCCTTCGGCGCGCAGGGTGGGTGAGACGTTAAGGGTGAAGTTCAGCCAGGCGCTGTCATTGACCATTTCGAAGAGCTCGCCAGCGCTTTCCGGCAGTGCCTTGCTCTGGCGGGTGGCGATCTTGAAACCCAGCAGGCGCAGTCGTTCACGAAAGGGTTGTTCCAGCTCCGGATGGCGCTTGATGCGCAGGCTCTGGGTTTCCTGGCGCACGATGATGTCGGCGTTCTTTTGCCCGCTGACATAGTTGCCCAAGTAATTGAACGAGAGCGCGGCACGGTGCTGGATATAGCGCTGCATCTTGCCATTGCGCGGTTCGAACGCACTGAACTCGACACTCGCCAGCCACAGGCGCGGGACCGGCGGCACGTCCTCCATCACCACCTGCGGCAACACCACACGGTTATCCAGTACGGCCTGGAGTTTTTCCAGCAATTCGGCGTCCTGTGCGGCTGCCGGATACGCCAGTGTTTCCTGGACCTTGAGCAAAACGGCAGCGATGTGTTTGCAATTGGTGTGCACCGGGCAGGTGCAGCGGCTGTCTACCAGAATCAGCGAGCCCTTGGCCGATTCGCGCAGCGAGATGGTTTGTCGGTAAACGTTGCCGCCCGAGCCTTCGCAACTGGCGATGATGGTGCTGTCACCGGATTCGACGATGCGCACCCGGTTCTCCAGCGCGTAACGTCGCCCGCGCTCCAGGCTCTGCTCTTTGAAGCGATTGGCCCACGAAGGGGCCAGGGGTTTGGTCAGCGACGATGTCAGGGGCATGGCGCTGGATCAGTCCTGAATGTCGGGCGGTGGTGCGCTGGGTGGCTTGGCGGTCAGCGAAGTGATCTTGATCAGCAGTGCCAGGTGGCCGCCGTCCAGATAGTTGAGTTGGTTGTTCTTGGTGCGCACGTCGGTCTGGTTCAGGTGCTCGCTGGCAATCACGCTGCCCTTGCTGTCGAACTGGTTGATCCAGAATTGCGCATCGATATCGGTAAAGCGCCCCAGTTGCAGGTTCAGCGTGCCCTCGATAGGGAACTGGCCGAACTGCTCCTCGCCGTCGGTTATCGCGATTTTGACCGGCTGTTCACCGAGGTTCTGTTCCCATGCCTTATGCGCCAACACGGTGTAACTGTTATCGGCCCTGAGCTTGTCGACGATATTGTTCAGGCGCGGCGGGCTCATCTTGTCGCCCAGGCGCACAGCCCCGGCATCCCAGTTTTCCGGCGCGGCGCGGCTGTTGATCACCGGTTCCGCGTTTTGGCGCACCAGGATCATTTCTACCTGGTAAGGGCTGTCGGCAAATGCCGAAGGCGCCAGTACCACCAACAACAAGCTCAAAATGCGGAACAGGCGCATTGGGGCGTCCTTCAAACAGATTTCGGGATGAGGCGCTCAAACAGCGCCTCCAGGGTATTAAAGCGTTCTTCGGCACGTTCCATCGGCACCATGAATTTGAACAGCGTAGCCCCTTCGAACTTATAGCGGTTGGGTTGGCCCTGGATCAGCTTGATCAGCACCAACGGGTCTACCGGCGTTTGCGCTTCGAACTCGATGCGTCCGCCCTGTGGCCCTGCGTCGACTTTCTTAATACCCAGCTGCTCGGCCTGCAATTTAAGCAAGGTCAGGCGCACCAGGTTCTTGGTCGGTTCCGGCAGCAGGCCGAAGCGGTCGATCATTTCAACCTGCAAATCCTTGAGGCCTTCTTCGTCGGTGGCCGAGGCGATGCGTTTGTACAGGATCAACCGTGCGTGCACATCCGGCAGGTAATCTTCGGGAATCAAGGCCGGCAAGCGCAGGTTGATTTCCGGGCCGCCGCCCAGGGGTTGATCGAGGTTCGGCTGCTCGCCCTTGCGGATGGCTTTCACCGCGCGTTCAAGCATCTCCATATACAAGGTGAAGCCGACGGCCTGGATCTGCCCGCTCTGGCCGTCGCCCAGCAGTTCGCCGGCGCCACGGATTTCCAGGTCGTTGGTGGCCAGCACAAATCCGGCGCCCAGGTCCTGGGTGTTAGCAATGGCTTCCAGGCGCTTCTCGGCGTCGGAAGTGATCTGTTGGCGCGGCGGCGTCAGCAGGTAGGCGTAAGCCTGGTGGTGGCTACGGCCGACGCGGCCACGCAGTTGGTGCAACTGCGCCAGGCCGAACTTATCAGCGCGCTCGATGATGATGGTATTGGCGCTCGGTACGTCGATGCCAGTCTCGATGATGGTCGAGGCGATCAGTACGTTGAAGCGCTTGTGGTAGAAGTCGCTCATCACCTGTTCGAGTTCACGCTCGCGCATCTGACCGTGGCCGATGGCGATGCGTGCTTCCGGTACCAGTTCGGCGAGGTCGGCGGCGCATTTCTCGATGGTTTTTACGTCGTTGTGCAGGTAGTACACCTGGCCACCACGGAGCAGTTCACGCAGCAGTGCTTCTTTGACCGTGCTTTTGTTCTGCTCCATCACGAAGGTGCGCACCGACAGCCGGCGTGCCGGCGGTGTGGCGATGATCGACAGATCGCGCATGCCCGACACCGCCATGTTCAGGGTGCGTGGGATCGGCGTCGCAGTGAGCGTAAGAATGTCGACTTCGCTGCGCAGGGCCTTGAGCTGTTCCTTTTGACGCACGCCGAAGCGGTGTTCTTCGTCGATGATCACCAAACCCAGGTTCTTGATCTTCACATCGTCCGACAGCAGCTTGTGCGTGCCGATCACGATGTCGATCTTGCCTTCGGCCAGGTCGGCGATCGCGGCGTTCACTTCCTTGGCGGACTTGAAGCGGCTCATCACTTCGACGGTCACCGGCCAGTCGGCAAAGCGGTCGCGGAAGCTGTTGTAGTGCTGCTGGGCGAGCAGGGTGGTCGGCACCAGAATCGCCACCTGCTTACCGCCGTGTACGGCAATAAAGGCGGCGCGCATGGCCACTTCGGTCTTGCCGAAGCCCACGTCGCCACACACCAGGCGGTCCATCGGCTTGGGCGCGAGCATGTCGGCGCGCACCGCTTCGATGGTGGTTTGCTGGTCCGGGGTTTCTTCGAAGGCAAAGCCGGCGCTGAAGGTGGCGTAGTCGGCTTTCGGGTCGGCAAAGGCATAGCCTTCGCGGGCGGCGCGACGGGCGTAAATGTCGAGCAGTTCAGCGGCGACATCGCGCACCTGTTCGGCGGCCTTGCGCTTGGCTTTCTGCCACGTCTCGGACCCCAGGCGGTGCAACGGCGCCAGTGCGTCGTCGCTGCCGGTGTAGCGGGCGATCAGGTGCAGGCTGGCAACCGGCACATAGAGCTTCGCGCCCTCGGCGTACTCCATGGTGAGGAATTCGGCGGCCTGGTTATCGATCTCCAGCGTCTGCAGACCGAGGTAGCGACCCACGCCGTGGTCGATATGCACCACCGGCGCGCCTTCGCGCAGCTCGGTGAGGTTCTTGATCACGGCGTCGTTGTTGGCGTCGGCGCGTTTTTCGCGACGGCGCCGCTGCATCACGCGCTGGCCGAACAGGGGGCTCTCGGCGATCAGTGCCAGGGCCGGATCATCCAGAAGCAGGCCTTCGTCGAGCGGTGCGATGGTGATCGCCAGGCGTTCTTTGCTTTTCACAAAGTCCGGCCAACTGTCGACGGTTTTTGGCCGCAGTTTCAGACGTTCCAACAATTCCAGCAGCACTTCGCGACGGCCGGCGGATTCGGCGGTAAACAGCACGCGGCCGGGGAAGTCGCCGAGGAAGTTGGACAAAGCCTCCAGGGGCTGCGTGGCTTTGGCTTGAATCGCCAAATCCGGCAGCGTTCCGGCTGGGAAGCGTTCGCGGCCGCTGCCGGCGTCCACGTCCTGCTGGCTGGCGACAACGCGCGGCCAGTTTTTCAGGCGCGCGAAACAGTCTTCCACCGGCAGGAACAGCTCGGCGGGTGGCAATAAAGGACGGGACGGGTCGACGCGGCGCTCTTCGTAGCGGTTGCGCACGTCGTTCCAGAAGTTTTCCGCGGCTTGCTCGATACCCGGCAGCGAGAACACCTGGGTGTCCTGGGGCAGGTAATCGAACAGCGTGGAGGTTTCGTCGAAAAAGAGCGGCAGGTAGTACTCGATACCGGCGGGGGTAATCCCACTGCTCAAGTCCTGGAAGATCGGGCAGCGACGGAAGTCGACATCGAAGCGTTCGCGGAAGCGCGCCTTGAAGCGGGTCACCGCGTCTTTTTGCAGCGGGAATTCCCGCGCGGGTAGCAGCTTGACCGAGTCGACCTTGTCGATAGAGCGCTGGTTCTCCGGATCGAAGGTGCGCAGGGTTTCGATTTCGTCATCGAACAGGTCGATGCGGTACGGCAACTTGCTGCCCATCGGGAACAGGTCAATCAGGGCGCCGCGCACCGCGAATTCACCGTGCTCATACACCGTATCGACGCAGCGGTAGCCGCTGGCTTCCAGGCGCGTGCGCATTTGTTCCACATCGAGTTTCTGGCCGATATCCAGCACCAGGCTGCTGCCCAGCAGGAACTTGGTCGGTGCCAGACGGTGCAGGGCCGTTGTGATCGGCACCACGAGCACACCGTGGGCCAGTTCCGGCAAGCGGTACAGGCTGGCGATGCGCTGTGAAATGATGTCCTGATGCGGCGAGAACAGGTCGTAGGGCAGGGTTTCCCAGTCGGGAAAATGCAGCACCGGCAAATCGGGGGCGAAGAAGCTCAGCTCCTGCTCCAACCGTTCGGCGCTTTGGCTGTCGGCGGTGAGCAGCAGGGTAAAGCGCTTGGCTGCGCTGGCAGCCTCGGCAATGGCCAGGCTCAGGGCGGCACCGGGCAGGTTGCCCCAGTGCTGTTTACCTGCCGCGGCAGGGAGAAGCGGTAGACGCAGAACGGGCACGGAAGGTTGAGCTCCAAGCGTTGCGACAAAGTCGGTAATTGTAACGGCCCGAGGTGCCGCCTGTCAGTTGCTGACTGAGCCTATTACGGTTTGTAGGAAATGTAGTGGCTAAGACAAACAATGGCGTGTTTTGACTCAATATGTAGTGCCAAAAAGCGTGAATGTTTAGGAGGGTTACGGACAAGTCGGCCGACTCGTTGAACTAGTGGCCTTCTGGAACCCGCGTATTTACTGGGCTGCAGCGGGGCGGTATTTTTTAGCAAGGACTTTTTGTTGCCTGGCGCGCATTGCGACGAGGACAGTCGGGCGGCATAATGTAGCCCCTTTTTTCAGCCCCTACATGTGGAAGGTTCCCGTGACTCAGAAGCCCGACCAGTGTCTTGGTGAATGGATCGACCGTGAAGCACTCGCTGAAGCGATGATTCCGCTTATCGGTCAGCTGTACCGCAATAACAATGTGGTGAGCTCGATCTATGGCCGCAGCCTGATCAACCAGTCCGTCATCGCGATTCTCAAGGCGCACCGTTTTGCGCGCCATCGCTCTGCCGACGACAGCGAACTCTCCGTCCACGAAACATTCCCACTGCTCAAGGCCATGAGCGAGCTCAAGCTCGGTGCGGCCTCGGTAGATCTGGGCAAGTTGGCGTACAAATTCCGCAAAGAAGGCGCGGGCCGCACTGCCGAGCAGTTCGTGCGTGAAGAAATGGCCGATGTGGTTGGCCAGCAAAACGCCGCTGCCCGTAAAGGCACTGATGTGGTTCTGTACGGCTTCGGTCGTATCGGCCGCCTGCTGGCACGCATCCTGATCGAAAAAACCGGTGGCGGCGACGGCCTGCGCCTGCGTGCCATTGTCGTGCGCAAAGGCGCCGACAACGACCTGACCAAACGCGCCAGCCTGCTGCGTCGCGATTCGGTACACGGTCCGTTCAACGGCACCATCGTCATCGACGAAGAAAACAACACCATCACCGCCAACGGTAACCTGATCCAGGTGATCTACGCGAAGAACCCGTCTGAGGTGGATTACACCCAGTACGGCATCAAGGACGCTCTGCTGGTGGATAACACCGGCGTATGGCGTGATGCCGAAGGCCTGGGCCAGCACCTGGCCTGCCCGGGTGTCGACCGTGTTGTTCTGACCGCACCTGGCAAAGGCAAGCTGAAGAACATCGTGCACGGCATCAACCACGGTGAAATCACTGCTGACGACAAGATCGTGTCCGCCGCTTCCTGCACCACCAATGCCATCGTGCCGGTGCTGAAAGCTGTGAACGACAAGTTCGGCATCGTTAACGGCCACGTTGAAACCGTTCACTCGTACACCAACGACCAGAACCTGATCGACAACTTCCACAAAGGCGATCGCCGTGGTCGTAGCGCCGCGCTGAACATGGTTATCACCGAGACCGGTGCTGCCACCGCTGCTGCCAAAGCTTTGCCTGAGCTGGCCGGCAAGCTGACCGGTAACGCGATCCGTGTGCCGACGCCTAACGTGTCGATGGCGATTCTCAACCTGAACCTTGAGAAAGCCGCCACCCGTGAAGAGATGAACGAGTACCTGCGCTACATGGCGCTGCACTCCGATCTGCACAAGCAAATCGACTACGTCAATTCCCAGGAAGTGGTGTCCACCGACTTCGTTGGCTCGCGCCACGCCGGTGTGGTGGACGCGGAAGCGACCATTACCCAGGACAACCGTGTTGTGCTGTACGTGTGGTACGACAACGAGTTCGGCTACAGCTGCCAGGTGGTTCGCGTGATGGAAGACATGGCTGGGGTTAACCCGCCTGCGTTTCCGCGCTAAGCCTCTGCGTTGAATGAAAAAGCCCCGACTGGTTCGGGGCTTTTTTATGGCAGCAGGTTTTGTGTTGTCGATCAGGGCCTCATCGGGAGCAAGCTATCTCCCTCATTTGAATGTACTCACAAGTCGACATGTGGGAGGGGGCTTGCCCCCGATAGCGGTCGTTCAGTGGATGCATACCCCACGGCAGGCCATTTTCATTTCAACAATTTGCCGCGCAACTCTTCAGACAGCCCTTTGGGCGCCAGCCAGATACCCAAGTAGGCCCTGGCCAGTGCCTCATTGCGGCTGCTGAACACCACTTGGCCATTGATCTCAAGGTTCAAGCCGCGCCCTGGATGAAAGTCCAAGGCATATCGATCACCTTTGCGTATGTTGCGAAAGCTGGCATGCAGTTGATCCAGCTCGGGCTTCAAGCGTGCGCTGGCTTGCTGGCGCTCCAGCGTAGCGGTGGCGGCCTTGATTACGTCGGAGCGGTCGATGTCGCGATAGTAATAAAGCACCAGGCGCAGCGCCTTTTGCTGGTCCCAGGCCTGTCTGGCGCTCAGCGTCGCCGGGGCATATAGCGCCGCCGCGTACACGTCCGCCCAGAGGTACGTGAGCACCGCCTGGTTTTTCAGGACCAGTTCCTGGGACTGTGCCGGGAAATCGGCCTGCTTCAATCGATCCGCCTCATTAGCATGCGCCGTGATCGACAGCATCATCATCAAACAGATAACTATATGTCGCATAATGCCCCGTCCTGAAAAACGTGCGTGCCTACAGGGTAATTCAATTTCTGGCCGTGTCAGGATTTAGCGGTAATCTGCGCCGTGTAGTAAAGGCAATACTGGCCTACGACGCGACCAAGGGTTAATGTGCGCGGCGTTGAGCCTTATATAGACTGTGCCCCGGTTCACACACTTGAGCCAAATTGTCCTTCATGACCGCTGGCCGCGGCATGATTTAGCCAGGCGTCCAACCGTACGCCTGGCCTGTTCTGAGGAGTACGCATGGCTGTCTACAACTACGACGTGGTGGTACTGGGTTCCGGCCCGGCTGGAGAAGGTGCGGCGATGAACGCCGCCAAAGCGGGGCGCAAGGTGGCGATGGTCGATAGCCGTCGCCAGGTCGGCGGTAACTGCACCCACCTGGGTACCATCCCGTCCAAGGCCTTGCGTCACTCGGTCCGCCAGATCATGCAGTTCAACACCAACCCGATGTTCCGGGCCATTGGTGAGCCGCGCTGGTTCTCGTTCCCGGATGTGCTCAAGAGCGCCGAGAAAGTTATCTCCAAACAAGTGGCTTCGCGTACCGGCTACTACGCCCGTAACCGTGTCGACCTGTTCTTCGGAACCGGCAGCTTCGCCGACGAGCAAACCGTCGAAGTGGTGTGCGCCAACGGCGTGGTCGAGAAGCTGGTGGCCAAGCACATCATCATCGCCACCGGTTCGCGCCCGTATCGCCCGGCCGATATCGATTTCCACCACCCGCGTATCTACGATAGCGACACCATCCTGAGCCTGGGCCACACCCCGCGCAAACTGATCATCTACGGCGCCGGCGTGATCGGCTGTGAATACGCCTCGATCTTCAGCGGCCTGGGTGTATTGGTGGAACTGGTGGACAACCGCGACCAATTGCTGAGCTTCCTCGACTCGGAAATTTCCCAGGCGTTGAGCTACCACTTCAGCAACAACAACATCACCGTGCGCCACAACGAAGAGTACGAGCGGGTCGAAGGCCTGGACAACGGTGTGATCCTGCACCTCAAGTCCGGCAAGAAGATCAAGGCCGACGCCTTGTTGTGGTGCAACGGCCGTACCGGCAACACCGACAAGCTGGGCATGGAAAACATCGGGGTCAAGGTCAACAACCGTGGCCAGATCGAGGTGGACGAGAACTACCGCACCTGTGTAACCAACATCTACGGCGCTGGTGACGTAATCGGCTGGCCAAGCCTGGCCAGTGCGGCGCATGACCAGGGCCGTTCGGCTGCTGGCAGCATCGTCGACAACGGCAGCTGGCGCTACGTGAACGACGTGCCGACCGGGATCTACACGATTCCCGAGATCAGCTCGATCGGCAAGAACGAGCACGAACTGACCAAGGCCAAGGTGCCTTATGAAGTCGGCAAGGCGTTCTTCAAGAGCATGGCGCGTGCGCAGATCGCTGGTGAGCCCCAAGGCATGCTGAAGATCCTGTTCCACCGCGAGACCCTTGAGGTGCTCGGTGTGCATTGCTTCGGCTATCAGGCGTCGGAGATCGTGCACATCGGCCAGGCCATCATGAACCAGCCGGGCGAGCAAAATACCCTCAAGTACTTTGTGAACACCACGTTCAACTACCCGACCATGGCTGAAGCCTATCGGGTAGCGGCCTACGACGGCCTCAACCGGCTTTTTTGAGCGGCTCCGGCCGGTGGCCTGAGCCGGCCGGGGAGACCGATTTCAGTAATTCCCGAGGGTGGCAGTGGCCAAACCGGGAAAGTCTGTAATCAGGCTATCTACGCCGAAGTCGGCGAGCCTGCGCATCAGCGCAGGTTCGTTGACCGTCCATACGGACACGTGCAAACCCTGGCGCTGGGCTTTTTCCAGACGCTCCGGGGTGCACAGCGTCCAGTTCAATGCCAGATACTCACAGCCGTAGTTTTGCGCGACCTTCAGCGGGTCGAGCCAGGCGTATTCGGCGACCAGTCCGCGTGACAGGTCCGGGGTGAGTTCAACCGCCGCTTTCAATACTTCCCGCGAGCTTGAAGTCACGGTGACTTTGTCCATCAGGCCGAAACGTACCGCCATCTCACGGATTGCCAGCACGGTGGTCGCGGCGCGGGTGCGCGAAGCGCTTTTGACTTCCAGTTGCCAGTGATCGAAGTCGCACTGCTCGAACAGCTCTTCCAGACGCGGGATCGGGCACGGTTTGATCCAGCCTGGGCCGCCTTTGCGTGCGTCCATCTTCACAAGGTCCGCCGCCGAATACTCGACGACCTTGCCGCGCCGGTCAGCGGTGCGCTTGAGGGTCGGGTCGTGGATGACCATCAACTCGCCGTCCATGGACAGGTGCAGATCCAGTTCGCAGCGGCGTACACCGTGCTTGAGGCACTCCTGGAAGCTGGTCAGGGTGTTTTCCGGTGCTTCGCCTTTGGCACCGCGGTGGCCGTAAATCAGGGTCACAGTTGCTCCTTTGCGCCAGGCTGGCTGGCGTAGTGAATACGAATTCAGATGTCGTCGCTTTGTTCCCGCGCCAGGCGGCGTTCCTGGGCCTGCTTTTGCAGGATGTAGCGCGCCAGCAGTTGGCGTTGGGTATCGGTCATGGACTCGAATTCCGTGCCCACGTCAAAGCCATCGCCCTTGGGATCGCAATGGGTGACCCGTGCCCGCAGCAGCAGGCCGAGCGCCTGGGGCATCAGCACCAGCTTGACGGCCAAGTGAGCGCCGGTGGCCAGCGAGGTAGGGTGTAGGAAGTCGATGCCGCCTTCGGAGATGATCACCGGCTGCGGTGCGCCCACCTCATCGAGCAGGCCGCGTGCCATGATCTGGCTGAGGAGGTCTACGCGCTTGTTCTGCACGCGCAGGAAGGCGGCGAGGGTGCGGTCCTTCTCGCTCAGTTGGCGCAGCAGGTGCTGGGCTTCGAATTCGCTGAGGTGCAATTCGCTGAGCAGGTTGAACAGCGGTGAATCATCCAGCAACACTTCCTTGCTCGCCGCTTCGGGGGCCGACAGGTTTTTGATTTGGAGTGCGATCATGTCGTCGATACGGTAGTATTCGCGGCGCTCTTCTTCATCTAATGTCGACATGGCGAACCCCAGGTAACGGTAATGGTCAGAGTGTAAAGCTGCTTACCAGACCCCGCCACCGGGACGTCTTCTTTTCCTCCGAACAAGCCCCGACATGTTCAGACCTCTCTTCGTATTTATTGGCACGCGTTATACCCGTGCAAAGCGCCGCAATCATTTTGTGTCGTTCATTTCCTTGACCTCGATGATCGGGCTCGCCTTGGGCGTAGTCGTGATGATTGTGGTGCTGTCGGTGATGAACGGCTTCGATCATGAGATGCGCACCCGCGTGCTGGGCATGGTGCCCCACGCGACCATCGAGTCGGGCGAGCCGATCAACGATTGGCAAAACCTGGCCGCCAAAGTCAAGCAGAACCCCAAGGTCGTGGCCGTTGCGCCGTTTACCCAGATGCAGGGGCTGCTGACCCATGATGGCAAGGTGCAGAAGATCTTGCTCAATGGCATCGACCCCGCCCAGGAACGCAACGTGTCGATCATCGACAAGTTCATGTTGCAGGGCAAACTCGACGATCTGGCGCCTGGCGATTTCGGCATCGTGATCGGCGACAAGGCCGCAGCCAAGCTCGGCGTGGGCCTCGGCGACAAGCTGACCTTCGTCGCGCCGGAAGTCACCGTGACCCCGGCGGGCATGTTTCCGCGCATGAAACGCTTTACCGTGGTCGGCACCTTCCATGTGGGCGCCGGCGAAATCGACGGCTACCTCGGGCTGACCAATCTCACCGATTTGGCCCGCCTCCAGCGCTGGCAGCCGGATCAGGTGCAGGGCCTGCGCCTGAAGTTCAGCGATTTGTTCGACGCCCCGCGCGGTGCCTGGGATATCGCCCAGCACTTGGGTGAAACCGAGTATTACGCCCGTGACTGGACCCGTACCCACGGCAACCTGTACCAGGCCATCCGCATGGAAAAAGCCATGATCGGCCTGCTGCTGCTGCTGATCGTCGCTGTGGCCGCGTTCAACATCATTTCCACGCTGGTGATGGTGGTGAATGACAAGAAAGGCGACATCGCCATCCTGCGTACTCTGGGCGCCACGCCGGGGCAGATCATGGCGATCTTTATGGTGCAGGGCACCGTGATCGGCGTGGTGGGTACCTTGATCGGCACCGCCGTGGGCATCCTGGCCGCGCTTAACGTCAGCGCAGCCATCGCCTTGCTTGAGAAAGTGATCGGCCACAAGTTCCTCAATGCAGACGTCTACTTCATCGACTACTTGCCGTCCCAGGTTCAGGCCCAGGACGTGTTGATGGTGGGCGGCGCCGCGTTGGTATTGAGTTTCCTTGCCACCCTGTATCCAGCCTGGCGCGCGGCACGTACCCAGCCAGCACAGGCCTTACGTTATGAGTGAATCGGGCATGAGTGAAAAAGCAATCCTGAGCTGCCGCAACCTGGGCAAATCCTACGAGGAAGGCCCTGAGTCAGTGGTGGTGCTGTCCAACCTGCAACTTGAGCTGCATCCGGGCGAACGCGTGGCGATCGTCGGCAGTTCCGGTTCCGGCAAAAGTACCTTGCTGAACCTGTTGGGCGGCCTCGACACGCCGTCCCAGGGCAGCGTCTGGCTGGCTGGCGAAGAATTGTCAGCCTTGAATGAAAAGGCCCGTGGCCAGTTGCGCAACCGTTCGTTGGGTTTTGTGTACCAGTTTCACCACTTGTTGCCGGAATTCACCGCACTGGAAAACGTCTGCATGCCGCTGCTGATCGGCAAGACCGCAATCCCGGAAGCACGCCAGCGTGCCAAGGCCTTGCTGGAGCGAGTCGGCTTGGGCCATCGCCTTGAGCACAAGCCGGCCGAACTGTCCGGCGGCGAGCGCCAGCGTGTGGCAATCGCCCGCGCCCTGGTGAACAACCCAGGCCTGGTGATGCTCGACGAGCCCACCGGCAACCTCGACTCCCACACCGCCCAGGGCATCAAGGATTTGATGCTGGAGCTGAGCACCCAGATGCGCACTGCATTCCTGGTGGTGACCCATGACATGAGCATGGCCCGCCAGATGGACCGCGTGCTGCACCTGCAGGAAGGTCATCTGGTCGCCATCTGACCCGTTTCAAGCCTGGCGCCTGGCGTCGGGCTTTTTTAATTTTTCAGGCGGTGCAAGCGAATGTTCAGACCGTTATCGATTTTCATCGGCACGCGCTATACCCGCGCCAAGCGCCGCAACCGTTTTGTTTCGTTTATCTCGATGACCTCGATGATCGGCCTCGCCCTGGGCGTGCTCGCGATGATCGTGGTGTTGTCGGTAATGAACGGCTTCCAGCGCGAAATGAGCACACGCATTCTCGGCATGGTGCCGCACGCCACCATCGTCGGTGTGAACCCGATTGATGATTGGCAGCCGGTGGCCGCTGCGGCGATGAAGAACCCGGAAGTCACCGCAGCGGTGCCTTTCACGCAGATGGACGGCATGTTCTCCTACAAAGGCGCGATGCAGCCGATCGAGATCAGCGGCGTCGACCCGGCCCAGGAAGGCAAGGTGTCGATCGTGGCCCAGCACATCGTTCAGGGCAAACTGGACGACCTGAAACCCGGCGAGTTCGGCGTGGTGGTCGGTGAAATCACCGCCCGGCGTTTCCGCTTGAACGTGGGCGACAAGCTCACCCTGATCGTGCCGGAAATCAGCACAGCACCGGGCGGCATCACCCCGCGTATGCAGCGGTTGAACGTGGTAGGGATTTTCAAGGTCGGCGCCGAGCTGGATGGTTCCATGGCCTTGATACACATGGCCGACGCGGCGGAAATCCAGCATTGGCAGCCAAACCAGGTGCAGAGTGTGCGCTTGGCGGTCAAAGATTTGTACGCGGCCCCCAAGGTGTCGACGGACATTGCCACCAGCCTCGGCGCGGCCTACAAGGCAGATGACTGGACCCACACCCAGGGCAGCCTGTTCAGCGCGATGAAAATGGAAAAGACCATGATCGGTCTGCTGCTGCTGATGATCGTCGCCGTGGCCGCGTTCAACATCATCGCCACCTTGATCATGGTGGTGAATGACAAAGGCGCGGATATCGCGATCCTGCGCACCATCGGCGCCACGCCCCGGCAGATCATGGCGATCTTCATGGTGCAGGGCACAGTGATCGGCATTGTCGGCACCTTGATCGGCGGCGTACTGGGGGTGATTGCAGCGCTCAACGTGAGCGAGTTGGTGGGCTGGGTCGAGCGGGTGAGCGGGCAGCATATCTTTAGTTCGGATGTGTACTTCGTCAGCAACCTGCCTTCGGAGCTGCAAGGTGGCGATGTGGTGCTGATCTGCACCGCCGGGTTTGTGTTGAGCTTTTTGGCGACGCTGTATCCGGCGTATCGGGCGGCGAAGATTGAGCCGGCGCATGCGCTGAGATACTCGTAATTATTGAGACCGCTATCGGGGGCAAGCCCCCTCCCACATTTGAGGTATTCATAGATCAAAGTGTGGGAGGGGGCTTGCCCCCGATAGGGCCGGTGCAGCTTGCATCAATCTACAGCTGACAGCTCAATCACAAACCGCGTCCATCCAGCCCCGGACTCACAAAAAATCCTCCCCCCATGGGCGCGCACGATCGACTGGGTAATCGCCAGCCCCAGCCCCGCATGTTCGCTGCTGCCTTCATGGCGCGCCGGGTCGGCCCGATAGAACCGATCAAACAGCCTCGGTAGCAACGCCCCGGGGATGCCTTCACCGGTGTTCTCCACCGCTAGCGTCACGCCCATTGCGCCTTCGGTTATTCTTACCCGCACTTCGCCGCCTGCCGGGGTGAACCTGAGGGCGTTATCCAGCAAGTTCGACAAAGCCCGGCGCAACATGCCGCGATCCCCGGCTGTATGAGCGCTGCCTTCTTGTACCAGCGATACGTGCGCGTCCTCGGCCAGCAACGCAAAGAACTCCAGCACCGCCTCCACTTCATCGGCCAGGGCCAATGGCTCACGCTTGGGCATCAGCAAACCGTGGTCCGCCTTGGCCAGGTACAGCATGTCGTTGACCAGTTGGGCCATCCATTGCAGCTCTTCCAAATTACTGTGCAGCGCCTCGCGGTAATCCTCCAGCGGGCGTGGCTGGGTGAGGATGACTTGGGTCTGGGTCAGCAGGTTCGACAGCGGCGTGCGCAGTTCATGGGCAATGTCGGCGGAGAAGGCCGACAGGCGTTGGAACGCGTCGTCCAATCGTCCCAGCATGGCGTTGAAGGCCTGGGCCAGTTCAGCCAGTTCCGCCGGCATGTGTTGCTGTGGCAGGCGCTGGGTCAAGGAGTGGGCCGATACGCTGGCAGCCACTTCGCCCATGCGCCGCAATGGGCGCAAGCCGCTGCGTGCGGCCCAGGCGCCCAGCAGCGCGGTGGCGAGGGCAGAGAGGCCAACGGTGAGCCAGATCAAACGCTGCATGCGTTGCAGGAAGTGCTGGTGGTGGGTGATCTCGAGTATCAGGCTCAGTTGCGGTGAGTCAGCTTGGCCAGCGTTCAGTGGCGCATTGTAGACGCGGTAATCGGTGCCGGCATTTTGTAGGCTATGCAGGCCGGGCGCGGTGGGCAGGGCGACGTTCGGCGCATCGTCCAGCCAGCGCTGGCCGGCTGAAGTGATGCGCAGTGCAAGGTCGGGCTGTCTATTGAGTTCGACGCGCAGTTGCGCCTCGCGTTGGTTGAACGCTTGAGGTGAGTCGACACCCTGCAAGGTGCTGCGCAACGCCACAAGTTTGCTGTCGAGTTGCTGCTGGTCCAACTCGACAAAGTGCGCCTCACTGGCTTGGTTGAACAGCACGCCTGCAATCAGTGAGACCACTGCCGTACAAGCCGCAAACAATAGTGCCAGGCGGCTGGCGAGGGACAGGCGCTTGATCAATTGCACCGCTCCTCCAGCACATAGCCCATGCCGCGAACGGTGTGGATCAGCTTATTAGGGAAGTTGTCATCGACTTTGAGGCGTAGGCGGCGGATCGCTACTTCGATGATGTTGGTGTCGCTGTCGAAATTCATGTCCCACACCTGGGAGGCGATCAGCGTTTTGGGCAGCACTTCGCCCTGGCGGCGCAGCAGCAGTTCCAGTAGAGAAAACTCCTTGGCGGTCAGGTCGATACGTTGGCCGTCGCGCTCGACGCGGCGGCGGATCAGGTCCAAGCGCAGGTCGGCCACTTGCAGGGCGGTTTCCAGGGGCGTGCTGCTGCCACGGCGCAACAGGCTGCGCACCCGCGCCAGCAATTCGGAGAAGGCGAAGGGTTTGATCAGGTAATCGTCGGCGCCCAATTCCAGGCCATGCACGCGGTCCTCTACGGCATCCCGGGCGGTCAGAAATAGCACCGGGATCTCCAGACCGGCACTGCGCACCGCTTGCAGGATTTGCCAACCGTCGCGACCGGGCAGCATTACATCCAGGATCAGCAGGTCATAATCGCCGGTCAGCGCCAGGTGCTGGCCGCTTGTGCCGTCGGCCACCAGTTCGGTGGTAAAGCCAGCCTCGGCCAGGCCTTGACGCAGATAGTGGCCGGTTTTCGGTTGGTCTTCGACGATCAGCAATTTCATGGGGTAGCTCTTGGCAACGGGTGGCGAGGGGGCTTTATACCGTGGGGACCAGGTGCGGGGCGCAACCTGACAAAGTTGTAATCTAGCAGTCAGTTGGCTGGCAGCGGCGTAATCTTAGAGTGCGGCTCAAGCCGGTTATACATTTTGGAGAAGAGAGATGACGTTGCGTACACCCCAGTTGTTGGCGGGTTGCCTGTTGGCGTTGAGTTTCAATGCAATGGCTGATGCATCCCACAGCTATGCATTTGGTCAACCAGCGGCGGCTGACAAGGCCACGCGCACCGTAGAAGTGACGCTGCAGGATATTGCCTTTGCGCCCAAGTCCCTGGATGTAAAAGCCGGTGAGACGGTGCGCTTCGTGCTGGTCAACAAGGGCCAGTTGCTGCATGAATTCAACCTCGGTGACGCGGCGATGCACGCGGCGCATCAGAAGGAAATGTTGCAGATGCAGGCCAGCGGCATGCTCACGTCCACCGGCATGGGCAAGATGGACCACAGCGCCATGGGCCATGGTGCAATGAAGCACGATGACCCGAACAGTGTGCTGGTCGAGCCCGGTAAAACTGCTGAGCTGACGTGGACATTCACCCAGGCCACCGGCCTGGAGTTCGCCTGTAACCTGCCCGGGCATTACCAGGCAGGCATGGTCGGCAAGCTGACCGTTGAGTAAGGCGTTTCTTAAGGGCGGGGGCAAAGGCTGGTAGACTGGCGCGGTTTATTTAGCCAGGTTTCCGCCATGCATCCCGCAGCCGAACATTCGCCGCTGGGCAAGTCCAGTGAATACATCTCCACGTACACGCCTTCGTTGCTGTTCCCGATTCCTCGCGCCGCCAAGTGGGCCGAGCTGGGCCTGAGTGCCGAGACCCTGCCTTACAAGGGCGTGGATTTCTGGAACTGCTTCGAACTGTCCTGGCTGTTGCCGTCGGGCAAGCCGGTGGTGGCCATTGGTGAGTTCAGTATCCCGGCCGACTCGCCGAATATCATCGAGTCCAAGTCATTCAAGCTGTACCTCAACTCGCTGAACCAGACCGCCTTTGCCGATACGCAAAGCCTTGAGTCGACACTGCGCGCTGACCTGAGTGCCGCCGCCGGCAAACCAGTGACCGTACGCATCCGCAGGCTTGCAGAGATCGAGGCCGAGGGTGTGATGGCACTGCCGGGCGTATGCATTGACGATCTGGATATTAACGTCAGCAGCTACGAACATCCGCGCCCCGAGTTGTTGCGTTGCGACGACTCGCGGATTGTCGAGGAGAGCGTGCACAGCCACCTGCTCAAGTCCAATTGCCCGGTTACCAGTCAGCCGGACTGGGGCAGCGTAGTGGTGGAGTACCGTGGTCAAGCGTTGGATCACGCCAGCCTGTTGGAATACATCGTGAGCTTTCGCCAGCACTCGGACTTCCATGAGCAGTGTGTGGAGCGCATCTTCCTCGACCTGCAGCGCCTGCTGAAGCCGGAGAAATTGACGGTATATGCGCGCTATGTGCGGCGCGGCGGGTTGGATATCAACCCTTATCGCAGTACCGAGGATGTGGCGTTCCAGAACGTGCGCCTGGCCCGCCAGTAAAACAAATGAGGGAGGGGGCTTGCTCCCGATAGCAGAGGTTCAGGCACAGGTTCGGTGACTGACACTCCGCAATCGGGGCAAGCCCCCTCCCGCATTCTGGTTCTGTGTCTGGCTTGGGTTCGGGTTAAATGCCGATGTTGCCCAGGGTGATCACGATATTGCGCAGTGTCCCGGCAATGCCCGGATGGTCCAGTTCAAAACCTTCCACTGCACGGTTTACATCATCGGCGATGCTCGGTGTCTGGGTGGCCGGTTCCAATTCAAGTTGCACTTCGAATTTGGCAATCAACCCTTCCAGCGCTTCACGTTTTTCTTCCGATAGCGGTGGCTCCTGCTCCAATTGCCCGCGCAGGATATTGACCTGTTCTTCCAGTTTTTTGCGATCAGGCATGACGTTCTTCCTTTTATCGATAGGCACTGGCATAGACCACGGCACGCTGAGAAAGGTCTACGGGATGAACTGTAGATTAATCCACCGGCGCCGACTGTGCATGATCTCGATCAGGGCTTCTCGCCTTTGAGCTGGCGCCGGCTGATGTCTGCCAGGCAGGTGCCGAGTTCGCCTAAGTGATCGATCACAGAATGCACTCCCAGCCCATACAGCGTCACGGTGGCCTTGCCGCGCTTGTGTTCGCGTTCCTTGTCGCTCAGTGCCTGCCATTGCTCGGGCGCTAAGCCACACAGCGAACCGCAGGAGGCCAGGCCGATGGTCCACAGCCCGGCGTTAAGTCCCGATTGCAACAAGCGCGGCTCGCCGCTGACCAGGACGCAGCCTTCAAGGCGTTCGATATTCAATTCCATCAGCGCTTGCCAGCACGCGTGGGGGGCGGGCCAGCGGATGGAGGAGGGCGAGGCTGCTTTGAGCCAGGTGGGCAAGGTGGCGGCCAAAGGAGTGGTCACCGCAGGCGGCAGCTCATCCAGCCAAGCGCAGGGCACGCCCAGCTCTTTGAGGTTGCGCAGGATTTTCAGGGCGCCCGGCGTGGCTTGTGAATCCGGGGAAGGAGAGTCGGTGCGCGCCTGTGAGCCAAAATCCACTAGGCAGCCACTCAGGCCAAACAGCACGGCGGTCAAGGCGGGTGCGCTGGTGATTGCAATCTCGGCTTGAGGCATGTCGACATCCCTGAAATAGCTGTGACGCTATCGAGGCAGGATGACAGTCCGATGACAGTTGGCTCAATTGTAGGAATTTTGTCCATTTGCGGTATGAGTTTTCCCGGCGGCTGCCTAATTGGGCACTTCCGTCATATACTGGCTACCTTATTCAGGGCATAGCGCCCATGACAGACCATTCAAGGAGCAAAAGCTATGCGCTGGAGCCACTACTTCGCTCAGCTGTCGGTGTGTGCCACCGTTCTGCTGGCCCCGTTCGCTGTGCAAGCTGCGTCGGAAGATGATCCATGGGAAAGCGTCAACCGCCCGATCTTTACTTTCAACGACACTGTTGATACCTATGCCCTCAAGCCATTGGCCCAAGGCTACCAATGGATCACTCCGCAATTTGTTGAAGACGGTATCCACAACTTCTTCCGCAACATCGGCGACGTCGGCAACCTGGCCAACAATGTGTTGCAGCTCAAACCTCACAATGCAGGTGTCGATACTGCCCGTTTGCTGGTTAACACCACGTTCGGTGTGCTGGGGTTCATCGACGTAGGCACCAAAATGGGGCTGCAACGCAGCGATGAAGACTTCGGCCAGACACTCGGCTACTGGGGCGTTGGCAGCGGTCCGTACGTGATGATCCCTCTGCTGGGTCCAAGCACCCTGCGTGATGCGCCGTCCAAGTACGTCGACAGCTACACCCAGCCTTATCGCTATATGGATGATGTGTCCCTGCGCAACAGCGTCATGGGCCTTGGCATCGTCGACGCCCGTGCCAGCTTGCTCGACAGTGAGAAGCTGATCACCGGCGACAAATACACCTTCATTCGTAACGCCTACCTGCAGAACCGTGAGTTCAAGGTCAAAGATGGCAAGGTCGTCGACGACTTTTAAGAGGTGATCGTTTGAAATGAAAAAAGGCGATCCTGAGTGATCGCCTTTTTTGTGCGCGGGTTTCAGCGCATTTTCAGGATGCTGAGGCCCAATTGCTGATCATTGCCCACCGTTTTGGCCCACACCACTTTGGTATCTGCCTCCAGGCCTTTAAGGGCCGCATGTTCTGAATCAATGCGCACGGTCAGCAGGTCTCCTACGTTGAACTGGCGCGGTGCCTGCACTTGCATTCCGGAGCTGGAAAGATCCACGCAAACCCCGGCAATCTCTTGGCCTTCGTGGATCAAAGACACATCGGCATCCACTCGCATGCGGATGAAATCGCGTTTCTCGGCGTAGTCGCGCTCGTGTTCGCTCATGGGTTCCATCCTTACTTTGTGTTGTGGTCGTGGCTGTTCTTATAACTCCCGGTGATTTGCGATGTAAAGACGCCTGGCGACCATCGGCATGAGCTTGAAACACCTGGCGGATGGGAGTACCGTCTGCGCCTTAGAAGGGCACCTCTGCTTTACAGTTGTGCGTGGGCAAAACGCCTACGCTTTTGTAGGACAGAGAGGCTAGAAAGCGAATCCAGTAGTGTGACCCCGGCCATTGCCGAGTTGCCTACGCCAACCTAATTCTGGCGCCGTTTGCCCACATGCAAAAAACCAGTGCCACGCTGCTGATAATCGATGACGACGAAGTAGTGCGCGCGAGCCTCGCGGCCTACTTGGAAGACAGTGGCTTCAGCGTCCTGCAGGCCAGTAATGGCCAACAGGGTCTCCAGGTATTCGAGCGCGACCAGCCCGACCTCGTGATCTGCGACTTGCGCATGCCCCAGATGGGCGGCCTGGAGCTGATTCGCCAGGTGACTGAGCTTGCCCCGCAGACTCCGGTGATTGTTGTGTCCGGTGCCGGCGTGATGAACGACGCCGTTGAGGCCTTGCGCCTGGGCGCCGCCGACTACCTGATCAAACCCCTGGAAGACCTTGCGGTGCTGGAGCACTCAGTGCGCCGCGCGTTGGATCGTGCACGTCTGCTGGTCGAGAACCAGCGTTACCGCGAAAAGCTCGAAACCGCCAACCGCGAGCTCGAAGCCAGCCTGAACCTGCTCCAGGAAGACCAGAACGCCGGTCGTCAGGTACAGATGAACATGCTGCCGGTCAGCCCATGGACCATCGACGAGTTCAAGTTTGCGCACCAGATCATCCCTTCGCTGTACCTGTCGGGTGATTTTGTCGACTACTTCCGTGTGGATGAGCGACGTGTGGCGTTCTATCTGGCCGACGTTTCGGGCCACGGTGCTTCCTCTGCTTTTGTCACCGTGTTGTTGAAGTTCATGACCACACGGCTGTTGTTTGAATCCAAGCGCAATGGCACCTTGCCGGAATTCACCCCCTCCGAGGTGCTGGGCCACATCAACCGAGGCCTGATCAGCTGCAAGCTGGGCAAGCACGTGACGATGGTAGGTGGCGTGATCGATGAAGAAACCGGTCTTTTGACCTACAGCATTGGCGGTCACCTGCCGATGCCTGTTTTATACACTCCAGACAGTGTGCGTTACCTGGAAGGGCGTGGTCTGCCCGTCGGCTTGTTCAATGAAGCCACCTACGAAGACCACATTCTGGAACTGCCGCCGACCTTCAGCCTGACGCTGATGTCCGATGGCATCCTGGACCTTCTTCCAGAGCCTACACTCAAAGAGAAAGAAGCCGCCTTGCCCCAACGGGTCAAGGCAGCTGGCGGCAGCCTGGATGGCCTGCGGCAGGTTTTTGGATTGGCCACGCTAGGGGAGATGCCGGATGATATCGCCCTATTGGTGTTGAGCAGGAATCTTTGATGAGTACCGGAAGAATCCAATTCGCTGAGCAAGACGGGACCTTCGTCCTGAAGTTTGTCGGTGAAGTGCGCCTGACCTTATGTTCGGCGCTGGATGCGACGATTGAGCGGATCTTCACTGCGCTGAACTTCTCGGCGATCGTGATCGATCTGACTGAAACTCGCAGCATTGACAGCACCACCCTTGGGCTATTAGCCAAGTTGTCCATTCTGTCTCGGCAGAAGGTTGGCCTGTTGCCGACCGTCGTCACCACCCACGAAGATATCACCCGGCTGCTGCAGTCCATGGGCTTTGATCAGGTGTTCAACATCGTTGATCGTCCGATTCCTTGCCCGGAATGTCTTACCGACCTGCCGTCCCAGGATCAGTCCGAAGAAATGGTGCGGGTTAAGGTGCTGGAAGCGCACAAGATCCTGATGGGCCTCAATGAGTCCAATCGCGAAGCGTTTCACGACCTCGTCAACGCCCTCGAGCGTCACTGATCCTTCTGTCGAATACATTCCAAATGTCGGAGGAGCCCCGATAGCGCAGTGTCAGTCAGTACATTCACAACTGGCTCACCGCTATCGGGAGCAGCCGCTCCCGCAGTTGAACTGAGATCGGTTTGAGACACAAAAAAAGGGCGGTACCCTCACAGGTACCGCCCTTTTTGCCGTCCCCGCTGTTTACAGCTTGGCGGACAACAGCGCCTCAAGTTTTTCCTGGTCACGGGCAAACTGACGAATGCCCTCCGCCAGCTTCTCAGTCGCCATCGCATCTTCGTTGGACTCCCAACGGAACTGCGCTTCAGTCATATGCACTCGCGCTTCACCGGCATGGCCAGGCGACAGCTTACGCTCCAGTTTGCCTTCATCCGCCGCCAGCTTCTCCAGCAGGTCCGGGCTGATGGTCAGGCGATCACACCCGGCCAATTCTTCAATCTGGCTCAGGTTACGGAAGCTCGCACCCATCACTACCGTTTTATAACCATTGGCCTTGTAGTAGTTGTAGATGCGCGTAACCGACTGCACGCCTGGATCATCGGAACCGGTGTAGTCGTTACCGTTGGCCTTCTTGTACCAATCGTATATGCGGCCCACGAATGGCGAAATCAGGAATACCCCAGCCTCAGCACACGCCACAGCCTGGGCAAAGGAGAACAACAGTGTCAGGTTGGTCTGGATCCCTTCTTTCTCCAGCTTCTCTGCCGCGCGGATGCCTTCCCAGGTAGAGGCGATCTTGACCAGTACACGGTCGCGGCCAACGCCGGCTTTTTCGTACAGGTCGATCAGACGGTGCGCACGCTTGAGAATGGCGGCCTCGTCGAACGACAGGCGGGCATCCACTTCGGTGGAAATGCGGCCCGGCACAACTTTAAGAATCTCTTGCCCCACCGCGACCGCAAAACGGTCGCTGGCCAGGCCCACATCACCGTTGCAGTCCTGCACGCACTCGTCCAGCAGCTTGGCATAGCCCGGAATCGACGCGGCCTTGAGCAGTAGGGAAGGGTTGGTGGTTGCATCCTGCGGCTTGAGCTTGGCGAGGGTGGAAAAATCGCCGGTATCGGCTACGACAGTGGTGAATTGCTTGAGTTGTTCCAGCTTGGAAGTCATGAGCGTGCTCTGTCCTATGGGTCTGATGACATTACCCGAGCGCCGAGAGGCGCTCAAGGGCGCAAATGCGTTCGATCGTTTGCGAGGGCAACAACCTGAAAACAGCCGTTTGAATGACCGGCCGTGGTGCTAAATAGGAGGGCAAATTCGCCAGCAGGTTCAACCCAACTGCCCGATGACACTTGGATATCGCCTTCATGCCTACTGATGCCTTCCCCGGCACACACCGCGCCAAATGTGGGAGGGGGCTTGCCCCCGATGACGGTGTGCCAGCTCAGCCAATGATCAACGGACTCCCCTGGAAGCCACCCAATCAACGCCCTTCCAACAAAGCCCCAGCCTGATCCAACAATGCCAACGGATCCGCGGCCTTATGAATATCCACCGACAGCAACTGCCTGAACTTGCGTGCCCCGGGGAACCCAGTGCCCAGTCCCAGCACATGCCGCGTAATATGATGCATCGTCCCGCCACCGGCCAAATGCTCAGCAATGTAAGGCCGCAACTGCGCCAACGCGTCCGCTCGACTGATCACTGGCTGTGCACTGCCAAACAACTGCTGATCCACCTCCGCCAGCAAATACGGATTGTGATAAGCCTCCCGCCCCAACATCACGCCATCAAACGTCTGCAAGTGCTCATGGCACTGCTCCAGCGTCTTGATGCCCCCGTTGAGCACAATCTCCAACTCAGGGAAGTCCTGCTTCAACTGCGCCGCCACGTCATAGCGCAAGGGCGGAATGTCCCGATTCTCCTTAGGCGATAACCCCTCCAGAATCGCAATCCGCGCATGCACGGTGAAACTGGTGCAACCGGCGTCCTTCACCGTCCCGACGAAATCACACAACTGCGCATAACTGTCCCGGCCATTGATCCCGATACGGTGTTTCACCGTCACCGGAATCGACACCGCATCACGCATCGCCTTCACACAATCGGCCACCAGCGCCGGATGAGCCATCAGGATCGCGCCAATCATATTGTTCTGCACCCGATCGCTGGGGCAGCCGACGTTCAAGTTCACTTCGTCGTAACCGGCGGCCTCGGCCATGCGCGCGCAGGCCGCCAGATCCGCCGGAACGCTACCGCCCAATTGCAGCGCAAGCGGGTGCTCGGCCTCGCTGTGACGCAGGAAACGCTCATGGTCTCCATGGAGGATCGCCCCAGTGGTGACCATTTCGGTGTAGAGCAGGGCGTGTTTGGAGAGCAGGCGCAGAAAGAACCGGCAGTGGCGGTCGGTCCAATCCATCATGGGTGCAACGCTAAAGCGCCGAGACAGTGCGGTGCTTGATTCTGCTGGGCTAAAGCTCTGTTTATCTAGCATTTTACTCAACGTGTTCTTGACGAGTTTTAGGGCGTTTTCAGGCGTTTTTGGAGGCTCGGTGGTACGATGTACCACCTCAAAACTGACGCGTACCACTTTCGATATGGCGACTATCAGGGCAAGAAAACTGGCGGATGGGACTGTGAGCTACACGGCTCAAATCCGCATCAAACGCGACGGAGTGCAAGTCTACCAAGAGAGCCAGACCTTCGCCCGGAAACAGGCTGCCCAGGCTTGGACGCGCAAGCGTGAATCGGAGCTGGACGAACCTGGTGCGATTGAGCGGGCGAGCCGTAAGGGCGTCACCGTCAAAGACATGATCGATCAGTACTTGTTGGAAGTGGAGAAGGCCCGCCCGTTGGGCAAAACCAAAAAGGCCACGCTCGAAGCCATCGGCAAGATGGACATCGGCAAGCTAAACGACACAGACATCAATACTCAACGCCTGGTCGACTTCGCCCTTTGGCGGATGAGCAAGGAGGGCGGCGGTGTCCAGCCGCAAACCGCCGGCAACGATCTTGCGCACCTCGGCGCAGTTCTGGCGATCGCCAAAGACGCCTGGGGCTACCAGGTCGATCCGCTCGCCATGGGCGGCGCCCGCCGCGTGCTGCGCAAATTGGGCTACAACCTTAAAAGCCGGGAGCGTGACCGCCGGCCGAGCTTGGACGAACTGGCAAAGGTACTTACACACTACCAGGCCATGCAGGCTCGACGCCCAAGCGTCATTAACATGCTCAAGGTCGTGGGCTTTGCCCTGTTCTCCACCCGCCGGCTGGACGAAATCACCCGTATCCGCTGGGCCGACGTCGACGAGCCAGGCCAGCGAGTGCTGGTGCGCGACATGAAAAACCCCGGCCAGAAGATCGGCAACGACGTGTGGTGCTACCTGCCGGACGAGGCGTGGCAGATCCTCCAGACCATGCCGAAGGCCGGCGAAGACATCTTCCCCTACAGCCCTGAATCCATCTCCACGTCCTGGGCGAAGGCCTGCAAGTTCTTGACCATCGCGGACCTGCACTTCCACGACCTTCGGCATGAAGGTGTGAGCCGGCTGTTCGAAATGGACTGGGACATCCCGCGCGTGGCGAGTGTTTCCGGCCACCGGGATTGGAATTCCATGAGGCGATACACCCACCTGCGTGGCAAGGGTGACCGTTATGTGGGCTGGGAATGGCACGACAAGATACTGAGGGCGCCCGTCCAACTGGGCGCCGCATCAGAGAAGTGGCTCAAACGGCGCGTTTTATCCCGTTGAGCTGGTTGTGTTCCTTCACAGCTGCCGCGCGCTGCAAATCGAGGTAGGCAGCGAAGTCGGAGAGGTGGATGCCCTTGGCCGACTTCTGGCTAACCTCCAAACGGGTGATGGGAAGCTTGATCTGACCGCTCATCACCTTGCGCTGGAACATCTCCGGCGTCAGGTGCGTGAAGTAATCGCGGCACACAAGCTCCAGCGGGATGATGACTTGGCCATCGTATTGGGCCATCAGGATAAAGGCTGTATTCATTGTGGACCCCTTACATCCGAAACGATTGATGAATGAACGCCGGCTGCGCTTTGTGTTCTGCGGGTTTCGCGTCATTGCCCTGGGTCTCGCAAACGAACCGATGCCTCTTTCGGTTGAGCGCAGTCAGGGCCTCGGTAAGGCCTGGCACGACGGCGGTGCATTGCTCATAGGCGAGAGGGCCATTCCAGCTATCAGCCTTCACCACTTGGCAATCCGTTCGGGTTGCATCTGCGCAGAGGTAAAGCAGAAGGAATACCGTCATACGCTAACCTCCCATGAGCATGCGCGTCAGTGCATTGGGCTTGCCGTCCGGTGTCAGCTTGTCGAGTGGTTGGGTGACAGTGCGACCGTTCGCGGCGCGTAGGGTGGCAACGTTGCCGTCGATCCCTACGATCACGCCCGTGCGTGCGTTGAGTCGGTACTCCCGACCACCGCCGCTCATTTCGATGTAGCTGGCCTTGTCGCCGACAGCCAGTGGTGTTGTGGTAGCCTCTGCGGTGCCGCCTTTGGGTCGATTCACTTGCATGGTGCTTCTCCTTTGGGTGGTCGGTGTCGAGGGGTTGCAGCCCCTCGGCACCACCTTCTTATTGGCTTTCGCCGGTGGGGTTTTGCTTGCGCACCAAGTGCAGCAGCAGGTTTTCAAACTCAACAACCTCATCAGTTGCCGACTGCCATTCCAGAACTGCCTGGATCTGATCCCGGCTGCACTCCAACACTAGAATTTCTTTGTCGCTTACCGCATGAACCTCAAGGATCGCGACCAGCCCCGCAGGGTCGTAGGCTTCGGCGTGAACGATTTGCCCGGACTCGTTAAACCAGTCCTTAAGCTCTTTCAGGTGCCGAAGGCGGTTGGTCTCGCCCTGCTGGCCGTCACCGGTGATGACTTGTATATGCATGGTGCTTCTCCTTTGGGTGGTGGCCGGCGTTGCAGCGCCTGGCGGGTGTTGCTGTGGATTGGTCAGGCCTGGAAGTGCCAGCACTTCACGATGGGTTGTTTAGTGATGACTGCGTTGCTGGTCTTCGCCTGGTGAGCCCGTACCGCGCTGTCAGTGGCTTTATTGATATCGAGCAGCTTCCTGGAGCGGGAGTCTTTCAGGCGGTCGCGTAACTCGCTGACGTCGGCGATCTTCTGGCGATGCTCGGCTGCACACTTCACAAAGTCGTTGAGGTTGATGGCGATGACGTTGTCTTTTTTGCTGTGGTTGACCACCGGGCCGTCGGCGTCGAGACCTTCCAGGTACTCGTACACTTCCCAGAATTCCGCCACCACCGGATGGTCGGAGCTGATCGAGGACTGACGCTCGATCGCCATGCGGATGATTTGCGTGCGGGTGTGGCTGATCTGCGGATCGCTGAGCGGCACCACCATGCGCAGGCAGTCCAGCAGGGCGAGCAGTTGGGCGTGGTTCTTGTTGATTCGCTCCACCCGGATGTACCCGCGCAGCTTGTTGCCACAATGCTGACAATCGGCTTGCTCGTCCTGAAACGGTGTCTCGCATGCAAAGCAATGCGAATGCAGGTTGCGCAACTTCGCCTCGTAGCCAGGGATGCGCTGGGCAAACAGCTCTAGCACTTCCAGCTCCTTACGAACGGCCTGCAGCACAAAGTTGCTGAGCGTCGAGCCTTCCAGCGCATTGAGCCGATCTGCTGCCGCACGGCTCTCAGGCGTTACATTCGGGCGTACAAAGTGCAGTTTCACAATCCGGGTCATGATCGCTTCAGACGCCACCACAGGGGCGTTTTGGCTGATGGCAATCGTGCCGCGAAAAGGGGGCTCGTACGTTTCGTTGCCGGCGGTTTTAACGCCCTTGGTTGCGAGTGTGCCGCCGCCGTAGTAGTCCTTGAGTTCGTCCCATTCGAAGGTTTTGGCGTGGGCCTTGTCATCGCCGCTTCGGTCCGACTCCAGCAGCACAATGGGCATGCCCGATACCTGTCCCATCAGGCGGCTACGGCCTGCCTTGGTGGACTTGGATGGGTCGAACCCTTCGTATCCGTCCCGGCCTGCCAGTTTCCAGAGCAGGGTAAGCAAGGTGGTTTTACCGGCGCCGGCCTCGCCCGTGGCTTCAAGGAACGGAAACGACTGGTAGCGGCTGCGGATCTGTTCGGCAAACAGTGAGCCAAACCAGAACGTCAGCGCGACGATTCCCTGGGCTCCAAAGCACTGCCACAGAAGGCCAAGCCACTGTTGGTCGTAGTTTTTGCTGTCCTTCTCCAGATCGATCTTCACACCTTTTTGCAAGGTCTTGAGCTTCAGCTTGCCCATCTCAAAAAACTCCTCTTCGTTGATGTGGATGACCTGGCCTTCGCGGACGGCGACGTCGTTGAACACGTAGCAGTGGTATTCCTTGCTGTAGCCAACGTAGTCGATGGTCTGAACGGTCTTGATGCCGAAAAGCTGGTCTTTCATGAGCTTGTCCAACTGTTGTCCACTGCCGGTGAACACGGCCCCGGCGCCCATGCCGAGAAGTCTTTTTTTGAATTCGCTGGCGGCGGCGACCTGGCCCCCGGTGAAGGTGTTTTTCACGGATCCACCGTCGTGGGGGAAGTCGACGCGGAAGAAGTACCAAGACTCGTCGGTAATCTCGTTGCGCTGGAAATAGAGCGCTTTGGGGTAGCAGTTGGCGATTTCGACGACGCATCCGGCCACGTTCAGCGCCTTCTCCCGCAGCTGCTTTTCGTTCAGCACCTGCGCTTCCTGGTCGTCGCTTTTCTCCAACGTTTGCTTGGCGCTGTTGTATTTCGCAAGGTCCAATTTCCACCAGTACAGGCGGGAGTCGAAGCAGAAGTGAAACTCCTCGCGCTCGCGCCATTGGTACATAAGCAACGCCTTATCGCTGGCACTGTCTGCGATAAGCAGGGCGCCCTGGTGACGGGCTTCCTTCAAGTCTTTTTCGATGCGTTTCGCACGGGCTTTCTCGTCATCGATAAATGCCCAGCGCTGGTGCAAATCGTTCCAGTCAACCTTGCGTGCATCCGGCTGCGTGACCTGGGCGGCTTCGCAGGTAAAGCCAAGTTCGCGGGCACGTTTCACCCAGGTACGGGTGTATTTGTGAGCGCCTGGCTCGTTGTCCAAGGCCCAAACCAACTTGGGAGTTTTGCCGCCGCGAGCGGTGATGAGGGCCTTCAGCGATTCCTCTGGAAAAGCGTTTGATGACAGGGCAGCGACGGCCGAGATACCGTTTTGGATGAGCGCAATGGCGTCGAAGATGCCCTCAACAATCCACAGTTCGTTCACCTCCAGCAGGTCCAAGCTCGGTGGGCACCACCAATGCCCTCGGTAGCTTTTGAGGGGCTGGAACCGGGCCTTTTTCTTGCCGAAGCGGGAAGGCTGATCAATCAGTCGCTCCCAGTACCCGCCATGCTCCAGCGGAAACCGCACAGTTGCAGAGCCGATATTCAAGTCGCGATCGAAGTAGCTTTCCTGGGTGTACCAGCCCTCAATCAGCTCAAGACGGAAACCCCGTGCGAACGCCAGGTATGCTTTTGCACTTGCGGCTGGCTGATCACTGGTGGCCGGTGCCCGTTTGCTCCAGTCGTCGAACAGATCCGGGTACAGTTCTTTGACCGGAGCCATGTACCGGCATTTTTCTTCGCGGCCACAGCGGATGAACCACGGTTCGTCATGGCGGGAAAAAAGGCGTTTCTGGTTGCACTGGGGGCAGGTGCCCTTGCGCATGTAATGCGTGCCGGTCATGTGCTGGAGGCCGTAATCGGACTCCAGACGCTGAAGTACATCAGCCCGGATCTTGTCTTCCATCGGCTTACGTATCACTGAGGACGCTCCGCAGTAGGCGCCACGAGCCGCTTTTTCAGCTCGCGGCGCGTCTTGCCAATGCCCGCCAGGTGTGGATAGTCGGCAAGCACTTTTGGCCCACGCTGGCCGTTGGGTACATTCCGGTAGCGATCGGAGTACCAAATATCAGCCATGGTGACTTCGTACTGACTGGTCAGCCACCGCAGGTAGTGCTGCGCCTGCTGTTCGTCCAGCTCCAGTTTTATGGTGATTTTGCTCATTTCGGCCACCAGTAAGTTGCAAATTTCCCCTACCCACGCGGTGCGGGCATCCATCAGGGATTGGTTTCGGGTTAGTGCGGGAGGTTGCGTGTCAGCAGCAGGCGTGTCGGAAGCAAGCGCGCTGAAACGCGGTGTCGCTGTTGGGTGCAGTTGTCGAACAGCAAGATGACCGGGCGGAACGGACCGCTGTTCGGGTGAACACCAAGCCAGGCAACGCGCTTGCAGGTCATACTTTCGAACTCGGCGACGGCCAGTTCGGCAATGCGTTGCACTAGGTTTTGTGGGACTTCAAGCGACAGCGTCAGGTAGCGAATGCAGTTCTCCAGCAATTGCGTATCACCGGCCAGATGCTGGCAGCGGTGGCGGTAGAGGTAGGCCACCGCCGCCTGTTGCATCGCGGCACGGTAGTCACTGGCGGGGTTGGTAGTCAGTTCGATGGCGTTCATGCGGTCGTGGCCTCCTTTTCCAGTTGGTCCAGCAGATCGGGTTGATCGTTGGCCGTTTTCATTGCCTGGCGACGAATGACCACGTCTGCAACTGGCAGCTTTACAGCTGGGTTGGGCATGCCGCTTGGGCTCAGTTCGTGGGTCATTTGAAACTCAGCACGCACCGCCCAGCCGCAGGCTTCGTTCGTGCATTGCATGTAAGTGATGCGCAGGAAGATGTGTTGGCCTTCGCTGGTGCGGATGCGCATGCGGCCGTGGCAGTGAGGGCAGACCAGTTTGTAAGTACTCACTAAACAGCTCCCTGGCTGTACAGCTGGATAGTTGCAAACACCTCGGCGTAGCGGGCGGACATGTAAGTGATCAGGGCAGCGATGATCGCGTCGGCTTCACGTCTTTCGATAACACCGTCATCCAGGGCCGCAGACATGATCTGGTCGACTTTGCCCCGCTGGGCCGAGGCCTTCAGGGACCGGCTGTACAACTCCACGTTGTCCAGGTTCTCCGGGACGCTCAGCGGTACGAACATGCCGCCGTACATTGAGGCGATGTAGTCGGCCAGGAATGTAGTCCCGGCTACTTGCTCCAAACGGTGAATGTGTTCATCGGTCAGCGGGCGGCTGCCGGCGTTCTCGTAGGCCTGGTTGTCGAACTTCTTCAGCGGCATACCGAGGTCTGCCGAGGCATACGACCGACCGCCTGGGTAGGCGCCGATGACGGCCATAACGACGCTCTTTCTGCTGTCTAGAACTGGGCGTTTCATCTTCTGGTTTCCCCTTGGAGCCAGAGGCCCTAGTTTGTGATCACGCCGTCTTTCTTGATGCCGAGTAAAACGGCGGCGCGATGAGCCTCACCGCGCAGGCATTTTTTCTGCCCGTTCAGTACCGCGTATACGGTTGAGGGATGAAGGTCGTACTGAATAGCGAAGTCCTTAACGGACATACCTCTCAGTTCCAGACGGGTTCTAGCGTCCTGGCATGCTTGCTCGGGTGCGTAGGTGGCGTGCATAGTTCGGATTCGTGTGATTTCGCGTAATGGTGTGATGATATTGGTTCAGTTATTTGAACCTGTCAATGCTTGAGGTTCAAAAATATGACCATCAGCGCTCGGCTGAAGGAAGAGAGGACGCGCCTGAAGCTCAGCCAAACTGATTTGGGGGCGGTGGGTGGGGTCGGAAAAACTACTCAAATAAATTACGAAAAAGGAGTCGGAGCTCCGGATGCAACCTACCTTGCTGCGGTGGCAGAGTTAGGAGTGGATATTTTGTATGTGGTAACTGGGGATCGTAAGCCAGTGCCCACCGATAGCATCAGTGCCGATGCTGCGGAGTTGTTGAAAGCCTATGAGCATGTCAGCGATGCCGACCGGCAGGTGCTGCTGCGTATGGCCGCTGCATTCGCTGCGGTCTCAGGTTTCAGTTGATCCCGCGCTCTATGCGCTTCGTTGTTAAATAATCGGAAGAATGATGCCGACCACGAAGGTCGGTTTTTTCATGGAAGTCAAAAGGAGTAGAGGTATGGCTTTGAAGCCTTGTAAGTCCTGTAAACACACCGTGGATGCGTCTGCGAAAACATGCCCCAACTGCGGCGTGGCGAATCCCGGTGTATCAACTGGCAGCGCGATTGGAGGGGGCATCCTTCTTGTAATCATCATTGCAGTGGTCGTTTCAATGTGTTCTGGCGGGAAGAGTGACAAACCCGAAGATAAACAGGCAGAGAAACAAGCACAGGTGGATGAAGCGGCCTGTCGCAAAGACCTTCAATGCGCAGGCGACAAGTACACCGTCGCGGTCGGTGTGTATTGCAAGGATTCTGTGGCACGCCTGGCTAAGTACACCTCCCGCTGGACAGATGGAACCTTTGAGCCGAAGTTCAGCCATTTCCGTTGGCTAAACCAAGAGCAAGGCACGATCACTTACATAGGCGATAAAATCGAATTTCAGAACGGTTTCGGTGCCTTCCAAAAACACATCTACGAGTGCGACTTCAATCCCGCGAATAACCAGATACTTGATGTTCGCGCTCGACCAGGGCAGCTGTGATGTAACAGAGGCTCATAGTTTTTTTTTGCTCTTTGCGATGACACACAAAACCGTGATGGAAATTAGCTGTTCCCCGGGAAACCTCAACTGCGCCATGGTGGCGCCGGGTACCGGTTGCGTGTGAAAGGAGTATTCGCATGATGGAGAACAGTGGTGTTTCGGAAAGCCAAGTGTCAGTCGTAGATGCGAACTGCCTTAGCGATCAAGAAGTGATGTTGCTGGGTTTGTTCCGGGCGATCAGTGCCCAACGTCAGAAAGATGTGCTGCGACTGTTGGAGGTTTTCACACAGGCGCCTGAGTAAAGGGTCAGCGGGCCCCGGACATGTTCCGGGGTTTATACCTGCTTGTTGGCCTGAGCCTTTTTCCACTCCCGATCCACCGCCCGCTTAGCCGTCCTTTCACTGGCATACAACCACCGCAACCGCCTCGGCTTAGCCTGATCCCCAGCCGTAATCGTCTTTTCCTTCCCGGTTTTCTTGTCGCGGTAGTACGCGATGATCCCCGTGTAATCCCCCTTATTCTCTTCCGCCAGATCCTCGACGTTGTCCTCCGGTAGTTTGCTTTCCAGTTCCAGGCTGACGGTGTAGCCACCATCCGCACTCAGGCTGTGCTGCACATTCCCTCCGTACCAGATGATCTCGTCGATTTCCTCTTTCACGCCTTGGAGTGTGTAGGTGAGCTCCGGGATCAGGTCCGGCCGGCCCATCGCCAGGTTGTAGCTGAGCGTGGCGCTACCACGTTGCAGGCGCCGGAACTCTGCACGGGCAGCGCGCAGGGCTGACTGCTGGTCGCTGTAGGTGTGGCGCAGGTCTTTGAGATTGTCGCCGCCGCCGGCAATGGCTTCCTGTTTCTTGGCGCTGTTCACGTCGTAGTAATAGGCACGCACGCCGTCGTAACTGTCGCGGTCAGCTTGCAGGTAGCGGTGCTGGTCGCCGTCGGCGCGGGTGAGGGTGATGTGTGGCAGAACCATGCCGCTGGCGCTCTTGCCGCCGCCCGCCGGAAGGCACAGCAGACAGCCGGCTTTGACGCTGGCCACCGCGTCGAATTCTTCCGCCAGGCGGCTGATCAGGTTGGCGTCGGATTCGTTCGCCTGGTCGAGCTGCAGGATGGACAAGCCTTTCAGCGCTCGGGCAATGGTGGCGGTGAGGCCGTTGCCGATGGCGATATCGCCCAGGACGTCGCCGAGCGTGGTGTTGCTCCAGCTACGCTCGCGTTTGATTTTGAGGCCCTTGCGCAGGTCTGCCGATCGAGCGCGGATGCTGAGTACGTCCGGCGCGCCACTGTGTTCGGTTTCGTCGACGGTGTAGGTGCCTTTGTCCACCAGGCCGGTGTCGCTCCAGCCCAGCCATAACCGCAGCACCGCGCCTTTGGGCGGGATCGACAGCAGTCCGTCGTGGTCGCTCAGAGTGATGCTGAGTTGATCAGCTTCGACGCCGCGGTTGTCGGTGAGCTCCAGGCTCATTAGCCGCGGGCTGATCAGTTGGGCAATGTCCAGCCCGTCGACGGTAAGCCGGAACGCCGGCACCGGGTAAGCTGCATCGCGCACATATCGCTCGGCTGTGTTGCGCAGGTAACCGGTGACCTTGGATATGACGGACTCGATCACAGCAGGCCCCGCAGGATGTTGACGCCGATGCTAGTAGCGGCGCCTAGCAGGTCGATGCGGTCGTCGTCGATGCGCTTGAGGCTCAGGGTGAATTCAATACGCCTTGGAGTGCCGTCGCTGAAAAAAAGGGTCTTGGTTTCGCTCAGGCTCTCGATCACCCACAGGCCGTAGATCCGTCCGGTGCCTTCGACCATGGGCCAGGCCTTGCCAGTGTTTGCCATCAAACGAATGGCGTCGAGGCTGAGGGCGGTACCGGCCAGCTCGGGGAAGATGATGCCGGGGAGGGTGATGGCGTCGTCGCCACGGCCTACAAATTGCCGCGCGGGCGCCGCGCCGATTCGATTATTGCTGGCATGGCGCCAATCCGTTTGGCGCTGCAGCTCCTGGTAGGCAGCGGTGTGCAGGCTGAACACGAACATGCCGAGGGCCATCATCATGGTGGTTAATCCAGGTCCGAGAGTTTGCTACGCTGACGCGCTTTCTTTTCGTTTTCGATGCGGTTCATCATGGCACGCACGCTCTTTTCCAGGCTTTGCATGTCGGTGCCAGGTCCTGCTGTGATGCTGATTTCGTAGGTGTCGTGGCTGTCGTAAACCGCTGCTGAAGGCGAGCTGCTGATTGGCGGCGTGTTGTCCACGGCAAACGCCGGCATGGCCGTGGCGCCGAGGGCCAAGGTGCCTGCCGCTGTCATCTGCTTGGTCATACTGCTCAGGGCGTCAAGCGGGCCTTTCTGTCCAACTTCCAGGCCCTGGGTGAGGCCGGCCATGGTGAAACCACCCAACTCCGCGAACACCCGCGACGGGCTGTGGATACCGAGCTTTTCCTTGAACCAACCGATGCTGGCGTCGCCGATCGAGCTGATGGCCGTTTTGACGCTGCCGAGACCTGCCATCAAACCATTCACCAGGCCGTTGACGATCATGTTGCCGAACTCGGTGAAGCGGCTGGGCAGTTCGATGCCCAGATAACTCAGCACGCCCGCAAACGCCTGGTACACCAGGCCGAGCGGGCTGAAGTTGACCATGGTGGTGATGATGCCGCCTATACCACCGTCGAAACCTGCCTTGATCTCTGTCCAGGCGTTGGTGAAGTAACTCTTCACCGCGTCCCAATTTCTGTAGATCAGGTAGGCACCGCCGGCCAGTGCGGCTACGACAGCAGCGATGATCAAGACTATCGGGTTCGCGGACAGCCCCCACAGTGCAATGCTGACGGTACGCAGAGCAGTGACCAGCGCGCCGCCCATTGTCATGGCGAGCATGCGAACACCCTGGGCAAACATTGGGAAAACGTTACGGGCCAGTCCGGTCAGTGTGGGCATTAAACGGCCCAGCATACTGGTGATACCACCACCCTGAAGGCCGAACATTGCCATCCCGTAGCGCAGTACCGCGAACGGTCCCAGCATGCTCGCCATGGTCAACGCCAAACCGCCGAAAACGAATGCGAGCGCGGCAATCGCGGCCACGACCTTGACTAGGCCACCGGCCAACTTTGGATTCTCCCTGGCCCAGGTGCCGACGCTGTTGGCGATCTCGCCCAGTGTGTTGATCAGATCCTTGAGTTCCGGCGCTACCGCTGCACCGAACTCTGCCATGGCGTTGGTGAAACTGCCTTCTGCGGCTTCCATGACGTTGGTGAGGGTGCTGAGTTGTTCATTAACGCGGGTACGCAGATCGGCTTGTGTTTGCAGCTTCTGCTGGACCTCCTTATACCCGGCCAGACCCTTACCCATCATGGTGTTCAAGGTGGTCATCGTCTCGGAATCATCACCGAACAGAGCCTTGATGGTGGCGGTGCGGTCTTCGTCGTTCAGGGTCTTGAGCTTTTCGACCTGGGCGAACAGGTTTTCCAGGCCGGCGAAGTTGCCCTTGTCATCTGTAAACTTGAAGCGGATGGTCTTTCCTTCCAACGCCATGATTTCGTTGACGTCCTTAACCCCGTCCTTGTCCAGGCCCGCCTGGAATATTTTCCGGTAGGCGTTGCCGGCGGCGCCGCCTTCCATGCCTGCCTGAGTCATCATGACCAGCAGGGGCGCTAGTTCAGCGGCGGCGTCAATGCCCGATTTTTTGATGGTGTCCATCACCGGTGCGATCTTGCTGAAGCCCTGGAGCATGTCGGTCGGGTCAACACCCGCGTAGAACCCGCGCTGGATGGTGTCCATTAGCGCCATCATGTCTTTTTCGGAGGTGCGCGTAGCGTCCTGCATATTGGCCGCAAACTCTGCGGCCTCGGCCACCGGCATTTTTAGCTGTACGCCCAAATACGCGGCTGCCTCACCCGTGCCACCGAGAATGCTTTGTGCACTGAGGCCCTGGCGCCTCAGCATGGTCATCATTTCCTGGAAGTCGGCCGTTGTACCTGGCAAACGGTCACCCAGCTTTGTGGCCAGGTTCGTAATCTTCTGGAAGTCTTCGGCTACCTTGCCGGTGTCGTCCATCATCGACACCTTGAGCTGTGTGGCGGAATCCTCATTCGGCGCGAAGGCCTTAATTGCGGAGGCGATGGGGCGGCTCGCTGCATAGCCAACCCCCAGACCTGAGGCGCCGTTCACCGCGAGATTGCCGGCGGCGCGCTGGGATTTTTCCATTTGACTTCGGGCTGCCGCCGCGCGCTTGTGCTGGGCGCTCAGCTCTGCCATGCGCTTGCCTTGCGTGCTGATGCTGGCATTGGTGGCGTTGATTTGCTCGCGCAGCTGGCGCTCGTGGGTGCCAAGGTTTTTGGTGCTGATGCCAGCGTCGTAGAGCTTCGATCGAAGGCCCTGCAGTTGCTCGCTCTGCTGTTGGTGCTGCTGCTTGAGCCGAGTGGCCTCGCGCACCGCTGCCTGGAAGCTGCGGGTCATTGCTCTGGTCGGCGTGTCGGTGGCGGCGAGTTCTTGACTGAGGGATTTGACGCGGTCCCGTGCGGCAGTGAGAGACGCGCCGGTTTGCTCAGCAGCCGCACGCTGAGCCCTCCAGGCGCTGACGTCCTTTTGCTGGGATGTGAGTTCCTTCAGTCGGTCGCGAGCGGCTTTGAGGGCACGAGCTGTCTCGATACCCCCTTCGCTGATGTGCTTTAGCGGTCGGGTGGCCTTGTCGATGGTACTGAGCAGCACCTGAAGTCTCAGATCATTTGCCATCGGTGGAGCTCCGCACCCTGGCGCGCTCGCGCCATTCCATCAGTTCGTTCAGGCCCAGTTGATCCATGTCAGCCGGCGCCCAGTGAAAGACCACGGCCAGATCGGCCATGGCGTCCTCTACGCAACGAGGGATGCGTCCGTCTTCATCGATTTCTGTAGCAAAAAACCAGACACCTTGGTGCCGAGTGCAAACAGGTCTGCCGGGTCCATCGACGTAACTTCGACTGAGGTGAGGGTGGGGCTGCTAATGCGCGGCACCACCTTTACCAAGCTGTTGACGTCCATCTGCAACAGCTCGGACAAGCTCACACCACGCAGTTCGCCCGAGTTGGGTTTGCGAAGCGTGATGCTTTCGATGGTGGTGACGCCCCGGCGGATCGGCGTGTCGAGGATGACGGTGTTGTCGTCGACCGGCTTAACGTCGGGTTGTTCGATGGCTTCGTCTTTCATGGGTAGAGCTCCTAGTGCTGGGGGTTCTTAGTTATCGATCGAGGACGGGGCTCAGAGGCCGATAGCGCTACGCTGTTTCTCCAGCATGTCGACGCCGCCGACCTTCTCAATGAAGTTGAGCAGGTCGATTTCGATGATGTCTTCGTTATCGACGGTTAGCTTGTAGTAGCTGCAGGTGGTGGTGATGGAGTGCTCGGTGTCTTCACCTGGTGTGGCGTCACCCATTTCAATGGTTTCGTGACGTCCGCGAACAATCACCTCGACGGCGCTGATTTCACCAGTGTCGTCCTGTTGGAAAGCACCGGCGAAGCGCAGGGCAATCCCCGCTGCGTTGACCGCGCCGAACTGCTTGAGCACGATCAGGTCCAGGCCACCCAGTTTCCATTCCATCTGGATACCGTCATCGGACATGCCCAGGTCAGCCTTGACCGGGCCATTCATGCCGGCGGCGCGCCAAGCTTCCATTTTGCGGCCCAAGGCGGGCAGGGTGACGGTCTTGACTTTGCCCTGGTAGCTGCCGCCGTCGTTGAACAGGTTCATGTTTTTCAGTTTGTGAGGCATGGCCATGGCGGGAATCTCCGGAGTTATGGCACGGGGTTAACTCCCCTCGCGGGGAGGCCCGGTTTAAGCGTTGACGGCGGCGGCGAACTGCATCAGGTAGCGGTCAGTGATGCGCTGACGCAGGGTGAGGTCTTCCAGGGGCGGCACGGGGGTGTAGTCGTAGTCGAGAGTCAGCTTGCCGGCCTTGAGGGTGTCCTTGTCGTTGATATCTTCTGGATACCAGCATTCACCGCCGATGAGGTAGCCCTGGGTAACCAGCTCGCGGAACTTGGCGTTGATCCCATTAATGATGTCTTTGACCAGGGACGCATGCATCGGCTTGTCCATGGCCCACATGTGCGCCTCAGCCATGGTGTCGGCGATGATCTGCGCTGTGCGGGTGTAGTTTTCGAACGCGAACAGAGGATCCTCGCTGCACGTACGGCTACCCCAGAAGCGGAAGCCCCCCTCGTTGATCAGGGTGGTGACCTCGTTACTGTTGAGGTAGTTGGCGTCGGTCGTCGGGTTTTGTAGATCCCAGAACACGTCGGCGCTGATGCCGGTCACGCCGTTGACCGCGACGTTGGACAGGGTCTTGTGCCAGCCGGTGTCCTTATCGATCTTCGCCCGCAGGCCCAGGGCTCGGGCCACCGCCGACGCGGTAACGGTCGCGCTGGTGACCGTGTCCCAATTCTGGAACTCCGGCCAGATCACCATGACTTCACGGGCGCCGAAGTTTTCGCGGTAGGCGACGACCTCTTCCTTGGTTTTGCAGTCCCACGCACTGACGTAGGCGAAGGCGCGCAGGTCCTGGGCGATCGATACCAAGGCGGTAGCCACCGGCTGGCTGTCGAGACCTGGCACGCCGAGAATGCGTGGCGTCATGCCCACACGGGCCTTGGCCGCGAGCAGGGCTTTCATGCCGGTGTATTTGCCGTCGGCGGTGGTGGTGCCGATCAGCGCGCTGGTGGTGGCGGCTTCGTCTGCGCCTTCCTTCACCCGCACCACGATGGTGTAGGGCTTGGTCTGGTCCGCGATGGCTTGCAGGCTGGACGCAAGGGTGCCTTTCACGCCGGCTTTGGCGATGGCGCTTTGCACGTTGGTCAGCAGGACAGGTGTGTCCAGAGGAAAGGCGAGCGGGTCCGCATCTTCAGCCGTACAAACTAGGCCGATGACTGCGGTTGCGATGGTGCGAATGGGGCGGGTGCCGTCGTTGAGTTCGAGAACCCGCACGCCGTGGAGATAGTCTGAACCGGCCATGGGTGGTTGCCTGCGCTGTGATGGAATGACAGTGCACAGGCTGCCGCGCGCGCGCCGGTTGGGCGAGCGCGGCGGGTTGTAGGAGGAGTTGGTACAGGTGCGAGTTGATTAGCCGAGTTGATCGGCAAGCCAAGCTGGTTGTTCCGGCCTTTGCTCAAGTGCAGGAAAGAGCACCGATTCAGGCCACTCGGCCTCACGATACTTGGCAACCGATCAAACTGATTAATTAGCAGCATCCTGTGCGATGCTTGGCACCGCAGGCCAATCGACAGATTGGGGGAAGCCAGGCTGCTGGTTAATACGGCTCAGGCTGACGCTGTATCGTTTCCAGCTTTCTAAGTTAGCCAGATCAGCCTCGGTTGCCATATCAAGGTCTACAGCGTATTGCAACGGAGCTATTCGGGTCGCAGTCTCACTCAGTCGCATGTCGCACTCGTTAAGAACCTCTGACTTAAGTGCCGCCTGTTCAGCCGTAACATCCAGCTGCCATTCCGCGCCCGCCCAAACGTGGAACCGACCAGGCCGAGGATGCTTGGTCAAGCTTTCAGGCAGCGGGCCAAGATGCTCCCATAACGATTCGCGGCCGGTCCCGGTGTCGTACACCAAGCCCCGATCATCCTCAATAACGGCCCAATCATCACCAGCGCCCGTCGACAGCACTGCTACGAACCCTTCTTCTGTCTGAGGCGGCTCCTGCATGGTAGCCATGCTGGGAATCAGCCACACACCAGGTTCCAAAGGAGAAGGGTCGGCAGTGGACCGGCCAACGTATTCACCTGTCACAGGGCTGGCTTGATAAATAACGGGAGCAGTTGTATCAGTCATTGTTCACCTCAAAATCTAATGCATGCGAGCAGGGCAACGTTGCGCGGGCGGGTTTCAGAAGCAGTCCGAGGCGTGCCGTTCGTGCCGTCACTTACTGGCGATCCAGTAGATACAAATCCCACGTTACCAGTGCCGTTCGAAGTAAGCTGGCTACCCTGCCCCGCTCCCGAACCGATGAATTGCAAGCCTCCAGGCGGGGGCGAGTGGTAGTGACCCTGGAGCGCATCTAGCTCGCTGGTGTTAATGCCACGACCGACGTTAACGCCTCGGGCGTCATCCCACCCACGAATGAACTCACCACGCAAATCAGGCAGGGCGAATGTAGTGCTTCCGTCCCCGGCGCCAAATGCCGTACCGATTACAGAAAAGAGACCGGCGTAGGTCGTGCGGCTGATGAGTGCGCCGTTAGCTTTCAGAAAGCCTACCGGTGGGGTACTAGCCGGGAAATAGATGACCTCACCCCGAGGTGGGCCGTCAGTAATACCGTACCCCGCAATAGTGGTCGCTTTGGCCGCCAGCTCAATCCATGACCCCCATGCCCCAGCAACACGGGAGCGAATGAATTTTCGCGCAGGAACAGTCCGTGTAACTATTTCTTGGGTCGCTGTCTGGTTTCCAACAGGAACCGAAAAGTTCATGTGGAAAAGCATGGAGCCAGATCCAGCTCCAACAGGTACGCCCGTAGTGGCGGAAGAAATACCGTAAACGCCTGTCGCTTCGATGGCGTCCGCGTCCGTGTTTGGAGCGCCGGGTGCGTTTGGCGCACCCCAACCAAAATCGCCAACCCGAAGAGCGCGGCCTAGAGTCGAGTCTGTCGTTGAAGTTGCAGACGTCAGAGTAGCAGCCGTTCCAAGCTGCGACTTATCGGCTTTTGAGGACGGGTCAAAGTTGCCGGAGTGATAAACCTCACGCCAAGTATAAGTTCCGTCCGCACCAACTCGCCTGAATCCGAAAGTATCCGCACCACTAGCCATGTGAGCGTAAAGATCGAACGCCAATGTATTAGCGCCGGGATATTTCCACCGCACATAAATACCGCCTGCCGTCGGCTTGTCGGTCGTAGGTCCGGCGTACGTCCCGATATCATGTTTTGCAATATCAGCAATTGCCCCAGTCAGAACTCCCTGCGGCGTGGACGAGAGCGCATCAGTAATGCCGTATCCTGGCAGCGTTGTTGCCTTCGCAGCCTTTCCAAGAAGCGCGGTGTCCACTTGCTCCATGGTGTAGGCATTGGTAATTCCATAGCCGCCCAAAGTATTCGGGTTCGTGCCCGCAATAACGCGACCGAGCTTATCCACGGTCAAGCTTCGATAGGTGCCAGCGACAATGCCCGTACGCCCGGCAACCACTTCAAAGGTCAGCGCAGTGGTACCCAGCACAATCGGCGCATCCGTCACGAGCTGCATAACGCAGTCGCCGTTGGTAGTACCTTTCTCGACGGTGACGAACAGACCTGGAGTCACCTCGACACTGGCGTCAGCATCCTGGGCGCGTTTCCAGGCACCGGCTGCCGGCACTACATAGATACCGTTGTCTTTCGCTTGGACCTGGTCCTTCACCAGTACGCGCGCATCAGCGGCAAGTAAGACACCATCGACGGTTTGAATCCCACTCAGCACAATGTTCGCTGTGGTGGCGACCAGCACCGAGTGCTTGAAGTCGAGCCGGGACATAACCTCGGTGACCGCCAGGTCGACATACTCGCGCGTTGCCAGCACCACGCTCGGATCGATCTTCAACTCAATGTTCGCCGTGTTGCTGACGATCAGGTTGATTCGAATGACCTGCGTCCGGCCTGATCCTTGTGCCAGCAGCGGTTTAAATGTCGGAGCACAGTTCGCTACCGCGACCATGTCACCGGCAGCGTCGTACAGGCCAAGCTCGCGAATCCACCAGCCGCCAACGCTCTCGGGAATGATCTGCTCAGCGATGATCACGTTGGCGTTCGCTGGGTCGACCTTCACTTGGTTCAACGGTGCCCGGCGGCGTTCGTTGATCAGCTTGGTTTGCGAGCTGTTGGGAATGGGCTCTGTGCCGTTGGCATCACCCACGGCCATCTGGGCAAAGGTCCACGTAGTGCCGAGGGCAGTCGCGTTGGCCTGCTTGGCTCTGCCGATGTCGGTGAGAATCGCGAAGAACTGGCTGTTTTGATCGGTCATGAGTAGATGTCCATCGTGTCGATATGATGTTCGCGGCCACCGATGCGGGTCACACCGCTGACGTCAATGTCGCGCTGTGTCGGTGGGTAAACGCTGAGTTCGTCGCCTTCGTACACGCAGGCCCCAATAAAAACGGTGCCGGTGCTTTCTAGGCTGATCGCCAGGCCCATTAGTGGGCGGGTGAGTGGCTTGGCGTCATCGATCAGCCAGGTCAGCTCTTGGTACATTTCTTCGGTGATACCGGTGTCCAGGACGCCGACCTTCAAGGCAAAGGTGCCGGGAACGCCTTCCGGCACGGTCTGCCACCACTCCATCACCTCGATCAGGTAACCCAGCGGCTCAACCACGCGGCGCAGGGCGCCGATGGTGCCTTTGTGCGCGTGGATGTAGCGGGATGAACGGATGGCCGCGCGCTTGGTGGCTTCGGTCCAATTGCTGTCCCAGCGATCGACAGAGAAGGCCCAGGCCAGGTAGGGCAGCACCACCGCTGGGCAGGTGTTCGGGTTGCACAGATCCCGTAATGGGATCGGAACGCGTTGAATTTCCGCAAGCGCCTGTGCAGCCTGGATCTCAAGCGGCGTGGAGTTTCTCGGCACCAGGTGCTGCGCGCCCATTACTCGGCGCCCCGTGTAATGGTGACGCCGGTGCAGTACGGCGCCTGTGCTTTGGTGGCGACGATATCGACCCAGTTTTCCAGCTCGACCTTGCGCACCCCTTCGACGAACAGCGCCGCATGCAGGGCCGACTCCGACACTTCCATCGCTAGGCGCCGACGTTGATTGACGTACGCCTGCAGGCTTTGCTCAGCCGCAGCCAGAATCGGCTCCGACTCGGGGCCGCTGGTCAGCAGGTACAGCTTGGCTTTGACCTGGTAGCGCAGGATCTGCGCGCCCTGAACAGTCAGGCGGTCGGCCACGGGCCTGCGGTCGTCGTCACTCAAGTGTTTTTTGACTGCGGCGAGCAAGTCGGCCGAGGCAGTACCGTCGCCGAGCAGGGCCTGCACGGTGACCACTGCCACCGCGGGTGATGGGCTCTCAGCTGTCGCATCGGCAACACGGCCGTCAGCCCCTCGGGCATGGAAGATATAGCTCTGGCGCGGGCCGGCGGTGCTCAGTCCCTCCCAGGACATTTGCGCTCGCTCCCGCAAGCTTTCGTCGCTTTCCATCAGCCGCGCTACCGGCGGGACAGCCATCGGCTTGGCTTCCTGAACCACCAGGCGCTGAACGTTGAAGTTACCCGCCAGTTGGTCCAGGTCGGGGCCTTTGGCTAGGGCCAGCAGATTCGCCATGGACGCCTCATTCACCCGCTGACGCCAAATAGTCTCGCGGTAAGCGTTCTCTTGCAGCAGCTTTGCCAGGGGCTCCGATTCCAATTCGAGGCGGGCAGCGATCTGCGCCTGTTCCTCGATCGGCCACAGGCTGATCATGTAGGCCTTGCGCTCGGCCAGGATCAATTCGAAGTCGATCTGTTCGACGATCTGCGGCGCGGGGAGCTGGCTGAGGTCGATAGCGGCAAAAGAATTCATACGCTGCCACCCATTTGCAGCGGCACGCTCAAGCTCAACGGCTCATTGCTGTCGATGACCGAACCTTCCAGCTCCAGCACCGACTGCCCTTGAAGGTTCGCGCCGAGGAACTGCACACGGCTGAGGCTGATACGGGGCTCCCAACGCATCAGCGCCATGACAGTGCCGGCATAAACGCGCAGGCGCGTGGCGTCGTTGAAAGGATGGTCCACCAGATCGGGCAGCAGGCTGCCGTATTCGCGTCGCATGACTCGGGTGCCGATGCGAGTAGTGAGAATGTCCGCGATGCTCTGGCTTATGTGGTCCAGTTCGCTGATGGCAGCGCCGGTTTCTCGGTTCATTCTGGTTTCCCCGTCTTCGCGCTGCCCACCAGCACGCCGCCGTGCAGGTGCTTGACCAGGCTGATGTTGGCTGCGATCACGTCTTTGGAGACGGTCACCAGGCCGACCACGTTCTGATTGCCGGTTTGGTTGTAATCGCCCTGGTGATTGATCGGGCCGATGATGTTGATCCCGCCCTTGCTGACAAGGCTGGTGGTGCCGCTCTCGGGCAGGATGGCGCTGAGATGATGCTCGACGCTGTCGTACTCGATCACCGCGCCGTCGGCGTAGGTGCGACGGTGCAGGCCGGGGCGGTTGCCGTTGGCGGGGATGTGGTCGCTCGGCAGGCCGGTGATGACGACGCCGTTGGCGAGCTGGCCGGATGGGCTGAACAGGATCACCTGTTCGTCGACGGTGGGCGGATCCCACTCCTGATCAGCACCGGCGCGCAGGGCGAGCCAAGGCAGCCAGGCGGTGGTGAGGGTTCCGGTTTTTACCTTCACGCGCGGGGGCTCCATCTGCACGGCGGCGATGACGCCGAAGCGGATGAGGTTTTCGAGCATGCGGGAGAGGGCGGCGAAGTCGTTCATGGCGCTGATGGTGTAGAGTTCGTCGCGCGCACGAAAGGGCTTAGGCCTTGTAGGCACGCTTATTACAACATTGAACCAATGGATTAACGGGAGCTTTATGAAGGGATACATTGAGGAACGTAAGTTCACGAAAGCTAAAAAATTTTTAGAAGCCCTTACTCCTTGGTCGAATAATTTAAAAAACGATGAGTTTATTTTTCGTGGGCACTCAGATAAAAGTTACTTGCTTGCACCAACATCTATTCGAAAAGAATCCATTGAAACGATTTGGGACTCTTCCAGGGCCTATGTTGATATTGCGGGCTCTCCTAAAGACAATGCTTTTTCTTTAGCTTTCGTTGAGTACCAATTGATTAGAGATTTCTACAGGGGCGCTGATGTTAGAGGATTACAAGTTCCTACTTCTGATCGCTTACGTGAACGGCTTCACCGGAAAGTAGATGTCGACACCATGTCGCGTTGGGTAGATGGTGCTAAGTGGCTTCCAGATGACATGCTTGAAGTAGCAGCGCTTGCGCAGCACTACGGTATCCCTACGAGGCTTCTAGATTGGACATACGATCCGTTCGTAGCAGCTTTTTTTGCTTCTAAACCATCGGATAGAAAACCTCGTGATTTATGCATATGGGGATTGAACACCGCTAATTTAGGGACGTTAAATTCGGGTGTTCCAACATTTCCTTTAAAACTGATTACTCCGCATTATGCTGGGAATCCAAACCTATCTGCTCAAAGTGGACTCTTTACCCACTGGGCACATGCTGTGCCAGGTTTAGAAATGCTATCGAGTGGTCAAATTAAAACTCTACCTCCCGTGGATCGACGCCCGCTGGATATGGTTTTAAAAGAGTATTTATCTACGCTTTTTGAGGTAGGCTTGCCGCATATGTTTATTAAATGGACTTTGCCCGCTAGTGAGGCTTTGGAGTTGGCACGGCTGCTAAGGGACTTTGGCTACGGCCCGGGGAAGCTATTTCCGGGTTATGAAGGCGTAGCTATGGAGTTGAAGGAACGAGTTTTCTTTCCGAAGAAAAAATCAGGTGACCAGGTGAGCTAGAAGCCCCTCGCGAATGAGATTAAGGTCGGCCTCGGTAAATCCCAAAACCTCCCGCTGTTCATAGCGAACTTCGGGAGCACCGCGTTCAGCCCGATCCTTCAACCCATACTGGTGAACCCTGGCAATCCGGGCAATCCGCCCGGTGAAGCCCACCGACACAGCATTGCTATCCCCACGGACCTTCAGATACGACGCGGTCCGCACCCTCTTGAACATCGCCAACTTCCGCTTGACTCGCCCCTGCTTCCCCCGCAGGTTCCGCTGCTTACGCGGCGCAAACTTGCTCCCGTCCGGGTTTTCCTGCGCCATCACGCGTTTCTGCTGACTGCGACGCAGCTCCTGCCCAATGCTCCGGGCGAGCTTGCTGCGCTCCACCGGCTCCAGCCGATCGAGCAGGACCGCCGCCCAGGTCTCCAGCGCTTCCAGGTTACTTGCCATCAGGCACCATCCATTCACTGGTGTTGCCTTGTGCCCCTGGCTTCCAGTTCGGATCGAGGTAGCTCGCCACGTACTGCGGTTCGTTCTGATGCCTCACGGTGGTGACACCTTGGTCATCCTTGCCAACGACTACGCGCTCTGTAAGTGCCAGGGTAATGCTGAGGTCTACCTTATTCTTGTCGAGGATATCGGCTTCGAACTGAATGCCGTTTTTGACCTTGTCGAGGTTTTCCAGCAGCTCGGACTGGTTGACACTGAGCCAGCCCAGAATTGGCAGCATCACGCTGTCAGGGTGGCCGGCGAACTCGGTGAGGATGATCTGCAGGTCAAAGCTGTATTCAAAAGACAGTGTATGTGCGGCCGTGCAACGGACCTTCCCATTGTCGATGAAGATCAACAGGCGGTCGGGGTCGTGCTTGAAGTCGGCGACGGTGGCCAGCAGGTGAGCGCGCAGGCTTTCGGGCTTGTTCATGGGTTGGCCTGCTGGTGTTTGTAGACCATGTCGACCTGATCCGCGCAGTCAGCCCAAGCGGCTTCGGCGCGGTCATCGTCGGTCAGGAGGTCGCCGTTGTTGAGGGGGCTGGTCGCCGGCAGATGGCACGGAACTACGGCCGGACAGCCAGTCACGATAAGCGGCGGCGCCGGTGAGGGCGGGGCGCTCGCGCAGCCGGCGAGCAGCGTCAGGCAAAGGCTGGCTAGCCCAGTTGCGTAGTTCGTCGTTTTCAAGTTTCAGCTCCTTTATGGTTCGCTCGCGTTTCGCCAGGCTTTGGCGCAACTGATCCTGCTGGGCTCGAAGGTTGCTCTGCGCGTCGCGTTCTTGTTTTAGGGTGTCGGTGAGGGTGTTGGCGGTTTTCAGGTTGCGGTCGGCATCGTCGCGGGCGGTCTTTGCGGCAGCTTGTGCCCGCTCGGTTTTGCCTTCAGCGACGTCGATGCGTTTTTCCTGGGCCCAGATCAGCAGCGCCAGGACACCGAGCATGGCGATGCCGTACAGGGCCTGGCGCAGGGTGGTCATGCGCGGTACCACCCGAGTCTGTTCATGGCCGCAGTGTCGAGCAGCTTGATAGGGCCGCGCACGATGACGGCGCGTGCGCCATTCATGATCTGGATGGATTCGGCCAACAGTTCCATGTCGCTCTGTTCGGTCGACTCAGGCACTACCAGCAGATCGCCGTCCTGCACCCGCAGTTTTTGCAGCGCTTCGAAGTCAATCATGCCGCCACCCCTTGTCCGCACTCGCAGCCGGCGTGCCGCTCATAGGAGCGCTGGAGCTTGGTGTCGTAGAGATTTCGCAGGTAGTCCGGCCCGTTGTAGAGCTTGGCGAACTCGGCCCATTTGCGGGCCTTCAGCGCCTTATGCAGTACCGGGTCGGTTTCAATGAAACGGGTGAATGCGTCGAACTGCTGCGATTCGCCGGCACTCATTGCCGCCACAAAGTCCTGCACGCTGGCGTAGCCGAGGCGCTTCCAATGGAACCCCATGATCTGGAAGGCACCCCAGGACGCAGACTCCAGGGCTGCGGTGTCATCGATCAGGCGGGCCATGGCCAGGCGCTGGTGCTCGGAGGTACCGCCGATGTAACCGCCGGCCTTCGGGTTGACCAGGGCAGGGTTGGCGGTGGCGAGTTGGTCGGCGTGCCGCTTGAGTTCAGCCGGGTCATCGCCTGAATGGCGAACCTTGGTGAGCTGGCGGTACATGATGTGCCGTTCGAACAGGATCACCGTCTTGCCGTTGTCGAGAAAACCCTTACCCTTGGATTCAACTTCGTTGATCGCGTAAATGCTTGCAAGAGGTACGTCGAGGCGCGCTGCTGCTTCGACCAGGTCTTCGTTGCGCAACAATTTGGAACAGTCGCCACCGGCCAAGGCGGTTTGGGTCTTGGCACCGGCGATGCCATCAGCGACCAAGCCGATTTTGACCTGGTACGCACGCACGGCTGATTCAGTGGCGTCGCCATAGTGTCCATCCGGTACCAGCTTGGCGCCGTGCATGATGAGGTTCTTTTGCAACATCAGTACCGCTTGCGAGCGGTCGCCGTGGCGAAGGGAGGTAGTCATGCGCTTGGCCTCAACAGGGCGGCGACGTTGCCGCGTGAACGGAAAATCAGAATGCAGAGCAGCACGATGGCAGCGGCTTGTCCGAGGCTGGTGGGTTGGCGTTCCAGCAGGATCTCCAGACCGCAGATGCACAGCGTGGCGCCAAATAGGCTTGCCAGCAGCGAGATGCTGCGCCGGTACCGCGCATCACCTCGGGTGTAGCAGGCCAGGCGCAGGGCACTCAGCAGGTAGGCGATTGCCGCGATCAACTGCACGGCCAGTTCGATGTTCGGCATATCAGGTGCCCCCTCTGATGCGACGCCAGATGTCCCAGATGTCCGCTTTTTCTACCCACACCATCAGTTTGATGCTGATAGGAATGACCACCAGAGCGCAGAGAAAGGCGCTGCCACCGCTGGTGATAAACGGGATTACCTGTAGGGCCATGGGCGCGAACAGATAGCCCACGCCGGCCGACAGGAACAGTGAGCCCAGCCGCTGCCAGACTTTGAGATCACGCTTGGTACTGGTAACAAGCCAGGCGCCGAGGATGGCTCCGAATAGCGCTCCGTCGTCGATGACGGGCGTTACGGTGGACAGGCCCAAACCAATGAGCAGACCAGTCACAACGCTGGAAGTCGGATCAGCCATGGTGTGGTTTTCCTTGGTTGCAGAGGGTCAGTTCCATAGCTGCATCATCTGCCGCTGGGGCGCGCTGGCTTGGGCTTCGGGCATGTTGACGACAAGGCCTTGCGGCAGGATCGGGCCGTGCTCGGCCAGGCCGGGGTTGGCATCAAGCACCGCTTCGGTGACGCCGGCAGTGCGGCCGTAGAACCGCCAGCAAAGGGCGTCTACAGTTTCGTTTTGATTAGTTCGGACGGCGACGGGCATCAGATCAGCTCCACGGTCGTGCGGCTTACCCCGAGGAAGTCACGGACGGCCCAGCGCAGATCGCGGCGGTAGTCGTCGATGGTCGGAGTGGTTTCCTGAGCCTTATCGCTACCGGTGTTGGTGGCGCTGTAGTCGCGGTATCGCTCGCAGACTTCGGCGCCGGTACCGGCCTCGATCGCACGGCGGTACAGGTGGGCTTGGACCGACACGTCATTGATCTTGTCGTCGGGTACGTCGGCCAACTTGGCGTAGCCGGCAGCCAGTTGCTTTGCTTTCCACGACTTCAATTCACGGTTGAGGTTGATGGCAGCGGCGATTACGGCAGTTTCCAGTCGGGCCGGGGTGACGCTGTTGTCGATGCGCAGGGTGGCGCGAAGTTGCTCAAGGTCGATTGAGGGCCAGAACGGGTCGGTATTGATATGCCCGCCTGTGACTGGGCCGCTGGCTACAAATGCGCTCATGAAACGGCACTCGAAAATAGATCGCCGGTGGTCGGGGCTTCACGTTCAGGAGGAGCGGCCTGGCCGATCCGCCCCGAGCCGGCGGGGTGCGTGGGGACGCTCGGTTAACTGCCTGGGGCAGTGTGTTTCTTGAGGAGACGCTCGACGCGCTCCAGATCCTTTTTGCCGCCGCAGTTGCTGTGTAGGTCAATGGCTTTGGCCAGGTGCAGTTTGGCCTCTGTCAGGGCTCCCAGATTTTCGGCAACTGCATCATCAGGAATGGCTGCGAAGGCCTTGCCGAGCGCCAGGTGCAGTTTGGCGCGAGCTTGGTCGGGCATGTCCTGTTCGGCGGTGATGCGCTGGGCTTGCTCAAGAATCCACAACGGGAAACTGTCGCCAGCCTTCTGTGCTTTAAGGGCCGCTTCGGCGATTTCCTCGGCGATCAATGTGCCGGTGGAGCGCTCGAAGCGGTCCGGCATTTTCAGACCGTGCTTGATGACGTATTCGGCGATCTGCAGCGCTCCGGAGTAGCCGCCCGCATCAATGCACCAGAGCATGATGGTGGTGAGCACCTCGTCTTGGGCACCGTTGCCGGCATCCAGTACACCTTGCACATAGGGCTCGTACTCAGGGATCAGCAGAGCTTTGAGCTCAGCTTTGCCCTGATTGGACTGCACCTGCTTTAGACGCGCGCGATGCTGGGCCAGTTGGGCCAGTTGGTGCTCGTAGGCGGTGGCGCCTTCCATTGAGGTGGCCGGCGCAGTTGCGGCGGACTCAATGGCTGCGCGTTTGCGCAGCTGGTTGCGTTGGGCTGGTGTCTGGTGCATGGCGCGCCTCTTATGCCCCGGTTGGAGCTGGGTAGTTGACGGCCGTGATGTTTTCCACCAGGGCGACCAGGCCGAAGTCTTCGATGACGTAGGCTTCGTTCGAGGACTGGTAGTCGGCGATACGATCCAACTCGGGTTCGTCTTTCAGATGACGGCGACGTGCACCGTTCTGGTAGTAGATCGAAAGGTTGCTGAGGGTGGTGACCAGCACGGTGTTATCCGGGAAGAACGGGGCGTCGACGACCGGCAAGCCACCCAAACGGGCGCGGCTGACAATCTCTTGAGCTGCGTTTTCTTCTTGGTTGGAGTCGGCCCCCTTTTCCACTGCTGCCAGCAGTTTGCTGTGCATCAGGTTGCGGGAGACCAAGACGCGCAGATCCGGGCGGGTGCGGTGCCATGGGTCGAGCATCTGAATGGCGTCGAATACCAGGCCGTCGAGGTTGGCGTAATCACCCTCGAAAACGGTGTCGACGTCAGCCACTTTGATGACTTTGCGAGGGCCGATGGTGGCAGCATCGAGCACGCGATCATCGGCGCTTAGGCGGATTTTTTGCAGCCAACCGATGTTGACGTCTTGCAACAGAGGGTTGGCGGCACGGTTAGTGGTTGCGGCGGCGCTGGTGCCGTTGAAACCGATCATGATGCGGTCCAGGGCCTGGCGCAGGATGATCGCGTTGCTCAGCTTGACTTGGAAGTCGGGGAACTTGGCCCAGGCATCCAGCAGTGCATAGGGGAACGCGCTGTCGAAGTTCGTTTGCTTGCAGACGTAGCTGTCTTTGCTCAGCGTGCTACGGCTCAACGGGCTGCGACGGGTGCCACCGGATGTATCAGTGCGGCTTGCAACCGGGCCATTTACGCCCAGCAGCAGGGCCTCGCCGGACTGCTCGTCGACGCCAATGATGTTGATCTGTTTCAGGAAGCCATCGGATTCCTGCACCGCAACTTCCAGTTTTTGCTGGATGCTGGGGTCTACGCTGAATTTTTCGTGGGCACTGGCTACGCCATTGAGCAGGGCGATCTGCACGGCCAGGGCGGCGAAGGCGAAGCGTGTTTCTTTACGCATGGGGGTGTTCTCCGGTGAATAGGCTTGTCGGTGTTGGGCCGTGGGTTCAGTAAGCAGTCAGTACGGTGCCTGCACCGCCAGTGCTGTGCGGGCGCTGTGGCTGGCTGAGGTCAGCGGTTTGCCCGAGCTTGGTTTTGAGCTCTTTCAGCTCGGTATCCAGGCTGGTGAACTGCTTTTTCAGATCGACCAAGGCCTTGCTTGAAGCGTCGGCTTTCTCAGCCTGCTGGGTGGCGAGGGTTACCAGGCTTTCCAGCGCTTCACCGATGTCGGAGAAAGTGTTGGCGTCCTTGCCATCCTTGTCCTTGCTCAGTTTGATGAACTCACCGAGCTTGGCCTTGATTGCTGCAAAAGCACTCGGTTGGTCGGTGACTTCTTCGAATTCGAGTAAGGCTTCCTCGGCAGCGCTAAACAGGTTGTCTTTGTCCTGTTTGCGTCCGGCCAAGGTGCCATGTGTAGCGCTGAAGCTCAGGGCTTCGGTGCCCAGGCTGGCTGGGGTGTCAGTGATGGCGAGGCCGACCAAGTAGGCCTTACCGCTATCGGCAAACTTGGGCTGGATCTCGACCGAGGTGTAGACCTTCTGACCGGCCTTGTTCAGGGCCAGCAATGCGTCGTTGGGTTCGAGCTGGGCGAACAACGCCAGTTTCTTGATTCCAGCAATCTCGACTTCTTCAGCCTTGAGCGCCACCACGTCGCCATAAGCGCCGAACTCGCCGCCGGGCCAGTAACCCTTGATGTGTTCGCAGTTGATGCGAGCGCCATAGGTGTTCTGGCTGTACTGCGAGGCCATATCGTCAATCCAGCTCCGCTCGATGATGCGGCCATCGGTGGTCGCGCCTTCTACGGCAATGCGGGTCCACTTGGAGCGGAATTTCTGTTTGGTGCTGCTGGCCATGGGGAGTCCTCAGTGCGGTGGCGGCGAACTGCCGTTGCGATGTGGGCATGGTCGGTAGCTGCGGCCTCGCGGGCAACGAGCCGCACTTGTAGAGCAAGGCTCTACAGGGAGCAGGGCGGGTGTACCACGCGCGCGGGAGGCAGCATCTGCGCCATGAATGCTCTCGCTGAAATTCCCGTCCGTGATAATCGTCGCCAGGCCAAGTTTTTGTACTGGACGGGCTGGCGCATCACTGAAATTGCCGAATACCTGGATGAAAAAGAGAAGACCGTCCACAGCTGGAAAACCCGTGACGAATGGGATCGGGCGGGTAACGTCGAGCGAATTGGCGGGGCGTTGGAAGCGCGGTTGGTGCAGTTGATCCTGAAGGAAGGCAAATCCGGTGGCGACTTCAAGGAAATTGACCTGCTCCACCGGCAGTTGGAGCGCCAGGCCCGTATCGAGCGGTTCCAGGGTGGCGGTACCGAGTCTGAGCTAAACCCGAAACTGAATGACCGAAACAGCGGGCCCAAGAAAAAACCGAGCCGCAATGAGTTCAGCGAAGAGCATATCGAGCTGCTCACCCAGGCGTTTGTAGATGGGTGCTTCGGTTATCAGCTGGATTGGTACAAGGCGGGTAATCAGCGCACCAGGGCCATTCTGAAAAGCCGGCAGATCGGGGCGACTTTCTACTTTGCTCGGGAGGCGTTGATTGATGCGCTGACCACGGGGCGTAACCAGATCTTCCTGTCGGCTTCGAAGAATCAGGCGCACATTTTCAAGTCGTACATTCAGTCCTTTGCCAGGGAAGTGGTCGGCGTCGAGTTGACCGGCGATCCCATCACGCTGGCGAACGGCGCCGAGCTGCACTTCCTGGGGACCAACGCCCGAACCGCCCAGGGTTACCACGGTAACTTCTACTTCGACGAATTCTTCTGGACGTTCAAGTTTAAGGAGCTGAACAAAGTCGCCTCGGGCATGGCGATGCAGAAACAGTACCGTCGCACTTATTTCAGCACCCCGTCGAGCATGGCCCATGAGGCCTATACGTTCTGGACGGGGGAGCGTTTCAATAAGGGCAAGCCTGCCGCCAACCGTATTTCTGTGGATGTGTCCCACGATGCCCTGCAACAGGGGCGGTTGTGCGAGGACAAGGTATGGCGGCAGATCGTCACGATTCTGGACGCCGAGCAGCGCGGCTGTGACCTGTTTGACCTTGAGGAGCTGCGCCAAGAGTACGACGCCGAAGCCTTCCAGAACCTGCTGATGTGCCAGTTTGTGGATGACGGGGCGAGCATCTTCCCTCTGTCGATGTTGCAGTCGTGCATGGTGGACAGCTGGGTCGAATGGGCCGAGGACTACAAACCGTTGGCGCCGCGACCGTTGGCCGACCGCCAGGTGTGGTTGGGTTATGACCCGGCCGAAACGGGCGATAGTTCCGGTCTGGTGGTCGTGGCACCACCGATGGTGCCAGGCGGTAAGTTCCGGGTTCTTGAGCGGCACCAGTTCCGTGGCATGGACTTCGCGGCGCAGGCCGAGTCAATTCGCTTGGTGACCCAGCGTTACTGGGTGACCTATATCGGCATAGACACAACCGGCATGGGCTCTGGCGTGGCGCAGCTGGTGCGGCAGTTCTTCCCTGGACTGACCACGTTCAGTTATTCGCCAGAGGTGAAGTCGCGCTTGGTGATGAAAGCCTATGACGTGATCCACAAGGGCCGGCTGGAGTTCGATGCCGGGTGGACTGACTTCGCGCAATCACTGATGGCGATCCGCAAAACCATCACCGCCAGCGGCCGGCAGTTCACCTATACCGCCGGACGCAGCGAATCAACCGGCCACGCCGACCTGGCCTGGGCGCTTTTCCATGCACTACACCACGAACCGCTCGAAGGGCAGACGGCTGCCAATACAGGGCGGATGGAGCTTTTTTGATGAGTACAGGTAATGAGGTGGCGGTTGCCACGGAGCAGGCGGTGAGTGAGCACAAGTCGGTGGCGTTCACGTTCGGCGAGCCGGAGTCGGTGTTATCTGCCAGAGAGATATTCGACTCTTTGGAGTGCTGGTTTAACGGGCGTTGGTACGAGCCGCCCTTGTCGCTGGACGGACTGGCTCGGTCGGTGAAGGCCAGCGTTCACCTTGACTCTGGGCTGCGCTTCAAGCGCAACCAACTGACCCGCACGTTCATCCCGCACAAGCTGCTGACCCGCGAGGCGTTCGACCAGTACGCTCAGGACTACCTGGCATTGGGCAACGGGTACGTGGAGGCGCGGCGGTCATTGCTGGGCACCACTGTAGCGCTCAAGCCTGCGCTGGCGAAGTACATGCGGGTAGGGAAGGACGGGCACTTTTTCCAGGTGCAGGGCTGGAAGAATGAGCACGCGTTTGACCAGGGCAGCGTCTTCCATTTGCGCGAACTGGATCTGCATCAGGAAATTTACGGGTTGCCGGAGTGGCTGTGTGCATTGCAATCGGCGCTGTTGAACCAGTCGGCGACGTTGTTTCGCCGGAAGTACTACGAGAACGGTAGTCATGCCGGTTTCATCCTGTACATGACGGACGCGGCGCAAAACGAGGCCGATATCGACGACCTACGTACGGCTTTGAAAAACTCCAAGGGGCCTGGCAACTTCCGCAACCTGTTTGTGTACGCGCCGAACGGGAAGAAAGAAGGCATTCAGTTGATCCCGGTGAGCGAGGTGTCGGCCAAGGACGAATTCAACTCGATCAAGGATCAGACCCAGGGCGATGTTCTGGCGGCATTGCGGGTTTATCCGCAGCTGATGGGCATCGTGCCGAAAAACGCGGGGGGCTTTGGCTCGCCGAAGGAAGCGGGGGAGGTCTGGGCCACCCTGGAGCTTGAGCCAATTCAGACACGCCTGGCCCTTCTCAATGATTGGATCGGCGAAGAAGTCGTGCGCTTCAAGCCCTTTGAACTTGGAGCGGGGGAGAAATAAGACCCGCGCAGTACATGAGGCGACGCGCTGGTGTGCTAACGCCCGATCGCAGCAGAGCAGATATGCCCCATGAGGCAGCTCTGTTCTGCCTTACAGCCCAAAACCGATGTGTTTTTCCAGCTGCTTTTTCAGGAACGCTTTGCCTAAAATCGACAGTGTCTCAAGCGTGAAACCGCCTACTTTAGTTACTCCATCCTTGGTCAACTTCCAAATCTTCTCATCTCTGACTGAGTCAACAAAATCATGTCCCGCAGGTGTCAGCGCTCTGAACGAGAATTGGCTGCTTGGGCTCATGCCATGACCACCTGCCCCATCAACCCACCCAGACATCAAGATTTGATCCATATGGTAGTAGACCTCGTTGGCCGAGTAGTCGTCTATTTGTAGGTCTTTGTTCGTGTTGATCATAAATATTGATCCTGCTGGCATCGGCAGGCTTTCAAGCTTAAGCATCAGCTTTCTGATCAGGTCAGGGTCTCGCTTCATACCAACTCCATGTGAAAGGTAATGTCGTTAAGGGACGTCTGAGGTCAAGGCAGTGAGCAACCTGTAAGGCCGTGCTGGGGTAGCAAAAGCACCACTGAGATAGATGAAGATTTGTCTGTCAGTAGATTGAAATAACCCACTTAAACATAGCATTTAGCAGGTGTCACGACAACCCTAAAAGGCAGCGAGGCCCAATAAACACAGGGCTTTCAGCGCAGCAAAGCCTTCCAGGCAGCTCCCACCTTGGCAGCACCCTGACTGGCCGGTGCAGGGGTGGGGAGTTGGCGTGCCACAATCGGGCCACTGGCGTGCCACACCGGGCAGTGACGTGCTTCAGCACTCGGCGCGCGCCGTCGTCCCCCCACCTCGCCTGCGGGCTAAATGGGTCGTTTTTTCTGCGTACCTGCGGACCATTCCCCGCAGCCCAGGCTGTGGCTCTGCTCTGCGTTCTGGGGGGGTTAAAACCCTGCGGAACCCTGCGAAGGTGGGTCGTTTTCGCAAAGCTCACAAGTGCGCATGGGCAGCCGGATTCAGTTGGTGCCTCGGGAAAAGGGTTAGGTTTTTTTTGAGTGGGGTATGTTTGGCTGGAGGCCCCGTATTTACTGGGCTTGAGACCTAACTTTGATGGGTTAGGTTGGGTTAGGTTCAAGGTTAGGATTCTGTAACTGTCTGTTTTTAAAGGAATTAATATAACTGATATTTAACATCAATAAAGGTTAGGTAATTACCAAGGCTAACCAAAAGCTAACTTAGCCAGTCCTTCGCAAACCCGCACTAGACAAGGCTTTCGTAGCATCCAGCGGAAAACTAACTCTCCTAACCTGTTTCCCGTGGGTCAACATGAAAACTCTGAATCTTCCTGGGCGGGGCTCGTTTGAAGCTGCACGCGGGATCGCGAAGTATTCACGACCTTTACCTTCATGCACTCGCACAGACTCTGATGTTGGTGCTTCCGCAAAAGGGGGTGGGGTTGGATCGACAGGCAATCCCTACCTGAATGAGGCGGTGGAAGCTCTAACGGCGAAGGCGCTCCGTAAATGCGGGCACAAAAAAACCTCCGCACTCGGTCAAAGGGGGAGGTGATTTTGCGTAAGTCGCGTTAATGCAGTCTGGCGCATTACTCAGCATGCGAGGCGTTCGGATCACCAAATCATCGGCGGTCATCTGATCTACTACTTCAACGATTCCTTCAGCGATTCGTATTCCTTATCAATCTGGTCTAAGTGGCCCCTGGCGTTACTTTGTAATACTGAAAACCCCGTAGCCCCTAACTTTTGACGCAGTGCATAGTCGTTCTGATCGATGCTTTCTAGTGCCTTCTTAATACCCGGATGATTGAGTGGGCCGGTCAGAAGGGCTTCGACCGCGGAGCCAAGAAACACCATTTGATCGTTAAGGCTTAGCATGGCGAGAACTGCCTTGCTTGAACCAAGCTCATGCATGGGAATCCCCTGGAGAGCTCTAACGACGCCCTCAATTATGACTTTGTTATAAACCTGGTAAATCAGAAGGTTATTGCCTGTAGGCCACTCCATCGCGTCTATCGCCTTACGAATATTACAAGTATGCGAATGGGCTGCCTCCACAATGGCGAAAATGGTCCTACGTTTTTCCGATGCGGCGTGATTGATCGGGATTTTTGAAGCCAAGATCACGGCCACTAAAGCCAAAATTGATCCTATTGCCTGAATCCATGCAGGAGCTCCATCCCAGAATAGGTGCCAGTCAACGCTCATCTCTCATCTCCGTATGGGTGGCAACCCGCTCCAGCACGTCCGTCAGTGAGTACTCACTTGTCATGATAGGGGGCTCGTTTCGAAAGGAATCAAGCATAGCAGTGGCGAACGTGGGGATTACTAAAGCCAGCGGGGGAATGATCATTGCTTCAGTGAGTGAGAATGGTAATGGTACGAAAATGGTACGGATGATTGGCGGCGTGGCTGTGATGTGCGTGCTTTAAGGCCTGTAGTTTAAGGTGTTCAATCCATCACCGAAAAGGCAGATGTTTTTCGCTCGTGACCGGCAGCCGTCGGCCAGAAGCGGTCACTTGTCAAAGCTGATGAGCTATTGGAGCTTTCTCTCCGCGGTTGATGCGGCGGGGCTCAATCCTCTACGCGACAAGGTTCAGTAGGCCTCTGCATCATCAGGTTGCGCAGCTAGATTCATCATATTCCTTTACGATTTTCGATTATCGTTTGGTGAATTTGCCAATGATGGATCAAACGAACATGACCGATTCCCTCCAGGCTGACCGCAGCCACTGGACTGTTTTCTTAATCTTTCTGCGATTGGGCCTAACTTCTTTCGGTGGCCCAGTCGCTCACTTGGGGTACTTCAGGGATGAATTCGTTGTGCGTCGACAGTGGCTAAGCGAGCGCAGTTATGCGGATTTGGTCGCCCTTTGCCAGTTTCTACCAGGGCCTGCTAGCAGTCAGGTTGGCATCGCGCTTGGGCTGTCTCGCTCAGGCTATGGCGGCGCACTGGCTGCGTGGATGGGATTCACCTTACCTTCCGCGACTGCCCTGATCCTCTTCGCTCTGGGCATCGCCAGCTATGGCGATGCCGTACCCACTGGCGTGCTGCACGGTTTGAAGGTGGTAGCCGTGGCGGTGGTCGCACAGGCGGTATGGGGTATGGCGCGAAATTTGTGCCCCGATGCGCCGCGTATATCCATCATGGCGGCAGCGACCTGCTTCGTGCTGCTCATGCCGTCCGCCTTAGGGCAAGTGGGGGTCATTTTTATTGCCGCGATCATTGGCCTCTTGCTGTTCAAGCCCCGGCCGGACGAATCCCATGAACCACTGCCCATTAGCGTCCGGCGTCGCGCGGGCCTATTCTGGCTGGCCCTGTTCTTTGCCTTTCTGCTCGGGCTGCCGCTCCTGGCAAAGTTGTTCCCAAGTCAGATGCTGTCGATGGTGGACGCTTTCTACCGTACCGGCTCGCTGGTCTTCGGTGGCGGACATGTGGTGCTGCCGCTATTGCAGGCTGAAGTCGTGCCTTCTGGATGGGTCGACAACGATGCATTCTTGGCTGGCTATGGCGCAGCTCAGGCTATCCCGGGGCCGCTACTCACCTTCGCAGCATTTCTCGGCGCCTCGATGAACCAGGAGCCGAGCAGTTGGCTTGGAGGCCTGATCTGCCTGCTGGCGATTTTCGCGCCTTCTTTCCTGCTAGTGGTGGGCGCCTTGCCGTTTTGGGAGCGTCTGCGCCGGAACAGCCGCACCCAAGCGGCACTGATAGGCATCAATGCGGCTGTGGTCGGTCTGTTGCTTGCCGCTCTGTATCAACCGGTATGGACGAGTGCGATTCACGCCCCACAGGACTTTGGTCTGGCCCTCGTGGCAATAGTTGCGTTGATGTTCTGGAAGCTGCCGCCGTGGTTGGTTGTACTCGGCAGCGGCGTCCTGGGCGGGCTGTTGAGTATAGTTCTGTGAGGCTAATCGCTGATGTCCGCAATTAGCCGATTGCTGCCTTTCGTAAAGGGCAGGGCGTCAATGCTTGGAAGTTGTGTTGGTACAAAAGTGGTACGCAGCTTTCAGGGCAGCTCTGTAGGGCAGGGAATGCAAGGCCTACAGGATTAGCAGTGCCAATCCATCATCGGGGCAACGGAGAAGCGGCGGGAGAGTGGAGCTGTTTGTAGGGACATTGGGAATCTGAGTCAACGAGGCGAGTGGCCTAGTTTATCAGGGATGTATCAGGGGTGTTTTGCGCTCTTCACCGTCTCAAGCGACAGGGGACACGGTGAGGATCCTCAATCAATGATTGTGTCGGATATCGTGGCCTGACCCTGGCGTCTCTTTAGTGCATTGCTTGCATGGAAACGTTTGTAGCCGTCTGAGTCGTTAGTTCTATGAGGGTTAACGCTCCGTCGTCAAAGGAGCAGCCTGTATCTATGTAGATCGTATTTCCCAAATAGGTAAGGGAGGATACAGTTGAATGGCCGACATAAACTTGATCAATACCTTGAGTTAAAGCTTCGTCGAGGCATTCGATTTTTGTTCTGGCGTACAGTGCTTTTTCTAACGCTAGGCGTTGATGGACTTCGCCAAATTGACCCGTGATTGCGTCCTTTGCACTCTGCCAGGTGTCATCGTTATGCGTCAGCGGAGTCTCTGCGTGCACAATCCCAATTTTTCGACCATCTGTTAATTCAACCTCTATTATTAGAGGAAGATCTTTTAAGGCGTCAGACAGGGTCTGTTGAAATTGAGTTGATAGTTTGTAGAGCCATGCTCCACCGTTGCGCGAATGCCTGGCAATGTCGCCATTGCCAGAAACACAGTCGATAACCATCTGTTCATGGTTGCCTCTCACGGCGTGAAACCAGGGCTTCTGTAGCCAGACCACGGCATCGATGGAGTCGGGTCCTCTGTCAATGAGGTCGCCCACAGAGAAGATTCGATCTATGCGTTCATTGAAGTCCACTTTTTTTAAAAGAAGCTCTAATAGCTTGAAGTGCCCGTGGACGTCACCGACTATAAAATCTCGACCAATTTTGTTGGGTAAAAACGACTGGGTTTTGTGCATGGTGAGTGATCGAGGGGGGATATTTAATTTTAAGGATACTACGTACTAGGAGACTTGGTAACGTACGCATGGAAATCGCGGCTTCCCCCCTGCGCCCGCTATTTAAAGTACGAGCGAATCCTCGTACACGTCTTGCTGGTGACTTTCGGTAGCCGATGTGTCGCTGCAGGCGGTGCCATTTGGATAATGCAGTGTTCCTTATGGCCATCGCCATAAACCATCACTGCCGAGGTGGTGGAGGAGCCATCTTCGTTCAAGTACGTTGTGACATTTTCACTGTTCTCTGGGCGTTTATCAGGGCCGCCGTAGGGATCAGGGTTCGCGGGGGACTCGGCCGCATAGGCAGCCTGGGCGAGCAATAGAAGCGTGAGTGCACAAATGAATTTCACAGTGGGCCCTTCGACACAGTTTGGGAATCAGTAAATACAGATTGAGGCGGCTGTGCAGCTCAGACCGCTAAATCCCTCAGGAAATTTCCCGCACTTTCTCGCCCGGCCCTGTGCAAGCCCGCTACTACAGGCAGGGCTGCGTCAGCCCACTTCGACAGTGCCTTTATGGAAAATCTCACGCCGTGCCCGGCGGCTGATGTTTTCGTGCTTGCTGAGTGTGTACATCTCGTCAAAGCGCGCACGGTCGATACCGGGATAGTTGACCAGTTCTTCCATCACCATGCGGTCGTAATCCTGCTCGATCACAAAGCGGAAGACCTCGCGTCGATAATAGAAGCCGAATTGAAAGGCCAGCACTTCGGTGAGGTAGTCAGTCTGGGTGAGGAAGCAGTTCTCCAGGTCAATCGCCTTGGCGCACGTGGGGTGCTGCGGGTCGACCATCACATTGTTGGCCCAGAAGTCCATGTGGATGATGTGTTTGCTGTGCAAGGCGCGCAGCAATTTGAATGACGCGGTGATCAGGCTCACGACGTCGCGTTCCTGCTTGAGCCATTCCAGGCCGCTGAGGTAGCCGTCGAGCATCTCGGTGAAGATGAAGAATTCCTGGATTAGGCCAAGCGCAGATTTTCTGTAACCGAAACCACGCAGTCCGGCGACCGGTGCGCCGCGCTTCTGCGCGCCCAGGGTGTTGATGACTTCCTCAACGGGCCAGTCGAATGTGCCGTCGCGTTTGGAGCGTCCGAAGGTGACGCGCAGTTTAGGACGCAGGCTGTCCAACGGCTGGGACTTGGCGAACAGATCGTTCTCCATGCCTTTCAACGGCGCGCTGATGCGGTTTTTGAGTTGATGGCGAGTGTCGATCAGGTCCTGAATCGCTTGGTGGACTCCGTCGTCGCTGGTGTGTGTGGTGAACACCGTCGCGTTGCCGTGATTGAGCGTTGCGGGAAAATTCTCAAGCACATTTCTATCGGGAAAGCTCAAAACACATCCTTGTCATTCGGAAAAGTATTACAGACATGTTACATGCACGATCTATTGGATCCAACCTGAACGTAACCTGTCTGGAAATGAAATATTTTTCACGTAGGGTTATCTGAGCGTTTCCTGGCGTTGATGCCTGATTTCAACCGGTTCTATTCGTTTATTCCCCGCCTTTCATCCGTCGTGCAATCAGATAGATCCCCAACCCGGCCAACGCTGTGACTGCGCCGATATAGCCGGTGCTGGTCCAGCCCAACCCGGCCGTGATCGCCATGCCGCCAAACCACGGGCCCAGCGCGTTCGCCAAGTTGAATGCCGCATGGTTGGACGCTGCCGCAAGGCTTGGCGCTTCGTGGGCGATGTCCATCAGGCGGATCTGCAACGGTGCAGCCAACGCCACCATGGTGCCGACCAGGCCCATGCTCAGCAGCACGCCCCACAGCGATGCCGCTGCGAACGGAAAGAACAGCAATACGCCAATCGACCACACCAGGATCCAACCCACCGCGCGAAACTGCATGCGATCAAACAGCTTGCCGCCGGCGATATTGCCGATGATCCCGCCCACGCCAAACGCGGCGAGGCCGAAGGGAATCCACTGTGGCGAGACTTTGGTCACTTCGAGCATGGTCGGTGCCAGGTAGCTGAACACGCAGAACATCCCGGCAAACCCGATTGCGCCGATGGACAGTGCCATCCACACCTGGGGTTTGGTGAAGGCACGCAGTTCCTTGCGTGGGTCGCTGCGTTCTTCGTCATGGCGGTGCGGCACGAATTGCCAGACGAGGGCGATGGTGCACAGCGCAATCACGCTGACCAGCGCGAACGCCGAGCGCCAGCCCAGGTGTTGGCCGAGGAAGGTGGCGATGGGGTTGCCGAGCAGCATGGCCAAGGTCAGGCCCATCATGACGCGGGCGACGGCACCGGCGCGTTTGTCGTTCGGCACCATGCTGGAGGCGACTACGGCAGCGATGCCGAAATAGGCGCCGTGGGGCAGGCCACTGATAAAGCGGAACGCCACCAGCGAACCGAAGGTGGGCGTGAATGCCGTGGCGAAGTTGCCCAGCGCGTACAAGCCCATCAACAGCAACAACATATGTTTGCGCAGCAGCTTGGCGCCGAGGATCGCCAGCAGCGGCGCGCCGACCATCACGCCCAGCGCATAGGCGCTGATGGCGTGGCCGACCTGAGGTTCGCTCAACCCCAGGTTCTGGGCGATGTCGGGCATCAGGCCCATGATCGCGAATTCGCCGGTACCGATCGCGAAAGCGCCCACGGCCATGGCGGCTTCCATTTTGGCGGCGCTGCGCGCGGGCAATACGTGCCCGGGTGTTTGCTGGATAGACATGGATCGCTCTGTGCAGGAGGGAAAGACGAGCCGCCGATCCTAACGAGGCGGCCACGAAGGAGTCTAGAACAGCGGATTACGCCTGAGTTCCATCCCATCGCGGCGCCGGCCTTTGAGATCCGTCTTATTCACCCGGCTCCTGCTCATCCCTAACCTTTGGGCGATGAAACTCAAACATTTCCTGCAACCCCTCGATTCAACCTTCTCGACGCCCAAGGCAGCCCGCAAGTTGTTGCGTTTGTTTGCCTTTGCGTTGGTGCTCGGCGTTTATGTGGGGGCTTACAGTTATCTGCGTGCGGCATTCAGCGAGGAAATTTCGCTGCGGCGCAGTTATATGAACGAGGCGATTTCCGACGCACAGAGTTTTTTCGTCAGCCGCCAGACGCTGTTGAAGAGCCTCGGCCTGTCCACCGTCAGCCATAAGACGCCGCCTGTGGGCAATCTCAATGAAGTGCCGGCCGAAGAAGTGCATATCACCCTCGGTGAAGCAGGCAATATCTGGAGCCTGTGGCTGACCCGACGCATGCTTGATTACTTGCAGGCCAACCAGGTCAACCTGATTTACGTGCCGCAGCGTGCCACGCCGCTGGTCGAGCGCCTGTTTACCGTGGGCGAAGCGCCGGGAGCCGTACCGGAGTCGGTGTTGAAACGCTTGATGGCGGTGGATACCGGCAAGGTGTCGGTCAGCGATGAGCTGTGGCTGACCGAGCAGAGTCGCCTGGATTCATCGCTGTACATTTTTACGCGCCTGGACGAGCGCAGTCCTTCATCGGGCTGGCTTGGATTAGAGGTGGACGGACCGGACCTGATCAACGCCTTGCAGCATGAGAAGGCCGGCGACTTCATGTTGCTCGACGGCGCGGGCCAGCTGATTTTCAGCAGCGCGCCCCATCAACCGGCGGCGGCGCAGGTGTTGCGCCAGTATCACTCCACCGCCAGTTTCGGCTGGGAAGGCAGCCGCTGGTTGCCCGACCGCCTGGCGATCCGCAAGCACTTGGGCTATTCGCACTGGCAGATCGTCTACAGCCTGGAGTTGAGCTCGCTGTTGCCCAGCCTGGCGCTGCCGTTGCTGGTCTGCTTGCTGCTGTGCGCTCTGGCGAGCCTGCTGATGGTGCGCCTGGTACGGCGCATCGACCAGCGCCTGATCATCCCGGCGGCCAATCGCATCGAAGCGTTGGTGGAGAGCGAAGCGTTCAGCAGTGCGGTCATTCGGATCGCCCCGGTGGCCTTGTGCGTGCTGCGGCGCAGTGACGGCGAAGTGGTGCTGGAAAACCCGTTGTCGCGCCAATGGCTGGGCAAGGGCCAGGAGCGCCGACAACTGTGTCTCGACTGGGTTCGCCGTGCCTTCCATGACGCCGAACACGGCAGCACCGACGAGTTGCAGATGGCCGATGGTCGCCACCTGTTCCTGAGCTTTGCACCTACCCGTTACCAACGTGAAGAAGTGTTGATCTGTGCCTTCAGCGACATCAGCGAGCGCAAACAGGTCGAGTTGGCGCTGGAGCAGGCGCGAACCCTGGCGGATGCGGCCAACGAGGCCAAGACCCTGTTCCTCGCAACCATGAGCCACGAGATCCGCACGCCGTTGTATGGCGTGCTGGCCACCTTGGAGTTGCTTGCCCGCACCGAGCTCAACAACCAGCAGCGCGGCTACTTGAATGCCATCGAAGGTTCCTCCGCGAACCTGCTGCAATTGATCTGCGACGTGTTGGATGTCTCCAAGATCGAAGCCGGGCAGTTGTCCCTGGAACTCACGGTGTTTTCTCCGCTGGAACTGGTGCAGGAAGTGATTCAAGGCTACGCCGGTGCCGCCCAGAGCAAGGGCCTGCAATTGTTCAGTTGCCTCGACCCGCACACCCCCGAACGCGTGCGCGGCGATGTCACACGGATTCGGCAGATCCTCAACAACCTGCTCAACAACGCGCTCAAATTCACCGAGAGCGGGCGCATCGTCCTGCGTTTACGCCTGGAAAGCCGTGAGGGCGAGCGCAGCATGTTGCAGTGGCAGGTGGTCGACACCGGCAAAGGCATTGCGGCGCACGACCAGCCCGATTTGTTCGAGCCGTTCTTCCAGGCCAGCGGCAACGCCAATGTGGTGGCGGGCAGCGGGCTCGGGCTGTCGATCTGCAAGCGCCTGGTGCACTTGATGAACGGCACGTTGCGTGTGGTCAGCGAGCCGGGCCTGGGCAGCAGTTTTACCTTCAACTTGCCGTTGGAGCAGGTCACCGACGATCAACCCTGGGCCTTGCCGTTGTTGGGCGAGCGGGTCTATGTGGTGTCACCGGTACGCGAACTGGCCGAGAGCATCGGCGGCTGGTTGCGGCGCTGGGGTGCGCGGGCGCAATTGGGCGTGCCCGAATCCGTCGCCACAGACCCCGGCGCGGTGCTGGTCGAGCTTTATCCTGGCGCGGTCGATGCTGCGCGGCTTCGCTGGTCGGGCCCACGGGTAGTTGCGTCGGCTGATGAGCATGGCGTCTCGCTGGGACCGGGCGCGTGTTGGCAGATCGGCTTGAACAACCTGCACGCGCTCAATCGTGCCGTCAGCCGCGCCCAGGGCATCGAGGAACACCTGTCGCCCATCCCCCGCGAGGCGCCCGCCGAGGTCAGCCTGAACCTGCGTCTGCTGGTGGCTGAAGACAACCTGATCAACCAGTTGATCCTGCGCGACCAGTTGGAAGAACTCGGCTGCACCGTGGTGCTCGCCGGCGACGGTATCGAAGCGCTGTCGCTGTGGGGCGAGCGCCCCTTTGACATGGTCCTCACCGACGTCAACATGCCGCGCATGAACGGCTACGAACTCACCGAACAACTTCGCCGCTTGGGCTGTTCGCTGCCGATCATCGGCGCCACGGCCAACGCGATGCTCGACGAAGCCGAGCGTTGCCTCAGCGCCGGCATGGACCACTGCCTGGTCAAGCCGTTTACCCTGCGCGCGCTCTATCAGTGCCTGCAGCGCTTTCAAAGGAGCGAGCCTTGAGTGCCTATCGCGTGCTCATCGTGGAAGACCATCCCTTTCAGCATGAGTACCTGATCAACGTGTTCCAGGCCATCGGCGGGTTTGACGTCGACGCGGTCTGGGATGGCGCCACCGCGTTGCAGCGCCTGGCCAGCCAGCATTACGACCTGTTGCTCAGCGACCTGATGATGCCGGGGATGGACGGTGTGCAACTGATCCAGCAACTGGCCGGCCTGCAGGCGCCGCCCGCGTTGGCGCTGATGAGTGTGGCTTCGCGGCGCATGTTGGTGGGGGCCGGTGAGGTCGCGGGCAACCTGGGCCTGACGGTGGCTGGATTACTGTCCAAACCGATCAGCGATCCGCAGGTGCGCAGCCTGCGCGATTGCCTCGACCGGCTGGCCGAACAGGCGCGCACGCCGTGTTGCCATCGCGGTGTCAACCTGGCGCGGGACACCCTGGCCCGCGCATTGACCAACGGTGAGATCCAGGCCTGGTTCCAGCCCAAGAAATCCCTGCACGACGGGCGTATTGTCGGCGCCGAAGCCCTGGCTCGCTGGGTCCACCCGCAGGAGGGCCTGCTGATGCCCGCCGAGTTTCTCGGCGGGATCGAACGCCAGGGCCTGGAAACCCAACTGCTGTCCTGCATCCTCGCCCAGACCCTGACCGCCCAGGCCCAGTGGGCGCAGCTCGGCTACCGGTTGCCGGTATCGATCAACCTGCCAACCCATCTGCTCGACCAGTGCGACCTGGTCGATCGCTTGCTGGCCCAAGTGCTGCAGCGCGACGCGGAGCCCCGGCAAATCACCTTCGAACTGATGGAAAGCTCCACCACACAGTTGGCCAGCAACTACTACGCTGGAGCATGTCGCCTGCGCCTGATGGGCTTCGGTCTGGCCCAGGATGATTTTGGCAAGGGCTTCAGTTCTTACTTCAACCTGGTGTCTACGCCGTTCAACGAGGTCAAGATCGACCGCTCACTGGTGCACGGTTGTGCAGACAACGAACACCTGGCGTCGGCCTTGCAAAGCATCATCGAACTGGGCCGCAAACTCGGCCTGACGACCATCGCCGAAGGCGCCGAAACCCAGGCTGAGCTGGCGGTGCTGAGGCGTTTTCGCTGCGACCAGGTGCAAGGCTTCTTGATTTCCCACGGCGTCGCTGCCGAAAAATTCAGCGCGCTGTTGATCGAAGATGGCCCTGCGCCAGCACTTATCTGAACGGCCGGGGTCACACAGTCAAGAAGCCCAGAGGAAGGGTCATCCGGTCAGCCGGGTGTTATCGGTCAATGCCGGATGAAGCATAGGCCCTACGTCCTGATTCCAGGCTTTTCGCGGTACTGACGATGAAACATGCAAGTCTGCGCCTGGACAAGCTGGCGCAAAGCTCTCAACGCCTGAACAAAGCCCTGTTGTTGCTCACCGGGCTCGCCTTGCTGCTGTCCAGCAGTTGCTATTGGGCAGTGTCGCGTTTGTTGGAAGCCGAACAGGAAAAGATCCAGTTTCACTTTGCCCGTGTGGTGGAAATCATTCACGAGCATGAGGCGTTTCTGCGCAATGTGGCCAGCGGTTACAGCCAGCGCAACTCGCCGCCGTTGCCGGCGGTGCAATCGACGTCGGTGGTGGAGGTGCAGCGCGACGCAGGGCAGGTGGTGTTGCAGGCCAAGGGGTTTGCGCTCTCGCTGCCGTTCACCTTGTCCCACGATCCCGGCTTATCGGCGGATGACACACGGCGCGCGCTGGCATTTGGCGTGCAATTGACCGACTACTATGGCGGCTATTGGGCCAGCTCGTTTTATGCATCGCCACAGCTGTTCGTGCTCACCCCTGACAACCTCACCAGCCTCGCCGTGCCCGGTATTGGCGGCCTACGCCAGCATCAGCCGTTGTTGCCCGGACAGTACCGCGAGGTGGTCGGGCGCTTGCATGAATTGCAACAGCGCCAGGCCGCCTTGCTCAATGACAGCCGCGTGCGCTGGATGCGCGCGCCGTCGCAGCTGTATCACGACAGCCGCAGCGTGGTCGCCATGATCGGTCTTGATGTGCCCGGCGCTGTGTTGCCGGCTGCTCAAGGCCAGGGCTTGCTGGCCTTGGCGGCGGTGGTGGATACGTCCCAGGTCGATGAGTTCGAGCGGGTGTTGCGACTGTCGGTCTACAACCAGTTCACCCTGATCGCGCCCGAGGGCGACGTGTTGCTCGGCAGCCTCGGCGACGAACGGATGGCGACGATGGGCTTGAGCTTCAGCCGCCAGGGCTTGCGCTTCAAGATGACCAGCGCGGGCGGTGAACGCTGGACCGGCTTGTACGCCATCACCTATCAGGACTTCCTGCGCTACGCCAAATGGCCGCTGCTCGGTCTCGGCCTCACGTTCCTCGCCGCCATGCTGCTCGGCTGGTGGATCAATCATTGGTACAAGACGCGCATCGTCAGCCCGGCGCAGCGCGCTCAGGAGCGGCTGTTCGAGAGCGAAGCGTTCAACCGCATCATGCTCCACAACGCCCCGGCCGGGCTGTGCGTGGTGCGGCGCAGCGACACGCAACTGCTGTTGGAGAACCAACGCGCCCTGCAATTGGGCGGCACCGCTTCCTTGCTGGCAGTACTCAAGGCCAACGACGGCGCCGACACCCCCGGCGAAATGTGCCTGGCGGTGGACGGCCGTTATTTGCAGGTTGTGGTGGTGGCCGCGCGCTACGAGGGCGACGACGTATTTCTTTGCGGCTGCAACGACATCACGCGGCATGTGGACGAAGCCCAATTACTGAACCAGGCCCGCCAGGAAGCCACCGCCGCCAACGAGGCCAAGACGGTGTTCCTCGCGACCATGAGCCATGAGATCCGCACACCCTTATATGGCGTGCTGGGCAATCTGGAGCTGATGGCCCTGACCGACATGAGCGAGCGCCAGCGTCAGTACCTGGAAATCATCCAGGGCTCGTCCACTGTGCTGTTCCAGTTGATCAGCAACGTGCTCGACGTGTCGAAGATCGAGTCCGGGCAAATGGCGGTGGAGGCGGCTGCCTTCGACCCCCATCAACTGGTGGACGAGTCGGTGCTGGCGTTCACCGCCACGGCGCGCAACAAAGGCTTGCAGATCGACGCCGAGATCGACCCGCAGGTGCCGCAGCAACTGCGCGGCGATGCCGGGCGCATTCGGCAGATCCTGCACAACCTGTTGGGCAATGCGATCAAGTTCACCGACTCCGGCCGCGTGCGTTTGCGCCTCACCGTGCAACAGCTGTTCGAGCAGGAAGTCGCCTTGCAATGGCAAGTCACCGACACCGGCGTGGGCATTCCGGAAAAGGCCGTGGAACAGCTCTTCAAACCGTTCTACCAAGTGGCCGGCGGCCAGGATGGCAATGGCGCGGGCCTTGGGCTGTCGATCTGCTCGCGCCTCAGTGAATTGATGGGCGGCAGCATGCGCGTGGTCAGCGAACCGGGCCTTGGCAGCAGTTTTTCGCTGTTCATTACCTTGCCGATTCTCACTCCCGTGCCCTCAGCCACCAACCCGGTGCTGGCCTCACCCTGTCTGGATGCGCCGTGCCTGAACGTGCGGGTGCTGGTGGCCGAAGACAACCCGGTCAGCCAGGCGGTATTGCAGGAGCAGCTCGAAGCGCTCGGGGCCCAGGCCACCGTGGCGCGGGACGGCGAGCATGCGTTGCAGATCTGGGGCTCGCAGCCTTTTGATCTGGTGATCACCGACATCAACATGCCGCGCCTCAATGGTTACGACCTGGCCCGCGCCTTGCGCGAACAGGGCGTGCAGGTGCCGATTATCGGCGTCACCGCCAATGCGTTGCGCGAGGAAGGCGAACGCTGCCTCGCGGTGGGCATGAATGCCTGGGTGGTCAAACCGCTGAGCCTGAGCATGTTGCGCCAGGCGTTGATGGCGCACTGCAGGCGCGCCACGGCCCTGACGACACCGGCGCCGGACCGCGACCGCGAAGGCTGGATCGAGCTGTCGCCGTCCATGCGCAAACTGATGGGCGAGACCCTGCTGGTCGACGTGCAACTCATTGAACAGGGCCTGGACGCCGGCGACTCCGATCGGGTGCGCCAACGCCTGCACAGCCTCAACGGCGCGCTGGCCAGCGTGCGCGCCGGGCTGTTGTCCAACGCCTGTCAGACATGGGAAAACACCCTCTACGATGGCCCGTTGGACAGCCATGCCACCACGCAGATCCGTGTGTTGTGCGCGCGCTTGACGGCCGTCGCGCAGTGCCTGCTGGCCGAGTCATCCACCTGATGAACGCCCCCTACAAGAGAGCTGAACCATGCGAGACATGAACGTCGTCATAGCCGATGACCATCCCATCGTGTTGGTGGGCGTGCGCGAAATCGTGCAGCGCGACGCCCGCTACCGCCTGGTGGGCGAGGCGGTCAGTTCGACGCAGTTGATCGAGCAGTTGCGCAGCCATCGGCCGCAAGTGCTGATCACCGATTTCAACATGCCCGGCGATGACACTTATGGCGATGGCCTGAAGTTGATCGAGTACATCCTGCGCCACTTCCCCGAGACCCAAGTGTTGGTGCTGACCATGATCTCCAACAGCCTGATCCTCACGCGTTTGCAGGAGTTGGGCGTGGCCGGCGTGATCCAGAAGAACCACCTGCACGGTGAAATCGAGAAAGCCCTGGGCGCCATCAGTGCCCAGCGCAGTTACCGGGCACCGATGCCGGCGGCGACGTCGGTGGTGGGCAACGGGTTTCAGGTGCAGGAGCGGTTCCAGAGCTTGTCGCCGCGGGAGATGGAGGTGCTGCGTTTATTCGTCACGGGGATGAGTGTCAGCGACATTGCCAGGCAATTGAGCCGCAGCAACAAGACCGTCAGCGCACAGAAGATCTCGGCCATGCGCAAGCTGGATGTGGACAGTGATCAGGCGCTGCTGACCTATTGCATCGAGGCCCGGCAGTTTCAGTAGGGGGGTTAGCGGTACGTCATCTGCATCAACAGCGTTGCGCTGTAGCTGCCCGCTTCGGGCAGTTCGCCCACGGTCACCGGCTTGACTCGTAGGGTCAGTTCCAATGGTTCTTTTTCCACCGTCCAGTTGCTGGTTTCTCCCAGACTGAAATCGGCCTTCGCGCTTTTATTCAACAGCCCCAGGCGCAGTCCCAGACCAGCGCGATTGGTGAGCAGGGTCTGGTTGTCAGCGCTGCCCAACCCCGCTGAAAACGTCAGGCTCACCTGGCTGTCAGCTTGGCAATCGAAGATCAGCGGTACGTCGGTAGCGGCGACGCTGTCATCGACCAACTGGTTGAGGTTGGCGTCACCCAGTTTCAACTGTTGCGAGGTGGGAAAACGTGGTGTGCAGGGCGGCGCGATCAACTTGCCGCTGACATCGATCTTCGCCTCATCCGCCGGTTGCGCAACCGCCGTGCCGGTCACCGCCAGCAGTATCCAGATAAGCGCTTTCATAGGTAGTTGATGGTCATGACGATCGACGAGGTGAACGCGCCCGGCGTCAGGGTGCCTTGTGCGATCAGCTTCGCCTTGAGGCTGATGTCGACGTTGCCGCTCAGGTTGCTGTAGGCCTTGGCGGTGCCTTTGAGGTTGGCCACCGTATTGTCTGCCCACAACAGCGAAACGCCGAGGTTGTCGGCCGTGGTCTTGGCCACGGTGTCGGTGTGCGTGCCTTTGCTGGAAGCGAAGCTTACGTTCAGCGATGAGCCAGCCGGGCAGGTCATTTTCACGGGAACCGCTACGGTATCGGTGGTGGCGACCTGGTCGGTGCGCACATTACCGAATGCTGCCGTGAGGGAGGTGCCAGAAGTCAGTACGCAGGGCGGTCGGGTGAGGGTGCCGCTTACGGTGATATTCACGGTGTCGGCGGCCTGGGCGGCAGTGCCGAGCAGTACCAGGGCGAGCAATGACGTTTTCATGAAAGTCTCATTGGTAATTGATGTTCAGGGTGTATTGGCTCTGGAACGCACCGGCAGGCGATTTCCCAGCCTCCAGTTGCGGCTTGAAACTCAAATTCACGCTGTTGCTGCCGGCCCTCAGTAGCATCGCGCGCGGGCTGGTAAAAACCACCGGGTTGCCGCTGTCGGTCCAGATAGCCTGCATGTTCAGCCCCGCAAGCGTGGTGCGTGATACTCCGGTATTGGCGTTGACCACTGACTGGCTCGGCGTCAAGGTCACGTTGGCGCGCATCGACGACGGGCAATTGAGTGACACGCTGGTCGACTGCGAAACGGCGCTGAGATTAGCGCTGCTGATAGTGCCGAATTTCAAGTTGACGGCGCTCGGAGAACTCAAGCTGCAACTGACGGCGGCGACGTTGTAGACGAACGTTATAGGGTGTATCCATTCTGCATAGTTCGGGTAGCCAATAGAGGTCACACCCAGTTTGACTTCTGCCACACGCCTGCCAGGTGTGCTAGGGGCGGTGCCCCCTATGTAGTAGGTGTAAGAGACTTTGCCGCCTACCGCAATCCGCCCACACTTCCCGCCGAGGCAGGAAGACCCGTAGTTACCCAGCGGCAACTGAGACATGTAGGTATTGTTGTAATAGTCTATGCCGTACAGGGTCGCGGGGTTGCTCCCGCCGCTGTTTGTGATTTGCAGAGTTGGATAGGCCCCATTGGGAAACGTGCGTTTTGCCGTGCACGTGCCACTGAACGGCACACTCATCTCGGCGCCGGCCGCAAAGGTGTAGCCACTCATATTCGACCCCGATACATTGCAATCCCAGCTGCCACCGATCAAAGCCTGGGCGTCCAGCGGCAACATCCAACCCAGCACCAGCAGGGTTAAGCACTTGCTCCAGCAAGCGGCGAGGTGATTTTTAAGGTTCATGACTTACGAATCCTTGGCACCCGACCCACCGGCCGCGCGCTCACATTGAATGTTCAGTTGTGTAATCCCACCCTCGGCAGGCCCTTTATCGTCCAGTTTCAATTCGCGGCTGCACCACGGCTGGTTATCCACGCTGATCAACAGGCGTGACTGCGCCGGTACGCCGCTCAGGTACGCACGGCCCTTGTCAGCCACCAGTGTGCTACCCAAAGAGCGCCCATCCGGGGCGAACAGTTCGGCCTTGGCGGCAAACGGTGCTGCTTCGCCGCGTGCATCGATGATGCGAAACAGAATGCGTTGGCCTTTGCGGGTCTCGAAGTCCGCCAGCACAAAGGCGCCGCGATTCGGCGTGACCTCCTGCACCAGTTGGGCGATGTCGACGTCAGCCGGCATCGACTGGGTGTCCAGCGACATACGGTTCTTGCGGTAGGGCAGGGCAGACGGCACCACCGTGTAGCCATTGGCATTGGTGCGCACACCTCGTTTGTTGGCGATTCCCACGTCTGCGGCACCGGGTGTGGCCACGATCACGTTGGTTTCGCCCAGAGGCTGACTGAAAATAAGATTGCGGTCATAGGCGACCACCGAGCCCTCGATGCCCATGTCCAGTTGCCGGCTACCGGAGGTCTCGTTATAGCCGCCGTGCACGATGGCGTTGGGTGCGTCATAGCGCGCGGCAAACGTGCTGCCCATCACGCGGTCATTAGCGTTGACTTGCTGCGACACGCCAGCGCTGTAGGCCAGGGTGTCGTCCTCCAGCGCATTGCCGCTCAACGTCGCCGTGCGCGAGGCCGTGCCCCGCGCGCTCTGGTTCGCGTTGACCGATACACGCTGGTTGCGTGTACCGCCCAGCGGCATGCTGATGCTCAGGGACAGCGTGCGGTCATTGCTGCTGTCCCCTTTGTTAGCGCTCAAGCCGAGAGTGTAGGAAATGTCCCCGACGCTGGCGCTGTAGCCCAGTTGAATCGAGGTGTCGGCATTGCTCTTGTCCCAGTAGTTGGTTTTCGTCACGTTGGCATACACACCGCCGTAGCCGCCCAGTTGCTGGGACACGTTGGCGGTGAAGTTGCTCTTCATATGGCCGCTGCGGTACATCTCCAGCGACTGCTCGTTGGTGCGGCTGTTGAGCGCCTCGTTGAACGAGTAGTAGCCGCCGGTGGAATAGCGATAACCGATCAGGCTGAAGTTGGTGTCGGTGGCCGCCAGGGCTTTGGAGTAGCGAAAGCGAAACGACTGGCCGCTGGCGGTGGTTTTTGCCGGGCCCATGGCTTCGCTGCGCGCGTGGGTCATGTCCACTGAAATCGCACCGAAACCGGCGAAGTCGTGGGCGAACCCTAGCAGGCCGGCGCTGTACTGATCACTCAGCAGGCTGCCGCCGAACAGCGTGGTGCCGCCGGCCAGGCCGCGCCGCAGGGACGCCTGGATAAAACGCGGTGTGTCCTGCTGCGTGGTCGCTTGTGCCGGGCGGTACTGGCCGGCGAATACCGAGTAGCTCTGTTGGCCCTCACGCAGCATGTAAGGCACCGACGAAAACGACTGGGTAAACACCTGGCGCTGGCCATCGGGGCCTTCCACGGTGACTTCAATGTCGCCATTGCTGGCGGTGGGGTACAGGTCGGTCAACGCGAACGGCCCCGAGGGCACCCACTGCTCATGGATCACGTAACCGCGCTGGCGGATGATCACCCGCGAGCGGCCGTTGGCGATGCCACGAATCACTGGCGCGAATTGGCGGGCCTGGTCCGGCAGCATGTCCATGTCCGAGGCAATGCCCAGCCCGCGATAGGGGATGGCGTCGAACAGGTCACCTTCGGTGGTGGAGTCGCCCACGGTGGCAATCGCCATCATGTTGCCCATGTTGCGCTGGGCGTAGGTTTCCATCGACTCCCAACGCCCGGTGTCGCCTGTGCCTTTCTGCCAGGTGGAGAAATTGCGCAGCCGCCAGGCTCCGGCGTTTATACCGCTGCGCAGGCTGCCGAACTGGTCCTGGCGGCTGCCGGTGTCGGACTCCACCGTACTCCCGGAAAAGCTGTAGTTGGTGAACGCTACTTGCTCGCCGTCACTCCACTGCCGGCGGCGTACTTCAAACGGGATGCTGCCCAGGTACGCTTGGGGGATCTCAATCGACAACACCTGGCGGTTGAAATCGTAGTCGTAGACCATCCCGGCCAGGCCTTGGTCGAACGCGATGCAGGTAGCGTCGGCGTCGCTGCGGTTTTGCAGGGCGGTATCGGCAACCCCTTGGCTACGAAAAAAGTCGGTATCCAGGCACGGGAAAAGCCCGGTGGAGGAGCGGTCCGACGTACCGCTGGCGCGAATAAAGCGTACATCGCGCTGCTCGACCGAATGCTCATTGACCAACACGTCTACCCGGTAAATCCCCGGCAACTGGCCTTCGCTCATGGCGCTGACCTGTTGTTTCACGGCGGCCGAACTCTGCCCGCCGCCGATCTCAAGGAACGACGCATCGAACTCGTAGCCAGCCTGTGCAGGGGCCAAATGCAAGGCCAAGGCCGCCGCGATCGGGCAGCCGAAAGCCTTCATGGCGCAACGGCGCATGAATGGGAGTGAACGGGGCATGGGCGTTCCTGAAATGGCGTTTCGAGGTTGGCGCTTGGGTATCAGTGAAGGCGGACGACGGGGGCGGTCACGACGCTGCCGTAGTCATCGATGTAGCTCATTTGCACTTCATCACCGGGCTTGGCCTGGATCGCTAGTTCCTGCTGTTGGCCGGGGCGCAGCACATCCGGTGCCTGGGTGATCGGCTGGCCGTTGAGCTTCAGCTCGCTGACCACGACATGGAATTTGGACGTGTTGTTGAACATCAGCGCGCCGGCATTGGCCTTCCAGTTCACTTGCGCCACCGCGTCCTTGAGTTCGCCTTTAAGGCCAGCGGGGCGGTAGAACAGCTTGATGGTGGTCTTGAGGGCGATCTGCAGCACGTTCTTGCCTTTCTGGTCGTCACTCATGGCCGGGATCGCCTTGACGTTCATCAGGAACAGGCTTTCACGGTCTTGTGGCACATCGGCGCCACCGGCAAAGATCACACGCAGGATGTTTTCCTTATTGGCGTCGAGCCGGAACAGCGGCGGGGTGACGATAAAGCTGTCGACGCTTTCTTCGCTGGTGCCGCCGAAACGGCTGACCCAGGACTGCACCAGGTAAGGCGAGGTGTCTTCGCGGTTGCTCACATTCAGATTGGCTTCGTTGGAGGCGCCGTTGTAGATCAGGCGCGTGGCGCCTACGGTCACGGCGGCGTCCGCTGCTGCGACATGCCAGAGCGGTAAGAGCGCGAGCAAAAAATACAGTTTCAAACGCATGAGGGGAGACCTTTAAAAGTCCGTAGGCCGGCGCGACGGCGCCAGGCCCACGGTGTTGACGAGCAATTACTTGTAGGTAACGTCGAAGCTGGCCAGGGCGTTGACTTGACCGGTGCCGATGCCAGACGTGGTCACTGCATCGTCGCCCGTGCCCGTAGTCACATCGGCGGCGGTGCGCACATAGGCGGCGGTGAAGTTGAAGGTGTTGGACATCGCTCGCAGGTCGTAGTCGGCGGTCGCGGTATTCAGTGGAACCGCGTTTCCGGTACGCGCGTCAGCGATCTTGATCGCGATACCTGTGACCTGGTTTTCACCGGTCAGGCCCAGCAGGGTGGAGTCGCTGGCGTCTTCCTGGCCGCTGAAGGTAATCGCGACGTTTTTCTTGGTCGCGGTGCTGCAGTTGTCCAGGCTGATCGAGAACGCTTTCGGCTTGGCGGTGGCGCCCACTGTTTTCCCGAAGTCAGCGATGCGCACCGGATCGAGTGTCACGGACTTGCTCTCGTCGCCGGTTTTGATGGTGCACGCGTTGTCGGTCACGGAACCGGTGAATTGGATCTGCCCGTCCGCAGCCTGTGCGGTACCGGCCAGCAGCCAGCAAGCGCCGCATGCGAGAGTGATTTGGCTCAGTTTGTTCAGCATTGCAATGCCCTTTACGAGATGGATGGTTGTCTGCTTACCCCCCTTGGGTAAGCCAATCCATAGTGCAATGCTGGGATTTGGAGGCACATGAGACAGATCTTAAAAGCTGGCCTACTGATGGCCGTTCGACCGGTGAGTCCATATCCGACGCCGGGCGTGATATTCTGCGCGCCGTCTTGGTCTAGTCTTTCCTTGGTACGTACATCCGTATACGTCCCAGCGGTTGACTGTCGCCCAGGTTGCTGAAGCCAATAAAGATAAAAAGTCAGCGCAGAAGGGACATAAAAGTGAGGTCGATACGTCGGCTTTGTGTGCCCACCCTGTGGCCTTCGTGTGAGTGTGCAAACCCCGCGGTACGTTGACTGGCGTAGCGTGATTGAGGGTTGCCCATGATCAGGGGCAGTGGGGCGGATGGCGTTTTATCATAGGTGCTACTGATGTTTAAAAAAGTAAACACTGCCCTGCTGGGGCTGGCTTTGTCGATGGGGATCACGTCCGTTCACGCGGAAGAGGCAAAGAAAGTCGATGTGCTGCTGATCGGCGGCGGCATCATGAGTGCAACCCTCGGTGTCTGGCTTAACGAGCTGGAACCGGACTGGTCGATGGAGATGGTCGAGCGCCTCGACGGCGTGGCCGAAGAAAGCTCCAACGGCTGGAACAACGCCGGTACCGGTCACTCGGCCCTGGCCGAGCTGAACTACACCCCGGAAGACAAGAACGGCAACGTTGAGATCCCGAAAGCGGTCGAGATCAACGAAGCGTTCCAGATCTCCCGTCAGTTCTGGTCCTGGCAGGTCCAGCAGGGCGTGCTGAAGAACCCTCGTTCGTTCATCAACACCACTCCGCACATGAGCTTTGTGTGGGGCGATGACAACATCAAGTTCCTCAAGAAGCGCTACGAAGCCCTGAAAGCGAGCCCGCTGTTCGCCGGCATGCAGTACTCCGAAGACCCGGCGCAGATCGCCAAATGGGTTCCGCTGATGATGGAAGGGCGTGACCCGAACCAGAAAATCGCGGCCACTTGGAGCCCGCTGGGTACCGACATGAACTTCGGCGAGATCACCCGCCAGTTCGTTGCTCACCTGCAAACCACACCTAAGTTCGACCTGAAACTGTCGAGCGAAGTGCAGGACATCACCAAGAACGCCGACGGTTCGTGGCGTGTGAGCTACAAAAACCTGAAAGACGGCACCAAGACTGAAACCGACGCCAAGTTCGTGTTCATCGGCGCCGGCGGCGGTGCACTGCACCTGCTGCAAAAGTCGGGCATTCCTGAAGCCAAGGAATACGCTGGCTTCCCGGTGGGTGGTTCGTTCCTCGTGACCGATAACCCAACCGTTGCCGAGCAGCACCTGGCCAAGGCCTACGGTAAGGCTTCGGTTGGCGCGCCACCGATGTCGGTTCCGCACCTGGACACCCGCGTGCTGGATGGCAAGCGCGTAATTCTGTTTGGCCCATTTGCCACCTTCTCGACCAAGTTCCTGAAAGAAGGCTCGTACCTGGACCTGCTGACCAGCACCACCACCCACAACATCTGGCCAATGACCAAAGTCGGTATTCGTGAATACCCACTGGTTGAGTACCTTGCTGGCCAACTGATGCTGTCCGATGACGACCGCTTCAAGGCGCTGCAAGAGTACTTCCCGAACGCCAAGCAATCCGACTGGCGCCTGTGGCAAGCTGGTCAGCGCGTGCAGATCATCAAGCGTGACGAAGAGCAGGGCGGCGTCCTGAAACTCGGTACCGAAGTGGTCAGCTCCGCCGACAACACCATCGCAGGCCTGCTGGGTGCATCGCCAGGCGCGTCCACCGCGGCTCCGATCATGCTGACCGTGCTGCAGAAAGTGTTCAAGGACAAGGTGGCTACTCCGGCCTGGCAGGAAAAGCTGCATCAGATCGTGCCAAGCTACGGCACCAAGCTGAACGACAGTCCTGAAGCCGTTGCCAAGGAATGGGCCTACACCGCCAATATCCTGCAACTGCCTACACCGCCGGTGATCCCGGCAATGGCTGCTCCCAAGGCGACCGAGGCTGCGAAGCCTGCGGCTGAGCCGAGCAAGCCGGCGTCTGATCTGGCGCTGTAAAAACAGGTAGGGCGCTGATTCAGGTCCAACTGTAAAAAAGCCCGCTGAACCGGTGACGGTCAGCGGGCTTTTTCATGGCCGTGAGAACAGTTCAGCAATCCGACAGACATCACCTGTTAAAAAAGTACCCAGGCCTTAGCAGGAGCGTGGCTCAAATACGGGGGCATTTTTTACTGGTGCAAGTGTTGGGCGTCAGCGCCCGAGGGGGTTATATGTTGCTACGTTACGCAGCATTGGCGGCCATGGTCGTTGCGGCATCCGGGTGTGTGCAAGAGCGTGTCGTGCATGAGCGTCGACCGCCACAACGTGAGTATGTCGAGGTGGTTGCGCCACAACCGCCACCGGTGCAGGTGATCGAGGTCGAGCCTGCGGTACGCGAAGGTTACATATGGTCGCGTGGTTACTGGCGTTGGGAAGGTGGGCGCTATGTTGCGGTACACGGCCATTGGGAGCCTGTGCGCCAGGGCTATCGTTATGTGCATCCGCATTGGGTGCAGCGCAATGATGGATACCACTGGCAGGTTGGTGGCTGGATTCGCTGAGCTTCGTCCTAAGAGGGCTTTTTCGTACCCAAGAGCCTGACTTCCCTTAACAGCGCGGCGCCGAGTTGATCGGTGCCCAACTCCTTGTAACCCACGGCTTTAACCTCACCGTTCTCTTCCGCCTGGATGATGATCACCGGTGTTTCCTTGCCGGTGGCTTCGTCGACGTGCATCGCGTACTGGGGAATATCCAGCTTGATCGGTGTACCCGCTGCCTTGCCCTTCACATTGATCAGAAACGCCGCGCAGCCAGTGTCGACATCCGTACTGGTGGCCGAACGGCCGCTGACGAAGCAGGTTTTCGGTAGCTCAGGCCAGGCGATATCGGCCAGGGCGAGGGACGGCGACAAGGCCAGGGCAGCAAGAAGAAACGAGCGCACGTGGGGCTTTCTCTCGATCAGGGGCAGAGGTGGTTTTTACCAAAGCCTGCCCTTCGCCGCAACGCGCGGGTTCAGGTCAGGCGCTTGATGCCCGCCGCCTTGACCGCATTGAGGTCAAAGGTGGCGGTGTGTTCACAACCTTGCCGATGGGCCAAGGCGATAAAAACGATGACCGACCGGCCAGCCCCTTTATCTCACTGCACTACGCGATAACAAGGCACGTACGCCGCACCGCCCGGCAATTTCATGCGGTGCTGGGCGACGAACGCCTGCAACAGCTCATCCAGCGGCTTCATGATGGCCGGGTCGCCGTGGATCTCGTACGGCCCATGCTCCTCGATCAGGCGGATGCCTTTGTCCTTCACGTTGCCGGCCACGATCCCCGAGAAGGCACGGCGCAGGTTGGCCGCCAGTTCGTGGGGTGGAAGTGCGTGGCTCAGTTGCAGGCCGGCCATGTTTTCGTGGGTCGGGTCGAACGGGCGCTGGAAGCCTTCGTCGATTTTCAGCAGCCAGTTGAAGTGGAACGCGTCGTTGCGTTCGCGGCGGAATTGTTTCACCGCCTTGAGGCCGACGGTCATTTGGCGGGCCACTTCGGCCGGGTCGTCGATGATGATCTGGTAGTGCGCCTGCGCTGCTTCGCCCAGGGTGGCACCGACGAAGGCATGCAGTTGCTGCAAGTACGGCGCAGCCTGTTTCGGCCCGGTGAGAATGACCGGGAAGGGCACGTCGCGGTTGTCCGGGTGCATCAGGATGCCAAGCAGGTACAGGAACTCTTCAGCCGTGCCGGCACCGCCTGGGAAGATGATGATGCCGTGGCCGACACGCACAAAGGCCTCCAGGCGTTTTTCGATGTCCGGCAGGATCACCAGCTCGTTGACGATCGGGTTCGGCGCTTCGGCGGCGATGATGCCCGGCTCGGTCAGGCCCAGGTAGCGGCCGCCGGTGATGCGTTGCTTGGCGTGGGAAATGGTCGCGCCCTTCATCGGGCCTTTCATCACGCCGGGGCCGCAACCGGTGCATACGTCGAGGCTGCGCAGGCCCAGTTCGTGGCCGACTTTCTTGGTGTATTTGTATTCTTCGGTATTGATCGAGTGCCCACCCCAGCACACCACGATCTTCGGTTCCACGCCGGGGCGCAGCGTGCGGGCGTTGCGCAACAGATGGAACACGTAGTCGGTGATGCCTTGGGAGTTGCTCAGGTCGATGCGCTGGCTGTCCAGTTCGTTCTCGGTGTAGACGATGTCGCGCAGTGCGCTGAACAACATCTCACGGGTACTGGCGATCATTTCACCATCGACAAACGCGTCGGCAGGCGCGTTCAACAGTTCCAGGCGCACGCCACGGTCCTGCTGGTGGATGCGCACTTCAAAGTCTTTGTAGGCGTCGAGGATGGTCTTGGCGTTATCGATATGCGCGCCGGTGTTGAGGATCGCCAGGGCGCACTGGCGGAACAGGGTGTAGATACTGCCGGTACCGGCTTCGCTCAGTTGCTGGACTTCACGTTGGGACAGGGTTTCGAGGCTGCCCTTGGGGCTGACGGAGGCATTGATGACTTGGCGTTGGGGCATTCTGATTCCTTGAAAACACAGCCACCGCACCCGACGAGGCGCGATAGCTTGAGAATGGTGGGCGCCGTAAACGGTCGCACGAGCCGAATATTTACCTCAGACGCGGGGCCCAGCGCAAATACCGTCCACCCCCATCATGCCGCAGAACTTACCGAATCAGCTTCCAGTTTTTGTAGAAAACCCGACGCAGGGTAACGGCCATCCCGCAAAACCCTGGGATCACGGCGTTGAGCAGCGACGGTAACACCGCAAAGGCGTGCGACCTTGTGCAGGCTTTACATCGTTTCCAAGCCTTGCCAGCCTTGTGTGGATTGAATTTTGTAAACGGAAGATTTACGTCTATCGTGACGCTTCGGTTTTTCAGGCGTCATAGACCGGTACGATTGAAGTTGAATGGCCACCATTGGCCTTCGGCACCTT
>PJQF01000004.1_pt1 | contig 191221 bp, 176 predicted proteins | sample 1503741 | NCBI WGS metagenome assembly PJQF01 (sample SAMN07775949, study PRJNA414020) | Biofilm metagenome, whole genome shotgun sequencing project. | isolation source: biomolecule (vanillin) treated reverse osmosis membrane biofilm | place: India: Nagpur | collected 2017-03-21
AATGCTTCAAACCCTTCAGGCCGAGGACGGACCTCTGAAAGGTGCTCAACAATATTCAATGGATCGCCAGAATAATGATCTTTGCAAAAAAAGAAAAGAATTTAGACTCCTGTTAGATTATTTCCTGATTCGCCCCAACCAAAGTGCTGCGCAGATCGCACATCGGCAAATCACCATTATCAAAAAGAAATGGCACAAAGATCATACTGATCTTTCCGATCATTATAGTTTAGAAGCCGTGGTAAAAGGTTTTTAGTCTTTGCACCTGAAGAAAACTTAATCGTGTCTTCAGTTGGATTTCAGATGCTTGAGCGATCATTGCTAAAAAAAGTTATGACCCGATATGCTTGTATTTTGTATCTATTGGCTTTGCCGATGATTGGCTATTCACAGAAAAAAGTGAAAGTAGAATTAGTTCAGGTGGAGGGGGTTATTGAAAAGTATATTCCAACACCCGGCATTGCGTATTCTATTGTACAGTACTCATCCCAAGGGGAGTCAGCACTGGCGCGGTTTCCATCCCAGCAAGGAAAAGAAATACTTCAACAGTTTCCCGTAGGGACTTCGGTGAAACTGAGCGTAAAATCGAGGATTCCAAAACTAAAGTTTGAAAATGATCCCAAGCGTACATGGCTCCGATATTTTCTGACCGATTCACTGGTATCGATTCAATCCGATCAAAGCAGCATCAGTTGCCAATGGAGAAAAGACGGTGAGGTTTCATCCCTTTTCCGCAATCGCAAGCTTCTATTAGAAGAAAAAGTAAAAAGTCACATAGAAACAGAAGGCAGCAAAGGTGTGTTGACAGAAAGCAATGTTCTTATTTTGGATAATAGTTTTTTCTCGCAAGAAAAACCAATAAGCAAACTTAAAGTGGGTACAGTCTTTCATAATTTCGGAACCGAGTTTCCGCTTCGTGATGGAGAGGCATATTCTGTTCAAGGTGTGAAACGCGTGATGAGCTCGGGTTTACTGACAAAAGTGGAAGGCACCATTCACTCATTTCTTTATAAACAAAATGGCGTGTGCATCGGGCTCACACTACAAACAGAAAACGAACTGATTCGCATGAATTTTCCTGCTGAATTTGGTGCCCCATTGATGGACATCGAAAAACAAAAGCAGCCTATCACTATTTATTTTGATCAGTTCAGCGTTGATGTCAATACATTTTTGTTTTCAACCATCCATGCAGTAATCAGTGGGACAGATACAATTAAAATTGAGCGCGACTATTACGGAGATCCAGATGGGAAGCATGAATTTCAAATTGCTACAAAACGTGGACAAATCAAAAATCTGATTATGGATCGAAGAGGCAAACTCGTATCCATACATTTGAATAATCAAATCCTGATTGAGGCGAACGAAAAAATCCAACAGCAATTACGTGACCGATTAAAAAGAGGAAAAAAGATTGAAGTGCACGGCAATGAACGCATTAAGAAAGAAGGAGAAGTTTACGAAAACAATCAGTCCGTCATTGTACCTAAAAAGTTGATTATTGATGGTATAGAGTTTTTAGTAGATCCATAGTAGGTTCAATAAAAACTGAAAAACAACGGCAACCTTAACCTACACGAATGAAAATTTTATTGATCGAAGATGAGCCAAAGCTCAATCAATTTATTAAAGACGGTCTTCAGCAAAACGGATATAGCGTAGAAGCCGCACTCAATGGCAGCGCGGGTTTAGAATTGGCATCCATCGGAAAATTCGACCTGGTGGTATTGGATATCATGCTTCCGGGTCAAAGCGGCTTTGATGTTTTAGCAAACATGCGTCAGTTTAAAATTCATACGCCTGTTATCATTATCAGCGCCTTGAATGAAACCGACCATGTAGTGCGTGGCTTAGATGCAGGAGCGGTGGACTACATCAAAAAACCTTTTGAATTTCCGGAGTTTCTGGCTCGCATCCGCGCGGTAACACGCAAAGGAGACCCGAAATCGTATACATCCTATAAAGTGGGTAATTTGGAAATCAATCTATTAACCCGAAAAGTATTTTTCGAATCAAACGAAGTATTGCTGACCAATCGGGAGTTTTCGCTGCTCGAACTTTTGGTGATCAATTGCAATCGCGTACTATCGAAAACAGAAATAGCCGAAAAGATTTGGGAAGTAAGCTTCGACATGGGCAGCAATGTGATTGAAGTACATCTTTCGCAACTGAGGCGCAAACTCGGAGAAGACCTGATTCATACGAAAGTAGGTGTAGGTTATTATATTGAAGGAGTTTTACTAAAACAGTAAGTTGACACACACCATTCCATTTTACCAAAGCTTGCGCACCAAAGCCGCTGTGCTTTTCTTTTTGGCTTTTGCAGTGATCGTGTTACCCGTCAACTGGCTCATTTTTCAAAAGGTAAAGGCCACCTTGCATGAAGCAGATGGACAAGAACTACGGGCAGAAGCAGAGAAGATTGCCAGTCGCATTTCGCTTGATCCACTAACGATTCCGCTTCCCCCATCCGGGTATTTATTGCAAGTCAACCAGTCGACACCCACTGAGCCAATTACTTTGTTTAGCTCTCCCGATTTTCCCGACACGAACGCATTCGAGCCTACATCTACTTATTCATTGATTGATACTGTAAAAATCGTTCACCTGAAAAAAGAAGTTCCTTATGCATCCGCTGTAATGGTTTCACTGGCGCGAAGCACTTCGTTTGTTGAACGTCAGATCAGTCAAATGCAAAATTACTTGCTCTTGGCAAATCTATTTTCGCTGTTACTGGCTGGGGCATTGATTTATTGGGCGGCTGGCAAAATGCTAAATCCGCTTCAGCGAATGATTTCAACGGCTTCCCAAATTACAGCATCTAAAAAAATGGGTCGCGTAGATGTCCCGTCAACTTCAGACGAAAGTCAGTTGCTGGCTAAAACGTTGAATGAAATGTTTGCCCGATTGGAGGCAAGCATCAAAAATCAAGTTAACTTTTTTGCTTCTGCAGCGCATGAACTCAAAACACCGCTGACAATAATGCAAACAGAGTTGGCCGTTTCGCTTTCGCAAACAAATCTCTCTACACAAACCATCTTGGCGAGTCAATTACACGAAGTAAGAAAGTTGAATCGAATTGTAGAAGATTTTTTATTGATCAGTCAATTAAAAAGCGATTCGCTCAATCTGCGAAAGCAAAGAGAATTTATTGAAGAAACAATCTATACCAGCCTAAAGAGTGTGCAACCATTGGCGGTAGAAAAAAACATTCAGATCATGTTATCATTGCACCCAAATGGAGGAACCACATCAGCCCTTTTGGATGCCGAGAAATTTGAAATTGTACTGAAGAATCTTCTTGAAAATGCAATTAAATACAGTGACTCAAACACAACTATAACACTTCAACTGGAACGCGATATTGCTGTTGCGAAATTGCGAATCATCAACCCCACCGTTCAAGCATTTACCACAATTGAAATTTTGAAACAGGAATTTCAAAAATCAAATGATCATAGCCACGGATTGGGAATGGGCTTATGGATATGCGATCAGGTGCTGCAGCTCCATCAGTTTGAATTTAGGTTGCGCTGCGAAAATCATTTATTCGAATCGAGCATTCTAATTCCTATCGTTGAGATTTAACCAATTATCACCTCAACTTATCTGGGTATGGAAAGAAATTCAATTTTTAAGATTTTTTTTCTAATTTCATACTTCCCCAAAATTTATCACTAAACCCATTAAACATGAAAATCTTAAAATTCATTGGAATTGGAATTGGCACTGTGTTGGTGCTGGTCATTGGTTATGTTCTGGCATTTGCACCAGAAAAGGGGCATGTTGAACAATCTATTGTAATCAACGCACCTGCTTCCGTTATTTTTCCGCACCTGAACAATATGGAAAAATTTGTAGCGTGGTCGCCCTGGAGTAAAATGGACCCGGATGCAAAAAATACCTACGAAGGCGCTGCTGCCGGTGTAGGTGCACGGATGAACTGGGTTGGAGAGAAAACAGGTACCGGTTCTCAGTGGGTCATTGAAAGCGTGGAGAACGAACGCGTAAAAACCGGATTAAAGTTTGAAGGTTTTGACGGTGAAGCTTATGCGGAATTTAAATTGGCGCCCGAAGGAAACGGAACCAAAGTAACATGGACGTATGATGGAGACAACACAGGTTTCATGGGCAAAGCCATGTGGTCATTATTTATGGGCACCATGTTAGATGGCCAATATGCAGATGGCTTACAAGATTTAAAAAAGGTAGTTGAAAGTTCACCAATCGAAACTCCTGCAACCGAAACAGCTCCAGCTGACTCAACCGGCACGAAATAGTTTAGATTATTCTGATGCAATAAGGTAGCTCCTTCGCGGGAGCTATTTTATTTTACCGAAACGTGAATAAAATATTCGAAGTAAAATTCCAAGCCATCACCACTGCGGTTGCGACTGCTTTTGAAAAATAGAAATTTCTTTTCTGCTGACCATGCAAAAACCAGATGATGGTAGAGTTAATCAAGAGACCAATCAAGGCAAACGAAACAAACTTAGCATACTGTTCCCATATTTGGGGATCGTTGTTGGCAAAGGTCCATGAGCGGTTTAGTAAAAAGTTATTTGCACCTGAAACAAAAAAACCGGTAGCATTTGCAACATATTTATTGAAGCGAAGCTTCTCCTTACATAGATAAGTTACTCCAAAATCGATCACAAGCCCCATGGCTCCGACTACTGCAAATTTTAAAAACTTAATAATTAAGGGGTGAGAAGCTAGTGATTCCATCAACTTGATTGAGGGATCAAAATTACCTTTATATTTCTGTATTCGGTAGAAAAGAATTCAATAACAATTTCATTCAGCGATTATTTTTTTTTACAACGTGAGAAGTTACCCTGCTCGTTTATCCATTAGTTTTGATCCTCCTCTTCGTGCGCCCGCACATTTTTGATTCGCTCGGCTTTCCACTTCGCAAGCTCAACTTGCCGCAGCTTCAGCTCCTCTTCAGTGGGCTGGTAATTGATTAATGTTTTTAAGTCGGGTTGACCAGCATCTACCCAGGCCGTATACCACACATCGCCAATCATTTTAATACAGTATCGCATTTGACGCTCGACCATACCATTCAACATCGCGTGGTATTTCTTGGAATAATTAAATGAAAAAACACGAACTGTCTGCCTGCCTTTTGTTTCGAAATTAAATTTCAGATTGTCTGACTGTTGAGAGAGTTGCTTTTCGAATTGCAAAACTGAGTCGAGTGCCAGATGAGCGTGCGTTACGGCATCCCACGAAGCCAATTGTACATTTTTAATATAGGTGGCTTTACCTACATAAAAATCATATTCATTGAAGAACAATTCCGGCAACCGCGATTCCCAAAAAGCATGGATACCAACCTGGTTGGTCAGTTGTCCATCGTAATTGCTGGTAGTGTGAAGAGGCACGTGCGCATCGGCAATGTAATGTCCAATTTCAGCAGATTGCTTTAAAATCTTAGCCGGATCTTTTAGCATAAAGGCATCGCGCAGTTGAAAATAGGCCCGGTAAATATGCCAGGGTACAATGCCATGTGCTTGTAACGAATCTTCACCAAACTTTTCCACCGCTTCGTTCCAATAGCGCGGTAACTGATAAGCAACACTATCTCCATAAACATCTAAATCAATGTAATGCCGGGCACCCTCTCCTTCTACTGCATACCTTCTGCGATCCGGATTTACTGCCGCCTCAGAAATGTAGCGGATATGATGTTTGTAAAACGTAATCATCTCCACCGGCAATGTGAAAACCGCCAGCCGGTTAATTTTTTGATGACCGAAAAATCCCCACCCACCACATAAAAGTGTAACCGCGAACAAAAACCATTTTTGATTCCTTCTCAACATGAGTATCTTTTGAGTTTAATTGTGCATCGCAAAAAATTAAAAAGCCTAAGGGGAAGTTGATCTGGCTTTTGGGGATGCTCGTAAGAACTAATTGATCGCGAAAGCTAAAATACAAATCATGAACAAATTATTTACACTTTTTCTATTTATCCACTCCGCTGTCTATGCCATCGATCCCTACAAAAGAAATGAAGCCATCGATGTTCAGCAGTATCTGTTTCAATTAGAGGTGAATGACTCCACCGATCGGATTTCTGGAGTGGCGCAAGTCACCATTCGTTTCAAAAAGACCATCACCTCTTTTGACTTAGATCTGGTAAACAAAAATGCACAGGGTTTGGGAATGACCGTATCTGCGGTAACGCTCAACGGAAACCCACTTTCGTTCCGCCATCAAAATGACCGCCTCACTATTCAATTGGCTACAGCTTCAACCGTAAACGAACAACTCACTTTCGAAATCACGTATGCTGGCATTCCGATTGACGGATTTATCATCGGGAAAAATAAATTTGGCGATCGTGGTTTCTTTGGTGATAACTGGCCGGATCGTGGGCATCATTGGCTGCCGGTAATCGATCACCCAAGTGACAAAGCACGCGTTACGTTTGTGGTCATCGCTCCACATCATTATTCGGTGGTGGCCAATGGCATTCAAACAGAAGAAACTTTTTTGAACCCAAAACAAAAAATGACGCGCTATGAGGAAGAAGTAGCTATTCCAGTGAAGGTAATGGTGGTAGGCATTGCCCGATTTGCCGTGCAACGAGCCGGAGTAGTAGATGGCATTACCGTGGAGAGTTGGGTGTATCCGCAAAACAAAGCAGAAGGATTTAGCGACTACGCTCCGGCAGTGCAAGTGCTCGATTTTTTCCATCGGCACATTGGTCCCTATCCGTTTAAAAAATTAGCCAACGTACAATCCAAAACACGCTGGGGCGGATTGGAAAATGCAGGAGCTATTTTTTATTTCGAAAATTCTGTGAATGGAAAAGGAGATCGTGTAAGTCTTATTGCTCACGAAGAAGCCCACCAATGGTTTGGCAATTCAGCTTCTGAAAACGACTGGCACCACGTGTGGCTGAGTGAAGGATTTGCTACGTATTTTGCACATTTGTATCTGGAACATGCCTATGGCCATGATCAATTGGTAAAAGAGCAAATTATTGATCGCGAGCAAGTCATAAAGTATTATGCTAAAAACCCGGCTCCGATCGTAGATACTACTCTAACTGATATCAATAAAGTGCTGAGCACCAATACCTATCAAAAAGCCGGCTGGGTGTTGCACATGCTACGGCACAAAGTAGGGGATGCACTATTTTGGAAAGGAATTCAGAACTTCTACGCACGCTACCAAAAAAGCAATGCGCTGACCGATGATTTTCGCTTGGTAATGGAAGAAGTGACTGGTCAAAACCTGAAGCCATTTTTTGATCAGTGGTTGTTTCGGGGTGGGCACCCTCTCTTTTCCGGCAATTGGAGCTATAATGCGGCTAAAAAAGAACTGACTTTAGAAATTAATCAAACTCAGAAAGAGCCCTTTTTTAGTTTTCCGCTGGATGTAACATGGATCGGAAAAGATGCATTACCTAAAGCAGAAACGGTTCAAATTGACGCAAAATCGAAGAAAATAACCTTGAAAGCCGATTTTGAGCCCATTGAACTAAAGCTGGATCCCAACACTTGGCTGCTGTTTGAAGGGCAGATTCAAAAGAAATGATAGAATAGGCCTTGCAAATCAGGTTATTGCCCTTATTTTTGCAGTCCTTTTAGAAAAGCACTTATGGCAAATCACAAATCAGCGCAAAAGAGAGTTAGAGCAAACGAGACGAAGCGAGTAAGAAACCGCTACCAAGCAAAAACTACCCGCACTCAAATCAAGAAATTGACTTCTACCACCAAGAAAGATGAAGCACAAGCTCTTTTGAAAGAAGTGAGTGGCATGATCGATAAATTGGCAAAGAAGAACGTAATCCATTGGAAAAAAGCTGCTAACCAAAAGAGCAAGCTTGCGAAGCGTGTCAACGCACTAGCGTAATTTCCGAAACTATTTTTTTTATTCCCTCCTCATTCCAAGTTTAAAAATGGAGTGAGGAGGGTTTTTTTATACCCGATGGTCATTGAAACGCCTGATCCTACCCAACTCGGAGAGGCATAAACAGCTCCAAATAAAAAGTGGGATCAACAATCCAGCCGCAACTATGAAAACACCCCTCAAACCGATATTCAACGAGCGGCCAGAAACATAGTTTGTATAAAATTGAGTCGATAAATAAATCATCGTCCCAAAAGTGAAAGCTAAACTTACAATCAGCAATACCTTATTCGTTCGGGCGTAAATTCGATTTACATGAAACTCGTTGAGTGCCCCGCATTTCGCACAGCGGCATGAATAACTTTCTCCATGCTTAACCAGAAATCTGAATCGATCGCTCACCACAAAATTCAGTTGAGATTCTTCCAGACAATACTTACAAATAAAGGCCAATCGCATAGACAAGGGTTTCAAAACGGTTTTTACTGATACTATTAAAATACATACCTTGCACGAAAGGAATTCCATTCCCCGGGCTTTCCGATTTCATAGATCAATTTATGAAAATCGAAGACAGCAAACCGCTCAATATCAGGGATTGGAACCCCGAGGATCGACCTCGTGAAAAACTGCTTTTAAAAGGCACTTCCGCATTATCTGATGCCGAACTCATCGCAATCCTCATCGGATCGGGTACTGCCAACCTGAGCGCGGTAGAGGTTTCCAAAAAAATCTTACTCCAAAGCAACAACAACCTCAATCTGCTGGCCAAGCTATCCATCAAAGATTTGATGAAAGTGAAAGGTATTGGCGAAGCAAAAGCCATTACTATTGTGGCTGCCCTCGAATTGGGCAGAAGAAGAAAAGAAAGTGATAGCGAGGAAAAGCCGAAGATTACCACTTCCAAGGAAGCCTTCGATCAACTGAAAGGCGATATGATGGATTTGCCCCATGAGGAGTTTTGGGTATTGTTCCTCAATCGGGCGCACCGGGTTACTAAAAAGAAACGAGTGAGCGAGGGGGGTGTGGCCGGTACAGTTGCCGACCCGAAAATAATTTACAAACTGGCACTCGAAGAATTGGCCAGCGGAGTAGTTGTTGCACATAATCATCCTTCCGGCAATCTACAGCCGAGCCAAAGTGATATTGACCTGACTAAAAAGTTAAAAGAAGCCGGTCGGTTTTTGGAAATACAATTACTCGATCATCTCATTATTGCGGGTCATAAATATTTTAGCTTTGCAGATGAGGGGATTGTTTAACTCCCTGTGAGAGTTATGTCGAGCAAACAAATCATTGTCATTGGAGTAATGGCTTTTTTGGCCACAATTGTTTATTACAGTTTTACCGGAGGCGAGTCGCCAGAAGAGTACGCACAACAGATTAACAAAGAGCGCGAAGAAAAGAACCTGTTCATGAAAAACGATGAAGGTTCGCCCTTTTACGTGGGAAAAGATAGCGTCTCCAACTTTACAGCACTGAATTACTACGCACCCGATCTGTCCTATAAATTCATTGCCAATCTGGTGCCCATCGAAAAAAAGAAAATGGTGATTCTGGGTACCAGCGATGGCAAAGAGAAAAAGTATTTAGAGTTTGCTTTCGCGGAGTTTATCTTGGGTGATCAGAAGAATCAATTATTACTGTTAGAAGTGGTTGATCCGGGGCCTTATCGGGGCACCTTGTTTTTAACTTTCGCAGATGCAACCAGTGGCAATGAAACCTACGGTGCGGGGCGCTATCTGGATGTGAAGAAAGTGCCGGGTGCCACTACCGTCACGCTCGATTTCAACAAAGCGTACAATCCGTATTGTGCCTATTCGGATAACTTTTCATGTCCGTTTCCTCCGAAAGAGAATATTCTGAGTATTCCCATTAAGGCAGGTGAGAAGGTATATCATTAGCCTCCATGAAATATCCTGTTGCGTTACGAAGGTTAATCATGAGCCTGCTGGTGTCTGTGTCTCTGCACACCTTTAGTCAAGATTCACTTTACATTTCAAAAGACTTTACCAAATCCAATCTTTTCTCATCCAATATTGAGGGTCCGGCTTTCGATAAAAAAGGTAATTTGTTTGTGGTGAACTTTGAAAAAGACGGAACCATAGGCCTTGTGAAACCTAACGGGCAAGCGGAATTATTTCTAACACTTCCGGCAGGAAGCACTGCAAATAGCATTCAATTCGATAAGGCAGGCTCTATGCTTTTGGCCGACTACACCGCGCATCAGGTGTTGCGCGTTGATATGAAAACAAAAACGGTGACAGTGTATTCCCATGACTCGTTCAATCAACCCAACGACTTGTGCATCAATAAAAAAGGACAGCTATTCGCCTCCGACCCCAATTGGAAAGAAGGCACGGGTAAACTTTGGCGGATAGACAAAGGAGGAAAAGCAATGCTACTGTTGGATAACCTTGGCACGACCAATGGCATTACGTTAAGTCCTGACGAAAAGATCTTGTATATCAATGAGAGTGTGCAACGCAATATCTGGTCATTCCAAGTTGACAAAAACGGAAACCTCAGCAACAAAAAATTATTGATTCGATTTGACGATTTTGGTTTCGATGGAATGAAATGCGACAAAATGGGCAACTTGTATGCTACACGCTATGGCAAGGGCACCGTTGTGGTTATTTCACCGGAAGGAAAAATCATCCGAGAGATAAAATTGCAAGGGCAAAATTGCAGCAATCTGGTTTTTGGTGGGTCCGATGGGAAAACCGTTTTCGTAACGATGCAAGATCGCAAAGGCATCGAAATGTTTCGGAATGAAATAGCCGGAAAAGGGTACTAAGTTCAGCACCACTATTTGGGACTTTGTTTTTCAATAGCCGACATAAACCGGTATATTTGATATTTGATTTTAGCATAAATGAAAATCTCTTATAACTGGCTTAAGCAGTACATTGATATACCGGAATCTCCGGAAGAAATCGGGCAAACACTCACCGGCACTGGCTTGGAAGTAGAAAGTGTAGAAGCCTTTGAAACCGTAAAAGGCGGACTCAAAGGATTAGTGATTGGCGAAGTGCTCACTTGCAGCAAGCATCCCAATGCCGATAAACTTTCCATCACCACCGTAGACGTGGCTGGAGAAAAACCGCTTCAAATTGTATGTGGCGCGCCCAATGTCGCGGCCGGACAAAAAGTAGTAGTAGCGACTGTCGGTACCACCGTAAATCCTACCAAGGGTGAACCCTTTTTGATTAAGAGTGCAAAAATTCGCGGTGAGCAATCGGAAGGAATGATTTGTGCCGAAGATGAAATCGGGTTGGGCGAAAGTCATGCAGGAATTATGGTGCTGAATACCACCGCAGCAAATGGAACGTTGGCCTCCTCGTTTTTCAATATTCAGTCGGATTACGTTCTAGAAATCGGTCTAACACCTAACCGTGCTGATGCAGCCAGCCACATCGGTGTGGCCCGCGACATCAAAGCCGCTAAGAAACGCGCCATCAATTGGCCATCGATTGATTCCTTCAAAGTAAACAACACCTCCCTCACCATTCCGGTAACGGTAGAAGAGCCAGCAATGTGTCCACGCTTTTCGGGTGTTTCTATTTCCAACGTTACCGTGAAGGAATCGCCCGCATGGTTGAAAGCGTGCTTGCAAGCTATTGGCCTCACTCCGATCAACAACATTGTCGATATCACCAATTTTATTTGTCATGAATTGGGTCAACCGCTGCATGCGTATGATGTAGCGGAGATCACCGGCAAAAAAATAATTGTAAAAACCTTGCCTGCCGGCACAAAATTCAAAACTCTCGATGGCAAAGAGCGCACACTCACTTCTACCGACTTGATGGTATGCGATGGTGAAGGCAAAGGAATGTGTATAGCCGGAGTATTTGGTGGTATCAATTCCGGAATCACCGAAAAAACCACCAACGTATTTTTAGAAGGTGCCTATTGGTCGCCTAGTGTTATTCGCAAAACGGGTATGCACCACGGTTTAAAAACTGATGCATCGTTTCGATTTGAACGTGGCACGGACCCGAATGGAACCGTCTATGCCGTGAAGCGTGCAGCTTTGTTGATTCAGGAATTAGCAGGTGGCGAAATCGCTTCCGAAGTAGTAGACATCTACCCTACTAAAATTGAAAACCGGATCATCGAAGTAAAGGATAATAATGTAAATCGGTTGATTGGCAAAGCGCTTTCGCGCGATGTGATCTTTGGTATTTTAGAAAGTTTAGATATTCAAATCACAGAAAAGAAAGAAGACCGCTTTACCGTTTCGGTTCCACCCTATCGCGTAGATGTGATGCAAGAAGCCGATGTGGTAGAAGAGATTTTACGCATCTATGGATTCAACCAAATTGAGTTGACGGAAATTGCAGGTACGGATTATCTGGCCAGTTTTCCCGCCAAGGATATCAATAAATTCAAACGCACGGTTGGCGAAATGCTAACCGGTAACGGCTTTTTTGAAATCCTTACCAATTCGTTGACCAACGCGGCTTATCAGCAAAAACATCAACTCACCTTTGCCGGTGAGCCGGTTGAAATTTTGAACAAGCTAAGCGAAGAGCAAGGCATCCTTCGACAAACCATGCTTTTCACAGGTTTGGAAGTGGTGGCTTACAATGTCAATCGCAAACAAAAAGATGTAAAGCTTTTTGAGTTCGGAAAAATCTATTGGAAAGACGCTGCCAAAAGCGGTCAGGAGAAATACCTTGAAGAAGAGCGACTGGCTTTGTATCTCAGCGGAAGTTTCGAAACTGAAAATTGGCAAAACGCATCGCGCGCGGTGAATTATTACGACTTAGCGCAACAAGTGGCGCACATTTTACAAAAAGCGTGTGTTGAAAATACCAAACAAGAACCACTAACAGATACGCTCTTCGAATTTGGAGTGAAAATCACGAAAGGCAATAAAGAAATTGGTCGAATAGGCAAAGTAAAAACCGCGTTAGCCAAAGATTTTGGCATCAAGCAAGAAATATTTTATGCCGACCTAAATACCTCCTTGCTTTTCAAAGGCGCAAACCCTAAGTTCGTTGTTACAGAAGTACCCAAGTTTCCGGAAGTAAGGCGCGACCTCTCACTCGTTTTAGATAAACAAGTGACGTTTGCCGAAATCAAGGAGTTGGTGGCTTCTACTGAAAAGCAACTGGTAAAAGAACTGATTGCATTTGATGTGTACGAAGGCGACAAGATCCCGCAAGGAAAAAAAGCTTACGCACTTGGTTTTACCCTGCTGGATGAAACCAAAACATTGACAGACGAAGAAATTGACAAGACCATGAACAAGCTGATGGCTGCTTTCGAACAGAAAATGGGAGCCGTTATCAGAAAATAGACATAAAATGAACGATGCAGAGTATCTCGCTCGGCATCGAACGATAGCAACATTAAAAATTTCCTTATGGATCAAGAAGCATTAAAAACCAACCTTAACGGCTTAGAACGTAAGATTTTGGTGCTGCTGAATGAGCATAAACACATAAAAGACGAGATCAAAGGGCTGAAATTGGAGAATTACGAGCTCAAGAACGACCTGAAGAGACGGGACGAGCAGTTGGCCAATTTTAAAAATCAGATTAAAATCACTAAGATTGTAGACCATATAAACCCGGAAGACGGTAGTGTTTCGGAGTTGAAAAGGAAAGTAGACGAGTACATCCGAGAAATCGATAAGTGCATAGCTCACTTGAGCAGATAACCCGGTAAGTTGATGGACGAATTATCCGTAAAAATAAAGATCGCTGACCGCGAATACCCCATGAAGGTAAAGCGCAAGGAAGAAGAAAAAGTGCGTGCGGCCGGCAAGCTCATCAACGAAAAGATAAAATATTACCGCGACCAGTTTGGTTTGGACGACAAACAAGACTTGCTCGCTATGGTAGCCTTCGATTGCCTCGTAGATAAAATGGCAGACGAAGAAAACCTTCAAGTAATTGACCAAACTGTAATTGAAAAGGTGAATCACCTACAGCAGTTGGTATCACAAGCTCTCTAATTCGCTTACAACTCCCCTCCATTTCCACCTTTCTGGTTGTTGGTGCGCTCTTTTTGCCTTCTCATCGAAGCTGGTAATTGGGCTAAAACAAACTTAAATTTTTTCAACTATGGAAATCGAGATAATCGTAATTGCCTCCATCGCTACAGTACTCACTGTGCTATTGAGCCTGGCAATCGGAAGTATGCTGTATAAACGCAGAATCAAAAAGAATGAGCAATCGGCCACCGAAAAAGCTAAGCTGATTGTGAAAGAGGCCGAACTTCAGGCCGAAAACATCAAAAAAGACCGGATTTTGGAAGCGAAGGAAAAACTGCTGAAGATGAAGCAGGAATTCGAAGAAGAAGCCAATCGCAAGAAAAATCAAATCATCAGCAACGAACAAAAGATCAAACAGCGCGAAGCGCAGCTTTCCAAAGAGTTGGAGCAGGTAAAACGCAAGGAAAGCGAACTAGATGAAGAGCGCCAAAGCTTAGCCAGACAGCATGAATTGGTAAAAAGCCGCAAAGAAGAGCTGGACAAATTCAACGCGCAAAAAGTAGCCGTACTGGAAACCATCTCTAAACTTTCTGCCGACCAGGCGCGTGATCAACTCATCGAGTCGATGAAAGAGGAAGCCCAAACCAAGGCGAGCTCTTTCATTAAAGACATCATGGAGCAAGCCAAATTATCGGCAACGAAGGAAGCTAAGAAGATTGTCGTGGAAACCATTCAGCGCACAGCGACTGAACATGCGGTAGAAAACTGTGTGTCGATCTTCAATATTGAAAGTGACGACATCAAAGGAAAAATCATTGGCCGCGAAGGCCGAAACATACGTACCCTCGAAGCCGCCACCGGTGTGGAATTTATCGTAGACGATACACCGGAAGCCATCATCATTTCAGGTTTCGATCCGGTGCGTAGAGAAATCGCACGTTTGTCGCTGCACCGCCTTGTACAAGATGGACGCATTCACCCGGCCCGTATCGAAGAGATTGTGGCCAAAACCACCAAGAATATTGAAGACGAAGTTGTAGAAATTGGCGAACGCACCGTAATTGATTTAGGTATTCACGGATTGGCTCCGGAGTTGATCAAGATGGTTGGCCGCATGCGCTATCGTTCATCCTACGGACAAAATTTGTTGCAGCACTCACGCGAGGTGGCCAACCTGTGTGCGATCATGGCGGCAGAGTTGGGCTTGAATGTAAAGCAAGCGAAGCGTGCAGGATTGCTACACGATATTGGTAAAGTATGGCCGGAAGAATTAGAAAAGCCACACGCTATTGTAGGTATGGAGCTGGCACAGAAATATAAAGAACATCCAATCATCTGTAATGCCATCGGTGCTCACCACGATGAAATTGAAATGACGAGCATCATCTCTCCGATCGTTCAAGCTTGCGATGCCATCTCCGGTGCACGCCCGGGTGCAAGACGCGAGGTGATGGAGCAGTACATCAAACGCTTGAAAGACTTGGAGCAAGTTGGCCTAAGCTTTGAAGGGGTAGAGAAATGTTACGCTATCCAAGCAGGTCGCGAATTGCGTGTGATGGTGGATGCTGAAAAAGCAACCGATGAACGTGCATCGCAATTGAGCTTTGACATTTCGCAGAAAATAGAAAAAGACATGCAGTACCCGGGACAAATAAAGGTAACGGTGATTCGCGAAATGCGCAGCGTAGCGTATGCGAAGTAAAAGAATTTGATTTTTTAAAAAGAGCCTCTTAAACCGAGGCTCTTTTTTTGCCTTCCCTGAAATACAAGTTGTTTCCCTTTCGTGGATTCTGTACTTTGTATTACCTAATCAAACCACCTATGCGTCACTCATCCATCTTCATTGGCATTATCTGCTTATTTACTTCCAGTGTATTGGCACAAACGCCACTCAAAAACACAGGGGAAAAAGACAAACAATTTGCCCTGCAAGAACTGAATAAGAACTATCCTGCCTATGCACAGATCGCTAAGCAAATCTGGGGATATGCGGAGTTGGGCTTTCAGGAAAACAAGAGCACCGCTCTTCTGCAAGACAATTTAAGAAATGAAGGATTTAAAGTAGAAGTAGGTGTAGCCGGAATGCCAACTGCCTTTGTCGCTACGTATGGTTCGGGTAAGCCTGTCATTGGTATTCTCGCGGAGTTTGATGCCTTGCCGGGATTATCGCAGGACAGTGTGCCGATGAAAAAAGTATTGATAGAAGGAAAAGCAGGTCACGCCTGCGGACATAATTTGTTCGGAACTGCCTCTTCGGCTGCTGCGATCACATTGAAAGAGTGGCTGGCAAAAAATAAAAAATCAGGTACGATCAAATTATATGGCACTCCAGCCGAAGAAGGTGGCGGTGCTAAAGTGTACATGGTGCGCGATGGTTTATTCAAAGATGTAGATGCGGTGTTGCACTGGCATCCTTCCAACACGAATGATGCGAGTCCCGAATCATGCATGGCGATAAAGCAAACCTTGTTTCGGTTTTATGGTCGCTCGGCTCATGCTGCTGCCGCACCTGAAAAAGGACGCTCTGCACTAGATGCCGTTGAAGCAATGAACTACATGACCAACATGATGCGCGAACACATTCCATCCGATGCACGCATTCATTATGTGATTACCAAAGGTGGCTTAGCTGCTAATGTGGTGCCCGACTTTGCCGAAGTAGAATACATGGTTCGCCATCCGGACGCTAAAGTAGTTGCCGAAATTTGGGATCGCATTGTGAAGTGTTCTGAAGGTGCCGCTACCGGAACAGAAACCACAACCAAGTATGAAGTGATCTCGGGGTCGTTCAACCTCATGCCCAACGAAACGCTCGCGAGACTAATGTATGACAATCTAAAAAGAGTGGGAGGCGTAACCTACACACCCGAAGAAACTGAGTTCGCTAAAAAAATTCAGGCTAGCTTTACGTTCAAAGCACCTGATGTAACGCAAGCACAACAAGTGCAACCATTTAAACTGGGAGGTTTCTTCCCGGCCTCTACCGATGTAGGCGACATTACTTGGGTTGTGCCCACTACAGGACTTGGCACCGCTACATGGATTCCGGGAGTCGCTCCGCATTCGTGGCAAGCTGTTGCCACCGGCAGCAATGGCATCGGATTGAAGGCCATGTTGAATGCTGCTAAGTGCATTACCATGACAGCAATCGATTTGTTCAACAATCCGGAATTGACTGATAAGGCGAAGAAAGAGTTAGCTGAAAAAACCGGAGCAGGCTTTGAGTACAAATCATTAATTGGTGACCGGAAACCGCCTTTGGATTTTCGAAAGGGGTTGTAGATCACCATTCATTTCAAAAAGTAATGATGAATGCTTCTTACCTTTGATAGTTATTTGAAAATCTTACACAAAAGAATTCTCCCTTGAGCCCATCGCGTATTGCTGTAAAACTGATTTTCTTCATCAATGGATTTATCCACGCGAATCTGGCTGCGCGATTTCCACGGGTGCAAGAGCTCTTCCACATCAACGATGGAAAATTGGGATTTGTGTTGTTAGCTTCTTCTGTAGGCGCCTTGCTGGCCATGCCCTTTACGGGATGGCTGATCATCCGCAATGGCAGTAGACGCATTACTATTTTCTCCATATTTCTGTATTGCATCTTCGTTCCGCTCGTGCCTGTTATGGTTAGTTTCGGAATTCCGGGATTAGTCGTTCTATTTTTTATCATGGGATTAACGGCTGGTATGCTCGATGTGTCGATGAACTCACAAGCGGTGATGGTAGAAAAAATCCATGAGAAGCCCATCATGACATCCTTCCATGCGCTATTTAGCATCGGCATGTTTGCAGGTGCTTTTTGCGGAGCGTTGTTTGTTAAATTAGAAACGACTTTGTTTATACACTTGGCTTCGGTTGTAGCTTTGAGTTTGCTCGGAGCAGCTTGGGCACGCTACCACCTCATTCACGATAAGCCGCAAGAAAAAGAAGTGGATGGCCCTGCCTTCCGATTGCCGAATGCTGCGATGGTGAGCATTGGTGTGATTGCTTTTTGCTGTATGTTGGGCGAAGGTGCGATGGCTGACTGGAGTACGAACTACATGGAGAACATCGCGATGGCACCACCGGCATTAGCTCCGTTGGGACTATCCGCATTTGCATTGGCAATGACCATCGGGCGATTCTTTGGCGATGGCGCACGATTGAAGTTTGGGGATCGCAAACTGATGATTATTTGCGGAGTGATTTCCACCCTCGGCATTTCGTTGACACTGTTATTCAGTAATCCGTATTCGGTGATCATCGGGTTATTCATTGTTGGCATTGGGCTTTCGTCTATCGTGCCGATTGCTTACAGCGTTGCGGGTAATTCTAAAAACCTTCCACCGGGTGTTGGGTTGGCGATGGTAACTACCGTAGGATACTCCGGGTTTTTATTTGGCCCTCCGCTGATTGGCTTGCTGGCCAACTGGCAATCGCTTCGAATTGCGCTGATGTTGGTAGCATTTCTTTTTGTAATCATGACTTACCTCAGTGCGCGGTATAAATCCGTGTAAATCGTATTTTTGATCTATGGAAATAAAACAGATTGAACACGGATCGAAAGGTGCCTTCGTGATTGAAGAAGGGAACGAGCGGCTGGCAGAGTTAACGTATTCCAAAGCGGGAGATAAATTAATCATCATCGATCATACTGATGTGTCAGATAAACTACGAGGACAGGGAGCCGGCAAACAGTTGGTGATGAAAGTGGTGGAATATGCCCGCGCTTCCAACATAAAGATTATTCCATTATGTCCGTTTGCGAGATCCGTATTCGACAAAACACCGGAGATTGCTGACGTATGGAATATGTAATTTTCCAAATACAAAATCTGTAGAGCTGTGCCGTTGATTGAAAAATCTTCTTATCGCAAACCATTTTATTTATTCAATGGTCATTGGGAAACAATTGTGCCGAGTTCATTTCGTAAAATCAAAGGAGTTACTTATCAACGCGAGCGGCTCGAATTAGTCGATGGTGATTTTTTAGATTTGGATTGGCTCAAGGGGAACAATCAGAAACTTGTTGTGATCTCTCATGGGTTGGAAGGTAGCAGCGAGCGTCACTACTCGAAAGGCATGGCGAAGTATTTTCATGCGCGTGGTTGGGATGCTGTGGCCTGGAATTGCCGCGGGTGTAGCGGAGAGATCAATCGCTTGCCGCGATTTTATCATCATGGTGCTACAGAAGATATTCGTGCGGTAGTCGAACATGCCATTCACACAAAAAAATATTCAACCATCGCTTTAGTGGGATTTAGCATGGGCGGAAGTATGACATTGAAGTATATGGGCGAAAATGGCAATACATTAAACGATAGTGTAAAAACTGCGGTGGTATTCTCGGTGCCTTGTCACTTAGGATCAAGCGCTCGAGAATTGGATAAACCTTCGAAGCGATTTTATCTGAATCGTTTTTTAAAGAAGTTGCAAAAGAAAATTCAGGCGAAGGCAATGCAATTCCCGAATTTGGTTTCAGCAGAAGGATTTGAAAACATTCGTTCGTTCCGCGACTTTGATAATCGCTATACTTGTCCTCTGCATGGGTTTAAAGATGCAGATGATTTTTACGAACGTGCTTCATCTGGACCACATATTTCATCCATTCAAAAACCAGCTTTGATAGTGAATGCCCTGAGCGATCCGTTTTTGCCGGAAGAATGTTATCCCGTGGATATTGCAAAAAAACATTCCAGTGTATTTTTAGAAACCCCGATAGATGGAGGACATGTTGGATTTGCGCTGGCAGGTAAAGAAGAAAATTGGATGGAAGTACGTGCTTTTGAATTTATCCAAAATCATATTCAGTGAAAGCTATATTCCCAACCATTTGCCTTGCATTCATCATTTTGTTGAGTAGTTGCAAGCCATCGCGCCCCAGCGAAACTACCGGCCAAGCCGACACACTCTGGCATGCACCCGACACAGCAACCATTAAAGATCCGCTGATCAAATACGGACGCAAACTGATTGCGAATACTTCTTATTATCTGGGCCCTAAAGGTGTGGTGGATTCTATTTCGAACGGAATGAATTGTCAGAACTGTCACTTAGAAGCAGGAACGAAAGCATTCGGAAACAATTTCGGATCGGTCGCTTCGCTGTATCCAAAATTCAGAGCGCGTTCCGGTGGATTAGAAAGTATTGAAAAAAGAATCAATGATTGTATACAGCGAAGTTTGAATGGAAAGGCAATTGATTCGCTATCGCGTGAGATGCGTGCGTTGGTGGCGTACATTGAGTGGGTGGGACATGAAGTTCCGAAAGGAAAAAAAGCAGCCGGTTCCGGTTTGTTAGATATTACATTTCTTGATCGCGCTGCGGACACGGTGAAGGGAAAAATTCTCTATCGCCAAAAGTGCATGGTGTGTCACCAAAAAAACGGACAAGGAATGCCCACCACTCGTGGGGGAAGTTATAGTTTTCCTCCCGTAGCGGGAGATCACAGCTTCAATACAGGCGCTGGGTTGTATCGCATTTCCAACTTCGCGAAGTACATTCGCGCCAACATGCCACAAGGCGCTACTTATGATCAACCGCTGCTGACAGAAGAAGAAGCGTGGGACATTGCCGCTTATGTCGTAACGATGCCTCGCTCACGAAAAGATTTTAAAGGCGACTGGCCAAAGCTCGCTACTAAACCATTTGATCATCCATTCGGGCCCTACTCAGATACATTGAGTGAAACGCAACACAAGTATGGGCCTTGGAAAATCGCCAAATAAATTCTACCTCTTCTTCCATCCCGGTCCTCTTACAACTCTACCGGGTTTTGCATTCGTATGTTCGCCATCTGCCAACACCTGCACGCCATTAACGAACACATGCACCATGCCGGTGCTGTATTGATGTGGATTTTCAAACGTAGCATGATCTGCAATTTTCGATGCATCGAAGATGGCAAGGTCCGCAAAGTAGCCGGGGGCCAACATGCCACGCTTTTTTATTTTCAAATTGGTGGCAGGCAACAAGGTAAGTCTGCGAATGGCTTCCTCCAGTGAAATCACTTTTTCTTCACGGACATATTTGCCTAGTAATCGAGAAAAATTTCCATACGCGCGCGGATGTGTCGGTGTTTTTAAAAAATTTCCCGCTGCGGTAGATGACTCTGCATCTGATCCGAAACTAACATACGGCAACTGAATTTGTCGCATCACATTTTCTTCCGTCATTAGAAAGTAGGCTGTGCCCACACGGGTACCATCGGTGATTACCAAATCCATGGCAGTTTCCTCTGGAGACTTGCCATAAATTTTTGCTACTTCTCCCAACGTTTTGCCCGTATAGTTTTTCCTGAGTGAATCATTGGTAAAACCCATTAGCAACACTTTATCGAAATCACCGGCTAACATCATCAAGTTTTCCCACTTGTCGGTAGGCGTGCGCATTTCTTGTAATGCCTTCTTGCGCATGGCAGAATCTTTCATGCGTTTGATCCATTCATTGATACCGCCCTCCTGCAACCAAGGTGGCATGGCGGCATCGAGTCCCGTGGCTCCGGCTGTGTACGTGTACATATCGGCCGTAATTTTTAATCCTTCTTTATTAGCACGGTCAATCATGGCGATCACTGAATCAATTTTTTTCCAGTTGTCTTTGCCGCTGAATTTCAAATGATAAATCTCTGCAGGAAGATTAGCTTCGCGCGCAATGCGAATGGTTTCATCCACTGCTGCATAAATCGAATTTCCTTCACTACGCATGTGCGAGATGTACATACCATTATATTGCGAAGCTACCTTACTCAACTCAATCAATTCTTCGGTGCTGGCATAGTTAGCAGGCGCATAAATCAATGCTGAGGTAACACCCATCGCTCCTTCTTCCATCGCCACACGCACCAACTCTTTCATACGATTCAATTCTTCGGGTGATGGTGCGCGGTTGGCATATTCTAACTCGTGGACACGCACTGTAATGGCGCTCACAAATGAGGCTACGTTGGGAGAAACTCCTCTTCGCTCCAATCCTTCCAAATATTCACCCAATGTAGTCCAGTCAATTTTATATGCCCAATCGGTGTCGTGCAACATCGCCAGTGAGTCGTCTGCTTTCATCTTCGCATTCATCGGACCCATCGAGCCTTCGCCCAACACCTCCAAAGTAACACCCTGCCGAATATCACTTTGCGAATTGCCATCAAACAAAAGCGAAACCTCGCAGTGGCTCAACATATTGATAAAGCCCGGAGCAACCGCTAAACCTTTAGCATCAATTTCTTTTTTGCCAACGGCTGATGACAAATCGCCAATGAAAGCAATGGTATCCGCATTGATACCTACATCGGCTTGCACTCCTGCTTTTCCGGTACCATCATACACGGTACCACCGCGAATGATTACGTCAAACTCTTGTTTCTTGCAGGCTGCCAGTAATAGCACCAGCGAGGTGAATAGAAATAACTTTTTCATAGGTATTATTTTATCGATAAATAACTTTTCCGCTTCGTTGATTGGTGGTTTTGCCATCGACCCAAACTACCTGTCCATTCACCCATACGCGCTCAATTCCTTTGGATACCAGATGAGGGTTTTGAACAGTGGCTTCATCTTTCACCAATTGTTCATTAAACAAAACTAAATCCGCATAATGACCTATAGCAATTCGTCCTCTCTTTTTGATTCCAACTTGATCAGCTGCCAGTCCGGTCATTTTATAAATTGCTTCCGGCATGGAAAGCGTTTTTTCTTCGCGCACGTAATGACTAAGAATGCGTGTAAACGCTCCGAAGCCGCGCGGGTGTCTTCCACCGCTGTTGCCGTCCGAACAAAAGTTGGTGTACTTCCATTGCATCAATTTTTTTACATCATTTTCATCCATACTTGTCGCTACAATGCTGCCGCCACAATCATCGCCCTTCTTTTCACATTCATCCAATCGTTTGATCAACTCGATCAGCATTTTTTCGGGTGTACGTTTTTCAAATGCAGCAATCTCTGCCAAACTTTTTCCATTATAATCTGGATTAGGTCCGTATTTGCTTAGGATGATTCCTTCGGCACTTGTCACTTCTTTCAGAATAAAAGCCGCTTCCTTCTCGTCTGTAAAATTCCGATCTGGAAACAGAACGCGGATAGTGGACGACCAATAGGTGTATGGATATAAATCAGCGGTAATATTCACACCTTCATTTCGAGCCTGATCCAACAACAGTAAAGTGCTATCAGCTTTGCCCCATAATCCGCGCATGGCTAATTTAAAGTGACTGATCTGCACCGGAATCTTAACTTCTTTTCCGATGGTAATAATTTCCTGCAGCGCATCCCAGAAGTAGCGATCTTCGCTGCGCAAGTGACTAATGTATCGACCTTGGTAAGCCGGCAACACTTTCGAAAGTTGCAGCACTTCATCTTTGGCAGAATATATTCCCGGATCATATTCTAAACCAGTGGATAATCCCAACGCGCCTGCTTTCATATCTTCATGTAATAACAGAATCATACTATCAATTTCTGCCTGAGTCGATTTGCGTTTAAAGTCTGTGCCCACCACATGATCACGAATCGTGTTGTGACCGCTATAAGAGCCCACATTAACAGCAACCGGATGGTCAATTAGTGATTGAAAATATTTTTTAAGCGGCCATTCCGATCCACCATCTTGCCCGACAATAATCGTAGTGACACCTTGGCTTACAACCGCTAAGCCGGATGGATCTTCTTCCAAACCACCTCCATGATGGCTGTGCGTGTCAATAAATCCGGGCGCCAAAACCAAACCCTTTGCATCAACAATTGTTTTACTCTTAGCATTTGAAAGATTGCCAATGAATGCAATGGTATCTAAGCGAATGCCCACATCGGCAATGATTCCGTCATTTCCATTACCATCATATACGGTCGCACCACGAATGATCGTATCATAAGAAGGTGATGTACACCCAATGACTAAACAAATAAAACCAAATAGACTAAAACGAATCATAAAAAGAACAATTAGTAAAGTAATGTATCGTTTTTTAAGCAAGCAATCAAACAAAAAGTATTTGCTATTTTTATACACTAAACATCTTCTTTATGCTGCATAATCCTCTTGTTCAATCCAACCCTCGGCTACGTTTGTTTCTGCCCATTTTTTACATGGTGTGGAGCGATGCCGTGTTGACTCCTAAAGAAATTAAAGTGATTAAAGAAGCCGTTGAAAAACAAAAATGGCTTTCCGTAGAAGAAAAGCAGTTTTTGTTCGGTCAAATCAACCCATTATCACCACCCACACCCGATGAGTACCGGCAATGGCTGGAAGAAATTCGTAAGGCTTTAGATACTATTCCAACTTCGTCACAACCGAAACTTGTAGACATTGGTGTCTCGCTTGTTCATAAGAGTTCTGAAAATTTACTGAACGGTGAATTGGCCGAAATCAAAAATTCACTGGAGTCGATTGACAACACGCTGGGATTGATACACGGTGAAGTAGTGTATCAATTTTATCCTGAGAAACGGATCACCATCACCGAACAGCATAGTACACAATCTACTTTTGACGTAGGCGCGCTAGCGAAAATACTGGAAGGCAATCAATCGGAGATGATTAAAAGAGTGAAGACGGTTATTTCCGATCCGGAGTTTCAGTATCTCGAAACAGATAATCTTTCCGCATATCGCGAAAAAGTTTTGCAGTGGTGCAAGCAATTAGCCGATCAAGGTTTTGGTGCGATGGCGTACCCCAAAGAATACGGTGGCCAAGGAGATATGGAAAAATATTTCACCATCATGGAAACACTCAGCTACCACGACCTGAGTATGGTGATCAAGTTTGGTGTACAGTTTGGGTTGTTTGGAATGAGTGTGTATTTTCTGGGAACGGAGAAACATCACAAAAAATACCTCAAGCAAATTGGCACACTTCAATTGCCGGGTTGTTTTGCCATGACAGAAACGGGTCACGGCTCTAACGTGAAAGGAATTGAAACAACTGCCACTTATAATCATGCTTCCAAAACTTTGATGATTAACACACCGCACGAACAAGCCAAGAAAGAATACATTGGCAATGCTGCCGTTCACGGACAAATGGCCACCACATTCGTGAAATTAATTATTGATGGAAAAGACTATGGTGTAAGTGCTGTGTTGGTGCCGATTCGCGATACATTGGGCAAAACTATGCCAGGTGTTACGATTGAAGACTGTGGACGCAAGATGGGTTTGAATGGCGTAGACAATGGAAAAATACATTACAACCAAGTGGTAGTGCCGGTTGAGAATTTATTGGATCGATTTGCAGGCATTAATGAAGAAGGAAAATTTGTTAGTCCGATTGCCAGTGATAACCGAAGGTTTTTTACGATGCTGGGAACACTCGTGGGTGGTCGTATCGGAATTCCAAGATCGGGTTTGAGTGCTTCTAAATCAGGGTTGACTATAGCCATTCGCTATGGCGATCAGCGCAAACAATTTGGACCGGAAGGCGCAAGCGAAATCCCAATACTGAATTATCGAACTCATCAGCGCAGACTCATTCCTTTGTTGGCCAATGCATACGCACTGCATTTCTCCTTGCAATACCTGACACAACGATTTGTCAATCGTACCGAAGAAGACATGCAAGAGATTGAAGCATTGGCAGCCGGATTAAAATCATTTGCGACTTGGAATACGACTGCCACTTTGCAGGAATGTCGTGAAGCATGTGGTGGGAAAGGATATCTGTCGGAAAATCGCATCGAGCGATTAAAAAATGACACAGACATCTACACAACCTTTGAAGGTGATAACACCGTGTTGCTTCAGTTGGTTGCGAAGAGCAGACTTACCGAATTCAAACAAGAGTTCAGCAACATGGGCATGTTTGGGATACTCAACTTTGTTGCAGAGCAAGCTTCCTCTTCTTTAGCCGAATTGAATCCTTTCTTCACTAGAAATACCGATGAAGAACATCTACTCGATTTTAATTTTCATTTAGAAGCTTTCAAACACCGTGAGCGCGATATTTTAGTCTCAGCGGCACAACGATTAAAGAAACACATCAGCAGTGGCATGGATTCATTTGACGCTTTCAATGTAAGTCAGCATCACCTTGTGGAAGTGGGCATGGCACACATCGAACGCGTGATCGTGGAGAAGTTTATCGAACAAGTGAACAATACAAAAGATGCAGGTTGCAAGGCGGTGCTCACCAAACTGTGCCAGCTTTTCGCGCTTTCGCAGATAGAAAAAAATAAAGGCTGGTATTTAGAAAGCGGCTATATGGAGGGAAGTAAAACAAAAGCCATACGCAAATTGGTAAATCAACTTTGTTGGGATGTGCGTCAGGAAGCAGTGCCATTGTGCGATGCCTTTAAAATTCCAGAAAGCTGTTTGGCTGCGCCTATCGCAAGGAGATAATAAAAAAATAAAGCGTTCGACTTTCTACAGTCGAACGCATTTAAAATTATTAATTCGTTAGCTACTCCAACGGAATATCTCCCGGCTTTTCACCCAACACTTCTACTTTTGGAGGAAGTAGCTTATACATTACCGGTGTTACCAATCGCGACAACAAGGTAGAGCTGATCAACCCTCCGATGATTACCAATGCTAGAGGTGAATACAACGGGTTGCCTTCAATCGCTAATGGAATCAAACCACCGATCGCGGTGAGTGAGGTAAGCACTATGGGCACAAAGCGAATCTCGCCTGCCTTCTCGATGGCTTCATTTAGTTCAACACCTCGTTCGCGCAACTGATGCGTAAAATCCACGAGCAAAATGGAGTTCTTTACTTCAATTCCCGCCAAGGCGATCAAACCAACCACAGCTACAAACGACAATGGATTTCCCGTAAGGAACAACATCGTTACTGCACCAATCACTCCAAGCGGAATAACTGACAACACAATAAGTGTGCTTTTAAAATTTCCAAACTCTAACACCAGCACAGCAATGAATCCAAATACGGTAATGAGAATAATAGTGCTCAATCCACCGAATGACTCTTGTTTGTTTTCTACCTCACCGGCAGCCACATAGTAGTAACCTTTCGGAAAGGGAAACGCATCGAGTTTTTTGATGACATCATTGGTTACATTTTCGTAGAGATAGCCACTCTTCACAAAAGAAGTTACAGTTGCAAAACGATTTTTGTCGTAATGGCGAATGAGATTCGGACTTGTTTCAAACTCGACAACCGCTAATTGACGCAAGGGAATAGCCTGACCATTGATTGAATTGACTTGAAGCGTGTTGAATACACTCATGTCCGCATACTTATTTTTAGGCAACGTTACATTGATGTTAATTTCATCCTCGCCTTCACCCGGTGTAAACTTACCTACATTCAAACCGGCAACACCCAAACGGATGGCGCGGTCAATATCACTGATGGCCACTCCCAATTGTCCGGCTTTTTCTTTATTGATCTTCACATGCAAATCAGTTTGCTGATTCGACAACGGGTTGTTGACATAAATAGTGCCCTCCGTTTTTTTGATGATCTCTTCAATTTTCATCGACACGCTGCGGAGTGTATCCAGGTTCTCACCAAAAATGCGCATCGCAATAGGTGCCTCCAGCGGTGGACCTTGCTCGAAGTCTTTTACTTCAATCTTAGCGTTGGGGTAAAACATAAACTTATCGCGCAACTTATCAATCAGCTTCGTTTTTTGTTCGGTGGTTAATCCTTTCAACTGAACAAAAAACTGCGCGATGTTACTAGACTCGCTTCGGCCAATCACATTGTAATAAATGCGCGGATTGCCTTTGCCCACATTCGAAGTAAAATAACTGATCTCTTTTTCCTTCTTTAATTCTTCTTCTACATACCGAGCGATACGATCGGTTTCATAAATGCTAGTGCTCGTTGGGGTTTCGATGTTGATCAAAAACTGAGGCTTCTCCGATTTAGGAAATAAACTAAAGCCCACTACTTTAAATAATCCAAGACTCGCAATAAACAACACCAAAGTAAAACCAAGCGTAGCCCAAGGGTGACGCAAACACCAATGCAACAGGCGAGTGTATGTGCCGTGAATCAATTTCTTCAAGGCGCGCAAGAAAATATTTCCTTCTGAAGAAGCGTGCGTCTTCAAAATTCTACTTGCCAAGAAAGGAACGATGGTTAGTGATACAAACAACGAAGCTAGTACCGTAAAGATTACCGCCATTGGCAGGCTGCGAATAAAGTCTCCGGCTGCTTCCGGTAAAAATACCAATGGTAAGAAAGCGAGAATCAAAGTGGCGGTACAACCTAACACGGCCAATCCGATTTGCTTGGTTGCTTCAATGGATGCTTCGCGTTTGCCTTTACCTGCACGCAAATAGCGTTCGATGTTTTCTATAACCACAATGGAGTCGTCCACCAAAATGCCCAACGCTACAATCAATCCAACAATACTTAATTGATTGATGGTAAATCCAAATGAATCCAATAAAAACAATCCGGTGAATATTGATAATGGTATTGAAATCATCACCACAATAGCAGCACGTGTTCCTAATGGTAAGAGTGTAATAGCTACTAATAAAATGGCAATGATGAAGTCTTTCGCAAAGCGAGTTAAACGTTTCTCAACACTTTTCGCTTGTTCAAAATTACGAACCATCTTCATGTTGGCGGGTAGCTCTTCTTCAAACTCATCCAGCACCGGAGCAATGGCATCATCTACTTTGAAGATATTCTGCCCTTCTTTCTGACTAGCTGTCAACAAAACTGCCCGATGACCATTCAATCGCGTGATGTGCGATTCATTTTCATAACCGCTCTCCACTTGCGCTACGTCTTTCAGGTAAACAATTTTTCCATTAGCCGAATACACAATGGTATTTCTAATCTCTTCGATGTCTTTATACTCGCCACTGGTTTTGATATTGAAGTTACGGGTATTGACCTGAATTCGACCACCCGGAATATTCACATTCTCACTTTGCAATGCACCGAGAACTGCATTCACCGGAATACGGTTCTGAGCCATCTTCTCTAAATTCAGTTCCACCTTTACTTCCTGCTCAGGGAAACCAAACGATTCAATTTTCTTCAGGCTTTTGATTTTCTCCAATCGCTCCTCCAGTGTTTCGACTTTGTCTTGCAGCTCACGATACGAGGCGGTTTCTGAAATCAAAGCCAACTGCAAAATATTCACATCAGTCGAGGAGAATCGCTGAATGGTGATAGAGTAAATATCTTGCGGCAATTCTTTACGCAAAGCATCGGTCTCGCGAATGATCTCCTGATATTTTTCATCCTTATCTGACTCGTGCTTGTAATCCACACGAAACACAGCCAAGCCATCGTTGATCGAAGTAGTTAAACGTTTGATGTCATCCAACTCGTTGATTCGTTTCTCCATCGGGTCTACTACCAGCTTTTCCATGTCTTCCGGACTAGTGCCCGGATAAACCACTACAATCGAGAAACTGGGTTGATCCGTTTCGGGATCTTCGCCACGCGGCATGTTGATTAATGAATTCAAGCCCATAGCCAGCACCAGCGCAAATATGATCAGCGTGAACTGGTAATTCTTTACGGAAAATTCTGCGATACGCATATGTTTACTTTGAAATAGTGATGGTTGAATTTTCAGTTAAGAATGCCGAGCCTGCTGTGATCACCTCACGGACTTCTTCTACGCTACTCAAAAGGTAGGCTTGTGTGCCTTCGAGATAGGCAATCGTCACTGCAACTTTCCGAACCGTTTTCTGATCAGCACTCGCGACAAAAACGTATGCTTGTTTTCCGGCTCCTTCTACCAATGCTTCAATCGGCACAATCCATAACTTGGTTTTTTCGGCAGGGATGATCTGCGCCTTTGCAAACAAACCACTCGCCAATTTTTTGTTGCCCGGATTTACTTTCACTTCAGCCTGATATAAACCACTTACGGCATCAGCTCCTTCATTGATCGTGCTCACTACTCCCTCGAATGTTGTGTTCGGATATGCATCAGTAGTGACTTTCACCCGATCACCTAATTTCACGCGCACCCAGTCCACATCGGGCAAACCAATTTTTACCAGCCAATTATTTTGTGCCGCTGCATTAATGATCAGTGCAGACGCTCCCGGTGAAACCAACTCACCTTCATTGATCAACTTGCGAATGACTTTTCCACTTTGATTCGCACGAATGGTAGCATATTGCTGATTGAAAGTAGCAATTCGATATGCCTCATCGGCCACCTGAAAGGCAGTTTGCAAATTTTGCAGTTGTTCAACCGTAGCTGCAGAATCTTTCAGCAAACGTTGACCTCGCTCCAAGTCGCGTTTGGTTTTATCTAGATTGTTTTTTGCCTGACTTACCTGTGCGTTGATCTCGGTCAGATCTAAAGATGCTAGGAGTTGACCTTTGGTCACACTTTGTCCTTCCTTTACATAAATCTTCGAAACGATGCCTGCGATTTTAAATGAAAGTCGTGATTCATTTTCGGTAGCAATTAAACCAGAGCTGGCAATCGGCAAACTGTATTCGCCCACTTGCACAGGTGTTAGTTTCACAGCCACGGCCGATTCATCAATGGACTGCTGTTGAGCGGGTTGTTCTTTTTTTTCACAAGCTGTTAGAAGAAATCCAACAGCAAAAGCTAAAAGCGTTGAGTGTAATTTGTATGACATGGTGTTATCTTTTAGTATGATCAGAATTTTTTTTCGATGGATTGAATTAAGTCTTGTACCGTCAGCGGTTCGCCCGTTTCCGGAATCCGCACTTTGTATTTCTCCTCCACATAGTAGAGCAATGCATTCAACTCAAAAGAAGAAAGCCCCAAGTCGCTCGTGAACTTTTGCTTGGATTGTATACGTGATACCGGCACAAGCAACTCTTTGCGCAGGATGGTTTGAACAGATCGATAGGTGGTGCTCATAATCTTAGAGGGTAGCTATGGTTTTTTGAAGAGCCGCTTCTTTGCGCAACAATTCGTAATGGTTGATAGACTGCGTTAAGCGTGCGGTGGTTAATTTATTTTGAGCATCGAGATACTCTAGTAAAATTGCTTGTCCTTCGCGGTATTTAGACTGAATGATTTGAAAAGATCGCTCCGTGCTACGCACACCACTTTGTGATGCTTCCAATGCTTTGTTGGCCATCTCCAATTCGTAGTGCGCCTGAATGACCTGTAACTCAATTTGTTTTTTCAATTGATCCATGCGGTTAGTCATGACTTGCTGATCAATCTTCGCTTGCTGAATTTTTACTTGCTTCTCTCCTCCTTTGAAAATATCCCAGGTAAGGCCAAACTGCACGAGCCAATATTGTTGGGAGTTATCAAACTTGTATTGAAAGCCCTGATAGCCCACATCGCCCACAGCACTCAGTTTAGGCATAAAGGCGCTGCCTTTTTGCAAACCAACCAATTGCTGATTTGCACGAAGGCCACCTTCCAATTGTTTGATCTCTTGCCGTTGCTGAATGGCTTGAGTTGTTAATTGATCGATGGTCTGCTGATTATTAGAAGTTATCATCATCGTGGTGTCGCGAATGATTTCATGGTTAATATCTCGGTTGAGTAAAAAATTGAAATACGAACGTGCCACCTGATTGTTCTTTTCCGTTTCTGCCAGTTGCTGTTCTACTTTGCTCAACTCATACTCTGCATTCAACACTACATCTTTGGTAGCTTTCGCATTCGCCACCAAGCTTTGATTGATTTTTAATAATTCGGTAAGCAACACTTTTGTCTTTTTCAAAATAAGCAGCCCCTCTTCTGTTTGAAGATATTGAAAGTAAGCAGAGGCAATGTTGAATTTCAACTCGTTTTCGTAGGCTTTCTTTTGTGCTTGCTGCACGGTAGTCAATTCTTTCTGTGCTTTGTAAGCGAAATAGATATCCGGATTGAAGAGCGGCTGAATCACGCGCAGCTTGGTATCATGAAAGTTGTTCGCGAGGAACTGCTCATTCACATTTTGAATTTGTGGAAAGTTGCTCGTGCCTGTAAGTTGATTCAAGGTAGAATACACTCCGTTTAGTAAATCGCCCACCGGAAAAGATATTTTACGACCTCCGCCTGCCAATTGGTAAGACGCATTGGCCGAAACCTGCGGCATAAACAGCGCGCGCGCCAGTTGCAAACTTTGCTCGCTCTTCTCGTAATTCAACTGCTCTTGTTGCAGTTGCAAATTGCTTTTCAATCCCTCCTGAATATATTGATCTAAAACAGAGGATTGAGCCGATAACTGCAGACTGGTTATCAACAGCACAAATGTGAAAATGTAGATTCTGGTATTCATCGTTAATTCACTTAACAGTGTTTAGTTGTATCTCAAATTTTTTTAACTCTTCAGTCGTTCCAACATCGCTTTAAATGTGTCGTAGGTATTGTTCATAATTTCATCGATCACCATCTGATTATCGCGGGCTTCTTTCACATGTGAAATGTGTTTACTGATTCCCAATGCGCACAAACCATGAATAAAACTCCAAATAACCATGGACATATTTTGCGTATGGAGGCCGACAAAATATCCTTCCTGCTGACAGCCCTTGACGGTTTGTAAAAGCACCTCAAATGCACGATCACCTTCTGTCCATTGATCATCCAAACAAGTAGCCAAATGTTCCATGGGTTCAGTTCGGATAAATAACAAATCGTATACTTCCGGATTCGTGGTAGCAAACTGAATGTAAGCCTTGCCCATTTCCTTCAGTCGCTCAAATGGATTCGCAATTTGCGTTAGCGGTTGGAACGCCTGGTTCAACATCCCAAAGCCTTGCTGATGCAGGGCATGGAAAATTTCGTTCTTGTCTTTAAAATAGAGATAGATGGTAGCGGGACTATATTCAATAGCTTCGGCAATGCTCCGCAAGCTGATTTGGTCGAAGCCTTTTTCTAAAAAGAGCTTATGTGCCGATTGCAGGATTTTGTCCCGCATCTCCAGTTTATCCCGCTCTTTTCTTTCTTTTACGCCCATATTTTGTTGACTTATACGGGCAAAATTAATAAACGGTGTTCAGTTTTAGATCATTGTTTATTAAAATTTTATAATTACCTGATTTACAGTCACTAATTTTTTGCCAGAGATATAAAAAAACCCTTTCCGAAGCGATTCGAAAAGGGTCTTAGTCACATTTTAAACGCCTTTACAAATTAGAAATAACTTTTACGATGTCATTATAGAACACAAACACCATCAGCACCAAAAGAATTGCCATACCCACCTTGGTTGCGTTCTCCATAAACTTCTCAGATGGTTCGCGGCCACTGATCATCTCATATAATAAGAAGACTACATAGCCACCGTCTAGAGCAGGGATTGGTAAGAAATTCATAAATGCCAAAACCATGGATAGCAAACCGGTCAAACGCAGTAAGCGTTCCCAATCCCACTCTCCACCATACATTTGTGCCATTCCGATTGGGCCTGAAAGTGATTTCTTAAATGAAATTTCACCCTGAAAAATTCTTTTGAAAGCCTTCAACTGTAACCATATCACACCGAACGCCCGAGATATACCCAATGGCACGGATTCACCAAAACTGTACTTGATTGTAACGAAATCTTCCTTACGTGGTGGAACCGGACGGAATCCAATTTGCACCTGATTTTTAAAACCTCCTTTGTAAGCAATGGTGTCGTTGCCTCTTTTTACTTTAAAAGAAATACTGTCATGTGGCTTGCTGCGCAACGTGGTCATAACCTCATCGTAGTAATGAATCGGCTTGCCTTGCAATTCAATAAACTGATCTCCTTTCATCAAACCTGCCTTACTGGCTATCGATTCTATTTTCTCCTTCGTCTCTACGATTTCACCTTTCTCATTATACAATAAGTCAATTACACCTGAAACATCATTTACAATCGGAGCAATACGGAAAGACATAAAGGTGGATGGAGCATCTTTTGAATTAAAATTCTCTACAAAGTTTTTCGGGATAGGAATTGTAACTTCCTGACCATCGCGCAGCACGGTGTAATGCGCGTTCTCCGATAACATAAAATCAGGCTTGTATAGTTCATCAAAGTTTTGATAATCCTGGCCATTGACCTTCACAATCTTATCGCCTGTTCTCAAACCTAATTTCTCAGCCAATTCCATGGCCTGAATGCCTCCGTTGTTAAATACATATTCCTTAGGTAAAACAGTATCGCCCATGAAATAAACGATGCTAATAAAAATCAACACACCGAGAATGATATTAACGATTATACCACCCATCATCACAATCAAACGCTGCCAAGCGGGCTTCGAGCGAAACTCCCAAGGTTCTGCAGGAGCTTTCAGTTGCTCTTTATCCATGCTCTCGTCTACCATACCGGCTATTTTCACATAGCCTCCTAATGGAAACCAACCGATACCATATTCGGTATCGCCTTTCTTAAACTTTACGAGTGAGAAGTTGAGAACATTGGCCATGGGGAACAAGAAATCAAAGAAGAGATAGAACTTCTCTACTTTGATATTGAATAACCGCGCTGCAAAGAAGTGTCCGCCTTCATGCACCACGATTAGTATTGAAAGACTCAGTAAAAGCTGAGCCGTCATGATCATTCCCTCCATAAGCTAGTTAATTTGTTAATTTGTTAATTCGTTGATTGGGTAATTCTGCTAACCGATTCGCTCTTTTGCTTTGATTCGGGTTTCCTTGTCTGTTGCTATATAATCTTCTAATGTTGGCTTCGCTATGAAGGGAATGGTATTCAAACAATGTTCTACCACATCCGACATCTGCAAGAAACCCACTTTGTCTTTTAAAAATTCCGCTACCGCTATTTCGTTGGCGGCATTCAACACACAAGGCATGTTGCCACCCCGCTCCATCGCGCTAAAAGCGAGTGCAAGGTTACGAAAAGTTTCTGTATCGGGTGGCTCAAAAGTTAAAGAGGGGTAGGCTGCAAAGTTAAATCGTGGGAAGGTGGCCGACAGCCGCTGCGGGTAGCCTAGCGCAAACTGAATGGGCAATCGCATGTCGGGCAAACCCAATTGCGCCTTGATCGAGCTATCCTGAAACTGCACCAGTGAGTGTATAATGCTTTGTGGGTGTACAATCACCTCAATCTGAGAGGGCCTCAACGCAAACAACCACTTCGCTTCAATCACTTCCAATCCCTTGTTCATCAGACTGGCCGAATCGATTGTTACCTTGGCACCCATGGTCCAATTGGGGTGCTTGAGCGCTTGCGCCTTTGTTACCTGTAAGAGTTCATCGCGTTTCTTTCCCCGAAAGGGCCCACCTGATGCTGTTAAAATGATTTTCTCAATCGGATTATCGAATTCGCCTACCAGACATTGGAAAATGGCTGAGTGCTCAGAATCTACCGGGTAAATATTAACCCCTTTGGAGCGTGCCAATTGGGTGACCAACTCCCCTGCTACGACCAATGTTTCTTTGTTGGCCAATGCAATGTTTTTGCCGGCTTCAATCGCTTTCAGTGTAGGATTCAAGCCGGCATAGCCAACCAAAGCTGTCAGCACCAGATCGATGCTGTCCATCTGCACAATGGAAGACAATGCTTTTTCGCCTGCAAATACTTTGATATTCAACGGCACCAAAGCTTCCTTCACAACAGGGTACAAATCTTCATTGCCAATCACCACTGCGTTGGGCTGAAATGCCTTTGCTTGCGCGATCAGCAACTCGGCATTGGATTGAGCGGTGAGCACTTCTACTTCAAACTGATCGGGATGGGCAGCTATCACTTCCAGTGCTTGCGTGCCTATAGAACCGGTAGAACCTAAAATTGCAATCGACTTTTTTTCTTTACTCATAAAATATTAGCCACGAAGGCACAAAGGCACAAAGGAATTTAGAATAGACAAACAAGCTAATAGCATCGATGCCGGGTTTAAAGAATGTTGAAAGTGCTGGTGCATCAATGCGTTGTGTTTTTGAAATACGTTGTGTAATGCGGGTAAATCCACCTCTCATTAAAGAGATAAACCACCGATTTTGTTACAAGGTAAAACAATAAAAAATTGTTTTTAGGATGATACGGCTTTAGTTGCCACGCCTGCCAGCCGCTGCGCCACGCTTTGGCCAGCGAATGCCAATACAAATGATAAAAGGCCGCATGTCGATGGTGCACGGATGCATCGCGAAGACACGGCTCAGCAATTTTATTGAAATATGCGTCTACCTCCTCCACCCGGTTCTGCTCTAGGCTATCGCTGCCGTTGCGCCTGCGTTGGTCGCTCAAAAAAGTAATGAGCTTGTACAAGTGTAAAAAGCGAATCGATACATTCTTACGCGAATTAGACGTGCCCACAATGCGATACGCATACAACGGCTCGGGCACATTAGCCGCGCGATAGCGATCGACTATTCGCGAAGCCAAATCTGCATCGGCAATATGATCTCTAAAATAATTGCGGTAAAGTGGTGTGAATACATTGAGTAATTCCCTTCGCATGATCGTGGTGGGTCCATGCACCTGCGCGTGTTGCGGCATTTGTTCATAAATCAACTCGTGGCGTTGTGGCAACAACACATTTCGAAAAATTTTTCCTGCCGTATTCATCGCCACATATGATGTGCCGCATAGCATGATCGATTCATCACTTAGCAACACCTCCATTTGTTTTTGCAAACGCTGTGGGTGCGATGCATCATCCGCATCGGTTATTGAAAAAAAGGGAGTCGTTACCTGCGTTACCACCTCATTCACCACCGCTACCCGTCCACGATTTTGATCAAACCAAAAAAACCGAATGCGTGCATCGGTGTATGATTGCATGATAGCACGCGATCCATCAGTCGATCCATCATCAATCAACCACAACTCAAAATCAGTAAATGTTTGTTGCAATAGGCTGTCAACTGCCGCGTGCAAAAAAGGCGCAGCATTGTAAACGGGCATGAGGAGAGTGAGGCTTGCCACGTTATTGCTCTGTCAAGTAGTTTTTTAATTTCTCCAACCAACTAAAAGGACTTTTCATTCAAGAATATAACGCAAATCCTTTTCTATATAAGGGAGCATGTAGGGAGAAATTGATTTATCCGTTATCAAATCAATAGGTATACCCAGCGCATCCTGCAGATTTTGTTCCAAACCTGCCAGCTTTAATAAACTAATCGTATTGGGATAACTCAAATGCACCAAAATATCCAAGTCGCTTTCTTCTTTGTTTTCGCCACGCGCATAGGAGCCAAAAACTCCCACCTTCACCGGCTGCAAGGGCTTCAACAAATCCAAAATAATCGCTTGTTGCTGGTGGGTAATCATAGAGCAAATTTAACCAATTCTCCTGCAATCTTCCGATCATTCGAAAGCCGAGGCACTTTGTTTTGTCCGCCCAGCTTGCCCTGCGATTTCATGTAATCTATAAACCCATTCTTCTGCAAGGCCGTAATCTTCAGCGGGCAAAGAATATTTCCGGTAATCAAATCATCATAATACACATTCAGCTTGCGCAACTGCGTATCCAGTTCCAACCGAAACGCGTCCATATCTGCCGGTGCGTTGGCAAACTCAATCAACCACTCGTGGTGCGGCATCCCTTCCTTCGGTGCCACATTCGGTGCTACCGTAAACTCCACCAGCTCTACCTCCTTCATCTTCTCCATCGTAAACTTCATCGCCTTCTCCACCTCTTCGCCAATCACGTGCTCGCCAAAGGCAGAAATAAAATGTTTGATGCGCCCGCTCACCACAATCCGATACGGATCTTTCGAAACAAACTTAATCGTATCGCCAATCGAGTAGCCCCACAAGCCCGCGTTGTTGTTAATAATCACCGCATAATTTTTTCCCAACTCCACCTCTTCTATCGACAGCCGTGTAGGCTTCTCATTAAAATATTCATCGGCCGGAATAAACTCAAAGAAGATGCCACTATTCAGCAACAGCAACAACCCCTCGGCACGCTGCGAATCCTGATAGGCAATAAATCCCTCCGAAGCCGGATACGTCTCAATCGAGTCCACGCGCTTGCCAATCGTTTCAAACAACTTTGCGCGATACGGCTCAAAGTTCACACCCCCATAAACAAACAACGAAAAATTCGGAAACACATCCTTCGCCTTCTTGCCCGTGCGCGCAATGATGCGATCAAAATACATCTGCGCCCAGGGCGGTATGCCTGATATCAGCGTCATATCCGCCAAAATCGTTTCTTCAATAATCTTATCGAGTTTTTCTTCCCAGTCTTCGATGCAGTTCGTAGCATAGCTCGGCTTTTGGTTTGATCGCAAATACTGCGGCACATGATGATTGACAATGCCCGATAGCCTTCCTGTTTTAATGCCCGCCTTCTCATCCAACTCAGGACTGCCCGATAAAAAAATTAAACCGCCATCCAGAAAAGCACCGTTGCCTGTTTCGTGCACGTAGCTCAACAGCGCATTGCGCGCACTGTTGATGTGGTTGGGCACCGACTCTTTCGTAATAGGAATATACTTAGTGCCCGAGGTCGTTCCCGATGTTTTCGCGAAGTACGCAGGCTTGCCCTTCCACAAAATATCCGACTCCCCGTGCAGCACCTTTTCCACGTACGGCTTCAACTCTTCGTAGTCGCGAATGGGTACTTGTTTTTTAAAGTCATCGTAACTGCGGATGTCCGCAAAGCCATGATCTTTGCCAAACAGCGTGGCGCGCCCGCCTTGCAACAACTCCTGAAAAACCCGGCTTTGATAAAGCCCCGGCTTACCCGACCACTCTTTGGTTTGGCCGGCAATGTAGGCGGCAAAAGGCTTGGCTAAAACAGAACGTATTCCCATAGTCTGCAAAGGTAAGAAATCAAGTTTGGTTGTAAAGTTGTGTTATTGGGGGGCATGGCCAAGCGAGGCGCAAGGCCACCAGGCTTTCCGTTGCAAGCGTGCCGTGGGCTGTCGAACTACACGTATCGTCAATTGACAAAAGTACAGCTTCGTTACAAGTATAAGTAGGCACCCTTTCCACTTCAATCCTTTGCCCGCTGGCGCCAGCTCATAGCTGCCTTCGCAAAAGCTCTGTGAAACTTTGTGCTTTTTGGTGGAAGAATTTCATAGCACTCAAAATCATTTCAAAAAAATAGTAAATTGAATACCATCAAAAAATCGTCATACAGATGCCCAATCAAAAACTAAAAATACTTTTTGTGTGCACTGTCAATCGAATGAGAAGCGCCACTGCCGAAAAGATATTCGAAAAAGATGATCGGTTTGAGGTAAAATCTGCCGGAACCGATAAAACAGCCAATACTGTTTTGAGTGCTGAACTATTAAATTGGGCCGACAGCGTAGTAGTCATGGAAAAAATCCATCGCAACTATATCCACAAAAAGTTCAAGGACATTTACCAAACCAAACGGATAACTTGTTTATACATACCTGATCAATACGATTTCATGCAACCTGAATTGATATCCATTCTAAACCTCAAAGTCGAGCAAGCGTATAACGAAGGGTTATTAAATCCGTAACGCAGAAGCCATGACCATTCAAGATTTAAAAAATGGAATAACTAACTGGAAATTAACCAAAGAAAGAATCATCAATTTGGCGATTGGTTTTGCGGCTGTTTTAATCTACGAGTTTATTGCTCGCCCCATCTATCGCCCATACATTTATAAACATCACATCAACGATTTTCATATTGCCGATACCATTGGCAATACACTCGGCACCATAGCAACGGTATTTGTTTTAATCGGCTTCATTGGGCAAGGCAGAACCCAACACCTTTTTTTAATCAAGCTTATCACCTTCAGCGTAGCACTTTACGAAATCATGCATCCGCTACTCGGAAAACCCACCGACCTATGGGATTTTGCCGCAACCATCATTACCGGAGCACTGTGTTTGCTCTTGTACAAAGGAATTCATCCTAACACATCCAACTAGTCAATCTTCCGAAAGCATTTGCAATATCCTCCGCGAAACTTTATGCTCCTCGGTGTAACTCTATGGTACAGCACAAAATTCCACTAGAGAATACATAAATCCACCTTCCTTACCCCTATTCACCCTCCCCAATCTGCCAAAATTGCATACCCAACCCGTTTTGGTTCAACTTTTGCATAAGAAGCAACATCTACAATCAACTATGCGCAGCCTTGTTGCGTTATGTTGCTAACTCGCTTGAAATATGAATACACTAAAAACGATTGTCGTAGCCTTCATAGCCGGAATTGCCGGAGCTTATTCTTTTTTTGCCTACCAAACGGAAAAGGCAGCCCGCGAAAAAAATAACCAGCAAATCAATGTGGCCGACTATGAGCCCAAAGAAATTTACCGCCCGAATCTAGTGGAGCCCACAGCAACGGCTGGCGGTGAAAACGTAGACTTCAGTCAGGCGGCCGCCAAAGCAACACCTAGCGTTGTATACATCAATTCCATTTCTCAAAGCGGTGCGAGCTATTCGTATTGGGACTTACTCTTCGGAGGCAGCGGATCACAAACGCAAGTGAGCTCCGGATCAGGCGTCATCTTCACACAAGACGGTTACATTGTTACCAACAACCATGTGGTAGAAGCTGCCGAAAAAATTCAAGTGCTCTACAACAAAAAATCGTATGATGCCGAACTGATCGGCACCGATCCCTCCACCGATCTGGCCGTTTTAAAAATTAAGGAAACAAACCTACCCGCCATCACATTGGGCAACTCCAAAACATTGTCAGTGGGCGAATGGGTAGTAGCTGTCGGAAATCCGTTCTCACTTTCTTCCACGGTTACGGTGGGTATTGTCAGTGCCAAAGGTCGCAGAATCAACATTGTAGAAGATAAATTCCCGATTGAATCATTTATTCAAACCGATGCCGCTATCAATCCGGGTAATAGCGGTGGAGCGCTCGTCAACAAAAACGGAGATCTGGTAGGTATAAACACCGCCATCCTTTCTCGAACCGGATCATACACAGGTTATGCGTTTGCCGTGCCTGTGGACATCGCCAAAAAAGTGGTAGAAGATTTGATTAAATATGGCTTACCACAAAAGGCGTTCTTTGGTGCCAACATTTTAGAGTACGATTATGAGAACGCCAAGAAGTTCGACCTCGATGTAAACGTGAAAGAGTTTCGGGGTGTCCTGCTTGGCGACATCACCCGCGGAGGTGCGGCCTCTGCTGTCGGCTTACAAGAAGGCGACATCATCACCAAACTGAACAATGTAGAAATTAACAGCAAGAGCGCGTTTGACGAAGAAATTAGCTACCACTATCCTGGAGATAAAATCAGCGTGTCGTACATGCGCGAGGGAAAAACCAACAATACGAACATTACACTCTTCAACAAAAATGGCGACACTAATTTAGTCAAGCGTAAAATCTTCAGTGATGCTACCCTTGGTGTCAATTTGGAAGCAGTAGACTACGGTGTGAAAATCAATAAAATTCGCGATGGCGTATTTAAGCGGTTAGGTCTGCCTGAAAATTACACTATTGTGTCCATCAACCGCCAGCGTATAACCGACCCACAAGACGTAATCGAGTTCTTTAATAAGTTTAAAGGACGAGTTTATTTGTATGGTTTTAACAGCTCTCGACAAGAAGTGCCCATCACTTTCTTTTTGAAGTAAGGCAACGCTATTTTCAATTTAGCCGTCTCGGTCGTGCGACCAAGACGGCTTTTTTTGTTTGCAGCCGATCCTAATCGCATGTCTTTCAATTAATTAATTTGTACCTTTAATAAAACCTTTCCCTATGAAGAAATTTTGGTTATGCCTGATGGCAGTTAGTTTGTTTACTATCAGTTCATCGTTTGCCCAAAAATATGCTGCCACCAAAAGTGTGGTAAGTTTTTATTCACACGCCACCATTGAAGACATAAAAGCAGCTAACACCACTTCGATCGGGTTAGCCGATCTTTCCAGTAGCACCGTAGCTTTTTCCATTTCAATCAAAGATTTTGTATTCGATAAAAAATTGATGCAGGAGCACTTCAATGAAAAATACATGGAAAGTGAAAAGTACCCGAAAGCTACTTTTCAAGGTAAAATTGAAGGTTTTGATGCCGCCACAAAAGGACCTCAAAATGTAAAAGCGATCGGCAAAATGACCATGCACGGAGTGACAAAAGATGTGGAATTGACCGGAACCATGGAAGCCACCACCGAAACAACTTTGAGTATTGCCTCTACATTTATTGTGAAATTGGAAGATTATAAAATAAAAATTCCGCAAGTGCTCTGGCAAAATATTGCTGAAGAAATTGAAGTGAAGGTAGACTTTACATTAACCAAGAAATAATTTGGTGGTGAGGCAACCCTTTTCGCAAACGCACCGTCACACCAGTTGAATTAAACCTAAACACATCTATGAATTCACGAATCGGATTACTTTTTCTATTGAGCATTTGCATGATTCCAACTTATGGGCAAGATCTGCTGGCTGAACTCCAACAAGAAGAAAAGAAAGAGAAAGAATACACCATTGCCACCTTCAAAGGCACGCGCATCATCAACGGCCATTCAGTAGAAATGAAAGGAGCCGGAGAGTTGGAGTTCATTATCTCCCACCGGTTCGGTACCATCAACTCAGGCGGCTACAATCTCTTTGGATTGGATCAGGCATACATTCGCATCGGCCTGGAATATGGAATTACGGATCGCTTGGGAATTGGAATCGGCAGGAGTTCGTTTAACAAAATTTACGATTCATACCTAAAATACAAACTGGTTCGCCAAAGCACTGGCCCCGGTAGTTCGCCATTCACCATCACCGCATTTGTGAGCATCAACTTGCAGGATTTTGAACAAACTCCGGGCACCTATACAAGCTTCATGGACCGCGCCAGTTACATCAGCCAGTTATTAATTGCCCGCAAGTTTTCTCCTAAGTTCTCTGCACAAATAACACCTACTTTCATCCATACCAACGTAGTGGATCAATCGAAGCTACTGAACGACCAAGCTGCTTTAGGTATAGGGGCACGCTACAAACTCACAAAAAGTCTCGCTATCAATGCAGAATATTTTTACCGTATTAATCCGATTGCCAATACTCCTTACTACAACTCATTAGGCATTGGTTTAGATATTGAAACCGGTGGCCACGTATTTCAACTCGTGCTTTCCAATACGCAAGGAATGATTGAACGAACTTTTGTAACCGAAACAGCCGATAACTTCTTTGACGGAGGTATCCACTTCGGGTTTAACATTACACGCGCATTTCAATTGAAGAAGAAAACCAAATAACTAAACAACTATACTATGATTAAGAAAATCTTGATTGGCGTGGGTGTTATCCTCCTCGCCTTTGTTGCGTTCATCGTCTACTCCAACCTCTTTCCAAAAAGCCCGAAGAAAACAACTGAATTCAGCGATCGTGGATTAGACATTAAAGTAAGCTATAGCCAACCCTACAAAAAAGGTCGTTTGATTTTTGGCGAAGAGAAGGATGGTGCACTACAACCTTATGGAAAATACTGGAGACTTGGTGCTAATGCTGCTACAGAAATTACTTTCAGCAAAGATGTAAACTTTGCCGGCAAAGCAGTGAAAGCCGGAAGCTATCGGATGTATGCTGTGCCGGGCGCTTCAACTTTTCAGGTTTCATTAAACAGCGAATTGGGTGTTTTTTTAGGCGTACAAGAGCCAGATTACACGCTTGATGTTGTGAAAGTAGATGTGCCCGTAATTACAACCAACAATGAAGTTGAACAATTTGTGATCAACTTTGCCAGCGATTCGGTGGGCGTGAATATGGATTTTGTGTGGGATAAAATCCAAGTGCGTGTACCCATTACCCAGCCTTAACTAAAATCTGAAACTCACTTACACGAGCCTATCCTAAAAAAATAGGCTCATTTTTTTCCTTCCACATGGCTCTATCCAAAAAACAAATCTTCGGCTCCGCTATTCTCATTCTGATCTTTCTGGGACTTGCGTATTACATCATCGGCAAAATTCAATACCGCATGAATGTGATGGATGTGGAAGAATACGAACCCATCTCCACCCTCAAGGTGCCGCAACATATTTTGAAAAGAGCGAAGTATCCTTTCATCGATGTGCACAACCACCAATGGACAATGCCCATTCAAAATCTGGATAAGCTCGTTGCCGAGATGGATTCGCTCAACATGCAGGTGATGGTGAACCTGAGTGGCTTCCGCGGAAAATTTTTAGAATGGTCGCTGGATAATGTAAAAGAAAATTATCCCAAACGCTTCATCGTTTTCATGAATATCAATTTTGAAAATCTGGACGATGCAGGCTGGCCTAATGAAACGCTAGAAATGATGGAGAATGCGGTGAAGCAAGGTGCCAATGGATTGAAAGTTTATAAAGGACTAGGCCTTACTGATGTTGACAATGAAGGTAAACGTATTGCCGTAAATGATCCGCGCCTCGATCCAATTTGGGCCAAGTGTGGCGAGTTGGGCATACCTGTGTTGATTCACTCCGGTGAACCTAATTCATTCTGGAAACCTAAGGACAAATACAATGAGCGATGGCTCGAACTCAAACAAGAACCTGGTCGCTATCGCGATCCTGCCAAAGTTCCCTCGTTTGAAGAAATCATGGCTGAACAGCACAGCGTATTCCGAAAACATCCGAACACAAAATTTATTGATGCGCACCTCGGTTGGTTTGGAAATGATTTAGAACGGCTTGGAAAATTATTTGATGAGATGCCGAATGTTTACACCGAGTTAGGTGCTGTCCTCGCTGAGTTAGGCCGTCAACCAAAAGCAGCACGTGCCTTTATGATCAAATACCAGAATCGGATCATGTTTGGAAAAGACACCTATAAGATGGAAGAGTATTACACCTACTTTCGGGTGTTGGAAACGGGTGATGAATATTTTGATTACTATCGCAAGCGCCATGCGCATTGGAAAATGTATGGTCTTGAATTGCCGGATTCGGTTTTGAAAAAAGTGTACTACCAAAATGCCTTACAAGTAATTCCGGGAATCGACAAAACAACATTCCCTCTTTAAAAGAGAATGTCTAAGGCTGCTGAAGCGGTAAGGTGACTACAAACGTTGTGCCTTCACCATAAACGGACGAAACTTCAATTGATCCATGAAGTTTGTCAATGGCTTCCCGCACAATGAACAGTCCCAGCCCCGCTCCTTCTGCTTGTGTATTGGCTCGGTAGAACATCGTAAAAATCTTATTAAGATATTCCTCACGAATACCGCTGCCATTATCTTCAAAATATATTCTGACAACTGCGTTCTCCACAACCGTAGATATTTTCAAAAATGGATTCGGCTTAGAATAGTCGTGGTATTTAAATGCATTTGAAATAATGTTTCCAAAAATTACTTGCAATCGCACAGGATCCGAGTTAATCATAAAGTCGCCCTGCACATCCAATATCACCTTTACTTTATTGGCACCGGGGTAAAATTTAAAGTTCTCCAGATTTTCCTTTAATACACCTTTCAGATTCAGAATTTGAAAATTAAGCTGCTGCCGGGCGTTGGCTGCATACTCGCTGATGCTTTTGATAAACTGATCCAAATTGTCTGCCCTCCCTTTTAGCATCGCAGCATACTCCTTCAACTCTTTTACATCCTCAGTCATTTCCATCAATTGGATAAGCCCTTTGATCGATGTTAGGGGCGCGCGCATATCGTGCGAGGCGCTGTAGAAAAATTTATCCAATTCGGCATTTACTTTTAAAAGTTCCTGATTTCTCAACTCAATGTCTTTTTCACGTTTCATCAACTTTGATTCAAACCGATAATTCAATCGAAGCATGTAATAGACAATAACGACAGCTGAGAAACTCGCTATCAGAAAGACGGTCAACAAGTTTTTGTCCACATATTCTTTGGTCACAAAATCACCTGTCAGGCGGCTGTAAGGATGAAAAATGGCTGCTATGAAACACAGCGTAGAGATAGCAACAATCATAAATGAATAGCGGATCCGCTCATAGCCAAAAGCCACAAAGACTCCTATATTTATGCAGATTGAAAATATATAAACTCCCATTTCCCTTACAAGGATAGCGGTAAAGAAAATGGTAATCACATTCACGGTAATGGCCAATAAGACTCGGGCAGTCATACAATGCCCTTTTCCATTTAAGTAAATGACTGTTATTCCCAGAGCAATACCCACCAGATTATAGGGCATCGGTTCATAATAATTGCTAAAAAAGTCAAGAATCATGAAGCAGATAAGTGCCATTACGAATATTAGGCTCAACTGCGAGGTGAGAATCACCCTCTTGTATTCTTGAGGAGAAAGTACAAAATGAGAAATCCGAAAAGGAGAAAGGAAAAACCGGGTAAAAAAGGATTTCAAGCGGGGATATTTCTTCCTAACCTAATAAGAAAAATCTAATCTTGCCAGCCCATCTTAAGCCGACATGCGTGATTTAAACTTTTTGGTTAATTCATCCACACTGTTTTTGTAATTGATATCGGTCTTCATCATATCTTCCACCGACTCTAAGGCATGAATAACAGTGCTGTGGTCGCGGCCACCAAAATTCTCTCCAATCAAAGCCAAGGTCAATTGCGTATATCGCTTGCAGAAATACATAGCCGTCTGCCGAGGAATTACGATTTCACGCTTCTTCCCTTTGCTTTTCATAGCTTCCAATTCTACTTTAAAGAAATCGGCAACCGTCTTTTGGATATAATCAACACTTACGTCAGACTGAATCTCTTTAACAATATTTTTGAGAACTTCCTTCGCCAATTCTAGATCAATTTCTTTTTTGAGAAGCGTTGCATGGAAAAGCAGTGAGTTGAGGACTCCCTCCATGTCGCGAAGGTTTGTATCTACACTAAATGCGAGGTATTCAGCCACATCGGTAGGTATTTCAATACCATCCGATTGCATTTTGTTGTGAATGATAGCGAGTTTTGTTTCAAAGTCCGGCTCTTGCAAATCGGCTGTGAGTCCCCACTTAAAGCGGGATAACAAACGCTCCTGAAAACCTTTCAAATCGCGAGGCGGGCAATCGCTGGTCATAATGATCTGTTTGCCCGATTGATGTAGCTGATTGAAGATATGGAAGAAAATTTCCTGTGTTTTTTCACGACCGGCCAAAAACTGCACATCATCCAAAATCAACAAATCGACCTGGAGGTAGAAATTTTGGAATTCCTGCATTTTATGGTTTTGCAGGGCATTTAGAAACTGGCTGGTAAAATCGTTTTGATCTACATATAAAACGATCTTCTCAGGAAGGTTCTTCTTAATTTCATTTCCGATGGCTTGTACCAGATGCGTTTTACCAACACCTACACCTCCATACAACATCAACGGATTGAAGGAAGTAGTACCGGGCTTTTTTGCAACCGCCACCCCGGCCGATCGCGCCAGGCGATTGCAATCTCCTTCTACAAAATTATCAAAGGAGTAGTTGGGGTTGAGGCGTGAATTGACTGTTTGCGGATTGAGTGCTTTAAAGCTGAATGGCGAATATTCTTCATGGCCATTGACAGCTTGGGCGTTACTTTTCTTGAATCCGCTACCGTTAGGGTAGTTCACCAGCACGGGAGGATTGGTTTGATTTCCGCTGTCTACAATCACAGAATATTCCAATCTGCCGCCAGGGCCCAGAATTTGGTGAACAGCCTTTTTCAATACCGGAACATAATGCTCTTCCAGCCATTCGTAAAAGAATTGAGAGGGAACTTGAATGGTGAGCACATCACCTTCTGTTCGTAATGGGGTAATTGGCTTAAACCAAGTGTCAAAACTTTGATCATCTACCTCTTGCTTGATAATTTCCAAACAATCATTCCAAACTGAGGTGGTGGCTACTTCCATTATTGAGTTCAAGAGTTTACAGTTTTTCGCCTTTTTTTTTAAAGCGGGAAACAAAGGTGTAAAAAAAAATGAAATTCAAAAGGGAGAAAAAATAAAAATCGCGCTTGACTTTTAGAAAAGAATTTCAGTAATCAATTACCCTCAAAATCAAGCAAAAAAAGAATTGATAAAATGGAAACTTAGCCTCAACTTGAAAGCACATTGAGTTCAATTTCGTGGAACATACTAATCAAAAGATCGTGGAACATTCGCATACTTCTTTTTTCGCTCAACAATCTGTTCGAAACTGGGAAGACGCTGCCCAAAAAGAATTAGAAGCGGGACAATCGTTAGAAAATTTAGTGCAAACGAAAGAAGGCCTACAAATAAAACCTTATTACACTGCTGCCGACCTAATCCCCACTGCGGTTCCACAACTTCCCGAATCAAAAGACGAATTTGGTGGAGCACGCCATTGGGTAAACATGCCAAAAGTTTTAGTAGAAGATGCTCTCACGGCAAATCAACAGGCACTGCATCATCTGCAAAACGGAGCCGATGGAATTCTTTTTGAAATCAGAAACGGCAGCGTTTCAGTCGAACAGCTATTACATGAAATTGAATTACCTTACTGCAGCATTTACTTTTCCATTGCTGCGGGGTCGGCAGGATTTATCCCAGATTTTCAAGCTTACGTGGAGGGAAAATACGATCCCGTAAGCTTAAGAGGAGGCATCTTCTGGAAAGATAAAGTTACTTTCCCAGCTGCTGCTCAATTCAAAAAATGGTCATCATTTAAAAGTTGTGGAGTAGTAGCACAACCTGCCAATGAAATCACTGAAGTAATCTCAGCCACCATATCACAAGCTGTTACCTGTTTGGAGGATTTGAAAAAACTGGGGTATTCAGCTAACGAAGCCTATCGATCAGTTGCCTTTTCAATGACATTAGGTAACGATTTTTTTCTGTCGATCGTGCAGTTGCGGGCGTTGCGTCAACTTTGGACGCGCTTGGCTTCGCCCGATGCATCGGCAGATGTATTCATTCATGCAGAATCTCCAGCTTGGATTAAATCAGCTTATCAGCCGCATGGAAATTTGATAAAAGAAACTTACGCAGCCATGGCCGGGATATTGGGAGGCTGTGATGGACTAACCGTTGTGCCGGAAGATGCCGGACAATCCATGATGGTGCGCATGGCCCGAAACACTTCTTCAATCCTTCGAGAAGAATCATTTTTATCACAGGTAGCCGATCCTTTGGCGGGCTCTTATTTCATTGACTCGGTCACTTCAGAAGTAGTAAGCGCGACCTGGAAAAAAATTGAAAATCATCGTCTTGGTTTTGATCCAAACCATCCGGTAGAAACATCCAGTTCATCGGAAAACAAGAGAAATGAATGGATCACGCCAGAAAAAATTGCGGTACCCTCTTCTTTTCAAAATCGCCAAGGCCAAAACGAACGAGCAGAAAATTCTCAGGCCGGTTTACCACCATTCATACGAGGCCCTTACGCGACCATGTACACCGTTCGGCCATGGACGATTCGTCAATATGCCGGTTTTTCAACTGCAAAAGATTCAAATACGTTTTACCGAAAAAATTTAGCAGCCGGTCAAAAGGGGCTTTCCGTAGCGTTTGATTTGGCTACTCACCGGGGGTACGACTCGGATCATCCTCGCGTAAGCGGAGATGTTGGCAAAGCAGGCGTTGCCATTGATTCGGTATTGGACATGAAAATTCTGTTCGATCAGATTCCGCTCGATAAAATGTCGGTGTCGATGACGATGAATGGAGCCGTCATTCCCATTCTTGCCTTTTACATTGTAGCTGCGGAAGAACAAGGAGTAAAGCCGCACCAATTAAGCGGCACTATTCAGAATGATATTTTAAAAGAGTTTATGGTGCGCAATACCTACATCTACCCGCCTGCGCAATCTATGCGCATTGTGGCTGATATTTTTTCGTATTGTTCGAAGCACATGCCTAAGTTCAATAGCATTAGTATCAGCGGCTATCACATGCACGAAGCCGGAGCTCCGGCTCAGATAGAACTCGCATACACGCTGGCGGATGGACTGGAATACATTAGGGCAGGAATTAAAGCGGGCATAGCCATTGATGATTTTGCGCCTCGCCTTTCTTTTTTCTGGGGCATCGGGATGAACTTCTTTATGGAAGTGGCCAAGATGCGTGCAGGGCGCTTGCTGTGGGCAAAAATTGTCAAACAATTTAATCCTACAAACCCCAAGTCTATGGCATTGCGCACACATTGCCAGACATCGGGCTGGAGTTTAACAGAGCAAGATCCTTACAACAATGTAACACGCACGTGTATTGAAGCATTGGCAGCGGCACTTGGTGGTACTCAATCGCTGCACACCAATTCGTTGGATGAAGCAATTGCATTGCCGACTGATTTCTCGGCACGCATTGCCCGCAACACGCAGTTGTATTTGCAAAAAGAAACAGGAATCACGCAAGTGGTAGATCCATTAGGCGGATCGTATTATGTTGAATATTTGACCGAACAATTAGTTGACAAGGCATGGGCATTGATTGAAGAAGTTGAGAAACTGGGAGGCATGACCAAAGCCATTGAAAGTGGTCTGCCAAAAATGCGCATTGAAGAATCGGCAGCCGGTAAGCAGGCGCGCATTGACTCCGGCAAAGATGTGATCGTGGGTGTCAACAAATACCTAACCGATGAAAAACCTGATTTCGAAATTTTAGATATTGACAATACCGCAGTGCGTCAGGAACAGATCGAGCGCTTAAATCTTTTAAAGAAAGAAAGAAATACAGAAGCTGTCAACCAAGCGTTGAGTCAATTGAAAAATGCGGCCGCTACTGGAAGCGGAAATTTATTAGAATTAGCTATTGTGGCTGCAAGAGAGAGGGCCACACTGGGTGAAATATCTTCTGCGCTCGAAAAATCATTTGGCCGATATAAAGCTACGATTCAATCTATTTCAGGCGTTTATTCCAACGAGATGAATAATAAAAAAGAACTTTTGGAAGTTCGCAGTTTGGCTGATCAATTTGCAGAGTTGGATGGTCGCAGACCGCGCATTTTGATTGCTAAAATGGGGCAAGATGGGCACGATCGTGGTGCAAAAGTAATTGCTACTGCTTTCGCAGATTTAGGTTTTGATGTAGACATCGGGCCACTCTTTCAAACGCCACAAGAAGTAGCACAACAAGCGGCAGAAAATGATGTACACGTAGTAGGTGCTTCGAGTTTAGCAGCTGGCCATAAAACACTCGTTCCTGAATTGATTGAAGCCTTAAAAAAAATAGGACGACCCGATATTCTTGTTGTTGCCGGTGGAGTAATTCCGCAAAAAGATTATGAATTTCTCTATCAACAAGGTGTTAGCGGCATTTTTGGTCCGGGTACGCCTGTTACTGAAGCGGCACGTTCTATTTTGCAGAAATTGATAGAAGGCTGAGTCTTTTTCTTTCAAAATTCCCATGGAGCGATACATGTCGTTCTTCATAGTAAAAAAGCGTAATTTTATCATACTAAATACCTCCCTATGAAATCCGTTAAAATTTTCGTGTGTCTATTACTGGTCGCTTCCCTTAGTCAAGCTCAAAGTAAGCTAGACAAAGCTATCAAAGCAGTAGAAACAGCTTATGAAATTGGCGACTATGACAAAGCCACCTCTTTGTTAGAAAAATTCAAAAAGAAAAATTTCAAAAAACTGGGAGACAGCAATCCCTATTTGGTAAAGTACCATTTGATGCATGCCAAGATGCATTTGGCGTCTGGCCGATTTACAGAATTTGAAACAAGTTTACAATCCGCCATTTCAAGCAGCTTGTTGATTAACAAAGAGAATAGTCAGAAGCATGGCATGCTTTTAATGAATGCGGCCGAGTTGTATGTGCAAAATGGTTCGTATCGAGTGGCTCGAAATTATTTAGCCGATGCGAAGAAAAATTTAGACGCCAGTGCTACTTTTCAAGAAGGAACACGCGCACAATGGGAAGTGATCATGGCGGAGGCAATGACAGGACAGGGCTACTACAACAGTGCCTTGGAATGGCTTCGGAAAAATGAAAAATATTATGCCGGTCGCGCCATCAAGCAAGAGACATTTATAGATGACAAGGGTAATTTGAAAAGCAGAAAATTATCGGATGATGAGTTGAAAGTTCGGTTTAAAGAGTACGCAAGGCTACTCACTGATATTGCCAATAACTATGTAAAGAAAGGAAGCTACAATAGTTCTGATTCCGCATTTGGTTTTGCTGCCAGATGGATTGATCGAAACCTCGGTAAAGAAGATGAAGCCTATATAAAGAATCAACTATTGTACACCGATGGCCAAATTGAAGGCGGATTGAATTTAGATGGAAATTTTCAGGAAGGAACCGGTTACCCCAAGGTTTTATCGAATCTGCTGAAGAGTCATAAAAATTCACACTATCTGGCAGCCCTTATTTATGAAGGTTACTTGAAGAGACTTTTAGCACAAGAAAACACATCGAAATTTGCTAACCTCAAGCTTGAATATGAAAAAATGATTAAGAGCAATTACAAGGAAGGGAGTATTTATCCGGTAAGACTCAAAGCGATCGAATTTGATTCAAAATTAAGTAAAGACAAAACAAAAAATTTAGAGAAGGACGCGAATGCGTTAATAGCTAATACAAAAGCATTACCCAAAAATAATATTGTAACTGCAGACGTATTAGACTTTTTAACAGGCCTTGCGATTTATCAAAAGAATTATGCAAATGCCGAAAAGTACCTAAAAACAATTATTGAAATTAAGGAAGACTTATTTGGGGCAGATGCTCCTGAAACACATCTGGCAAGAATTAAGTTAGCTAACTATTACCTGGATTATACCAACAACATTGATGAAGCCACTAAAATCTACACAAACAGCTATGAAAATATTGTTGCAAAAGAAATTGGAGCATGGCACAAGGATCATTTGCATATACTTAATCACATTGCTCAATTGTATGAACTGACGGATCGTTACGTAGAAGCAAATAATGCTTTGGATAAAGCAGGGTTAGTAGCCAGAGCCAAATACTTCGATACAGATGTTCTTTATGGCGATGAACTAACTCAAATTGCTCGCTTACAAATTAAACTTGGTCAATATGAAAAGGCAGAAGAAAATCTCATCAAAGCAGCTGAAATTTTAGATAAATTTCGAAAAGATGATGATAAAAAAATCTATATCATTAACACATTAGAAACACAAGCTACCTTACTTGGAATTAAAGGATTATTTGATGATGCCGAAGATAAACTAAAAAAAGCTGAAAAGATTTTTAAACGTGCCGATCAGCCTATTGTTGGGATTGATGAACTTAACACTGCCCAACAGCTTTCAAGTCTATTTATTCAGCTGGGCCGCTATGCAGAAACGGAAGAACTATTAGAAAAACTAGTTGAAGAGTATGAGAAACTGTATGGAAAGAATTCTTTACGATTGGTAGAGCCGTTGGTGAACAGAGGAAGAATTTCATTGGCTGCTGGCGATTACACAGAAGCCAATAAAACCGCCCAACGCGCCAATCAAATTGCAGTGACTGTCTATGGGCCTAAGTCTTCAAAAACTGCCAATACAGAAAAGCTCTTAGGGGATATTGAATATGCCATTGGTGATTATGAACGTGCAGATGAAAATATTACCAAGGCGATGGCCAGTCAGGAGAAACAGTTTGGTCGCAACCACATCGAAGTTGCGAAATCTTTGGCCCAATTATCACTCATCAAATTTCATAAAGGCGAGCCATTCGATAAAGTTGAAAAACTAATGATCGAAGCCCAAGAAATTATGGGCAATCGTCTGGGCAAAGAAAATCCGCAATACGCAGACATTCTCAAAAATGTGGCGGTAATCAACATTGCTGCTAAAAAATACAATGCCGCATTCTCCTCATTAACACAAGCCGAAAGTATCTGGCGCACTAAAACCGGCTCGAAAAATAATATCAATGCTGCAGCTATTTTTACCTTAACAGGTGATGTATTCTATCAAATCAAGAACTATAAAAAAGCTGAAGAGTATTACATTCAGGCGAAAAATATTTATGAAAAATATTTTAATAAAAACCATCCGGAGTATGTGAAGATTCTTTCCAAACAAGCGAAAGTCTATTACATGGAAAAAGACTTCAAACGCTCGAAGAAAAATATAGAAGAAGCATTAGCCAATTATGAAAACTTTATCAAACAATACTTCCCTGCCTTGAGTGAACGTCAAAAAGCTAAATATTGGAACACCATCAAAGTAGACTTTGAATTTTACAATACGTTGGCATTTTCTCAGCTAGATGACTTTAAAGATTTAACCGGAAAGGTCTATAACTATCAGTTACTCACCAAAGCGCTCCTACTAAGCTCCTCAATAAAAATCCGCGAGCGTATCATGAACAGTAAAGATGAGGCTTTGAAGAAAACCTATACTGATTGGATACAGAAGAAAGAGTTTTTAACAAATGCTCTTTCCATGAGCACTGAACAATTGACATTGAACGGCATTGATCCGAACTTGCTTAATCAAGAAGTTGAAAAACTTGAACGTTCGTTGAGCGAAAAATCTGAGTTGTTCGGTCAAAGTTTCGAAAACAAGAAAATCACCTACGAAAACGTACAAAAGTCGATTACTAAAAATGAAGTAGCCATTGAAATGGTGCGCTATCGCTACTTCAATCACACCTTCACCGACTCCGTGATGTATGTAGCCTTGTACGTAAAAAATGATAACAATCGCCCCAAGGCCATTCAATTACCGGAGGGCTACAGAATGGAAACTCGCTATTTCAAATACTTTAGAAATAGCATCATCAGTAAAACGGAAGACAAGTATTCTTATAAAGTATTCTGGGAACCCATTCAAAAAGAACTGGGACTCAATACGTCCATCTATCTTTCTCCGGATGGAGTTTACAATCAACTCAACCTCGAAGCTATTCCTACACCGGATGGAAAATTTGTGATCGACAACTCCAATATCGTATTGGTAAGCAATACTAAAGATTTGTATTTGAGAAAGGTGAAGTCAAAAGGGGGTGTGCCGAGCAATACTGCCACCATGTTTGGTAATCCTACTTTCTACCTAACGGCTTCTAACTCACAACGTGTTGCATCTCTTCCTGGAACACAAAAAGAAATCAGCGAATTGGATAAATTATTTAAGCAAAAAGGATGGAAGACCAATGAATATGTCGAGAAGGAAGCAACTGAAGATCAGGCCAAACTTCTGGAAAGCCCCAAAATTTTCCACATTGCCACACATGGATTTACCCAACCCGCTGCCGATAATAATGAGCTAAATGAATTAACCACCAGCGAGGCACAGCAAGCAGAAAATCCACTCATGAAGACTGGTCTACTTCTGAGAGGCGCAGGAGATATTCTGGATAAAACGAATGTTAATTATAACATCGATAACGGAATTCTGACAGCCTATGAAGCCATGAGCTTAAACCTCGACAAAACTGACTTGGTGGTATTGAGTGCTTGCGAGACAGGATTAGGAGAAATTGCAAATGGTGAGGGGGTATATGGATTGCAAAGAGCATTTCTCGTAGCCGGGGCAAAAGTGCTCATCATGAGTATGTTTAAAGTGGATGATGAAGCTACCCAAAAACTGGTTCTCAATTTTTATAAAAAGTGGCTTACTACTAACAACATGCGTCAAAGCTTTATCGATGCAAAGAAAGAACTTCGTACAGAATATCCAGAGCCTTACTATTGGGGTCCATTTATGATGATTGGGCTGGATCAATAATAACTCAAAACAAAATACCGTTGTTAAATTATAACAACGGTATTTTATCTAAACTTTATCTGATTTGTAGTGGAAAGCCTGCAAGCCACTCCTTCAATAAAATTTTCAGAGGAAATCCACTCCTTCAATATATTTTCGGAGGGCAAGCAAAAAAATTACATCCCCATCATGACGAACGCGCCCCAATAGTAAGGCTCTTTGTACTTGAGCATGAGCTGTTGTTGTGCTTGCTTGAATGCTTTAAGCTTATTGCCAGACTTTGTCCAGTTGGTATAGAAATTAGTCATGAGTTGTTGGGTAGCCGCATCGTCTACTTTCCATAAGCTCATGATCATGGCATTCGCTCCGGCCACTAAAAATGCACGCTGCAATCCGTACACACCTTCTCCTGATTTGACATCACCAAGACCTGTTTCGCAGGCGCTCATGACAATCAAATCGGTGCCCACTAAGTCGAGGTTCATTGCCTCGTAAGCGGTAAGAATGCCGTTGTCGTTGCCAGAGAGATTAACATCACTATTCTCTTTGGATTTGGCTCCTGCTAAAATCAACCCTGAACGTAGCAACGGATTATTCTTAGCGCTCTCGCCATTTACGCCTAACGCATCACCACCTTGCAAATCGGAGTCGGCTAAGAAATAACCATGTGTCGCGATGTGCATTAACTGAGGACCTTTCATAGCTTTAAAATTCGTTTCGGATGCATCCGTGCCTTGCTTGAGTGTAGTTTTAAACCCGGCTATGGTTAATATTTTATTGATCGCATCAATTTCAACTTTGGTACCGGGAAGAGGAACGGCAGCTCCGGCATAATCGGGGAAACCCAAGATGAACGCGTTCTTTTTAGCAACTACAAGCTTACGCTGCTTAATGGAAATTAAATCTTTGGAATTGCCAATGATTACTACTTCAAAACGATTCAACACAAAATCACCCTCTTTCTTTTTTAATGTGTTAATATTGATCTGATTGTAAACTCCATCAGGGGAAAGATAGATAGTTTTCTTTCCTGCTAAGAGTGGTTCGATTTTAGCCCAATACTGATCGTACGAAAATTCATCTACTGACTTTTGCTGAATCGAGTTTTTGTAATACTTGGCATAACGTGTTTCTAACTGCGCACCATTGTCGAGCACCACTAATTTAGGTTGGGGCGATGATTTTGAAACAACCAAAACTGCATAACGCGAATCAGCTGTGAAATCTTTATCAAATGAGCGTACTCGTATAATTTCTACTAATGCCTCAAGATCGTTCAACTGCGCAGTGACTTGTGAAACTACAATACGTTCGGCTGCGAAAGCCTGACTGAACGCTGATGATTTTTTGGATAACGAACGCTCTGTGGCGTTGGCGGCTTTCTCTAACTCCGCTATATCTATTTTCTGACGCTGTAAATCTTCTTTAGACATCGAATAATAACGCGATAGATTTTCCTTTTGGGTAAGCCACGAGGTGTATTCAGCAATCAATGCCTTATCACCACTTTGCAAAATTGATTTTTTAATTTTATTGGTAGAGCTGAGCAGTAAAGCTTTCGTAGCAATCTGATAATCAAAAATTACCTTGAGCAATTCCGGATTGGTGGAGCTCGCCTCGATAGCGTAATTGTAAAATCGCTGAAAGCGTGGATGGAGAACATCCCAGTATTTTGTTTTTTCAGCCTCGCTCATAGGCGGGAAATAATGACTGATGAAGTCTAACGATTTATCGGCTGCCTCCTTTAAAGGTTGATACGCGGCAGTCAAATCGCCTTTTTTCCAATATAAAATACCGAGGCTTTCAATTGACTTGACGTAATCGGGGTGCGACTCGCCCAGCACATTTTTTCGGATTTCAACGGCTCTTTTTAACGCAGCCTCTGCATCGGCAAAGCGCGCCTGCATGCGATAAAAATTTCCTAGGTCGTTTTGCACTTTGGCAAACGAAATATTCTCTTCACCAAATTTGCGCTTGTATACATCCAGTGATTTTTTGAGCAAAGGCTCCACTAGCTCCGGTTTGTTCATTTGGATATATAGTACCCCCATCTGATCTAGTAAGCTGGCATACTCGGGGTTGTTGACTTGCCCTTTGGATTCAAATACTTTTTTGATGCTGTTGAATGCAGCTTCGGCTTCCGGTAAATTTCCATTGAGTTGATACATCAAAGCAAGATTTACTTGGAACTTGCGACTATCAAATGAATTGTTGGTTACTTTTTTGGGCGCACTCTCAGCACTCACCACTGCTTTTTTCATCAACGCCAAAGCATCGGCATTGCGCCCCATCGCTTGATAGAGCATGGCTTTGTTATTAAGCATAATAGCATTCTGCATACTTTTCTCGCCAAACACTTTTTGTACAATGGGTAAGGCTTCATCAAATTGCTGTTCGGCTTCATTGTATTTTCCTAGTAGCTGGTTAAGTTTAGCAAAACTGTTGAGGTTGGAAGCGTAACCTGCGCTTTTTTTACCTAGCACAGAATCGCTTTTGGCAAGCGCTTCTGAAATATATTTCTCGGCTTCTTCATTGCGGCCTTGCACCATGTACATCACACCAATACTGGAGATACAGCGCAGGTAAGTAAGTCCATCGGTGAGGCTGTTGGCTTCCATATAACTCTTTGCATTTTTAAAGCCAGATTCAGCTAATTCGTATTGGCGCAGTTCATAGAAGGTAATTGCAGAGCCTAACGTATCACGCGCAACATCAGCTGGTTTTTTGGTATCATCTTCATTAAAAATGGCTTTCACGCCTTTCGAACTCACTTTAGTCAAAGTTTCTCCCTTCTGCTCTACTTCAAAGAGATTCGAACCTTCGCTGATGGACATCGCAAATTGAAAATCCAACGAATCGAGTCGGGCCATTTTAGATTCAGAAGACTCTGTGACCGTCTCCTTCACAGCTTTTTTCACGGCACTTTCCAGCCATCCTTGACCACTAGCGGAATACGAAATAGCCGTTAAACATAAAATGATGGGTAGGTACTTCATAAGGGTGTGAGGTATTGTAGTAAAACGTGGTTAAATTTCCACAAAAAAAGCCAAAGGTGAAACTCTACAGAAACTTGTGTGAAGCGGTAATTGCAGGATTGCAAGAGATATTTGATGAAAAGAAGTATGCCGACAAAGTAATTGAGAAGATTCTGAAGAGCAACCCACGCTGGGGCGCCCGCGACAGACGCTTTATTGCCGAAACGATCTACGACATTGTACGCTGGTACCGCCTGTTTCGCGAATTGGCAAAAGCGGAAGAAAACGAATATTGGAAGTTATTAGCGGTTTGGTGCTTGTGGAACAAAACGGAATTTCCGGATTGGGAGGAGATGAAAGGGGTAGATCGGAAGAAAGTATTGGCGCGCTATGAAGAAGTAAAAAGTGAACGCAAAATTCGAGAGTCAATTCCGGATTGGCTGGATGAATTGGGGGAAAAAGAGATTGGTGCCAACTGGACCAACGAACTGGAAGCGCTGAATGAATCCGCTGCGGTGGTTTTGCGCACCAACACACTGAAGATTTCGCGTCACGAGTTGCAACAGCAACTGGAAGAGGAAGAAATTATCACCGAAGCACCGATAGAATTTCCGGATGGATTGCTATTGGAGCAACGCCAAAATATTTTTACCCGACAAGCATTTAAAGATGGATTGTTCGAAGTGCAGGATGCCGGTTCGCAACTGATTGCTCCGTTTTTACAAGTGAACCCCGGAATGCGCGTAGTTGATGCGTGTGCAGGTGCGGGAGGCAAAGCGCTGCATTTAGCTGCGTTGATGAACAATCAGGGACGCATTATTGCCATGGATACGGAAGAATGGAAACTGACTGAGTTGAAGAAGCGCGCCCGCAGAGCAGGTGTGGGAAACATTGAAACACGTGTGATTGAATCATCAAAAACCATTAAGCGATTAGAAAATTCAGCCGATCGCCTTTTGTTGGATGTGCCGTGCTCTGGCTTGGGCGTACTCAAGCGGAATCCGGATGCGAAATGGAAACTCACTCCCGATTTTATTGATCGCGTGCGTGAATTGCAACAGCATATTTTACAGGATTATTCCAACATCATCAAAGCCGGTGGCGTCTTGGTTTATTCCACTTGCAGTTTACTTCCCTCCGAAAATGAAGAACAAGTAAAAAAATTCTTGCAAGCGAATTCAAACTTCGAATTGGAAGAAGAAAAGAGCGTTATGCCTTCAGAAGGATTTGATGGGTTTTATATGGCTAGGATCAAAAGGAAATAGGTATAACCCAATGGTGAAACATATTTAAGAAAGAAGATAATCAAGTTTGCCCGTTTAAAGTAAAAAGAACGTAGCAATGGAAAAAATACAACAGGAGTTCTGTTACAGGTTAACAAAAAGAAATTTTATTTATGGCGAATTCGCCACAATAAGAAACTAAACATGTAATAACATTTTAATAGAAAAAGAATCTCTTCAATTTACAACCAACCACACACCGAAAACTGGTAACCGACAATGAACTCTATTCTATCTAAATTTTACACCGCCTGGGTGCTGATCGTCTTCACTGTTTTTATGATTCTCTTTTTGCCGGGCATTATCATTCCCGCATTTTTTGGTGCCAAGGCCGTTCGCGTGACCTACTTCTTTATGAAATTGTGGAGCTGGGTATTCAGTCAATTGACGTTTATCCGCTATGAAATCATTGATCGTGAAAACATTCCGAAAGGAAAAGCTTTTATCTATGTAAGTAATCACACTTCGTTTCTCGATCTGCCGGGAATCGCCATGACAATTCGTGGGCAATTCCGGCCACTGGCGAAAAAAGAACTTTTAAAAATTCCTATCTTCGGTTGGATTACGCGTGCTACTTGTGTGGTGGTAGATCGGGCGAGTGCCGAGAGTCGCAAGAAAAGTATTGGCTTTCTGAAAAAGATTTTAGGATATGGCATTTCAATTCTCATCTTTCCGGAAGGCACCCAAAACAGAACCAAAGAAATCATGCAGCCATTTAAAGATGGTGCTTTTCGCATCGCACTCGATACGAATCAACCCTTACTACCACTGGTGGTGCTAGGCGCTGGCCCATTGATGCCGCCCGGAAAAATGATGATTGCTCCCGGTAAAATTAGAATTGTGGTTGGCAAACCGATTGAAGTGAGTGAGCGCTCAGCAACCGATATCAATACGTTGAAAGACGAAACATTCCAACTGCTGAAAGGTATGATTGAACAACATACTCTTAAAAAATGAAAACACTCGTATTGATTTTCATCGGAGGCGGATTGGGAAGCGTCACCCGTTTCGGTCTTGGCAAATGGATTTCATCATGGCATACGAGCGTATTTCCGTACGGTACATTAAGCGTGAATGTTCTTGCTTGCCTATTCCTAGGGTGGTTGATTGGTTTTGCCGATCACAAAAATCTACTATCAGATTCCTCTCGTCTATTTTGGACGATAGGGTTTTGCGGTGGATTTAGCACCTTCTCCACATTCAGTGCCGAAACTATTTCGCTGGTCCAATCCGGATTGCATGTATCCGGTGGACTCTATATTTTGGCTAGCCTCATTTTGTGCTTACTGGCAACTTATGCCGGATTGTATTTGGGCAACCACATCAATTGAATACAGGTAGGTAAACCACTTTCTTGGTTTCAAAAAACTCTTCTTTGAAATAATCAGTGAGGTCGTACATGCTGTAACGTTTTTTTAATTCACTCATCTCCTCATCCAAGTCGCCACCTTTCAAATACAAAATACCATTGTCGAGCGCGTGTACCGACTCCGACTTTATTTTATTGTTCACCCAACCGTAAAACTCTTTCATACGCGTCACGGCTCGGCTCACCACAAAATCATATTTAGCTTTCAGTTGTTCCGCCCGAATCTGCTCAACTTTCACATTGGTTAATCCTATTGCCTCTGCCACCGCATTTACAACTGTAATTTTCTTTCCGATGGAATCCACCAAATGAAATTTAGTTTCCGGAAATAAAATAGCCAACGGAATACCAGGGAAACCTCCACCCGTTCCCACATCCAACACCGAAGCGCCCGGTTTAAATTCCATCACCTTCGCTATTCCTAAGGAATGCAACACGTGATTCACATAAAGGTTATCAACATCCTTACGGGAAATGACATTGATCTTTTCATTCCACTCGCGATACAAGTTGCCTAATTGAGCAAATTGATTCTTCTGCCCCTCAGTTAACTGAGGGAAGTAGTGAGAAATGAGAGCGGCATCTTGCATCTGTGCGTTATTTAAAGTTAATTCAACTTTGGAGAAAGCTCCGAGTTGCAAAAGTCCAAAATTAAAATGAAATCACCATGATCGCAGATCGCTTCCTACAAAACTCTTGGTAACAACTCTGATCCACTTCTCGCAACGCAAAAATTCCTTAACCATGAAAGCCTTGCAAAAATCTTTCCTTGTCATAATAGTGAGTTTGTTCATTGGGGCATGTGCCACCAAACCCACAGAGCAACCTAAGACCTTTGCTGATCGTGTGGACTCTGTGATGAACACGGTGCCCAATTTTAGCGGAGTATTACTGCTGGCACAGAAAGGTAAACCGGTTTATCACAAAGCTTTTGGCTATCGGAATTTTGAAACGAAGACAACCGTGGACACCGCCAGCATTTTTGAATTAGCTTCTGTATCTAAACAATTCACAGCAGCTATCATCATGTTGCTAAAAGAGGAAAATCTACTGACATACGATGATCCCATTGAAAAATACCTGAAAGATTTGCCTTACAAAAACATCACCATTCGTCAGTTACTGAATCACACCTCCGGCTTGCCCGACTATCAGGCCATAATGGACGAACATTGGGATAAGAGCAAGGTGGCGAACAACGATGACATTCTGGAATATCTAAAAAAGTACCATCCTCCTGCATTGTTTACACCCGGTGAAAAATACGATTACAGCAACACCGGTTATGTTTTACTGGCCAGCATTGCCGAAAAAGCTTCCGGAAAAGATTTTATTCGGTTGTGCCGCGATCGAATATTTACACCATTGAGCATGTCATCAACCAACATTCGCACACTAGCTGAAAAAGCTGCGATCGAAAATTTTGCACTCGGGCACATCTTCGTGGAAGAAAAGAAAAGATTTGTTCGTGCTGATTCATTCCCCTCATCCAACTATACCATTTGGTTGGGAAATCGGAAGGGACCCGGCCGCATCAGCTCTACCGCTTCTGATTTGCTGAAGTGGGATCAGGCGTTGTACACCAATCAGATTTTGAAACAAGAAACATTGGAAGAAGCATTCACACCAGCCAAACTGAACAACGATTCGCTTTCCTATTACGGCTTTGGTTGGGAAATTAAACCAGATGGAGATAGCAAAATCGTTTTACATACCGGAGATAATCCCGGCTATAAAACAGAAATCATTCGCCACCTAGGAGAAAATAAAACGCTGATCATTTTATGTAACAATGCGCACCGGAAGTTTCCTGAGTTAGTAAACGCTCTCAATTCACTTCTCGAGAAAGAGTAATCATGAATTTACATCGGTTAGAACTTTCATTGGTGAACGAAGCCGCTGCGACCATTGATCCGGTGTTTTTGCATTCGCCTCAATTCATTCACGAGCCGCTGAGCAAACTATTAGGCTGCACGCTGATTCTCAAAATAGAAGTTGTTAATCCGATTCGATGTTTCAAAGGCAGAGGAGCTGATTTTTTAGTGAATAAAAGTCGGGAGCAGGAGTTGGTGTGCGCCAGTGCCGGAAACTTTGGGCAGGCAATGGCTTATGCATGCCGAAAAGCGAAGAAAAAACTGTTTGTGTTTGCATCCGTGAATGCGAATTCACTAAAGATTGAACGCATGACCGAGCTTGGCGCTGAAGTTATACTAATTGGCAATGACTTTGATACAGCCAAAGAAGAAGCACGCCAGTTCGCAGTAAAAAATAATCTTCGTTTTGTGGAAGATGGATTAGATATCGAAACGCTTTGTGGTGCAGCCACGATCGGTTTGGAATTGACGAATGAGTTCAAACAGTTAGACGCTATGTTAGTTCCTTTGGGTAACGGGGCACTATTAAATGGCGTGGCGCGTGTGGTCAAAGAAAAACTTCCTGCTGCGAACATGGTTGCCGTTCAAGCAAGTGGCGCACCGGCTATGATCGAATCGTGGAAAACGAACACACTCGTGCAACACGAAACGATCCAAACCATTGCAGATGGTATTGGCGTGCGTGTGCCCATTGCACAAGCATTAGAAGACATGAAAGGTTGGGTAGACGAAGGATTGCTTGTAAGCGAAAAAGCTATTCTTCAAGCCATGCAATTACTTCACCGACAAACCGGACTGGTCGTAGAGCCTTCGGGTGCGGTAGGCATTGCTGCGCTGTTAGAAAACAAAGAAAAATTTAAAGATCAAATGGTAGCTACCATTTTGTGTGGTGGCAACATGACAGAAACGCAAATGCGCGAATGGCTTTGACAAAAAAAGAGCCAGCTTCCGCTGACTCATTTTTTAATCCAAATTCGTTTACACTTATTTCATCCATACGCCCCCAATTCCGGCATCCCATAATTTCTTATTATAGGCCGGAAGATCTACTTCCAAAATTTGTTTTAAGCGTGCTTCCAGAGTTGCCCATTCTGCATTCAACTCCTTCTGACGAGCGAGTGTCGATTGTGTCACACGGGGAATATCGCTTTCTGCATGGTTAACCATGAAAAGGTAATTGGTGATGAACTTATTCGGAAAGTTTTCCATATCATCATAAGCCTTTGACTTACGCTGTACCAAATCTTCATCCCATTGTTTCATACGCTTCGCCAACTCCGCTCCTTCCTTACGCAATGAATTAAACTTTTCATCGCTTGGTAAATTGGCAATCAACTGATTGAGTTGTTCCAATTTATTAAAATGCATAGAAACCAAACGGCTCATTTTATTCACATCATTTTCGAGTGTGCTCATCACCTGATGATGTTCCTGGTATTGTTGAGCAGTAACAGGATAAAGTGGATTGGGAAGAATTTCCAATTTGGTAGCAGCGACCTTTCCATTCCATTTTAATGTGACAGTGTACTTGCCTGGAGCGGCTTTATGTCCACTGAAACTTTGTTCTACAAACACATTGGTAACGCCCACCATCGTTGGGTAACGCAAGTTCCATACAAAACGATTGAGTCCTTTTGCTTTCGGTAATGTTGGATCGGCATTTGGCCCCCCATCAAAATGATGAAAAGTAGTATCGGATTGCGAACTGAACGTACGCACTAAATTTCCTGTCGCATCTTTTATTTCCAATTGAATATGTTCGTTGTCTTTCAATTCAGGCAACTGATAATACAACACGGCACCTGTAGCCGGGTTCACTCCTCGGAATGGATGCGTCCCATCGAACTCAGCCGTTGAACGATCTAATTCGCTATACGCATTCGCCAAAACTGTTGGCTCAGGTTGATAAAGTGCAAATCCATTATCTCCGGATTTGTACTGACGGATCAAACCTAAATCATCCAAAATCCAAAAAGAACGACCGGAAGTTGCAGCAATCAAATCGCCTTGATGCACACGCAAATCGGTAATGGGTGTGATGGGTAAATTCAATTGAAACGAAGACCAGTCTTTACCGCCATTCCAGGAAACAAAAACACCTAACTCGGTTCCGGCAAACAGCAAATCTCTTCGCTGGTCATCTTCACGCACTACACGTGTGAATGCATTATTTGGAATGCCATTATTAATCTTCGTCCATGTTTTACCATAGTCGGTAGTTTTGTACAGGCCCGGTGTGTGATCGTTGAATTTGTAACGCGTTGTTGCGATGTACGCAGTAGCCTTATCAAAAGGCGATACTTCGATCGCATTGATCAAGCATTCTTGTAAACCTGCCGGAGTGATATTCTGCCAAGAGGCTCCTCCATCGCGGGTGATGTACACATACCCATCATCGCTGCCGGTATAGATCACACCTTTCTCATGCGGAGATTCAATCACATAACTTAATGTCCCGTAGTTCTCTGCACCTACCGCCTCATTCGTGTAAGGACCTCCGGGTTTTCCTTGCTTCGATTTATCATTGCGTGTTAAATCCGGAGAAACTTCTTTCCAGGTAATTCCCATGTCCGTGGTTTTCAAAAGTAACTGGGAGCCATGATAAAATGCATTGGGCTCGTGCTTCGACCAGATGATGGGCGCGTTCCAATTGTAGCGGTACTTCATGTCTTTCGCATCGCGACCCAAATATTCAATAGGTGCAGCCATGATGTTGGTGCTTGCTTTTGCTTTCACATCCAACACATCAATCGTGCCTTGATAACTTCCTCCCATCACATAGCGTGGATCATCGGGATTGAAGGCCAAGAAAGCACTCTCTCCACCCGCTGAAAAAGTCCAGCTTGAAGTAGAGATGCCACCGCTGGCAAACTCACGACTGGCAATAGATACAGAGCTGTTATCTTGTTGCCCCGCATAAATGCGATAAGGAAATTGATTGTCGACATTGATGCGATAGAACTGAGCTGTTGGCATATTGTTTTGTGTGGACCAGGTTTTGCCGCCATTCACCGTTACGGCAGAACCACCATCATCCGAAATGATCATGTTCTTTGAATTCCGTGGATTGATCCACAGGTTGTGATAATCACCATGTGTGTTAGAAATGTTTTCCCATGTCTTTCCACCATCAATTGATTTCAAGGCCGGAGCGCTCATCACATACAATGTCAATTCATCCAACGGATCGGTGAATAATTCGATATAATACCAAGCGCGTTGCAAGAGACGGTGATCGTTGGTCATGCGCGTCCAGCTTTCACCAGCATTGGTAGAAACAAACAAACCACCCAATTCTTTATCTGAATCACTTTCTACCAGCACATAGACTCTTTCTGAATTAGAGCGACAAACAGCTACTGCCATTTTTCCTAATTGCGTTGGCAAACCCTTTTGAATTTTATTCCATGTTGCGCCACCATCGGTCGATTTATACAAACCACTGCCCGCACCACCGCTTGTCACCTTCCAAGGTTGCCGACCGTATTCATTCATAGCCGCATACAAAATGCGCGGGTTGTTCATGTCCATCGAAAGCTCCACACATCCGGTCTTATCATCCACATACAAAACGTTTGTCCATGTGTTACCACCGTCAGTCGATTTATAAACACCACGCTCTTTCGAAGAACCATACAACGCACCTTGTGCCGCTACAAAAACGGTGTTAGGATCTTGTGGATGAATGGCAATACGTGCGATATGTTGCGTAGGATCGAGCCCCATTTTCTTCCAGGTTTTTCCGGCATCGGTGGATTTGTAAACGCCATCACCATGGTGCGTCATCACGCCTCGCACGGCATGTTCGCCCATACCCACATACACTACATTCGGATCGCTTTCAGCAACGGCAATCGCACCGACTGATCCGGTTTTAAAAAAACCATCAGAAATATTTTTCCACGAAACTCCTAAGTCATCTGTTTTCCAAACACCGCCTCCGGTCGTTCCCATGTAATAGGTATTGATATCGCCCAACACACCGGTGGCCGTTACCGATCGCCCTCCCCGAAAGGGACCAATGTTGCGCCACTTGACAGGGCTGAAGTAAGCATTAAAGTCGGTAGCAGGCACAGCAGGTGGTGCTTCCTTTTTGGGCTTTTGTGCAAAAGCGCTTATCACCAAAGTGACGGATAGCGCCAATAATAGCGGTTTGCGGATCATAGTAATTAGTTAAGGAAATAAATATAAGTGATAATCCGTTGCCAATCAGAAAAATGTGATAGATGGAATCAGGGCTTTACAACTCGTTTTGAGGAATGAAAACAGATGGAAACGAAGGAATTCTAACCGACTGAAAATTTATATCCTTGAAGTTGGGCAACGATCAGAAATACAAGGAATAACAACTTAATAAAATTATTGTTGCTGCTGTTGCTGGCGTTGCAAATAGGCATCATACGTTTCAAATACTCCTTTGTTGAATCGCATTTGCTGCTCCGGAGTAAATGGTTTGAGTTTCAATTCTTCCTCAGTAAACGGCAGTGTGCTGAACTGGACTGATACTTCTAAAAGATGTTCCAACGAGCCTTTGTACGTTCCCTTTACGGGAGTGCAATCAATAAAACTTCTACCTACTGCCAACCGAACATGTCGCTCACCCGCCATACATTTGTTGGTGGGGTCAATACCTACCCACCCTACATCGGGCAGCCATGCTTCTACCCATGCGTGCGTTGCTCCTTCTCCGCGCCACTCACTCGAACCCGGACAAATATATCCGCTTACATACCGACAAGGAATATCCTGCAAGCGCATCATGTACAAAAGCAGGTGAGCAAAATCCTGACAAACTCCTGCTCGCAATTTCCATAGCTCATCGATATCCGTTTCGATGGTGGTTACTCCTTTTTTGTATTCAAAGGTAGTATAGATGTAATCGGACAATCGCAGTAATTCATCCAGCGGGTGAAGTTGTCGGTTGATTACCGATACCGCTTCAATATCTTTTTGATGCTGAGTTGCTTCGGCTCGCAGATAATCATGAAATTTGATTTTCACTTCTTCATGGGCTAGCTGTCTCCAAACTTCTGGAGCTGGCTGTCGCGAGGGCAATGGTGGCTCTGACATCGCTACCTTCATAAAACTCTCTATGGAAAGTTCCTGATGGGGCTTGATGATGGAAAAAAAACCGGAGGTGTTATCAAAATAATCGGGCAACTCAAAAATTTCCGGTTCATGTGAAATCTCTAACCGATGCTCTATCACGTGTTGATGTTGATCATGCAACGGATATAATTTTATTTGATTAGCCGAATCGACCACCCAGTCGGTATATTGATAATGTGTGCGGTGGTGAATATAAAATACAGGCATCGAAACGTATCAAAAATTAAGAGTAGCCAAAGTAAATGGTAGCCAAACGGGCATTCAAATGATTAAACTGCTGGCGAATATCAGGAATTAATTTTTCAATTACAGATATATTATACTCTTGTTGATAGGTATTCATGGATTGGATCAATTTCTGCAACAACCCTTCAATTTCTTGAAACTGTTGAGGCTGTGAGAAATCGGCTAAACGCTGAAAATAACGCAGCATTTGACCGAGACTGTAACTGATCGAGTGCGGAAATTGCGTATTAAACAAAACCTGATGAATGACTTCCTTCGCATTCAAGGCGTTTTTATAATACTTAGTATGAAATTCATAGCCAGATAACGCATACAATAGGTACTTCCAATGCACGGTTTCTACTTCAGCCTTCACCATTTGCTTGCGTTTGAATTCGACAATTTCCAGATTTTGCAAGCAGCGTTCCATGTACTTTCCTAAATTCAGAAAAGTATACCCTTCGCCCCGATTCATCGTGACATCCAGCGTTCCATAAAAAATAATGCTGTCGCGCAATAAAAAATCGAGTGCAGTCACCGGATCATTGTGCATGATCAGGTCTTCGGTCTTCGGTTCTAAAATGTGATGGTAGTAGTCGTTGAGTGCCTGCCACAATTCTTTAGTGATATAGTCTTGCACTGAGCGCGCATTTTCACGCACGCGAACAATGTTGGTAAATACTGAGCATTCATGTGGGCGACTCAGCAACAAATGGTGTAACGCTTGTCGATAATTCTCAACTTTAATCTTTTGCTCAGGTCGATCACTTCCAAACGAATCGGCCAATAGCTGCCAGTTGTAATCCAGCAATTCATCTTGCGAAGCAATGTAGTCGGTGCGCAAGAGACGCAATAAATTATCGGTGCGCTCCAGATAACGCGCCATCCAAAAAACAGAATCGGCAACTCTACTCAACATACTTACACATCGTGATGAATTCCATTATTATATTATCCTAATACCCACGTGTCTTTACTTCCACCGCCTTGCGATGAATTAACGACTAGCGATCCTTCGCGCAAAGCCACTCGCGTCAAGCCGCCCGGCACAATCTCAATTCCCTGCGGACCATACAAAGCAAAAGGCCGCAAGTCCACATGGCGTGGTTGAATTTTATTATTGATAAAACAGGGCACTGATGAAAGATGAATCATGGGCTGTGCGATAAACTGTCGTGGATTTTTCTCTACCTCAGAACGATACGCTAAAATCTGTTCATCCGTGGCTGCGTGGCCCATCAACATGCCGTAACCTCCGCTTTCATTGGTTTTCTTAATCACCATTTTTCGAACTTGCGAAAACACCAAATCAAAATGCTCACGGTTGTCCATATAATAGGTAGGAACCGTTTTTAGAATGGGTTCTTCGTTCAGATAATATTTGATCATGCTGGGCACATAGGTGTACACCGCCTTATCATCAGCTACTCCGTTACCGGGCGCATTGATAATGGCCACATTACCCGCACGATAGGCGTAATACAATCCGGATACGCCCAACATACTGCCGGGATTGAAGACGAGCGGATCAAGATACTCATCATCTACTCTGCGGTAGATCACATCTACTTGTTTCAAACCGGCTGTTGTTTTCATATACACTTTGGTATTGTGTACCACTAGGTCACGACCTTCTACTAACTCCACTCCCATTAATCGTGCAAGCGTAGTATGTTCAAAGTAGGCTGAATTATAAATTCCCGGTGTCAGCAACACCACAGTAGGGTTGCTGATTTGCCGATTGGAGAGCGCTAATAAATTTTTAAGTAAGAGATCGGGATAGTCCTTCACCGAACGAACATTGTTCTTCGGCAACAAGCCGGGAAAAATGCGGTACGTCATGTTTCTATTCTCCAACATGTACGACACTCCGGATGGAGTTCGTAAGTTGTCTTCCAAAACATAAAAAGAACCATCGCTGTCGCGGATGAGGTCGATGCCGGAAATATGTGTGTAAATACCAAAGGGCACATCTACGTTCACCATTTCCTTTAAATAATTAGGGCAGGAATAAATGAGCGATGCCGGAATGATTTTGTCTTTGATGATGGACTGTTCGTGATAAACGTCCTTTAAAAATATATTAAGCGCTTTGAGTCGCTGACGGATACCCGCTTCAATGTGTGCCCACTCCGCACCGGTAATGATGCGCGGTATAATATCAAAAGGGAATATCTTTTCAATGCCCTCGCCATCGCTATAAACCGTGAAAGTAATCCCTTGGCTCATGAAGAGCTTTTTAGCCAGTTCATCTTTTTGGGTCAAATCACCGAGCGATGCCTTCTCCAGACTTTCCAAAAAAACTTGATAGTGCTTTCTAATTTCAGATTGAGCCTGCATTTCGTCCCATGTATTGGGGGGCGATTGATAGCCGGAAAGAAAATTTGCGAATGACATTTCTTTAAAGATACTAATCAGTAGCAATCTTGCAAGAAACCCAAAATGGAAATTTATAATCCTACCATCTAAAAATAAAACGAAACCGTTTGCAATAAGCGGGACAAAAAAAACGGTGCCGGGTTTGTTCGACCCCGACACCGCGAACCCTAAACTTAATACTATCTTTTAATTCGCCCCGTCTGTCATGGCATAGTTAACGGTGTAGCCACCTACACGCTTTCCTAAACCTAAACCTTCTTTGCAATCGGAGCGATAGTGAATCGCACCATATAAGCGAGAGTTAGATGCCTCATCGGCCATGGCGTTAAAACTGGTTGTCCCTTGTGGAAACAGATATGATAATACCGCAGCCGCTGATGCAGAAAATGTAGAGTGCCCCGACACATAAGCAGGGAAATTAGGAATGCCGGTTGTAGTTTTGATTGATGGATCTAACTGCGAAGGACGCGGATTGAAATAGAAGTACTTCGTATTCCAGCAAGCAACTCCGGCATCGTGCAGCGCCATGTTGAGCAAAGCAAATGCACGCGCAGCGCGCACTTCACTAAACTTCGCATCGCGAATGTATTCTTCTGCTATGTCATTCCAGTGGCCGGGAGGCGTATACGTTCCAGCACCATCCGCCCACTTGTGCACAATCGCCATTTGCTCGCGCGTTACGCCCGATGCGTACCGTTTCACCTCGGCAAGTTCTTGTTTCATCTGATCGGATGAGGTGGAAGGTGGTGGCAACGGACGCTCGCTTACAACTTGTGCAGGCGTCAAGTTCCATGCTTTTACATTTCCGAAAAACGGAAGCATCGGAGGGCGTGCAGGCACATCCAAACTAATCCAAGGAATTTCGCCCTTGGTAATGGCATCATCTGCAAATGCTTTCCACTGAGCTGGTGTACCAATAGCGGCACCCATGCCATCTGTTCTGAATCTTCCGGTACCTGCTGCTGTAATAAACGCAGCCACCGACTTACCTAAATTCAATCCGGCAGTAATATCACTTGACGTTGCTCGCCCAGACCACAACGCTGCATTGCGTTGATCTGCTGCCAACTTGGTGATTTCTTCGACCGAAGCCGGAAGCAACACCTTCAACATTTCAGCAGCCGCTCCGGACATCGTTGCATCTTCAGATGGATAAGGAGGTAAATCAATTTTTGGCATTAATGCTTGCACTCCGTTGTCCACTTCATAAGGTGAATCGGGGCGGGTGGTTTTATATAAATCTTTGTAATACCAAGCTGCCTTCAATGCATCATAGATCGCTACGCTCACGTAGCTATAAGCGCGTGCGGCATAGGGTGGATTGGAAAAAGGAAACTGTGGATTGCTGAATGGATTTTCGGCATCCGGGGTTGGATAACTTCCATCCGGATTCGGCACTGGTGGTAAATTGTATTGCGCTACCAGTTTGCGAAAGATTTGGTTCCAGCGAAGTACTCCTCCCACACTCCAATACTCAATGGTTTTCTTCTGGTCAGATGTCAATTTGCTCTGAATATCTTTTAACGAAGCCAATTCAGCCAAATAGGCTGCAGAGTTCGGAGCGGTTGGAGCCGGCACCGCAATTTGATTGTTAGAAGTTAATACGATGGGCAACCAGGTTCCAGCATTCGCATCCACATTAGTTGGCACATACGGATACAAAGTTTCATCTCCGGTAATGTCTTTGCAGCTAAATGGAAATGCTATTAATATAAATGCAATGAGCGCGAGGCGTATAGTAAATATCTTCATAATCAATTATTGATTTTCTTTTTTAGCAAAATGGAAAGTATAAAGTATGCCGCCCATCACACTGAATGACTGACCAACATTGAGGCCATCCATAGTATAAGATATCTGAGCGCGCAAGGCAAAGTTTTTAGGTTTCGACAAATAGTACATTCCTAAAACACCCACCTTCAAAAAATTCATTCGGTTCGAAACAAAGGGCATATCCTGCTTGCGGATGTCACCTCCGCCCAATGTATTTTGTTGTGTAAGATTAATTTCTGTTTGCAAGGCATTTTTGTGATAGCCTATGCTGTAGGTAGATGTGAATTGATTCGGCATCCACACCTGATTCGTAAAGTAAATAGCGCCATCCGTATAATACGATGGCCTGTCCAACGAAACATTGCCACGCCAAACATACGATCCCGATGCGCTGGCGTACCATCCGTTATTCATTCGATAGGCTGCAGTTACTCTACCGGCAACAGTGGTGCTTTGCAAGCCAATCGAGAGGGGTAAAAAGTCGGGTGAATAATTAGTGAGAGGCGTAGAAAATGAGCCAACTCCAAATGCTGAAAATTTTCCGGAAGCCAATTCCTTCTCTGCAAATTGATATTTAATAGCCAGTGTTAAATCCTGAATGCCGTCTAATCCAACCAACGTTCCGCCACTCGCATTCGTAGTTACATACGGTGCCATGGCTATCAGGTTGATTTTATCTGTCAATCCGTAGTTGCCTACCCACATCAGTTGTGTGGTGGTGAGTGTGCCAATATTTTGGTTATCTCTTTTCAGCGATCCTTCCCAATAATTTTTCCATTGGTCGTAGGTGTACATAAAGCCGGTACAGAAATCCTTCTTCGGCATCATCAGGTGGTCGGTGATTGTCTGCGCGCTGGCTGAACAGAGCGAAACAAACGAAATACTAACGGCAAGTAAATATCTTGTCATAGTTAGAAAATGGTTAAAACCGCATATCATTCATTGGATATGCTTAGTGAAACAAAAATTACCTCGTAGCCAAACAGCTACTACAGTTGATTAAAAATGATTACTGGATTTGAAAACGCGTCTGAGACAAACGCTAAGAAAAAAACCGAATTAAGCCTCGGGGGGCTGCACAATGTGCTGATTGAATTGAAAGCTATAAAGCTCATTGGATGAAATAACCTGACGGGTGGAGAAATTCCAACCACTTGTTAATGGCTCTACTGAAGTAGTGCATGAGATAAAATCTTTGGTAAACTGGGCAATTGTTTTAGTTCCCTGTTTTGCATTGATCGGTTTGTCGGTGTAGGTCTTTACATAATCAGCCAAAGCCTGATTGATAGTTTGTGTTTGCTGGTCTTTTACACACACTATATATAATGTATCACTTTGCAGTTTCTGCTTTACCAGTCGATATACCTGACCTTCGTGTTCAAATTCGCCATCTACACGTTCAAAATCTCTCGAGTCACTTGCGTAAGGAATGGATAGAGGAACTTTGATCGTTACCTCCTGCTGATTATAATTTTCAGCATCAAATTGCTGGCGCATCGCCACCTCCGAAGAGAATCGCAAACCCACAAAAACACCATAATATCCCACCACATTGAGCAGGAATATCACGAGTAAAATAAGGGTAATGGTTCTTTTCACAGTTTCAAATGTAGAACTTTCAGCCAGAAAACCAAAAAAGATTGAACACAACTTCGATTTAATCAAACCGAATGGCCTTCACGGGACTGATTTTCACCATCCAGTGGGTTGGCAATAAAAGTACCAGCGATACAATTCCAAAGATGATCAGGTTCAGCATAATCACCGTCCACACCGACCATTCAATCGGCACATAGCTTACATAATAATCGTGCGGATTCAGTTTCATGATTTTGAACTGATCCTGCACCCAACACAAACCAAGGCCAATTATATTTCCCCACACCAGTCCGCGAGCAATCAAACTCATGCCGCTGTACATAAATACCGACCGCACCGTTTGGTTGGTGGCGCCCAACGCTTTCAGTACACCCACCATCGGCACGCGCTCCATCACCAAAATCAAAATCACCGAAATCATATTCACCGATATCACAATCAAAATGATGACCAATAAAATTTTCACCTGCCTTTTCACCAAATCGAGCCATTCAAACACTTGGATAAAACGGTCACGCACCGACTCCACATTCAAATCATAATCCATCGAGTTCGCTATTTGCACGCGTGCATTTTCCAGCGCAGCCCGGTCATAGTCAAACGAAAAAAGTGACGTAGGCACCGGCTCTTCATAAAAAACCGTGTCACTCTCTTCGGGTATCGCTGGCTGTTTCAAAAAACCTTTCTTCCACAAATCAAACGCTCCAAACTGATTCATGTCCAATGTTACTTCCAGCCCTCCGGCCTCATTCGCATTCCAGCCATTGAGTTGCTGCACCATGCGCAAATCGCCAATCAACACTTTTCCGTCAAAGTAGTCTGAGAGATTGGTTTCATACAATCCCACAATTTTCAGTTTGCGAAAGCGAGGCGGATTTTGAAAAAAATGCAAAATAATATCATCACCTACTTTCGCATCAATCTTATTAGCAATCACACGGCTCATCACCACCTCCCGAGAATACGTGGAATCGCTAAAACGAATAAACCGTCCTTCCACCATGTTCTCTTTAAAATAATCGGGTGACTCTGCGAAGTTCGAAGCCCCTCTGCCCACACCTTTAAAAATTATTCCCAGCACCTCTCCTTCCGTTTTAATCAAACCAGCTTTGTGACTGTACTCTTGCACATGCTTTACAAATGGAAACCGGGCCGGATGCTCATACAACCCAATGTGAAAATTAAACGGCTGCTCTTCCACCGCATTATTCATCGTGAACTTAGTAATCACCAAATGATTGCTGAATGCATAAATCTTATTCTTGACGGCAGTCTGAAAACCTTGCATGATCAAAAATGAAACAATGGCGGCAGCCAAGCCAATCGCAATGGTGGTCACCGCGATAGTATGAATAATCGATGCAAATCCACCCGAGGTACCTTGCCTAAGTCTTTTCGAAATGAAGTACGAAAGGTTCAAAGATTAACTAAATTTGATTTCCAGCAAATTAGATAAAATGATTGACACCACACACACTCAAAACTTTGGCGGCCTGCCCTCGCGAGGCGCAGTAGGGCACCGGGCTTTTCGCTACAAGCCACGCCAACAAGCAACAGTCAATTTAAACAGTTCAAGCAAGCGTGTCTTTTCGCTGCAATCCCTGGCCGATGCTACTTACATCAGGCATTGCGTAACAACATGTCTACTCATTCTATTCAGCTTCACCTCATCGCAAGCGCAAAAAATACAAATGGGTGCTGACCAACTCGATGTGCTGCTGCCGAAATTGGGTCAACAGCGTGTAGCGTTGCTCGTCAATCACACCGCCACCATCGGCAAAACACATCTCGTAGATTCGCTGCAAAAAAGAGGCGTTGTCCTTCAAAAAATATTTTCTCCCGAGCACGGCTTCCGGGGCGATGCCGATGCAGGTGAAACAGTAAAGGATGGCACCGATTCAAAAACCGGCTTGCCTGTAGTATCACTTTATGGCTCCAACAAAAAACCAACAGCCGCCCAACTAGCTGATGTCGATATTGTCATCTTCGATATACAAGATGTAGGCGTTCGCTTTTACACGTACATCAGCTCCTTGCATTACTTAATGGAAGCCTGTGCAGAGCAAAACAAAAAAGTAATTGTACTCGATCGGCCCAATCCGCATGGCAACATGGTCGATGGACCCATCCTCGATCCTACCCTCAAATCATTTGTAGGCATGCATCGCATTCCCATCGCACACGGACTCACCATTGGTGAATATGCACAAATGATCAATGGCGAAGGTTGGCTCGAAGGAAAAAAGAAATGCCCGCTCGAAGTGGTGTCCATGAAAAATTACAACCACGCCCTGTTCTATTCCATTCCTATTAAGCCATCACCTAATCTTCCCAACGATCAAGCCATTGCTTTGTATCCATCCACTTGTTTGTTTGAAGGCACTGCATTAAGTGTCGGGCGCGGCACGCAACATCCATTCGAGTGGATCGGTCACCCGGATTTAAAAAATCAGCCGTTTCAATTTACACCCATCACCATTGTGGGCATGGCCAAAAATCCACCCCACGAAAACAAAGTGTGTTATGGCATCGATCTCAGCAAAGAAAAAACCACGAACGAAATTTCACTCAAGCATCTCATCCAATTCTACCAACAGTTTCCCGACAAGGAAAAATTTTTCATTTCCTACTTTGATAAACTGGCCGGCACCAAAACGCTTAAGGAGCAAATCAAAAAAGGCCTGAGCGAAAAACAAATTCGCGCCTCGTGGAAAAAAGACTTGACGGAATTCAAAAAGAAAAGAAGCAAGTACCTTTTGTATCCGGAAAAATAATTTCTCACCGAATTAACTTTTTATGAAACGATTCTTACGCATCCTTCAAATTGTGGGAGCGATCAGTCTGGTGCTTGTGGCTTTTGGCTACTGGTATTTATTTACTGACAATCCATTTCCTTCGGTAGATACGCAAGGGTTAGTATTCACCTCAAGTAAAAACATTCAACCTGGAGATGCACTGTTGCACACAACTGACAGTACTCGAAAAAATATAGTTGCACAAGACGGTTGGTTTCGCGATCCGCTGGGTCGTGTGATGGTTCTTCACGGCATCAACGTGAGCGGAAGCAGCAAAACACCTTTCACGCCTTCCATTCCCAGCTATCAAAAAGAAAATTTTTATGAAAGCGTCTACACCGTTTCGTTTGTAGGTCGACCGTTTCCATTAGCCGAAGCCGATCAGCACTTCGCGCGTCTCCATCAATGGGGCTATCGGTTTGTGCGTCTGCTCATCACGTGGGAAGCGATTGAACATGCAGGCCCCGGCAAGTACGATGAAGAGTATCTCAACTACATTCAAGCCATTGTGAAAAAAGCAGCCGACCATCAAATCAATGTATTCATTGATCCGCATCAGGATGTGTGGAGCCGATTCAGCGGTGGCGATGGCGCTCCCTATTGGACCTTGGAAAAAGCGGGCTTCGATCCACTCAAGTTTACAGAAACCGGTGCAGCCGTTATTCACAATTTAGAAGGCGATCCCTTTCCAAAAATGATTTGGCCCACCAATTACGATAAGTTAGCCGCGGCTACCATGTTCACCTTGTTCTTTGGCGGAAATGATTTTGCACCAACAGCAAAAATGGATAGCGTATCGGCACAAGACTATTTGCAATCACATTACACCAACGCCATTTTGCAAGTAGCACTCAGACTAAAAGGAATGCCGAATGTGATTGGCTTTGATACATTCAATGAGCCATCCACAGGTTACATCGGCATCAATAGTTTAGATTCACTCGGTCTTCTCAAAAATGGATTAATGCCTACTTACTTTCAAGGAATGGTAGCTGGTGGAGGCAACACCGTGGAAGTAGGTCGCTACGAATTTAAGTTGAGCGGCCCCACCGAAGTAGAGAAAGTAAAACTCAACCCCAACCGTTTATCGGCATGGAAAAAATCTTCTCCCGACATTTGGCAACAGGCCGGAGTGTGGGGCTATGATGCAGAAAAGAAACCGGTTCTACTACAACCCGATTATTTTAAAATTAGAAATGGCAAGCGTGTGAATTTTACTGAAAGCTATTTCAAACCTTTTGCGGAAAAATTTGCGGAAGCTATTCACTCGGTCGACAGCTCGTGGCTAATTTTCACGGAAGCTGCTTTGCATACGGAGTTGCCAGTCTTCGATCCACAAGTGAGCAAACACATGGTCAATGCCGAACATTGGTACGATGGAGCTACCCTGTTGTTAAAAGAATACTCTACTTGGTTTGGTGTAGACGCGCAAAAAGCGAAGCCTGTTTTTGGTCAGTCAACCATCCGTGAAACATTTCATAATAACATGGCTTCGATCAAAGAAGAGACACAACGAACCCTCGGCAATCAACCCACATTGATTGGAGAATTTGGCATCCCTATGGACTTACATGAAAAAGAAGCGTACACCACCGGCAAGTATCAAGATCAGGAAGACTGTCTCGATCGATCATTCCGCGCGATGGAATCGAACCAACTCAGCTACACACTTTGGAATTATACCAGCGACAATACCCATACGCATGGCGATGGCTGGAATGGCGAAGATCTTTCGATCTACAGCACAACATCACAAAAAACCAAAACAGCATATTACAAAGGCGCTCGGGCAGTCGCTGCCGCCATTCGCCCCTATCCTTACAAAATAGCTGGCGAACCAGTTCATTATTTCTTCGATAAAGATGAAGGTACTTTCTATTTGGAATTTACTTCATCCGGAGATCCAAAAATTCCAACTGAAATCTTCTTGCCATCATTCCATTTCGAAAAAGGGTTTGACGTGCAACACACCCCCGGCCAGTTAAAATTCGATAACAAAAACAGTTTGCTGCTGTTCTACCCAGCAGCAGCCGGAGAGCAGCGGTTACTGATCAAACGTATAGCAGACTAAAACTTTGCATCGCAATGACCAAACAAGAAAAAGCCGATAAAATCATTTCGATATTAGAGAAACTATATCCTACAGTAGAGGTACCCCTTCATCACAAAGATGCATACACACTTCTGGTTTCAGTCCTACTGTCGGCTCAATGCACCGATGAACGCGTGAACAAGGTAACTCCTCACCTTTTTAAAGTTGCCGATAATCCATATGATATGATGAAGCTCTCGGTTGAAGAAATTCGTGAAATCATCAAACCCTGCGGACTATCTCCCATGAAATCCAAAGGCATTGCCGGACTTTCAAAAATTTTGGTTGAGAAATACAATGGGCAAGTCCCCGATAGTTTTGAAGCACTGGAAGCGCTTCCGGCAGTAGGACATAAAACCGCCAGCGTGGTGATGACTCAGTGGTTTGGCAAACCTGCCTTTCCGGTTGACACACACATTCATCGACTTGCCTATCGATGGACACTGAGCACCGGCAAAAGCGTGGAGCAAACCGAGCGCGATTTGAAAAAAGTAATCCCCATTGAAAAATGGAATAAAGCCCACTTGCAAATCATTTACTTTGGCAGAGAATACTGCCCGGCACGTGGCCACGATTGGAAAACCTGCCCCATCTGCAAAAAGTATATGCGAAAAGAATTGCGTGACTAATCTTCTATAAATTGTCTATTTTCGAACCCCGCAAATTGAAAGTTTAATCCTTCAATTAACGGTTTCTTAAATCTGTTCAAATGACTCCTCTTCGCATCATTTTTATGGGCACGCCTGAATTTGCCGTGCCGAGCTTAGAAACACTCATCGAAAATAAATTTCAGGTGGTGGCAGTGATTACAGCACCCGATAAACCACAAGGTCGTGGTCAAAAATTAACAGCTTCACCGGTAAAAGAGTGTGCGTTGAAATACAACATTCCGGTATTGCAACCCACCAATCTAAAATCGCCTGAATTTTTAGAAGAGTTAAAAAGTTATCAAGCCAATTTACAAATCGTTGTTGCCTTTCGGATGTTGCCCGAAGTAGTGTGGGCGATGCCTGCCATTGGCACATTTAATTTACACGGTTCGCTATTACCACAATACCGTGGGGCCGCTCCTATCAACTGGGCCATTATCAACGGAGAAAAAGAAACAGGTGTCACTACCTTTTTTCTGAAACATGAAATTGATACCGGCAGTATCATCTTTCAAGACACAGAACCCATTCACGAAAATGATGACGTGGGCACCGTGTATGAACGTCTGATGAACAAAGGCGCACAACTTGTTTTGAAGACCGTGCGAGCAATTGAAGATGGAAACTATCCTTCCATTCCGCAGCCAAGTGGTATTGAAATAAAACACGCGCCTAAAATCTTCAAAGAAACGTGTGAGATTAACTGGAATCAACCGAGTGAGCAAATCCGCAATTTCGTTCGTGGATTAAGCCCCTACCCTGCTGCGTGGACTTCCTTGAATGGAAAAGTATACAAGATATTTCGGGTAACTAATCTTCCCTCCAACGCGGGCAATTCGACACTCAGCCCCGGCTCAATTCAAACCGATAACAATGCGTATCTTTATATCAAAACTGCAGATGGCTGGATTTCGATTGAAGAATTTCAGCCGGAAGGAAAAAAACGCATGACGGTAAAAGACTTTTTCAGAGGTAATAAAATTTAAGAACTGAATGATTATTTCATTAATAGCAGCACGGACACAAAACGGAGTGATCGGAAAAAATAATGATCTACCCTGGCGCCTGCCTGATGATATGAAATATTTTATGCAAACCACCTCGGCACATTATGTGGTGATGGGTCGCAAAAACTATGACTCGATTCCGGAAAAATTTAGGCCATTGCCGAACAGAACCAATATTGTCGTAACACGACAAGTAGGTTTTACGGCTCCGCAATGCACCATCGTACATTCATTGACAGATGCCATTCAACTAGCTGAAAAGAATCATCAAGAAGAATTGTTTATCATCGGAGGTGCAGAAATCTATCAACTGGCAATACCCTTAGCGAATCGCTTGTATCTAACGGAAATTCAAGCAGAGCTGGAAGGAGATACGTACTTTCCTTCATTCGACAAAAGTGAGTGGAGAGAAATTTCGCGCAAGCATCACCCGGTAGACGACCGTCACCGATTTGCTTTTGATTTTGTAGTCTACGAAAAAAAATAATGCATGGAAACACACAAAAGAGTATTGGGAATATTATTCATCGTTCATGGTTTCTTCCAAGCCATCGGCATGCTCATTCTTTCCATTTTTCTTTCGGCACTACTGCCATTTATATTGGCAGAGGCTGATACCGAGGCCCAAGAAATTTTAGAATGGGTTTTGCCATCTATTCAGATAATTTCTTTTGTTGTCATACTATTATTAGCGATTCCTTCTATTGTGGGAGGTATTGGATTGCTCAACCAAAAAAAATGGGCACTGACGCTGTGCTTAGTCCTTGGTTGCATTAAACTTCTTTCTTTCCCGCTGGGAACAGCGTTGGGCATTTACAGTATCTGGGTTTATTCTGAAGATAAAAAAACAAATTCAGCGCTTTAATATTATGGAATCTCTTTCAGGTAAAGTAGTTTGGATTACAGGAGCCTCTTCAGGTATCGGTGAAGCGTTAGCTTATGCCATTGCACAAGAAGGTGCGCATCTGATCTTATCGGCCAGAAGAAAAGAAGAGTTGGAGCGCGTGAAAGGCAATTGTAAAGGAACCAGCCCGGCCAATATTCACATTCTGCCACTGGATTTAGCGAAAGCAGAAACGCTACAGCTAAACACAGAATTAGCTATTCAAGTTTTTGGCAGAATTGATATACTCATTAATAATGGTGGCATCAGCCAACGAAGCTTAGCCCGTGAAACCAAAGTGGAAGTAGACCGAGCTATTATGGAAGTTGACTACTTCGGCACAGTGGCGCTCTCTAAATTTTTGCTACCCCATTTTTTACAACGGAAGGCCGGGCATTTTGTAGTAACCAGCAGCGTGATGGGAATTATTGGGACGCCTTATCGCTCAGGTTATGCAGCCGCCAAACATGCCTTACATGGTTTCTTTGATTCACTTCGTGCGGAGGTATGGAAAGAAAATATTTTTGTGACCTTGATTTGCCCGGGTTGGATTCGCACAAATGTTACGCTCAACGCAATGACTGGTGATGGTTCGAAGTTGAATGAAATGGACAAAACGACCGATCAAGGTCTTTCTGCAGCTTATTGTGCAAAAGAGATTGTGAAAGCGATCAAGAAAAGAAAAGAAGAAGTATACATCGGTGGAACTAAGGAAATGTTTGCAGTTTATACCAAACGATTTTTCCCAAAACTCTTTTCACGCATTGTACGAAAGGCTAAAGTAAGATAAACCTTAAAACAACACCATCATGCTAAAATGGATTGATGTGATTCGATTTTCAAATAAAGGAAATCCAACACCCCCAACGCGGGTTGAAAAAAGTAATGACGAGTGGAAGAAGCTTTTAACATCAGAGCAATTTCAAATTACCCGATTGAAAGGAACAGAGCGCCCATTTACTGGCGAATACTGCGAAGCACACGAGCCGGGACGCTATGCCTGCATTTGTTGCGGTACCCCACTATTTGACTCACGATTAAAATTTGAATCAGGAACAGGCTGGCCAAGTTTTACACAACCAGTAGACGAAAATGTTGTGGCATATCATAAAGACTCCAGCTACGGCATAGTGCGGGTGGAAGTATTATGCAATGTATGTGATAGTCACCTCGGGCATGTTTTTCCCGATGGCCCAGAACCCAGTGGTCTACGGTATTGCATCAACTCTGCGTCACTTAAATTATTGAACGATGAGTAAATTTATTTTAGCGTTTGGTATTCTTTCCATCGTCATGATTGGCTGCCAAACATTTACAGAAAAAACTTCCGCCTACTACCAAGAAACTTATCGTCCACAAATTCACTTTACACCAGAAACTAATTGGATGAATGATCCAAATGGGTTAGTGTTCCTCGATGGCGAATATCATTTATTCTATCAATACAATCCCTATGGCAACACGTGGGGCCACATGAGTTGGGGGCATGCCGTAAGCACTGACCTGTTGCATTGGCAACATTTACCTATCGCTTTGCGCGAATACCAGGATCGAATCACCAACGACAGCACAATGATTTTTTCAGGCACGGCTGTAGTTGATAAAGATAACACTGCTGGATTTGGAGCTAATGCGCTCATTGCTATTTTCACTTCCAATGTTCACAAAGACAACCAAGGATTACTACAACATCAAAGTCTTGCCTACAGCACCGACAAAGGTCGCACATGGACATACTACAAAGAGAATCCAATCCTGAGTATTCAACGAAAAGATTTCCGTGATCCAAAAGTTTTTTGGTATGAGCCTCAACAGAAATGGGTGATGGCATTAGTAATTCCAGATCGCTATACCGTTCAATTTTACGATTCAAAAAATTTGTTGAATTGGAACCTCACCGGCTCATTTACTGACTCCGGAGATACTACTCGTATCTGGGAGTGTCCCGACTTATATGAGTTGCCCGTTGAGAATGAAAACAAAACCAAATGGGTACTGTCACTTTCGGGTGGACATCCGCAAGGGCCTAAGTTTGTGGGCATGCAATATTTCGTTGGTGAATTTGATGGAAAGACTTTTTCAAAAGACACTTCCGATCACACTCCTAGTTACGTAGACTTTGGAAAAGATTTCTATGCCGGTATTGTGTACAACAACCTCGACCATCCGCAAAAGAAAAAAGTAATGATTGGCTGGGTGAACAACTGGACGTACGGAAATCAAATTCCTACTTCGCCTTGGCGTAGTGCAATGTCGTTGCCACGCGAGTTAAGCCTGGCGCATACTTCATCCGGATTTGTTTTGCAACAAAAATTGGTTGGATTAGAAAAATTGCGTGGAGAAAAAATAACATCCATCGAAAAAGAAACTTTGAATGGTCCATTTGAGTTAACTGCCACCCTTTCAGAAGAAACAGCCGTGGAGCTTATTAATGATGCAGGAGATAGTCTCGTTATTTCGTATGTAGAAGGTGCGGTTTCTGTAGATCGTGTGAAAACAAAAACCGATTTCCATCCGGATTTTGCCAGTTTAGAATCATATGATGTGCCCGGCTATCCGGCATCCGTAAAAGTGCGATTGGTGGTAGATCAATCCATCGCTGAAGTGTTTATCAACGATGGATTGGGTGTTATTACGGAGCAATTCTATTTTCAACAACCAACGATTAAAGTTAAAATAGCCGGAGATGTCAAAATCAACGAAGGGTATCACTTAAAAGGCGTTTGGAGAAAGTAGTTCGTTTGATTAGGGTTTACGATTATGCTCGGCCATTTCGATTACGGCCTTGAGCATACCCATCATGCCAATTCCTAAACCTAAACAACCAATCGCCAATTCATTTAAGATTGAATTGTTAGAAATCAATGTGCCATATAAACCTACCGCCACAAAAAAGCCTACCAGCACAGCAACTATGACAATAAATCGTTGGGCGTATCTTGGATTTTCAAAGACACGCCTCGAAATACTGTTTTGCGTTTTTGTTGTGTCTTGCAGAGTTGAAAAACTGACGCCTAAACCGAGAAACATGAGACCCTTGTTGATATCAGGAAAAGAAGGTGCTCCGTGGAAAATAAACTCACGATAGCAATAGTAAAGTGCAACAATTAAAAAAGGGTATTGCAAATAACTGATGAGGTGAAAAGTCTTCTTTGCATCCGGCATAGAAAGAAAGTTTAGGTAAAAAGGCAGTACAAGAAACTCATTTTTTTGATAAGTACGCTACTGGGTTTAAATAAAACATTTTCTTCCAGCCTTGTTCGCTACGATCTACTCGCCATAAATAGGGAAACAAGGTAATGATACTATAATGCAGATGCGGAGGTTTGCCTTTGGCATTGCCGGTATCACCAACGGTGCCAATGCGATCGCCAGATTTTGCAAACGAAAACATCTTTGCATCGATAGAATTCAAATGCGCAAAATAATGCACCCGCCATTTTGAGCCCAGCACCAACACTACTTTTCCGCCCATATTCAATTCACCTGTCCACAAAACAATACCATCAGTGGATGAAAGTACGGGCACGCCTCGTTTCGCAAAAATATCTACTCCTTTGTGAACACCGGATTTTCCCCAAGGTGAATACCAAAAAGACTTTGCGTGATAACTGGTTGCGTTCGCGCCTTCCACCGGCATAACCATACGTTGAGGTAAAAGAAATCCAATGAGCACAATGACCAACAAAACATATTGCCACCGAATGCGCAGGCAAACAATCATATTTTTAATTGTGATTTGATTTCCCTTCTAAAAAAATCCGAACATCATCAGTCCAAGTATCGCGGTATTTCAACAGATAACTTTCATGACCTGCTTCGGGATACATCTTTAAAAACTTCTTTCCAGCCAAATTTGCGAAAATGGCTTTCGTCTCTTCCCTACTCACCCGATTGTCTTGCGCTCCATAAAGTAATAAAGTCGGACAATTAATTTTTGAAGCGTACGCAACAGGGTTATGACCAAATGCCCAAAATCCATTTTGGACTCCACCCCAAAACACGATCATAGAAGCAAATGGAAATGAAGGCAATTTCATAAGACGAAACCGAGCTTCTACTGTTTGATACATTGTTCCAAACGGACATTCAATAATGATTCCGTTTACCTGCAATGGATCATCGGCCAATGCTTTCATAATAGCAACTGCGCCCATCGAAATCCCAAATAAATATATATTTTGCTCACCCTGTTTTTGTACGTATTCAAATGCTGTTCGCACTTGCATCGCTTCACTAAACCCAATAGTAGTTTGGTTTCCCTCTGAATTTCCGGAGCCCATAAAATCAACCAGCAAGGTGTTGTAGCCGAATTGCCGGAAGATTTCTGCGTGATCCAGCAACGAAGATTTTTCAGCTGCATAGCCATGAAATAAAATAATCGTTCCAATAGCATTCGCTTGTTTCACATACCAACATTCGATCTTGCGATTGCTCTGCAACACGACCGTTTCGAATGGAACTGTTGGCGTCTTCGAATTAATAGGTCTTGGGTTTTGCACACCCGTAAAAAGTGACTTCCATGCAACAGATGACGCCCCGTTATTGATCTTCGTGCCGATAGTTGGTTCCTCAAAATGGGTAAAGCGGTAAGAGTGAATGATTGCCAATACATTTGCAAAGACAAAACCAACAGCCAGTAACCAAATGCTGAATCTTTGGATCTTCCTTTTGGTAATATGAAGCGCCATCATCACTTGGTTTATTGTATAATTCTCCCGGACTTCACAACAATGTCCGAACCCTCCGCCAGAAAAACAGATTTGGGTTTTTCATTTTTAAGGAAAGCAAAATCATTGCCATACACATCTCCAAAATCGACATCAATTTGTGAATCGATGGCTTGATGGACTTGCCATGTAGGATGCTCAACTCCGTATTCCGATGTCTTGGTTGGTGAAAGTTGTGTGTACCCCCAATAGTGTTCAGTAATAAATTCTTCTTCGGAATCTTTATGCACTAAAGTACTTCTGCTTTCAGCGTTAACCATAAATGAGTTCCACAACTTCTTTTTCCATGCATACTCCACTACCAATCGATCTTCAGTTGTTGTCCATGAATGACGCATGGGCATCGTTTCATATTTTTCTCCAAAAACCGTATTCGCCACAAAAGTGAGCGCTGGCTTTGGCACAATCTCTTTGATAAACACAACCCCACGTTTCCATTCGCCATCCTTTAGAAAGCGAACATAGAATCGAAGGTTTACTTCTTCAAAGTTGGCGTGAAATGGAATTTTAAATCCGAGCAGGCGCGTATTCAGAAACATGAACCCCACCAAGCTGACATAGCAGGTATTGTTCCACAAATCAAGTTCTGTTTTGTACGGCAAATACTTTTTTAAAAGAGAGGGATCGATCGCATAGTTCGCCATAGCCAACTTACGCCACTCTGCTTCTAAAAAAGTTCTTGCCATAGCTTGTGTTACTTCACCGGTTCACGATGGCCCACCCATGTAAATCGCTTCGTAACATATTCGGGATTAGTGAATGATGCGTTGCCGGAAGGATTACCCCCCGTCACGTGAAAATCTGAGAAGGCTGCATTTTGATTCATGTAAATGCCTCCAACCAAATTGAAGGAAACAGGTGTTGCGGCCAATGCCATTTCATCGGCAATCTGATCGCGAACGGTCGAGTCGGTAGTATACGCGCCACATGAGATAGCTCCATGTTGTTGTGCGAGCGATTGTGCCAATTCAATGGACTCTTCTGTATTTTTTGTTTTGATGAGAAGTGCGATGGGCCCAAACAGCTCTTTGCTGAAAATATCTTTCTTGCTGCCGTCAACTTCAATTACTACCGGTGTTGCTACGCGTGCATTTTTAAATTGAGGATTCTCAAATGTGCGCGACTTCAACCAAACTTTGCCATCAATTTTTTCAGCATCGATTACACGTGTGCTGGTGTTTTTATTTTGCACGGCACCTAATACAAACGGACCTGCTTTCGGATTGTCAATGAGGCCGTTGATGTTTGCTACAAATTTTTCTGCGAACTCCTCAAATGAAACAGAGCCAGTTGAAGTTTTGATTCCACTGGCCGGGATGTAAAAATTTTGAGGAGCGGTACACATTTGCCCGCTGTATAAATTGACGGAAAAAGCAAGATTAGCCGCCACCTTGTCTACATCTTCTACTGAATCTAAGATGACAGAGTTCACGCCCGTCTTCTCCGTGAAAACAGCTTTGCCCGGCAGCGCTTCCAAATACGAACCAAATGCAGAATTTCCGGTGAAGTCAATCAGCTTTACACTCGGGTGTTCTGCTAATTCTTTGGTGATCATTTTATCAAATGTGTCTGCAGCCAACTGGCAGGTATTGGGATCCAGATTATTTTCATGCAACACCTTTTGAATCTCAGCCACAAAAATAGCGATGGGCAGAATCGCACCGGGATGTGGTTTAACAATCACAGAATTGCCGGTGATTAAACTTCCGTAGATGCCGGTTACAGAATTCCACGTAGGAAAAGTTGAGCAACCGATCACGACCGAAATACCTTTTGGCACTGCACGCCACTCTTTGTTCAGTTGCAGATTGAATTTGCCCATGGGCTTTTCCCAAATAGCGCTGGATGGAAAGCGATTCAATTCTTCATACCCCGCAGCGATTGCTTCCAGTGCACGATCGGCAGCATGTGGGCCTGATGCTTGAAAGGCCATCATGTATCCCTGACCGGTAGTGTGCATAGTTGCATACGCCACTTCAAAGAAGCGGGCTTTTACACGCTCCAACGACTCCATTAAAATTCCGGCACGATCTTGTGCAGATACTTTGCGCCATTGATGAAAAGATTTTTGTGCGCGATCGATTAATGTGTTAGTGGAAAAAATAGGATAGCTAACTTTCAATTCTTCCTGCAAGTACGGGGACTCTTCCTGCCCAGCCCATCCTTCGGGATTGGCTTGCAACAACTCTTCAAATTTTTTGCCCAATGTGTGCTTGAATTTAGCCTGTCCATCGGCATCGGCTGTTTCACCATACACGGCAGGCGCAGGGTGCTCAACAAAGGCTGCATAAAAGGTGCGTGCATGCAAAGCATCAATGGCTTTGGTGATAGTAGGTTGATGTTTTTCGAATAGGCTCATATCTTTTTCCAGTTATCAATTAGTAAATTGGGTATGCGAGAGAAATGTTTTTCATTATTCGTAATCAAAACCAAGTTGTGTTCTAAAGCGATGCCTGCAATTAAAACATCCTGATTGTCTAAGACACTTCCTTTGCGTTGCAAGTGTGCGGCTATTTTTGCTGAAAGAGTTACCGATGCTTCAGAAATATTTATCACATTGTTAGAAGAACAAAAAGCTTCAAACTTTCGAAGTTGCGCGCGGGCGTCATTCATGAGCAGTCCGCTTAAAACTTCAAAATAGGTGATCATGGAAATATTAAAACTATCGTAATAATCTAAGTATAGAGAGAATCGGTTGGTGACCGTTTTATCTCCTCTAAAATAATAAGATAAAATATCCGTATCGATCAAAACTTCCCTCATGAAAGCACATTGCGTCTACTGGCTCTTCGTTTAGGGAGATTGATTGTTAAATCGGCAAAGATATCTTTTGGTAAATCCTTCCACTGCCCTGCAAAAGCCAGTAATTCTTTTTTTCGCTTTTCTTTCGACTGAAGATTGTCTATATAATTGCTGATTCGATCCAATTCAGAGTCGTTGGCCTTCTCTACCATTTTGATAATCTTCTTCCGTATCGTCTCGGTTCTCATCATACTACAAAAATAATCATTTCTGACCACCAAATACTTTCTTCAACAAATCGGTGGTGCGGGCGGCCGGATCTTGACGGATACTCTTTTCTTCTTTGGCAATCATAGTAAATAATCCTTGAATGGCCATGTCGGTAGCATATTCGTTGAGATTCGGATTTACCTTGGTGATAAACGGAATGCGATTGTAATTATTGACTAGATCGCCATAGTATTTGGTGGCTTGTACTTTATCTAATGATGCTTGTACAATGGGTTTAAATTTTTCTTTCAATTGTGCAGTGGTTGTCTTTTTAAGATACTGCGTAGCAGCATCGGGCTGGCCTTTTAGAATGGCAAACGCATCATCGATCGTCATTTGTTTGATAGCGGCCACAAAGATAGGCTTCGCTTCTTTCGCGGCTTCTTCTGCTCCGCGATTTAAGGCTACTACGAATTTATCGACTTCTTTTCCCATACCCAACGCACGCAACTTTGTTTCAACCATTTTCACATCTTGCGGAAAAGGAATTTTGATCTCCGGATTTTTATAATAGCCGTCTAATTTAGAAATCAGATTGGTGCCTTTGCTCACACCATTGACCAACGCTTCTTTTAGTCCGTTCGTAACTTCGGCTGTGGTGAGTGGCTTGGAAGGATCCAATACTTTTTTTGCATCGTTCAGAATTTTGTCTAGCTGGGCAAAAGAGCTGCTGCCCACGAGCATGAGGAAGAAGAAAATGTATTTTTTCATAAGTAATAATATTCGATTACGAAGGTACGGAATCAAAACTTAAACGCGATTAAATAGTTGTTCATATAAAGCTATGCAAAATTTGATATGAAATGATGTATCCAGAAGATCGCAGTCATTCGGTGCGAGCATCGGCTAGGGATAGCAGTGGAAAGCCACGCTGGCACAAAATTTAAATGTTTACTGACGCGTGTTGCGTGGCTTGGAGCGAATAGCCCGGTGCCCCTTGCGCCTCGCGGGGCAAGCCGCAAAAAAATTAAACCAACGTTTCACGGGTAATCTCGCTCGTGTTTTTGCACCCTGCCAATCCCATCGTTAAATCAAAGTCGGCCAAGAAATTGCGAAGCACTTCTTTCACGCCTTCTTCGCCTGCGAGCGTGAGGCCATACACGTAGGGGCGGCCAATGCACACGGCAGTAGCACCCAGCGCCAGCGCTTTGAACGCATCGGCTCCACCGCGCACTCCACTGTCAATCAAAATCGGAATTTGACCAGCTACAGCTTCTGCAATTTTTGGAAGCGCTTCGAAGGTGCTGATCGAACCATCGACCTGTCGCCCACCATGATTGGAAATAATGATACCATCCATGCCATGATCGGTGGCGAGTCGCGCATCATCGGGATGCAAAATTCCTTTCAACAAAATGGGCAGCTTGGTATGTTGACGTAAAAATTTCAGATCGTCCCACGTGAGAGCAGGATTGGAATAAATGCTGACAAACTTTTGCACGGCCTTAATGGGTCGTTTCGATTTTAGCTTTGAAAAAAATCCGTTGCCGGGATAATTTTTTGTCATCGTGATAAGTCCACTGAGCAATTGATAGGTGAGTTGTTGTTTGGCAGCGGGCTCGGCTTCGTCCATTAATTTTTGAAACACGGGGTCGGAAGTGTATTGTGCAATGCCACGGCCTTCCATGAAAGGCAGATAAGCCATGTCGAGATCGCGCGTGCGCCAGCCAAGCATGGTGGTATCGAGTGTGACGGCAATGGCGGAACAGCCGCAACGCTGGGCACGTTGGACAAAGCTTGCAACGAGGTCGCGCGACTTGCTCCAATACAATTGAAACCAGCGCGGGCTGTTGCCCATGGCTTCGGCAACTTGCTCCATCGGGCGCGATGATTGATTGGAAAAGATGTAGGGAATATTTAATGAGGCTGCCGCTTTGCCTACGGCCACATCAGCTTGCGGGTGAACCATTTCTAACACGCCTATAGGCGAAAGAAAAAAGGGCGATGGATATTTTTGTCCGAGTAGGTGAATGCTGGTGTCGCGCTCGCTCACGTTTCGCAACATGCGCGGAATGATTTTATATTTTTCAAATGAGGCGCGATTGGCACGAATGGTAGACTCTAACCCGGCACCGCCCACGATGTACGCTTTTGCCTGCGTGCTCATTTTAGCAGCGGCAGCTTCTTCTAACTTGATCGGATCAATCGGCACGATGGGCAGGCGACCGGCAAACCCGTTGGTATAAATTTCACGCTGACGATTGGCTCCGGAAGTAGAAGAGGCGATCATGGTATAGAATTAGATTTGAGATATGAGATGTGAGATATCAGACTTAGGAGATTAAGGATTTGGCTATACTTTATTTTTCGTGTCGATGAGAATGGTGACAGGACCATTGTTGATCAAGGCTATTTTCATATCGGCACCGAACTCTCCGGTGTGCACGTTTTTACCTAACTCTTTACTGAGAGCAGCAATCATTTTTTCGTAGAGTGGAATGGCCACGGGTGGTTTGGCTGCTTTGATATAACTGGGTCGCATTCCTTTCTTGGTGCTCGCGTGCAAGGTAAACTGACTTACTAGCAAAATATCTCCGCCATCGTCTTTTATGCTAACGTTCATCACGCCTTCGGCATCATCAAAAATACGCAAGCCCACGAGTTTCGCACTGAGCCACTCAATGTCTTCATCGTTGTCGGCATCTTCAATGCCAATCAAAACGAGAAGTCCTTTGCCAATTTGCGCTTTGATCGCGCCATGGATAGTGACGCTGGCTTCGGTAACACGTTGAACGACTGCGATCATTGAATTAAAATTAGGATTGCCTTTTTAGAAATTTACTAAATAATAAATTCGCCAAAAACTGTATCAAAATACAAATAGGAAGAAATACATAAGGAATAACTATCAGCCCGGCATTGGCAGCTCCATCTTTAAAGTGAAAAACATTCATTAATGCCAACGGATAAACTAAGACTGAAATGAAGGTAACGAGATAGCCCCAGATTCTTGCACCACCAATTTTTATACTCAACCAACTAACTAAAATAGGGATCATTAGAAGCGGCCAAATAATCTCCACAAATATCATATGTCAAAACAATTGCATTTCGATGGATGAATGGATGTTTTGACCTGAAGCAGTTTGTTGCGCGTAGGCTACCAAGGCACGTGCTACTTTTATGGATTCGATGGACGCATACTTTTTCGGAATCAAGAATCCAAAAATTTTGTAGAAAGTTTGCGCAGCTTCTTCTCCGGTGCGTTGCTCCTGCCGTGGGCCCGTGAGCAAAGAAGGTTGTAAAATATGGTAGCTGTCGAAACCAATTTTACTGATGGCTTCTTCGACTTCGCCTTTCACCTGATTGTAAAAAATCGAAGAGTTTTTATTGGCGCCCAAAGCAGAGACTAACAAATATTTAGTCGCTCCGTTTTGTTTAGCCACCTGTGCCAATGCGAGTGGTGCATCGTAGTCTACCGCGCGAAAAGCTTCTTTGGTTTTGGCTTTGCGCATGGTGGTGCCCAGGCAACAGAAAACATCATCGGCTTTCACGGTTTGTAATGCCGTGGGTATTGCAGCCAACTCGCATACAATATTATTTAGTTTGGGATGCGTGATGGTTAATGGCTTTCGGCTGATGGCCACTACGGATGAATAGGCATCGTGTTTCAACAGCAATTCTAAGAGTTGACTGCCAATCAATCCGGTGGTGCCAGCGAGTAAAGCTACTTTGCTCATGTTAGAAAATCTGTTGAATTTCTTTCTTCAACTCCGACAAAGAGTGATTGATCAAATCTACTTTCCGGTCCATGGACATCTGAAATACTTGCTTGGCCAGATCGATGCTGGATGCATTGGCAGGCATCTGACCGGCTGCCTCGTTGATCAAAATGATAAGATCTTCTTTTGCATTTTTGATTTGATTCCACACTTCTTCGCTCATATACACTTGTTGCGATACGTTGTGGTTGTATTCGTTGCGCACTTCGTCTAACAATATTTTTTGAAAGTCGCGGGCCGAGAGGCCGGGGTTATTGAGGCGGATGAGTAAGTTTTGTGGCGAGATTCGTTCTAAAAACAAAACCATTCGCTCGTAGGCTTGCATGCGCGCGGGTAAAATAGTTTCGATGCTACGGCCGCGCACTTCCAGTTTCTTCAAGTCAATTTCGCGCTGAATGAATGACCGCACCATCAGGTAAACGGCATAGAGCACGATCGCTGCCGGAATCAATAACTTTCCGAATTCTAATAAGGCATTCATAGGAATTTTTTAATGGTCTATTATGTTCGAAATTTAGGTAATTTTAAACGCATCTAAGTATTATAAAAAAGATGTTCGACAACGTAAAACCCATTGGAATTAGTGCTCGCGCAGCAGCCGAGGTAAAAAAAATCATGCAAACCAAAAACATTCCGGCTGACTATGGCTTGCGGTTGGGAATAAAAGGTGGTGGATGCGGAGGCGTTGCGCTGATGATTGGCTTCGACAAACAAAAGCCCACGGACTTAGCTTACGAAGTAGACGGCATTCCGGTATACGTAGAAAAAAAACATACCATGTACCTGATCGGAAAAGAAGTCGACTTTTATGAAGGTGCCGATGCGAAAGGATTTTTGTTTGCGGAGGCTAAGTAAAACCCAATTTACCACAAAGGCACTCAGGCACTAAGAATCATTCTTTTGGGAGGGATGCAAAATATTCATTTACCATCGGAACCACAGATTTCGTGATGTTATCCGTATGGAAGTTTATTAACAGCCCCTTTGGCCTCTGAAGTAATTTCATGTAAGAAAGAAGTTGAGCTTTGTGTACTGGCAAAATAGATTCTATCGCCTTTAATTCACATACGATCAAATCTTCCACTAGAACATCCAAACGCAGATCCAAGGCGAGATTCCTAGATTTGTATGTTACAGGCACTTTTGCTTGGCGAACATATTTTATATGTCTGCTTACTAATTCCTCACAGAAGCATTCCTCATAAATACTTTCCAATAATCCAGGTCCTAATTCCAGATGAACTTCAATGGCACACCCGACTACCTCATAAGCCAGGCTATTTATTTCCTTTTGCGTCATTCAGTTTAAAACTTAGTGCCTTTGTGCCTTCGTGGTAAAAAAACTATCTCACCCTATTCACAATCACACTCGCTTTTTTACACACACCTCCTATTGGCGGATTGAACTTGGATATTTTTACCTCCACTGCTTTGGCGGAAGGAAATTTCTGCAACGATTCTTCGGCTATTAAATGACCTACCGTTTCCAGCAGCTTAGCCGGACGCTCCATTGCTTCTTTTACTATAGCATACACATCTTCGTAGTTGATAGTACCTGTCAGTTCATCGCGAAAAGCGGACTCCGAAAAAACGGTGTCGATGCAAACATCCACTTCAAACTTATTTCCCGATGACCGCTCGTGCGGATACACTCCATGGTAGGCGTGGAACTCAAGGCCTTCCAGCACTACTTTGCCTGTCATTGGATGTCGTCAAAAAAAGATTTTTGCACTTTGGTTTCGCTTGCCATCACCGGCTGAGGAGCTTCCTTCACTACTGGTTGGACTGGCAAAGCCATAGCATTTTTGATTTCGCGTTCTACCTCGGCATTAGGGAACAAGGCTTTCTTTGTTTCGCGTTTGGCAAGTGCTAAATGTTGATCCGGATCAAAATCACGAGCTGCGGTCTTGGCGCGATCCACACGGTCAATTGTTTCTGCTGCCAGACGTTTCATGTCTGAAAGCAAATTATCTTTATGTAATTCTAACGTCTTGTAATGCTGTCCTAATGTCTTGAGGCGTTCTTCCATTTCCACCAACATCTGCTTCGAAATAAACTCCGACTCTTCGATCGCATTTTTCGCTTTGTTCTTCGCCTCATTTAGCATTGAATCAGCTTTCATTTGGGCCTCGCGTAAAATCAACTCTGCCGTTTTGTTGGCTTGATCGATGACGTTGGCACCGGTATCTTCAGCCGTTTTAAGCGTTTTATAAAGGGAGCTTTCTACCTCGCGTAATTTGGCTACTTCACGCTCGGTGGCTTCATATTTAATTCTAATTTCTTTGGCATCGTCCAGCATCCGCTCCCATTCCTGCGAAAGTGACTGGAGGTAGGCGTTGACTTCATCCTTATCGTAGCCGCGTAATACACGCTCAAAAGCTTTCTGACGAATTTCTAACGGAGTGATTCTCATGATGTGGTAGTTTAAATGACAGTTTAAAAAATGAAAGATTAAAAAATGAAAAAATCCACTAACAAATATAGCAATTAGTTCTGAATATGCTTAGCATCAGGCATTTAATAAAAGTAAACGAACTCAAAAGGCAAATGTTGCTGTCCCGATAGCAATCGGGAGGCTGTCGGCAGTCGCCAGCCTATGTCGACTCCAACAATGCCTCCATCCCTGGCCGAGTGCGGGTGAACTTAAACATTCCTATTATGATCTATAGTCCGATAAACATGAATGTTTAAATTCGTTTCATATTTAAGTAACTATGTTTCTTATAAGTTCATTCCGAGTTTTCCAAACCGCTCTATTTTTCTTTCTAATTGGCTGCGAATCGAATTCATACAAACTTGTGGTGGCACTACCTAACGCTACCAATCTTCAAACTCCCTGCCCTATTTTCCTAAACGGGGTTGATGTTGGAGTGCTTGAAAATATTAAAGTTGGCAATCAAGGTCAACTATACGGTGACTTGGTGCTTAGTAAAGTTAATAGTCTGCCATCGGATAGTGAGTTTATCATTACCAACGAATTGCTTGGAGGTAAATCCTTTCAAATAAAAAGTGGCTCGAGTTTAACTAAATTCGTTCAAGGTGACACCGTCATTGGCCAGGAGATAAAGACAAATCCTGTTAAAGCCGAGGCGGCTAATCCGTTTGAAAGTTTTATGAAAATCCCGCAAAAGCAAGACTCCATTTTGAAAGAATTACAACGCCTTAATCAGAAAATTGAAAAAGTACTCAAGGAAAACAAATCAAAACAAAACTGATTGACGAACTTAAAGGTCAGATCATAAACTACTCTTCAGGTTTGCGTGCCGGTTGAACTTTAATCTCGCGCAGGTTAAGATTATATTGATCAAACAGCTTGCGCGAATCATCCACAAAAGTTTTGAAAAGTGTTTTGGAAGCTTCATCTTTTATAAAACCCGTGGTGTCCTTTTCAAAATCATTCACCGGAAGGGAATAAAAATGTTGCTTCGAACCTGCCGTGCGGTATACCCACTCCAACAAATAACCGGCTGAATCAATGCGCGTTGTAGCGAGGCTGTCTTTGGTTATCTTCCTTAGTTCCACGCGCAACATCGCACCTCCATTCCGGTAACGGGGTCGTTGTCCGGAAATAAAGTTACCTAGAGAATACGCCACCAATTGCTGCTGTTCTTTTCGCCACTGCATTGGCTGCAACACATGCGGATGCGATCCAATCACTAACTGCACACCCCACCGAAAAAATAATTCAGTCAACATTCTCTGCTCTTCGGATGGCTGCGACTGATACTCTAAACCCCAATGGGTGAATACGATAATCATGTCGGGCTTCATTTGCTGTGCCTTCCGGATGTCTCTATGCATTTGAGCCGTGTCGATCAGGTTCACAATATTCGGCTTCGTCACACGAATGCCGTTGGTGCCGTAGGTATAATTGAGTAAGGCCAGTCGAAAACCTTTTCGTTCAATGATGAGCGGATACAACTGGGCTCGCTCGGCACTATCACGAAATGTTCCGGTGTGAATAAATCCAAGGCTGTCCAGCATTTTGATCGTGCGCTCCACTCCTTTCTTCCCCCGATCTAAACTGTGGTTGTTAGCCGTCACCAGCACATCCATTCCGGCATTTTTTAAGGCTACCGCTAACTCATCAGGAGCACAAAATTGCGGATACCCTTTGAAAGGCGCGCCAGCGAGTGTTAGTTCTAAATTACCAATGGCAAGATCCACCGATTCGAAGTAGGGCTTTACAAATTGAAAGCACGCATCGTACTCGTACTTTTTGGTGATCGGGTTGTAGGCACCTTGAATCTGCGAATCGTGCTGCATGATATCACCCAAAAACAACAACGACAAGCGGGTAGTATCTTGCGCGAATGCGCTCACACTTGCCCACAGTAGCAACAAAATCAATTTACTTTTTCTCATTCGGTTTCGCTTAGCACGCTAAAATCAATTTCCCACACAGAAATACTCCGATCGTCACTGGCGCTGATCAGTTGATTCTGATACGATGTCCACAACAATTTATTGACCGAAGTACCATGCCCCGCATGACGTCCTTTGTCAATTACTTTCAACAACTTCAACGCCTTCGTGTCCCACACCTTCACCGATTTATCCATGCTGGCCGTAGCAAAATACTTTCCATCCGGACTAAACACCAGATAATTGATGGCAAATAGATGAGCCGCAATCTCTTCAACAAGTTCATATCCATTCGCAGCATCCCACACCCTCAACTTGGCATCGCGACCTCCGCTGATCAAGTAATGCGAATTCGGCAGGTAACTCAATGTAAATACAGAATTGGTATGCGCCACAAACTCGTGTTTCAACGAATAATCTTCTGTTGAAAAAATACGAATCGAAAAATCGCTGAACCCAATGGCTACCTCACTTCCATTTGGATGTACAGTCATCGCACGAACACTCTTCTCGCTGATGGCCAATCTTTTTTTGATTCGCCAGTCATTCCTATCTACAACAGTTAAAAAACCATCGCCACCGGCAATCCATAAATCACTTCCGATTGATTGAATATCAAAAATGGCTGAATTTGAAATTTGTAGTGAAGCCAACTCCTTTTTACTCTTCCAATCCAGCAGATGAATGCCCGAATAATTTTGAGCCGCCATCAACTGATCGGTGTCTTTTAAATAGTGCAAAGCGTACACCGAGTTCGGCAGTTTGGCAATCAGTTCACCTTCCTCCGGTTGCGTTAAATCCCACCGCGCCACCATTCCTTTGCCATCTGCTGAAAAAAAATGATGGGCATCTCCACTCGCCTGAAGTGTATAAACACAATCTGCGTGACCGGTGAGGGTGTGGATTTTTTTAACGAGTGGCGTTGGCATGGGCTGCCTGAATTAGAGAATTGAAAATATTTTCACAAAATTGGGCTATAAACTCATAGCAACCAATGCCTCTTCACAAAATAGAACAATACAATCAAGGTGGATGGGGCATTTGGCACATTGAAGAGACCGAAGAAGAGTTGGCGTTTGATGCCTTCGAACAATCGCCTGTTGAATTGGTAAATGTTACCAAACGCCTGGAGTGGCTGGCAGCACGTGTATTGATCAGGCAACTTATCGAACAAAACAACTTTACCTATAATGGGTTGATCAAAGATGAATTTGGCAAACCTTTTTTGCGAGATCTATCGCTACAAATTTCGTTAACGCATTCTTTCCCTTATGTGGCTGCACAATGGCATGCTTCGCTGCCAGTAGGCATCGACTTAGAACAGCCTAAAGAAAAGCTACTGAAAGTGGGCCCCCGGGTATTGTCTCCGGAAGAGTGGAATGATGCAAACGGAGATTTGACCAAACTGTGCATCTATTGGTGTGCCAAAGAGGCATTGTATAAAAATTACGGACAGCGAGGGCTTCATTTTGCACAGCATTTGCTGGTTCAGCCTTTTGAGATGAAGTTGGCCGGATTTTTGAAGGGTAGTATACATGCCAACGACCAAAAACAAAATGTATCTTTGGAGTATCGGGTGGAAAACGATTTTGTAGTGGTTTTGACTAAACATTCATGATATGCAAAAATTAATTTTTATTCTTTTGTTCGGTGTTATCTCAGCACAGGCGCAGCAACTTCAAAATTTTAGTCTGACTAATGTGAATGACGGCAGCACAGTGGAGTTGAACCAATTCACGTCTTCACCTGCCATTGTGGTGGTATATACAAGCAATGAATGTCCATACGCTAATTATTACAAAGACCGTTTGAAGAAACTGATCGATCAGTACAAAGGAAAAGTTCAGTTTCTTTTAATCAACTCGAACGTAGATCCACAAGAGTCGGCAGAAAAAATGGCCATTCATTACACTGACTTAGGTGTTCCTTATCTGGCGGACAAAGAGCAGAAAGCGATGGAGAACTTTGGCGCGCGCAAAAGCCCCGAAGTATTTTTAATTAGCCCGCAACTGAATGTAATTTACAGCGGAGCCATTGACGACAACCCACAAGTTGCTACAGACACCAAACAAAACTATTTGAAAGATGCCATCGACAAGTTTTTAGCAGGGCAGAAAATAGAGGTGGCTAATAACCGAGTGCTGGGTTGTACGATTAAGAAGAAATAAGTTACTGGCTTGTTCAAAAACTGGACACATAATTACCACGTGTCCAGTTTTTTGCCAAAAGTTGGACATATCATAGAAATATGTCCAAAAAACTGTTAACTCGGAAAAGAGCAGGTTAGCTTTTCAAACCCCCAAATCTCCACCATCCGAAATTTCGATGAGCAAGAGTTTCACCTCTTCGGCTTTGGCATGTTCGCCAATTTTTTCAAATGACATCACTAGGTTGCGCAAGGCGCGTCTTATGATTTCCAAACTATTGCAAGGCTCGTAAAAGGAAGCTTGTGGAACGAGATGCAATTCGTTGATATAGTTTTCAATGTCTTGCTTCGAAAAAATCAACCCACGATTGAACGCATTAATATAAAATTGATGCTTATCGTCTTTGTAGGTGAGGATAAACAAATTTGGAAGGTTCACTCCGCTCACAGGCAGCTTTAGTTTTTGGGCCACGAGCATGTAAATTACGCACAACGTTATCGGGTTGCCCTTCCGCGACTCCAACACAATATTAATCATTGAATTGCCGGGCGAATGAAAATTCTTCGTATTCGCTCCGAACTTCAGTTTATTAAACAATACGCTGTTGATCACCTTCACCTGATCGTAAGGATACAAGTCCGGGCGAAACTCCAGCCACGTGTCGTAGTAAATTTGTTCTAACTCCTGACGGAGTTTCTCCAACTCCAAATCCGGATATTGATAGGTGGCTAATATCCACATGCCCGTGAGCAGATCCTGGTCGGGCGACAGGTACCATTCTTTTAATCGTTCTTTGAGCAACTCGTATTGAAGGGTATGAATGAGTTCTTCGATGCGTCCTTGCACATGAGGGTTCAGATTACTCTCCCACTCCTGCTCCAAAAAAGGAATTGCCTGCTTTCCCAGCGACAGAATCTTCTCCTCTACGTGCGAACTAATTTGCTTGTCCTCATCGTCCAGTAAAGAAACCAATGCCTTTAATTCACTTTCTTGCATCAACCTGTTAATTCGTTTATTTGCTAATTCGGCAATTCGATAATTCTTACTCCACTTTCATCAACGAATCACCGAATTAATGAATTAGCTAATTAGTTATGTTTGAATCACCCCCACATTAAACTTCTCTACCGGTGCGTGGTTGGCAGCAGCTATGCCCATCGAAATCATTTTACGTGTTTCGAGCGGGTCGATCACACCATCTACCCACAAGCGCGAAGCCGCATAATACGGACTCAACTGCTCGTTGTAGCGATCGGTAATTTCTTTCAGCAATAAATCTTCTTCTTCCTTCGAAATGGTTTTGCCTTGCGCTTTCAATGTACTCACCCGAATTTGCAACAAGGTTTTCGCAGCCGAGTTTCCACTCATCACGGCAATCTGCGCGGTAGGCCACGCAAAAATCAATCGCGGGTCGTAGGCTTTGCCACACATCGCATAGTTTCCGGCACCGTACGAGTTTCCGATAATCACCGTAAACTTAGGTACGGTAGAGTTCGCCATGGCATTCACCATCTTGGCTCCATCTTTAATGATTCCGCCATGTTCTGCTTTGCTGCCCACCATAAAGCCACTGACATCTTGAAAAAACAAGAGCGGCACTTTGCGCTGATTGCAATTCATGATGAAGCGTGCGGCTTTGTCGGCAGCATCTGAGTAGATCACACCCCCCATCTGCATCTCGCCTTTTTTGTTTTTCACCACTTTGCGCTGGTTGGCCACAATGCCCACGGCCCATCCGTCTATTCGTGCAAAGCCACACACAATCGTTTTACCATACAATGCTTTGTACTCATCAAAAGCAGAATCGTCTACCATGCGCTTGATGATCTCCACCATGTCATACGGCTTGGTGCGATCTGATGGAATCATTCCGTAAATCTCTTCTTGCTTTTCTTTCGGAGGCATAGCCGCCACCCGATCAAAACCTGCCACCGAAGGCGATCCGATTTTATCAAACAATCCACGGATGTAATCAAGGCATGCCTGATCGTTCGGAAACTTATTATCGGTAACCCCTGAAATCTCGCAATGCGTGGTAGCACCGCCCAAGGTTTCATTATCAATATCTTCACCAATCGCAGCCTTCACCAGATACGATCCTGCCAAAAAGATGGATCCGGTCTTATCGACAATCATCGCCTCGTCTGACATAATGGGCAAATAGGCACCACCCGCCACACAGCTCCCCATGATCGCTGCAATCTGCACAATGCCCATGGCAGACATTTTTGCATTGTTCCTAAACTGTCTTCCAAAATGTTCTTTGTCCGGAAAAATCTCATCCTGCATCGGTAGAAAAACGCCTGCACTATCCACCAAATAAATAATGGGCAGATGATTTTCCATCGCGATCTCTTGTGCGCGCAAATTTTTCTTAGCGGTAATCGGAAACCACGCTCCGGCTTTCACGGTGGCATCGTTGGCCACAATCACGCATTGTCTGCCTTTCACAAAACCAATGCCGGCAACCACTCCACCCGATGGACAACCTCCCTGCTCTTTGTACATGCCCTCTCCGGCAAACAGAGCAATCTCCAAAAAATAAGAACCTTTGTCGGTTAGGTATTCAATCCGTTCACGTGCAGTCAGTTTGCCTTTTTGATGCTGGTCTTCAATTTTCTTTTCACCACCTCCCAGCATGGTCTTCTTTGCTTTCGACTTCAGTTGAAAACAAAGTTGCTTCAGTTGATCTTCGTTCTTATTAAATTCTAAGTCCATTCAGTGGTGTGGGTTACAGCAGCCCGGCTATTTCTTTTTTGCGGCTGCTTTTTTCTGTTCTTCCTCTTTGCGCTTGTCGCGCTCAATCTTCTCTTTGCTTTTTCCCAGCGGGGCCAAAAAGTGTTTGGGGTTGCTGTTGAAATGTACTACCAGTGTATCGAGGTTTTTCACCAGACGGTTGATGTTCACATACAAGGTATCTTCCGTCAGCAACTTGCTCATCGTATTATCTCCTTTGTTGAGGCGGGCAAGCGTCTGATTCAAATTGGAAATGGCCTGCTGTGTTTTTTGCAAGGTCTGGTTCAGCTTCATCATCTTCAACGAGTCCGAAATCGTTTTGAAATTGTTCAGAGTAGGGCGCAATTCCGTGAGTGTAGTGTTTAAATTATCTGCTACACCTTTTACGGAGCCCGATAATTCAACAATTTTAGAATCGGCTGTGACCAATGTTTTATTCAGCAAATCAGGTGTTGATTGCAACTTGGCAAAAATCACTTCCAATTGCTGTGAGTTCTTCGAAAGATTGTCAATAATGCCGTTGAATTTGCGCAGCGTAGTTTGCAAATCCGAAGCCACCGGTGTAGCCGTTTCCGAAAGCACATCAAACATACCCTTCGCAACTTCTGAGCGAATGGTGTCGCCCGGTTTTATTTTGGTTCTCGACTGACCGATACGAAGTAAAACCGATTTACTCCCCAACAGTGAACTATTCAAAATAGCTGTAGTTGAATCTGATAATGGAATATTAGAATCAATCTCCAACTCCACCAGTACATGGTTATTTCTATTTTGCAGCAGGCTAATGGCACTCACTCGGCCTACCGGCATACCATTTACCAGCACCGGGTTCGACACCGCCAGTTGATCAATATTATCGTACACAGCATAATATTTTACGGAGCGTGAGAAAAAATCAATCCCTTTCAGGTAATTGAATCCAAAATAAAGCATCGCAATGGCAATGGCGATAAAGAGACCTACCTTAAATTCTTTAGTTTTCACGCAGTTAGTTAATTGATTCTATTTCCGTCTTATACTCCTTAAATGCCCGATAAATTCCCGAGGCAATCAAATCCTGCCCCTCATCTGATAATAAAAAACTTTCCTCCTTGCCTTGCGACAAAAAACCGGTTTCAATCAACACACTGGGCATCGATGTTTTCCATAAAACCAAAAAACCTGCTTGTTTTACGCCTCTGCTAAATCGTCCCGCCTTCGTTTTAAATTGATTCTCTACCTTTTGTGCAAACCGCAAGCTGCTTTCTTGATACGCACTTTGGCTCAAGGTAAATAAAATGTATGATTCCGGACTCTTGGGGTCAAAACCTTCATAGCGCTCCTGATAGTTTTCGTCCATTAAAATCACAGAGTTTTCTCGCTTAGCCACTTCAAAGTTTCCTTTGTCTTTGTGCAAACCCATCACAAACGTCTCGGTGCCATGCGCAGGTGCACCGGGCAGCGAGTTGGCATGAATACAAATAAATAATTGCGCTTTGTTTCGGTTGGCTATCTCCGCCCGTTCGTCCAGCGCCACATACTTATCGTCTTTGCGGGTGTAAATCACCTTCACATCCGGAAAATTCTTTTCAATGTAAGCTCCCAACTTCAGCGAAATCTTCAGGGCTACATCCTTTTCTTTCGATTTTTTACCCATCGTACCAGGGTCTTTGCCCCCATGGCCGGGGTCAATCACAATGGTTTGCAACTTAAATTCAACCGGTCGAAACGTAACCGAAGAGTTTAGCAAGGTTATTGCTACTAAAAGAAGATTAAAAGGGAATTTGCCCACAGCGATTATTGAAGGTTGCGTAATTGCAATAAGTTTGTGTAAAGTTGTGAATTTTTCATTAAAAGGTAAACTGTTGAAGACCAAAGGAGGGCTATGGCACCAAATGCATAGCTGTTTTGTGATTTGTGGGGGCATGGCCAAGCTGGTCGCAGTGGCCACCGGGCTTTTCGCTACAAGCCCTTCTTCGTTCCGGTCTTACTTACAAGGCCGTGTGGATAGGGCTTTTCGCTTCAATCCCTTGCCCGCTTCGCACGCCTATCCCGCCTCCCGCCAATTCGCAGTTCGATTCACCTTTTCTTTTCTACTACTAGCCGCATCTGTATTATCAGTGCACGCCCAGCAGCAACGCCCACGCCCCGCATCACCAGCCATCGGCAGTCAACCGCCACCTTCCATCAAAGTCGACACCGCTTCGCTTAAAAAAGATTCGCTAGCCACCGCTAAAAAAGGCGACATCGAAACAACGATAGTTTACTCCGCCACGGATTCCATCAATTTTAGCCTGGACAGAAAAATTGTAAAACTCTATGGCGATGCTAAAGTGCAATACGGCTCCATCCAACTAGATGCCGAATTAATTATAATCGATTATGAAAAATCAACCATTACGGCCGATGGTAAGCCCGACTCGTTAGGGCGGCTCGTCAACTTTCCGATTTTTAAGGATGGCAATGAAGAATACGAAACCAAATCGATGATCTATAACTTCAAAACCAAAAAAGCTAAAATCTCCGAAGTGGTTACCAAACAAGGCGAAGGCTTCATGGCCGGACAGGAAGTATACAAAAATGATAAGAACGAGTTGTTCACCATCAACAACACCTACACCACCTGCGATTTAAAAGATCCTCACTTCCGCATCATCTCTAAAAAAGCGAAAGCCATACCGGGAGATAAAATTGTGACAGGTCCTTTTTATATGGAGTTCAACCACGTGCCGACTCCGCTCGGCTTCGCGTTTGGTATGTTTCCATCACCCCGTCAAAGTTCTTCCGGCATCATCGTTCCGGAATATGGTGAAGAGCAACGCAGAGGTTTCTTCCTGCGCAATGGCGGCTATTTCTTTGACATCAGCGATTACATCAAGCTTACGCTTACAGCAGATATTTATTCAAAAGGGTCGAATGCGGTAAAAATCAATACCGTTTACAACAATCGCTACAAATACTCCGGCTCATTTAATTTTGCCTATACCAGCAACTTGGTTACCGATAAATTTGAAGATCAAAGTCGCCTAAAAGATTTTCAACTTTCGTGGTCGCACAGCCCTAAGTCGCGTGGCTCCAGTCGCTTTTCTGCCTCGGTCAACGCAGCCTCTTCTTCCTTTACGGCCAACAATTACTTAGGTGTAAACGCAAATCCCAATCAGCAACGCCCTGACAACGTATCGCGCAAGCTTACCTCCAACATATCGTATTCAAAAACATTTACAGGCACGCCATTTACATTAGGTGTAAACATGCGCCACAGTCAAGATCTTTCCACCGGACAAGTTGATTTACCGTTGCCGGATGTTACGTTCAACGTAAACAACGTCTACCCATTTAAAAATAAAGGATTAGGCGAAGTGTTTGAGAACTTCAACATGCGCTATAGTATGGCGGGAACCAACCAGATCACCAATAACATCGGCAGAATTGGCAACTCCACCAAAGACAGTATTGCCAGTTTTAGCGGAGAAAACTTTGGCCTATTTTTAAGAAATGCGAAAAACGGTATCAAACACAACATACCCCTTACTACTACCGTCAAGTTCATGAAATTTTTTGCGGTAAGCCCCAATATTTCCATTGACGAAACCTGGTACTTTCAAAAACTGAATTGGGGGGTAGATGCCACCGGCACCAAAGCAGTGGTCAAAGACACTTCGCGTGTATTTAACCGCATCACCAACTACACCTTTGCCGTAAGTGTCAACACACGCATCTATGGAACTTACTTATCCAAAAATCCAAACAGCAAAATCAGAGGTATCCGGCACGTAATTACTCCCAATATCTCATACGGTTATACTCCGGATTTTGGGGACCCGAGTTACGATTACTACCAACGCATTAACTTAAAAGACGCGGCAGGAAAAAATGTAACGGTTTTAAAATCCCGCCACGAAGGTTTTGTGTATGGCGGCTCGCGAAGCGGTGTTAGCAACGCCATCAGCTTTGGCATTGGAAATACGGTAGAAATGAAAGTGCAAGGCAAGAAAGATTCCGTGGCCCGCAAAGTTTCTATTTTCAATAATTTATCTATCAACTCAAGTTACAATTTCGCTGCCGACTCATTCAAGTTAGCACCCATCGCCATGAGCGCCAACACCAATGTGCTCAACAATAAAATCAATATTAATATCAATGCCACTCTGGAACCTTACGTGATCGAAAAGGGTTGGAACACACTCACCATCCCGCGCGATGGAACAACGATCGTAGAGCGTAGAAGAGATCGGTTGGCTTGGGCAAACGGAAGTCTCGGCCGAATTACTTCAGCTGGTTTGGCGTTTAGCACCAACTTAAATCCCAAAGGACAAAAAAGTGATTCGGAGATGCGCGATAAGGTTGCCAAGTCAAACGCCACAGAGGCAGACAAAAATTACCTTCTCCAAAATCCAAATGTTTATGTAGACTTTACGGTTCCCTGGAACTTACGAATCAACTATAATATCAATTATACAAATGCCGTCAACTCGGTTTCACAAATCACCCAAGCGCTGAATTTTTCCGGAGATTTATCGCTAACGCAAAAATGGAAAATGACATTCAATTCCGGTTACGATTTTGTTTCTAACCAAATCACCCAAACCAATTTCGGTATTAACCGCGACATTCATTGCTGGCAGCTTTCATTGAATTGGGTCCCCTTCGGCCCATTCCAAAACTATACCTTCAACATTGGTGTCAAGTCTACATTGCTCCGCGATCTTAAACTGAACCGTACGCGCTCCTTCTTCGATGTACGTTAAGCGTTTTTGAATTAGAGTTCCGTATTCACTTGGTGTAACTCAGATCGCTTCAGCTGAGTAGCGCACAATGCGTTAAAACCACCCAAAACATTCGTTAAGCGATGATAGCCTCGCGATTTTAGAATGGAGCAAAAGATCACCGAACGGTAGCCACCGGCACAATGGATGTAATAGTGTTTATCCGGATCAATAGCAGCGATATTTTTATTCACAAAGTCCAACGGAAAATTTTCAGCACCCATCAAATGTTCTGTTTCATACTCACTCTGTCTGCGCACATCTAATACATGCAAGTCAGGCTTTCTGATGAATTTCTCAGCAAATTCTTCTGCAGTTATCACATCCAATGTATCTACCTCATTACCTGCTTTCTTCCATGCTTCGATGCCTCCCTCCAAATAACCAATGGTATTGTCGTAGCCTACGCGCGCCAAACGGGTGATGGCCTCCTCTTGGCGATCCGGTTCGATTACGAGTAAAATGGGTTGCTGCAGATCGGGGACGAGTGTACCTACCCAAGGTGCAAATGAATCATCGATGCCAATAAAAATGGAGCCAGGAATAAAACCCTGAATGAAATCTTCTTTCTTGCGTGCGTCAATAATCAATGCATGATTTTCTTCCCACGCTATTTCAAATGCATTGGCGGAGAGCGGTTGATTCCCTTTGGTCATGATGGTATCAATACTTTCCACTTTTCCCGTAAGGTTCATAATCACATTAGCAGGAAAATATTGTGGAGGTTCTACAAGTCCATCAGTAACGGCCGCAATAAACTCATCCTTGCTCATGTCCACACGCAGCGCGTAGTTGAATCGTTTTTGTTTGCCAATAGTTGAGACCGTTTCCTTATCCATCTTTTTGCCGCATGCACTACCTGCTCCGTGTCCGGGATAGACGATCACCTCGTCATTCAAAGTCATGAGTTGGTTGCGCAGTGAATCGTAGAGTAAACCAGCTAAATAGTTGGGTGTAATTTCGGCTTTCACTTTCTGCACCAAATCCGGCCGACCGACATCCCCTATAAATAATGTATCGCCTGTAAACACCGCATAGTCTTTTCCATTTTCGTCTATGAGCAAATAGCTGGTCGATTCGAGTGTGTGACCCGGTGTGTGCAACACTTTTATTTTTACATTTCCTAGCATAAGGATTTCACCATCCTTCGCCACATGGGCTTCGTAGCCGGGCGAGGCGGTTGGTCCGAACACAATTTGGGCTTTCGTCTTCTTTGCCAGATCAATATGCCCGCTCACGAAGTCGGCATGAAAGTGCGTTTCTAAAACATATTTGATTTTAGCGCCATCTTTCGCAGCACGCTCCGTGTAGGGAGCTGTTTCGCGGAGCGGATCGATGATCGCTGCTTCTCCGTTACCTTCGATGTAGTAGGCGGCTTCCGCCAAACAACCGGTATAAATCTGCTCGACTTTCATAAATGATGTGTTAGGTTAGAAATAAAACCTGCTTCTTTTACCGAAGCCTCCACAAATGTCCAATATTCGTATGCGAATGTCGGTGACAGAGGTTACACAATCCTATGACTTTTGTCAGGTTGGGAGAATAAGTGGGCAAACCTTTACTTGTTAATGAGCACAAGCGTGACGCCTGACAAAGAGTTATCTAAAACCAAATACATCTTTAGGTTTTTCAATTTTACTCAGTCCTTGTACTTCTGTATTAAAATCAATCAAGCTCTTCGATGGATCCTTTTTAGAATACGCAACCCGAAACCTCTTCTTCTTACACAGTTCACTTAAATCCTCACATTCGATAAAAAATTTCTCAGTAACAGCTTTCCTTGAATATAAAATACCACCAACCGAATAACTATACCCTATTATCCTATTATGTCCGTTATCAGAAAATCTTCGATCGTTATAGCTGGTGATCCATCCTTCTGTAACCTCAAATTCCACGTTTATCTCAGAAAAATATTTCTTCCTATTATGTAAGCCTACCGCTACAATTATTGCAAGGGCAATTGCAAATAGTAATAATTGAACAAAAGTTTTTTTCTCTTCTTTATCCACTTGGCAATTCTTGTCTTTTAGAATTATTAGAATTTGTGAAATCCCTATCTCCCAGATAACAAATTGGTACCTTTAGCTAGGTAATGCATGCAAATCTTTCCAAGATCAAACGGACAGTACCTTAAGAACAGCCTGAAAAGGGCAGGTTTATCTAAATAAGTGACCCCGGCAGGAATCGAACCTGCATCTTCAGAATCGGAATCTGAAATACTATCCATTGTACTACGGAGCCGAGAAATTCAATCGCAAAAGTAAGGAATTGAAATGATTCTTAAATGATTGTCCCGTTGGGCCAAATTTTAAATATGCTCTTTCTTGTTCTTCACCAAGTCATACATCAACTCGCGGGCGCGGTGCAACTGGGCTTTCACCGTACCGAGAGGCGCTTCAATCTCTGCCGCAATCTCCTCATAACTCAACTCATGGAAATAGCGCAACCGCACTAACTTCTGGTACTTCGGAGGAAGCATGTTTACAAAAACCTGCATGATCTCTTCCTTCTGCATGCGGATGGTTTCTTCCTGCGGATCCAAGTTGCCCTTGTCTTCAATATCAATGGATACCGAAGCACCATCGTCATCGGTATAGGTATTTTCGATGCTTAGCGTATTCAATTTTTTCTTCCGGATGTAATCGATCGTATTATTGGTAGCAATGCGAAACAACCACGTACTGAAAGTAAAATCTTTTTTGAAGCGGTGCAGACTGCGAAAAGCCTTCGAAAACGACTCCATCATCAAATCCTCGGCATCGTCTACGTTGCGCACCATTTTTAAGATCACATGATACACCGGGCGCTTATAGCGCTGTAATAACTTCGCATAGGCTTTGTCATCGCCCGCCACAGCCATGTCTATCAGCCGAAAATCTTCCAGCGCTTTTGATGAAAACCTGCCTTCGTCTAGTTCCTCTTCCATGATATTCGTTTGGCCGATAATGCCGCAGCTCCGGCAACAAGATAATAAAAGGCATATACAAAATCTAAAAATGGCACTACCCATGCCTCAAAGGGTGCGCCAAACTTACGTGATGCACGATAAAAAAGATACGTTAATAAACCCGAACGCAGCACAAAAAACCCTAAAATCCAATAAAAAAGAGGGCTCAGCACTGAAATGGGTATCACCAAAAAGCAACTGGCTATCCACGTAAGTGTAAATAGCCCAAGCAACAGTTTATCGGAAAACTGGTAGTACTTGCCTACCGATAAGTGTCTTCGCTTTTGATGGTAAAATTCTTTCCAGGTTGTTTTTGGCTTCGAAAAAGTGAGCGCTGTCTGGCCAATTGATACCCGTGTGTTTTTGCTGGTAGCATGCTGATTCACAAACAGATCGTCATCACCACCGGTGATTCCCAAATGGGCATTGAATCCTTTATTTTCTAGAAAAAGCGACTTGTGATAAAGCAGATTGCGGCCCACTCCCATGTAGGGCTTACCCAACAATGCAAAACCAATCATTTGTATTCCCGTAAGGAATGACTCGAACCGAATAAACGTGTTTAAAAATCCGGCTATCTTGAAATAAGGCGAAAAGCCAACCACAATTTTGGTTGCAGGCTGAATCGAACTGGTCATCTGCTGAATCCAATCCGCACTCTCCGGCCTACAATCCGCATCCGTTAAAAGCACCCAATCGTATTTTGCCGCTTTGATGCCCAGTGTCAATCCAAACTTTTTTCCGTTCACATGTTCCGGCTTGTTCACTACCCGCACCATCTTCAACAAAGGATAATCTTTCGTTGCTTGTAACAAATAGTCATACGTGCCATCATTACAGCGATCTTCTACAACGATGATCTCAAACTGCGGATAGTTTTGCTGCAACAGCATCGGCACCAATTCTCTCAGATTTTCTTCCTCATCGTGCGCGCAAACAATGATGGAAACCGCCTGCATTTCGGTGGACTTGGCAACTTGCTTCTTACCAAAGGCTACAAGAAACAAAATCAGATAAATCAATTGAACAGCCAGAATAGAAAAGCAGATAATAGAGAGTGCAGACAAGGCGAAGTATTAAAAGTGTAAAAACGGTCAAAGATAAGGATTTACCAAGTATGAGATAGAATTTTCAGGTTTCCTTCTGCTATGGTTTGCCCTGATTAATTCAAGCGATGTCATTACATTTGCGGGCCATGAAATTTAAGCTCACGCATCAAGATCCCCAATCCAAAGCACGCTGTGGTGTGATCACAACCGATCACGGAGAAATTCCCACCCCGATTTTTATGCCCGTGGGAACTGCCGGTTCTGTGAAGGCCGTGCACCAACGCGAACTCAAAGAAGATATTGACGCAAAGATCATTTTAGGTAACACGTATCATTTATATCTGCGTCCGGGTTTGTCGCTACTCGAAACAGCGGGAGGCTTACATCGCTTCAATGGATGGGATCGCCCGATCCTTACCGACAGCGGTGGCTATCAGGTGTATTCGCTTGGCGCGAACAGAAAGATCACCGAAGAAGGCGTGATTTTCAAATCACACATTGATGGTTCCAAGCATACGTTTACTCCTGAAAGTGTAATGGATATTGAACGCACGATTGGTGCCGATATCATCATGGCTTTTGATGAATGTACACCCTACCCGTGCGAATACGACTATGCTAAAAAATCGATGGGCCTCACCCACCGTTGGCTGACCCGATGCATTAATCGGGTAAATACTACAGAACCCAAATACGGCTATCAGCAAACCCTTTTTCCCATTGTGCAGGGCAGTGTGTATGCCGATTTACGAAAACAATCGGCTGAGTTTGTGGCCAATCAACAACAAGATGGCAATGCGATTGGCGGACTTTCCGTAGGCGAGCCGCATGAGATGATGTACGAAATGACGGATTTGGTGTGCGGTATTTTGCCGGCCGACCGACCTCGTTATCTGATGGGTGTGGGTACTCCCGAAAATATATTAGAGTGCATCGCTTTAGGAATTGATATGTTTGATTGTGTGATGCCTACCCGCAACGCGCGCAATGGCATGCTTTTCACCACCCAAGGCATTATCAATATCCGCAACGAAAAGTGGAAAGACGACCTCAGCCCGATCGATGCGGAACTGGGCGGCCATGTGAGTACTTTCTATTCCAAAGCCTATTTACGCCATTTAATTATTGCCAAAGAAATTTTAGGCGCGCAAATTGCTTCTATACACAATCTGACCTTCTATTTGTGGCTGGTGCGGCAGGCGCGCCAGAAAATTCAGGAGGGCACTTTTGCTGAATGGAAAAATAAAATGGTAAAAACCGTTTCGGCACGGTTATAGATTGAATGAAAGATTTTTAAATGAAACTGCTGGACAAATACATCTTTAAGAAAATCATCTCCACTTTCATTTTCGTGGTGCTGATTTTAGAGGCGATCATCTGCATCATCGACCTCACTGAAAAGATGGACAAGTTTGTTCAGTTTAAGCTGAGCAAAATGGTGATTCTTAGCTATTACATGGACTTCATTCCTTGGATAGCCGGGTTCCTGTCGCCCATCACCATATTCATCGCCATCATTTATGTTACATCGCGGATGGCGGCACATACTGAAATCGTGGCCATCTTGGGCAGTGGCATCAGCTTCCGCAGATTTTTGTATCCTTACTTTTTAGCAGCTACTGTGATAGCCATTATGAGTTTCATTTTGAATGGCTGGGTGATTCCAAAATCCAACTATGATCGACTTCTTTTCGAAATGCAGTATTTCCAAAACAAGTACTATTTCGAAGAGCGCAATGTGCACATGCAAGTGGCACCTAACGTGAACTTGTTCATTCAGAACTACAACAACCAGGGAAACACCGGCTATCAATTTTCGCTGGAACGCTTTGATCAGAATCGGTTGGTCGAAAAACTTTCAGCCGACAATATTGTGTGGGATACCGTGAAAATGAAGTGGACCCTAAAAATGTGGAAGCGAAAAAAAATTGATAGCATATTTCGGGTTCAGAAAACCAGCGATATTCCATTGGTGGAAAAGGGAGAATCGCTCGACACCACTTTGGCCATTACGCCCAAAGATTTTGAAAACAACAAAAAGATGTATGGCGGCATGACCATTCCCGAACTGACCGAGAAGATTGAAACTTTACGCTTTCGGGGGTCAACAGGCGTAGAGGCGTACGAAACAGAACGACACATTCGCTATTCATCGCCTTTCTACATTTATGTATTGGTATTTATGGGTGCGATTGTTTCCGCCCGCAAAAGCCGTGGAGGGACAGGATTTCAAATTGCCCTTGGATTCTTGCTTGCCTTCATCTTTATTCTCTTCTTTACTATTGCCAGTACGTTTGCCCAAACGGGTGCACTTTCTCCGTGGTTAGCAGCCTGGCTGCCCAATATTGTGTTTGGGTTGATTACTTTGCTGATGTATAAATACGTACCGCGTTGATTGCTACAACCAAAGATTATTTCAAGCTGCACTTCATCGTGCTACTTTTTGGATTTACCGCCATTTTAGGAAAGCTCGTTTCCATACCTGCCGTTGAAATGGTTTTCTACCGCACGTTAATGGCGGCCGCTGGAATGACTGTTTTGCTTTTAATTGTGAAAGGATCATTCAAAGTTTCCCAATCAGACTTCATCAAAATTTTTCTGACAGGTTCAATTGTCGCGATTCACTGGATCACCTTTTTTGTGTCCGGCAGAATTTCAAACCCATCCACGAGCTTAGTCGGTTTTGCCACCTGCTCGTTTTGGGCTGCCCTCATCGAACCAATCGCTAAACGCAAAAAAATTCAGGCACTCGAAGTGGGTTTGGGTATTGTGGTGCTCGTTGGCCTGATTCTGATTTTTTCATTCAACTTCGATTATGCGTTTGGTTTGTTTTTAGGCATTATCTCCGGATTGACCGCAGCTATTTTCAGTGTGATCAATTCAAAAATTGCAGCGCGGGTTAGTGCTTACACCATCACCTTGTACGAAATGCTGGGAGCTTGCGCAACGGTCATTTTGTTCTTTCCGATTTACAAGATGTATATATCCGAAGATCACCAGCTTCACCTGATACCCGCAGCGATGGATTGGGTTTACATTGGCACCATGGCCATTGCATGCTCGGTCTATGCATATTCTGTGATGATCAACCTCAGCAAAAAACTCTCGGTGTTTTTTATTCAGCTAGCACTGAACCTTGAGCCTGTTTACGGAATTCTCATTGCGCTCTTCGTATTCGGGCAGCAAGAGGTAATGGGCTGGAATTTTTATGTGGGCACGCTGATCATTCTCAGTGCCGTGGCGATCTTCCCGCTTATCAAAAGCAGGCAGGGTTTTCAAAGTTAAAACCGGATTCTGTTAAGGAGCTAATCGTAATACAATTCCATCAATCTCCTCCGTAATCCGAATCTGGCAACCCAGTCGGCTATTATCCTTTACATGAAAAGCTTGGTCTAACATCGCGAGTTCAGAATCACTTTGTTCGGGCAATGTTGTATCCGATTCCAAATATACCTGGCATGATGCGCACAACGCCATACCACCGCAGGTTCCTTCTACCGGCAATTCGTAGGATTTACAAATTTCCATGATGTTCATATTCATGTCCGTGGGTGCATCCAGTTCGTGCTTCTTTCCCTCACGGTCGATGATATGAACTTTGATCATGTTTTCCATAGTCGTTACTTAAAATCCTGTTACCCCATTGACGGTGGTGTACTTCAATACATTTTTCTTGTTGGGATGAATTCGCGCGAAAGCGCTCTGCACCGCCAGTGTTCCTTCATGAAATCCGCACAAAATCAATTTCAATTTTCCGGGATAGGTGTTGATGTCTCCGATGGCGTACACACCTTTCCTGTTCGTAGAATAATCAAACGTGTCCACCTTCACTGCATTCTTTTCAATCTCTAAACCCCAGTTGGCGATTGGTCCGAGGCTGGGTGTTAATCCAAACAGCGGCACGAAATGATCTGTAGGCTTTTCGATATTTCCCATGGTAGCATGATTGATCGTCACCGCTTCCACTTTTCCGTTGCCGGAGATACCTGTCACCTCAGCATCAGTGATCAAATTGATTTTTCCGGCTGCTGCCATATCCATCACTTTCTGCACAGAATCGAGGTGTCCGCGGAAAGAAGTTCTGCGATGCACCAATGATAGCTCACTCGCAATGTTTTTTTCAACGAGGTAGATTGACCAATCCAACGCAGAATCGCCTCCACCGGAAACCACCACGCGTTTGCCTTTATAAAATTCAGGATCACGAATGATATACTCTACTCCTTTATCTTCATAGTTGGCCAATTCGGCAATCGGTGGCTTTCGCGGTTCAAACACGCCCAGTCCTCCGGCTATCATCACAATCGGAGCTTTGTGCTGGGTGCCTTTGTTGGTAGTTACAATAAACTTTCCGTCTTCGGTTTCCGTCAATTCAGTGGCCGATTCGCCCAGCGTAAATCCGGGTTTGAACACACCACTTTGTTCCAGCAGTTTTTCAACTAATTCACCGGCATTCACGGTGGGGTAGCCGGGGATATCGTAAATCGGTTTTTTAGGATAAATCTCAATGAGTTGACCCCCGGCTGCCGGCAACGAGTCAATCAGGTGGCAGCGCAGTTTCAACAGACCCGCTTCAAACACCGTAAACAATCCAACTGGTCCAGCACCTATTATAATAATGTCAGTTTCAATCATGGCTAAAAAATAGAGTCGCAAAAATACTTAATAATTGGGCATCGACCATGTACAAAATGGGCTCTACTGCTTCCATTTTAGCACTGCCAATGGTTTTATCTAAACATCAAAATCTGGAAGGTGTTTTAATTTGTTTCGGAGATGATGAGATCGCTCACTTTTTCTCGTTCGATTAAACTATAAAACCTAACTTTGTGTTTTCAACCCTATGAGCGATACTATCCTTCACGAGTGCGGCATTGCCCTCATCCGATTGCGCAAGCCATTATCCTACTACATCGAAAAATATGGCTCCACCTTTGCCATGAACAAGATGTACATTTTGATGGAAAAACAGCACAATCGTGGGCAAGATGGTGCCGGTATCGCCAACATTAAAATTGATCAGAAGCCCGGTTTTCGTTTTTTTAGCCGCTATCGGTCGATAAAACCTCAACCGGTTGCTCACCTCTTCAAAAAAATCGGAAAAAAATACAAGAAGGCTCAAAAAGAAGGCAAGGAGAAGTTCAAAAACGAAGCGTGGCTGAAAGAGAATCTGGCATTCTCAGGCGAATTGTGGCTCGGCCATTTACGCTATGGCACCCACGGCCTGAACAGCATCGAAAATGTGCATCCGTTTCTGCGTCAAAACAACTGGCGCAGTCGCAATCTGGTGATGGCCGGAAACTTTAACATGACCAACGTAGAAGAGCTTTTCAATGTGTTGGTGGATCTCGGCCAGCACCCAAAAGATAAGGTGGACACGGTTACCGTCATGGAAAAGATCGGGCACTTTCTGGACGAGGAAGTACAGAGCCTATTCGAAAAATATAAAGATCAGTTCACCAACAAAGAAGTTAGCGACATTATTGAAAATGAGTTGAATCTTCAAAACGTACTTCGCAGAGCCTGCAAAGATTTTGACGGTGGTTATACCATGGCTGGAATGACAGGCTCGGGCTCCGCTTTTGTTGTGCGCGATCCAAGTGGTATTCGCCCTGCTTATTTTTATGCTGATGAAGAAATCGTTGTAGTGGCTTCGGAAAAACCAGCCATTAAAACAGCTTTCAACATCAACTACGAGCAAATACAGGAAGTAAAGCCAGGGCATGCGCTCATCATCAACAAAGACGCAAGCTACTCGCAGCAACAAATCATCGCTCCGTTTGAAAAAACATCGTGCAGCTTTGAGCGAATTTATTTCTCACGCGGCACCGATCCGGAAATCTATCAGGAACGCAAACAACTCGGAAAACTGCTCGTTCCGCAGATTCTAAAATCGATCAACTTCGATTTAAAAAACACGATCTTCTCCTACATCCCTAACACAGCCGAAACTGCTTTTTTAGGAATGATGGCGGGTATTGAAGATTACCTGATCAGCAAACAAAAAGATTTTATTCTCGATGGCAAGCCTACGGTTGATTCGTTGGAAGACATCCTGTCGTTCCGTCCACGCATCGAGAAAATCGTAATTAAAGATGTGAAACTTCGCACTTTCATTACTGATGATGATCATCGCGATGAAATGGTAGCACACGTGTATGATACCACCTACGAAGTGGTGAACAAAGGAAAAGATACGTTGGTGGTGATTGATGACTCGATCGTGCGTGGCACTACGCTTGAAAAAAGTATTTTAAAAATGCTCGATCGCCTCGGACCTAAAAAGATTGTAGTCGTATCGTCCGCTCCTCAAATCCGCTTCCCCGATTGCTATGGCATCGACATGAGCAAGATGGGCGATTTCGTGGCTTTCCGTGCCGTAATTAAACTGCTGAAGGAACAAGGCAAAGATTATTTACTAGGCGAAGTCTACGAGCAATGCCAGCAAGCCCGCTTGCAAGAGCGACCTGTAAACTATGTGAAGCGGTTGTACGAAGAATTTACTCCCGAAGAAATCTCTGCAAAAATTGCCGACATCGTACGTCCGGAAGGCATGAAAGCCGAATTGGAAGTGGTCTACCAAACAGTCGAAAATCTGCATAAAGCTATTCCTAACCACAGTGGCGATTGGTACTTCACCGGAAATTTCCCTACACCGGGCGGTATGAAGGTGGCTAATAAATCGTATCTCAACTACATGGATGGAAAATTGGTGAGGGCCTATTAAAGAAGGCTTTCAAACCACCTAAAGAGATTACCTAATCTGTTCATTTTTGAACATCTTTGTACGTTCAAGAACAAAAGAAAGTGTATAAACTGCATTTTCGGACAGTTCCTGCATTGGCACAATTTTTTCATGTTGTATGTCACTTAACCCAAACCTCTTGTGAACGAAGGCGGCAAAATTTTAATGGTAGATGACGATGAAGACGTTCTTCTCGCTGCCAAAATGCTTTTAAAAAAATCCAATCACCAAGTCATTATTGAAAAGAATCCGAATAAGATTCCCTTTCTGCTCAACAACGATTCGTATGATGTGATTTTGCTGGATATGAATTTCAGCAAAGACACTACCAGCGGCAAAGAAGGCTTTGAATGGCTAAAAGTGATCAAAGAACGCGAGCCCGATGCTGTGGTAATCATGATCACTGCCTTTGGCGATGTGGAAATGGCCGTGCGCGCACTGAAAGAAGGTGCCACCGATTTCGTCTTAAAGCCTTGGCAAAACGAAAAGCTAATTGCCACAATCTCAACTGCTATCAAACTCAAAAAATCGTACAACGAAGTAGATAAGCTGCGCAAGGCAAAAGAAATGCTCGAAGAGCAAATCAGTCAGCCATTCCGTGATATTATTGGCAACAGCCCTGCCATCAACGAAGTTTTTGCTTTGATCGATAAAGTAGCCAAAACGGATGCAAATATTTTGATCTTAGGTGAAAATGGAACGGGAAAGGAATTAGTAGCACGCGCCATTCATCAAAAGTCGTTGCGCAAAGACAATTCATTTGTAGCTGTGGATATGGGTGCGGTGACAGAAACGCTTTTTGAAAGTGAATTATTCGGTCACAAAAAAGGTGCCTTTACCGATGCACGTGAAGATCGTCCCGGTAGATTTGAATTGGCGAATGGCGGAACATTGTTTCTCGATGAAATTGGAAATCTGAGCATGAGCTTACAAAGCAAATTGCTCAGCGCTCTTCAGTCGCGACAGGTTACGCGAGTAGGCTCTAACCAACCGATCGAAGTAGATATCCGTTTGGTGTGCGCTACAAACATGCCTTTACACCAAATGGTGAAAGAAGGTAGATTTAGACAAGACTTGTTGTATCGGATCAACACCGTGGAAATCAACATCCCGCCTCTCGGTGAGCGCATTGATGATATTCCAATGTTGGCTAATCACTTTTTAAATTATTACTCTAAAAAATACCGCAAAGATGTGCTCTCCATCTCACCTGAGGCCATGAACAAATTGAAGAAGTACCCTTGGCCGGGCAACGTGCGTGAGTTACAACATTCCATCGAACGTGCATTAATTATGGCCGACTCGCCCACGCTGCAGGAAAGTGATTTTCTATTCAGCCGCAAAGGCAACGATACCATGGCCAGCGACACACTCAATTTAGATGAAGTGGAAAAGTCAGCTGTGATGAAAGCCATTCAATTGCACAATGGCAATATTTCAAAAGCAGCCGATGAACTTGGCTTGACTCGTGCTTCGCTCTACCGCAGGATGGAAAAATATGGAATTTAACTGGCGCTCGCCATTAACAACACGCATCGCGATTTTGGTATTCACCAGCATCGCCTTTGCGTTTGTGCTTGACGGGAAAGATACCAGTATCGTATTATCCATTGGATTAATCGCTGCCATTGCTTTTCAGGCATCGCAGTTGATTAAGATTGCAGAGCATGGGAATGCAACCAATCCATCACCGCTGGCCGATATCCGCTATGATGAAGCGACCGCTTCCTTCAAAGCACAAAGTACCGATCCGACAGCTCAACAGTTGCAGCGCGACATGAATGAGGCGCTCAACAAACAACGTCAAACGAAACGGGAAAAAGATTCAGAATATCAGTTTTTCAAAAATATTGTTCAGCACGTTGGTATAGGTATTCTCACTTTCAAGCGTGATGGTGCCATTCAAATTATCAATAATGCCGCCAAGCGATTGATGCGCATTGAACGAGCCGATCGGCTGGACGACTTGCGCGATGTAAGCGAGGCATTAGTGGAAGCTTTCTTAAAATTAAAAACCGGTGGTCGTGAATTGATTCGTGTAAAGAATGGCGATGAAACCGTGCAGCTTTCGATTTATGCGATCGAACTCACTTTACGTGGCGAAGAAGTGAAACTCATTTCGATGAGCAACATTCAAAGCGAATTGGAAGAGAAAGAAATGGAAGCCTGGCAAAACCTCGTGCGCGTACTCACACATGAGATCATGAATTCGGTAACGCCAATTTCTTCGCTGGCAGGCGTAGTGGAGGAAGAACTTGGAAGAAAACTGGGTTCAAATGAACTCAGCATGAAACGTGATGAAGCGGAAGACATGCATCTTTCTGTACAGACCATCAGCAAACGCAGTGAAGGTCTGATCAAATTTGTGAAAGAATTCAGAAGTCTTACACACATTCCTAAACCTAAACTTTCTGAAGTGGCCGTGAAGCCATTGCTGGAAGAATTAGCCATGCTGCACAAGAAAGAATTGGCGGATAAAAACATTTCGATTTCCATTTCGGTAGAACCGCCCAACAGTACCGTGCATGTAGACAAAACCTTGATTGAACAAGTATTGATTAATCTAATCAAAAATGCTATTCAGGCTTTTGATGATCGGGTGAACCCAGCTATTTCACTGGCCAGCTATGTCAACGAAAAAGGAAGCGTGATCATTTCGGTAAAAGACAATGGCACTGGCATCGAGCCGGAGGCGTTGGAGAAAATATTCATCCCATTCTTTTCAACTAAAAAAACAGGCTCAGGTATTGGGCTTAGTTTGTCTAAACAGATTATGCGCCAGCATGAGGGCAACATCACCGTCAAATCGGTATTGGGCGAAGGAACTGAGTTTTTACTCCGATTTTAAGACCAATTCTGACGAAAAGGCCTCAAATCAAAAAGATTTTTTAGCTTTGAGCCTTCTAAATCAGACCCATGCAAGACGTTGAAAAGAAAGTCACCTCTATTCTTATTGAGAAATTAGGTGTTCCCGACTCTCAAATTACTCCGGATGCCAGCTTCGTAAAAGACCTCGGTATCGATTCCCTTGATTACGCTGAGTTAGTCATGGAGTTTGAGCAAAACTTCGATATCAAAATTCCAGATGATGATGCCGAGAAAATGCAAACCATCGGTGAGGCCGTGACCTACATTCAATCCAAACTAAAAAAATAATCAGCGAAACTTCTTGTCGTCTGTGGGCGCATTCAGTTCAAAGTAATTACTGAAACGCTTCATGCTCGCAGCTTCTTTTGCTAGAAAAGGTGCATGTGTATTTCGGTTTTTAAGCGGTGAATAATGCCACCCGTTGTGGGTTTCGCTCCAAAACACAATGTATTTGTCCAGCGAGATCATCAAAATATCCTGATCGTAAATTTCTTCTCCGTCTTTATCCAGTAATCCTGTGAATTGCAAGAGCACATGATGCTTCTTCACCAACTCACCCTTGTTGCAATCAATGCTATTCAAGCGCATCAGCAAACGATGCTCGCTATCCCACGCTTTAAATTTTATCTTCCGGGGTTTGAATTCCTCCATGGTGGTGAGTCAATTTTTTAAGTGCTTCATTCAACAGTCCGGTGGCAATCACTACCTTTGAAACGTTGTATGAGCGAAAATAAGAAGGTATTATTTATTATCAATAAGTTTTCAGGCGGAGGATTCAGCTCTTCCTTGGAAGGACGCATTATTGATGCTTGCGCTCAGGCAAAAATCGAATGTTCGATTGAATTTACACAGGCACGCGGGCATGCTACCGAGCTCGCTCGCCAGGCATCGGCTGAAAAACAATTTCAAGTGGTTTTTGCCGTAGGTGGCGATGGCACCGTGAACGAAGTAGCACAAGGACTTGTACACACCTCTACGGTAATGGGCATATTGCCCAAAGGGTCGGGCAATGGACTAGCACGGCATTTGGGTATTCCGATGGATTTCAAAAAATCGTTGGCGCTGATTCAATCCAATCGCACCATTGCCATGGATACTTTTTTAGTGAATGGTATGCTCTCCGTAAATGTTTCCGGTGTTGGTTTTGACGGACACATTGCCGGTTTGTTTGGAAAAGATGGAAAGCGCGGCTTCATCGGTTATTCAAAACTGGTGATGAAAGAATTCTTCAGTTTTCCTGAATTTGCGATAGAAGTAGAATTGGATGGCAAAAAAATAAACCGTGAGTCGTTTATCGTAGCGTTGGCTAACTCCTCACAGTTTGGTAACAATGCGCGCGTGGCACCGCAGGCATCTGTTACTGATCAATTAATCGATGTGAGTTTCATTCGAAAGATTCCCATTCATCAGGCATTGGGTTTTGGCTACAGTATGTTTACGGGAGGGCTTCACAAGTCGCGATTGGTAGATATTATGCAAGCCAAGCACGTGCGACTGCAATTTCAAAAGCCAATGGCATTTCATATTGATGGGGAAGCGCATGCTGCAGCTCAAAGCTATGAAGTGAAAATACAACCGGCCTCTCTACAAATGGCAGTGATGGACGGAAAAGAAAAATTGATCTAAGTTCGTTCTACTACTTTTTCTCTACTTCATGTCCGCCAAACTCATTGCGGAGTGATGCCACAATTTTTCCAGCAAACGTATCTTCCGTCTGCGACCGATAACGCATTAAAAGAGACATCGTGATCACCGGTGTGGGAACGCCCATCTCCAACGCTGTTTCCACGGTCCATTTGCCTTCACCGGAAGAATGCATAATTCCTTTAATAGATTCCAGATTTTTATCTTTCTCTAAGGCTGATTGTGTCAACTCCATCAACCAGCTGCGCACCACCGATCCATGATTCCAAACTTTTGCTAACGCAGCTACATCCAATTCACTATCGTAGCGATGCAACACATCAAAACCCTCTGCAATTGCTTGCATCATGCCGTACTCAATTCCGTTGTGAATCATTTTGGTAAAATGGCCACTGCCGGTTTTGCCACAATACAAGTAGCCTTCGGGTACAGAAATAGCTTTAAACAGTGACTCACACGCTTGAAAGATTTCACGCTTACCTCCAATCATAGTACATACACCATGCAAAGCGCCATTGACACCTCCGCTTGTTCCACAATCCAATAAGTGCACACCTATTTTTTCCAAATCACGAGCACGTGCAATGGTATCTTTAAAATGCGAATTTCCACCATCGATGATAATGTCTTCGGCATTCAAATAATTTTTAAGATTGTTCAACACCACATCCACTACGTGGCCGGCAGGGACCATCAGCCAAATGATTTTTCTTCCATTCAAAGCCAGCGCCATATCGCTCAACGCAGGTGCCGTTGTAATACCTTGTTTCGAAATTCGTTCGGCAGCGGACTTATTTACATCAAAGGCAACTACGTCAAAACCTTTGCTTTTGAAATTGAGCGCCAGATTGAAGCCCATCTTTCCTAAACCAACCAAACCAATTTGCATGATGCCGGTGTTAAATAATTGTATCTAAGATTAAAACTCCCAAAAGACCCGAAATCGACACGATCGTTTCCATCATCGTCCACGACAAAAAGGTCTGTTTCAGCGACAAATTAAAATATTCTTTAAACATCCAGAAACCGGTGTCATTGACATGTGAAAACATAAGGCTTCCGGCACCCACTGCAAGCACCATTAATTCCGGATGGGATGATGAAACAAAAGGCAAAACAATGCCCGCTGCGGTCAAGCCGGCTACCGTAGCAGATCCTAACGATACCCGCAACAAAGCTGCCACACTCCAGGCGAGCAGCAACGGTGAAAATCGAAAACCTTCTGAAAGGTCCTTGATATAAGCCCCGACACCACTATCCACCAAAACCTGCTTAAAGCCACCTCCGGCCGCAATCACCAATACAATGAGAAAAATATCCTTCACCGAAGAATAGAGTAAACGATAAATTTCCTTGGGCTGCTTTTGCTTTTTGATTCCGAAAATAGAAATGGCTAGGAGGAGCGAAATCCCCAACGCAATCGAAGGTGTTCCTAAAAACACAAATAGCTTTTTCATAAAGCCTTCGCTCAACTGAGATTGTACGACTGTGGAAACTGCCATCAGCATAACAGGAAAAAGCGCTATGGCAAAACTAGTGGATGGCTTGGGCAAGTCCATGGAAGTTGTAGCCCCAATGGAAGGTGGCATTGCAGTAGACAATTTGCGGAGCGTGTTGGCAAACAACGGCCCCGCGAGTATCACCGTAGGTATGGTAATGATAAGTCCATACCATAAAGTCAAACCAATATCAGCATGAAAAATACCTGCAATGGCCGTGGGGCCGGGATGTGGCGGAAGAAACCCATGCGTGACCGAAAGTGATGCAGCCATAGGAATACCCACCCATAGCAATGGAACGCGCGCCACACTTGCCGTTGCAAAAACCAATGGAATAAGAATAACAAAACCGGCATTGTAAAAAAGCGGAATGCCCACAATCAATCCGGTGAGCATGATGGCCCAGTGAATATTTTTTTCTCCAAACCATTGAATCAATGTGGAAGTAATGGTGGTGGCGGCCCGGCTCGTTTCGATCATCTTGCCAAACATCGCACCCAAAAAAAGAACAAGCGCAATGTTTCTAAGTGTATCGAAAATTCCCCACCCAATAGATTGTAGGGTAGCCAGTACACCAAGTCCTTCTGAAATCCCTACTACAGCGGATACAATCAACAACGCATACAATGGTTTTACTTTTAGCAGGATCAAAGCCAGCAATAACAAAATCCCAAAGCCAACAATTATCAACGGCATGAATTCAGTGATTGATGGTGTGCGTGAAATGTACTTTTCAAAGACGCATACAGTGTTTTATAAACAGCATACGATTTCTCATAAACCAATGACCGATCCCTATTCGGAAGTACTCGTGAAGTAGTCTGCTGACTTTGCTGAAACTCGATTCCTAGCGCACGAAATGCAATCATAGCAGCTCCTATTGTCGATGCATCGTGATCGGTAGCCACGTGTAGTTCTTTATTTAAAACATCACTTAACATTTGCAGCCATTCCGGTGAATAGGTAATTCCACCGCTGATAATCAACCGGTATGGGTTTGAAGATTCGTGGATCGTTTCCAAAATTGATTTCAGCGCAAAGCAAATTCCTTCTGCCACCGCTTTTTGAAAATGCAAAAGCGTGTGTTGCACAGTCACTCCCAAAAAAACTCCACTGGCAGCTGCGTCATAGACCGGGGCACGTTCACCAAAAACGTAAGGTAAAAACAACAAACCCTCTGAGCCAGCTTGGATTAATTTTGTCAGATCGATAAACTCTGTTAGTGTGGTAGATGGCTTTTGTAAAAACTGTTTAGCAAACCAATGGATGACAGCGGTCGCGTTGTTGGTGGCTCCTCCACATACAAAATTATGCTGATCGAGGATGTAGTTGAAAACGCGTCCCTTTGGATCCATCACGCGACTCTTACTCATTTTACGCACTGCACCACTCGTGCCCACGGTAATTGCAATATCGTTTTCTTTTGTCGCTCCGCTGCCTAACTGTGCACAACATCCATCGCTGGCTCCGATGATCAATTTTACCGAGTTCTTCAATTCCAGAAAAGCCGATTGCTCGGTAGTCAGTTCAACCGAAAAATGGGTAGGTACCGGATGCGAAAATTTGCCTGTCGGAATTCCAAGTTGATCCAAGGCGGCAGATGACCAGTGGAGTGTACTGATATTAAAAATGCCGGTGGCAGAGGCAATTGAGTAATCAATTAAAAATTGACCCGTCAGACGAAAAATGACGAACTCTTTAATCGAAACAAATTTGTGTGCTCGTTTCAGCAATTCCGGCTGATGCTCTTTCCACCAAAGCAGCTTACACAAAGGTGACATAGGATGAACAGGAGTGCCTGTTTTTTCATACAAAATTTGTCGCAAGCCTTTACCTTCCAGTTCTTGGCTTTGAACAATGCTGCGGGTATCTGCCCAAATAATCAATGAGCTTATCGGTTTTCCCTCCTCGTTAACCGCCATAATGGTATGCATCGCAGCACTGAAAGAGATAGCTGTTATATCATTACGAGCCGCAATAGAGTGAATGACAGAAACGACCGCATCAAAAATCTCTTCCGGATTTTGTTCGGCAAAATGGGGCTGTGGATAATGGGTAGGATAAGCAACTTGATGTGAGGCCAGAACAACACCTTGGCTTGTGATTAGCAAACCTTTTGTGCTCGTGGTGCCAATATCAATAGCTAATACGGAATTCAAATCTGACGATTAAGTCAGAAAGTAAGCAAATAAGAAGAGCAATTGAAAGACTACCGTTTCAGGAACTTGTGGGTACTCTTTTGAGCAGTGGCTCCGTTTTGCACGGATAAGAAATAATAACCTTCGTGAAGGTCTTTTACCTTGATTTTAACTTCAAATTCATCAATTACCTCAGATTCTACCTCAATTTCACTTCCGATGATGTTGTGAACTGTAAACTTCACTTTTCGGGCTACTGGTGCCTCAAAAGTAATGGTCAAAAATTCAGTAGCCGGATTTGGATATACCTGAACGGACTTAACGGGATCTCCAGTAGAAGAAAAAACCTCTTCACGGCCTTGCGCAAAAGTCATTTGACTTAACGCCAAGCTGCAAACAATAAAACAGGTTTTCCAAACGTTCATATCTGTTACTTACGGATTCTATACGCATTAGATGCAAATTGTAAGCCAAAAGTTTAAAGGCTATCAAAATTCTTTTCTGATCTGCAAAAATGCTTTGGGTACAAAATTAATGATATCGTTGGCAATAAGCGAAATCATCCCTAATTCTCGGGCGGCTAAATCACCAGCTAGTCCATGTATGTAGACAGAAATCAGTGAAGCATCCACAATTGCGTAGCCTTGCGCCAACATGGCGGTTAAAATCCCGGTCAGCACATCCCCGCTGCCACCGGTGGCCATTCCCGGATTACCGGTTGGATTAAAATATATTTTTCCATCCGGTGCAGCAATTGCGGAAAACGCGCCTTTCAGAATAACCACAGATTTCAGTTGAGCACTTAACTTTTTGAGCTTTTCTAATCGCTCGAAATCATCCTTCCAAGTACCCACCAATCGTTCAAATTCTTTAGGGTGTGGGGTTAGGATGCTTCCAGATGGGATCAAATGCAATAAATGCGAGTTTTCGGCCAATAAATTCAGCGCATCGGCATCCAACACCATCGGCTTGCGGTAGATTTCCAGCAACTGAGTCAATCCCTGCAGTGTTTCCTTCTGTTTGCCAAGCCCAGGGCCAATGCCAATGGCCGAATATTTTTCCGGTGAATAAACTCCCGAAAAACAGGTTTCGTGATCATCATATTCTGTCAATGCTTCCGGCACGGCTATCGGCAGAATGTTCTTTTCTGATTTTGGAATGTGGGCTGTAAGCAAACCAACCCCTGCCCTCAGAGCCGCCTTAGATGAAAGCACACACGCGCCCATCATTCCGGAAGACCCGGCAACTAAAAGGGCATGCCCAAAATTTCCTTTATGTGAAAATCGCTTTCGCGGAATGAAGAGCTTCGATATATCGCTTTCTGTAACAAGAAAATGTTGGCAGGATTGGTTCGATAAAAAAGTAGCACTCAAGCCAATATCTACTAAACTCCACTCACCCACATAAGGAGCATTGTAAGGCATTAAAAAAGCCAGCTTAGGCAATTGGAAAGAAACGGTGCGATGAGCTTTAAAAATGACTCCTTCACTAGGTCGATCCATCAGCAACCCGCTCGGAATATCGACTGCAATTTTGATCGCATCTGTCTCATTCATGATCGAAACCACACGCGCCAAAGTTCCTTCCAATGGCCGCGATAGCCCAGAACCAAGCAGGGCGTCTATTATTATATCTACTCCTGAAAACCACGATTCAGGATTTGATTCATTCCAATCAATACAAGGAATTTGAGAAGGAAGTCGATTACGATTGATTTCGAAATTGGAAGAGGTTTTTCCTGCCTGCGTCACCACCATGACTTGCACTTGGTATCCTTCCATGTAAAGCAAACGTGCAATGCCCAACCCATCACCACCATTATTGCCGGTGCCACACACCACGCCTATTTTCTTTCCGGGGCGATAGCGCACGGTGAACCAAGCTGTAAGTGCCTTACAGGCACGCTCCATCAGATCAATAGAAGGGATACCTTCTTCTTCAATCGTATGTCGATCTAATTCATGAATCTCTTTGGATGAAAGGATCTTCAGCATAATGAAATCATTACCCTAAATTAAGGTATGCGGTAGCTTCGGATTGAATGTAGTTGGGATAGATGTGCAAATGTTTTTTACGCACTGCATCAAAAATAACCTGCTTAAACGTTTGGATATTCTCCTTCGAAATAGCTGAAATGAAAACCACATCATCAAAACCCAATTCGCGGTAGCGACCTTTGATGCTTTCAAAATCAAGTTGATCTTGTTGGAGCAAATCAATTTTATTCAGCACTAAGATGGTGGTAATATTTCCAGCACCAATTTCAGCCAGCGTTTGCTTCACCACCTGAATATGGTTGTCATGAAACGGGTGCGCCATGTCGGCTACGTGTAAAAGCAAGTCAGCCTCGCGCACTTCATCCAGCGTTGATTTAAAAGATTCGATGAGGTGATGTGGTAGTTTGCGAATGAATCCAACCGTATCGGATAATAGAAAAGGAATGTCGCCAATTACCATTTTCCGAACCGTAGCATCGACAGTTGCGAACAATTTATTTTCCGCTTTTACATCGGCCTTTGCTAATAAATTCATAATGGTAGACTTCCCTACGTTGGTATAACCAACCAGAGAGACGCGCACAATGTTATTTCTGGATTTGCGCTGTGTGATGCGTTGCTTGTCAATTTTTTTGAGTTCCTCTTTCAACACCGAAATCTGATTTTTGATCATCCTTCGGTCCGTTTCAATTTCTTTTTCACCGGCACCACCCCGTGAGCCGGTTCCACCGCGCTGTCGTTCCAAGTGCGTCCACATGCGGGTAAGCCGTGGCAGTAAATATTGATTCATTGCCAATTCTACCTGCGTACGTGCCTGGGCGGTTTGCGCGCGCATCAAAAAAATGTCGAGAATTAGTAAGCTACGGTCGTATACTCTTATCTTCTGTTCTCTGTCACCCGGATTCAATTCTTTCTCCAGATTACGCAATTGAGAAGGGCTTAGGTCATCATCGAAGAGTATGGTTTGAATGTCTTTACTAAAGGCAAATTGTTTGATCTCTTCCAGTTTTCCTTTACCAACAAACGTGCGCACGTCTGGGTGAGGGAGGCGTTGCACATAACGATTGATCGCAATGATGCCCGCAGTTTCTGCCAAAAAAGCCAATTCGTCCAAATGCTCGTTGATTTCCTCATTCTTTACCTTAGAATCGGCCAATGCTACCAATACTGCTTTTTTCACAACTTGATCCATCATGCTGCAAACATACTTTTATTAAGAATGAGGTGCTAAGAAGGGTTACTTTTTTGTAGTTTTGCAAGATTTACAAAACGGAAATTGGCCACAATCGAAAGATTTGGCTAAGTCCGCAACTAAACACCCTAAACCTTACCCCTTTTCTCTGTCAAAGAAGGGGGGCAGTTGGCTTTTATGAAAGTAGCGATCGTATTAAATTCTGCCTGGAACATCTACAATTTTAGGATGAGCTTGGTAAAAGCCCTTCAGGCAGAGGGGCATGAAGTTCACACTGTAGCCCCTTTTGATCAATTTTCTGCTATTCTGGCACGAGAAGGTTGCATTAACCATGATGTAAAAATGGACAGCCGCGGAGCCAATCCACTGAAAGATTTCGGGCTGTTTTTCGAGCTTTTCTTTATTTATAAGAAAATTAAGCCGGATGTAGTATTGCACTACACCATCAAGCCTAACATTTACGGCACTTTGGCTGCGGCCGCTTTGCGCATCCCTACCATTAATAATGTGTGCGGACTTGGCACTATTTTTCTGAAGGACAACTTTGTTTCATCAGTAGCTATTAAGATGTACAAGTTTGCTTTCCGTTTCCCGAAAAAGGTATTTTTTCAAAATCCGGATGACCGCACGCTTTTTATCGACCGCAAGTTGATTCGATCAGAAGTGACGGATCTTGTACCTGGATCGGGTATTGACCTCAAGAAATTTGCAGCGGTAGATTTCAACCGAAACAAACCATTCACCTTTTTATTGATTTCGCGCCTCATCACCGACAAAGGAGTGATGGAATTTGTGGATGCGGTAAAGAAGTTAAAATCAAGCGGCTTAAATGCTCATTTTCAGATACTTGGAGCTAAAGACCCAGCTCATCAAAGAGGCATTCCTATTGCCACAATCAACGAATGGGTAGAATCTAAAACGATAGAGTATTTAGGCACCACCAAAGACGTTCGTACGTTTATCTCTAAAGCTGATTGTATTGTCCTTCCCTCCTATCGCGAAGGGACACCTCGCACTCTATTAGAGGCGGCCAGTTCTGCTAAGCCAATCATTACAACCGATGTACCGGGTTGTCATCATGTAGTAGACCACAACCATAACGGACTTTTGTGCAAGCTCAAAGACGCGGATGATCTTGCATCAAAAATGAGTCAAATGGCAAATTTTGATGATGACGAACTGAAGACGTTGGGGCTAAATGGCAGACGAAAAATGGAAGAAGAATTCGATGAAAAAATCGTCATCTCTAAATATTTGAACGCCCTTGAGTCGCTTAAAGTGACCGCTTAAAGCCAAGCTTTGTAGTTTCTATCAAAAGAAAGTCTTTACTTTGAAGGAGAATTAACTTCTCTTAATGGTGCGGAAATTCCTTCTTTTAATTCTTTGGTCTTGCATGATGGTTTCGTGCGCTTCCTACAAGCAAAACATCATGTTTCGTTCTACACCAGAGGCTCAACCTGAGCAGTTTAAACGAGAAGCTGCCTCTGTAGACAAAAATTATCAGATTCAACCGAACGACCTTCTTCAGTTGGATGTGTTCACCAATAAAGGTGAGCGTATCGTTGATCCGAATCCGGAGCTTACGCAGAATGCAGTAGCCGCAACTACACCTACGAATGTTTTCAACTATCTGGTTGAATCTAATGGGCTTGTCAAGTTTCCGATGATTGGCCAACTACAAGTAAATGGGCTAACTATTCGACAAGCGGAAGAAATTGCACAAAAAGAATATGCCAAATTTTTCTCTGATCCATTCGTACAGCTCTCCTTTGTGAATAAGCGTGTGATTGTGTTAGGAGCCTTGGGAGGTCAAGTGATTCCGCTCACCAACCAAAATGTAACGTTGATAGAAGTATTGGCATTGGCTAAAGGTTTGAATAACGAGGCAAAGGCCAACAACATAAAACTCATTCGAAATGAACGGGTTTTTCAAATAGATTTTAGTACCATTCAAGGGTTTAAGGAAGGCAATATGGTTATTGAACCCGGTGATGTAGTGTATGTGGAACCCATTCGTAGACCCTTTACGGAAGCTTTACGAGATAACTTTACAGTCATTAGTTTGATTGTTAGTTTATCCACATTAGTAGTTGTGATTAGAAGTATAAACTAAGCTCGTGACATCCCCAGATAAAAATCAAATCTCACAGCAACCTCTTTCATTTGAGGGAATAGATATTGATAAACTAGTTGCTGTTGCAATGAAGGCCAAGTGGTGGATTGTTCTTATTTTTTTAATATGCAATGTTGCTGCCTATCTAGCTACCCGGTGGACAAAAGATGTTTTTGAATCCGCATCTGAATTAAAATTAGATATCAAACAAGATGCCACTGAGCTTGGCATTAAAACCATTGTTGAGGATCGCAATATCAATGTAGTAGCCGGTGAGATTGAACAAATCAAATCCAAAGTATTTCTAAGCCGTGTAATTGATTCACTCGACTTTGGTGTTAGCTATTACAGCATCGGGAATGTGTTGAAAGATGAAATGTATAAGCGATCACCATTTAAAGTGGAACATGACTTGGTGAACAGCAATCTTAACAATCTGCCAGTAGTTTTCAACTTCCTTGACTCTTCTTCCTTTCAGATACGCTTGTATGGTAGTCAGGAATTTATAGCCGGTAAATTCGGGCAACCCCTAATGGTGAAAGGCAATCGATTAATTATTTATAAAACTCCCTGCAAACCCGCTGCTAATTCGAATGATTTTGAATTCGTGATCAACAGTAAGCTTTTTCTAATAGATTATTTATCCAAAAATCTGAAAGTAGATCCGCTTAGCTTCAATGCAAACACTATTCGGGTTGCCTTTCAAGATTATAATCCCTTGAAGGCCTATGACATTGTGAATACGATTGATTCGCTCTACATCTTTTACAGCAATGAGCAAAAAAATCTAGCCAATCGTCAAAAAATTAACTGGCTGAACAATGAATTGCTACAGGTTGAAAAACGTATGCAAGACTACGAGAACTATTTTGAGAATTTCACTCTTCAAAATAAAAGCAGCGACTTAAATGAAGATTTAAAGAAAACCATTTTGGCCATCAATCAAGTAGACTCTCAGCGATTTGTATTAACTAAACGTTTAGCACTTCTCAGTGAGATCACAGACGAAATCATAAGCGATAAAATCAAAATTAGTGTTCAGCAAAAGAATTTTCTGCCTGAGTACGTTAATCAAAAAATAGAAACATTGCAGCAACTAAAGCAAGACCGCGACCGACTGAGTCTTGCCTACAACGAAAATACATTTGCCTTTCGCCAAAAAGAAAAAGAATTTACTACTGCGCGTGACTTGGTTTATGAACAATTGGCCCAACTTAAAAAGGAATGGCAGAAAACAGCCATGGAGCTGAACACCCGAAAAAGTAAACTCGAAAAAGATTTTGTTTCTATGCCGGACAAAAATACGGAGTTCACTAAAAATCAGCGATTCTATAAATTATACGAGGAGTTTTATCTGTTGATGATGCAGTCCAAAGCACAATTTGAAATTGCGCAAGCCGGAAATACTCCCGACTTTAAAATTCTTTCGACTGCCACCATACCGGTAGCTCCTATTTCTCCCAAGAAAACATTGATGCTCGCTATTGGCTTTGTTGCCGGTCTTACTATCAACTTTTTCTTTATCGGTTTCATTTATTTATTGAATAACAAAGTAACTAACACTGGAGAAATTGAACGCTATACCAATGTGCCTTTACTCGGTGTTATTCCTGCTTACAAGCGATCCATGTCTTCTGACTTTCAGGTTTTCCATAATCCAAAGTCGATGGTAAGTGAAGCCATCCGAACGCTGCGAACCAATCTGGACTTCTTTACGGCTGGTGGCACTAAAAAAATTATCACCATTACCTCTACTATTTCGGGTGAAGGGAAATCATTTCTCGCTTCGAATTTGGGAGGCGTTATTGCGATGTCAAAAAAGAAAACGGTGCTGTTGGACTTAGACATGCGCAAGCAAAAAAGCGCCAGTCATTTTGCCACTTTCGATCATTCGAAAGGAATCAGCACTGTATTGATCAAGAAAAACACGTGGCAAGAATGCATACAGCCAACGGAACTGGAGAATCTATATTTTCTTCCATCCGGTCCGCATCCGCCTAACCCTTCTGAGTTATTGCTCAATGGTGAGTTTACCGATTTGCTGGAAGAACTGAAATTAGAATTTGATTACATCGTCATCGACACGCCTCCGGTTGGTTTGGTGACCGATGGTATCATGGCTATGCGTAAATCAGATTTATCGATTTACGTAGTGCGAGCCAACTATTCGAAGCGAGAGTTTTTGAATAACATCAATCGCATTCAAACCATTCACAAAGTGTCCGGTTTAGCCGTAGTATTGAATGCACTCGTTACGAGCAGCAAGGCGTATGGTTATGGATACTATGAAGACCGAACTGCACCCAAAGGTTGGCGAAGTTTGCTCAACTTATTTTAAGCTACGGTCATGCTTTCCATTTTCAAACGCAGTCAGCCAAGTTCATTCCCTCCACTGCGCTGCGATATGCATTCGCATTTGCTGGCCGGAATTGATGATGGTGCCAAAGATTGGGAAGATTCAATTTCTCTTATTGGGGAACTAAAAAAGTGCGGTTTTTCAAAAATAATTACCACACCACACATCATGAACGATGTGTACCGCAACACGCCAGAAATTATCCAAGCCAAGCTGCAAGAACTCCACCTTCAATTAGCTGCTGAAAAGATAGAAATAGAAGTGGAGGCTGCGGCAGAGTACTACCTTGATGAAATGCTGTATAAACAAGTTCAAGCCAATGCACATTTGCTCACATTTGGAAAAAAATATTTGTTGTTTGAAACCAATTTTTATAGCGAACCTTACTTTTTGAAGGACTTTATCTTTCATGCTACCACACAGGGATATCAATTGATTTTGGCACATCCTGAACGATACGGGTATATGACATTAAGTAAAGCTGAAGATTTAAAAAATCGAGGCGTTCTATTGCAACTCAATTCGTTGTCATTGGGTACCTATTACTCAATGCCCATTCAGAAGATGGCACAACAACTAGTCGACAAAGGGTGGATTGATTTTTTAGGAAGCGATTGCCATAATTTGTTGCAAGCTACTGAACTGGCAAAGACGATGAAACAAAAGTATTATCGAAAAGCCTTAGAGCTTCCATTACTAAACAACACACTATAAATGGTTGTCGTAACAGGTGCTACCGGATTAGTTGGGAGGTTTCTCATCCAAAAGTTGACAACGGCTGGCGAGCAAGTGATTGCATTGCATCGTAAAAAATTAATTCCACATCATCTTCAGGCACCAAACGTTCAATGGGTGGAGTGCGATATTCTGGACATCGATAAACTCACAGAAAGTATTCCGGAATCAGCAACGGTTATCCATTGCGCTGCGAACGTGTCTTTCGATCCGCGTAAGCGCGATGAGCTCTTTAAAGTGAACGTAGAAGGAACGGCCAATGTGGTAAATGTTTGTTTGCTGAAGCGCGCTCGGTTGATTCATGTAAGTTCTGTAGCAGCACTTGGAAGACAAAAGGGATTACAAGAGTTGGATGAATCAGCTCAATGGGTAGATGGTCCACTCAATTCTTCCTACGGAGAATCAAAACATTTGGCCGAGATGGAAGTATTTCGAGGAGTAGAAGAAGGATTGAGAGCCACTATGGTATGTCCTTCGTTTATACTTGCTCCTTCTGATTGGGATCAGAGTAGCTCACAACTATTTAAATACATTTGGCAAGAACGACTTTTCTATAGCGGAGGATTTGCGAATTACGTGGATGTGCGAGATGTGGTTGAAATTATTTTTCGCCTACACCAACAAAGAGAACTGCACCAAGGCGAACGCTTGATTGCATCGGCCGGTTTTATTTCTTATCAGGAGTTATTTGCAAAAATCGCTGAAAAGTTGAATAAGAGTGCCCCTCGCATCAAAATCAATGACGGGTTCCTTCACACGATTGCGCGACTGGAAGAAATTCGTTGTTTCTTTACGCACAGCACTCCGCTGGTGACGCGAGAATCGGTGAAATCTGCAGGCGAAAAATTTATTTATTCTAACAAAAAGTCAGTAAACTCACTAAAAATGCAGTACCATTCAATGGAAGAAACCCTTCAATTCTGCTGTGAACACTACTTGCGTACTTATAGCACAAAGAAATAAGAATCACAAACTTGCCCTGCATTTTTTATTCTCAGAACTTTGCCAAAAAAGGGAGCGTTCGTTTTTTCTACGCTATTTTTTTTCTACATTAGAAAAACCTTTCAAGCAATGAGCCACGAATTCAGAAAGAGGGAGGAAGAGGAGGAGTTGATCAAACGCTATGAAGAAAATCTTCGGGCCAATTCACTCGGTTTTTTTGACATTGATGCCTATGAGGTGATTATCGATCACTACATGGAAAAACTGAAGTTTAAAAAAGCGCTCACGGCTGTGAATCATGCTATGGAGCAATATCCTTTCAGCACTGGTTTAATTTCTATTAAAGCTCAAGTACTTTCTAACTTAGAGCAATACGAAGAAGCACTTGAACTGTTAGAGAAAGCGCGCAATCTTCACCCGATGGATATCGAAATCTACTTATCCATTGGATCCATCTTATCGTTGCAGGCAAAATATGAAGAAGCCATTACGCTTTACGAAGAGATTCTGAGTTTTGCCAACGATGAGAAAGACGATATCTACTACAACATCGGCCTTGCTTACCAAAGCATGGAGAATTATGACAAAGCAATTGAGGCTTACAAAAAATCAATTGAAGAGAATATTAATCATGAAGGTTCGCTCTACGAACTGGCATTTTGTTTAGATGTAGTAGGCCAACTGGAAAACAGTTTAGCGTACTACAAAAAATTTATTGATGAAGATCCGTACTCATCGGCTGCGTGGTATAACCTCGGCATTGTTTGCAACAAGCTGGAAAAATTTGAAGAGGCTATTGATGCATACGGCTATGCGCTAGCTATTGATGAAAATTTCGCATCTGCTCATTTTAATATGGGTAATTCGCTCATGAATTTAGAGCGTTACAAAGAAGCATTGGAGTCGTTCAATAAAACCATTGAGATTGAAGGACCAAGCCCGGAAGTATATTGTTGCATTGGCGCAGCCTACGAAAACATGGAGCAATATGACTTGGGCTTAAAGTATTTTCAGAAATCTTCAAAGCTTGACACGCTTTACGATGAAGCCTGGTTTGGAGCCGGCAGTTGCCTGGAAAAACAAGAGAAGTGGTATCAGGCACTGCACTTTTTCAACAAGGCCATCAAAATCAATCACCTTAATCCGGACTATTGGAAAGCTGCCGCCCATGCTGAATTTAAAATTGGTAACACCATTTCGAGCATCAGCGCCTACGAGGAAGCAGCCAATCTGGCACCCGATGATAAAGAAATATGGCTGAATTGGTCATTTATATACTACGAACAAGGCGAACCGATGAAAGCGGTGGATGTTTTATCTCAAGGAATGGCCGATTCGCCCAAAGATCCTGATTTTCTGTACCGGATGGTAGTTTATCTGATCGAAGCCGGACAGTTTAAAGAAGCCTTTACATATTTGGAAAATGCATTAATTTTGGACTTTGAAGGGCACAAAATACTGTTTGACTTTTTTCCGAAACTAGAAACACAAAAAGCCCTCTATAAAATCATAGATCAGTTTAGAAACGAAAATTCCTGATGAATTACAATCTTAAAAATTTACCTGAGCGCACACAGAAGCCCAGGCAAATGGGTTTTACCATGGCAATGGACAAAGGCTTGAGTGTACGCGAAGCCGAAGACTTTATGAGTATTGCCTCTGACCATGTAGACATTGTTAAACTGGGCTGGGCTACTTCTTTTGTTACGCCCCACTTAAAAGACAAATTGAAGGTGTATAAGGATGCCGGAGTACCTTGCTACTTTGGTGGTACACTTTTCGAAGCTTTTATTATCCGTGATCAGTTTGACGACTACCGCAAAGTGCTTGACAAATTTAACATGTCATTTGCCGAAGTGTCGGATGGTTCGATTGATTTAGATCACGATAAAAAATTGGACTACATTTCTAAACTATCTTCGCAAGTAACGGTTCTTTCTGAAGTAGGATCGAAAGATGCAGACAAGATTATTCCTCCGTATCAATGGATTGATTTGATGCAAAAAGAACTCGATGCCGGTGCATGGAAAGTAATTGGTGAAGCACGTGAAGGTGGTAATGTAGGTTTGTTCCGCTCCAGCGGTGAAGTTCGCTCGGGATTGGTACAAGAAATCTTGACTAAGATTCCTTTTGAAAAAATTATTTGGGAAGCGCCTCAGAAAGCGCAGCAAGTTTGGTTTATCAAACTATTAGGTGCTAATGTAAATCTTGGAAACATTGCACCGAACGAAGTGATTCCACTCGAAACGATTCGTCTGGGATTACGCGGAGATACATTTTTGCACTTTTTGGGATTAGAACGAAAAAAAGACAACTCGACACCTGCTTTTGAAGCAGACTAAGAACGAATGGAATTCTTAATAGATTTTATTCTTCATCTCGATCAGCATTTAATCTCTCTCGTAAACGAATATGGCACGCTTACGTATGTGATTCTCTTTTTGATCGTCTTTACCGAAACTGGCTTGATTGTAATGCCTTTCCTTCCCGGAGATTCATTGTTATTTGCAGCCGGAGCTTTATCCGCATTACCGAATTCTGCATTGAACATTGCTGTGCTGATTCCGCTATTGATTGTGGCTGCACTCTTAGGCGATAATGTGAATTATTTTGTAGGACGATTTGCCGGCACATACATTAAAAGCAAAGAACGTATTTTATTCTTCAAGAGAGAATACATTGAGCAAACAGAAGCCTTCTACGAAAAACACGGAGCCAAAACCATCATCATGGCACGCTTTGTTCCAATCGTTCGCACCATTGCTCCTTTTGTTGCCGGTGCCGGTAGTATGAAATACCGAAACTACATTTTGAATTGCATTTTGGGAGGCGTACTCTGGGTATTTGGCTTATCCATGCTCGGTTATCTCTTCGGCAATATCCCGATCATTAAAGACAATTTTGAAAAAGTTATTATCGCAATTATCCTGATCTCTGTGCTACCGATGGTAGTAGGGTATTTTACCCGAACGAAGGATAAAAAAATAAATTCTCTCAATTTATAATCAACACGTATGGAAAAGAAATTTGGCTTAATCGGCTCAACTGTCTCTCATTCATTTTCAAAATCGTATTTCGATGAGAAGTTTTTTAGAGAAGGACTGCGCGACTATCATTACGATCTTTATCCGTTGAGTAAAGTGGATGAACTAAAGAAGTTGCTCGAAGAAAATCCAGAATTGTCAGGCTTGAATGTAACAGTTCCTTACAAAGAGCAGGTGCTGAAGTTTCTTTCTGAAATTGACAGCGAAGCAAAAAAGATTGGGGCAGTGAACGTGATCAAAATTCAAAATGGAAAACTGAAAGGATTTAATACAGATAGTGACGCTTTTTATGAAACACTAGAACGTTGGTTTCCAAAAGTTGAAAATGCCCAAGCATTAGTATTGGGCACCGGTGGATCTTCCAAAGCCGTGCAACAAGCTTTACGCAAGTTGGCGATTCCGTTTAAAACGGTATCACGCGAAAAAGGAAAAGGTGATTATACATACGAAGAATTAGAAAAAAATAGCAAAGTATTTGCAGAGTCTTTGCTGATTATTAACACTACTCCTCTGGGGATGTCGCCTGAAACGAATGCGGTACCTCCTATTAATTTTGAGTTTTTGACTTCGAGTCATTATGTATACGATTTGATCTACAATCCGGCACGCACGTTGTTTTTGCAAAAAGCAGAAATGCGTGGAGCTACTATTAAAAACGGATTGGAGATGCTGCACATTCAGGCTGAAAAAGCATGGGCGATTTGGAATAATTAATCATTATTAAAGTGAGGACGACTCAAGTCCTCACTCCTACAAAATATGGATTTTCAATTAACCAGTGAATACGTTCCTACGGGCGATCAACCCAGGGCCATCGAACAACTGGTGAAGGGAATTAATGAAGGTGATCAACATCAAACCTTGTTGGGTGTAACTGGATCAGGTAAAACCTTTACCATCGCCAATGTTATTGCCAAAACCAACAAGCCTACATTAATTCTGAGCCATAACAAAACGCTGGCTGCTCAACTATATGGAGAGTTCAAACAGTTTTTTCCGAATAATGCCGTAGAGTATTTTATCTCTTACTACGATTATTACCAACCGGAGGCTTTCATTCCTTCTTCGAATCTATATATCGAAAAGGATCTTTCTATCAATCAGGAAATTGAAAAGTTGAGACTAAGTGCTACCTCTTCACTCCTTTCCGGACGCAGAGATGTGATTGTGGTTGCTTCCGTCTCATGTATTTATGGTATTGGTAATCCGGAAGAGTTTGGAAAAAACAGAATCCAATTAAAGGTTGGCGAAATGATTCCGCGCAATCGCCTGTTGTTTGCGTTAGTAGACATTTTGTACAATCGAACTGAAGCTGAATTTAAACGCGGAACTTTCCGCGTGAAAGGAGATACAGTAGATATCTTTCTCGCTTACGCGGATTATGCGCTGCGGATTTATTTCTTCGGAGATGAAATAGAAAATATTCAGTTGATTGATCCGGCCACCGGAAAAAAAATTACAGACGAGAAGCAAGCGGTGATCTTTCCCGCCAACTTGTTTGTAACCGGAAAAGAATTGCTGAACACCGCCATTCGCGAAATTCAAGATGACATGGTGCTGCAAGTACAAATGTTTGAAGGTGAGCGAAAACATCTCGAAGCGAAACGTTTGAAAGAGCGTACGGAGTTTGATTTAGAGATGATGCGCGAACTCGGTTATTGCAGCGGCATTGAAAATTACTCACGCTACTTTGACAGACGTAATGTGGGGGCTCGTCCTTTCTGTTTGATCGACTATTTTCCCGATGATTTCTTAATGGTGATTGACGAAAGTCACGTGACGGTGCCACAGGTGAGAGCCATGTGGGGTGGCGATCGATCACGCAAAGTAAATCTGGTTGATTATGGGTTTCGTTTGCCATCAGCTTTGGATAACCGCCCGCTTACGTTCAATGAGTTTGAAGCTTTATTGCCACAAGTAGTTTTTGTTAGTGCTACGCCTTCTGAATATGAATTGCGTAAGTCGGATGGTGTGGTAGTAGAACAAATTATCAGACCTACCGGATTGTTAGATCCAATCATTGATGTGCGACCTAGCAAGAATCAAATTGATGACTTGTTGGAAGAGATTGATGAGCGTGTGAAGAAGAAAGAGCGTGTGCTCGTTACCACGCTTACGAAACGAATGGCCGAAGAACTTACGAAGTTTTTGGAACGTGCATCCGTGAAGTGTCGCTATATTCATAGTGAAGTGCAAACGCTGGATCGTGTGGAAATTTTGCGCGAACTACGACTCGGCATCTTTGATGTGTTGGTAGGTGTTAACTTATTACGGGAAGGATTGGATTTACCGGAAGTTTCGCTGGTAGCCATCTTGGACGCTGATAAAGAAGGATTCTTACGCAATCAACGATCGTTGGTACAAACCATTGGTCGTGCGGCCCGAAATGAAAACGGGCGTGTGATCATGTATGCCGATACGATTACCGAATCCATGCAGTTGGCGATTGACGAAACCAATCGCAGAAGAAAAATCCAACAGGATTACAACAAAGCCAACGGCATTACTCCTAAAACTGTTCTCAAATCCATTGACTCCATTCTAGGTCAAACCAAAGTAGCGGATTCGAAGAAAACGATGAAGCGCTACTACATCGAAGAAGAAGAGAAGTCGCTGGCCGCTGATCCGGTAACGGCTTACTTATCGAAAGATGAATTAGTGAAGATGGCCGATCGCACGCGCAAAGCCATGGAGAAAGCTGCGAAGGAATTGGAGTTCATGGAAGCAGCTCGCTTGCGTGATGAATACATGGCCATTCAAAAACTGATTGAATCGAAATAAACCACGGCTGAAGTCTTAGCTGTTTTCTTTCATGAAGGGTTTTATTTTCGGTTATTATTTTCGATTATATTTTCGGTCTGTGAAGACACAGACCGATGGTGGGGGGTGGGTATTTTCGTTCTGTGAGGACACAGACCGAGGGGTAGAGTGCCTTAAAAAAGATTCAACAAAAAAAGGGAATGGCTACACACCATTCCCTTTTCATTTTATTCAAGATTCTGAATCAATCAATACCCGGTTGTTTCAATTTAAATCCGGATTTAGCTTTCTCTTCGTCTACAATCTTTTTTGCATCCTGCAATAGCTTCTTGGCATCGTACACAATACCGTCTTTGATCGTGTATTTGATTCCTCCTACGCGCTTCACGCTGTTGTCGTCCATTAACTTAATCGCGCCAACGCCATACAGCACTTGCAAATTCTCTAATGGGTTCTGATCCACAATCGCGAAGTCGGCTAGCTTACCAATTTCCACAGATCCAATTTCTTTCTCCATTCCTAACGCTTGCGCTCCGTACAATGTGGCTGAACGAATCACTTCCAACGGATGGAAACCGGCCTCGCGCAGCAATTCTAATTCGCGGATGTAACCGAAGCCATACAATTGAAATATAAAAGCATTGTCCGAGCCGGCCGTTACTCTTCCTCCTCTGTTTTTATATTCGTTTACAAAAGTCATCCACAACCGGAAGTTTTCGCGCCAAGCAACTTCCTGCTCAGTTCCCCACGAGAACCAAAACGAACCATGTGCTACGCGACTTGGTTGATAGAAGGCCCACAGTTGTGGCAACGTGTAGGTTTCATGCCACTCTTGTCTGCGTGCTTTATGCAAATCGCGAGCTGCCTCATACGTGTCGAAGGTTGGATCGAGGGTAAAGTCTAATTTCAAAAGCGTGTCCATCACCGCATTCCACTTGGGTGTGTAAGGAGCTGCGGCTTGCTTCCACAGTCTGCCCGCTTCTTCAAATCGGTTTTGCTCGTTGGAGTAATTATAATTGAGCGGATAGTTTTGAATACTGGAATTCGGCAACATCGCTTCGGGTAAACCATACCAATGTTCCATAGTCGTAAGTCCGGCATTGGCTGAGTTCACCACATTCCATCGTGCCACACCCAACTGTGCGTGATGGCAAGCCGAACGTAAACCGATGCGCTTGTTTTCGCGTAAAGCGGCATCCATAATATCAGGTGCCGCACCAAAAAATTTAATACCATCAGCGCCTTTCAACTTATTATCATTTACCCAAGCGCGTGCCTGCTCAGGAGTACGGATAGGCTCTTTACTTCCCGAGCCAAATGTAACATACGCTTTGATGCGCGGAGCGGTAATGAGGTTCTGCGCACTTTTGTTTTTCTGATCGAGTACCCACTCCAATCCATTGCCTGATCCCGGATCGCGAATGGTGGTGACACCGTGCGCCATCCACAACTTAAAAACATATTCTGCAATGGGTGCCTGCCCTCCGCCAATGTGCCCGTGCATGTCCACGAAGCCCGGCATTAAATACATGCCTTCGCAATTCAATTCTTTTCCAGCCGGTTCCAACTGTGGGCGGTTGCCTTGGCTGGCCATGCCCGGAGTAGGCAAGCCGATGCTCACGATATTGACGATGCGGTTTTGTTTGACCACGATATCGACCGGACCCACCGGAGGTGCGCCCGTTCCATCAATGAGCGTAACGCCACGAATGATGAGTTGTGGATAAGGCCCCTCTCCTTCTTTTACTTCGGGGGCTTTTTTGATGCCGCTTTGCGCGAACAGACTGGTTGCCGCAAAAAGGATGCTGGCAATGGATAAATAAATTCGATGCATAGATTTAGGTATAGGTAACTAAATCTATGAAATAAACTCAGTACTTAAAATGCCGATGTGCCAATCGGTGAAAATGTAGTGTGACTGCGTTTTAGGCTACGGTAATAAAATCTTCCAGCGAGAAGGCATCGGTTTTCCGTATGAAGAGCGGCTTTACTTGCCGCCAGACCGTGATAAAGAGCTCCGAGTCGCGGTAGTTTTCTAAGCTTTGTGGCCGATCCCACCGACTGACCGTGCAATAACAATTGGGCACGTCCATTTCTTTCACCAATTGCAAGTGTGAGCAACCCGGAAAGTTTCGAATCGCCACTTTGTGCTTTTCAAATATTTCTAAGAAGAGCGGAGCGGTTTCTTCGCTGAAGTACATTTTGACAATTCGGGTAATCATGCCGCGGCCTTTATCAGGTTTATTCTTCGAATGTAATATTGACGGGGCTGTCGTGTTTTAATCCGAGCAACTCACTGGCGTTGCCTTTGTACATGCCTATTTCCATCAGTCCGAGACTGTTAAAAATCAAAAAGCAATCGCCCGGATCGGCTTCATAATAATTCTTGTGAATGCGCCTGAATTTCTCGCCTCCAAACTGAATGGTAAATGTTTTTCCGGCACTCAAAATTTCGAATGCATCTTTGGGGATGTTCGTAATCAGGTTGCCATATCCATCCACACGAATCACGTTTCCGGCAATCAATCGCTTGTTGGCTTTGACAAACCGATCCGTCATCTTCTTAAAGGTGGTCATCGGCTTGCCCAAGGTAGTAATGCCCACCCCGCTTGCCAGCTTGGCGGCTGCGGCTGCAAAAATATCCCTTTCGGGGAAGGTGGTGCGGATGATGGGATTGATGGAGTTCAGTTGCACTACTTGTTGGTGATTCTTCTCGCTGATCAAACCCAGCAATCCGTTATCCACACCCACAAAAAAATGATCTTCTAGTTGCAGGGCGATGTAGGCATCGTCTTTGGCTCCCGCAGAATCTACCGCTACGAGATGGACTGTTCCGGCCGGGAAATCGCGGAATACCGCTTTTAAGACAAAAGCCCCGTGCGCAATGTCGCAAGCGGCAATCCGATGGCTGATGTCGACCAGGGTGAGCCCCGGGTTCACGCTCAGTACCTTCGCCTTGATGGCGGCCACATAATGATCCGTTTCACCACTATCAGTAAGAAGAGTAACGATTGCCATCTGTGAACTTTCTAAGGATACCTGCGTTGTAGCAAGGCGGGATTTATTTAATTTACGCCATAAAATTACTTCATTTCAACCATTATTTCATTTGATCGAAAAAATCATCACCCTGGAAAACATTCCGTTGCTCGAGTTCCTCGGCATCGAGAATAAAAATATCAACGAGCTTTCGCAGGCCTTTCCGAAAAGCAAAATCATTTCGCGTGGCAACGAAATTTTAGTGAAGGGCGAAACCCCCGATCTGCTGCAGATTACCGAAGTGCTCAATTCGCTGCAAGAACATTTTCACCAGTTCGGCAAGATTACCGAAGAAAATGTGAAGGCCTACATCGCGCAAGAAAAACCGGAAGGCGTGGCAGACGAAGCTGATGGTGTGATCTTGTACGGAACGAAAGGTGCGCCTATCAAACCCAAGACAGTCAATCAACAGAAGCTCGTGCAGTCTGTCAAAGAAAATGATTTAGTATTTGCATTGGGCCCTGCGGGAACGGGTAAGACATTTATTTCCGTGGCACTGGCCGTGCGTGCACTCAAAAATAAAGTAGTTAAAAAAATCATCATCACTCGTCCGGCTGTAGAAGCGGGTGAGAACTTAGGTTTCTTGCCGGGCGATTTAAAAGAAAAGATTGATCCGTATTTGCGGCCTATTTACGATGCGCTGAACGACATGGTGCCTTTTGAAAAACTGAAGTACTACATGGAGCGCGAGATTGTAGAGATTGCTCCACTCGCTTACATGCGTGGACGCACATTAAACAATGCCTTTATCCTGTTAGATGAAGCGCAGAACACCACACCCATGCAAATGAAAATGTTTTTGACCCGCATGGGGCCCGAATCTAAAATGATTGTAACGGGCGACACTTCGCAAATCGACTTACCTAAAAATCAAAACTCCGGATTGAAAGAGGCGGTGCGCATTTTAAATAAAGTAAAAGGCATTGGCTTTGTGGAATTGAGTGGGCGCGATGTGGTGCGGCACAAACTCGTGCGCGATATCATTGAAGCGTACGGCACGAATGAATAAGTGTTTTTGGGGATCTACATTGTCGGATTGATCTAAACAACTGATGAGGTTACATACCAACGATCTGACACCAATTGTTGAAATGAGCGACTGAAGGACGCTCTTGCACGATTCGCGAAAGTTAGTGCACACTTTCTGTATGTGAGTGCTTACTTTCTGCTGGCTAGTGCACACTCTCCGACTGCGAGTGATAGCATTCTGTATCCTAATGCACGCTTTGCGAATGCGGCTGCAAACTTTCTGTATGCGAGTGAACCCTTTCTGCATGCAAGTGAACGCATTCTGCATGCGAGTGAACGCTTTCTGCATGCGAGTGAACGCTCTCTGCATACAAGTGAACGTTTTCTGCATGTGAGTGCACACTTTCTGCATGCAAGTGAACACTTTCTGCATGCGAGTGAACGCTTTCTGCATGCGAGTGAACGCTTTCTGCATGCGAGTGAACGTTTGGCGAATGCGAGTGGCAACTTTATGTATGACAGTGTTTCCATTCCACCTGCCTGTATTTCAGTTGAGTTTGCTCCTTCTTTCTCACTGTTTTCTAAAAAACAGTTGAGTGTTTTTATATCGTTAGTGGTTTTGGTGGAGTGGAAGAAAGTTTAGTACGCTTTTGCCGCGCAGAACAACTGATGTATTCCAAAAAAAGTGTGTTATGCAACTGCCAAACTCAGCATTATAATTATCAGCAAGTAAAAAAATGCTCCAGACGCTAATAGAAATACGACTCTTTTTCTCTCCTGGTCGGTTGGGTCTCCTTGATAAAATATCCCGAAGCCTGTAAATCTTACGACAAGTATTAAAGCTAATGGTCCAAAAAGAAATATGATGAGGTCATGTCCAAGTCCTTTTCTAGTTGAGTCAGTTGATTGCCCTTTTCCTATCATTTTATTCTTCTGCCGGACAGACTTACCGTTTTTATGTTTGCGCATGATTTTATTGACTCTACCGATTTCACCAATTCCCCTCACTCCTACAAAATAAAGTGTTGGTCTTTGCTTGGTGTGATTTTTAAGATCGCAGAGTTAATCTCGCAGCTATGTTTGTACAGCGTATGGCGACTACTCGATAATAAGGATTTTATAATGCTGTAGATTTCCGTACAGGTTGCAAACCTGCTTTATCGTTCGACATGCCCGGAGAATTGCCTGAGAATCATATCACGGTTTCTGAAGATAAGGTGAAATAAAAAGTACTTCCCTTATCTACTTCACTCTTGAGTTCTAACTTACTATCCATTAGTGCCAATAAGGAGTTGGCAATAGCAAGCCCTAGTCCTGTACCGCCATATTTTTTGGTGCTGGAAGAATCTCCTTGAGCAAACGCTTTAAATATCCTTTCCTGATTTTCGGGGGCTATGCCAATGCCGGTATCACGAATGGTGAATCGTACCGAACTTTTGCCTGCGCTGTCTTTCTCCATCAATTGGATGTTGAGTTCTATTTCGCCTTGGTGTGTGAACTTAATGGAATTACCTACTAGGTTAATCAGCACTTGCCGCAACCTGACAGGATCAGCGTAGATGTAGTTCGGACAGTTAGGCGCGAGCGTGAGTATCAGCTTCAAGTCTTTTTGTATTGCCTGACTACTTAATCCTTCGATCACTTGTTCACCTAATTCAGGAAGGTGACATTTTTCTATTTCGAGCTCTTGTTTCCCTGCCTCGATTTTAGAGTAATCCAGGATATCGTTAACAATATCTAATAGCGATACGGCCGATTTATTCAAAACAATCATGTATCTGCTTTGCGTGGCATCTAATTTTGTTTTCAATACCAAATCGGAGAAGCCTATTACACCGTTCAGCGGAGTGCGTATCTCATGACTCACATTAGCCAGAAACTCTGACTTGGCTTTGTTGGCTTGCACTGCACTCCACTCAGCTCTTCTGCGCTCGGCAATTTCGCTCATTAAAGCTTTTTCGTTTTTCTCAATATTTGCTTTCATCATAGAAACGCCTCCGATCAACGCGCTATATGCCAGCAATACAATTACGGTAAAGAAGAAATAATTGGGATCGGTATGTCCGGTTTGATAATACCCCACGCCAAAGATATCGTGTAACGTGTTGAATGAAATAATCAAAACGGCTGTGTACCCGGCAAATAGGTTCGTCAATCTTTTTTGAAAAGGTTCAAAAAGTCCGAGTGTTCCTATGGTAGAGATGGTAAGAAAAAAATGAAAACTAAAATAAACTCCATCTGATTGAATATCTTCTAATCCACCGAAGATTTTGGCCAATATGGAAAAAGCGATAATACAAGTAGGGAGATAGAAGCTTAAAAATATTCTGCTGAAAAGTGTGAAACCATAGGCATTACTGACCAATGGCAAGAGAAAAATTGATCCAAAGATAAAACTTAGTAAAGGCATCACATTCCAATTGACCAGAACACCGTGTAGAATAGCGAGCAAATAACTGATCGTCACACCCAGCAACGAGATTTGATTGCACAGCATGATACCACGAGTTGTGTCAAGTCGAAGTTTGTTGTTCAAACCCAAGTTAGTCAGATAGCGAATTGCGATACTCATGTCTCTATTACCTATTCAATTGCAAATGAAAGAACTTCCTGCTCTCTTTTTGTACTATAACACTCTAAAAGAATGACACTCAAGCCGCGGATTGTTTTCATGGAGAATTTCAAAATGAAATTTTTAAATCGTTGTAATGATACATGCTATAGATCAGCGATTAGCGGATTAAGATTTTTAGTAACCAATTCTTTAATCACATCTACTTCTGCTTCCACTTCTTTTAACAGGGCACTGATCTCATGCTCGTCAGGGTTTGTTTCTTCCAATTGCGCAGCAAGCTTTGCGAGTTTATTAAAGCAAGCAGATAATGCAACTCCTCGCAGTTTATGTGCTACCTCAGAAAAGATCTTACTTTCAGACTTATTTTGATGTAGTTTTTCTACACATTCGTTGATGTTTGAGATGGAAGTAGTCAGTAATCTTTTTACTAGTTCCTGTTTATCACCAAGCTGGTATTTTAATTCAGCGAAATCAAAGTGCATTTTCAAATTGTCATCAGCACTATGATTGCGTGGTGTGGGATTGAAATCTAATTTTAGATTGAGCCACTTCATTAACGCCTTTTCAATAGCGTCTTGCACAATCGGTTTGCTGATGTAGTCACTCATGCCTGCTTCCAGGCATTTTTCGCGCTCACCTTTAGATATGCCGGCCGTCAGAGCAACAATAGGAACAGTTGTGCCTCTCCCGGATTCATATTCTCGAATGGCCATGGCTGCTTCATATCCATTTTTTTCCGGCATTCGAATGTCCATAAAGACAATGTCCGGCTGTTCATTCTTAAATTTTTCTACCGCGCGTAATCCATTTTCAGCTTCAATAATACGCGCTTTCGGAAGCAAATTTTCAATTATTGACTTTGCTAATAACATATTTACTGCGTTGTCTTCTGCAATGAGTATGGTCAGGCATGTTTGATTTTGATCTTGAGCCGGTTTCGTTTGTATTCTTGTCATAACAGGATTCTCATCAGAACAGAGCTTCGAGAGTGTATCAAAAAGCTTATTCATTTTAGCAGGTTTAACTAACCGCTGCCGTATGTTTAGTTGTTCACATTCTTTGCTGATCAACTCATCGTCTGATGAGCTATATAGAAGTATGACAGGTTGTTCTACCGATGGTACTACTTTTTTGATCTGACGCACTGTTTCCAATCCATCCATTTGCGGCATATGGTAATCCATAATAATGGCGTCATATTTTCTGCCAGACTGAATTAATTCAATTGCTTCTACACCTGAGCTTGCTTGTTCGGAATTAATCTTTTTTAGCGCCAGCATTTCTTTTAGAATGGTGCGATTGTTGGCATTGTCATCTACAATCAAAATATTTTTTAGTTGCCCGAGTGCTTGTTCGACCGGGGCAGTGTCGTGTTCAGAACGGAGTGCTATATCAAAGTAAAATGTGCTTCCGACACCGATCTCACTTTGAAGTTGGAGCTTGCTGTTCATGAGTGCAAGCAAACTATTGGAAATGGTTAATCCCAATCCGGTTCCGCCAAAGCGTTTGGTTGTAGAAGCATCACCTTGTGAAAATATTTCAAATATTTTCTCCTGATTTTCAGGCGCAATTCCCATTCCGGTATCTCTTACCGAAAATCTGAAAATGGTTTCGTACGGGGTTTCTTTTAGCGCTTTGATTTTTAGTTCAATCTCACCTTGTTCAGTAAACTTTACTGAATTACCAATCAGGTTTACTACCACTTGTCTTAGCCGCACTTCATCTACCCAGATAAATCGTGGTAATGTGGGCTCGATATTTAATAATACCTCTAAGTCTTTTTTCTGTGCCTGAAATTTAATCAGATCAACTATCTCACTTCCTAATTCGAATAAATCCGTTTTTTCGATGGAGAGGTCTAATTTGCCAGCTTCAATTTTTGAGAAGTCCAGCACATCATTCACTAAATTAAGAAGCGCGTGAGCTGATTGCGATACAGTGCCCAGGTATTGCTGTTGTGTATCGTTTAATGGTGTTTTAGTTAATAGATCGGTAAAACCGATGACCCCATTAAGTGGTGTTCTTAACTCGTGACTCATGTTAGCCAAGAATTCTGATTTTGCTGCACTGGCGGCTTCTGCCTGTTTTTTACTCTGTTCTAACTCTGTGGTGCGCATTATGACAAGCTTTTCCAGCAACTGGTTTTTATTACGAACGCTTCTGGTTCTTAACCAATAGCCGGTGTATAGCATGATGACAAATGTTATGAGAATAACCAACCGAAACCACCATGTACTCCACCAGGGAGGTGTCACATGAATAATTAATGAAGTGCCTTCATTCCATAAGCCGTCTGCTCTACGTGCTTTAACTTTAAAAGTATATGTGCCAGCAGGGAGGTTCGTATATGTAGCATTTCGTTGGCTGCCTACATCGTTCCACTCATTTTCAAAATTATCCAGTTTATACGCGTAGCTATTGCCGGCAGGATTACTATAATTAATCCCCACAAAATCGATCGTGATTACAGAATGTTTATAGGACAGTTCTATTTCCTTTGTCTGAGTAATCGATTGTTTCAGTATTGAATCTGGCGCTAAAATTTCAACTGATTTATTCAGTATTTTTAAATCAACGATGCGTATCGGTAACGGACTCAGATTATCGCGAATGCTATCCGGATGAAAAACCAAAAGTCCTTTATCATGCCCCAGGTAAAGTGTGCCGTTCTGATCTTTCAAAGCAGCTCCTGCTCTGAATTCCAAACCTTGTAGCCCATCACTCCGATTGTAACTTCTGACAACCCGCGTTGCCGGATTGAATTTTATAAGCCCGTTATTGGTGCCCAACCATAGGTTTCCGATATGATCTTCAATAATGCTTCTTGCACCTATTTCACGAAGTACTGTTTTAAATTTGCCTTCGGCAGGATTCAATTGGTTCAGTCCTTCAGACAAACCTACCCATATTTGATTGGCACGATCTTTAAAAATGGTATACACCGTATTATCCGATATACTGGTAGAATCACCAATCGCATTGCGATAGCAGGTGGTTTTGTTTGTCTTAATATTAAATTTGACCAATCCATCCCGAGTACAGATCCAGAGTGTGCTATCTGAATCATACAGTATTTGAAAATTAAAATTGTCAAGTTCCTGGTAGGAACAATATCTGGAGGTGTAATTTTCGAATTGTCCGGGTTTATCAATCTTCATGGTTGAAAGTCCTTTTCTGGTAGCGATGTACAGCAGCCTTTTATCAATTCCTTTTATCAGGCTGGCAACTTTATTTTCTGAAATGCTAATCGGACTTTTTGGATCATGCATGAAACGGATGAAGCTATCTGATTTTTCATCGAACAATTTTAACCCTTCACGATGGGTACCGGTCCAAATCTTTCCGTCATGATCTTCCACCAAGGCTAGTCCGGGATTTCCCGGATAGACTTTGCTAACTTGGTTTTCAATTTTAATAATTCCTTTTTCAGTGGCTAACCAAATTCGGTTTCTTTTGTCTTTTATGATCGCGTTTACTGTGGGGTTATCCAGCGGCAATTCTATTTTTCCGAACATGTTCTTGTACGGATCAATGATGTTCACTCCTCCAAAGTGTGTGCTGATAAGAATTAGACCTTGTTTGTCGCGGTAGATGCCGCCACCAGTGTGGGCGATGGAATTGCTATTCAGGCCTTGGAGATTTTTAGAGTCGGGATAATAGTTGGTGAATGTTTTTTGTTTTTTATCGAAAACACTCAAGCCTCCATTCTGCGTTCCGATTAACATCTTATTTCCATTATCTAAAAATGAAGTGACTGTGTTAATGGGCAGCGAGTTTTCTTTTCCGGGTTGATGACCATAATTTGTAAAGAGACCTGTTTTTAGATCGAGCACGTCTAAGCCAGCGTCTTGTGTGCCAATCCATACTGTGTTATTGGAATCAGCATAAGCGTTGTAAAGCATTTTGGAACTAATGCTGTTTGCACCCGTGGGTAGGTAATGGTTAATCACTTTTCTGGTTTGCGTATTGTACAGATAAAGTCCATTGTTTTCGGTAGCTACCCATATTTGGTTTTCTGTAGTAGCTTTGGATACGCCCATGATATTATCTGTCGGATTTGCCCAATCGATTTCTACAAATTTATTTTGAGCGCTATCAAAATAGCCCATAAAGTATTCACCTGCCGCCCACAATACATTTCGACTATCTTCCCAAATCACATATATTTTTTCCTTTTCGGCATAGCGGATAAATTCATTCGTTGATCGATCATATCTACAGATGCCGTCACTAAATGTGCCAATCCATAAATTACCTTTACTGTCCTCATACAGCGTATTGGTTTGGTTGCTGCTGATTGAATGAGTGTCTTCCGGATTATGCGTGTATCGGATAAAGTTATATCCATCAAACCGATTCAATCCATTGTGTGTGGTTATCCAAAGAAATCCTTCTTTATCTTGGATTGAACTTGTAGTGAAATTACTGGAAAGACCATTTTCTGTCGTAATGTGGCTAAACCTTATATCCGTTTGCGCTTGTAAACTTTGAAGAGAAAGAATAAATAAGATTGAAGCACAAAACTGAATGGGCCTGATTTTGACTAATCTTCGGTAACACATTGAAAGGAGCTTCCTGATATAAAAATAAATCGCTGTGGATCTCATGTGCTTATTTATTTAACTCCTATCCTCCACTTCACCAGCAGCAGTGTCTTCCCTTTCGTAGTGTGTATTCACAAATCGGGTAAGTTCTCTGGTTGCCACGTCCATTTCATCGATGCTAATCCGTAAGAACCTAAAGATTGTATTCATCTCTTCTTTTTTAATGTAGCCATTTTCCATGAGATTCATAAGCCCTTGAATGCGGGCAATAGGGCCTCGCACTTTATGAGAAGCCCGAAAGGCGATATCTTCCAACATCATGGAGATTCTTTCTTTTTGCTCCTCCGCTTCTTTTCGCTCTGTAATTGGTAAAGCAAGGATGAGGAAGTAATTGGCTGTTACAGATGCGTTTTTCAATGGAATAATTACCTTATCTACCCAAAAGAAAGAGCCATCTTTTCGCTTCTTTTTCACCTCACCCCGCCAGGTTTTATTCTCGGAATGAAAATGAGCTCCATTATTAAAAAACTCATCTTGCTGATAATGTGCATGTAAAATGCTAACATTTTTGCCGATGAGTTCTTCTTCGCGATATCCGGTAACTCTCATCAATGGCTCATTGACCTTTAGGATAGTTCCGCTTGTATCGGTTACTGCTGAATAAACATGGACATTAATGGCATCTATATACGATTGAAGTTCATTGCTCTTTTGCTTCACAATCCAATCGAGTTGTGCGCTTAAAGAATGTAATTCATCATTGGAAGCTTTTAATTCTTCATTGGTTGTCTGTCCTTTTTTATGTGCCTCCTGAAGATCTTCCGCATACCTGTTGATCATGGAACGAAATACCAGCAACTGAACAGCCACGGCACATGCTGAGGTCAACAGCACGACACTTTTCATATATCCGTAAGGTACAGTTGGGTCTGGCACAAACTCAAAGTTTGTATCGTACCACAGATAAAATCCAAAACAAGTAAGGGAGAAAACAAAACCTAAAAAGATTTTTAAAACCTCATCAAAGATCAGAATAGAAGAACATGCGAGGACAATGAGAACATACTCTGTTCCGGTGCGCCTATCGGACAGTGCCATTCCGAGAACGACAAGTATAAGAAAGAAAACCATGAACGCCTTTGCCGCCTCAAATCTCTTTTTTGAATTGAGCCACAAAACAAGGAGCATAACAAGTGCAATAGGAAGTGATTCTAAAGCACTGTAAGATCCTGCTGCCACAAAAACAGCAGAAAATATTAACACAAACAAAATGGAAGCAAATGCAAACGCATTTAAAGTATGCAACCTGATCAATTGCTTTTGATTCAACGCATCATCGTGACCAATGCGCAGAAGTCTGCTCCAGAAATTGAATAGGATCAGTCGCATTTGTTTAGCCTATTTACTAGCAATAGATTTGGATCATACAAACATCTAATAACACTCCGGCATATTCGATTTTTTTAGATGATATAGTGCCTTTGCGCGCCAGAATTAGCCTATTACAAGATGAGCTATTTCAACCTATACTACATCTTTGAAATCATGCCCTATCTCTTATACCTTCTGAAATATCTTCGCATCCATGTCTAATACTTTGAATTTGTTCGGATCGACCAACGGAAGTACGGCATCATAAAAGCCAATGATAAATAAGCCACTGGGGTTCAGGGATTCATGAAACTTATCAAAAAGTTTCATTTTGGCATTGTTATCAAAATAGATCATTACGTTGCGACACAAAATAATATCGTATTTTTTCGCAAAGGGATCGGTGATCAGGTTATGATATTCAAAGTTTACATGCTGAATGAGTGTGGGATCAAAAACGGCTGCATCATTATTAACCGTGTAATACTTCTTTAATGTCGACAGCGGATTAAATGCCTGATAATTTTTGTCGTACTCGATCAACTTCAACGTATGATATTCTCCGTTTCTGGCTATGGTCATTGCCTGATTACTGATATCAGTAGCCCGGGCTTCTACAGGTTTTTTAAAGTTTGATTCCCTTAACACTATGCCCATCGTGTATACTTCTTCTCCGGAGGAACAGCCCGCATGCCATATCGATAAATTACTTTTTGAAGCTAGACTTTCATTCAACAGTTGGCGCATCTTCTTCCACAAAACAGGATCGCGAAACATGGCTGTGAGCCCCACGCTGATCTCATCCATGAACGGATAGATGAATGAGCGATCTTTTAATATTTTAACCCATAGTTCGTGTACCGCATTGAGTTTAAAAATATGGAGTGAGCGGATTACTCTTCGCTTGAGGGATTTGGGTTCGTAGCAACTGAAATCAATACCATGTCGCTGATGGATGGCGTCTGTCAACGACTTCAGCTCTTCATCAGAAATTGAAATCGATTCTACGGGTTGTTCTGCTTCCATTTTATGACACGTTATTTTTTAATAGTAACAGGCTTCTGCGCTGGCGCTCCGTGTTTCCATTTACCTTGATGATAGTTGCGCTAAACCGTTTCGTATTTCCGTTTTTGCTTTGCAGATCGAGATCGAAGTGCTCCGGTTGCTCTACGTTGCTGCATTGGTGCTCCATTATTTGTTTGAATGATGCAGCCGATAGCACCTCTTTCGGTTGAACTTTCTTCAGCTCCAAACGCTTAATGCCCAACTCTGATAAGAAGAGATCATTGGCCGATTTGAAAGTCATGTCTGCGTTTAGCTCTGCCATTGGGAAACCGCTTTTCAGGGCGGTGATGGTTTCCTGCAATTCTTGCATTTTCTCTTTATCCTGCGTCACAAACTGCGCGAGCATTAATATCTTAATTGGATTTCCGGTAATGTCAAAGATCGGATTGTAGGTACCCGACAGCCATTGCACCTTGCTGGCAGCATCAATGTATCTAAACTCTCCTGTAAAAGCCTGACCCAATAAAATGTTTTGCCACATAATGGTATGTTGTGGTTTGGTCTTATCTTCTTCGGGGATGAGCACCTCAAACGATTTGCCTACGATTTGTTCATTTTGAAATCCGGTTACTTTGTAGAACAAATCATTGGCTTCCAATATTTTTCCTTCCATATCAAATTCAATCACTGCGTTGGTTCTTGAAATGGATTGAAGCTTGGAAAGATTATCCAGTGCGCTCTTTTTAGTGTTCGTAATTTCTGCCTGTATGGAAACAAACTTTTGAACTACCCCATGTTCATCTTTAATGGGGTTGATCACCAACGAAATCCAATAAATTTGTCCGGTCTTGGAATAGTTGAGTATTTCTTCATAAATCGGTTCACCTAGTTTGAGCTTGGTAGACAACCTTGCTACTGTTGCACGATCGGTTAAAGGACCTTGTAGAAACGAGCCTGGCTTCTTGCCTTCTACTTCTTCAAATTGATACCCTGTTAGTTTGGTAAACCCAGCATTTACATAAACGATTCGACCGTTGGCATCGGCAATCAAAACAGAATTATTCGTGTGGTCTGCCACCAGCGAGAGCGTTTCCAATTGTTTTTTCTCCCGCATCATTACCTCTTGCGTGGCATTTAATTCTTCCATGTTTTGGCGCAACTCTTCCTCTTGCGATTTCACTTCTTGCGCCATCGTCTGTGATTCTTGTAACAAGCGCTCTGTGCGAGCATGTGTTTCAATGGCACCCAGATTGTAGCCAATGCTCTCTGCTATCTTTTTGAGATACTCTAGTTGATACGTCTTCAACGCATGGAAAGATGCGATCTCAATGACACCAAGTACTTGCCCCTCGGTAATTAACGGCACAATGCAAACGCATCGCGGCAGGGCTTCGCCTAAGCCGGAAGTTATTTTTATATAATCTTTTGGAACGTCTGTCAGGTAAACGATTTCTTTCTCATAATACACCTGTCCAATCATACCCTGCCCTACATTGATTCGCTGCTCGATGTATTTCTTCTTTCCGTAAGCATAAGAGGCAGTCAATTCAAAGTATGATTCTTCTCCGTTTTTCTTCAATAAGTAGAAGCCACCTTGGTTGGCTTGCAAATATTTAACGATGTTGGAAATCACCTGAAAGGAATATTCCACCAGATCATTTCCCTGATGTTTTAGCTCTGCAATAGACGCCACCCCTACTGTAACCCAATTGCTTTCTTCTTCTTTTTTGCGCAGATCAACGATTTTAGTATGTGCTGATTCAAGCGAGGTGCGTATGCTCGTATCTTTTATTGTTTGCAATACCTCTATAAATTTTTCTTGGCCAATTTCATTAATACTTTCGAAGGCGAAGCGCGACTCTGTAACGGCAGCTTGTGTCAATGCCATGTGTTCTTTAATAAATTGTTTCTTGTCCGATTTTAATTCGGCTTGGTTTGATAGCGCTACTAATTCATTGATGAATTGTTTGCTAGCATGCTGCATCCACAATAGAAACAAAAGAGTGCCAAGGATCACCCATGCAGGCCAGCCCAAACCGTACTGCCAAATAACCACAGATAAAGCGGCTGCATTCAATGACAAAAAAAACCAGAAGCCGTATTTATTTTTCATGTGTTAATAACTACTCTATTTTAATCCTGAAGAACTATTTCATTTTTACTCTATAGTCGATTTTGCATGAATAGATTCAAATACGCTGCTATCCAGCACCCAAACAAAAACAGGTTTAATTTCTGAATAACCCTCGATGGAAAAGGAAATCGCATTCATATAAATGCTTTCTGTTTGCTCACTAAAATCATCTTCAATAGTATGTTCTATTTTGGCTAATGTCTTTCCTTGCAATAGAGGGATATCGCCATACATTTTTACTTTTAATTCATTGGAAAGTTTAGTAATAACTGAAGCCGAAAGAATGTTATCAACTTCTTTCAGAAATTCTTCCTTCAAATTAATACTTGCATTTTTGCCAACCGGAATTCCGGCTGTGAGTAATTCCACCTCTTTGTCGGAAAGAAACAAATAACTTTTTCCGGTGATGTCACCAAATATTTCTGTTGTCAAAAGCAGGCTGCCTTGATTATTTATGATGGCATCATCTACCTGTGCTTCTCGCACGTGATGAAAGCCTGCATGTATATGTTTAAATCCAATTTGTTGCGCGGTCATGCGCGCGAGTGCTGAAGCTGCGTTGGCGTATCCGGCATCAAACGAATGATCTAATCTAGCTCCCATATTTTGATTCAATGCTTCGAGCATAGGTATTATGCATTTATGGTTCTGGATACCTGATTTCCTAACATGGCGTTGAGGATGCCCGGGATGCTTAGTGCCAGACACACATTGCCGTTGCCTAAAATGGTTACTCCACTTAAATAAGAAATAGAGTCAAACGGTTTACGCAGGGGCTTCTCTACAATTTCTTTTTGTTGCAACAATTTATCTACAATAAAGCCAATTCGCTTTCCATTGAATGACACCACTACGATTTCCAATTTTTGCTCCGGGTGCAGTTGATCAAAGGATGCATACTTCTGCTTAGACTTGCCGATACTTTGTGCAAACAAATCTGACAGGAATACAATGTGTATGGTATTGCCCAGATGAACAGCAATCAATCCATTCGCTGCTTTATGTATTTCGCTTTTGTAAATGGATATCACTGATTCGGTATATGACAGTGGAATCGCGTAAGTCTGATTGTCTAAATCAAAAAGTAATGTAGACTTCACTGCCATCGATGATGGAAGACTGAGTGTAAAGATTGAACCTTCACCCAACATGGTGTCTACCTGCACGGTGCCTCCAATGGAATCGAGGGCTTTTTTCACTACATCCATTCCCACGCCTCTACCGGAAATAGCGGTTACTGAATCCATCGTAGAAAAGCCCGGTTCAAAAATGAGCATTGTTAAATCGCGGTCGCTCATCTGGCTGGCATCTTGTGCTGTGATCAATCCCTTCTCGATTGCCTTTTGTTTGATGCGCTCAGGATTAATGCCTGCGCCATCGTCTTTTATTTTAATGATGACCGTATCGGACTCACTGCTTGCGGAAAGTGTTACCGTTCCTTCTTCTACTTTTCCTTTTTGCTTCCGTACTTCCGGTTTTTCAATCCCGTGACCTACCGAGTTGCGAATGAGGTGAATGAGCGAATCGCTGATGACTTGTAAGATGTTGCGATCAATTTCTGTTTCTGTTCCTTCCAGCTTAAGTGATACTTTTTTTCCTTCCTTCGAAGAAGCATCGCGCACAATGCGATGGAATTTATTGAACAAAAAGCCTACCTGCACTAACCGCACATCCATCACGGAATATTGCAAGTCAGATGAAATACGATTTAATCTGGAATATTCATTGGATGATTGCGTGTTGGCTCCATTGGCGATGATGCGATCGCGTTCAATGATGAGTTCGCCCACTAAGTTTAAAAGGTTATCTAATTTCTTTACCGGGACCTGCACCAGATCCGAAAAAGAAACATTGGTAGTTTCCACTTCTGATTCAGTGTGATCTTCATCTTGGGGTAATTCAACAGGCGCTGAAATTTGAGGAAGTGTTTGCACGCTTGTGGTTTCTTGCTGTATGGTTTGTGGTGCTTGATCTTCAGCAGGAGCCTGCTTGGCATTTCTGATAAAAACTTCGAGCTTGGTTTTGATGCCCCGGTATTTTACATCTTTCGGTGTTTTGATGGCATCAATTAATTCGCCCAACACATCGGCTGCTTTAAATACAGAAGCGAATATTTCACTTCCCAATTCCAATCTGCCTTCTCGTACTTCGCCAAAGAAATCTTCAAGCACGTGTGCCATCTCCGCAATTTTATCGAAGCCCATGCCGGTAGCGTTGCCCTTGAGCGTATGTGTAATTCTGAACAGTGCCTGCACGGCTTTGCTATCATTCACATTTTTCTCTAATACGGTGAGCAACCGATTCATCTCGGTATAGTTTTCCAATGCTTCCGCTAAAAATATTTCGCGGTATTCGTTGTCTTTCTCGTTACTCATAATGCGCTGATTATAAAGTTTGGAATTTCTGTTAATGGTATTTGGTGTTTAGCCGCGCCTGTTTCAAATGCTACCATCGGCATACCATACACTACGGAGGAGAGTTTATCTTGCGCGATGGTCAGTCCACCTGCTTCGCAGATTTTGCCGAGGCCCATAGCACCGTCTTTTCCCATGCCGGTAAGAATAACACCTATCGCTCTGCTGCCGTAAATGTTGGCCACCGATTCGAACAAACAATCAATGGAAGGATGATTAAATTCTTTGTAGGAATCATACACGTATTTCGCTACGGGACTTGATCCCGCATAATCTATTCGCATGTTAGCATTTCCGGGGGCGAGATAAATATGATTGCCTAATAAATGTTCTCCATCCTGAGCTACGCTTACATTAAGCCCAAGTGTTGCGAGTCGTGCGGCAAATGATTCGATGAAGCGCTCTGGCATGTGCTGGGCGATGACTACCGGAATACTTAAGTTGGCAGGCAAGTTAGTCACCATGAGCTCTACTGCGCTGGGCCCACCCGTAGAAGCACCAATCACCAACATGTCATAATTGAGACGAGCTTCAAATGTATGCTCGGATGTATTTCTACCCTTTACTTTTTGCCGTAGTTTTAAGTAATCGGTCAGTGATGCTTCGCGCACCATGCGAGTCAATGGCAGATAGCCCTGAGCCACTTCCTTTTCTTGTGGCTTGTCTACAAAATCAAATGCACCCTCCCGCAAGGCATCAAATATTTTCGGATCGGCCCGATCGAGTGAGCTTAATAAGATGATGGGCAGCGGCATCTCCTTCATCAACTGTTGCACAACAAAAAGTCCATCATATTGTGGCATCACCATATCTGTAATGACAACATCGGGCTTCAACGTCTTGACTTTCTCCACGCCTTCCAATCCATTGATAGCGGTTGCCACCAGTTCAATGTTTTCGTCTTTGCGTAAAAGATCAGACAATAGAATTCTCATAAACCCCGAATCTTCAATTAGCAGAGTCTTAATTTTTGGTTTTGCCATGATGAGAGGTGATTAGAGTTTATTCACCTCAGATAAAAGCTGATCGGAAGTAAAGGGTTTTACAATGTATGCCTTCGCTCCTAATGTGAGCCCTTCCTGAATGACCGACTCTTGCCCCACGGCACTGATCATAATCACTTTTGATAAAAGTCCTTCTTGTGTGTAGACTTTCAAAATATCCGTGCCGATCATATCGGGTAAGATATTATCGAGTGTGATGATATCAGGCTGCAATTCAAAGGCGAGGTCTATCGCTTCCTCTCCATTGGCCGCCTGCCCTATTACTTTGAAACCATTTGATTCCAAGGCATCTTTAATGACCGTGCGCATGTACAATGAATCATCTACGATTAAAACGTTCTTTGCCATATTATTTTCTTTAAATACTATACTTTGTTTGTTCGGATGTAGAAATTTCTAACTCACCGGATTGACTGTGATAGCGTGCGGTGCGTGAGATGGTGCCGCCTACATCGGTTGCGGCTATATACACTTTTCGATCGGTTAATTGCTTTAACACCACTTCCGCATTCTGAGCGCCAATGTTTGAATGACTTCCATACACTTGCGCACCGCCTGTTACTTTAGCGCGCAGTGTATTCAAATCGCTACCCCAAGCTTGAAATGTGCTGAGCAATTCATCGATCAAATACGTGGCACCTTTCCATTCGCTTTGCGAAGCGTTGTTTGGCAATGGAATGTGCACACCACCGGATAAACCTTTAGTTCGATCGGTTATAAAAAGCCCAATACAAGAGCCCAATCCATAGCAGGTAAATACCACGGGTTCTGCGGATACATCCATTTCATTGATATTGAGCATTCTTACTCTCATGCCACCGTGTCTTGCACTTCTTGTTTTTTGAAAAGTTGTTGCGCTTCTTTTTCGTTGATCACTTTGAAAATATCAATCATAATGATGAGACGCTTCTCCAACTTCACAATACCCGTGATGTAGGACTGCTCAGATTGACTATCTCCGGTAAAAACAGTGTCTTCCACATTGGCAGAAGAAATCGAAAGTGTATTGGGCACCTCTCGCACCAGTATACCCATTTTGTACTCTTCACTTTCAATCACCAGTGTAAAATGGTTTCCATTATTACTTGCCTCCTGGCTTCGCGTCAGACCAAACTTTTCTTCCAGATCGAGAATGGCGATAACATTGCCTCTGATATTGGCCACGCCTTTCACAAAAGCCGGAGTCTGCGGCATGCGGGTAATGGTAGGCGTAATGACCACTTCTTTAATCTGATCAATGTGCAATCCATATTCTTCCTGCCCCAACTTGAAGACCACAATTTGCATGGTATGTGCTTGGGCTGCGGCTTCCTTTTTATGTTGTTTTATTTCGCTCATGTTTATTTCGTTAATCGTTGTTGGTTGCTTGTTACTTGCTCCCCTGCTCCTGCAGGGAGTTGTAAAGCAGGTTTACTTTTTCAATTTGAATTGAGTAACACCTGCTTGCAATTCGGCAGCCACTGCCGATAACTCGTCTCCTGCTTTCGCAATTTCAAGCATACCTCCATTCATTTGCTGGCTCGAGCTTGCTACTTGCTGAGTGCCGGCTGCGGTTTCTTCGGAAACCACTACGATCTGCTCTATATTCTTCACCACACTTCCAATCGATTCTTTCTGCGAAATGGTAGCCAACTGAATTTCTTTGGAAGCACCGAATGTCTCTTCGGTTGACTTTGAAATCTCTTGAAATATCTTCTCGGCTTCGATGCTCGACTTGTTCCCTTCTTTTACGCTCGCTTCCATGGTGACAATGGCTTTGCCAGCTGCATTGGTATCTTTTTGAACATCGCCAATGATCTTTTCAATTTCTACAGCCGACTTTCTGGAATCTTCCGCCAGCTTGCGAATCTCTTCCGCTACTACGGCAAAACCTCTACCGGCATCGCCCGCGCGTGCTGCTTCAATCGCTGCATTCAACGCCAACAAGTTGGTTTGGCTAGCGATGTCTGTAATCACTTTCAGTGTGCGGCCAATTTCTTCCGTGCGCTTCGTTAACACTTCAATGGATTGAGAAGTCTGGCTGGCAGACTCTTTAATCTCGGTCATATTCTCCACCAACACTTTCACCGTCTTCATTCCTTGGTTCGAGCTTTCCAAGCCACGCTCGGCTGCTTTGTTGATCACGTTGGCTTTCTTCTCCATGTCGTTGGCCGATGCCATTACATGGTTTGCCAACTTAGAGGACTCATCTGTTTTTTGTGCCTGATCTTGCGCACCTTTTGCCATCTGTGCAATAGCTGTGGCTACTTCAGTGGTGTTGCGTTTCATATCTTCCACTTTCTTTTGCAACAAGTTGGAAGACTTTGCCACGACATCCGATCCCTGATTGATCTGTCCTAAAACTGAATTTAAATTCTCCAGCGCTTTGTTGATTTCAGCGGTGAGTCCACCGTTATCTACCGACTCATCGCAACGATTACTTAAATCTCCGGCTGCCATTCCTTTGATGGCGCGAATCACTTCGGTCATATCTAAGGCATACTTTACTACTTTAAAAGGTCGGCCATTCAAATCCATGATCGGATTGTATGATGCCTGGATGTAAACTTCTTTTCCACGCTTATCAATACGGGTGTAGGTGCCCACAAAGAATTCACCGTTATTTAATTTTCTCCAAAAATCGGCATACTCTGCACCGCGTGCATAGTTGGAATCCACAAACATGCGATGGTGTTTACCTTTTACTTCACTAAGTGAATAACCACCCAACGCGGCAAGGAAGTTATCATTGGCAGTTATGATGGTGCCATCCATATTGAATTCAATCACTGCATTCGATTTACCAATTGCATCTAATTGACCTTCGTAATCGGCATTCTTTAATTTTTCAGCTGTTATATCGGTAGCAAACTTTACTACTTTAAAAGGTCTGCCGGATGAATCGAAAATGGGATTGTACGATGCCTGAATCCAAACTTCTTTTCCTCCTTTTCCAATGCGTTTAAAAACTTCTGCTACAAATTCACCGCGATTGAGCTTTGCCCAGAATTCGGCATACGCAGCACTGCGCGCGTAGCTATCTTCTACAAACATGCGATGGTGTTTTCCTTTTACTTCATTCAAAGTATATCCGCCTAGTGCGTTTAAAAAATTATCATTGGCTGTAATGATGGTGCCATCCAGATTAAATTCAATCACTGCTTGCGATTTGCTGATCGCGTCCAGCTTGCCCTTCATATCTTGCAATTGCTCAGTGGTGGCTCCATTGCCATTGCTTTTAGGCTTTACTTGCTCTGCAGTCTGTAATTGGGTTTCCATAGTTGATGTGTTTTCAGTTAATGTTTCTTTTTGAATTTCGTTTGTACCGTTGGGGAGTAATTTTTCTTTTTTGAGGTTATTGCCAAGTGCCATAAGATGTATTTGTTTAATCGTTAATGGTTAATCGCTGTTGGTCATCTGTTGCTGAAGAACTTTTATCACGCGTGCCACCTCTTTCGCTAGCGCTCTATAATCAATAGAAGTAGCAGATTGAGGTGCATATGCTACCACACTCTTGCCAAACGAAGGTGCTTCCGCAGCTTTTACACTCGTATGAATGACTTGCGGAAATACACGCTCTGTATAATGAGATTGAATGTGTTCTAATATCTCCTGATACATGTTCTTGCGTGTGTCGACCATCACAGGTAAAATGCCAAGCACCGACAAGCGTGGATTGATCACTTTTGCTTTTTGTACTGTTTCCAACATCGAGTCTAACCCGCGCAGTGCCAGCACGTCCATTTGCATCGGCACCAAAATAAAATCAGAGGCTGCGAGCGCATTTAATGTTAATAGCGAAAGCGATGGCGGGCAATCGATCAACACGAAATCATAATCAGTCAGCACGTGCAAGAGATTGCTCAAATGATTGAAGCGTTCATCTGCTTTTGCAATCGCCAGCTCTACATCTGCTAAGCCGGCACCAGCGGGAAGGATATGCATACCTTCGCGCTCAACAATCAATTCTTGCACGGTAGCGTCTCCGTGAAAAGCATCCGCGATGGTAAGACCCTGATCATCAATCCCCAGTGAATAGGTGAGACTGCCTTGCGCATCAAAGTCCACCAACAACACACGGTGACCTGCCTCTGTCAATGCACTGCCCAAGTTAATGGTAGTAGTGGTTTTGCCTGTGCCGCCTTTATGATTGACAATGGAGATGATCATAGTACTTTTAATTCCGGAGTCTGCGTAAAGCAATGCTTACCACCGACTTTCCGTTTTAATTATTTAAAAGTATGATCAACTACTTGCTGATTGGAAATTTTTAGTTGAAATGCCCCCTTTGAACCGTGAGTTCTAATTATTCCACGGTGAAATAATTGAATGAATTCGATTAAATTACTCTCACAATTGTTAACGACAGTTAGTGCTGTTCTCTATTGTTTAATGACAATCGCGATTGGTTCTACAAAATCAAGCGAAGAATATTACTGTTCAATAATAAATGGCTACGTTTGGCTAAATTTTAAATTTTCCGTTCTGAATTTGGAAAGATCGGGTATGGGTGCCTGACTGAAGTAATCGACTGCTTCTGTGGAGAAACCTAACTTCGTTGCAAGATTTTTGGCTTCTTTCATTTCAGCGGAGTGAATTTCTCCATCGGCCTTAATCATTTTTAGAATCCAGTAAAACAATTCTGTTTTATCCGGCAACTCATGAAGTGTTTCTAAATCGGGGGATTGTTGGTTGTGCTCTTCCAGAAACGATTCATCCAATCCTTTTTCCTTTAATATAGAGATCAGTAATTCTTTTTCGGAGGCGTGAAATTTTCCGTCTATGTTCGCTAAGTGAAGCAGTAAATTTATTTTTCTTGAAAGTACTTTGTTCATGGGTTGGTGATTAATCTTTCGCTCAATTTATCAAAAAATGGGCGCATAGTTTAGCGATAAGAGCGAGTTTCGTAGCGCATTATTCATGAGGCCAAGTACACGAGTCCCTCATTTGTTATTTTTTCTTATTTAGAATCGTTCCATCTTATCGGATGGTCGACTACAACTTCCCCGCCCTCGACTACAAATTCCCCGCCCTCGACTACAACTTCCCCGCGCTCGAACACAAATTCCCCGCCCTCGAACACAACTTCCCCGTGCTCGACTACAAATTCCCCGCCCTCGACAACAAATTCCCCGCCCTCCACTACAACTTCCCCGCCCTCCACTACAAATTCCCCGCGCTCGAACACAACTTCCCCGAGCTCGACTACAACTTCCCCGCCCTCCAAAACAAATACTCGGGAGGCAAATACAAATACTCCACGGTCGATTCCGACTTACCGGCTGGCCAATCCCGGTTGCGGGTAGCTGATTATTGATCTATCGTTAGTGATTTTAACGAAATAAAACGAAAAAAGAGGTGGTTGGAGAAGTCTCCGTAGCAGTGAGCGACTATTTATATATATATATATAGTGTGGGTTTTCTTTTTGGGCTCGTCCCCCGAAGATTTATCGAAGGGGCGGCTTGCCCCCCGAAGATTTATCGTAGGGGCGACCATCCCTTTGTCTTCCGAAGCAAGCGTAGGAAGATGCCGCAAGAGCTTTGATAAACGTGCGGTGAAAGAGAAAAGAGTTGGTTGGCAGGTAGCTGTGAGGTGATGATATCTGACTCAGTGAAAACTAGTTTATGTATTTGTTGGTGCAGAACAACACATAAACAAGATGGTACCAGCGGTGTTTTCGGATACTGGTTGACTAAAAAAGTCGTGTCTGCGTTATGCGCTTCGGATGAAATGTTCCGATTATGACAAACGGATTTAAAGAAACGTAATGATGTGCCTGTGTCGTTCCTAAAAAGAAATGAAGGTCTTTCGTTTTGGCAAAGTCATCAAAATATTTCTTTCTTACATCGGCAATGGCTTTTGGTTCATTGCCTTCATGGCGGGCCAAGCAATTCCAATAGAGTTGGCCAGTTTCCCAATCTTCAATCATCATATGGCTTTCTTTGCCTTGATTATCCTTGAAATGGAATCTAAATTTATAAGGTACTTTCTGGACTACATCAAATTTACCGTCTTTCGTTGATTCAAATAAATTAAGTTGATTTAGCTTTGCCAGCTTTTCCTTATCCCACTCGCGATCAACTAACTCGGCAGTAAAATCTAAAATTTCTGTCGGCTTGAATACGGCTAATGATGTGCAAATGGTTTTATCTTTCGACTCAGCTATTAACTCGCTCAAGTTATAGTAGATTTTCCCTAAGCAGATCTTTTTGCGTTCTTCCCAACTTCCGTCATTGGTATCAATGTGACCAACCACTTTTATTTCGGTATCAATCGTTCTTGGACGAAAGCTTTCAGGTCTGAAATCACTATCGTTCTTAACTAAATCTACTTCAATCCAGTCATACTTATTGTATTGTTCATTGTACGATTTCTTTCTAAACGGTACAGGATAAAGTCTTATCCAAGTTCCATCCTCCCGAAATCCGGCAGTGCAAACCAATTCATCGTATTTTGCTGACAGCGTTGGATAAGTTTTTACTGCTATTAAAACTTTGGTAAGCGCCATTCTCTAAATATGTTCTACTTTATATTCGAAGCCGGGGAGATTTTGTATGGCTTCGGCCAAGTGCTTGCGATGACACTGGCAAACGTTAGCTTCAAAACAGGTCAGTGCAATGCGTTTATTCTCTTTTAGCAAATTCAGTATTTGGGTTTGAGAATCAACTGTTCTTGGGAGGTTATTTTTTCTATACACAGAAAACAGTTTATCGTAATCTTCCTGCGTGTTTAGTTCCTGCCGCTGTTCGGATTGGATGCCCACCTCGGGAATGTGCACATACTGTACGCCTAAGCTTTCGCAATATCTTTTGAGTAACGTTTTGCTAAAACCGTACTTCATGCTTAGCGGATTGTTGCGCACATCTACTAAAACCTTTACATCATTTTTAAGCAAGCGCACCAAATATTCTTCCAGCGAAATACCTTCATAGCCTATGGTAAACAAAATTGTTTTTGTACCGGTGGGTTTAGCAGCCCTTACTTTTTCCAATTCGGTCTTATCCAAAATCTCGGCAGCTACTTCACTTCGGGTAGCATAAAACGGATAGTGGATGTACGTATGCTTCATGAGTGTATTCGCACTCATTTTTCCGTATTCATTCTTTACCTCGTGTAAGTATTTCAGGTCATCGGGTTTTATCAATTTTAAGTAATCTGTTTTATCCAGCCTGGAAAAATGTTTTTGCGTATCTGCCAAAAGGCCTTTCGAAACCATGGTGATTAAATCGGCATTGGCCGAGTACGAGTAACAGCCGTACTTGTAGGGTACAAAGTCGTATTCAGTCTTTGTCTGTTTTAACGTGAACAGGAAAAGCAACTTTTGTAAACGGATTTTGTCCAATTGGCCGTCAAAGAGTTGCAGGAGGGCAAGTATTATTTTTCGTCTATAAAACATTCCGATAAATATCGGGACAAAACTACTACTTTTCAAAACCTAAGCTCGCAGATGAAAGAAAAGGCGTCTGACACCTTGTGTTTTAACGCCTAACGGTGTTATTGAGTGTAAATCAAAATGTGTGTTGCTGCCGATTGATGCCGCTACCTAACGAGATTTGTTTGTAATTTTTTGAATCCGGATTTGCAGGATTGGTTGTTGGAGTAAACGTGTCAAGTAGCCACTCACGCAGAGTCCATAAGAGGAGACTCTGCGAAGAAATGACACCAACTCAAGCGAGAGTTGAACAGGTGAGGAAAATAATGCGCAACGATTGAGCGATTAAATTACTTTTACGATTCGATTTCATGCCAATGATTTTATATAAGAAAAAATAGCAACGATAATAATGATGATCAGGAATATTAAATTCCTCCATAACGCCTTTTTAATATTCATGCATCTTTTGTTTTATTCTTTATTTCCATCCGCCACCGAGCGCTTTATAAATGTTCACCAGCGAAAGCAATTGCCTCTTTCTCACTTCCATAAAATTCAATCGGGCATCCAACGCAGTTTGTTGCGTCAACAAAACTTCCAAATAAGTTGCTCGACCCGTTCGAAATAATTCATTGGACGTTTCAATAGCTTGTAAAAGCACGTTCACTTCTTCGTTTCGGTAGGCAAAAATTCGGTGTAGCCTATTGATCTCGTTCAGCTGTGTGTAAACTTCTCCATAAGCGTTTAAAATACTTTTCTGGTAGGTGAGTAAAGCTTCTACTTGTGCCGCGTTAGTTCCTTTAAAATTTGCTTTAATCGCACTTCGATTCACTAATGGCGCAGACAAGCCACCGACTACGCTGAATACAAATGATTCAGGGGATACAAATAATAAATTCGGACGATAAGCCTGAAACCCTGCACCACCAGTGATATTCAGTGATGGATAGAATGCTGCTTTGGCAGCGACAAGATCTGCCTTTGTGGCTACCAATAAAAGTTCGGCTTGTTTTATGTCCGGTCGGTTGCGAAGTAAATCTGAAGGAATGCCGGTTTGAATTTGTGTGGGAATAGAATTAACCAAAATACTTCTATCGCGGATAATGGGCTGTGGGTAACGCCCCAACAGCATATTGATTCTCGTTTCTAATTGAACCAAGCGCTGCGTAATTTCAACTTCCAGCGATTTGGTGTTCAACAATTGCGCTTGAAATTGTTTCAGCGCTAATTCGTTAGCCGCCCCGGCTTCTTTTTGAATTGTTACAATATCTACGGCCCTTTGCTGAAGTAAAATGTTCTCTTGAATGATTTCCAATTCGTTGTCCAGCGCCTGCAATTCATAATAGGCGGATGCAACCTCGGCCACCAGATTGGTTACGAGCCAATTCTTGCCCTCTACAGAAGACAGATACCTAGCGACAGCCGCTTTTTTTCGATTGCGCAACTTTCCGGTAATGTCTGCTTCCCATGTTGTTTGCAAGCCAACAAAATAATCTGGCAGGTTTACGGGAACAATTTTTCCTGATTCAATATCGGTGGTGGCGTTGCCTGCACCGTCCATAGTGTAGAGTCCATAGCGCCTGATTGCGGCAACACCGCCTACGCTTACCGATGGTGCCAATAAACCCTTGTTGAATAAAACGCCCGCACGCGCAGCTTCGATTCGTTGCAAAGCCATCAACACATCCATATTGTTAACAATAGCTGTGTCAATGAGGTTGAGGAGATTTTTGTTGTTAAAGTATTCCTTCCAAGTAATGTTAGCAATGTTTGAAGAATCTCTACCTATTTTATACAAAGCAGGCATTTCGTTGCCTTTTGTATAATGTGCTGTTTTTGTAGGAACGCAGCTGGTTATGCAAACTGCAAAAAAAAGAGTAAGCACGGTATGGTTAAATTGCGTCATGGTCGTCATAATTGTTCGGTGAAGGGAACCTCTTCTTGACTATTGTTGTGGAGATGTTTTTTAGAAAGGCTTGCAAAAATAAAATACAAGCCCGGCACGATAATGACTCCGAATACTGTACCAAAGAGCATACCACCTGCCGCTGCACTACCAATCGTGCGATTCCCAACCGCTCCTGCTCCTGAGGCAAATAAGAGCGGAATCAAACCAGCTATAAATGCAAATGAGGTCATCAATATGGGGCGCAATCGCGCAGTGGCACCTTCTTGAGCTGCCCGCAACGGAGAAAGTCCTTCGCGTTGTTTCATCGATGCAAACTCCACTATTAAAATGGCGTTTTTACCCAACAGGCCAATCAGCATAATCATGGCTACTTGAGCATATATATTATTTTCCAATCCGAGCAACAGCAGCAGAAAGAATGCGCCAAAAATTCCGGTAGGTAAAGAGAGTATAACGGGCATGGGCAATAAGAAACTCTCATACTGTGCACAAAGCACGAGGTACACAAACAATAGGCAAATCAAAAAAACATAAATTGCCTCATTGCCTGCTACTACTTCATCGCGTGTAATGCCGGCCCAATCAATGCCAAAACCTTTCGGCAATTCTTGCTTCGCTACTTCTTGTATCGCTTTGATCGCGCTTCCACTACTGTAGCCATTAGCCGCTTCTCCGTTTAGCTCCGCTGAAGGAAACATATTATATCGGGTTATCTGATCTACACCATATACTTTTTCAATCGACATAAATGCGGATAATAGCACCATTTCATTTCTATCATTTTTAACAGAAAGTTTTAAGATATCTTCAGGTTGAGCGCGATACTCTGGTAACGACTGCACCATCACCTTATAGAGCTGACCAAACCGAATGAAATTAGTAGCATATTCACTACCCAATAAAGTCTGCAACGTACGCATCGTATTATTTACTGTAATTCCTTTTTTTGCTGCTTTGTCCGGGTCAATGTGAATGAGGTATTGCGGAAAGCTGGCATCAAATATGGTAAAGGCACTCGCTATCTCTGGTCTTGACTTTAAATCCACGATGAATTGCTGAACAACTGTTTCCATTCTCTTTAAATCGCCATTGCCTGTTTTATCCAATAACCGCAATTCAAAACCACTTGCATTTCCATAACCCGGCACGGCCGGAGGCGGGAAAAATTCAATGCGTGCGTCTTTGATATGAGCTGTTCTTTGTTGAACGATTTCAATCATATCATCTACTGATTCTTTCCGTTCACTCCAATCTTTCAGATTGATTAAACACGTGCCATACGTAGCACCTGTACCATCTGATAAGATATTGGTGCCGGAAAGAGTAGATACGGATTCAATGGCTGAAATCCCCTCACAGGATTTTTGTATTTCATCGATCACTGCCTTGGTTCTTTCAAGGGTAGCACCCGATGGCGTGGTAACACTCGCATAAAACGTTCCCTGATCTTCGTTTGGAATAAATCCGGAAGGAATGAGCTTACTCAATCCACCTGTTGCCAAACAGAAAACAACTAGCATTGAATACGTAATAGATCTTCGGTTGGCAATGAAGCCAATTAACTTTTGGTACTGAGCCGAAAGCCCATCATACCATTTATTAAAACGATTCAATGCCTGTTGAAGTCTATTACTCTCTGTATGTCGTCCGTAATGATTTCTAAGTAGCAAAGCGCACAAGGCAGGAGTAAGCGTCAACGCCACTACACCCGAGAGCACAATAGATATAGCCATCGTGAGTGAGAATTGGCGATAGAAGATTCCGGAAGGGCCAGACATAAATGCTACCGGAATAAACACCGCTGACATGACTAACGTAATGGCAATGATTGCACCACTAATTTCTTTCATGGCTTGCTCGGTAGCTACCAAGGGGCTGATGTTGGACTTTTCCATTTTAGCATGAACCGCTTCCACCACCACAATTGCATTGTCCACAACGATACCGATGGCTAGTACCAATGCGAAGAGGGTAATAAGGTTAAGCGAGAAGCCAAGAAATTGCATGAAGAAAAAAGTGCCAACGAGTGAAACTGGAACGGCCAAAGCGGGTATCAGCGTTGAACGCCAATCTTGCAAAAAAATGAAAACAACAATTGAAACGAGGAGGAATGCTTCCACCAATGTTTTGATCACTTCATGTACAGATGCGTCCAGAAATCGCGACACATCATAACTGATCTCGTAGGTCATGCCTTTAAGAAAAGAGGACTCCTTGAGCTCTTTCATTCTGGTTTTTACGTTGGCGATTACTTCACTTGCGTTAGAACCCGGCAATTGTTTTAGCATGATAGCCGCTGCTGGCCTTCCGTTCAACTTTGCTTCTACGTCAAAATATGCTGTGCCAAATTCTACATCAGCAATGTCTTTGATGCGCAACAATTTTCCGTCCTCATCCGATCGAAGGATGATGTTGCCGTATGCCTCCGGGGTGTTATACTTACCTCCGTATTTAACCACATATTGCAAGGCTTGCGCTCTCTTATCGGAGCTTTCTCCGACCTTGCCCGGAGCCGCCTCTACATTTTGTTGCTCCAATGCACTGATTACATCATCGGAAGCAATGGAATAAGCCAGCATCTTGTCCGGCTTCAACCAAATACGCATGGCATATTTTTTGGCTCCAAACATTTCCGCATACCCTACTCCTTTGATTCTCTTCAACTCAGCCAAAATGTTGATGTCGGCAAAATTGTAAAGAAACTTTTCTTGTACTGTTGTGTCGTTACTGACAATATTGAGGTACATTAACATGGCGTTTTCCTCCTTCGCTATTTTCACTCCATTTTTCGTCACCTCCGGTGGCAACTCACCCATTACAGTGGCTACGCGATTCTGCACATTTACTGCAGCTACATCTGGATTGGTACCTATTTCAAAAATAATTTGTACTACCCCTACCCCATCATTTCCAGCATCCGATGACATGTATTTCATACCGGGCACCCCGTTGATGGAGCGTTCAAGCTGAACAATGGCGGCCTTTGTAACCGTCTCTGCATTTGCCCCGGTGTATTCAATAGTAACATTCACCTCTGGTGGAGCTATATTTGGAAACTGCGTCATGGGCAGTCGTGTTGCTGCCAGTATTCCTAACAGCGTAATCATTACAGATAGAACAATTGAAAAAACCGGTCTATGGATTAATCGATTAGTCATGATTATCTTTAAAATGTCTTCTATACATTACTTCTTTGCCAGTTGGGCAATAATATTTTTCATCGTTAGCAGCGTTGGTTCAATTTGGTCTCCTTCTTTTACCCGCTGAATGCCTTCATAAAGGATTCTATCTTTCGTTGTAAGCCCAGCCCCAATTATATACAAATGAGGAATCCGTAGGAGGGGTTGAATGGTGCGTAGCTGAACAATGCCGGTACTATCAATTGTGTATACGTACAAATTATCTTGTACCTCAAAAGTTGACTTTTGAGGGATTAACATCGCATTCTTAATCTCATGATTGAGTTTAATTGTTCCTGTAGATCCATTCTTTAAAACCAATTCCGAATTTTTGAAGCGAGCACGAAAGGCAATGTTTCCGGTTGATTTGTCAACTTCGCCTTCCACCGTTTCAATCACTCCTTTATAAGGATGTGGTTGGTGATTCGCCATGATCAGCTCTACATCATAGCGCTTATCTTCTTTCCCTTGTTGTACCAAATCCAGGTAATCTGTTTCAGAAACATTGAAGTAAGCAAACACTTCATGGTTATCTGACAACGTGGTCAACAAGGTGCCCTCATCAATTAAACTTCCTTCTTTATTGATAATGCGATTGATGACTCCGCTAAACGGTGCCCGCACTTCCGTGAAAGAAAGTTGAAGCATCGCGTTAGCTTCATGTGCCTTTGCCTCTTCGATTTTTGCCCGAAAGGCATCTAGTTTAGCTTCTGCCATTTCCAGTTCACTTTTAGAAATCACATTCTTGCTTACCAAAATCTTTACGTTGTTTAAATCTACTTCAGCCACCTTCGCATCTGCCATAGCACTGGTTAGCATCGCTTTTGCTTTCATCACTTCTTGCTTGTATTCCTGGCTGCTGATATGAAAGAGCAACTGCCCGGCTTTTACCGCTTGTCCTTCGTCTACATATATTTTTTCGATGTAGCCTTTCACCCTGGCGCGCAGTTCTACATTTTGTAGTGAGTGAATATCGGCCACGTATTCGGAGGTATAGGTGGTATCGGTTACCATCGGACTTGTAACTAAATATTCTTCTTTATCGGAGTTGCTTTCATTACCGGATGAACAAGCAATGAATACCAAACTGATCGAAAAAACGAATAGCCCAGCGAATGCAAAGCTTCGCCCGCAGCAATAGATTTGATGAAGACACATTTTTAAAAAGTGAAAGATGAATGAAATAGATAGAACCGAAATAAAATGCAGTTGAAACCTCTCAGGAGGTAACAACAAACTAGCCTACAGAACTTTGGCTAAGCTACTTTCGGTGGCGGAGAAGTGTGATCAAGGGCAATTGAAGTAAGCCCTTGATTGAATGTAAAGAAACAGCTCGAATTGAACTGGAACTGATTTTTGATCGCTATAAGGGATTGTGAAAAATAGAAGTCCATGACTTTCACAAAGCCATTCTCATCGTCTTCATCATTTTCCGGAATATCTACCCCCAAATAATGCTCGGAAACGAATTCATAAATACTTTCAATTTCATTAACGCTGAGGTCTTCTTGCAGCGCTAGCCTTCCGAGTTTATCAGAAACGGGGTCAGAGGGATCTATGGAGATATTAATAATCTGGATCAGAAGAACCCAGATCATAATATTTTTTAGCCAATTTGTTTTTATCCCGTGCTTCATTTGAAAGTTCAAATATAATTAAGGGGCTCCAACTATTGAAATTTTTTTTGGGACCATTGTCAATTGCCGGAATAGATAAAACTTTATGTTTGATGTAAGTTCTCAGCCAATGTTGGTGTTCTTCACCAACATTTAAACTAGTTTTTTCGCACAAAAGAAATCATCGCCTAATGGGCCTTGACTATTATCTGATCCGTTAACCTAGTTCACGTGTTTGTTGGTGAAGAACACCAACAAATGCGAAGTGAAAACTAGTTTACATATCTGTTGGTGAAGAACACCAACAGAGGCGAGAGAGGCGAGAACGCTAAACCATTCTTTTGCCTGCATTATTCTGTATCACGTATAATGTACTTACGCCCAATGATGCTGAATTTTTTTGTCACATTCCAAAATGCAAATCCACTACGTCCTGTTGGGATTTTCCAATAAACAGTATGTCCGTCATATTTTCTTAAACCAAATTCAGCAATGTAACCGTTAGTCTTAACTCCAATATATGGTCCGATATGTCCTGGTACAACTATAGATTTATAGCCAGTGTGGTATTCAAAATCTGAATATTTTAGTTCTTGAGTCCCATTGTTTTCAAAATAAACAAAGCGTCTGGTTGTGCATACAACGATCACTTCATTGTCTTTTTTTAAAACTAACACGGGAAGTTCGTTATTAAGTGAAAGCTGGTTGATTCCTTCTTGAATGTCAGCGGAGATTTTGTCAAACAAAGTGAATTCCTCTTGTCCATTAAAATTGTCAATGGGGTCTCGATGATACTTTAAGAACCAACGAATGATTTGGTTTTTGATTTCCTTGTCTGTCTTCTGGAATTTTTCCATTGCTATGGCACTTTCCTCAAATTTCGTACTTCGCTCCTACACCTCCTAAAAAAGTGTTGTCGTAATTGTCTGAATCAGGATTGGTTGTTGGAGTAAAGGTGTCACGCAGAGTCCCTAGGAGGAGACTCTGCGGAGAAATGACAGAGGCGAGACTATACTCCTTCTCCGCAGAGTCTCCGGCACGGGACTCTGCGGGATGTAAAGGAGAAATAAAAGCATAGCTGGAAATCTTATTCGATCCATCCTCCCTTACACCAATTTTTTACTTTTCCCGTCTCGTCCATTTCAATGTGGTAAGTAATTCCTCCGTGTTCATAAATTTCAACGACTGTCACAATATGTTGGTCGGGTTTAGTACTAAATGAAACAGTCAGATAAACTCTGGGATAAGTGCCGGTGCCAAGTTTTTTCGTTTTAAATCTTTTGTCCGATTGGCATTCAATGGTAGTACGACCCGAAGAATTGGTCTTAACATTATCCTCCGCTTTTAATCTGAATTCAGGCAAGCAGCTTGGTGCCCAAAAGAGATAGTCCTTGGCCTCTAAATCGGTCCACAAAGTCAATGTTTTCTTCGGTGGATTATCTTTTAATATTTTATCCTTATAGAAGTCAAACGCAATCTGTTCATACAGAATGTTGTCTTGCCCCATTACGAAGAACGTGATTGTTAAGAACGTTATGGCTAGTACGAATTTCATTTGATGCCTTGCTGAGTGGTTCATGTTTAGTTCACTTCTATTGGTCCGTTTTTATACCTAAACATTGCTATCATGAGTTTGCAACTCAAAAAGGTTCGTTTTTTTTACCACATTTAACTCTTTAGATGCTTTTTATTCCTCAGTTGTTCGTAGTCCGTCAATAGCTTATTTAGCAATGTCAGTTTCTCACTGTCAATAGGCACTGCTTGAGCTAATAGATCAACCATGGAATTAACATCATAGAACTGATTATCAGTCGAGATTTTTCCTTTTGCTATTATTTTGTCAACACGGTTATAGTAGTCTTGGAAAATGTCGATGTCCTGTCCGGTCTTTGTTTTTAAATAGTTATTAAACTTAAAATCCCCCGCTTCTCGTTGAGGCTCTGTCAAGTCGCGGAACCATTGTTTTAGTTTGGTCAGTCGTCCCTTTTGAAAATGCTCTACCGTTTGTTCTTTTAATTTTTTATAATAAGTGTACGAATCAAAGTCCTCTGTTTTGATTTGAAACTCACTATTATCAATGAAGTAGTCAAGTGTCGCGGTAACTAAGTCCCGATATCTGGCTAATTCAATGTCTTTGTCCGCGTTACTAATGTTATCTTTTATCAATGGATATGAGTTGGCACTTTGTTCAAATTTCGTACTTGCATCCCACTCCTCCAAAAAAAGTGTTGTCGTAATTGACTCTGTGGAAAAGAAAGAGTTTGCTGCAGAGTCCGAGGCGAGACTCTGCGGGGAATAATAATTGTCTGAATCAGGATTGATTATTGGAGTAAACGTATCACGCAGAGTCCCTAAGAGGAATCTGCGATGAAATGAATATAAGCTGTCAGGTGATAACACCTGACTGGGCGAAATGGTGTTAAAAACATCCATTGGAAAGCATGATTTATCCATTCTTCCTAATAAGCCATGATGGCATCTTTGTGTAAAAATAAGATACCATTAAAACTAACTGTATGGAGGCAACTAAAATGAACACAACCTATTATTTGGCTACAACCTATTGGGTGATAGGAGTAAACATTATTTTTCTTTTCGCAACTCTTTGGCTTCTCCGTACGGGACGTGCTACACGAGCAACGAAGACAACCTTTGGTCTGATTTCAATAGGTTGGATCGCTTTATTTCATTTTGTCTTCAGCAACCAGTTATTCCTACCGATCGACATTTCAGGTGGTTCATTCTATGCTTTAACGCTAACTTCAGCAGCGCTTGTTTTAGGCTTCTTCTATTTATCTCCTCTCAAAAAAGTATTCGACACTGTGCCGCAGGAAAACATTCAACTTGTTCAAGGACTGCGCGTTTTTGTTGCATGCGGTTTTTTAATGGAAGGTGTGCTGAATGTGATTCCCGGTTGGTTTTCAATCATGGATGGTTTTCTGCACGTTTTTTCCGGCTTTTTGGCTTTGCTCGCAGCCATTGCAGTTGTTAAAAATGAGCGTTCACAAAATATGTTTTTGTGGTTAGCCAATATGGTTGGGGTTTTAGACATTGTGATTATCGTCACCAGTATAAACCTGTTCGTTTGGGAAGAACTAGGAGCCTTTCATAACATGCAATATGTTGTTTTCTACACGGGCGTGTTATTACTCTGGTTTCACTTTGTTTCCATTTCTAAACTCCTAAAATCGAATCAATAAAAACAGAATAATTCACTATTGCCCAATGAGAAACTGTTTGTAAAAAAAGGGAGCGCCATGAATATCAAATCGCATACTACTTTAGATCTGATCATTACCGGTAACGAAGTACACAATGAGAGCGAAGAAATCAACGCGCTGTCTGATTTTTATTATGCTTTTAACAATCGGGAAATATTTCGGATGGAGCAGTCTTGGTTAAATTCATCCACTATTTCTATGAATAATCCTATAGGTGGTATTCGTAGAGGGTGGGAAGAGATTGGCAAAGGATACCTAAAAATATTTAGTGGTAAAGCACGTGTGTATGTGGAATTTTATGATTTCACGATACACCACGTTGAAAATATGTTTTTCGCAACCGGACGCGAGCGAGGTGAATATATTGTTGATACTATTTCAATTCCCTTGTTCATACGAACAACTCGAATTTTTACTTTCCATAGCGGAAAATGGCGACAAATTCACCACCACGGTTCGATCGATGACCCTGAACTACTAAAAAAATACCAGGAAGCTGTATTAAAATGATCACAAATGCTTCGGTAAAGTCAACCATAGCAATTGTATTGGTGGCTACTCGCTCTATTATTTGGTGGCATTAAATGTTGGTTTTATTCCTACTTTTATTGTGTGGCTGCGAAGCCGGTAACAACTAGACGAAAACAAGTAAAATAAGTTAGTATGGGGTTGCTATGAATGGACAAAATATATGCACACTGATTAATCAGCAAAATGGGAACCTTGCCTTTAAGTTATTTTCTTTTTCTGATAATCGTCATTTTGATCATTTGCAGCGCAATAACTTTTATACCATTATTTGGGTAAAAGAAGGAAGTGGTCTGCTCAAGGTTGATTTCTCAGAATATCTGTTTCAGGGAAATACAGTTTTTGCTTTTGCGCCATACCAGCCCTTTATGCTCTCCACGGATAAAACAATCCACGGCATCGCATTACAATTTCATTCAGATTTTTACTGCATCCATCGCAATCCACAAGAGACCAATTGCGACAAAGTTTTATTTAATAACATTTATCAAGATCCTCTTATTCAGATTGATGATGTAACGGAACGGAAACTGAATATGCAATTTGATCTTTTACTATCTGAAATTCAGAATAAAGAAGAGGGGAATAATTATGAATTGATAGTGCCTCATTTGAAGATATGTATCGTCACGCTATCCAGGCTGAAAGCTCATGCTAAAAGTAACGTGTTGAAATTTGTATCTTCTGAAACACCGTTCGTATTAGAAAGCTTAAAAAATGCTATCGAAGAAAACTTTAAACAAAAGCATTCTGCCAGTGATTACTCCAGCATTCTTCATATATCGGCTAATGCGTTGAATAGGCTTGTAAAAACACACTATCATAAAACCTTAACTAATATCATAACCGAACGAATTATAATCGAAGCGAAACGCGAACTGTATATGACCCGGAAACCCATCAAAGTGATTGCCTCTCATTTAGGTTATTCAGATGAATTTTATTTTAGTCGTGTTTTTAAAAATAACACGGGTATATCACCGCAAATGTATCGAGATACGGTGGGTTTTGCGAAAGCTGAATTGAATCTGCACACATTGAATTAATGATGCCCTCATCAAAGCAGGTATGCCCCTCCTTTTTCTTTAAACTAAATTCTTTTCATCGCTGAGTCTCCGGCACGGAACTGAATATCAAACTTACTTTTCTTGTATACCCATTCCAGAAACAAAAAATTTGCCGCAGAGTCCGAGGCGAGACGCTGCGGGGAATAATGTTGGTGTTCTTCACCAACATTTAAACTAGTTTTTTCGCACAAAAGAAATCATAGCCCAATGGGCCTTGACCCAGCCAATGTTGGTGTTCTTCACCAACATTTAAACTAGTTTTTTCGCACAAAAGAATCATCGCCTAATGGGCCTTGACCCAGCCAATGTTGGTGTTCTTCACCAACATTTAACTAGTTTTTTCGCACAAAAGAAATCATCGCCTTATGGGCCTTGACCCAGCCATTGTTGGTGTTCTTCACCAACATTTAAACTAGTTTTTTCGCACAAAAGAAATCATCGCCTAATGGGCCTTGACTATCATCTGATCCGCTAACCTAGTTCATCGCGTTTGTCGGTGAAGAATACCAACAACGGCAAAGAGATTGACCGTATCTTACGCCTCGTTTCTTGTGCCCCAAATCAAAAGTGCACCGATATTCTCTATGTTTAATTTTTGAGTTTCATTGATGCGCTCCAGTCGTCTTTGAAATGTAACCAACTCAATTTTTACGCGGCCAACGGCTTTGTGGAGTTCTATCTTGTCAATGACCAAGGTTGTTTCTATCGGGGTGGGTTCAAATTGCTCTTCGAACTCATCTGTTGTAAAATCGAATACAACGTTATTCCCGTCAAATTTCATGTAGGGTGCTGGGTGACCTTCATAGTAGGCATTTTGTCCGTTGGAAAGTTGCTCCCAATAATTGATATCACTAAGCGTTCCGCAACATTGAGGAAAAAATTGGTCCACTCCATTCACTTGTAAAACATAGCCACCAAAAAAAGCACAGGCTTGCTGTCTTTCATATTTTCCATCTCGCATTTCTTGCGTATGATCGATGGTTATCTTGGTCAAATTATCATCGGTAACATCCGCCAGTTTGTACAATGAGGAACCATCTACATAGGGAATCAGCTTGTCTTTAAATCCGGCTCTGCGATAACTTTCTTCATGATAATGGTTCCAGATCTCCGGATTTTTCCAGTAGGGATATTTTTCAGGTGCTGTCACACCTTGGTTGTTATATCCAATCTCCATTACCGGTATCAATTCAATGGTCATTGTTTGGCTATGGATTAACCGCATTCTCCTGTTGGCTGGCGGGTTGTTCAATCGGTGTGAAGAATGTGATCATCGACTTACTTTTATAGATAGGGATGATGATAATACTTTTGCTTTGGTATTTTGCCCGCTGTCCTTTTTGTAGTCCTGCATGAGTCCAAAGGCGAGAATAACCAGACCGAATAGGGTAAAATAATTCATGGTTGTTTGTATGGTAATTGAACCGATTGTTATCCCAATTTATGAAAAGCTTTGGAACTAGGTGGGGCGTTTGGAATAACGTAAGTGGTAGACCGGAGGTGGAAACTATGGAGTGCGGTTAGGGTAAGTCGAACGAGGGATGGCTGGGGCTAGTTAGAATACATGTAAAGAGATGGTTGGAGAGAGAAGTCTCCGTAGCAATGCGCGACTATATATATAGTATGGGTTTTTCTATTTGGGCGGTCAAGGGCTGTTCGGTATACTCTTAGTATCAAGACAGATACCTAAAATAGGTTTAAATCCTTAAGTCTATAAGTCATAGCCAATGCACTCACCTCGAACGACTTTGCCAGTGCATCTATCAGCTCATTTTCTGTCAATTCTTTGTACTTTTTGTTCCTAAGTTCTTGCAAAATAAATGATTTTGGCATCAGAATAGCCGCAGCAAATGCATTGGCTTCACTCTCTTGTTTGAGTTCAGCAGGCGTGTAGGTTATTTCACCTCGAAATTTGATTATGAGGTCTCTATCGACAAATAATTCCTTTTTTGCATCGGAATGAAGAAGGTAGTGGCCTAATTCGTGAGCTATTGTAAACCGCTGTCTTCCTTTTGATTGTGAAGCGTTGTAACCAATTGTGCCCTTTTTCTTACTGATAACAAGCATTCCTGAGGCCTCCTTAAGATCATAAGCTACGACTTCTGCACCATGAGCCCGAGCAATCTTTTCTATAGGAATGGGTAATTCTTTTATCCCTTGATCATGTATTAGTTTGTCAACCTGATTTTCGATCTTTTTATAGAAAGCATCTGTTAGTCTCATACAGTTTACTTATGGTTATAATTTTGTGTGAGCCAGTGTAACAAAGTCTCTTATAGCTTGGTCAGCTTCCTCTTTTAAATCAAACTGTTCTAGCTGCCGTTTAATATTTTTTTCCAACTTTGGATTTAGCGGTTCTTTGAGAGACTCCAAATTAGGCATTAGATCAGTTAGAGATACTTTAAGACAATCTGATATCTCAAGCAAAACGTGAAGTTGAACCTTTTGTTTTCCTTGCTCTATGTGAACCAAGGAAATTCGTGTCAGCCCCATACGATTAGCTAAGGTTTCCTGTTTGCAATTTGCGTTTTTACGGGCGGTCTTAATAGCTTCCCCTAATTTTCGATAGAACAAAGCCTGTTCTTCCTTGCTTAACATTTAGATGTTTGCATTATGTATACAAATATAAGCAATTATTGTAACTATCAATGACGTAATTGTGACTTACATTATTTTCTATAAAAAGTAACTATAGATAACATTTGTTTTCTGATCTAATGTTACCTTTGTGTTCATGGAACAAATAACAATTAGAAAAAACAGGAATCATGAAATTAATTACTTACAACTTTTAAACAATTAACATTATGGACTCACAGCAAAAGGAAGATAAAAAAAACCTTTCACTTAAAATTAACGGCAAGCAGTACGAATGGCCAAATCAGTATATTACTGGGGCTGAAGTCAAAAAACTTGGTGGCATAAATCCAGAGGATGATATATTCCTAGCTATTAAAAAACCATGGGAAGATGAACCTATCCCAAATGATAAACAAGTGAACCTAGCCCGCCCTGATATCGAGCATTTCTACTCAAAAGAAAAAGATTTTAAAGTTACACTTATTGTAAATGGACGACCTAAGCAGTGGATAGAAAAAAATGTAACTTTTGAACAGGTAGTTGTGTTGGCATTTGGAAGCTATGATCCCAATCCAGATAAAGTTTATACAATTACATACGATAAAGGTCCACGAGAAAATCCCGAAGGCTCTATGGTTAAAGGTGAAAAAGTTTTAGTTAAAGATAAAATGATCTTCAATGTTACAGCAACAGATAAATCTTAGTCCTGACTTAAAACGACTAAGGGATGAAGGGTATGAGGTTGAGGTTAAAAATGGGTATCTAATTGTCCATCATATCCCCTATGTGACTAGTGCCAAAGAAGTTAAATTTGGGAAGTTGATTTCAACGTTGTCCATAAACAACAACATCACTTTAAAGCCTGACACCCATGTTATTAATTTTATGGGTGAGTACCCGTGTAACAAGGATGGATCGATTATTACTGCCATTCAACATTCTGGCCAGTTGAATCAGACATTGTTTGATGAAATTATTATTAATTTCTCTTTTTCAAATAGACCACCAAACGGCTACGATAATTATTACGATAAGGTGGTGAGATATGTTGAAATAATCACAGCCCCAGCGAAGGCGATTGATAAATCAGTTACTCCCAACACCTTTCGGGTGGTTCTAAGCACCGAAGATGATAATACTTTTAACTACTTAGACACTAATTCGAGTCGGGCAAATATTTATCAACTAAATTCAAAATTTAAAGACCAGAAAATAGCGATAATCGGTTTAGGTGGAACTGGTTCGTACATTCTTGATTTTGTTTCCAAGACTCCCGTTGATAAAATACTCTTATTTGACAGCGATGAATTTCTGCAACACAATGCTTTCCGTGCTCCGGGAGCTGCAAGTATTGAAACTCTAAATAGACGAATGAAAAAAGTTCACTACTTCACTGAGGTGTACTCGCAGATTCATAAAGGGATTCTTGCATATGCAGAAAATGTCACTGAAGATAATATTGCGTTACTGAAAGATATGTCATATGTCTTTATTTGTATTGACAGCAATGCTTCTAAGAGTAAAATTGTTTCAAAATTATTGGATTCTAAAGTCACCTTTTTTGACGTTGGATTAGGTGTAAATATTGTAGATAACAATCTGATTGGAACATTACGAGTCACGACTGCAACAGTGGCAAAAAATAACCATATCACAAGTAGAATCGGCTTTGAAGAAATGGGTGATAATGAATACTCATCCAATATACAGATAGCTGACCTTAATGCGCTAAATGCATTAATGGCGGTGATGAAGTGGAAAAAGTTGAGTGGATTTTATCAAGACCTTAAGCAAGAATTCAACTCAACTTACACAATCAATACATCGCAGCTAATTAACGAGGATTTTATTGACTAATGCCCTATGAGTAACGCCATCGATTTGTCTCACATCTATGCCTTAAGAAATAGTTTCACAGTAATCGGACTTACAGGTCAAATAGGTTCTGGCTGTTCAGAAGTCGCAGATCAGCTATCAAGAGGCTTTAATTATGCTGATTTTGAAGACCCCATTGAGGTGGGTATTGATAACAGAACTATGGAGTTTAAGCATAATTCATATCGGCAATACAGAATCGTATATAACTACGCGAAGTTTAAAGGTAATTTTAAGGCTTATTCTAGGATCAACTATAAAGATGTACTAATAGCTCTAATGTTGCTCGAGCCGTTTGACAGTTTGATATCTTTTTTGGAATCGTCTGAATTAAAGAAAGAACTTGAAAGAGCAAAGCTTCATACTAATTTTAGTAAGCAAATAATAGAGCTAAATGAATTGAGACGAATGTTTGATGAGCTTTCTCAAAGGTTTAAATCAACTAATATACAGAAGCAAACAGATGATAAAGATTGGACGAAGTTATATGAGTTCTATTTTGATTCCGAATTTACTGGGTTTTGTGAAAGGATACATACTATATTAAAAACAGAGTCACAACTCAGTCGAAACAAAATATTTCAAATCATTGCAACTAATCTGAGAAAATCTGGTAATCCTTTTAAATATTCACTGTCAGCAGCTGATAATATTTTCGCAATAGTAGAGCTAATAGATAATATTATCATTAGCCATCGAAAGTCAGCGGCAGGAAGAACTCAAACAAGAATTGTTATCGATGATCTTAGGAGTCCTATTGAGATATTGTATTTCAAGCAAAGGTATGCTTCGTTCTATACAATTGCGGTAACTAAAGACGATACAGTAAGGAAGGACGCACTTAAAAAGAAATACAACAGAACTCTTGACAACTACGACAATGGCGTAAAATTATGGGAGGAAGAATACTCAGGTGGTAAAGATCATGAGTTCTATAAAACAAAGATATCCGCCTGCATTCAGCAAGCTGATATCCATATTTCTTTCTTGACTAATGATGAAGTTGCGGTAAAAAATAGTGAAATTGAAATTCTAAATAAATCTACCAACAATGCCGAAGGTAGAGTATTAGATAATACTTCGCCTTATTTTACATGGCGGATGCAGCTTTTAAAGTATGTTTCACTAATAAATCATCCAGGTTTGATTGGACCCTCCCCAGAAGAAAGGTGTATGCAGATGGCATATACTGCTAAACATAACTCTGGATGTATTTCCAGACATGTAGGCGCTGCAATTACGGATGAAAATTATTCTATTAAGGCCATCGGATGGAACAACACCCCAGCCGGTCAGGTTCCGTGTGTTTTGAGAAGTGCTGAAGACTTATTGGATCAAAAAAACGACATAAAGTCATTTACTGAGTTTGAAAAAACAGATACTAAGTTTAATGCGGCATTGAACGATAATTTTCGATCTCAAATTAATGATAATAGAGAAAAATTAAAAGGAAGAAATGTTTGTTTCTGTTTTAAGGATGTAAAGAATTCTTGTTCAGATGGAAGGAATCAAGTTCATACACGATCATTGCATGCCGAAGAAAATGCATTTTTACAAATAACAAAATACGGTGGCACCGGAATTGAAAACGGAAAACTATTCACAACAGCAAGTCCTTGCGAATTATGCGCAAAGAAAGCTTATCAACTTGGCATTAAAGTAATTTACTATATTGATCCATATCCAGGCATTTCCAACAAGCAAATTTTGTCTGCTGGTAATAAACCCATCAAGCCTAGATTATTTGATGGAGCTATTGGTAATGCTTACCATTGGCTTTATGATCCGATTATGCCATATAAGGATGAAATGACCCTACTTTTGGGGAACAAATTTGATGATTACGCTACCAAACAAGAAAAAAAAGCAAACAAACTCGAAGAGGAGTTAAATGAAAAGAATATAATTATCGCTGCGTTGAAACAGCAAATTAGAGAAATTAACAAAGGTGATAAATGAAAATAACTCACAGATTTGTCGAATTTATACCAGACCAAATTGAGGAGGGTGTTTTATATATTTCGATAGAATATTGCACAGCAATTCATAAATGTGTTTGCGGTTGTGGTAATGAAGTTGTAACTCCCCTTTCCCCCACAGACTGGGAGTTGACTTTTGATGGCAAGACAGTCTCGCTTAGTCCATCAATTGGAAATTGGAATTTTAAATGCAAATCACACTACTTTATCAAACGAAATAAAATTCGTCATGCCAGGCGATGGGAAGACTGGGAGATTGATGAAGGCAGAAAGGAAGATACAGAAACCAAAAAGAAATTTTTTAAAAAAAGTAAATAATTTTTGATTGATCCCTCGGTTAGATTAAACCGATAACTCTAACTAGAAATAAAGGCATTAGTTCAAAATTTATTTTAATTCAACTTTATCCATTAAATCGTGAAATTTTCTCCAATGCCGCTTTAGTTGACTACCAATTTTATTATCTACTATGGTTTTCTCAGCAAGCTTTGCATAAGTAATGAAGTTACCCCAATCATACTGGTGCGACAAGATAAATAAATCTGTTTTACTTGGGTGTCGTTGATATATTCTTCTTCTTTTTGCTCCAACGTGAGTGAATTTTTTATAAAGCCTTGCTTTGAACACCTGACCTTTGGTAGCAGTCTTATTGTGGTAAGTATAAAATTGGCTTCTAGCAAAAGAGCTTTTCATTTTTCTGTAATAACTTGAAATACTTGAACTTTTAATTAAAGTATTGAAGCCGTCAAATTGGAAGCCCAAGTATTCAAATAAAGTATTATTCTGTAGTTTGAAGGTGTTTAAATTCTTCTCATAACAATGATGCCTCTCAGTATTCTTGTCAAAAAGGAAATGAAACACTTGTGTTTTACTTATTTGAATTTCTAGCTTAAAATCTTTTATTGAAGTTAAACAATGTGCTAAAACTCTTTCTTCATATTCAATTGGACAAATTGCAACCATATCATCAGAATATCTTTGATAAACACCGCCAATTTCAGAAAGCAGCTTGCTAGCTTTATAATCAAAGTCAATCATATATACGTTAGCAAGTGTTGCACTAATCGGAGAACCTTGGGGAATTCCTTTTCCTCTTAAGTCCTTCCTGGATTCGTCCAAATACTTGTTTGCTTTAATAAGTTTTAGTTTCCTTATTTCATGAATGTTCTCTTTTGAGCAATACGCTACCGCTCTTTTATTTCGTAAATAATTTTTCTTTTTAATCTTTATTTCCTTGAAGCTTTTAGGTTTGCGTTCAACAATTATTTGATTCTTATAGTGATTAAAAAGGTCGTCTTCTTCAATGTACGAAAATTTAGTGATGTTGCGATAAACATTATAATGGTTTGGTGGTAAGTCTGTTCCTGAATTTATTATTCTCTTCCAATTTTTCTTCAGTAATTGATGGTCTAAATTGTCAAAAAAGCTCTTTATGTCGAATGTTATGGCTACAAGATCTTTTTCTTTATTCAATTTTATGAATTGAAATACATCATTTGCGAAATCAACGTTGCATTTATTTCTGGATTTGTCTTTTTCAGGATATAGTTTAATCTTTCTATATGCAGTAATACAGTTAGTTATATCTAACTCCTTGATAGTTTTTTCGTACGCTGTTGAGAGTAATTCAGAGTAGTAACTAAACACATTGGAGTCAATATGATTTGAAAAGTATATATCTCTTTCTTTTGTAGCTGGTTTTCGAAGTACTGAACGTGTTCCGTCATGACAAATTTCTTTTCGGAATTTTCGGACTTTTAACTTTCTATGAATAAATGGATAAAAAGCATGTGTAGCTATCGCATCCTTGTTTTTAACATATGGCTCTATCCAAGCTCTATCTTTTGGCTCAAGTTGCAAGCCAACATGTGGATAGCGCTTTAGTCTAAACCAATCTTTGTTTTTTTTCTCTCTAAGGATTACTGATTCCATAATAGAAATGAGGGGTAAGTGGTTAGACGGGGCAAGCCTTTACATTAATTATCATTAACGGAATAGTACATGCATTGCACAACACTCTATTGAATGTCGCCCCGATTTCCCTTTCGGGAAGAATTCTATTCGTAACTTTATCCATAATAATAAATATCATGAAGTCAATCAGAACAGTACAGATTATTCTCAATAAACTTGAACTTTCTTGCGATTGTTCTCGTTTAATTGGAATTCCTGCTCCGTAAGCAACGTATAACTTGCTTAGCTGTGGATGATAAAACGTACCATTCAGCGAACCACTTACCTTTCTCATTTCATATCTTTAATTTTTTCTATTTTCAATGATGTATGCTTTATTGGATTTTTACGCTAACGTGCGCCTATATTCTAAAAGTGTTAGTTATTCGTTCTACCAAATTTCCCTCTTCCCTCCCACACCTTCAAAAAAAGTCTTATCGTTAAATCTCTACAAATCCGTATAGAGACTTTATTATTATAAACTACTCCTTAGGAACGTGCTCTTCTGGACTCGTTGCTGCTTCAATGTTATCCGATACACTAACATTCACCTTCTTACTCACTTTTTTCTTCTTAGGCTTGAACTTGGGTATCTTTAATTTCTCTGCCGGAATTTCTGTACACACAACTTCGTGAAGTGCTTCTATTATTTCATCATCTTCAAATTTAGAATCGTAATTGTTCTTTAACTCTTTTTTAAGAAACGCCACTACATGGGGTGAGAATAGAAGTCCTGCAATATTTAAGGGTTCTAAAGCGGAGTAGCGTGCCCATAAGTCTGCCAAGCTATCCTTGACAACTGCATCACGGTGGATGTAGGCTAATTCTTCCAACGCATCCTTCGGATGAAAATCTTCTGCGGTAAAATCTAAGTCAAAAACAAGTTTCTCGTTGATGGGCTTTTCGAAAATGATTTTATAGAGTTGAAATTGTCGGCCGTTGGTTAATATCGCCCATTCAATTCCTTCGTTGGCTCCATAGTTAATTGCTTGCCGCAAGTGCTTATCTGAAAGTTCAAGTGAAAAGGCTTTTACTTCTACCAGGAAGTGTCTCTTACCATCTATCTGAACGATATAATCTGCATACGTGCCTTTAATCATGTATTCGGTCTTAATCTCTTCCAATTCCTGATAGCCAAGAATAGAGGTCAAGAAAGTATTGATCATAATCCTTGTCCCGGATTCATCCAGGTCTCCGATTGTTTTCGTGAGGTATCTCTTCTTGTAGTCTTTAATAGCTACAAGCATTTTGTCGGTTTTACTGGCTGTTAACATGTGTTTGGGGATTTGGGGATGGTTCGTTTAGGCTTGCTGTGGTGTTAACAAATCTCGTGCATCCCTCCCACACCTCCAAAAAAAGTCTTGTCGTAAAATCTCTACAAAACCGTGTAGAGATTTCATGACAAGAAAGTCCGGAATTCTTTTATATTGGCGGCCGCAGGCCAGATGTGAGAAATGATATGTGAGATTTGAGAGGGTCCGAGTTGTAAGTAGTGCAGGCTTTTGGTTGTCTGAATCAACCTATACAGGACTTTATGGTTATTGCGATCTACTTGTTACGATTTTCGTGATTCGCTTTAAGAATAAGTAGGTTATCCAATTCCCGCGGACTTATTTCCATCTTGTACGATTCCTTAATTTCAGCTCGCAGTATTTGACATTTCAAAACAAAAGTTCCATAAGTTTCATCAACGTGCTTTCTCTTAATTTTACCGATATCTATTGGCTTTAACTTTGGAGCTAACTTATTCACTGCGGAGGCAGCCCGACTATCATAAATGTAAAACAAGTTTGGTAAATGGAAATGCAGATACTTAGCGGCAAGAGACCGTTTCTCCAAGCCAGTAAGCTTGTGAAAAATTGTCATCAGGTAATGATGAGTTTGTAATACAAGTGTCAGGTTGTCATTTGTGATTTCATTATGGTGCTTTAATTCAGTTAAACGTTCGTCAAGCTTGCTGTGCATGATGCGTGGCACTACAGCGTTAATGTAAAAGTCATCATTAATCTCTTTTTTTTGTTTTCGCCTTTCAATGGCAGCAGCATAAGCCCGTCCAATCAGCCAGATTTTACCGATAATCGCCTTTTCATTTATATGTTTAAAATATTTACGACATAAGTCGTATAGTACCTGATTACCCAAGCTCCAAGCATTGGCTTGCTTTGATTTTTGTATTATTTGTTTTGCTAGCTTCATATTTAAAATCAATTCTTTTATTAAAAATACTTTTAGTTAAGAAATGTAATAGTTGGCATGAAATTTAACGAGAGGTTGGCAAGGAACTATAAAATCTCCTTGCCAAAATTATGATTGAGGATCATCCCTTCGTATCGGGTAAATGGCGCAACAATATTCAGCCACCATTGCCACCATTATCTAAATGGTTTATAAATGATAAATCATTTGGCTATTTACCTTCAATAAATTCAGAATCTATTTTTCTAGGCACCTTTCCAACTTATAATGTAGTAAACAGATTGAGAGTAGGCGGAAATAAAGAGTTCTTTTATGGTAGCATTGACAATAGTTTCTGGTCGCTTTTGAACAACATTTCATTACAGGCATCCGCAACGGAACACGATATTTTCAATCTGCTTGCAAAATCTGATTTCGGAGTATCGGATATCCTTAGAAAGATTGATAGAAAGGGAAAAAGCTCATCAGACAAAGCTTTGAGACCTCTCATTTTCAATGACATTTTTGATTTAAAAATTAATTTCCCTAACCTGGTTAATATCTATGTGACAAGTGGTGGAAAGGCAAGTATAACCAATGGCAGTAGTGTTTCTGCTGCCAAGTGGCTAAGGGATTCGTTAACTTTGTTGGGCTATACAGTTACAGGCTTTAATGTGGAAGGATTTAAAAAAAGAATTAGGGTTTTTCGTGATGGGAATCTTATTTGGGATTTTAATCTAATAGTACTATGGTCACCTGCTCCGAGTGGTAATATTGCAGTTCAAGGATTTATTAATAGAAACCCAGGATTTGCAGATATGTTACAAGCATTACCAGTTGCATATGCAGGAATGAGTACAACTCACAAGGCACGCTTGATTCAATGGGCCTACTTGCTTCATCTTCACATGTTTCCGTTACATCCACAACTTTATGGATTCATTGGCGCTCATACACTTTTGCTTAATGACCTATTTGCTTGATGTATTTTCTGTGGTGACACACGCAGACTACTCTCTGTCTGAATCAGGATTTACAGGATTTTAGGATTGACAGGATGATGGTGCCTCAGATCTAGTATTGGAAGTTGCAGTCCCGGGGAACTGTGGTGAGCCTGTTTCGGTGCTTGGAGAAATCACGGATCAAAGGGTAGATGTCACGTCCTACTCGTACGTGACTTGAATAAAGTCAACAATTAGTTTTACTACTTTTCCATTTTTGTCAAAGCCAACATAGCGAGGATAAAGTCCGTCACCCCAACCAGAACCGAACATAATTATGTTACCACTTGAATTTGTCGGGGTATAATCTATCCAGTCTTCACCTCTCGAACTTTCTGGTATGTTTGCATTTACCTTGAAGTATTTTTCCAAAACATCGTTGTAGTAATTGCCTTCCTCATTAGCCGCGTAAAAGTCAGCAATTTCCTGGTTGTATAAATTCCAAGTTGTATAGTCTGAAAAACTGCCAAGGCCATTTTCGACCGGAAACATTCCGTTCATTTTTTTCTCAAAGTCATTCTCTAATAACTTTTCTGAAATTAAAGAAAACTCCCATGTAACAGGAACTTCGTCTTTGAAATTAAGTTCAGCATAAGCAACTCGTCCTCTAAAATCGTCTTCGAGTCCGATGTAAAGATAAACTGGATAGTCGCCCGGAAGTGCGCTCCAAGATTGTGGATGTCCTAATTTTCTATACAGTGGGTCTGTTAGCACAACTTGTCCGCTTGGTAATTTTAGGTTACCCGCAAAAAATCGGTCATAAAATTTGTTGGCTTTGAGGTTTTCAAAATCCGTGAAGTCAAATTCCGTCACTTCGTTGAAAATTGCCTGTTTGACTCTTTTATTTTTTGTATCGGTTGTCGTAGTAGATGTCTTACTAAATAGCTTGTCAAATAGTCCCATAATTATTTTTTAATGTCGATTTGTTCTGATGTTGATTGTTAGGTGGTGGTTTCGTCTGACCCACTATTGCGGAAGTTACTTCCGTGATCTTTGAATAAAAAACAATTTGTGCAAAAAATACCAAGAGGCAAGATTTGAGTAGTGAGATGTGTGAGGCTAGGGTGTTGTGAGGCAGACAGCCCCATCAGTGTTTTATTTTCTTTCGTTTATTCAAAATAGATTGGTAATACTTTGCTTTTTCTATTTTGCCCCACGCAGTATAAATACTTATCACCTCTTCC